>Ga0160421_1000003_pt1 | contig 620014 bp, 569 predicted proteins | sample TAMARWmetagpilot_FD_108195 | JGI IMG/M metagenome (GOLD analysis project Ga0160421, IMG submission 108195) | Phycosphere-associated microbial communities from TAMU algal ponds, Corpus Christi, Texas, USA - TAMU ARW-7 10/27 metagenome pilot | ecosystem: Engineered > Artificial ecosystem >...
AGTAATGGTTACCGTACCACAAGTATCTGCACCAGTAGCCACACCAGTATTAGCAGAGGACTCATCTTCGGTACATTCAATTGTAATATCAGCAGGAACATTGATTGTAGGATCAGTAGTATCAACCACAGTAATGGTTTGAGTTGCTGTTGCTGTATTAGTACAATTGTCTGTAATGGTAAATGTTCTGGTTACTTCTAGTGGACAGTTGCCAGTTGACGTAATATTATCAATGTAAGTTATTGAAGCTATATTAAAATCATCAGATGCAGTATAATTAGGATTTGAAGCAAAAACTGATTGAATATCACTAGAAGGTGTATCACTGTATTCAAATACAGCATTTGTGTTTGTTATGTCGTTTTCAGAACAACCTTCAATTGTAATAGAAGCAGGAACAGAAATCATAGGATCCTCAGTGTCGTCCACATTTACTGTGTCAGAAATAGTTGTAGTACAACCGTTAGCATCAGTAATTAGAATAGAATAGGTGCCAGCAGCTAAATTTTCAAAAATACCACTAGATTGACTAGTTGATCCATTATCTATTGAGTAAGAATAAGGTGGAATACCACCAGTAGCTTCAACAGAAATACTTCCATTAGTTTCACCAGTACAATCAATATTTGTAACTCTTACTATAGAACCACTTACTACTTCGTTAGGTTCCTGAACAGTTGATTGATTTGTAGTAGTACATCCATTTGCATCAGTAATGGTTACTGAATATGTTCCAGCAGTAACATTAACTAAATCTTCAGTTGTAGAACCATTATTCCATGAATACAAATATGGAGGTGTACCACCATTTACAGTTAAATCTACAGATCCAGTACTGTCACCTTTACATAAAATATTTGTAACAGCAATTCCAGAACTTAATGCATTAGGCTCGTTAACTATGATGGTAGTACTTTGTGTACATAATGTTGTCTGATCGGTAACAGTAACAGTATAACTGCCTGCAGGCAAATTAATAACGTTAGGTGTAGTATTTGGTAAAGTATCCCAAGAATATGTAAAAGGGCCAACACCATTAGTAACTACAGTACTTACACTACCATTACTTTCACCGTTACATATAACAGGTGATGAAGTTCCTGAAATTGATAAGTTATGACAAGAGCCAGGATTAACTGTAACTGTTGCGGTTTCAGTACATCCATTAGCATCAGTAACGGTAATTGTATATGAGCCAGACGATAGTCCTGAAATATTTTGAGTAGTCTCACCACCAGGTGACCACTGGTAAGTGTAAGGTTCTACACCACCTGTTGCAGTTGCACTTGCAGTGCCATCATTTGTATTAGGGCCAAGCTCATCTGTTGAGCTTGCTGTAAGGTTTAAAGCGTTGTTAGGTTCAGAAATTGAAATTGTTTCCTCAACAGGTTGACAAACCGTACCATCTATAGTTACACTAACATCATAAACACCAGCTGTAACATTATTAATGGTACTAGAAGTTACTCCTGCATCTACCTGGCCATTACTCCATGTAAACGTAAATGTTGCACTTGGATTAGCATTTGAGTTTGCGGTTACAGTACCAGATCCAGTAGCATCACCAACGCATAGAACATTTGTTATATTACCAATTGATATTTCTGCATCACAAGTATTAACACAAGTTATAACTATACTTTGTGTCAATTCACATCCATTAGCATCAGTAACTGTTACTGAATGAGAACCTACAGGTAAGCTAGTAGCAGTTGGCGTAGTTTGGTTATTAGCAGAAGCACTCCAAGTATATGTGTAAGGTGAAGTACCACCAGAAACATTAGCACTTGCTTCACCATTAGTACACCCTTGAGCTGTATTGGCATCTACTTTACTTATGTTTAAACTAATAGGACTAGAAGGCTCTGAAATTGTCGTATTAGCAGAATCCGTACAACCATTAGCGTCTGTTACGGTGACACTATATGCTCCTGCAATGACATCAGTTAAGTTTTGTGTTGTTGCAGAATTACTCCAAGAATAAGTGTATGGCGGTGTACCACCTGAGACGTTGATAGAGATAGCTCCTGTTGCTTCTCCAGAACATTGAACATCATTTACGTTAGTGATTGATACCTTAAGTTTGTTTGGTTCTGTAATAGTCACCTGTGTATTAGCGGTACAATTATTTGAATCGGTAACTAACACGTTATAAGTGCCAGCACTAAGATTTTCGAATAAACCACTATTTTGATTTGTTACACCGTTGTCAATAGAATATTGGTATGGGCTTGTTCCACCACTAACATTCATATTAAAACTACCATCAGAACCATCTTCACAACTTACATTATCAATATTTGAAATATTAGCCGATAGTGAATTTGTAGGTTGATTAATAGTGGCCTGATTGGTGACAGAACATCCATTTGCATCAGTAATGGTTACATTATAGGTGCCAGCAGCTAAGTTATTTTGATCTTCATCAGTTGAGCCGTTGTTCCATAAAATTGAATATGGGGCAGTACCACCAGCAATTGTTAAATCAATTGCACCAGTAGCTTCACCATAGCATAGAATATCTGTTGTAGAACTTATTGAAGAAGTTAAAACTTCAGAAGGTTCGTTAATTGTAAAACTATCTGAAATAGAACAACCATTATCATCTGTTACAGTAACAGTATACGTACCAGCAAAAACATTTGATAGGTCTTCTGATGTTGCTGAGTTACTCCATGAATATGTATATGGAGGAGTACCACCTGATACCGTTATGTCAACAGAACCAGTGTCTTCTAATTTACACAATACATTTGTTACAGAACCAGTTAACTCTAAGTTTTCAATCACAATTGGATTATTGCTATATAGTGAAGTACAACCAACATATTTGTTTCTAATAATTAAATTGTAAGAACCTTCTCCAAGTCCAAAAAATGTATTTGAGTCTTGATATGTAGATCCTCCATCAATTGTGTACTCATACTCATTTCCTAATGGACTATCTATAGTTATAATAAAATCATTTGTTCCATCACAACTAATCGTATAAGTTGGGTCTGGTGGTAAATCTACATAACTAATTGTAACAGTTCCTGTATCACATACAGAAGTATTAGGAGCTGGTAGACAAACTTCATAGTCGAAAGTAACATCACCTACAAAACCAACAGTTGGTACATATGTGTATGTACCATCAGAATTTAATGTAAATGATTGACCAGCTGAAGAAGGACCAGAAACTAATGAATATGTAGAACCATCAGGAACGTTATTTTGCTTATCTAGATCATCACTGTATGTTTCATCAATACAATTTGCTTTAGTTTGATCTACAGCATACTTCTGTAAAATGAAAAATTTACCGTCACCATGATCTCTTGTAGCTCCAATAAATTCTATTTTAGTTATATTAGAGCCTGTTGGTGCAATATCATCTAAATAGAAAAGACCAATAGCTATGGTTTGCCCATTTTCATTACAACGTCCAGATCTCCAATAATCAGATTGAGGTAATGGTGGTCCAAAAGTACAATTTGTGTAATTACCTTGGTTTCGCACAAATGTTTGCCCTAGTTTCTGTTCAACACCTCCACCTGCAGGAATTCCCCAAGCTTCGATGTAAAAACAATTGTTACCACCTCTTTCAGTTACAGCTAATACACCCCCTTCATTAGAAGGAATAGCTGGACTGTAAAAAATAGTTTGTTTTTGAGCATCTGTGGTTGCAGCTGCAGCAAAATTTGTACAAATATTTCTACCGTTTGGATTTGCATTGAAATAGTGATTTAAATTTTTATCTCTAAAAGCAGTTATAGCATTTGACACCCAATTTGGGTCACTACTGTTTCCACCAACATTATTACCATTTTGCTTAATTCCATTAGGATTATGACCATCAGGACCTAACCTTGTCATTTCATAACTCGTTGGTACAACAAACGTGTTGTAAATGGTACCATCAATCGTAATTGATTGGATAGTTGCAGGATCACTATTGTTAGATTGTGTATCTTCCCATTGAAAAGTGACACCTGTCTGGATAGAAGGTGATTGCTGGGCAAAAAACACATTTGGTAGTATAACTAGTAATACGATGAGTATACATTTAGCCACACTTAAGCCTGAAATACAATTGTATTTGTTTCTCATACTATACATAATAACTTATAAAGTCTATGCAGCACTAAATTTTAGATGATGATACACTTTCAAACAATGATAGCACACACCATTTAATATCTAAGCAACATTTTTGTTTTGTTAATTGCAAAAAAAATAGAGGGAAGTATTACTAATGCAAATGAAATCTTGAATGGATTAATATATTTTTGATTTGGGGTCATTTACATTAATTTTACAAAAACAAAAGAACTTATATCTAAAATCTTAAACAAACATTAGAGTTAAAGCGCCAAAATAGTCGTTAAAACGGAAATATGCAACATTTTATCGAAAAAAAATGCATTTAATCGAAATACAATGAAATCAATTACACTCGTAAGACACGGAAAATCATCATGGGAATTTGATGTTTCAGACGCACTTAGACCATTAAAAAATAGAGGAATTAATGATGCAAAATTAGTTGCTAATCAGTTTGTTAAGAGTAATGAATTGCCAGACTTTATATACTCAAGTCCAGCAGTTAGAGCCTTTTCAACATGTAAGATATTTTTAGAGGTATTCAACTTGTCAGAAGATTCTGTTATTGTTAAAGACGATTTATATGATTTTGGAGGTGAAAGTGTCATAAACTTTATCAAAAGATTACCCAATAATTATAATTCTGTTATGATATTTGGGCACAACCATGCTTTTACGTCTATTGCTAATATATTTGGTGATAAATTTATAGATAATCTCCCAACAAGTGGATTAATTAAACTTAATTTTGATATTTCTGATTGGAAAGAACTAAGACAAGGAACAACCGAACTAATAATAATTCCAAAGGAATTAAAAGTATGACAAAACATAAGAATACCTACATTAATAGAGAGTTAAGTTGGTTACAATTTAATGCGCGTGTACTACAAGAAGCAGCAGACGAAACAGTACCTTTAATTGAGCGTCTCCGGTTTTTGGGTATTTTCTCAAATAATCTAGACGAATTTTTTAAAGTGAGATATGCTACCGTAAAACGAATTTATGATGCTGGTAAAGGTGGTAAGAGCGAGTTAGGTGGTATTAAAGCAGGTGAACTACTCGAAGAAATTACTAAGGTAGTTATCGATCAGCAAAGAGAAAGTGTTGAGATATTGAATAAAATAGAGCAAGAACTTGAAAGCGAAAATATATTTATCATTAATGAAACCGAAATAGATAGTGACCAACACGAATTTATAAAGAACTATTTCTATCAAGAAATCAGCCCAGCCTTGGTCGTAATAATCTTAGATGAAGATATAGCGTTACCGGAGCTAAAGGATAGTGCAGGTTATTTAACAATAACGATGTCTAATTCTAATGGAAAAGATCAGTATGCACTTATTGAGATTTCCAAAAGCATGGAGCGTTTTATTGTTTTACCAAATAGAGGTGAAGCCAACTACATTATAATGGTAGATGACGTTATTCGTTATTGTTTGGATGAAATTTTCAACATTTTTAAATACGATTCGATTTCGTCACATATGATAAAAATCACTAGAGATGGTGAGTTAGATTTTGATAGTGATTTAAGTAAGAGTTTTGTAGATAAATTGTCTCGTAGTGTTAAAGGCAGACAAAGTGGTGATCCTGTAAGGTTTGTACACGATAAAAACATAGAACCAGATACGTTAAACTTTTTATTAGAACGTATGGAGATTGACACTAAGGATAGTATAATTCCTGGTGGTCGTTATCATAATCGTAGAGACTATATGGATTTTCCTAGTTTAGGAAGAACTGATCTGCTCTATGATAGAATTAAACCTTTGCCAGTAAAGGGATTAAGCTTACAAGAAAGCATTTTTACTACAGTGGCTAAGAAAGATTATTTAGTATACACTCCATATCATACCTTTTCATATGTAGTTAAGTTTTTACGAGAAGCAGCTCTAGATCCAAAGGTAAGAACTATAAAAATTACAATTTACAGATTGGCACAAATATCTCATGTGGCGAGTTCACTCATTAATGCAGCTAAAAATGGTAAAGATGTTACTGTCTCTATAGAACTTAGAGCACGTTTTGACGAAGAAGCTAACATTAATTATGCTGAACAAATGCAAGATGCAGGTGTTAAGATGTTGTTTGGTGTTCCTGGATTAAAAGTGCATAGCAAAATGTGTGTTATAGAACGCGAAGAAGAGCATAAGTTAAAGCGTTATGGATTTATAAGTACAGGTAACTTTAACGAATCTACAGCTAAGTTTTATACAGATTTTACACTTCTTACAGCCAACGCTAAAATTCTAAAAGACATAAATAAAGTATTTAACTTTTTAGAAGTTAATTATATAGTTAATAGATATAAACACATAATTGCTTCACCACATTACACTAAAACAAAATTATTCTCTTTGATAGATAAAGAGATTGAAAATGCGAAAAATGGCAAAGTAGCTTACATAAAACTAAAAATGAATAGTATTAGTAGCTATAAAATGGTAGACAAATTGTATGAGGCGAGTAGAGCAGGTGTAAAAATACAAATGATAGTTAGAGGTTTATGTTGTTTAGTGCCTGGTGTTAAAGGAATGAGCGAAAATATTGAAATCATTAGTATTATAGACAAATTTTTAGAGCATACGCGTTTATATGTGTTTTCTAATAATAATGATCCTTTAGTATATATATCTTCAGCAGATTGGATGACTAGAAATATAGAGCACAGAGTAGAAGTAAGTTGCCCAATTTACGATGAGGATATAAAACAAGAACTACAAGATTTATTTGAGATTTGTTGGAATGATAATGTAAAAGCTCGTCATATTAACGAAACACAAGACAACACCTATCGCAGAAATAATAATACAAAAATCAGAGCTCAGTTCGATACATACAATTATTACTTAAAAAAGTTAGAAGGATAATATGCTGAAGATTCAAAAATACGCTGCTATAGATATTGGTTCTAATGCAGTAAGACTATTAATTTCAAATATTATAGAACAAAGTGGTAAACCCACTGTGTTTAAGAAAAATTCATTAGTTCGTGTCCCAATTAGACTAGGTGCAGATGTATTTATTAATGGTAAAATATCAAAATACAATCAAGAACGAATGATAGATACCATGAAAGCATTTAGTTTATTAATGAAATCTCATGGTGTAGTTCGGTACAAGGCTTGTGCCACATCTGCTATGCGAGAGGCTAATAATAGTGCAGCTCTATCTAAAAAGATTAAGGAAAACTGTGGAATCAGTATCGATATAATTGACGGAGAGGAAGAAGCAGCCATTATTGCAGCAACAGACTTAAGTACTTATATTGATGAAAACAAGACTTATCTGTACGTAGATGTAGGTGGTGGTAGTACAGAGTTTTCAATTATACATAATGGCAGTAAAGTTAAATCTAAGTCTTTTAAAGTTGGTACAGTAAGACTTCTAAATGATATAGTTACTAGAGAAACCTGGAATGAACTAGAACAATGGATTAAAGAAAATGCATCGGTTTATGATAAAATAGATTTAATAGGTTCTGGTGGAAATATCAATAAAATATTTAAAATCTCTGGTAAGCAGCTTGGTAAACCGTTGACCTATTTCTACTTAAGTAACTACTACCATACCTTACAACAGTATTCGTACGAAGAACGTATTACAGAACTAAATTTAAACCAAGACAGAGCCGATGTTATTATACCAGCAACAAGGATATACTTATCAGCTATGAAATGGAGTGGCGCTAAAGATATTTACGTACCTAAGATTGGATTATCAGACGGTATTATTAAAAGCATCTATTATGAGACTGTTTCTAGTGTTGTTGTTTAGTAATTTTGATGAAAATTACCGTTTAACTACTTTTTTTCAGTTAAAGTCTATACATTTTTATCTATTTTAGAATTTAATTTATATTCGCTGTCTCAAATTGAAGATTATGAAAAAATTTTTACTTGCCTCACTATTAGTATGCTTTACAACAATTTGTATGGCTCAAGAAGTGCGTTATGGTGTAAGAGGCGCACTAAATGTGTCTAATCTAGATTTTGATCCAGATGCAACTTTTGAAAATAAACACAGGAATGGCTTCGCCTTTGCGGGTTTTGTTGAGTATGGCTTTTCTGAAGAGTTAGCTTTGCATACAGAGTTGCAGTGGTCTGCAGAAGGTGGAAAAGATGAAGATCTAAGAGCAGATTATATACAAATGCCAATTTTATTAAAATTGTCTACTTCTGATAGATTGTCTTTTATGGCAGGACCGCAGGTAGCTTTAAAGACATGGAAAGACAATGATGGTTTTTCAACATTTGCTTTTTCTGGAGTTATTGGTGCAGAATATATGATTACAGCTGAGCTGTTTGTTGATGCAAGATTTTCTTACGGACTAACAAACATCTTAGATGAAGATGACATACCAAATCTAGAAGCTAAAAACCATGTAATGCAATTTGGTTTTGGTATAAAGATTTAAAAGAAAAATTTAAATAATTTTTGAAGGCTTTAATCAATGGTTAAGGCCTTTATTTTTTTATAAACTTTAGGGTTTTAGCTGAAGAATCTTCACCTACAAAACTAATAAAGTAAACTCCAGAAACCATATCTTCAACATTAATAGAACCATTATTCAAAATAGATGATTTTACTTGTTTGCCATCAATAGAGTATATTGTATACTTTAAGTTTTCTGATAAAGGCTGATTGTCTATATTAAGTAAAAGCTTGTCTTCAACAGGGTTTTGTAGTAAAGAAATATCATATTGATTCTCATCATATTCATCTATGGATAAAGAGGTATCTCCAAAAATTAATTTTGCACCGAGTAAATCGGTCAAAATTAATGTAGAACCGTCATCTATAATCTCAAATTCGAAGAAGTTTGTAGTGTCATTTCCCAGTATTTCAAAATATATCCCTTCATAGGCTTGCGTAGCACAAGCGGATAAGGTTTCAACAAATTCAGTAATATTAAGATTGTTTGCTCCATTAAATGAGACACCATACTTAGCATTAAACACTTCACATTCACCAACACCATCTAGTTCAGGCAAAAATGGTAATGGTACAAAAATTTCATTGGTTAAGTTAAGATATGGAAAATCACCTTCAGGTATATCAATAATAGGGTTTCCAAGAATATCTATATGATGCAACCACCATGTTGATACTAGTAAAGTGGTTGGAGCTTGTTTGCCAAACACTAGTGAATTTCCATCTGTATTTGTTAAGGTTAAAACTTGGTCATCTCCCGTTCCGGTGATTGAATACGTTTGTATACAATCTAAACCACCATTACAATTTAATTCATTATAATAAAGTTCCTCATAGATAGCATAAGGTGCAGTAAAGCAATCATCTGTAAATGTAGCAGAAATATTAATTGTGATTTCATCGGTATCTACTGAATACGAGCCATTAGAAGCATTACAGCCATGACTAGAACTAAAACTTAAAGTTTCTGGTAAATCACCTGAACCGTTTGTGAATTCAAGATTAAAAACATTATAACTATTAAAATAGTTAGGGTGAGTTACACCTTCTTTAACTATATAGTCTAAATACCAAGTGTCAATTAAATCATTTTGGCTAGAAGCGTTAAAAGAGATTAAAGTAAATAAACAGATTAAAGTGTAAATGTGTTTCATGGAAATTAGAGCTAATTATAACCCCAATTTATAAAATATTATCCATGTACAGTTTCTTTTTTACCTAAATCTTTCATGATGTCTGCTTCATATTTAAGGAGTTGTTGCCATTTTTGATCAACCTCTTTTCTTTCACCGTATTGCCTTGCGAAGTTTAAGAACATGGTATAGTGGTTGGCTTCACTAATCATTAATTTCCTGTAGAATTTAGCCAGCTTTTTATCTTCAAGTTCTTCAGAGAGTAATCTAAAACGTTCACAGCTACGCGCTTCAATTAAAGCTGCATAGAGTAATCTGTGAACCAATTGTGTGGTTCTACTTCCACCTTTTGGAAAAAACTTCAATAAAGCTAATACATACTCATCTTTACGATCTCTACCTAGTGTCCAGCCACGTTCTAAGATAAGGTCGTGAACCATTTTAAAATGACTCATTTCTTCCTCAACTAAGTCAATCATTTCTTGCACTAGCTCTGTGTATTCAGGGAATCCTACAATCAATGAAATTGCAGTACTAGCCGCTTTCTGCTCACAATAAGCGTGGTCAGTTAATATTTCTTCAATATTTTTTTCTACAATGTTTACCCATCTTGGGTCTGTTGGGAGTTTAAGACCTAACATAGTTTTAATAGTTTTCTGTTTGAATGAAGTTTGCTTTTCCTTTGTCGTTAATCAATATTTTGTGATGGGATACCTTATCAGTTTCAGGTATTGCATATACTACATCTATTGCTACTGTGTTGGTATAGCCTGGATCATCATCTACTTGTATAGCGTTTAATATAGCAAGTTTATCAAAGTTATAAAACTCTGAACCTTTTACCAGATTAGGATTAAATTTAAAAGCTTTATTCGCTTTTTGCTTATCGAAACTTTTGTTATAGATAAATTTATTATTTTTTTCAACTAAAATATCAAACTTAAAATTTCGATAATATGTTTGATAATTAATAGTGTCTTTTATTTTAGTGAAGAGAACGCTGTTATCCATATCAGTATAGGCTTTTATCTTAACTCTAAAGCCATTGCTGAGTGTAGTGTCTACCTTGTGTTCTGTATAATTCTCAGGTTTATAAATATCGACTTGTATAGATACCGTTTTTTTAAATTCTTCAATATCTTCTACTAAAGCCTGATTCTTAGTTATGCGTCCTTCACAGCTAACAAAACCAAGAGCAACAATTAAAAGTAAAAAAAGTAAGTTTCTCATAAGCTTATATGTCTAATCCGAAGGTTTTCTTTAGTAATTCTATATTTGGATTCTTTTCTTTTAGCTTTTCGTATTTTTCTCTTGGTGTAAAAGCATACTTCTTTGCAACTTCCTCATTTACCGTAATGTCTAAATGAAGATCATAGTTTTTTAATGTTTTGCGTAAATAGGCGAGAAGTGGAAATTGCGCACGTTCTAACTCTATCTTGTTAGTATTGTTTGAATATGTGAGATGAATTGCAGTGCCCTTTAGTTTAGGTTTATCCATTTGCAGTATGGAAGCCAATATTTTTTCACCTTTTTTAGACACTGAAGCTGTGTAATCATTCCAGGCTTCTGTCAGTGCTTCTTGCGATACAGGTTCTTTTGGTAAATCTTCCTCATCAATAACAACATCTAATTGCCGTATTTGATGCTCTTTTTTCTCTCTAATACTTTTTAATGATAAGCCAGAAGTTGATTTTTTAGCTTTATCGATTGATATTTTTGGAATTGTAATAGGCTCTGAAACTGCTGTAAGTGTCTCTTGCTGTTCTTCTTTTTTCTCAACCTTTGGTTGTTGAACTGTAGGTTTTGATTCTTCAGTTGGTTTGTTAACACGAATTGGTGTAATACCTTTTGCCTGAAAATAAGAAGGTGGAATTATGAAATGTCTGTCATTTTTTTTTTCTCCATCAAAAGTGATAGAGGCTAATTGCATAAGTGTTAATTCAACAAGTAATCTTTGGTTTTTACTTGACTTGTATTTTAAATCACAATCATTAGCAAGTTCAATGCCTTTTAGAAGGAAGGTGTTTGATGCTTTTCGAGATTGCTCTACATATTTTTGTTTGGTTTCCTCGCCGACTTCTAGCAAATCTATAGTGGCTTGGTTCTTACACACCATTAAATCTCTAAAATGTGAAGCCAAACCAGCAATGTAATGATGGCCATCAAACCCTTTAGATAAAATCTCATTAAACTGCACCAATACATCAGGAATTTTGTTTTCTAAGATTAAATCTGTGCTGTTAAAATACGTTTCGTAATCTAATACATTAAGATTTTCGGTGACTGCTTGTCTGGTTAGATTTTTACCAGAAAAACTTACAACTCTATCAAAAATAGATAAAGCATCACGCATGGCTCCATCAGCTTTTTGAGCTATAATATGTAAGGCATCGTCTTCTGCTTTTACACCTTGTTCTTCTGCTATATACTTTAAGTATTCTTTTGCATCAGCTACAGTAATACGTTTAAAATCAAATATTTGACATCTTGATAAAATCGTTGGAATAATTTTGTGCTTTTCTGTTGTTGCAAGGATAAATATGCAGTGTTTTGGTGGCTCTTCTAATGTTTTAAGAAATGCATTAAAAGCTGCTTGAGAAAGCATGTGTACCTCATCTATGATGTACACTTTATATTTACCAACCTGAGGAGGAATCCTTACTTGGTCGGTTAAGTTTCTGATATCATCAACCGAATTATTAGAAGCAGCATCTAACTCAAAAATATTAAAGGCAAAATCTTCATTCTCACTAGTATTACCATCGCTATTAATCATCTTAGCCAAAATACGAGCACATGTTGTTTTACCTACACCACGAGGACCTGTAAATAGTAAGGCTTGCGCTAAGTGATTATTTTCAATAGCATTAAGAAGCGTATTTGTAATAGCTTGTTGTCCCACAACATCCTTAAAGGTTTGTGGTCTGTATTTACGTGCCGATACTACGAAATGCTCCATTGAAAAGTAACTGAAACACAAATTTAAGAATAACCACAAAATAGCAATTTCTCTAGATTAAAATTTAATAGGAGTTATTAACAATTTATGTAATTTTGACGGCTAGTAAATCGCCTTATCGATTCTAATGTAATTAGGGTAGGAAAGTCCGAACACCATAGTGTAAGCATAGTGGCTAACAGCCACCAGCCGAGAGGCTAGGAAAAGTGCAACAGAAAGGATGTACAGGTAATGCTGTAGTGAAATCAGGTAAACTCTATGCGGTGCAATGTCATGTATACCAACGTTTGAGGGCTGCACGTTCGATGTTGGAGGGTAGGCAGCTAAAGTTTGCTGGTAACAGTAAACGTAGATAAATGATAAGGGTTGGAACTATAAAGGTCTCAATACAGAATTCGGCTTATAGATTTGCTGGTTTTAAAACGAGCTTCGTGTTAAACGCGAAGCTTTGTTTTTAATCATATTTAAAAAAACTAAACATATTACCACCATATTTTTTAGAATAGGAGTAGTGCTTTAGATGGCTTAAATCTGTGTGTTTAGAGTGCTCTATGATTAAAAGTCCTTCTTTCTGGAGTAAATTATTGTTAAATATCAACACAGGAATTTTTGAGAATAGTTCTACATTAAAATCATATGGAGGATCGGCAAAAATGATGCTGTATTGCTGGTTGTTGTTTTCTAAAAATTTAAAAACATCACTCTTTATTGTTGTTATAGGCATTTCAAATTCTTCAGCAGTAGTGTTTATAAATTTTATGCAGCCAAAATGATCGTCTACACTTGTGATTTGTTCTGTACCTCTTGATGCAAATTCGTAGCTTATATTTCCTGTTCCTGAAAATAAATCTAATACAGAGATGTCGTCAAAATAATATTGATTATTCAGAATATTGAATAAGGCTTCTTTAGCCATATCTGTTGTAGGGCGAACAGGTAATTTTGCAGGTGCTACAATTTTTCTGCCTTTATATGTTCCAGAAATTATACGCATTAAAAGGTATTTAATATCAAGTAATTATGGTGTAGTTGGTCTTTATCAACCTTTTCTGAAAAGTTATAATTATAATTAAGCTTTTCAAACTCTACATGCCTTACATATGTATATAACAATTTATATAATTCATCATTTTTATCAACTCTACCACTTAAATGAATTACTGTAGTTTCTGCATCGAGCTTTAGTTGTTCGAAAACAAAGAGAACATAGTAAATAAAATCTTCTTTGCTATGATATTCGAAAACATTAAACAGTTGAAGTTTTTTATTTTCCACAACAGCGACCTCAATCATGGTAGTATTTACATGAAGATATACTTCAGTACTATTACTTTCATTAGCTTTTTGTAAAACAGAATCTAATAATACTGTAGAAGAATGTTTGTAGGTGAACTCACCAAAGGTTTCAAAAATATAATTGTTGATGTTAATGTAAGGTATATATACGTTTACGCTCTCATTTACTGCAATTTCATCATGGGTAATGAAATCTGTTTTTAAGATTTTTGTATTGAATTTTAAATAGTCGGCTTTATTGCTTTCGTCATAAAGTTCTTTAGGAACTAAAGTAGATAATTCATTTTGATGAATAACTGTAATTGTGTCAAACTCATCTGAAAACACAGAGTTAGCACTCAATTCTGTTTTTAGACGATTTAAAACATCAAAAGGGTTTAGCTTATGATGAAACTGTATGCTATTTAGAAACTCAATTGTATTGGAAGTTCTGTTTAGTATACAAAAAGAAAGCCCATTCAAATTAACTTGAATGGACAGTTCTTTAATGTTATTTTTATTCAAAATTATTCTTTTGTTGAAAGATCTTTACCCCAATTTCCGCTGGTGTTAACTTCTTCCATAGAACCAATTTTTACGGTTTCACCTTTAACACCTGCTATAGAAACAGCTTGTTTTTCTTTTTCTATTAGATATTGTTCTTGGCCATCTAAAACAATTGCTTTATCAACACTTGCTTCAAAAACTGGAATTTCTTCTATCTTACCTGCCTCTAATTTAAATTTAGCACCAGCTTTACCAACACCAACATCAGCTAGTTTTTTGTATCGTGTATCACCTTTAAAAATTGAATCTTTAACATTCCAATAATCTAACGTATCTATTAAAGTAATAGTTTTAAACGTTTCTACACCACCAAAAGCACGTGTACGCTCCTCATCTAAAACCGTACTGTCTCTTCTTTGGGTAATAGGAATACTATCGTTTTCTATGAAACTGATAAGCTTATCAAAACTACCAGCATACTCGCCTTTTACTTCTTTGTAAGCTATTTGAGAATCTCTAATGTCTACTAATCTATCAATTACAACTTTGTAACGTTCAACTTTTAACTGATTGAATTGTATTTCCTTGTAAACAGACATAAAGGTGATGTATCCAAGAAAAATAATGAGTGCCCATAGTACCAGATTAATTACTGGTTTTAATTTTCTAGGAACAAATTTGTCAATTAACCATACAATTAAAATAGTTAAAAGAATAATACCAATTATTGCTGCAATTACCATTTTTTAGTTTTATTTATTAATTAGCTGTCTCGCAAATCTACAATTTTTTTTTATTGAGAAAAACTATCTAAATAAAAATCATTCAAATTTAAGATAGGTTTTTTATGAAGTTATAATAATGGTATATTGCTCATAATTTAATTTTTATATGATTACAAATGCTTCTGCATTTTACACACTCTTAAAGTCTAAGTTTCCATTTGCACCTACTACCAAGCAAGACAAGGTATTAATGCAATTGTCTCAGTTTATTTTTAATAAATCTTCAAACGATATTTATTTGCTTAGAGGCTATGCAGGTACAGGAAAAACAAGTATTATTGGCACAATTGTAAATAACCTATGGCAGGCAAAAAAAAGTGCAGTTTTGTTAGCGCCAACAGGTAGAGCAGCAAAGGTCATCTCTAACTATTCGAAAAAGGAAGCTTTCACAATACATAAAAAGATTTATTTCCCTAAAAAAGAAAAAGGAGGAGGTGTTAAGTTCGTAATGCAGCCTAATAAGCATAGAAATACCATATTTATTGTAGATGAAGCGTCTATGATACCAGACACTCCATCAGACTCTAAATTATTTGAAAACGGGTCGTTGTTAGATGATTTAATGCAATACGTATACTCAGGTAATCAATGTAAGCTTCTATTAATAGGAGATAAAGCACAGTTACCACCTGTTAAATCTGATTTAAGTCCTGCATTAGACTCAGATAAATTAAGTTTAAATTATAACAAGGATGTTTCTGGTGTTGAGTTAGATGAAGTTGTACGTCAAGAACAAGACTCTGGTATTTTAGAAAATGCCACTGAGCTTAGAGCTACATTAGAATCTGGATTTTATGAGAGCTTTAAATTCAACGTTAAACCATATAAAGATATTGTAAGATTAGTTGATGGTTACGAAATTATGGATGCCATAAATGATGCTTACAGTAGTAATGGTTACGAAGAAACTGCAATTATTGTTCGTAGTAATAAACGAGCCAATCTTTACAACAAACAGATTAGAGAACGTATCTTATTTAATGAAAGTGAATTATCTGCTGGTGATTACCTAATGGTGGTTAAGAACAACTACTTTTGGATAAAGCCAACAACAGAAGCTGGCTTCATTGCCAATGGCGATATTATTGAGGTTTTGGAAATCTTTAGTATTAAAGAATTATACGGTTTTAAGTTTGCAGAGGTAAAAGTGAAAATGGTAGATTATCCACGTATGCGACCTTTTGAAACGGTTTTACTATTAGATACAATACATGTAGAAAGTGCCTCTCTGAGCTATGATGAATCTAATAGGCTTTATCAAGAAGTTGCTAAAGACTATGCCAATGAAACTAGTAATTATAAACGATTTTTAGGAGTTAAGAACAATAAATATTTTAATGCACTTCAGGTTAAATTTTCTTATGCCATAACATGTCATAAGTCACAAGGTGGACAATGGAACACCATTTTTGTAGAACAACCATATTTACCAAACGGTATCGATAAAGATTACTTACGTTGGTTGTACACAGCAGTAACAAGAGCCAAAGAGAAACTTTATCTTATAGGTTTTAAAGATGAAATGTTTATTGAAAACGACAGTAATTAAGAGATAAAACTTTATTTTTGAATACAGATAAAGCAGATATATGAAGATTATATCCATGATTCCTGCACGTTACAGTGCTTCCCGTTTTCCAGGTAAATTAATGCAAAATTTAGCCGGAAAATCAGTAATACTCAGAACATACGAAGCTACAGTTACTACAAATCTTTTTAGTGAAGTCTACGTTGTAACTGACAGTGATATCATTTACAATGAAATTGTTAGCAATGGTGGCAAAGCTATAATGAGCCAAAAAGAACACGAGTCTGGAAGTGACAGAATAGCTGAAGCTGTGGCTAATGTAGATTGTGATATCGTTGTAAATGTACAAGGAGATGAACCATTTACAGAGGCAGAAAGCTTAAGAAAAGTATTAGAAGTTTTTAAAGATGATACCAAGAATGAAGTTGACTTAGCATCTTTAATGGTAGAGATTGTGGATTGGGAAGAAATTAATAATCCCAATACGGTGAAGGTTATTGTAGATCAGAATAATTTTGCTTTATATTTTTCAAGAAGTCCAATTCCATTTCCGAGAGATAAAGAAGCAGGAGCGCGTTATTTTAAGCATAAAGGCATTTATGCCTTTAGAAAACAAGCTCTATTGGATTTTACCGTTTTACCAATGCAGTTTATTGAAGCTACTGAAAAAATTGAATGCATTCGATATTTAGAATATGGTAAAAAAATTAAAATGGTAGAAACTGAAGTGCAAGGAGTTGAGATTGATACACCAGAAGATTTAGAACGCGCAAAAAAATTGTGGAAATAGCTTGTGCTGAAATTGTTTCAGTAACGATTAAAGAAATGATTAATACATATAAAAACATAAAAGTAATTGGTTTTGATGCTGATGACACCCTTTGGGTAAACGAGACCTATTTTAGAGAGGCTGAGGAAAAGGTTGGTCATTTGTTATCTCATTACGAGACACCTAACAAAATAGACCAAGAACTTTTTAGAATGGAGATAAAAAATCTTCCAACTTATGGCTATGGTGTAAAGGGTTTTGTATTGTCTATGATAGAGTTGGCAATTGAGTTATCTAATGGTAGAGTTTCTAACGAGATAATTTCTAAGATTTTAGATATTGGTAAAGACATGATTAATAAACCAATTGAATTACTAGATGGTGTTGAAGAGGTTTTAAAAACCTTATCAAAAGATTACAGATTAATCCTTGCAACAAAAGGAGATTTGTTAGATCAAGAGCGTAAGCTAGAAAAATCTGGTTTGTTAGAGTATTTTCATCATATTGAAGTATTAAGCGAGAAACAAGAAGCCAACTACGAAAAACTATTGAAACATTTAGATATACAGCCATCAGAATTTTTGATGATAGGTAATTCGTTAAAATCTGATATTTTGCCATTGGTAAATATTGGTGCAGAGGCTATTCACGTTCCTTTTCATACCACTTGGCAACACGAAAAAGTGAGTAAAAATGAGACTAATGGCTTAGAGTATAAAACTGTAGAAAGTCTAAAAGAGATATTAAATTACATAAAAACTAAATAAACAAACTAAGTTTTTATTTTTGTTAAAGATTTAAAAGTAAATGATATATAAAAATTATCCAATGGTGTCCAGAGTTGTTTTCGGACGCGGAAGTTTTAATCAGTTAGATGAGATTTTAGCGCCTAAACGTAGCGGACGAAACGCACCATTCATATATTATGTAGATGATGTCTTTAAGGGCAATCATTGGTTAACCTCTAGAATTACTTTATCATATAAAGACAAGATCATTTACGTACCAACTAAAGAAGAGCCTAAAACATCTCAGATAGATCAGTTGGTAGAGGATATTATTTTAGAGTACAGCGAGCTACCATCTGGTATTATTGGTATTGGTGGTGGTATTGTAATGGATATTGCTAAAGCAGTCTCTCTAATGTTAACCAACAAAGGTCAGTCTAAAGATTATCAGGGCTGGGATTTAATTAAAAATCCTGCAATATATCACGTTGGTATTCCAACTATTTCTGGTACTGGTGCTGAAGTTTCTAGAACGACAATACTTACTGGCCCAGAACGTAAATTAGGTATTAACAGTGACTACACACCTTTTGACCAAGTTATTCTAGATCCTGAATTAACTAAAGGTGTTCCTAAAAACCAGTGGTTTTATACTGGTATGGACTGTTTTGTGCATTGTGTCGAATCGCTTAATGGTACATTTTTAAATGCGTTTAGTCAAAGTTATGGCGAAAAAGCTTTTGAGCTTTGCCAAGAAATATTTTTAGGTGATAACTTATCTGAAGAAGAATCTCAAGATAAGTTAATGATGGCATCATGGCATGGTGGCATGAGCATAGCTTACTCTCAAGTAGGTGTGGCACATGCTATGAGTTACGGGTTAAGTTACTTACTTGGTGTTAAGCATGGTATAGGTAACTGTATCGTTTTTGATCATTTAGAAGCATATTATCCAGATGGTGTTGCCATGTTTAAAAAAATGAAAGAAAAGCACAGTATCAGTTTGCCTCAAGGTATTTGTGCAGACTTAGATGAAGAGCAGTTTAATATTATGATAGATGTAGCATTAAGTTTAGAGCCTTTATGGGAAAATGCTTTGGGTAAGAACTGGAAAACTAAGATCACCAAAGATACACTTTTAGAGCTTTACAAAAAGATGTAAGATGCGTTGGCTGGCCAAATTCATTTATTTTAAACTTTTGGGCTGGAAAGTCGTTGGTAACACTAATTTTTCTAAAGACACAATAAAAAAGGCGGTTATTATTGCTGTACCTCATACTAGCTGGCACGACTTTTATATTGGTATTTTATTACGTAAAATAGCAGGTGTTAAGACTAACTTCGTAGCTAAGAAAGAGTTATTTAGATGGCCGTTTGGTTACTATTTTAGAGCTGTTGGTGGTAAGGCTTTAGACCGAACTTCTGGTCAAAATAAAGTTGAAGCTATTGCAGATTTATTTAAAGATGAAGAAGAGTTTAGACTCACTCTAGCACCTGAGGGAACGCGTAAAAAAGTTACAGCGTGGAAAACAGGATTTTACTACATTGCTAAAGCAGCTAATGTACCAATCATTATGTTTACACTAGATTTTAAAAATAAACTAAATAAAGTTTCTGAGCCTTTTTATCCTACTGACGATACTGAAGAAGATTTTAAATATATGAAAGCGTTTTATAAAGGGGTAGAAGGTAAAGTAAAAGATTACAGCTAAAGTTTTGGCATAAAATTTGTTCTATATATAATGCAATGAAACATAAAGTAAACTTTTGAGTCCCTAAAAAGAAACATTGCCTCAAAAAAAAGCTGTCAAATTAATTTGATAGCTTTTTTTCTGTCATAAATTTATTGAGAAGATAATTGGTTTGAGATTGAAGTTTTTTTCTAAAAAAACCTGTACCACCTATGAGCCAACCTTTAAACCCAATAGCTTGTTTAGCCCAATTATGAAGGTTAAAGTTGTCGGTATGTTTAATAATTAATCCATCTTTAAATTCAAATGAGGCATCAATTTTATTGTGAACTTTTCTTCCTGTTTTACTGAAGGTATAATAAGCTTCCCAATGGGCTGAATTATCTGTAATGTTTGTAGTTTCAATCTTAAAATCTTTTCCTTTTTGAGATTCGCAAAGCATCTGCCACATGGCATTGGCTTGTTCACCTTTTAATACACCAAAAGCAGGATCTTCAAAAATAATGTCTTCATGATAATATGACGCCATCTTTTTGGCATCTAATTCATGAAATGCCTGGTAAAAATTAGATATTAGGTCTTTCATGTTTAGGTTATTAACTTTTTTAATCTTTTAGAAAACCTACTTTACCATAATTACGTAGGTAAAGTATAAACAAAAAATTTATTTAATTAACAGATTAAAAATCTCATAATAGCCCAATTTATGAAATAATGCTTTAGCATCGGTTTTATCGGTGTATTTATCTAACAATTAATATTTTTTGAGTTTTAAAATTGTTATGAGAAAGAAAAAGGCTTCCTTTTTAGGAAGCCTTTTTTATAATCTAAAATATAGAACACATCTGTATAATACATAGATACAGAGGCATTCCTAATGTGATATTAAATGGAAATGTAATTGCCAACGCCATTGGTAAATACAAGCTGGGATTTGCTTTTGGTACTGCTATTCGCATAGCAGCAGGTACTGCTATGTAAGACGCACTAGCTGCTAAAATTGCAAATAGTAAACGGTTACCATCACTTTGTGTAAATGCAGAACTTATAATTGCTACTAAACTTCCATTTATTATTGGAATAACAATTGCAAATGTAAGTGCAAACCACCCTTTTTTTATAAATGCAGATAGCTCTTTGCCACTAGTTATTCCCATATCTAGCAGAAATACAGCTAAAAATCCTTTGAAGATGTCTGTTGTAAATGGCTTTATTCCTTCTGCTTGTTGTTCACTTGCTAAAAATCCAACAACTAAGCTTCCTAAGATTAATAGTACACTACCGTTGGTTAATGCATGTTTAGCAACCTTACCCATAGACATTTTAATGGTATTTTCTTTATCGTAAATAGATATAAGTAATAGACCGATAATTATGGACGGTGCTTCCATTAAAGCCATTACAGCTACCATATGACCACCAAAGGTTATTTGCTCTATTTCTAAAAAAGAAATAGCCGTTACAAAGGTTACAGCACTCACTGAACCATAAGAAGCGGCAATAGCACCAGCATTTGCGACACTAAATTTACGTCTTAGAATAAAGTAAGTGTAAACAGGCACAACTATGGCTAAGAAAATGCCAAATAAAAGCGACCAAATTATTTCTAAATTGAGGTCGCTGTGAGAGAGTTCTTGTCCGCCTTTAAAACCAATTGATAAAAGCAAATAGAGCGAAATAAATTTTGAGGAATTGGGAGGTATTTCCAAATCACTTTTAAGCTGTACCGCGATAATTCCAAGAAAAAAGAACAGTAATGCAGGATTTGTTAAATTATCAAATAATAGGTGTAAATCCATTGTTGATTAATTTCAGAGACTGATATAAAAAAGTGATTTGTGTTACTTTATAAATGAAATATTTAGAGTCCCATTAATGACTACATTATAGCCTTCTTTTCTTGCAATAGATATGTAGTCTTTCGCTATTTGTTTTTCGTTTAATAGTTCTTCTATTCTATTATTTTCGTAAGTAATGTCAGCATCTTCTTGGCCTTCGCATACTCTTAATTTTTGTAGTTTATGAAAATTCACTTTTTGTTCAATAAGAACATTTACTAAATGATTAGCCTCAGATGGTGTAAATAAACCTTCTACTAGGTTAACCTCTTGAGTAGCTTTTTCTACGCTGTTTTTTGTGTTTGTGTTTGACATAATAATTATTAATTAGTGTGATTTGATTTCTGTTAATTTTATAATGCAAATGCACGATATAATAAAGGCGCATATAGCAAGGTGTTCCATAAAAATGTTACCATTAATGTAGGATAAAGTGATAAGGCCAGATAAAATTAAAAATGTTAAGGCAACTTTAATCTTTGTTTTTTGCGATGCTTTTTTATCGTCCACCGCTACTTCTTTTATAGAAGTATTAGTCTCTATTCTTTCCATATTAGCAATCTTAATTATTTATTAATTTTTTTCAGGAGCAAAATTGTGACATTTTTTTTATTTATTTTTATATATATTTTTAATCATACACATAACTATATTTTATGAATTATACTTTACACCAACTTCATATTTTTCTTAAAATCACACAATTAAAGAGTATAACTAAGGCTTCTGAAGCCTTGTTTTTGAGTCAGCCTGCAGTTTCAATACAACTTAAAAAATTTCAGGATCAATTTTCTATTCCGTTGACAGAGGTAGTTGGCAGACAGCTTTATGTTACAGATTTTGGTTGGGAGATAGCAGAAGCCGCAGAAAAAATTCTTAATGAAGTTCAGGCTATTAATTATAAAACTATGTCTTTTAAAGGCCAGATTGCTGGTCGACTAAAAATATCTGTTGTATCTACCGGAAAATATGTTATGCCTTATTTTCTGTCTGATTTTACAAATAAAAATAGTGGAGTAGATCTCGTTATGGATGTTACAAATAAAACCAGTGTCATTAAAAGTTTAGAAGACAATGAAGTAGATTTTTCTTTGGTTTCCGTTATACCAGATCAACTGAGCTTAAATAGGGTAGAACTAATGGAAAATAGATTGTATTTGGTAGGTGGAACAAAGGAAAAATTTAATAGAAAAGTATCTAAGAATAAGATTTTTGAAACTTATCCAATGCTTTATAGAGAAGAAGGTTCCGCAACTCGTAATGCCATGGAAAGCTTTATAGCTAGCCATAATATTAATACGCCAAAGCGCATGGAACTTACCTCGAATGAGGCATTAAAACAAGCTGTAATAGCAGGTTTGGGTTATTCTATAATGCCATTGATTGGTATTAAAAATGAACTTAAAAATGGAGATTTAAAAATTATACCATTCAAGGGCTTACCCATAACTACCAATTGGAATCTAGTTTGGCAAAAATCTAAAAACCTCTCACCTGTAGCGCAAGCATATCTAGATTTCATTAACAGCGAAAAAGAGCGAATTATAAAAGAGAATTTTGATTGGTATGAGGCCTACTAAATCCGTTTTATTTTTTCGACAATGTTACGGATGCTGTTGTATAAAAACGCATTGGTTTTAACATAGTAAAATGAAATAAAACAAACAGTAGTTAAAAATATTATTGCTCCAATTATAGCTTGCCATGGCAGTAATGTCTTTCCAATTAATTGATGCAATCCTATGCCTGTAAAACTTCCGTATATGATAATAAAGTGAATTACATAAATGGATAAGGTTTTTTGTCCAATCCTTAGTAATAAAGGTTGTTTTATATAATCTTCAACCGCATAGAATATTGCAAATAACAGAAGTACATTTCCTAATCGAATAAAGAGATAGTTGTAATATGCAACATCTTTTAAAAGTTCTAATTCCGTTATAAAATAGAGTTGAATTAATAACCAGCCCGATTTAAATATTAGAAAGAGTCCACATACAACAAAGCCAATTATAATACCTAATTTAAATTTTGGTCGTTCTAAATATCTATAAAATAGCGTAGCTATAAAGGCACCAAAAGCAACATAACCAAACCATGGGATGATATTAAAAACAGAGCCGTAATCTTTAGTTAGCCAATTAGCGAAAACCTTTGGCACATCTGGTATATCTAAATATCGGTAAAGTGGTTCTGTAAGAAATATGGTAAATCCTAAAAGACACATTACTATTGAAAAGAGTAATGTCTTTTTAAAGGTTAGTTTATAAATACCTACAATTAATATTAATGACAAACCTATGCATTGTAATACATCAACAAGCAGAAAATAAGGCGAATTAAAATTACCATAAAACCATTGAAAAATAGGTGCACGTAATAGGTATCCTATGCCAATTAGTAGTAAACCTCGATACAATCCTTTTTTCATTCTAAAGGTTGCATTTCCACTTCGTTTAGCCTTAATGAGAAGATATGAAAATATCAATCCAGAGATTGTAAAAAACGTAGGTGCGGTAATGCCTCTAAAGTATTTCCATATTGTAAATACCGTACTACTATCATCTCTGTACGATACATCTAAAAGCGTATCTATAAAATGACCTTGTAACATCATTAAGATTGCAAAGGCTCTTACTGCATCAATAAAATAAAGACGTTTTTTATTCAAAAGGTTTGGTTATGTAATAAATATAAATTTAGAATATTTATTAGAAAAGTTTTCATTGATAAATCCCTATTTAGCTTTAATTATGTACTGATAAGGTAGTAAATCTACATTTATATCAAATGAAGTATAACCTGCTATCTTAAGCTCCTCAATAACATCATCAATTGATAGTTTATGATTTTTTGATGGCCCAATAGGTAGATCAATTTTAAAAAAATCTATTATTACTAGTTCGCCATTAGACTTAGTTCCTAGCTTTACTTTTGAAAAATATTCTGGTCGATTTTCTATGTGATGATAGGTGTTAACGATCAATGCCATATCCACTTCATTTTCTTTTAGGTTTGGCGAATCGTAAGGTATTTTGCGAGTTTCAATATTCTTTAATTTGTCTTTATCTATTCTATTGTTTATGTAATCTAAAAATTCATCATCCACATCAGCAGCAATTACTTTTGCTCCGTTTTCAGCTAATTTCACTGAGAAATATCCAGAGCCTGCACCAATATCAATAATAGTTTTTCCTTGTATACCTTTTAGGTATTTTAAAACCTTATCTGGTTGTTGATATGCGTCTCGTTCGGGAGACTCAAATCTCTCTATTAAATCCTGTACAGAAGACTGGTGCATGTGTTCATTGGCTGAATTATGTTCAGTGTGTATCTTATCATTATGATGCTCATGTACACCTTCTTTAGGTTGATTGATGTCTGTATTATTGTGATGGTTATTGCACCCTAAGAAAACTAAAAATGGTAATAAATAAGTGATTCTTTTCATGTTGAAGTAGAATTTAAAAGAGCAGTAAGTGTATATACTTTATAAAAATAATTAAAAACCTTTGTTTTTTCTAAAGCAAAAAAGGGCTGTATGAAAAGTTAATGTTTTGTCAATCTGAACTCGTTTCAGATTCTAAAACAAATTGAAAACCAGTCTATTGAGATTCTGAAATACACTTCGACTGCGCTCAGTGGGACAATTCAGAATGACCGGTTTTCATACTTTTTAGACAGCCTTAACCAATGTTTTAATTAATAAAAAAACTATTCCGCAGTTTCTTCCATGGTATGATATACGTTTTGTACATCATCATCTTCTTCAAGTTTTTCTAAAAGTTTTTCTACATCTTCAGCTTGTTCTGCTGTTAGTTTCTTGGTTACTTGTGGTATACGCTCAAAACCAGAAGAGATGATTTCAATATTATTTTCCTCTAAATAGGATTGTATATTTCCAAAACTCTCAAAAGGTGCATAAATTATTACACTTTTTACTTCATTTCCATCTTCATCCTCATCTGTATCTTCAAAGATTTCCTCAACACCAAAATCTATAAGTTCTAATTCTAGCTCTTCTAGGTCTAAATCCTCACCTTTTATTTTAAAGTTGCAGGTATGATCAAACATAAATACCACAGAGCCAGATGTACCTAAACTACCATCACACTTATTAAAATAACTACGCACATTGGCTACTGTACGTGTGTTGTTATCTGTTGCTGTTTCTATGAGTACGGCAATGCCATGTTGCGCATAACCTTCAAAAATGACTTCTTTATAATCGCCTTGACTTTTATCTGATGCACGCTTTATAGCACGCTCAATGTTATCTTTTGGCATGTTTACAGACTTGGCATTTTGTATTACTGCTCTTAAGCGAGAGTTACTGTCTGGGTCTGGACCACCTTCTTTTACTGCCATAACGATATCTTTACCTATACGAGTGAATGCCTTACTCATGGCAGACCATCGTTTCATTTTTCTTGCTTTTCTAAATTCAAAAGCTCTTCCCATTTAAAATATATTTTTTGTTCCTATTATAGCTTAAGAAACTGATTTGTATGTAATATTATTCCTTATTTGATAAGGCAAGCAAATTTAAAAATATTAAATTAATCATTTGGAATATGCTTGCTCAAAAAGTTTTGATTAGTATTGTTTAGGTTATTGATAACTGTCTGCCTTTTATTATTAAGCTCGTCATTAAGTTTATTGTAGATCTTAACTTTCTTGTTAAAATCATTAACCATATTATTATAACCATCTATCTGTTCTTTAGTGCGCTTTCTTTGTGGTGTTTTTTCCAGTGCAGCTTGAGTTTTTTGTAAATCTTCGTTTAGCACTAAAAACTCTACAATTTGTGGCATTTTGTTATCAGCTTCATCTATAAAAAAATCGAATGCTTTTTTTGTTGTATTTGCAATAGACTTGTCGTTTTTATAATGTTCTACAGTTTTTAAAATTTCTAAACCTTCTTTTGCACTTTCAGATAATGCATTTGCATTTTGTTGTATAGCATTTGCATCACCATTATTTAAAGCTTCAATTAGATAAACTTCGTTAATGTATACTTTAAAATAGATGAGATACATTTTTTTGTAATGCTTGAAAACTTCGTTAGAAATAGTCATGTTTTTACTTAAATCAGACTCGTTTTCTATAATATTTATTTTATGATTTTTAGCGAAAGTATAGTAATTGGCCTCATATTCTGCCTGAATTTCCTCCATCTTTTTGTCTGCCATTTCTTGTGCTAGCATATAGGCTTCCATAGCATCGTAAGATTGCTCTGCTACAGCTTTCATATCTATAATTTTTGCATAATCATCGTTCAGCATGTTCTTACTGAATTGTAATCGTTTTAAAAGTTGATTTTTAAACTCATTACCATCATAACCAGGTGCTTTTTTAATTTTATCTATAGCCTTATCTAAAGTTTTTAGAAGATTTTTTCTTTTGTTTTCAATATTTCTATCACTTCTACTGTGCGCAATAGATTTTGTGTATTTCCACATTTTTTTTGTGATACCTTCTTGTTGTTCACTTACAAATTCTAAGTATTGTAATGCATTGTCAAAGGTTTGAGCAGATAAGCTAATAGCAAAGAAGAAAAGGGCAATGGTAAATATTTGTTTCATTGTAATGAATTAAAATTAAAGTTGTAATATATCATTTATTATATAGAAAGCTTCTTGAATGTGTGGATCTTTTGAGATTTTATCGCGTAGCTCATTATTTAGTTTTTTATCCTCTTCATTATAGCTCAAAATGTCATTTGTAGACCTTGTGTTTAAAACTTGGTAAATAGATTTGTTATTTTCTACCGCTATGCTGTAAGCATTCCATGCTTCATTATATTTTTTGTCATCATTGAAAACAAACGCTAACGATAGTGGGTAATTGCCAGTTCTATTTACATAATCGTTAATAAATATGTGGTTAAATGTCTTAATTGTATTAAATATACTGTCGTTTTCTATTCTTTTCTGGCTTTTATCAACAATAGACCTATAGTCTTGTTTGGGTTTAGGTCTGTGTTTTAATGTAACATCTGTAGCTGCATTTTCTAGACTAAAGTCTTTATACTTTTCTTGTGTTTTGTAATTGTCGTAAATACCAGGAAGTGTAATATTGGGTACAATACCTAGATTTTGGTGACTTTTGCCAGTAACTCTAAAAAATTGTCCCATAGTCAGCTTTAAGAAATTAGTTTCTTTATTATCTGAAATAGGAACAATTAACTGCGATGTTGCTTTACCATGTGTAGTACCACCAACTATAATAGCTCTGTTATAATCTTGCATAGCACCTGCAAAAAACTCTGAAGCAGAAGCGCTAAATTGATCTACTAAAATGACAATAGGTTTGTTAAATATACTACCACGATTAGGATCTCTTATGGTGTAGTTCTCTTCGTTTCTAACTTTAGAAATAGCTACAGGACCTCTATCTATAAACATACCAGACAGATCAGCAGCTTCTTTCATAGAACCACCACCATTAAACCGCAAATCAATGATAATACCAGAAATATTTTCTTTTTGAAGTTTATAAATCTGGTTTGCAACATCGTTAGCTACTCCCAAACCATTTATGGATTCAGTATCTGTGTAAAAACTTGGGATTTGAATATACCCAATGTTCACCGTTTCGGATAAAACAAAACCTGTGATAGAATTGCCTTCTACATCTAAACTGCTTTTACCTAATGTTATGGATTTGATTTGTCCGCTTTTCTTTTTTATTCTGAAAGTGATTTCATCAATGTTATCATCATTAATAAAACTAGTAATGGTTTTGTTAGAAAGACAATAACTCTCTATAGTTTCTCTTTTACTGGTTAAAGATAATATGACATCATTAATCTCAAACTCACCATTTTTAAATGCAGTACTTCCTGGAGAGATATATGAAATAACAATATCACCATTATTGTTTTTTGTGGTTTCTATACCGAAGGACAGTTGAGAATTAGAAACGGATTTTTCAAATTGCGTTTTGTCTGAAGCACTTAAGTATGCAGAATTGGGATCTTGGTATTTAGCTAAAGCATCTAAAAAAGAAACTTCAACAAAGCGATTAATGCCACCCAGACTATTTTCAAATTCTTGAAGAAGGCATATTTCATTATCAATAACCTTTGGTTTTATGTCTGTTTCTAATTCCTTAAAGTTTGAGGTTATATCTTCTAAAATAGAATCATTCTCTACCAATTTTCTGAGAATTCTATAACGTACTCTTTTGCTCCAATACTTTTTTAGAGCATTTGTATCTTTAAAATAATTATAGTTTTTATCAGATTTATAGTGTAGACTTTCTACACCAGAATAGTCTAAATTTTCATTTTTAAGTGTTTCTAAAAACGTCTTTGATGCTGCAATACGGTTTGATAATACTTCTGAATAACGTTTAATAAAATCACATTGTTTATTGTTGATAAAGTCATCAAACATGAATTCATCTGCTTTAAAACTTTCTATGTCAGATTGAAGAAAAAAGCGTTGATGTTCGTCTATTTTATTTAAGAATAACTTAAAGACTGCTTTAGAAAGGCTGTCATTAACTGCTTTTGGGCTGTAGTGTGAATCTGCAATAATGGTGTTTACCGCTTGTAAATCTTTACAAAAAGAAACATTTTGAGCCTGAAGACAACTAGAAATGAATAGAATTAAAGTTGTAAAATAAAATTTCATAGCGAAGAAGGCTGATAGGGATTATTCATCAGCTTCTACAATAGCTTCTATGGCTTCAGCTAGGTCAAAATCTTTTTGTGTTACACCATCAGCATCATGCGTAGATAACGAAATATTTAAAACATTATAAACATTGCTCCAATTTGGGTGGTGATTTAAGGCCTCACATTCAAAAGCAATTCTGCTCATGGCACTAAAGCAATCTTTAAAGTTGTCAAATTCTAATTCTACATGTATGGCGTTATCATAATATTCCCATTCTGGAAAACGAAGTAATTTCTTTTCTATAGTAGCGTTGTCTAATTTCATCTCATTAAAAATTTGTAAAACCTATGGTACATTTATTTCATTACTATGGTGAGTATAACTTTTACTTGTCAAATGCCCATTATAGGCTTTCATAGGTTGAATTAATAATTTATTAGTCGAAATTTAAGAAAATACCCTAAAGTAGTCAAGATTATTTTATAAGTTCTTCTAAAACCTTGTCGCTAGTAATCTGAAGATGCTTCGGTAATTTGTTAAATTTTGGTAATACGGCAAGGTAACGGTCGTCGTTAGTGGTGTAAACATGCTTTAGTGATACTTTTTTGGGACTAATTGCTTCTAAAATTTGCTTTACAAATTCATCATGATGCACCAAATCAGTACTTCCTAAATGAAAAATACCATATTTGTTTCTATTAATAATGTAATGGATTTGTTGTGTTACTTTTTTATCTAGTGTAACATTCATTATTAAGTTGGGAAAGATTTCAACCGATTCGTTTTCAGAAATAAATAGTTTCATTTCCTGAATTCTTGGACATTGCTGCCCAAAAACCATAGGTAATCTCAATATCGCTACTTGCTTCTTAGGTAAGCGAAGTAACATGTTCTCTATTTTTATTTTGAAATGACCATAGATACTATGACTTAGCGTTTTGTCTAACTCGTAACTTGGATATTTACTATAAGCATCAAATACATTAGCAGAGGACAAGAAAATGATTTTTGTGCCATTCTCTAATGCATACTCAGCGATGTGTTGATGTGCAATGGTCTGTGCATTAAAATCGCCTCTTATGGCTGAAATAACAATTGTGGGTTTTGTAGCTTCTAAAATTTCGTAAACATCATCTTCTTCTACATTATAATTGAAGAATTGCTTATTGCTCTCAAAAATCTTTTTTGGAGTTCTATTGGTGCCAAAGGTTTTAAAATAGGGTCCTAGCTCTTTGTAAATTGCATTACCGATGTATCCACTAGCACCAAGAATAAGGATTCTGTGTTTGTTTAAATTCTTCTTCATTAATGTCCTTCAACCTATTTAAAACCAACTACCCTTTATAAAACGGTAATTTTACAACCGTTGCAGGTATTGCCTTTTTACGCACCTGAATATTTATCTTACTATCTACTTTAGAGAACACTTTAGGTACATAACCCAAGCCAATGCCAATCCCTAAGCTAGGGCTCATTGTCCCAGAAGTAACATTACCAATTATGTTTCCATTGTTATCTACTATGTCATAACCATGACGTGGAATTCCTCTTTCATCTAACTTAAAAGCGACTAATTTGCGCTCTGGTGTGCGTTCTTTTTCTGCTTGTAAGGCTTCACTGTTTGTAAATTCTTTGTTGAATTTGCAAATCCAACTTAAACCAGCTTCAATTGGCGACGTAGTATCATCTATATCATTTCCATATAAGCAATAACCCATTTCTAAACGTAATGTGTCTCTTGCTGCTAAGCCAATTGGTTTAATGCCAAAGTCAGCACCAGCTTCTAATACTTTATCCCAAATTTGCTTTACTTCAGAGTTTTTACAATATATCTCAAAACCACCACTACCAGTATAACCTGTAGCGGAGATAATGACATGCTCTATACCTGCAAAATCACCAACCACAAAATTGTAGAATTTAATAGCAGATAAATCATGACTAGATAATGATTGCATAGCTTCAACAGCTTTTGGACCTTGAATTGCTAAAAGTGAATAATCTTCACTTAAATCTCGCATATCTGCACCAACATCATTTTTTGACGAAATCCAGTTCCAGTCTTTTTCAATATTACTAGCATTAACAACAAGTAGATAAGTTTCGTCTTTAACCTCATATATAATCAGATCATCTACAATTCCACCATCATCATTTGGTAAACAACTGTATTGCGCTTTTCCTATTTCTAATTTTGAAGCGTCATTACTCGATACTTTTTGAATAAGCTCTAAAGCATGTGGGCCTTCAATTAAAAATTCACCCATATGAGACACATCAAAAACACCAACAGCTTTACGTACAGTTTCGTGTTCTATGTTTACACCTTCGTATTGTACAGGCATATTGTATCCTGCAAAAGGGACCATTTTAGCACCTAAAGCAATGTGAGTTTCTGTTAAAGCAGTATTCTTCATCAATTGTATATTTTATTTCCAAAAATAGGATTATGGTTGGTTTTAAAAAGTTGCGCTAAATTAAAGAATTTTTATGGCTTATTATCATAAAAAAAGCCACCAAATTTCGGTAGCTTTTTTAATATATTTTTTAATAGTTAGAACTGATATCTAATACCCAAGGCAATATCAAAATCTAAGTCATCTCTAAAGTCTCCAAAGCCAAGTTCTGGTCTAAAATCTAATGATAGTAATAGAGGAATATCAAAATTATATTCTATACCTATGTCACCAGCTACAAAGACAAATGTTTCATCATCAAAATCGCCATCATCAAAGCTGTAAGAGCCTAAGCCGCCACCAGCACCAGCATACCAGTTAAAGTTTCCATCTAATTGCCAAACCCATTGATACAAACCAGTTAATTTAAAGCCATCGTAATCATTTCCACTTCTCCATCCCAAGTCTGCTTCTAGTCGATTGTTATCACCAAGAGCGCGCTGATATGATATTTCTGCACCAAAGCCATCGCTATCACCAAGTCTTAGACCAATAGCGTTATCAGCAATTTCTTGAGCGCTAGCAGCAAAAGTAAAACTTGCAAAAACTGTAAGTAATAAAATTATTTTTTTCATAAGAATTTTAAGTTTTAGTGTTTATATTTCAAAAAAGTTGTTTCGTTGTCTCTGACTATAACGACGAATTTATGTTAAAATTGAGTTTGAACAATGATATTTAAGACAACATTAATAATCGTTAAAGTTGAATATTTGAATTAACATGACTGCAAATTTAGAATCACATTTACAGATCTTAAGCAAGAATTTAGAAGGCGAATTTTACTTTGATGATTTAATGTTAAAGCTTTATGCGACCGATGCATCAGTATATAGAATGCCACCAACAGCAGTGGCCTTGCCTAAAACAATAGCAGATATTAAAAAGCTTATTGCATTTGCAAATACCCATAAAATAGGACTTATACCCAGAACTGCTGGAACTTCTCTTGCAGGACAAGTTGTGGGTAAAGGCATTATAGTAGATGTCTCTAAGTATTTTACTAAAATTATAAGCGTCAATAAAGTTAAAAAAACTGTTACAGTTCAATCTGGCGTGGTTAGAGACCAATTAAATAATTATCTAAAGCCATTCGGATTGTTTTTTGGACCTAATACCTCCACATCAAATCGTTGTATGATTGGTGGCATGGTAGGTAATAATTCCTCAGGAACTACATCGATTCAATATGGTGTGACTCGAGATAAAGTCCTTAGGTTGAAAACGCTTTTAAGTGATGGGAGTGAAGCTACCTTTGAGACATTAACAAAAGATGATTTTCTTCAAAAAACAAAAGAAGACAACTTAGAAGGGCATATTTACAAATCGATTTATGAAGAATTAAAATCAGAATCTGTACAAAAACAGATTAAGGAAAACTTCCCAAAAGCTAGTATTCATAGAAGAAACACAGGTTATGCAATCGATGAATTAATTAAATCTGAAGTTTTCTCTAATTCGGCAGCTGAGCGTAGTCGAAGTTCAAAATTCAACATGTGCAAATTGTTAGCAGGAAGTGAAGGTACACTTGCATTTACAACAGAAATAACACTACAATTAGATGACTTACCACCCAAGAATAGTGCTATGGTAGCTTTTCATTTTGAAAGCATAGCAAATTGTATGAAGGCTGTAAAACCATTAATGCAACACAATTTGCATACTTGTGAGATGATGGATGACACTATATTAAATCTCACAAAGCATAATAAAATGCAGCAAGAAAACAGAGTATTTATAGAAGGAAATCCTACAGCTATTTTAATGTGCGAGCTAAAAGCTGAAACTCAAGGCGCATTAGATCTTGAAATTAAAAACCTTGTAAAGACAGCTGATGAGCTCGGTTTAAGTTATGCAGCTCCAATTCTTAAAGGCGAAAACATTACCAAAGCATTAGAGTTGCGGAAAGCAGGTTTAGGGCTTTTGGGCAACATGATTGGTGATAAAAAAGCAGTGGCTTGTATTGAAGATACTGCTGTGGCTTTAGATGATTTGGATGCTTACATTGAAGAGTTTACAACTCTTATGAAATCATATAATCAAAACGCAGTGTACTATGCGCATGCTGGAGCTGGTGAATTGCATCTTCGACCAATTTTAGATTTAAAACAGTCTGAGGATGTTAAATTGTTTAGAGCTATAACCACTGATGTAGCCAAACTTGTAAAGAAATATCAAGGCTCTATGTCTGGCGAGCATGGTGATGGTATTGTGCGTGCTGAGTTTATTCCTTTAATGATTGGTGAAGCAAATTATCAATTATTAAAACGGATAAAATCAGTTTTTGATGTTGATAATATTTTTAATCCTGGAAAGATTGTAGATGCTTTTCCGATGGATAAAAATTTGCGGTACGAAAGTGATAAAGAAGAACCGCAAATAGAAACGTTTTTAGATTTTTCACACTCCAGAGGTATTCTTCGTGAAGCCGAAAAATGCAATGGCTCTGGTGATTGCAGAAAATTACCAGAGTTTGGTGGAGTAATGTGTCCGAGCTACAGAGCTACACGAAACGAAAAAGATACCACGAGAGCGCGAGCTAATGCGTTACGTGAGTATTTAACAAATTCTGAAAAGAAGAATAAATTTAACCATCAAGAATTAAAAGATGTTTTTAGCCTTTGCCTAAGCTGTAAAGCATGTGCAAGCGAATGTCCAAGTAGTGTAGATGTTGCAAGCTTAAAAGCTGAATTTTTATATCAATATCAAAAAGAAAACGGAGTAACTTTTAAAGATAAGTTTTATGCCAATGCAACTAAGTATAACAGAATGGCATCTCGTTTTCCTAGTTTAGCTAATGTATTATTTAAAACAAAATTTGTACGAGGTTTTATGAATGCTTCTTTAGGTCTTCATCCTAAAAGAAGTTTGCCTTTGTTTTCTAAATCATTTTCTAAATGGGCTAAAAAGAAATCATTTCTTGTACGAAACCCAATTAAAGAAGTTTACTTGTTTGTAGATGAGTTTAGTAACTCTTTAGAATTTGATATAGTTTTAGATCTTAAAGTATTACTTTTTAATTTAGGATATAATGTTTTAGATATAAGTCATTTAGAAAGTGGCAGAAGTTTTTTGTCTAAAGGGTTTTTAGAAGAGGCTAAGGCTATAGCTGATAAGAATATAGCGTTCTTTAAAAATTGTATTAATGACGATTTTTGTTTGATAGGTATTGAACCTTCAGCCATATTAACATTTAAAGATGAATACTTAAAATTAGCAGATGATAAAACGGCAGCAAAATCTATTGCAGATCGTTCTTTTTTGATAGAGGAGTTCATTCAAAAAGAAATTGAAATAGGTAACATTACTTCCAATCAATTTACCAAAGAAAGCAAAACGGTTAAATTTCATGGCCATTGCTATCAAAAGGCGTTAGGTAATCAAAAATCAAGCTTTGATATTCTTAATCTACCAAAAAATTACAAAGTTACCATAATACCAAGTGGCTGCTGTGGAATGGCAGGTAGTTTCGGCTATGAAAAAGATAACTACGAAATTAGTATGCAAATAGGTGAGCAAACGTTGTTTCCTGCTGTAAGAAAAGCGACAAATGATACTATAATTGCTGCAAATGGTACAAGTTGCAGACATCAAATAAAAGATGGCACAGGACGTATTGTTAGGCACCCTGTTTCAATCCTGAGAGAAGCCTTACTTTAGTTTTTTCTTTTTGGGTTGCTCTACAATGGTAATGGCAGCAATAAGATCTTTAACATCCATATCCTTTAAATCCTCGTCGGCAAAAAAAGGAGAGAGTTTGTCGTTATTGTAGTTGTAGACTTTCCAGCGTTTAAATTGATATTCTAAAGCGGTAAAGTTTTCTACCCAATCACCGGAGTTTAAATAGGTGGTTTTACCGTGCTTGTTTTCTTTAATAAACATTTTTGGCTGATGGATATGACCGCAAACCACATAATCATAACCATTTTCTATTGCAAGATCAGTAGCAACTTTTTCAAAGTCATTTATATACTTTATAGCACCTTTAACACTGTTTTTAATGCGTTTAGAAAGGGAATACCGCTCTTTTCCAAGCTTCTCTAATCCCCAATTCACTACGCTATTCATTAAAATTAAAAGGTCGTATCCCCAACCACCGAGTTTGGCTAACCATTTTGCATTTTGTATAGAAATGTCAAAAACATCACCATGAAAAAACCATGCCTTTTTACCATCTAAATCAAGTACTAGTTTGTTTACAATAGAAATGTTTCCGATGGCTGTATCGGTAAATTTTCTTAGCATTTCATCATGGTTGCCTGTAATGTAAATTACTTCAGTGCCATTTGCCGCAAAGTCCATGATTTTTTTAATGACACTTAAATGAGATTTTGGAAAGTAACGTTTTTTAAATTGCCAAATATCGACAATATCACCGTTAAGAATTAACTTCTTAGGCTCAATACTGTTTAAGTAGGTTAAAAGTTGTTTGGCTTGGCAGCCAAACGTTCCTAAATGAACATCAGATATTACCGCTATTTCTACTTTTCTCTTTAAATTCAAGGCTAAAAATCAATGCTACAAATTACATGTATAGTTATTAACTGATTGTAATGAGATAATTAACTAACTATGAGCAAACTGTTACGAAATTGTTATGAGAAAAGGCGTTTTAAACCTCTAAATTTAAAGTTGGTAGATGCCTCAAAAAACAGTTGATGATTTTTGTTTCTGTAATAATACATTTACATTAGCGTAAAATAAGAATTAATGGCAGGAAATTCTTTCGGAAAACTATTTAAACTCACCACTTTTGGTGAATCTCATGGTGTTGCAATAGGTGGAATAATTGATGGATGTCCATCGGGCTTAAAATTAGATTTTGAGGCAATTCAAAACGAATTAAATAGACGTAAACCAGGACAGTCTAAAATCGTAACGCAACGTAAAGAACCAGATACAGTAGAATTTTTATCGGGTATTTTTGAAGGAGTAACAACGGGAACTCCAATAGGTTTTGTAATAAAAAACACCAACCAAAAATCTAAAGATTATTCGCATATCAAAGATGTGTATAGACCAAGTCATGCAGACTACACTTACGATAAAAAATATGGTGTAAGAGATTACAGAGGCGGAGGTCGAAGTTCTGCACGTGAAACAGCAAGTAGAGTGGTGGCTGGTGCTATTGCTAAGCAAATGTTATCCTCAATAAAGATTAATGCTTTTACATCCTCTGTTGGTGATATTTTTATAGATAAACCTTATCAGGATTTAGATTTTAGTAAAATTGAATCTAACATCATTCGTTGTCCTGACGAAACTTCGGCAGAAAAAATGATTACCAAGGTTCAAGAAGTAAGAAAAAAGGGCGATACTATTGGTGGCACCGTAACCTGCGTATTACAAAATGTACCAGCAGGATTGGGCGAGCCTGTTTTTGACAAATTACACGCTGAGTTAGGCAAAGCCATGTTATCGATAAACGCAGTAAAAGGTTTTGAGTATGGAAGTGGTTTCTGTGGTGCAAAAATGATTGGTAGTGAACATAACGATAAGTTTAATGAGGATGGCTCAACACAAACTAACTTGTCTGGTGGGATACAAGGCGGTATTAGTAACGGTATGGACATTTACTTTAGAGTTGCCTTTAAGCCAGTTGCTACAACCTTACAAAAACAAGAAACCATAAATGATAAAGGTGAAACCGTTGAAATGCAAGGTAAAGGACGTCACGACCCTTGCGTTGTTCCTAGAGCTGTGCCTATTGTAGAAGCAATGGCTGCTTTGGTTTTAGCAGATTATGCACTCCTTCGAAGGCAGGAGTCTAACGATTGGTAATGAATTTCTGCAGAAGCAGAAATTTCAGAAAATAAAAGTAAGTTTAATTAAAAAGATTCCTGCATTCGCAGGAAGAATATATGAAGAAACTAGCATTACACTGGAAGATTATTATAGGAATGATTCTGGGAATTATTTTCGGATTCATTATGAATGCTGTGAGTGGTCAGCAATTTGTTACAGATTGGGTAGCACCTTTTGGAACAATATTTATTAATCTTTTAAAATTAATCGCTGTTCCTTTGATATTAGCATCATTAATAAAAGGTATCTCAGATTTAAAAGACATTTCTAAAATTAGAGATATGGGTTTGCGCACTATCACCATCTACATTGGCACAACTTTGGTCGCCATTATTATAGGATTGTCCATAGTGAATGCTGTACAACCTGGAACTGGTATGCCAGAAGATACCATTGAGAAAATAAAGGAAAAATACGAAAATGATGCAGGTGTTACAGATAAGTTAGCCAAAGCTAGTGCCCAAAAGGATGCAGGTCCGCTTCAAGCTTTGGTTGATATTTTTCCAAGTAATATCTTTCAAGCCATGGGTGAGGCAAAAATGTTACAGGTTATATTTTTTGCGCTATTTGTAGGAATTTGTTTGCTTTTAATTGGTGATGAGAAAGCCAAACCCATGATAGATATTTTTGATTCGCTCAATGAAGTCGTTATGAAAATGGTAGATCTGATTATGTTGTTTGCGCCTTATGCAGTATTTGCTCTAATGGCAAATGTTATTATTGCATTTGATGACACCGAAATATTATTGAAACTACTTCAATATGCATTATGTGTTGTGGTAGGTTTGTTATTAATGATTTGTTTCTATCTGCTATTAGTGAAGATTTTTACAAAAAAATCACCAATGTGGTTTCTTAATAAAATTAGTCCGGCTCAGTTATTAGCATTCTCCACAAGCAGTAGTGCTGCAACACTTCCTGTAACTATGGAGCGTGTTGAAGAACATCTCGGTGTAGACAAAGAAGTTTCTGGTTTTGTTTTACCGGTTGGGGCAACTGTTAATATGGATGGAACTAGTTTATACCAAGGTATAGCGGCAGTGTTTATTATGCAAGTTATTTGGCCCGAAGGGTTAACCTTTACTAATCAGTTGGTTATTGTGTTAACAGCGCTATTAGCATCAATTGGTAGTGCAGCGGTACCAAGTGCTGGTATGGTGATGTTGGTGATAGTTTTAGAGTCGATTGGTTTTCCTGCAGAACTACTTCCAATAGGACTCGCGTTAATATTTGCAGTAGACAGACCGTTAGATATGTGTAGAACAGTAGTAAATGTTACTGGAGATGCTACTGTCTCTATGATGGTTGCTAAATCTTTAGGTAAACTTCATGACGACCCTAAGCCGAAGGAATGGGATGATAATTATAAAAAAGTAAAATAAGCATTGCTAATTATAATTTCATTAAATTAGACAGTCCATTAACCAACAATACATAGATTTAGATGAATATTTGCTTTATAATGTATCCTTGGGATAAAGTAGATCCCGAAAATGATACTAGTCTTGCCTTGATTAAAGAATGTTCTAAAAGAGGTCATGGCGTGGCCATGTGCACTCCAGCCAACTTAACAATTAGAGACAGTGTTACTAATGCTTTTTGTAACGTAGTTGGTAGAATGGAGAAGGTGCCCTCAACCCTCAAATCATTTTATAATAAAGTGAAATTAAGGGAGGAAATGCTTCCTCTGGCTGGGTTTGACGCTATTTTCTTCAGAGCAAACCCACCTTTAGATCCAATAATGCTCAATTTTTTGGATTCAGTAAAAGATGATGTATTCATTATAAATTCTTTAGAAGGTATGCGTGAGGCCAATAATAAGCTATATACTGCTGCATTCGGAGATGCACACAGTAATATCATTCCAAATACGCATGTTTCAAAAAATAAAAAGTATTTGGTGCGTCAGATCAAGGAATCTAAGGCAGATAAAATGATTATAAAACCTCTAAATGGATTTGGAGGATCAGGAGTTATTCTGATAGAAAAGTCAGCTATGAGCAATATTAATTCGCTTTTAGATTTTTATATATCTAATTCCGATGGCACTTCTAACTATGTCATCTTACAAGATTATATTGAAGGCGCTGACCAGGGAGATGTAAGGATTTTAATGCTAAACGGAGAGCCTGTTGGTGCTATGAAACGTGTTCCTGGTTCTGACGATCATCGTTCTAACGTCTCAGCAGGAGGGAGTGTTCAAAAGCATACACTTACTAAGGCAGAGAAGGCACTTTGTAAGCAAATCGGACCAAAATTAGTTAACGACGGTTTGTACTTTGTAGGTATTGATGTTATTGGTGGCAAATTAGTAGAAGTTAACGTAATGTCGCCTGGCGGAATTACATACATCAATAAAGTGTACAAGAATAAAATTAAGGTTGAAGAAAAGGTTATTGACTTCTTAGAAAGTAAGGTGCTAGATCAACTTCAAGCTTTTGACAGACGTACAAGACTTCGTAAGGCGGTTGATGAGGCTTGAGTTTTATCTGCTAATTATAAAGCGAAAAATTAATCCGATAAACTTATTTTCAAGATAAAAGTATGAAAACAATCGACTGGACAAGAGACGAACTTGTGGCATATATTTTATTATTTGCTGCAAACTCAGACTTTAAAGAAAACAATAAAGAGCGTAATGTCATTATTTCTAAAGTAGATATGAAAACCTTTTCAGAAATTCATGATGAGTTTGATAAGGATAACGACTACCAAGGCATCCAAAAAATAATGACTAGTCTTAGACAGCATAATTACGATAGAGAAGATGTAGAAATCCTTTTAGAAGATATAAAAACGCTGTTTTTTTCAGATGGTGATTTTAACATCAATGAGCGTAATATGCTAAAATCTTTAGAACGACTCTTCAAGACTTTATAATGGAGCGACTTTCAATAAATGCTATTGTAGCTAAAATAGAAACAGAAGAAACCTTTGATGCTGTTTCTGATGATTATTCTTTTACTTTAAAAGTAGATGATTATGTGCCTTATGTATGCGGCGCAGTACACGATGGACACCAATTTAGACAAGACCTTTGGGATAATTGCTTGCACTCAGCGTATGATAGGTGGTATGAAGAAGATCCTGAAACCAAAAACATGGTTATTTCTCATCCAATACTAATTTCTGGTTGCGATTCACGTTTCGAATACGATCTTAATAGAGATCCAAGCAATGCAGTTTTTGATACTGCTTGGGGAAAACAACTTTGGAAGCATCCTTTACCAAAAACCGAAAAAACCAAAAGTCTGCAGAAGCATGCTAATTTTTATAAAATTGTAAAAGCATTAATCTCCAAGATTGAAGAAAAGTTTGGTGTGTGCATAGTATATGATATGCATAGTTATAATTGGCAACGTTGGGATAGGGAAGTGCCAACATGGAATTTAGGAACCTCTAATATTGATAACAATCGTTTTGGTGAAGAAGTAGAATCATGGAGGCAAATGCTAGAAAGTATTGAGTTACCTAATAATATTAAGCAAACCGCCAAGATTAACGATACTTTTCAAGGAAATGGATATTTCTTAAAATTCATTACCAATACTTTTGAAAATACTTTAGTTTTGGCAACCGAAATAGCTAAGGTGTATTGTGATGAGTATAAACAGGTTATTTATCCCGAAGTTGTTGCTGCTGTAGAACAGCAATTAAAGACACTTATACCGAAGCATGCAGAAGAATTTTACAGAAAGTTTAAGGCCTAATGTCTCAAATAAAAACGACACAAGAATTTCAAGATTTATTTGATATTGATGCCAATCTTAACCGGTTGGTAAAGAACATTGAACTACTCAATTATATAAACCCTCAGAATATTGCTGCAGAAAAGAAAAAGTTCTACTCAGCAAAATTTAATTACGAGCCAGAGTTTAATTATCCCAAAATGCGATTTAATGGCTACAAATTACATCGCTTATTTTTTTCGCAACGATTAGAGCGTATAGAAGATGAGGATATTAGGCAATTGTATGAAGATATTATTTACGAATATTCAGGTTTAATAGAATGTATAGAAACTATAGGTCAAGGTCGTAAGTTTTATTTTAATAGTCTTAAAAGTTTTGGTACTCCAACCGAAAAAGACATTGAAAACGCAAAATTTATCCTTCGATTCGATGACTCTGAGTTTGAAGAGGAAATGCTTCCAATGTATAGCGCGAGTGAAGCAAGAGATTATTTTGCTGAGTTTTCTAAGCGCTATGATTTTAAATACAACATAAAGATTTCTAATAATCTTTCTGCAGCTGCTATGGTTTTGAATAATACGCAAACTTTAGTATTAAGAAAAAGTCATAAATACAGTTTAAATCAGCTTAAAGTATTAACAAATCACGAGATTGGAGTACACATGGTAACGACTTTTAATGCACTAGAACAACCATTAAAAGTATTTTCTAATGGTTTACCAAACAATGTTGAAACTCAAGAAGGTTTGGCAGTGTATTCTGAATTTATGAGTGGTTGCTTAACTATTGAACGGTTAAAAGAGTTGGCATTTAGGGTTATTGCTGTAGACAGCCTAAATAAAGGGTATAATTTTGCTGACACATTCCATTTGTTACACAACCAACATAAGCTAAACCGAGATAAAGCTTTTGCAATTACCTTAAGAGTACACAGAGGTGGTGGATTTACAAAAGATCATCTATACCTTAAAGGCATTAGAAATATTTATAAATACGCTAAAGCTGGAAATGATCTAGGTGTATTGTTGACAGGTAAAGTCAGTCAGGAATACATACCGACTATGAACAAACTTATTGATCTTGGCTTAGCAGTAAAACCAAAGTATTTTACTGATGCTTATGTGGTAAATGACAATACTAATCCCAACTTGGATTTTATTTTGAAGAGTTTGAAGTAAAAACCTCAAAGCTAAATACTTTCTATCCTTATTTTTAGATACCTAAAAGAAGTTAGACATATTTCTTTAAGGAATTTAACTCGTTCCTAACTAACAGAAGTTAGGGTTAAACTGAAAATTGTCTTGCCTTGAGGTTTAAAATTACTAAGCTTAAAACCATTAACTTAAAAAAGCTTGCAACCAAAAGTATCTTAAGCTATATTTTTAGAAAACCAATATTTAGTAAGGCTTTGCTTTCAGTAAGTAAATGGTGTTTCTCAGTGAGTATGCTAGCATGTCATAGAAGATATGTGCATTTTTAACATTTAGAACAATAATAATGGGTTTATATCGAGTTTTTTTAATTAGACAAAGTTGATTGTTTTATTTTTGAGTAAACAAAATTGTGCTATTAACCAATTCGAATTTCCCTCAAAACGAATTGAATTTTGTTTGAGTTAAATTAGTTTTAAGTAAGTTGTTAATTTAAAGAAGGCCTTTTAGAATTTATTTTAAAAGGCTTTTTTACATCAGGAATTTAGCTTTTAACTCAGGTGTAGGTATCATACATGCATCTTTCTTTCCATACCATTTGTAACGATTTTTAGCCACGAAGTCATAGACCCAGTTTCTAATAAACGTAGGTATGAGAAAAAATATAGCCATTAATTTTGTCGGAAAACTAAGTTGTTTTGCAACATGCAAAGCTGCGGTAGATTTATGATAAACCTTTTGCTCTAGTGGATTATAAAGTAAAATAGAGTCTACTTTATTAGTGTCTATTTTAAATTGAGATGTTATAGACTTTCCAATGTCGCTTTGGAGTGGTGCAAACAAGAACTTATTCTTTGTATCGCGTTTAATCACATACAAGACACTGTTGTTGCAAAGATTGCAGACACCATCAAACAGTATAAGTTGCTTGTTTTTTGGAACACCGTTTACCATATTGCAAAGATAAGGTTTAGAACAGTTTTTGAGATTGGTATTAACAAGGTCTTAAGGCTATTATTTTTTTGCCTGGACTAGTTCCAATAAATTAAGGCTTACGTTAGTTGTAAACATACCGTAATTAACGATTGCTTTACCTTTTTCAATGTCTTCAATATTGCCTACTGCCTTTCCATCGTGCATTCGCACGCGATCTCCAACTTTTAATATTGGTTTTGGCTTTTCTATAACCACTTCTTGCTTTTTGGCAGCTTTCTTCTTTTTACGTATGACTTCAACTTTCTTTTCAGCCTCTTGTTTTATCTGCTTTTCTTTGGCTTTTTCTGCTCGCTTTTGTTTAGCAGACATTTTTTTGCGCTTAGCATTTTCTATTTGTACGAGTCTGAATAACTCAGACATCAATTCGCGCTTTCGTTTATTTTCAAGAAACTTCTCTGCAAGATCGTTAACTTTCTGTCCGAGATAAATTAACCGTTGATTACTATCATACAATTCTTGAAAGCTTTCTAACTTCTTTTGAATCTTTTCATTAGTTGCTTCAAGTTTTTCAGCCTCAGAAAGCTTCTTTTTTTCGTTTTCTTTTAGAGAGCGCTCAGTACGTTCTAGCTTACTGCGCTCTTTTTGTAGTTTAGCAATTGTAGCATCAAACCTTACTTTGCCTCTTTCTATCTTCTTTTTTGATTTGTTGATTAAACTGTATGGAATACCATTTTTCTGCGCTACTTCAAAGGTAAAAGAACTTCCTGCTTGTCCGGTGACTAACTTATACATAGGTTCTAAACTCTTTTCATTAAAAAGCATATTGGCGTTTTGCATGTGTGGTAATTCATTAGCCAATAATTTTAAGTTAGAGTAGTGAGTTGTAATTATTCCGAAAGCTTCACGTTCGTAAAAAACTTCCAAGAATGTTTCAGCTAAAGCACCACCAAGCTCAGGATCACTACCAGTACCAAATTCATCTATTAAAAAAAGCGTTTTTTTATTGACTTTCTTTAAGAAATAATTCATTTGTTTTAACCTATAGCTGTAAGTGCTGAGATGATTTTCGATGGATTGATTATCTCCAATATCACTCACTACACGATCAAAAAGACAAGCTACACTGCGCTCATGAACAGGAATAAGCATACCGCTTTGCAACATAACTTGTAATAAACCAACCGTTTTTAGCGTAATACTTTTACCACCAGCATTTGGGCCAGAAATAACGATGATTCTATTGTCGCTAGATAACGCAACTGTCTGTGGAAAAGTTTTCTCACCTTTTTCATTATTTGTTAAATAGAGTAGTGGGTGATAGGCATCTTTTAAGAACAGTTTACGTTCACTGCTGATTTCTGGTAATATGGCATTCATGCTTCTAGCGTATTTAGCCTTTGCAGAAATGACATCTATCTTAGTTAAAAATGTTTGATAATCGTTTAATAGTGGAAGAAAGAGCCTTATGTAATCAGTTAATTCCTTCAGAATTTTGATGACTTCTTCTTTTTCTTCGTATTCTAAGTTGTTGAGTTCTCTGGTATATTGTAAGGTCGTTTCTGGTTCTATGTAAACGATGCTTCCAGTTTTACTACCTCCCATTATAGCACCTTTTACCTTTCTTCTGTACATTGCTTTTACTGCAAGCACACGTCTGTTGTCTACAACAGACTCCCTAATATCATCAAGGTAATCTAAGCCATGATATCTTGAAAGTGCTGATGAAAAACTACTATTAATTTTTCCTTTAAGCTTACCGATTTCTTGTCTTAATGTTGAAAGCTGTGGTGAGGCATCATCTTTAATATCTCCAAAACGATCTACAACAGCATCAACCTGCTCTATAATTGCGGTGGTAACTTCAATATGACTACTATATTGATGTAATTTTGGATAGTATTCTTTAAATTTTTCTAAAAACTTAACAATTGCATTAGTCATTAGTGACATACTAACGAGCTTTTGCAAACTCGGCACTTCTAAATAAGTGTTTTCAATATTTAGAAGTTTAATTTCTTTTGAAATCGGATCAAACCCATGATTAGGAATTCGGTTATCATTATCAAAAGAAGATAGGTATTCATTTACATACTCTAACTCACGCAGCAATTGTGTTTCAACCTCAATAGGTCGTATATTTAATACAGCCTCTTTACCTAACGCTGTTATGGTGTGTTCGGAAATTTGTTCTAAAACCGTAAAAAACTCAAGGTCTTTCAGGGTTTTTTCATGAATACGTATCATGAGGCTTTTTTAATTTTAGAATTGCAAATTTAGGTTAAAAGTAGCGATATGCCTAATGCCATGGAAAACTGATAATGTATAAAACAGCGTTAAAAAAGTGTTTTCTAATGATCCAGTCATCTTATAAAAAAATCGCCTAAAACAGTTTAGACGATTTTTAAATATTAATGATAAACGCTTTTATTTTTGTTTATCATCGATAATTAATGGTGTTTGGCCATCGGTTACTATAATTTTAGCATTTGGTGAATTGCTAAGTTTTTCAAAAGCTTGAATTGCTCGCAAGCGAAGCAACAATTCATTTAGTCCAACGCTTAGTTCTTGATTGGCTTTTGCCTTTCCCTTCGCAGCTATTATATTTGCTTGTGCTTCACCGTCAGCTTCAATAAGTTTACGCTCATTTTCTAAACGCTCTCTTTCTAGTACAAATTGCATTTGTTGTGCTTGTTGTTCTGCGGTTAGTTTTTGTTCTATAGCCGTAGATAACGATTGAGGGAGAACGATCCGTTTCATCAATACTTGCTCAATTATAATACCTTTCTCTTCTAACGTTTGATTAATCATACTTTTAACTTCATCCTCTATAGAAGCTCTGTTACCTGTATGCATATCTTTTGCCATAAACCTCGCACTAACATCAGCTAATGCAGAACGAAAAACAGGAGCAATTAATTCTTGTTCGTAATTCATTCCAACATTTTCAAGTAAGTTAGTTACCTCACTCGATTTTACTCGATACAGAATTGACATTTCCGACCCAATGGTTAACCCTTCTTTTGATGGTATATCCAAATTGATTTTAAGGTTAACAATGCGTGTGGGTATTTTAATGTAGGTTGCAACCAAAGGATTGTAAATCCTAGCGGTTTGTGTGATAGGTTTTCCAATGAGTTTTCCCTGTCGACGCTTTACGGCAACTTCATCTTGGCGTACGACAACACACGAACTAAACAAAAACAGGAACAGGAATAAGTAATAGTAGACTTTCATAGTTTTTTTATTTTAAAGATAATTATAATGTCACTTTTTTGTTTTGTGTTTAATTTAATATTAACACATCCTTATGTTTTTTTGTAAGTTTTTAACAAATTTGAATTGAGTTAAAATGCTAAGCAAGGCTTACATTATATTTGTATCTATGGACGTAGCTATAAACGATAATTGGAAACAACATCTAAATTCTGAGTTCAATAAACCTTATTTTAAAAATTTGGTAGAATTTGTAAAAAATGAGTACAAGAATCATATCTGCTACCCAAAGGGTTCAGAGATTTTTAACGCTTTTAATCATTGCTCATTTGATGACACCAAAGTAGTTATTATAGGTCAAGATCCTTACCATGGTATTGGGCAAGCCAATGGTTTATGCTTTTCTGTTAATGATGGTATTACTCATCCACCTTCATTAATTAATATTTTTAAAGAAATAGAAACAGATTTAAGTATTCCGTATCCTAAAAGTGGTAATCTCATGCCTTGGGCAGACCAAGGTGTTTTATTATTAAACGCTACACTTACAGTCAGAGCGCACCAAGCAGGAAGTCACCAAAATAAGGGCTGGGAACAATTTACAGACGCTGTCATTAAACTCATAAGTGAGAAAAAACAAAATGTAGTATTCTTACTTTGGGGAGGTTTTGCTAAAAAGAAAAAGAAATTAATTGATAAGTCTTCTCATTCAATTTTAGAAACAGGACATCCATCTCCATTGAGCGCTAACAGAGGTTTTTGGTTTGGGAATAAACATTTTAGTAAAACTAACTACCTGTTGCAGCAAATTGACCAGTCGGTAATTGATTGGAAACTAGAGTAGGTGTAGGTTTTTGAACACGTAAAATACGTGGCTTTTGGTTTTCAACTTTCTTAGTAGTCTTATTGCAACTGAATATTAGTAATAAAAAGTTAATAGCAACTAAAAAGGATAGAATCAGAGTAATTGTTAGAATCATATTAGTCTTTTTCTTGTGTTAATAGCTTTGATTTGGTTAAACAAATGTAACTAAAAATTTGAAATACTGAAAGTTATGAACAAAAAGTGTAAGATCTAACTTTAAATCTTTTAACAAAAATTAACGTCATTAGTCGATGTTTACTGGTGGTTCAGCGATTTTTACAATACACTTTTAATTTTTGAATTTTGTTCATTCATAGTTAAATGAAACCATTAAAACTTGTAAACCAACTCTAAATAATCAACTTTTTTTGGAATAATATCTAAATCAAAAAGCTGTTCTTGTACATTGTTAATAGTCTTTTTATCTATTAATTCTTGAGACCATTCGGTTAGAGATAGCCACTCTTGGACATCTTCTATTTCTTGATCGTAACGATTAGCAATTGTTCTATCTATACTTGGTATAGATTTAAAATCTGAAGTCGTAGTATTGATGATGTCTAAAATAGTTTTAAGTTCATCTTCATTATTTTTTATAAACTCATCTCTAACAGCTATAACAAAACATGGCCATGGCGAAGGACATTCACCTATTCGTCTAAAAACACCATCATCAACTAATGGTTTAGTGGTAAACTTTTCCCACATAAAATAGTCAGCATCACCATTAGTTAAACCTTCAACAGCTCCTGTGAGGTTTTTTATAACTTCAAAATTAAGATCAGTCTCTAAATTCCAATTGTTATTTTTTGCATTGATATAAGCCATTAAATGAGAACCAGACCCATAGCGACTAATAGCAGCTCTTGTTCCTTTAATCTCATCTATTGTCTTAAAGTTAGATTTATCAGCAACGTGAATTCCCCAAATTAAAGGTGTCTCTACAAAAGTCTGAACAATACTTGATGGATTGCCAGCAATGATATCCTTAATTATCCCTTCTGTAAGAATGACTGCAATATCAATATCCCCGGTGCGAAGAGCTTTACACATTGCTCCGGTTCCACCATAATAATCATGCCAACGTAGATTAATGTCTTCAGCTTTATATTCGCCATTTTTAAGAGTGAGGTACCATGCTAAATTGAAGTGTTCTGGAACTCCACCTATGTTTACTTTCTTCATGCTAATGCCCACAAAAGTGGGTATCTGATTAAATTATACTTTTATTTAGCCACTACGATAGATAGGCCTGTGTTACAATATTTTAAATATTAACAATTCGCTCTAGTGCGTACACTATTAACTTTTCTACTGTCTTTTTAGGATCTTTACTAAAATCGCCAGTAGCTCTATTAGCAATAATGGCATTTAATGATAGTGCTTCATGTCCTAACAACTTAGATAATCCATATATAACGGAAGTTTCCATTTCAAAGTTGGTAATCCGAAATTCTTTGTAGTTAAAGTTGTCTAGTTTAGCATTTAAACCAGCGTCATGCAGTGGCAATCGTAGAACACGTCCTTGTGGTCCATAGAAACCTCCTGCAGTACCTGTCATTCCTTTAAAAACTTTGTCGCTTTCAAAATATTTTTCCAAGTATTTACTGTTGTTAATAATGATGGGTCTTGCTTTGTTTTTATCCCAATTGGTATGCTCTATAAATGCATCTTCGATTTCTGGATTACTAATACCATCAATCTGATAAAAATGAAGCATTCCATTGATATCCAAACCATGCGTACTCATTACAAAAGCATCAACAGGTATATCTGCTTGTAAAGAGCCAGAAGTACCAACTCTAATAATGTTTAGACTAGTGAGTTGGGTTTTTGGTTTACGAGTTTTAAGATCAATATTTACTAAGGCATCTAGCTCATTGAGTACTATATCAATATTGTCTGGGCCAATTCCAGTAGAGAGCACCGTAATTCTACGATCTTTATAGTAACCTGTTTGGGTTTTAAACTCTCGTTTTTGTGTGCTAAATTCTATACTATCAAAATGTTTAGTAATTTTTTCAACACGGTCTTGATCACCAACAAAAATGATGGTGTCCGAGATATTTTCTGGTTTTAAATTTAGATGGTAAACGCTACCGTTTGGATTTAAAATTAATTCTGAGTCTTTAATCGACATGAAGTATGGTCTTAATAAGTTTATTCTGGTCTACGCTAAACTGAAATTCTAAACGTTTTACACCACCGTAGGTCATGTTGTTATTAACTTCAGTGGCAAAATTATGTTGTCTTAGTAAGGCTTCGTGGCCTTTTCGGTTGAGTTTTAAACTGTTTTCATCTTCTTCAAAAAAGATACTTAATTTATCTATTAATCTACGGTGTTGGGTGTCACCAAACCCATAATAGCCTTGATAATTAAGGCTGTAACCTAATAAATGATGCCTAGATTTAATATCGTTATCTCTTACTAATCTTAGTATATTATCTTCAAGTACGCTAAGACCACTTTTTTGATGTGGAAAACGTTTTAAATGTGCTTTTAAACAACTGCTCATGTATTTAAAGCTAGACTCCTTTACGATGTATGGTTTCAAGATATTATGGTCTTTACCACAATATGTTCGCCAGAGTGTAATGGCAAGCTCTATGTCTTCGTTATTTAATTTTATGCGTTTATCGTAATGATCTAATAATTGAGTTTGGGTGAGTTCGCCTAATCCTTTAAGGTTTTTTTCTCCTTCAACACGACCACTACAAATAAGATAAAGAGGTTTCCTTATTTCCTTTTGGTGCAAAAGATTCAAAACACCTAATAAGTTAATATGACAAAACAAATCGTACTCAAACCATAGATGAATTTCATCATATTTACTAGCGTTATCTAATTTTGATAACTCTTTTTGAAGTTCATCTTCATCAACTTCAATATCATAGTAGTCTTTTAAGAACTCACTTCTTAGCTCAAAGAACGCTACCGAGTCAATTTTAGGGATTGTTGGACCTTCACACAACATTTCTTGCCATGTTAAAATTTCATCTTTAAAATCTAGTTCTCTTAGATATTCTGTTAGCGCACTACCATTGGTAATATGAAGAATTTCCTTAGACATAAAAATTAACCTCCAACACGTTTTACGTTAAATCCTTTGTCCTTAAGAATGGTCATAATCTTATCTCTATAATCTCCTTGTATGATAATTTTGTCATCCTTAAAACTACCACCAACACTAAGCTTAGTTTTAAGCTCTTTTGCTAGTTTTTTAAAATCTTCCGTGGCACCAGTATAGCCTTCTAAAATTGTGATGGGTTTTCCTTTACGTTTTTCGTATTTGCAAATTATAGGATCGTCCTGTAACCAAATGTCACTTTGCTCATCAGTTTGTTCTTCTGATGGCTCAGGTTTATGATCTGGAAAAAGATTTTTGAGTTGATCTTGTAAATCCATTATTTTTTAATCAATCCAAGTTCTACTAAACGCTCGTTTAAAAACTCACCAGCAGTGATGTCTTCGTATAATTTTGGATTTTCTTCATCTATACAACTATCTAAAACATCTAATTTCATTTCACTGATTGGATGCATAAAGAAGGGAATAGAATAGCGTGATGTGCCCCAAAGTTCTCTGGGCGGATTAACAACACGGTGAATAGTAGATTTTAATTTATTATTTGAATGCCTAGATAGCATATCACCAACATTAATCATAAGTTCATCTGGTTCTGCTATGGCATCTAACCATTCACCATCGTGACGCTGCACTTGCAAGCCACGCCCTTGAGCACCCATTAAAAGTGTAATTAGGTTAATGTCACCATGAGCAGCTGCTCTTACAGCATTCTTAGGTTCTTCAGTAATTGGTGGATAATGAATTGGTCTTAAAATAGAATTCCCATTATGGATGTAATTATCGAAATAAGTTTCTTCTAATCCAAGATGTAATGCTAAAGCACGAAGAACATATTTTGCTGTCTTCTCTAACATTTGGTAAGTTTCTTTACCAACCTTATTAAATTCAGGAAGTTCTTTCACTTCAACATTTTCAGGATATTCCTTTTTGCGTTCTTCATCATCTTCAACATATTGTCCAAAATGCCAAAACTCCTTAAGATCACCTTCCTTTTTACCTTTAGCACTTTCTTTTCCGAAAGAGACATAGCCTCTTTGGCCTCCAATACCAGGTATCTCATAGCTTTCCTTAACTTCAAGAGGTAAATCAAAAAAGTTTTTAACTTCCTTGTAAAGCTTATCAACTAATTCATCATCTAGGAAATGTCCTTTTAAGGCTACAAAGCCTATATCTTGATATGCTTTACCAATTTCGTCAATAAATTTTTGTTTTCTATTTGGGTCGTCCGAAAGGAAATCCTTTAAATCTACGCTAGGTATTCTATCCATTGGAATTTTATTTAAAATATTGTCAATATACAAAAGTAATTAAATAGTCGTAAAATGTGAATATCTAGTGAAGACATTTATATTGTTGACTCCCTATTATTAAAGCATTTTATTTACATTTGAACCTCTAGAATTATAATATATGCCAACAATAACAAAAAGCAATATAGACTACGATAAGCGTAACCTAAGTGATAAAGTATTATTAAAACTATATTACAACATGTTGAGACCTCGACTTATAGAGGAAAAAATGCTCATATTGCTAAGACAAGGAAAAATATCTAAATGGTTTTCTGGTATCGGACAAGAGGCAATTTCAGTAGGTGTAACTATGGCTCTAAAACCTAGTGAGTATATATTACCAATGCATAGAAATCTTGGTGTTTTTACCACCAGAGAAATTCCACTTCATCGTTTATTTTGTCAATGGCAAGGTAAGGCCAGTGGTTTTACCAAAGGAAGAGATCGCTCGTTTCATTTTGGTACGCAAGAGTACAATATTGTTGGTATGATTTCTCATTTAGGACCTCAACTTGGTGTGGCAGATGGTATTGCTTTGGCTAATCTATTAAAAAACAACGGACAAGTAACTGCTGTTTTTACTGGTGAGGGTGGAACTAGTGAAGGTGACTTTCATGAGGCATTAAATGTCGCTTCGGTATGGCAATTACCAGTAATTTTCTGTATTGAGAATAATGGCTACGGTTTATCAACACCAACAAATGAGCAATATTTCTGTAAACACCTTGCAGATAGAGGCAAAGGATATGGTATAGAGTCTTTTATATTAGATGGCAACAATATTATTGAGACCTATTCTAAAGTTAAAAAGTTAGCAGAGAGCATAAGAAAACGTCCAAGGCCAATATTAATTGAATTTAAAACCTTTAGACGTCGAGGCCATGAAGAAGCCAGTGGTACAAAATATGTTCCGAAGGAATTAATGGAAGAGTGGGAAGCAAAAGATCCTATTGAAAACTTTAGAAGCTACTTGTTCAGTAAAAAGATCCTTTCTGCTGAAATTGATGATAAATATGTAACTGAAATTAAGGCTGAAATTGACGCTTCTCTTGAATCTGCATATGCAGAAGCTGAAATAACACCCAATGAAAGTGTTGAATTAGATGGTGTTTATCAATCATTTGATTATGAGGAATTTAAACCAAATAATGAATTAAAAGAACAACGTCTAATAGATGCGATTTCTGAAGGTTTAAAACAATCTATGGAAAAGCACTCAGACTTGGTGATTATGGGACAAGACATAGCTGAGTATGGCGGTGTTTTTAAAATTACTGAAGGTTTTGTAGAACAGTTTGGTAAAGACAGAGTTAGAAATACACCTATTTGTGAATCTGCAATTGTTGAAGCGGGAATGGGTCTGTCTATTGCAGGTATGAAGGCTGTCGTAGAAATGCAATTCTCAGATTTTGTAACATCTGGTTTTAATCCCATTGTAAACTATTTAGCAAAGTCGCATTACCGTTGGAAACAAAATGCAGATGTTGTTATAAGAATGCCTTGTGGAGCAGGTGTTGCCGCAGGTCCTTTTCACTCACAAACTAACGAAGCTTGGTTTACTAAAACACCAGGTCTTAAGGTAGTTTATCCTGCGTTTCCATATGACGCTAAAGGTTTGTTAACTACAGCTATTAATGATCCAAACCCTGTGCTGTTCTTTGAACATAAAGCTCTTTATAGAAGCATAAGACAGGATGTGCCAACAAATTATTACACGTTGCCTTTTGGTAAAGCAGCATTGTTAAAAGAAGGTGACGATGTTTCAATTATAACTTATGGCGCAGGTGTTCATTGGGCTTTAGAAACTTTAGAAAACAATACTGATATATCTGCAGATTTAATCGATTTAAGAACTCTCCAACCATTAGATAAAGATGCTATCATCAGTTCTGTAAAAAAGACTGGAAAAGCAATTATTCTTCAGGAAGATAGTATGTTTGGTGGTATTGCTAGTGATATTTCTGCAATGTTAATGGAAGATTGTTTTGAATATTTAGACGCTCCTGTAAAGCGTGTTGCAAGTATAGAAACACCAATACCTTTTGCACCACAATTAGAGCAACAATATTTGGCCAAAGGAAAGTTTGAAGAGGCTTTGAGAGAGTTACTAAACTACTAAATTAAAAAAACCAACACTAGTACAGTGTTGGTTTTTTAGTTTAATGTACTTAGGTTAAAAGTCCACTTCATAATTTAATGTTTTCTAAGTCATCATCTAAACTGTGAGATGTATTGACAATTTTTGATAAGGCTTTCATAATTGATTTGATTTAATGATTGATGAATTACGTTATTATCTATAACGTCTTTTACTGTTCCAAGTGTAACTTCTTGTTTCTGTGGTTGTACTTGTTAATTGATTGTTGTTTAAAGTTCTCATGATTTATTGTTTTTTAATTGATTACATCTAATAGACGACCAAAAAAATAAAATGTTACACTGTTATGTACTAGTACGTTACAGTTTAACAGTTTTTAACTTTATACGTATCTTTAGTTTTATGAAAGTTAAAGTTTTTATAATCCTTTGTTGTCTTTTATACATAGGTTGTAATAAAGTTGTGGAACAAGATTGCGCTTCAAAATCTTTTGTAGTGACTGCTACTGCTTACAATTCGCTTGCTTATCAAACAAACTCTAATCCATATATTACTGCCTTTGGTGATAGTCTAAAACCTGGATTAAGATATATTGCTGTGTCTAGAGATTTGCTCGATTCTGGTTTAGTACACAACACACAAGTAAAAATTGAAGGCTTTGATAGTCTCTTTACTGTAAAGGACAAAATGAATAGACGTTGGAGAAAACGTATAGATATCTACATGGGAAACGATGTGCGCAAAGCTAAAAAATGGGGCAAAAAAAAGGTAAACATTGAGTATTGCATCAAAGACAATGACACTTTGCTCTAATTCCGTTTCACCATAACTTCAGAAACAATAAAGGGATATGCTTTCTTTACAGTTATTAATTCTTCATCTGTAATTTGACTTGGTGCTTTATTAAACTTCGTCTCAATATATCGAGCTCTTAAGTCGTAGTATGCTTTTGTAATTTCATCTTGTACAGAAATAAACAATTCATATTTGGTTGAAGCATCATGGCTCAATGAAATAACTGCTTCTCTGGGATGATCAGATCCTGTTGATAGTTTTTCACCATCACAATAATCACATTCAGATGCTCCATTATTATCTACAAATCCTTTTACAATGGCTTTAACTTCTTCAAGTTTTACCACCTTATCTTCTATATAGATTTCTTGATTATGATTTAATACAATTCTTAAAAGATTGCGTTCATTAATGTCTTTTAAGCACTCTTCAATATTTGGACAATCACTAGGCAATTGTCTTAATAAGCCTTTATCGGCTGAAATGGTCGTTGTTACTAAAAAGAAAATAAGTAACAGAAAGGCAATGTCTGCCATAGATCCTGCGTTGACAGTCGCAGAATGTCTTCGAAATGATTTCATAATGTGAATATTTAAAATGTTAATATTTTCTTAAGCACAAGAACAGTACCAATCTTGTTAAAGGTTATTAACAATGCATAACAAAAACACTTACAATATGTTATTTTTGCAAAATTAACCTTAGAGTAAAAAAACTTTATGTCTCCAGGCACCATTAAGGATACTACATCAGAAAAGCGACTTTACGATTATCAAATAAAAGATTTGTATCGCATTTTTGATGTTATGGCAGAAGAAGCGGACAACTTTAATTTGCTCTACCAATTGCCAACAGGTGGTGGTAAAACAGTAATCTTTTCTGAAATTGTTAGACGCTACATAGAAAAACACAATAAAAAAGTAGTAATCCTAACGCATAGAATAGAGTTGTGTAAGCAAACATCGAATGTGCTTTCTGGTTTTAACGTTAAGAACAAAGTTATTAATAGTAAGGTAAAAACATTGCCAGACCAAGACGATTATCAGTGTTTTGTGGCCATGGTTGAAACATTAAATAATCGTTTGTCCGATAATGACTTTCAGCTAAAAAATGTTGGATTGGTTATTATTGATGAGGCGCATTATAACTCGTTTAGAAAGCTGTTTAAATTCTTTGAACACTGTTTTATTCTTGGTGTTACCGCAACACCTCTTAGTAGTAATATAAAGCTACCAATGAAGGATAATTACGATAGGCTAATTGTAGGTGATGATATTGCTACTTTAATCAGTAATGGATTTTTGGCAAGCGCAGACGTATATCATTATGATGTAGGTTTAACGTCTTTAAAGATTGGTATTAATGGCGACTACACGGTTAAATCCTCTGAGGCTCTATACACCAATTCTTTAATGCAGACTAAACTGCTTTCTGCATATGAAGAGTTAGCAAAAGGAAAAAAAACCTTGATTTTTAATAACGGAATTTACACGTCTAAGGAAGTTTACTATACCTTTAAAAAAGCTGGATATAATGTTCAGCATTTAGACAATACGGCTAGTAAACAAGAACGAAAAGATATTCTTAAGTGGTTTAAACACACACCAGACGCAGTTTTAACCTCTGTAAGTATATTAACAACTGGTTTTGATGAGCCTTCTGTAGAGTCAATAATTCTTAACAGAGCTACACGATCGTTAACGCTATATTTTCAGATGATTGGTCGTGGCAGTCGTATCTATAAAGACCGTAAAACGTTTCAGGTTATAGACTTAGGTAATAACGTATCGCGCTTTGGTCCTTGGAGTCAACCCGTAGATTGGCAACATATTTTTAAATATCCAGATTTATATCTCGAAAACATCATTGACGATGAAGCTTTAGAACGCGATTTTGTCTATGTTATGCCAGATACATTGAAAGAGAAATTTAAAAACTCAGATAATCTTGAGTTTGATGTTAAGGCTCAGTACAAAGATGTTATTGGTTCTGGTAAAAAATCGTTTACAGTTATAGAACGCTCTATAGAACAACATTCTAAAATCTGTATTGAGAACAGTGAGGATGTATATGATGCAAGAGACTTGGTAAAATTACTACAAGATGAAATTGCATATCGTATAAAACAATACTGCTATTGCATTATGAACAGTACAGACAACTATAAAGATTGGTTATTTGAAGAGTATAACCGTAAATTGCGCATTAGCTTCAACGGTAAGTTTTAACGTTTTTTTGTAAGGAAATACATTTTTATACGTTTATTTTGAAGTAGGTATGGTTTTTGTACCACAAGTTTAGAATTATTTATTCGTCTAAATTTTAGTGAAAACTTTAAAGCACATATTAGTCTTATTTTGTCTTCTATTTGGTACATCGATTTATGCGCAAGTACCAGATAAAGAAAACAAAACCATTCGCATTCCTGCAGAACCTTCTGAAACCAAAAAAGATTCGCTTCCTACTAAAATAAAGGTAGCACCTAAGCTCGATAAAAAAGAAGAGAAGGCAGGAGGAAAAGAGGATGAAAAGAAGAAATTTATTATAAAAAAATCAGACAAGCCTTTTTCAATGACAGATGAAGATGGCCTTAAGAGTCCTGCTGAAATCTTTGAGAAGCGTTGGAGCAAAGACTTGGAGAAAGGTGGAGTTATAAAGACTATGTCAGATCAGTTTTTAGGCGAGCATAATGTAGACACAAAATTTGTCAATATCATTTGTAGAGATCATCAATATCCAGATGGTGACCGTGTAAGAATTTATGTTAATGATATCGTTGTTCAGCAAAACTTGTTGCTAAGAAGTAGTTATAGACGTGTTGAGATAGATTTAGCTCAAGGTAAAAATACTGTTGAGATTGAAGCACTAAATCAAGGTGATTCTGGTCCTAACACTGCAGAGTTTATTGTTTATGACGACCAAGGCAAATTAATTTCATCCAAAGAGTGGAATTTGCTAACAGGAGTAAAGGCTATCATTGTATTTAACAATGAAAAAGCAGTAATCAAAGAAAAAACTGAAGAAGAAAAAGCTGCCGAAAAAGAAGAAACAGCCTCTAATAACTAATCCTTTTAATTTCTCCTGGTTTCATCGTTTCCAATTCATAATTTCCAATTCTAACTCTTACTAAACGTAGCGTAGGAAGACCAATTTTTGCTGTCATTTTACGTACTTGTCTAAACTTACCTTCCGTTAAAACTATTTTTAACCAAGATGTTGGTCCATGCTTTTCATCTCTTACAAAACGATCCACAATATGAGATGTATCTTCTAGTAGTTCCGCATGGCAAGGTTTAGTTACATAAGACTGTCCGTTAACAGAAATCTCTACACCATTTTTTATAGTATCTATTTGTGATTGGGTAATCGTTCCATCAACCATTACATCATATTCCTTTTCAATTTTAGAACTGGTGATATAATTACTGAATTTCCCGTCTGTAGTGAGAAGTAATAAACCTTCAGATTTTTCATCTAATCGGCCAACAGCCATAGTATTTTCAGGAAGATCGAATAACTCAGACAATAACTTTTTATTCTTTCGTTTGTTTTGATTATTAACAAACTGACTTAAGTAACCATAAGGTTTGTATATTTTATAATAACTGTCTTCCATTACCACCAGGTTATAAAACATTTTGAAAGTTGATTATTTTCATTCTTAAGCCAACATAGTGGAGACTGTTTTTTATCAATGTAAACCTGCAATAGAGGCAAAGTATCATCAAAATTTAGCCATTTAACATTCGTTTTAGGTTCTACCAACCAATCTAATTTTGTGGGTATATAAAAAAGATAATCTGCAATCAATTCAACTTCACTAAAGTGAATATAAAACCCTTGTTCACAATTCTTATTTAAAACATTAAATTCAATAGTTCTCTTATTGTAGGGCACAAATAACTGTGCTTTAAAATTCACAAACTGTTCAAAATTTTGACTCTCAAAACCTAATGTTTTCAATAGTGCTTTAGTTTCAGGTTCATAAAGCAAAGGAAGCTGTTTATTAATTAGTTTTTGAAGTTTCTGTACTAAGCTATCCGTTCGATTTGGTCCAATCCAATAATCTAGAGGACTTGAGTATTCTTTTGTATCATCATACAAATAGAATTTATATGAAATCTCAAGGTGAATTGGTTTTTCATCTTTGAGCAGTAATAAATCGAGCTCACCAATAGTTTGTCTATTGTTTTTTATCTGGAGATTTTCAGCAATAAATTTTATGCTCTCAATTTGTTTTAGTTGAAAAGCAGTAAAGATTTCAATCCACTTTCCTAATCGTAATTTTTTCTGATGTTTTTCAGGGTTATAAATTCTTCGACTCGATGGGATTTTGAATTGCATAAGAGATTCTACAGCATCAAAATCCCAAAGTAATGGAGTATTCTGAAAACCTTTAAACCTATCTGTAAAACCGAATCCTTTTTGCAATTAAATAATTTTTTTTCCTATCAAACGATACAAAAATATCGAAAACCTAACTTATATCATGTTTTTTCTTTTGTATGAGAAGTACCTTTAAGGGTATAATTTTCAAGGAGTTTTAATATTCAAAATCTTATGACATATGAAAGTATTCGATAACAAACACATTAAAAATGTGGCATTTGTTGGTGCGCATCGCTCTGGCAAAACCACATTATCTGAGACCATGCTTTTTGAAGCAGGTTTAATAAATAGAAGAGGTACGGTAGAGCAACAAAATACAGTTTCCGATTATCATGAATTTGAGCACCGCAGAGGTGCTTCTGTTTTTGCAACACCTTTACATACAGAATGGCGTAACTACAAGATTAATATTATAGACACACCTGGTTTAGACGATTTTATTGGCGAAATTATGTCGTCAATAAGAGTTGCTGATACTATCGTTACAGTAATTAATGCAAAACATGGTGCTGACATTGGTACAGAAATCATATGGAATTATGTAGATAAATACCATAAGCCAACACTATTTGTTATCAATAAAATTGATAGTGAAAAGGCTAATTTTGAAATGAGTTTTAATAGTTTGAAAGAACTTGTTGGTAATAATGCCGTATTGATACAGTATCCTATAAAAATAGATGGTGCACAATGCATCATAGATGTTCTGAAAATGAAATGCTACAAGTTTGGGCCAGAAGGTGGCAAGCCAGAAAAATTACCAATTCCTGAAGACCAACTAGACTATGCTAATCAACTTCATAACGAGCTCGTAGAAAAAGCTGCTGAGAATGATGAAGAATTAATGGAGTTGTATTTTGAAAAAGGCACTCTTAACGAAGAAGAACTTCGCAAAGGCATTAAGTTAGGCATGCTTAATCACGACTTTTTCCCTGTATTCTGTGTTTCTGCATTAAAGGATATGGGAACCGGAAGACTTATGGGCTTTATAGATAATGTAGCACCAGCAGCAGCAGATTTAAAACCAGAGCAAACCTTAGAAGGCGACTTAGTAAAACCTGAAGTTGATGCAGATACATCATTGTTTGTCTTTAAAACGATTTATCAACCAAATTTTGGACAGATTACCTTTTTTAAAGTGAAATCTGGTGAGGTTAATGTAAACGATAAGTTGTTTAACACTAGAACAGGTGAAAGCGAAACACTCAATCAGTTGTACATTATGGATGGTAAAGAAAAACATTCGGTACAAAAACTAACCACTGGTGATATTGGTGCAACGACAAAACTAAAATACACGGAAACCAATGACACTTTAGCATTAAAAGCAGAAGCAGGAACCATTAAACCGATTAAATTTCCACAACCACGATTAGTAAAAGCCGTTTTTGCTGAAAATCCAAGTGAAGAAGAGAAATTGAGTGAGGCGCTTAAACGAATTCATAGTCAGGATTTAACAGTAGATTTAAGCTATAATAACGAAACGCACCAAACATTAGTAGGAACACAAGGTGAGCTTCATCTAGCAACGTTAACTTGGATTTTAGAACATATCTACGATGTAAAAGCAAGATTTGAATCACCAAAAATTTCATATCGCGAAACCATTCAAAGAAGTGCTACAGCCAATTACAGACACAAAAAGCAGAGTGGTGGTTCTGGACAGTTTGGACAAGTTCATTTAAAAATTGAGCCGTATTACGAAGGAATGCCAGAACCTGAAGGTTTTTCAATAAGAGGTAGAGAAGAAGTAGACTTGCCTTGGGATGGTAAACTGGTATTTTACAATTGCATTGTTGGTGGAGTTATAGATCAACGTTATTTGCCTTCAATAATGAAAGGTATTCTAGAAGTTATGGAATCTGGACCGTTGACTAAATCTTATATAAGAGATATAAGAGTTATGGTTTATGAGGGAAAAATGCACGCAGTAGATTCTAATGATATATCGTTTAAAATTGCTGGTGCTCATGCCTTTAAAGAAGCCTTTTTAAATGCTAATCCTAAGCTATTAGAACCAATAGATCAGATGACATTGAGAGTGCCAGAGCAAATGGTGGGTAATGTAATGACAGAGCTACAGAGCAGAAGAGCAATGATTCAAGGTATAGAGACGGAGTTTAATTATCAAATTCTAAAATGTACTATTCCTTCTGCTGAATTGACAGACTTCTCTACACAATTGCGTTCATTAACACAAGGTAGAGCAACTTATTCAACAAAGTTTGAAGGCTATACATCAGTACCAAATCACATACAAAAAGAATTAGTAAAAGAACAAGAATTAATAACCACATAATACTATTGAGATATGCACAGTAAAGTAATGTATTTAAGCGATTTAAAGTTTAATATAGAAACATGGAAACGAGAGTTGAGATTTCATTTTAATGAGATGGATACCTTTCAAGAAAAATTAGAAGAAGCAGTAGCTAGAATTGAAGACCCAATAGCATTAAAAAAATTGGAAGTCTTTCAAAATAGAATAATGATTGAAAAAGATGCTATTTCTAAGCTTTTGCATAGATGCCGAAACAAAATGGCAAATATTAACAATGTAGATTTTAATGAAAATATAGATGGCAGACTTCAGAATGAGCAACACACACTAAGAGAAGATATGCGAACTTACATTAAACTACATTATGATCTTAAGGAAGAAATGATGGACTACTTTTTAGAAGTCCTTTAGTTCTATTCATAGCTTAATAATTGAAAAGCCACGAATTCTAATCGTGGCTTTTTTATTATTTCCTATAGTCTATAATAACTTTGGCTAGATCCTTTAGTACAAGGACAATTACTAGCACTTTGTAATAAGTTTAGACCAACGGTTATGACGTGTGTACCTGAGTTAAAACCAGATAAATCATTGAATGTGAGCTGGTAAGAATATGCAAAATAAAGTTTATTATGAAGTATACCAGCCATAGGACCAAGATTTAATGGATCTAAAAACTGGTCATTTAAAAAACGGTAAGATGCACCAATCCAATAATAATCACCATTTCTGTTAAACTTTCTATACTTAAAATTTAAATCGGTAGCAGAACGATTATCACTATCAAAAAACTGAAAGAACACAGAAGGTTCAAACTCAACGTATTTATTGTGCTTAGGTGTAAAAACGTACCCAGAATACACTTGGTAATTTAATAGTAAGCGTGGCTCTATTCCTCCCGTAAATTCATCAATATCCTTAGAAACTAAATTGTTAGCATTGAAACTTAAATAAAAGTTATTCCAGCGATAAAGTAATCCAGCATCAAAATTATTGTTATTTATTGCTCTATCTCCATTGATAGCAGGATCTAAAATCGGAATTTCATAAGTAGTATTAAAGTTTTCAATATCAATTCTAAAATTGTTGATGTTATAAGATAGACCAAGAGATAAGTATTGCTTAGACTTCCAATCTAAAATTAAGTGATGTGCAAAAGATAACTTAAGCCCTTTTTGACGCGTATTACCATTTTTGTCATTATAAGCCGAAACTCCAATTCCTGAACGATTAGAAATTCTAAAATCAGCATAAATAGATTGATTATCTGGAGCATCTTTAATACCAACCCATTGTGTCAATCCGTTAGCCCGTATCTTTAAATTGTCTCCAATACCAGCATACGTTGGTGAAATCACAAAATCGTTATCTGCCAAGTATTGCGTCCAAACTGGTAAATTGAGCTCTTGGCTAAAGCCTTGAGCTACTGTTAGGAATAGTATGTATATTAAAATTCTTTTCATCTTAGTAGGTTTAGTTCATTAGATTAAGGGACTATCTGTAAAGGGTAAAGTGGCCGACAAATTCTTTATTCACATTCGGGTCGTTAGTTTGTACAACAAACCAATAGTCACCAGTAGGTAATTCGTGACCATTGTATCTGCCATCCCAAACTTCGCCAACTCTGTAGGTTGCAATCTTTCGACCATAACGATCAAAAATGTCGAAGGTTAGGTTAGGGTAGTTGTCTACACAACCAGGTGCCCAAGTATCATATTCTCCATCTCCATTTGGTGTAAACCAGTTAGGGATACAAGGACCGACAAATTCTAGTTCAATTTCTGCTTCTGCAGTACAGCCAGCACTATCTGTAACCGTTACAACATAGACGCCAGTTTCTGTAATGGTATAAACGTTTGTACTACCGTAGTTTTCATCATTCATGGTAAAGGTATAATCTCCTGTTCCACCAGTTGCACTGGCAATGATTTCATTGAGTTCGCCTTCAGCTAAGGTTAAGGTAATAGGTTCATAACCTTCAATATCAAATAGTTCTGTTCTTTGTATACAACCATTAGTATGTCTTACGTCTATGTAATGTCCTGTTCCTACAGGTACATTTTCAAACACATTACTTAATTGATAGTCTCCACCATCTAAAGAATAATCAAACTCTGATAATTCTTCATCAGACACATCAAGTATTACAGTTACCATATTACTTTGCGCATTATTCTCACAGGTATATTCTAAGGTAATTTCAGGATTAAAGACTATAGGCTCAGGGAACGTGATGTTCCATTCAGATTCACAACCTTGAGCATCACGTACATAAACGATGTGGTCACCACCTTCAAGATTAGTAAAGTCGAATACGGTTTGTGTTGCATTTCCTGTTGTGTAAGGACCTTCATAACTATCAAGACTTACACTGTATGGTAAATTACCACCATCAATTTCAATACTGAACTCGCCATCTATATCACCATCACATAATACAGGGAAAAAGGCGTCTGGTAATATGGTAATAACTACTGGTTCTGGATCTATAATGGTGAAGTCAAACGTTAAATAACAACCTAATTGATCTTGAACAATTAAAGTATACTCACCAGCAGAAAGGTTTTCAAAAGTATTCGTTTCAAAAAACTGATTTAATTGTGGTGAAATTGCATATTGAATTGTACCAGTTCCACCAGTAGCAGAAACGATTACAGAGCCATTATTGTTTCCTGCACACGTAATATTGTTAACTTCTATAGTTGCGTCTAATGCCGTTGTAGGCTCAGTAATTGATATTGGAGCAGATGTTACTTCACAATCTCCACTTTCTACCATGACCAAATAATCACCAGCTACTAATTCTGTAAAATATCCAGGTGTATTTTGAGTCGCATTTATAGTTGCACCAGATGTATCTTGAAGCGTGTAACTATAATCTCCTAATCCACCTTGCGCTGTGGCTAAAATTGATCCAGTATTGTCACCAGCACAATTAATAGTAGGATTAGAAGATTCTAGATTTATTACTAACTCAGGTAATGGATCAACTGTAATATCGTTAGATACGTTAGAAATACAACCGTTAGCATCTCTCACGTAGTAGTTATACGTACCTTCAGGGACTGAGAATGTTGTTGAAGAAGCAAAACTTCCTATAACTGTTGTAAAATCAATAGTGCTACTATACTCGTATGGTCCTGTGCCACCAGAAGCACTAAGCGTTAATGTAGATTCAGTTAAACACGTTTGTGTTGTTGTTCTTACTAAATTAACATCGAGTGGAGTAGGGTTTTCTATTTCAATTTCAAGGGACGTCATTTCACAGTCAAAACCATCTGTAATGGTTACTGTGTATGTTCCTGCTCCTAAATCGTTAAAGACGTTAGACGTTTGTGGGCCAGAAGAACTAGCAACTGGCGCAATAGTATTTAAAGTATATACATAGTTGCTGCCTTGTCCGCCAGAAACCATATCTACGGTTATACTTGCATTCTGATCACCAAAGCAATCTAAAACAGTAGTACTTGGAGTGAATGTTGCTGTAATTGGATCTGGTAAATTTAGTGTTATCGTTTCTGAAGCAATACAACCTTCAGCATCTCTAACATTTACTGTGTATGTTCCAGCTGATAAATTTCCGAATACATTATTTGAAGAAAAAGCAACTGTAGCATCGCCTGTTAATTCATATTCATAATTACCCCAACCACCATCTGCAATAGCTGTTATTGTGCCTTCACTATCTGTACAGGTTACGTTTGAAGATTCAACTAAGCTTAAAGTTAAAGCCTCTTGTGGTGACGTTATAACAACACCTGCTGAATTAGAACAATATGGAAAATCTGTTTGAGTTATTACAACATCAAAACTACCAGCCTCAATACCAGTTACAGTCAATGGATTTGTAGCTGTGTTGGCATTTACAATACCAGTAACAGATGTACCAAGACTATCAAATACTTCGTAAGTGTAAGCACCGGTAAAGTTTGTGATATTAATCTCGAATGTACCTGTATTATCACCAAAACACGTTACACTATCAGATGTTACTGTAAACTGTGGTGAAGTAGGCTCGCTTACTGAAATTGTAGTTTCAGAAGTACAAGACAATACTGTATCAGTAATTGTAATTGTATAAATACCTGAAGGTAAACCAGTAAAAGTGTTACCAGATAAACTTACTGAAGCAGGATTAGGAGAAATACTATAAGCATAAGAACCAGAGCCACCAGAACCAGTTACTGTAATTTCACCATCATCATTATTACAAGATGGCATTGCGGTAACATCTGCAACAACATCGATTGGTTCAGCAACATCAATAGTTACCAAATCAGAACAACCATTAGCATCTTGAATTTCTATAGTATGTGTACCTGCAAATACATTAGAAATTGTGAAAGGTGCAGACTGTGTTTGAAAAGCACCTCCATCTATACTAAAACTATATGGTGCAGTACTTGGTGTATCTAAATTGATTACGATTTCGTAATCACCATCTTGTAGCTCACAAGCATTAGTTACTGAAGCTGATATTTGAGGTGAATCATCCATATCTACAATGGTAGCAGGACTTGAAACTATACATCCATAAGCATCTAAAACATGAATGTAATAGGTGCCAGCATCAACATTAAATACACTTGAAACATCCCAACCAGCATCAGTAGCTATTGGAGCAGTAGCAGTAGTTGTAATTTGATATTGATATGGTGCCGTTCCATTTTGTCCTATGGCACTAATAACACCAGAGTTTGGATTACAATTAGCATTTTGATCAACAGAAATTGTTAAATCTAAAGCTACAGGAGATTCAAGAATTTCGAATATTTGTGAAGCCGTTTCACAGCCATTAAAAGAACCCGAACCATTTTCTGTAAATACTAAGTAATACTGACCAGGTGATAATGTTCCTGGGTTTGGAGTTGTAACCGTTTCAGGAGTGCCAAATGTTACCGCAATGGTGTTTGGTCCATCTACCAATTGATTATCAAACGCTGAATAGATGGTGTAATCAACAGAGGTTGTTGTGCTATCAAAATTATCTATTGTAAATGTCACACTTCCATCAGCTGCACCAAGACATGTAACATTGTTGGGAGCCACAGTAGAAGTTAGGGTAGAAGCAGGGTCAATTGCAAAATCAGCAGGCTTTACAAAATAACAATCCGTCACTAAATCATGAACAACAAAGGTATAAACCACACCAGGAATTAAGTTGGTAAAGGTTCTTGTATCTCCACCTGGAGTGTCTGGTGGTAAATAGCTTGTTGTATATGGAATAGTGTTGAACTCTAAAATACCAAACTCATAACTACCACTGCCTACAGCAGATACAGCAGTAACTTCAGCAGTACCACCTGTTGTACAATCTGGAACAGAAATATTAACATTAATAATTAAATCTGATGGAGGAGAAGCCATCGTTATTTGTTGCGACAAACTACAACCATTAGCATCTACAACATTAATAGTATAGTTTCCATAGTTAATAATATTAAACGTATGATCCTCGTTTGAAGTCGCATTATATGGGTTGCCAGGAATGACATCTCCAAAATTGTTAGAAATAAAATAAGTAAATGGCGCAGTACCACCAGCAACATTTTCAACGGTAATAGACCCTAAAGAAGACCCTCCAGGATTATTACATGTAATATCTACTTTACTCAAATCGAAAGTGATGGCATCTGGTTCAGAAAGTATTATGGTTTCAGTTGTAGCACACGAGTTAGCATCTGTTATAGTGATGGTATAAGTTCCAGCAGTTAAACCAGATGTTTGTGTGCCATAATCTGTTCCAGTGGTATCATTATTTACATTAATAGTAAATGGAGGAGTACCAACAGCAGTGTCTATGGTAATGTCTATAGACCCATTTGCATCTCCGTTACAAAGTATAGGTTGACTTTCAACAACCGCACTAAAAGCAGGCGGCGAAATAGGGTTTACCGTTATAATACCAGATTCAGCAGTACAACCATTAGCATCAGTTACCTGAAACTGATATGTACCTGCTGTAGAAGTATTATAAGTAAAAGTTGAAGGAGTACTTCCTAAAGCACTATAAGGTGCTCCATTTATAGATACTTCATAAGTGTAAGGAGCAGTACCTGTAATGGTTCCTGTTAACTCAGCATCGGGAGTTGCTGTACAGTCTAAGGTTTCAGTAAGTACAACATTTATAGTTGGACTTGGGATAGGATCTATAGTATAAGATTCGCTATAGGTACAATCATTTTCATCTCGTACTTGAAATGTATAGGTATCTGGTGCAAGACCAGTAAACACATTTGAAGTTTGATACGCTGTAGCAGCAGAAGCTGGTGCTATAATTTGATATTCTAAAGTACCATTTCCACCAACAACGTTAGATATAGCAACATCGCTAGTTAATGTAGGACACGTTACAGGAGTACTTGTAAAATCCATATCAGTTGGTGGATTTAACGCGTCGATTGTAATAGTGTTTGTAACAGCTGTACAAATATTAGTATCTCTAATAGTGATGGTATAAGTGCCTTGCGTTAAGCCTGTGAATACATTACTGGTTTGAAAATTAACACCATCTATACTGTATTCGTATGGTGGATTTCCACCAGATACACTTGTTACAGTTATCTCGCCAGTACCATTACAAGTGTAAGGATCCGACAATTCTGCCGTTCCAGAAATAGCTGTATTTTCAATAATAGTTACAGTTTGAGGATCTGTTGTACAAACCGAAGGACCTGATGTGTATTGTAAAACAACATCGTAATTTCCTGCTACTAATCCTGTAAAGAATGATGCGTTAGAGAATGTAGTTCCGCCATCAATACTATACGCAATAGCATTTCCGTTTGGATTGGTAACATTGATAGTAATTGTACCTGTATCGCCTGTACCACCACATAAAATATCTGTTGATGCTACATTAAATTCTGGCGCAGGAATTTCATCTACCGAAATTGTAGTTGTTGCCGTACAGTTGTTAGAGTCCATTACCAAAATATCAAAAGTACCAGCAGAAGTCACTACAATTTCTGGTATGGTTTGAAAGTCTGTTGAACCATTTATAAAGTAGAAGTAAGGAGGTGTTCCACCTTCAGGATAAATGATTATTTCACCTTCAGTACAAGTTAACGGTACTGTTACGGCTGCTGTTACCGTTAATAAAGGTGGCTCAACAATAGTTACATCTTCGGTGTATAAACACCCATTTTCAGTTTCTACAGTTGCTGTATAAGTTCCCGGATTAAGATTTTCAAACTCATAAGTATTTTCCATTATTGGACCAACAGTATTAACTATGGTTCCATTTTCACTAAGTGTGAAGGTATATTGAGGGTCTACATCATTTGCTGCTAACTGAATACTCCCTAATTCGCCAAAACATAATGGTTGTGCCACTGTAGAAGTGACCGTAAAATCACGCTCTCTAATTAACACATCAGGAACTGAGAAAATACAAGGATTGGTTGGCAAACCAATCTGTCTTACATAAACTTGATAAATTCCAGGTGTTGTTACTGTAAATACATTATTAGTTTGATAGTTTGTGCCATCGATACTAAACTCATATCCAGAAGGCACATCATTAACCGTAATGCTTCCGTTTGTAGTACAAATAATATCTGTTGATACTACTGTTGGCAATAATAAGTTTTGATATACGTTAAAATAGAACTGATTAAAACATCCGCCAGGATAATTGATGGTTAATCGGAATTGACCAGCAGTATTAGCTAAAAAGTCAGCACCTGTAGCAACTTCATTCCAAGTACAATCAGGATCTTCATTAGCACAATCTGGATCTGAAACAGCAGCACAACTAGATTCGTCTAATTGTTCCCAGATTATAGAGATCGAATCTGAAATATTAGTTTCTATAAATCTGGAATCATCCGCACCACATAAGAAAATATTTGGTAGTAACTTACCATCGTTAGGACAAGTTACAACTTCATCTGCATAAGGAATTACGGGATTTTCAATATCGCCACCAAAAAGCTCAACTTCATAAATTTGCTCAATAGATTGACAAGGAGCAATCGCAGTGTTAAATGAATAATAAGTTCCTGTGGCATCAACTGTAATAGTTTGAGTGTTACCAATAACAGGTGTTCCTGTTGGACTCGTTGACCAAGCATAAGAATCATAACCATTGGCTGCCGTAAGTTCAACGGTATCACCACAAAGAATGATTTCTTCAACAAACTCACAATCTAAATCTGCTAAGAAATTAGTTGCTTGAGGTGATAACAAACAACCTGTGTTACTGTTTAAACTTGGATCGTCTGTAATTTGAAATGTTGGATTAAAGAATCCATTATAAGTTGCAAATGCCTGATTATTTATAATGTTAGAACATGCATCTGCTAAATCACCACAGCTACTTACAACTTCAACTTCAATTCTAATTTCATAACGAGGATCATTTTCTTCTACAAGAGAATTATCAATATCAAAAACCAATTCTCGAGTTACAGGATCATAGCTAGCCACAGTTACACCTGGAGGTAGAATTAAATCTGTCGGATGATTATAAATAATATTGATTGGTAATATATCTCTAATCTGAAAATTAGTAGCATTATCATTTCCTACATTTTGAAAACCAATCACATAATTCAATTGAGCACCAAGATCTACTAATTGACCACCAATATCATTACCAGCATCATCCTCAACAAGTTTTGTAAGTACAATGTCTGGTTCAATAATTTCAACAGCAAAAGCAAAAAAATATGGGAAATAGGTATCACCACTTGTCTCTAAACGAATTGTACCAGAGGTGGCATCATTAGCTATTACCGAGTTTCCTGGATTAGGAATGGCAATTGTACCTGTATCAAAACCAAGTGTATTTGTACTATTAGGTGCACGGTTTGTAACCGGAGTGGCATCTAACCTTGTTACCGAACTGTTGAAAAAATTAGCCACAGGACGATCTGCAGTAGATAAACTAACACCATTTAATCGTAATCTATCACCTAAAATTGGACTGTCACCTTCTAATGTGGCAAACGCAAAATTAGCTCGTACTGGAGCAGGTGCAGGTACTGTTCTGAATCCACTAACAGGAATGTCCAAATTTGGATTACCACCAGGAACACTTATCGCACTAAAACCATCAAAACTAGTAATTGATTTGCCCGGAAGGGTAGGATCCTCATACACAATAAATAAAGACCAACCAGCAGATTGACCTGTACCGTTATATGGATTAAAATTGGCAGTTTCACCAACACCAGAAGAGACGTTTGCAACCGTATAAGTACCTAGGTCTGCACCAGGCCCAAAACTGGTTACATAATCTGTAACATCTGCAAAACAGGCATATGAGAAACTATCTCCACCATCGATGGTTGTACCGTTGGCATCAAAAATTACAGTACCTGTTATATCTGTATAACCTCCAGAAGGTCCTTTTAACCTTACCTCAGTAATAGGTTCGTTACCAGGATTTACGGCTCCCCAATATAAGCCAGCATAAATAATTTGGTAACAATTTGGATTCGGAATTTCTAAATCTGCGCTTGAAGAACTAAAGGTTGAAGGATCACCATCAATATCAATATATTGCATATTAACATTGTGGTTGTAAACACTTCCATCGTTGAAAGCATCGTTGTTTGGACCCAAAATATTATTCCCAATTAATACTATGTCTCCTTTTAAATCTTCATTAAATCTTGGTGTGAACGGCACATAATTTTGTGCATAATTGACCATGCCAAAGCATAGTAATATTATGACTATTAATGCTCTTGAAAAAGTAGGTTTTTTCATGATACTTGGTTTTAATTCCTCACATTTGCTTGGGGCGAAGCATTTGTAAAGAATGGCTTAACTTATTAATTTTCTATTTTCACGAGGGACATTTTTACATTATATGGTCTATTTCCTTTGTCTTCCATAGCTTTATTGGCAGCGCTAATACTGTCAAACTTACTGTAGTAAATATAATATTTACTAGTGTTGACGTCGTAGAAGAAATCTACATTAGCACGTCCTGAAGCTACAACTTTGGTTAAAAATTCATTTCTCTTATTAATATCACTATGTACCGCAATGATAAGGTAGTAACCACTCTCTGTATTACTAACATTCTTTAAAATTTTAATATTCTCACTCTGCTCTTGACCAAAGTCAAAATCTTCTGAAGTATACGGTGTTTCTGCTGGTTTTGTTGTTCGTTTTATGTTTTGAAGCACTGCTCTGTCTTGAGAATATCTATCTTGCTCATTGTCATAAGCTGCACGCTTAATTCGTCTTCGCTTTTCAAACTCTGTTGCTTCTTTAATTAATTCTAATCTATTATCAAGTTGAATTCTTAATGTTTTTGCCTCAGCCTGTTTAAGTTTTAAATCTTCGATTTTCTTTCTGTAGAACAGGTTGACTTCATCAAGCTTTGTTGTTTTATAGCGTTCTTCATAAAGTGAATTTAAAGAGTCAATCTTCTCTGTTTGAGATTTAATAACTTCATCTAAATCAGATTTTATAGCATTAAGTTTGTTGTTCTCAGCAGTTACGCTTTTAAAAGGTTTAGGTTTAACAGCTATACCTTGATCACTTAAATCATTTTCTTCCTTTAAATCTTTTAAATCTTCATCTTTTATATTAACGATCTTTTCAAATTCTTCAAGAAGTTTATTTTGTTGTTCGCTAGATGATTCAGCATCCTTAGTCAGCGAGGCAATAGTTTTACCAATTTCATCTTTTGGATCTTCTACTAATTCCTCTTTTGCATTCGCTTCTTCCTTAGCTTGTTGCTCAGCTAGTAATCTAGCTTTTTCAGCAGCTTCTTCACGAGCTTTCTGTTCCGCTAACTGTTGTGCCTTAGCTCTTGCTTCAGCTTCCTCTTTAGCCTTTTGCTCTGCCAGTAACTTTGCTTTAGCGTCTGCTTCTTCCTGCGCTTTTCTTTCGGCTTCTTCTTTGGCTTGTTGCTCAGCTAGTAATCTGGCTTTTTCAGCAGCTTCTTCACGGGCTTTCTGTTCTGCTAATTGTTGTGCCTTAGCTCTAGCTTCAGCTTCGGCTTTAGCTTTTTGTTCTGCCAATAACTTTGCTTTAGCGTCAGCCTCTTCCTTTGCTTTTCTTTCGGCTTCTTCCTTAGCTTGTTGCTCGGCTAATAATCTTGCTTTTTCTGCAGCTTCTTCACGCGCTTTCTGTTCCGCTAACTGTTGTGCCTTAGCTCTGGCTTCAGCTTCCTCTTTAGCTTTTTGTTCTGCCAGTAACTTTGCTTTAGCCTCACGTTCAGCTTTTTCCTCAGCAAGTTGTTTTGCCTTTGTTTGCGCTTCTGCAAGTGCGTTAGCCTCAGCATCTCTCTTCGCTTTTTCTTCAGCTTCTCTGTCTAATTTGGCTTTAGCTCTACGTTCTGCTGCACGTTCTCTTATACCTGTCAATTCTTCTTCTGATGCTTGTACAATCGGTTTGATTCGTTTTTTGGTAAATAATCCGCTAACTTCTTCATCACCACTATAATCATACTTCTTTTTTGTGATGAATCTGTAGGCCAATGTAACTTCATGTGAAGAACCAAACTCTACGAGCTCACCAATAGACTTTTCAATATTATATTCTAAAGCAATATTTTTGGTGACATTAAGACCCAAACCACCAGATACGCCATATCGATTGTTGTAACCTACTTGAAACCAAATACCTTTTGGAACATTTAAGGTTGCTAATCCAGAAATTAATGTCTCATCTTTTCTGAACTCTGACATTAGTATACCTGAGAATTTCGTATCCTTAAAAAAACCACGTCCATCAAAAAATCCTGTGTGCATTACATGTGCTTTGATACTTTGCTTAGGATCCTCTTCTATCATCGAAGAGGTTTCAAGGTTGTATAGCACCAAATTATTGATAGAAATACCAAAATCTAAAAATTCCGTTCCGTAGTTAATGCCTGGATTTACGGTTAGTAAAAAGTTTTCAGGTACATTCTGTAAAGATGGGTCGTCAAAATTTGTTACAATATTAGAGGTATTTACACCACTTTTGTAAGCAGCAGCATTAAGTCCGAATGTTAAATTGCTATTGGTATTTAGTTTTACGTTATAGGCAAAATTTAATAAGCCACCAAAAGTTGTTAGTACACCATAATTTTGTTGAAACGCAGCAACACCAGCACCAATATTTTCAGCAAAGCGACCAGAATAACTTCCTAGGAACATTTCTGGTGCATTATCGAACTGTACCCATTGTCTTTTATTGCTAAAACTTATGTATTTGTTTTGTTCTCTAACAAAAGTGAAGGTAGGGTTGATGTTGTAACGGTTAAAAACCAAAGAGTTTCTTATTGGTAAATCAAAAGAAACAACTCCATCATCTTGTTGCGAAAATGCCATTTGCATGGTTAGGGTCAATATAAATAGTATCAACAGATATGTTTTCATGTTACTTTACTATAGTTATTGATCCTTTTTTAACATTGCCTTCTACAGGTGTAATGATATAGTAGAAAACTTGGTTGACACTTGTAAGATTTAAATCATCTTCTGGCCAGTTATTTTGATAATCTAAGGTTTGAAAAACGACTTTACCTTGTTCGTTTAGTATCATTACCTCAGTATTGGTTCCGGTTGTGTACTGTAATGGAATTACCCAAGTATCATTAATGAAATCACCATTTGGACTTATAACATTTGGGATATTTGGCACATCTGGAAAAGGTTCGACACCTCGCTCTATAACAAAATCATAAGTTCTGGAGCCATTACAACCTACAGTTTCAGTAATCACTACACTATAATTTCCTAATTCAGTGGCATCATAAGTATTTTCAGTTGCTTCTGTAATAACTTCATCATTTAAATACCATGTGAATTCCGGACTAACAGCATCTGTTGTAATTTCAATATATAGTGTTTCGTCCGTCAGAATTTGATTAACTTCATCTACATTTATTTCACTGTAAAAAAGCTCACTTACTAAATCGATGGTACCTATTGCCGAGCATTCCCCTAAATCTACCTGAACTGAAAACGTACCAGACTCATCAGTTTGGTACATTTGATTTGTTGCATCTTGTATTTCTATTCCATCCTTAAACCATTGATAACTATTGCCACCTACAGTGCTTAATGTTGTAAGTCCTTGTTCTGGGCAATAGGGATTTCCTAAACTGGATGCTATGGTAACATCAGCTTCACCAGAAGTACTGACTTCGCTTATTGTTACGCGATTAGAAAATGAATTTGAAGTACATGTACCGTAATTGGTTTCTACAAAATATGTTCCTTCTTCATCAACTAATAGAGAAGACCCTTCAGCAACAAATACAGAAGTTGTTTCACTAGTCTCTTTATACCAACTAAAAGTAAGAGTAGGATAGTTGAGAGGCGAGTCATTATTTCCTGTACCAGGATTATCTATAGTTAACAAATAACTACCACCTGTACAGTACGCACCAGTTGATACTAAATTATTGATAGTAAAAGGTGAATCCTGAAGCTTATAGTACGCTGCAAAAGATACAGAAGGTGTACTAGTAGCAGCAGGTGCACTACTTTTTATTCTAATTCTATAATTCTCACCAGCTGTGGTTTCTGGAATAGAAAAATCTACCGTTGCAGGTGATGTTGTAATCGATCCAGTTGATGATGTATATATAATCTCAGCATTTGAAAAATCACCATCAGCATCAGATAATTCTACAATAAATTGATTTGAAGCGTTTAAAGCTGACTCTGGCGAAAATACAAACGTAACACTATATGTATTAAAAGAATCACTTGCGCATGCCTGACTAAACCCAAGATTAGGTTGACCAATAACCAACTGGGCCTGAACTTGTTCTAACGAAAGAAAAGTTACAACGATGCAGAGGGAGATAAGCAGCTTATTTAGTTTAGTAGATTGAGGCATATGCTTATTGTAATTTTTAGTCTATAGGCTTTTGGTGTTAAGATGGTTAATCAATAATTATACTGAATACTAATCATCATCATCGTCGTCATCTATAAAGTCATTTGAGGCAATGATTCTATTTACTTGTAATCTAAAATCAGGATTTCTGGTACTATTAGCTGCGATAAACGTTTCTTTATCAGAGCCTTTAGCGTAAAGATTGTTAAATGCTCTACTACCATACCAGCTTTCTAAATCATCATTATTGGTGTATCCTTTTCTGTAAATATTCCCTTTACAGTTATTAAAGTAAGTTTTTGTAAACTGAATTTTTTCAAGGTTTTCGTTGTTAAGCTTTATCTTGTCATCTAAGATTACAGCAGGATAAAAACCAGAAATAACACTCTTATTTATTGCAAAAGACGCATCAGCACCAACATAAATAGCTTCTTGAACAAGTCCAACTTGTATATCAGACTTAATATCATCAGACACATTAACTAACGTTAAGTTTTCTGCATTAACAAATGTTTGTCGTTTTGAAGTATCAGATTCTTCTTTGTTGTCATAAGACTTTATAACCATACATCTAGAACCATTTGCACTAGATACATAAGGAGATCTTATAGCTAGCGAATTAATTAATTGACACTGTGTACCATAGTTAAATTCGTAGTCATTAATATTTGATCTGTATGATACTAATTTTTCAAGTATTGCAGAACCACCAAGAATATTAAATGAGTTACCAGCAGAGTAGCTTACCATTACATTCTCAACGACAGTTTTATTTCCTATACCAGCAAGCGTTAAAGCATTAAAGTAACCAAACTTTTTTGTTCGCTTTCCTGCAAACTCAATTCTTACATATTTTAAAATTCCAGAATCACTTTCTGTATTATTACCACCATAAGCAATATGCTCAGTAGACGATGGCTTTAAACCATAATTAAGAGAAGATAACTGCCCATAAGTGTTTAAAGGAGCATCACCTAAAATAAATATTCCTCCCCAATCACCAGCTTTTTTACTGTCTCTGCTTGAGGTGAATACAATAGGATCTGTTTGAGTACCTTTTGCTATAAGTTTAGCACCTTTACTAACAATCAAAGATGCTTTAGAATCAAAATCACCGAGTATTCTGGTTCCTGGCTCAATAGTTAATGTAGCACTATCGGTTACAAATACGTCACCAATAAGAAGGTATACATCTCTCTTAAGTAATTTTGTGTCTTTTGAAATTTTCCCACTCAAAATCTGAGTTGGCTCACCATACTCTGATTGACTAGGTTTAAACTCTGTCCATGAATTTAGCCAGTTGTCGTAGCCAATTATTCCTTTTTCCTGTTGTGCAAAACAGTTGCTTAACACTAATAGAAAAATAAGCGCGGTTTGAATAAAATTTTTCATAGTAGTTAAATTCGTTAATTTGGGTTTTCAAGTAATTTTCAACTAATTGCCTCAAACATAATGATTAATCCTATGAAATACAAGAAATTATCGTTGAAATACATAAATTTAAGAGTGTCTTATTACTTTTCTTACAAAAAATACAGTTTTTAAGTAAAAATAGACTACAAGTAAAATATTGAATATCAGTATTTTATTATATTCAAAAAGTATATGAAATAAAAAAACCTCGCAAAATTGCGAGGTTAAAAAACATGAAATTGATTATAGACTAATCCTCTTTAAAATCGTTATATGTATGTAAGGCCTTTAAAGTAGATTCATAGAACAAAATCGCTGCTATAAGATCATTAGTATCTGAATAGGGTAGGATCTTGGTCTGAAATTCTACAGTACTTTCAAAATATTCGTCTGAAGCTTCTTTATTATCTTCTAAGGCCTTTTTATTTTCTTTAGTCTCTGGTATACCCAAAGATTTCATGGTGACACCAGGTTTTGTAGCAAAAGCAATATTTGGAAGAATATTTACAATAACTTCTATACGTTCTATATATAGTGTTAATAATTCACCCTTAGACATATCATCTAATTGTTCTCTACTGTGGTATTTAGAAATATTTACTTTACCACTTATAATGCTTTGCGATTTATCACCCTTTTTAGATGCAGCATTTTGGGCATTTCCAAATCCCATCATAAGGAAAAATAAAGCACCAAATAAAGTAAGTTTTGTTTTCATATTTATAGTTTTGATTTGGACTAACAATGACAAATCTATATAAAATAATCACAAAAACAACTAATTTCAGGCTTTTTTCTTGAAAAAATTTTAACACTTTAAATGCATTTTTCATGGACAAACTGCATAAATAGTGGATTAAAAGCATATTTCGTCGATAAAATACACGTGTGCTTTTTAACATTTTTCAAGCGGAATTAAAGTGAAAAAAAATAAATTTTTATGTGTTTTATGAAAAAATATTGGTGAGTTAAGTGATGTGTTTTAAACCAAAATCACACATCTTAGAATGGTGTTTTAGAGTGTATTTTATCGTTGATTTTTGCATTTTTTTTCATTTCGTCGCAAAATTATTGCAATCATATGATTTTTAAGGTACTACAGATTTTTTAAAGCAAATTTGACCGAACCCAAATCATATTCGTCATGAAAAATCTAATTGCTGCTTTTTGTCTGATTTGTTTTTATAGTGCATTTAATCCAAGCTATGCGCAAAAAAGCCCAATATACGATAGAGCAGAAGACCAACTGACAAACACGGATACTATTCCAGATTTTAGATCTAAGACTAATAAATTAAAATTAACTGGAGTTATTTACCAAAGTGATGGTGTTACACCAGCAAAGGATGTTATTCTTTTTATAGAGCAACCTGATGAGAATGGTGATTTTGATCTTAGACGTGCTGGTGATGCGCGTTATGTATTTCATAGAAGTTGGGTAAAAACCGATGAAGATGGTAGATATACCTTTTATACATTTATACCTGGTAACGACAGACGTTACAACCAAATGCAGCAGATTTTTCCAATTATTAAAGAAACATCAAAAGAAGAAGTACAATTAGAATCTTTATTATTTGATGATGATCCTTTGTTAACTAAGCGTTGTAGAAAGCGTTTGGCCAAAAAAGGAAATACTGAACGCATATTAACCACAAAGAAAGAAGATGGTATTTTAGTTGCCACTAAAGATATTGTCTTGTCTGATGACACTGAAGCAACGAAATAGTCAACATACACATAATTACTGCAAACGCCTTGAATGTTCTGTTCAAGGTGTTTTTATTTGTGTTGATGATTGCTTTAAAGAGAAGCGTGTAGTTTTACAATACTATTTTACATAATGTAAATTATAGGACAATTGTAAATTGTAATATCACAAGCGTAATAGCGCTCTAAGCGATATTTGACATAATCTTAGTTCTAGCAACACGCCAGTGTTCTATAACGATTAAGATTATGTGCAAGCGCTTATTATGTATTAATCAATTGACTGTTTAGCTGATATATTGGTAATAATGATGATATTATAATTTGAGGTATTTGGATATTTGTGCTCTATATTTTTTCTACACGATTACTCACGAGGTTAATATTGATTTAAGAGTTCGTGAATACTAGGCATCTCTCAGAGACTTGCCATAAGAGCTTAAATTTTATGAAGGATAAAATTCTAAGCTCTTATTATATTCTTACGTTCTATTAAGCTTTTTAATTAGCACTACCAATATTATGTAAAATAGAATCTGAAACTTTAGAACTCACCAAGTTTAGATGATATCTTTTTTTCTTGTTAAAAAAAGAAACATAAAAAAGACTGCATATAATTCTGGAAACAATGTACGAAACATCGTAACTGGTTAACATTGCTTTAAAATGCCTTATAGAATAGAAACTATAAGACTATTATATTACTAAACTCCTAAAATATAACCGCTCTACTCACCTATTGTTTTGACCAAAATTTTATGAGGTCATAATGTGGTTAATCTAATTTTGTAGATATAAAAAATCCACGTCTTACACTATTCGTTTGTCTAGCAACATTAGATATACCATTCTCATCTATTTGTACTTCATAAATGGAAAAGTCATTTCTAAAATTGAAGTAACTGCTATGAGATGTGAAGAAAACTTGATCAATTATGCCATCTTCAATCATTGATCTAATAATTTTAAATAATTCTCTTTGAGTTTTTGGAGAAAGATTTAATTCTAATTCTTCAATTAATATAATTCGACTATTTGATTGATAAATCTTACATAGTATATAAAAAATCTGACTGACACCAGTACCAAAACTATCAATTGGCAAACGTTCAGAACCATTGTTTAATATTAACTCCAAATTATTCTTGTTATCTATGGAATAAGATAATTCTAAGTTAGAGAGAGATTTTAACGAATCAATTTTATTTTTCTTAATGAATTCTAATAGCTTTAGATACTCATCATGCCTGAATTCATCAACCGAAAATTTATATAGCCAATTTTTAAAATTTTGAGAATTCAATTCATTAGAATCATTCAACTTCTCTTTCTTAAAAAACCTGTCATTATCTATATATAAAGTTATCGAGTTTAAATAGGAAAGAAATCTTTGGAAGCTGGATTTATTATTTAAAAGATTCATTTTACTGGCTCCACTTTTAAAATATTGCTCTCCAGCAGCTGTTTTTGAATAAACTTCCTTTGAATTAAGTTCAACAGATGTCAATTCGATTTCGGATGTGCTTCTAGAATCTAAACTTTTAATTTGACCTTGTAGTTTTAGTAGTATTGGATCATGAGCTCCTTTTATGTATTCCTCAAACAAATGATCATAAAAATCAAATTGAGCGTCTTCAATTTCTTTATGACTTAAATGGATACTAAATTCAAATTTAACAGCGTTATTTCTAAGGTTTTTGTGATAAATATATGGCTCTGATTCAATTATTCCCTCAAAAAAATATTCTAATGAACTTTGTTTAAGTACTTCACCTTCAACTTCAATCTCATTTGAATTACGCTTTAAACTGAAAATCAACTTTAAAAATTTCAATATGTTTGATTTACCAGAGTTGTTCTCTCCATAAATAAAATTAATATCACTAGCTCTATTAATTCTATTGTTTGAATCCTTAAAACTTTTAAAATTTTCAAGAGTAAATTGTACAATCTTCATATTTAATAATCTGAATAATAAATTAAAATGTCTTTAGTTAATTTTTGATATGTATTGTCGTTCAATAATCTATCATTGTAATTCATTAGCAATATTAAATGCATTTTAACAAATACATCGGTATATTTTAATCCTCTAAAAAGAGGATATTTAGAATTGATAATTATAGCGTTATTTTCCAATTTGCACGCAGGAAAAAACTCTTGTTCATAATCCCAAGAATCTGATTTAACTAGATATCTATTGTCTTCAATGACAATATGCTTTTCGAAGCTTGATAGGTCATCGTCAATTATTATTTCCTTTTTTTCATCACTAATTATTACACCTGAATTCGATTTATCGGCTTGATAATTTTTTCGAATTTCAAATCCTTCGCTTTCAAATTTTTCAACTTTTTTCTTTAAAGTCTCTGGATTTAATAAGTTTATATTTTTAACTCTAAAATCCTTACCAGTTTGATTTATCTCTTTTTTTAAATCTGATTCATCTTGTAATCGATTTGAAAAATATTGCAATCTGGAATTGAAAAAGTCCTTCAAGGATTCATAATCAGGGCTATAATTAAATCCCTCTCTAGAAACTTTTATTAAGTCGTTCATTCCCTCTATAATATGCAATTCACCTGTTAACCAATGAAGTCTGGATCTAGATCCTCCTCTTCTTTCACTAAAATCGTCCCTTTCATCTCCTACTCCAACATTCAAATTTCTTATTTTTATGTATTTACCATTATGGGGAAAAACTGATTTTCTGGGTGTTGATATAAAATATTTAAATTTAATACTGCCAATTTCTTTATATTCACCTTCATGTGTGTCAAGAATCTCATTTCCATAAACACCTCTATATAATTTTTCATTATTAAAGTAAACATTAAATTCAGGGCTTTCAGAATATTTAAAGATATCGTTAAACTTGGAATCTTTAAAAGTAAGCGGAAGGTCGTCTTCTAAAATCCATTTCAATTTTTCTATTCCTGGATATGTATCAACTTCAAATTTATTTCTTTTGACATCAGTCTTAAAAAATGATTTTGTTAGTTCGTTAAAACCATTTAATACAATTTTAGTATAACTTTTGGCTTTTTTAGAGACGTCCATTCGTTCACCTCCATTAATATTTACACTTCCAACATCTAATGACCCTGTTGATAAATCGAAGTATTTTGCCAATGGTATTTCCGCAAATAGCACTTTTTCAGAACCTGCTTTAGAAGACTCAATTCTATAATTTTTAAAAAAGGGAAATACAGACAAAAAGCCAACACCAAATTGACCAATTATTTTTCTGCCTAATTCGGTTTCACTTTTATTTTTCTTTCTATCCTTGCCTGCAATTCTTAAATAAAAACCAAAGTCTTCAGAATTCATTCCTTTACCGTTATCTTCAATAACGATTTTTTCATCATCAACATCAATGTCTATGGTTACTTGAGTAGCATCTGCATCATAGGAGTTAGTGATTATTTCCTTTAGTGCTCGCGGAAAATTCTTATAAGTGGACACACTCAATATACCTACGATACGTTTGTCGACAGTAATTGTTTTTGGCCATTTATCTAAATTCAAACCTTCCATTAGTATCCTATAATTAGTACCTCTCGATTATATTTAGCATTTCCATTCTGCTTATTAAGTGCATATATATAATGCTTTTCTTTAATTTCAACGTTGTTTTTGTACCGTCCCATCAAATCCATAATTTCATCAACTGATGGAATTCCTCCAATTTTGTATGAAAAAACTAAAATACTTCCTTGAAATTTTCTGAAGAGTAAATCTAATGAATTATATATACTTCCTCTAGTAAATGGGTTTGTTTCTGAGCTTTTTTTGAATCTATAATTTTTAGTATTAAAATCTATCTTGCTCTGCCAATTTTCATAATCTGTAATTCCTTCAAGGAAATGATAGCATCTTAAATAATCACTTGTCTCATTCGTGCCATTTTCTGTGATGTAAGGAACATCAAAATATATTAAATCATAATCAATATTTTCTACATCAAAAATAGAATCGTTAGTCGAAATACAATTTGTACCTACGTCAAAAATAGAATTGTTAAGCTCTTCAATAAAAAACCTAAACTCTGAAGTAAAATCTCTTTCCCAAGTAGTTTTATTTCCGAAATTTCGCTCGACATCATTAGTCCTTAGATATAAATTTTTCCTATGAAATAAGTTAAAAGGTCTCTTTCTTAAACTAGATTGAAACAATGCATAATAACACATTGCACGCTTAATCTCTGTTTCATTTTGATTTGCACCTTCAAGTAAGTTAATTCTTGTAATGATATTATCAAGCCATACATTTTCACTATCAGTAAAATAAAAACCATTGAATGTGCTTTCAATAAAGTTTGATGTTGAAAGATTTTGATCAAAATTCAGCACGAAATCCAAATCTTTGTCACTTATTAAAACATCGTTATTTGCAATCAATGCTTTTCCAATTAAACTATTGAATTTTAAGACATCATTATAAGTAACCGTTTTCCCCATTTTTTTGAGGAGGTAACTTACTGAGCCTGTGCCACCACAAGCGTCCAAAACTGTGTCAAATTCAAGCTCGTTAAAATTTTCATGAAGCCATGGTAAAATCTTACGTTTACTCCCTTGATAACGAGTTGAAGGAAAATTAATAGTTTCAAGAAATTTGGACATTAATTGAGATGAATTTTATATTAGTATAAACTTGCCCAAATATACCCAAATTGTTTAAAACTCACTCCACACATTTACTCATTCCGTCTTTATTGTTTTAAGAAATCGTCAATCTCACTAGCTCGATTTTGCACCACTACTCTGCCCTAACGAAAAAGAGTGTTCCATTAACATCGTAAAGCAACTTAAGAGATAAAATTTTTCAGAAACTATATACTAACGTGGGCTTTTAACCAAATCGAGCTTTCGAGATTCATGAACTCATTAGTTTAAATAACAACCTTGTGAATAAAGCCCATGTTCATACCGAATCAAGTTCGGCACAGGTGGTACGCTAGTACATTGTATGACAATTATAATATCATAAGCGTAATAGCGCTCTAAGCGATATTTGACATAATCTTAGTTCTAGCAACACACCAGTGTCCTATAACGATTAGGATTATGTACAAGTGCTTTGATATATTGGTAATAAAGATGTTATTATAATTATGAGGTATTTTGTTGTTACTTAGAGCAAAATTGCTAAATATTTGAGCTTTAAACGTTCGCGTTTGTAAATTGAAACCTAATCGGTTAGCTCATTTTTTGCCTTCTTTTTGTTTTTTTAATTCAAATTCTTTTGTTCGCTTTATTTGTTCTTCAAGATTCCATTCAAAATCAAATCTATTCTTTAGAAATACAGCAATAGAATCTAAACCAATAGCAGTTCTCCGTTTATCAATATTTTCTGGATCAAAAACTGGCCAAAGATTAAAGCTTTTGGTTTCTGGGTAATATTTCATTTGTCCACCATAGATTTGTAAATTGCCACGTTCGGTTGCAATTCTGTCTTCAGCTCTAACCAAAAAGCGCGGTTCTAATTTTTTATCTTTTACAGCCTGCCGCATCATTGGAAGGTACTGTATCCGAATTTCATTATCTGAATGTTGAATAACATTACAAATGGTCCAATTGCCACGTTCACCTATCATTTCTTTTGTTGGCCAACCATTATTATCCAGAATTTCCTTTACTTTTTTCTCATTAACCGTGTGGTTTTTTTCGATAATAGCTTGTTGCTCTTTAACGAACTCCGAATCTACTCCATATAGTTCCATTAATGAATCTCTTCGTCTAATTGGTTCTTGTTCTGTTTTCCAGATTTCATCAATTAGTGCTATTAGGTTTTCTTTTTCTTCTTTTACTGTTGTTTGCGCTTGTGTTTTAGTTTTACCTGAACAATTAAGCAGTAGACTTAAGCAGAATAATATTGTAAACTTCATTTTTTATATGTTTATTAATTGTTAGGTCTTATTCCAAAAATTAGCAAATATCCAATCATCCAAAATTCACCAATGGTTGCTGGTAGCATAAGATATCTATTGAAGCTGAAATCAATTCCAGCATAGCGAATAAATGTAGAAATGACATAACCTATACCACCTAAAATAATAACTCTTCCTAACCAAATAGGCATCCTTTTAGATTTGATAACTATGTATCCCATAGGAAATAGCCATAACCCGAAAAATAGACCACCAATTCCCCAAGCATTAGAAATTATATGTTGAAGCAGCTCTATTAGTAAAACTTTGTCTTCCATAGCACTTATATCAGAATTTGCAATACCTATTGCTGATGCGATTGAAATTGCACTTATCATAATGGCTAAAGCATTGACCATTCCCCATATGCCTAAAGTCCAAGCTTCCCATTCATAATTATCTTTAAATAATTTGAAAAACCAAACTGCGGTAAGTGCTTGTGATATGACTATAGCAAACTCTAATAGCAACCTAATTCTTGCTGTAGCTTCTAATTCTACTAAATTTGTTAGCGTTTGTTCAGGATTACCAGACACAAATATTTGAGAGTGAAAGACCATAAACCCTAGAATACCTGTGATAGCCATCATTAAATACCATAAGCCAGTTATTCTAGCGGTCTTAATTAAATTTTTATGTTCTGTATTTTGAATCATGGATTATTTAATTTCTATAACCAACTAAATCCTAGTCCAACATTAAAAATTACTGCATCTCTATGCGCATCTCCGTCTAAAAAGGCACGGCCCAGAACTAATTTGGACTGCACATTTAGCGCGAAGTTGTTCTTTTTGTAAATCTCGTAACCTGTACTTGCCATAACAGCGCAACCAAAGTTCCAATCGTGATTTACATCGTCTTTAATATCATAAAGTGCTGGTGCATCTATAGCTAATCCAATTCCTCCGTGAATCCACCATCTATCTTTTACCCAATATTGTACTGATGGAATGAAACCTCCAAAGTGCCTGTCATTATTCTGAAATTCGTAGATATTTCCTGGTAAAACCGCAGTAATGGCGAGTCTATCATTTAACATATAACCAAATTTTAGATCTGGAAAAACAAATGTTCCTTGAGCTTTGTCAAACGTTTGAATACCTGCGCTATCTTCTAAACTGATAATACCTCCACCCACTACAAATTCGAAGATAAAACCATCTCTTACTGTTGCTGTTTCTGGATTTGTGTCCTGTGAATATGTTATACTCGATACTAATGCAAAGGCTAAACAAATTGTTCTTAATAAAATTTGCTTTTTGATTGTTTTCATTTTAATTGATGTCATAATTGTTCGTTTTTTGATTGATGAAATATTAATGATTGATAATTTCTATTTTAATTAAATGGTTGTTATTATTTTGAATATTCGATAAGTTCCTCCACATAGTGAAAATCGCCCTGATTTTGAGTGAGTTTTATGAAGTTTTTTACAGCAGGTGCATAAAGCCAAACTTCGGTTTCATCTGCATTATATCCTCTGGAATTTGTGGTTTTACCAACGTATTTAATTGTATAAGCCATAAATGTTCCGGCCTCTACCGTTTCTTCTTGGTATGATAGTACTTCGGCATTCTGACTTTGGCTACCAGTAGTTCCGTCTTGACTGGTCCAATTGTTTTCATACTTCCATTTTTTACCTACTTTAAGAGGCCAATCGTACTTAGGTGTTTCGCTAACCTCAGGTTTAACGATATCGCTAAGAGGAATGGTGTCTTTACCGATAGTCATCCCTAGATCTTCTCCAAATTTCACGACTTGCCTTGTGTCTGTTCCATCAGAACGAACCTCTCCTGCTGTAGTAACACCCTTATATTTCCACACCCATTTTTCACCCAAACTATAATCCGCTAATGTGGGTTGTTGGGTTACATTAGATTTTGTTTTGTCATTGCAGGCACTAAGAAATACTAGTGCAAGTACTATTAGAATTTGATTTTTCATATGATTTGATTTATTGTTTAATTGCTTTTTGTCCGTATAGTGTGAATGATTGTTTGTCATCTTCTGTTGAGAAAGAAATTTGAATTCCGGTATTTGGATGAATGAAATCAAGATTTTCATTTACAATAGGCACAAGTCTATATTCATCTCCATTAGGGAAATGAAGTGAAATTTGACTGGTTGTATTTGAAAAAGTTATAGAAAGCTCTACTTCATTATTCCACATATAGTCTCCCACTATCGTTTTTAGTAAAGTCGTTTCAATATTTTCTTTTCTAACTTCAATACGACTAAAATGGTTCCATCCGTATAGTTTTGAGGCAGACAATAAAAGTTCGTTACCTAATGCACCACCATTATCTGAATTTATTAAATACACCAAACCCTTTCCTGTTGTAAGATCTATGGTCATGCCTGTTCGATAGCCTGCATTTCCGCCATAATGTGATAAAGCCAAACCATTATTAGATTGATCGACAATAAAACCGTAAATATGTCCATCGCGTTCTTGGTTTAATATGGATTTAATTGCAGAAGTAGAGAAAACCGAGTTCTTGCCTTGATAGGCATTGTAAATTTCAATAAGAAATTTAGCCAAGTCAGTCGATGTACTCCAAAGACCTGCAGCCGCTTGTTCTGGATGATTTCTCCAACCACCATCTAGCACATTTCCATTTGCTGTATACCCTTTTGCTACTTTGCTTGAATCTTTAACTATTAATGGTTGTGTAAATTCTGAGTGATTCATACCAACTGGATTAAGAATCCAAGTCTTCATCAAATTTGAAAATGTATCGTTATGAATGTCTTGCAGTGCTACTTCAGCTAATGTATATCCACCACCTGAATATGCTAATACATCGTTCGGCTTTGAAAGTACTTCAATGGGTTGTGAATTTACACCTATTGCACCTTTTAGAATCTCTACATCTGTCGGGACGTTTTGATCTTTAGCATATCCTTGATAGCCACCTGTGGTTATACCAGACGTATGTGCAAATATGTTTCTAAAGGTTACAGGATTATTAACTGTTTGTTTACCTGCTGGAAGTTTGTAGCTCTTCAAGTATTTTTCAATATTACTATCTAAATCTATTTTTCCAACAGTATGCATTCTTAAAGCCGCCAAAAACGTTACAGGTTTAGAAAGCGATGCCGCTTGAAAAATTGTAGCATCATTAAGCTTTTGATCTGGAAAGTTTGGATCAGTGTATGTATGAGACCATTCTATTTTACCATTATTAATTACAGCTAATGATAGTCCAGGAATATTGTAATTAATCATGCTATTTGAAAGTGTATTGAAATTTTCTGGCTCATCTAAAAATTTCACTTTACCAATAATTTCTTGTTCCAGTTGACTTCTTTTCTTATGAGCAGCATCAGAAAGCTTTCTGCTGTTATCAATTTCTTGTGCACTAATTTTTTTAAGCATTTGTAAAAAGTCGGCTTTATCTATTTTACCAACCGCATAATCCATCACGTTACCTTTAGAGCCAATAAAAATGGTTGTTGGTGTAGCACCAATATTATATTGCTTTACGAGTTCTTCATTATTTGGATCATCAATATCAATTTCTACTGGTACAATATTCGAATTGATAGCTTTCATAACTTCATTATCAGCAAAAACTTCACGCTTCATAATTCGACATGGTGAACACCAATCAGCAGTAAAAAATACCATAATGTTTTTGTCAGTATTAATGGCAAGTTTTTGAGCAGATTCAATATTATTTTTCCAAACAATATCGTTAGAAGGTGCATAAAAAGAGTACCAAGCATACCAAAGCGAAACCACGAGAAATGTAAGCCAGAAAAAGCTCCAAAATGGATGTGTTTTCTTTTTTGCTGACTTTTCACTTGATCTTATTTTTTCAGTCTTCATTTTTGTAGTTTTTAAATTAAAATTTCAATCTAATTTCTTAATACGCATTAAGTTTGAAATGATTTGCTATGCTTTACTAGTAGCAACTTTTACTTTATCTTTTTGCTTTGTATGCGCTTTCCAGTTTAAACCAAACAATGGTCTAAGAATAGGTATTCTTCTAATTACAAATTCATAAAGCAAGTAACACCCAATGAATGTTATTATGGTAATTAGGATAAAAGCGATTATGGCAGGTAAGTGTAAAGGCAGTATAAACTTCGCTGCTAAATACAATACAACCATGTGTATGATATAAACAGGATATGCCGCTTTGCTTAAATACGATAAAGCCTTACTTGGTTTATTAAGATTCTGATAACAAAATCCGAATATTGAAAATATCCAACTGTTACTTTCAATTGAAATTAAGTATAAGGGTGCCTCGTTTAAAGGTCCTTCAGTAGCAACAAATACAAACCTTAATGTGTAAAGAATTGCTGCTAATCCTAAAAATGCCCATTTCCATTGTTTAACAGTATTCCAAAATACTTTACCGGTACTCATAAAAAGGAAACCGAAAAAGAAAGCCAATAATCCAATTGTAAAACCATGCCAGGTTTCAGCGTACATCTCAAAAGGCTTTGGTTGAAGTATTAAAACCTCGGCAACGAAAAACACATTAACAGATAGTAAACCTAGCGGATTACTAAACAGTCGGCTTAAAAAAGATATTTGTTTTGAAAATACACCTTTTTTTATGGCGTAAAAAACAGGAAGCCCAATAAGTACATAAATGAAAATATTTGCTAGAAACCATAAGTGTCCCATGTGAGGATAGTAACTCAAGCCCAGATTATAATAATCTTGAAACACAAACATGTGTAACGGTGTTATTGCTACAAAACCAAATAAAAATGGTAGTAATATTCGTTTTGTGCGTTCTATAAGTAATTCAATATTATTACGTTTTCGCAATGCAAAGTAAACACCCATACCAGACACATAAAAAAGGATAGGTATTCGCCATACATTCAGCATGGTCATTGGCGCCCAGATTTCAGTAGAAATTTCTTCGCTTCTTATAAAACCTATTAGCATAGCCCAAGGTTGAAATACAATAGCAATATGATATATTAATAAAAGTGCAATAGCTATTACTCTTAACCAATCGATGTCGTAACGTCTTTCAATTTTCATAATATTGGGATTTTAGTTGATTTGTTTATAGTGTTTTACTTTTCGCACCGATGATATCTCAAATGCTAGTATTTAGACAAATAGTTCCAGAAGAAGTTCATTGCCTACATTTATTGTAACATCATAGCTACAACAGGCCTTGCTTTCTCTAATTCGTCAAGATCTAATGTGAAACCCATAGGTTGTAATTGCATAGACAACATCTCATAAATAGGCTTTATTTCTTCAAATTCGCCTAATACAGTTTCTCTAGGTGTGGCTCCAAAATTGTTTTTTACGGATTTATCTGCCCCAGCATCCAACAGCATTTTAACCATTTCTATTCTTCCAAAAAAAGCGGCAGTGTGTAATGCTGTGCTACCATCATTATTCTTAACAGATAAATTAGCATTTGCATCAATAAGTGCTTTAGCTATTCTAGGTTTATTAAATGTGACTGCCGACATTAAAGGTGTAGATGCCGACATAGCTTCTTTTTGGTTAATATCAGTACCAGCATCAATATGCTGCTTAACGGCTTTCAAATTCCCTGTTACCACAGCACCGTGAATATCTATACTAGGCTTAGCTATCTTCTTATTTGAAGTGGCTGTTGTGTTTTTGGTTTCGTCTTTTTGTGAACATGAAGTGAATGAAATTGCCATTATACATATAATTAAGACCAAAAATTTTACTTGAACTTTAATTGAATTTTTCATGATTTTAAATTTTTAGAATTATTGTTTTGATTTGATGATACAAAGATGCGACCAACCGTGATGCAGCAGTAAATAGTTATGAATCAAGAGTTGTGAAGTTTAACGCAGTACTATAAATTATGTAGCAAGACTATAAATTATGACGCAAATCATCATAAAATCAAAAAAAGTCAATTCAAAAACTAGCGTTTAAATTTTACTTATCTTCGTTGCAGTTACTTAAAAAGTATGACGACAAACAATACTTCAAATTCATTTTTGTCTCAGGCCAAATCCGTAGTATTAGAGAATATTTCTAATGAGCAGTTTGGTGTATCAGAGTTGGCAGACCTAATGAATATGAGTCGCTCTAGCCTGCTTAGAAAAATAAAAAAGCAAACTAGTTTATCTGCTAGCCAGTTCATCCGAGAAATACGTTTACAGAAAGCAGCAGAGTTACTACTTGAAACTGAACTGACCGCTTCAGAAATTTCGTTTGAAGTTGGCTTTAGCAATCCGTCTTATTTTACAAAATGTTACCGTGAATATTATGGTTATCCGCCTGGTGAAACAAAAACCAGAAAGGAAGAGGATCGGACTATAGAAGAAAAAGATGAAGAAGAAACGAAAGGAGCTATCATAAAAAACAAAAACCTTAAACGCTATATCATTGCTATCACTACCCTTTCAATCCTTGCAATTATATACATTTTCAAAGACAAATTCACTGCTTCAGACATTAACGAAAACAAAGAAAAGTCTGTGGCGTTTTTACCTTTTGAAAACTTGAGTGAAGACAATTCTAATTTATATTTCATAAATGGAGTCATGGAATCTTCACGCAATAATCTTCAAAAAATTAAAGATTTACGGGTAATCAGTAGGACGTCTACAGAAAAATACAGGAACAATCCTAAGACCGTCTCAGAAATTGCCGAAGAATTACAAGTCAATTATTTAATTGAAGGTAGTGGTCAAAAAATAGGAAATGAAGTTCTTTTAAGCATTCAGTTAATTGATGCCAACGCAGATAGCCCTATTTGGGCTGAACAATACAGATACAAACTTGAGAATGTTTTCGAACTTCAAAATACAATTGCAAAAAAGATTGCCTTTGCTATAGAAGCCAATGTAACTCCAAAAGAATTGGAACTTATTAATATAAAGCCCACAGAAAATATAGTTGCTTATGATTTTTATTTAAAAGGTTTAGAAAATCAAAATGAACAAAGTGAAGCAGGATTATATAAAGCCATTTCGAATTTTGAAAAAGCCATAGAAGAGGATCCAAAATATGCTAACGCCTATGCTCAAATTGCCGTTTGTTACTTTTATTTAGATGTAAATAAAATTGAAAAAAAATATTTAGATAAGTTAAATGAGTATGCAGACAATGCTTTGCTACATGATTCTACTTCAGAATTACCTCTGATTGCAAAAGCGCTATATTATATAAATGCCAACGATTATAAGTTAGCAATACCTTATTTAGATAAAGCACTGGAATACAATCCTAATGCGTCTTCAGTCGTATTAATTTTATCAGATTTGTATGCACGAGTAGTTCCAGACACTAATAAATATCTTACTTATGCCTTAAAAGGAATGAAATTGAATATAGAATCCAATGATTCTGTATCTAAGAGCTATATCTATTTAAACTTGAGTAATGCCTTAGTGCAAAACGGTTTTGCAAAAAAAGCTTCAGAATACATTGAAGAATCTTTGAAATATAATCCTGGTAATCCTTACGCTCCTTATTTAAAAAACTTTATAGATTATGCCAATAACAAGGATTTAAAAACCTTAACAAACAAAATGCTAATAGAGTGGAAAAAAGATACAACACGCGCTGATATTACTCAAGAACTGGCTAAAATGTATTATTTCCAAGAAGATTATAGTAATGCATTACTATATTATGAAAAATATATTAATATACTTAATACCAATAAAATTGATCTCTACCCTGCCGAGAATATAAAAATTGCTCATACCTATGATGAAATGGGGTTTCCTAGTAAGGCAGAGCAATATTTGAATAAGTATAAAGACTACTTAGAAAAAGATGAATCTATTTACAAGGGCGCAGCTTTAGCTGTACTTTATCTATATGAAAGCATGCCAGATAAGGCTATAGAAGCTTATGACAAGTTTAGCCAAGAAGATGATTTTCAGTATTGGGTAATTTTGTTTATCAGAGAAGATCCTTTATTGAAACGAATGCAAAATCATCCAAAATATGAAGAGGTTATTGGTAAAATAGAAATGAAATTTTGGGAACAACACCAAAAACTTAAAGAGGCATTAGAAAAAGAAAAACTAATATAAGCTATTTAAATACAGATATTTAAATAATAAAAATCATTTGATTTGTTAGGCTTTTAAGCAGACCAAGTTTACGAGATTCATGGACTTAACATCATCAACAAAACTCATATTTATACTAATTCTAGTTCGGTTTTGGTAGGTTTTGCACTATGTTTCTCGATACATTTTTAACCTAATTGCAGTTGATTAAAAACACTCAAACCGACAAAAGCGTTCAAATGTTTAATCATTTTTGAGTGTTTTTAGTTTGGCCTGAGCGTTGTCGCACCAATGGCAATTATCTTCTGGTGCTAGTTGTAGCGCCTTGGTAAAAGCCTTGATAGCATTTTCGCTTTGGTTGTACTTAAGGTAGGCTTCGCCAAGAGAATCCCAAAGGTTGCCATCGTTAGGGAATAGCTGTGTGTTTAGTTTTAAAATTTCTAAGCCCCAAGCTGCGGTGATTTCTTTATCCATGCGCTTATACCCTATTCTATTTAATACTGCTTTATCGTTGAATTTAGTTCCTAAATTACTTTCTAAAAATATTGGTAATTGTTGAATGTTTTCGGGTTTGTTTTGGTTGATGAAGTCATAGACCAGCTCGTAAGTGAGTTTGGTGATTCTTTTTGGTATATATTTTTCATCGGATAGCATTTTGGCTATATACCATGCTACGTTTTCTGAATCTTGATTGAGCCTTGTGTTGGACAACACAATAATAACCATATCTTCTTCTACAAATCTTAGAATATTGGCAAAATAGATACCGTTGCTACCATTATGAGTAACGATTTTGGTGCTTTGACTACTTGTGAAAATCGCCCAACCGTAGCCATAATGCGATTGTGCTTGTTGGTCTTCGGCGACGTATGGCGTTTCTATACGTTTTAAGGATTCGGTAGTTAAGATTTCATTGTTTTTAAGTGCTTGATGCCACCTGAATAAATCTTGGGTTGTGGAATGTATATCTCCTTTACCAATGCTAAACCAATGCTTGTTGGTATCTGGTAATTGTTGTTGCGTGGTTCCCCAATCTCTCCACTCGCCATCAGTATAGTTAAAGTAATAACCATGTGCCAGTTGCTCGATACTAAAGTTGATACTTTTGTAGCCTGTATGGTTCATGTTGAGTGGTTTAAAAAACTGTTCTTCCAAAAAGATACCATAAGCTTGATTGGAGACCTTTTCAATAATCGCAGCCAACAAAATGTAATTGGCATTAGCGTATCTATGTATTTCCCCAGGTTTGGTCAATAAGTCGGCCTCAAAGCAAATGTCTAAAAACTCTTGTTTGCTCACTTCATTATATCTAAAGCCACCTGTCGCAGGTGATATGCCAGAAGTATGAGTCAAAAGTTGATGGATGCTGATGTCTTTTTTGTCTTCTGGCACGTTGCTGAAGAACTCTGTCAACTTATCTGACACGCTGAGTTTTCCTTGTTCTACCAGTTTCATAATCGCTGCTGCTGTAAATTGTTTGGTCACCGAACCTATATTAAATACCGTTGCTTGGCTGTTTGGGATTTTGTATTCTCTATTTGCCCAACCATAGCCTTTAGACAGGATGATTTTATCATCTTTTGCAACTAATACCGAAGCTGCGTATCCATTGACAGCGCTATTTGTTAGATAGGTATCTATTCTATCACTTAGTGTGTTTGAATCTAATATAGCTTGTTGTGCTGCTACAAGATTTAATCCAAGCAGCAGCAACAAGCTGATTATGATTGATTGGTTTTTCATGATTTTTTGTTATTGAAATATGGCAACGTTACACCAAATATTGATTACTTTACAGTTTCAACTTTAGCATTCCATACTCCTGTTTTTGCGGTTTCTTTTACGAAGTCTGAAAAATCCGTTGGTTTTCTGTCCAATACCAATTCGATATCGTTTGTAATTTCAGAATTGTTTGGATTGCCCAAAACTTCAGTAAACAGATACTCTATTAACCATACAAAGTCTGCTGGCACATCATGCTGTTTTAACATGTGTGTGTAAGCTGATATGGCTATTGGTGTAAATGCGATGTCTCTTTGGGTTGCCTGAGCAATTTCTTCAACGGCCTCTTTAAAAGTTAATGTTCTTGGACCAGTAAGTTGATACATTTTTCCGTTGTGCTTATCATACAATAAAGCTTCTACTGCAACATCTGCAATATCGTTAGTATCTACAAAAGGGATTTTAGCTTCGGCTTGTGGTAAGGCTACAAAACCTTCGAGAATAGGGTCTATTAAAAAGCTTTCACTAAAATTTTGATTGAACCAGCTAGCTCTAACAATTGTATAATCTAATCCTGAATGTATAACAACCTGCTCACAAAGCTCTGCTTCTCTTTCACCCTTACCTGATAATAGTACAAGCTTCTTTACGTTACACTTTTTGGCTTTTTTGACCAAAGTTTCAATAGCTTCTAATGCTCCGGGTACTGCTAAATCTGGTTGAAAGGTAATATAGACCTTGTCTATGTTTTGCATAGCGTCTTCCCAAGTGTCTGGATTATCCCAACCAAAGGTGGGAATTGCTGACCTTGATCCTACTCTTACGTTGTGTCCTAAGGCGTTTAGTTTGTTTACGATTTTGCGACCTGTTTTACCAGTTCCGCCAATGACTAAGATGTTTTGTTTGTTTTCCATGATTGTTGTGTTTTAATTTTTGTTTTTAATTACTGTTCGTTTTTTGATTGATGATTTATAAATTGCTTTTTGCGATTTGCATAGCACTAATAATGAGCAGTATAAAAGCAATTATTGCTGTTACTGTTCTAATAGTGTGAAATTGATTCCATTTGGTTTCAAAATTTGATCTTAAGGTTTTTAAATCTTCAGCGCTTGCTGTGGTCAAATTTGTTTTATCTACCAGTTCGTTTAAGGGTACATTTCCAAAAATGGTGACCACCACTACTCCAACTGTGTATATTACTGCTGCTGCGATTAGTAACCCCTTTGTGTTAGATGGTGCATTTCTAAAGACATATATATTAATGATGCTTAAGAAGAATGGCCCAAAGAATACTATGAAGAAGGTTGGATTAAGAATGGTTCTGTTTATTTGTTGAAATGCACTCAGGTAACCCAAGTTATCTAATCGTCCTAATCCTGAGGTAATGGAGTTAGACCATGTAAAGCACAAGCCTGCTGATAAACCTGTTAGTATTATAAGTATTAAGACTGCTGTGTTTTCAATAGAAATATTCATGACTTAAGCTTTTGAGGTTGCATTTTTTGGATAAACACGTATGTACCAATACAGTGTTGCTACAGCTAAAAATTCGAAAGCGATGATCCAAAATTCCAAAGCAGTAAAAAAGCTGTAATGGCTGCCTCCCATTGGTATAATAAATACTGGTACTGTAATGAGTGCGTCTAAGGCTGCAGCTGTAAGTAGCATGGTCTGTCCTACCCAATAACCATGTGTTTTGTTGTCGTTTTTGTAATAGAACTTAGCACCAAACCATACCAATGGCATTACTACTATAAATAAGACAGTTCCCGGAAGGTGTTCTAATTGTTGTGAAGCTGCTATACTGCCTGCTACTGTGTAGCATAGTATGGCTATCATCCAAATGATGAACCCTATTACGATAGCTCTCTTTGTTTTCATGTCCTTTTGGTTTTTAAATCCAGGACAAAGCTATCTCTAAGGCAAAGGGTTGAGTTGTTTAAAAAGGATTATGATTTGTTCGAAACGGAATTTACTTGATTTGGCTAGGTCTGTAGCCAAACTTTTTTTCGAAAGCATTTGAAAAAGAACTTAAACTATCATAGCCAACGTGCCAAGCGGCTTCCTGTACCGTAGCATCTTGATTTCTAATCATCTTATGTGCTATAGTAAGGCGTTGGTTTTGGAGGTATTTGAAAACTGGTACACCAAATAATTCTTTGAATTCTTTTTTGAGTTTGAAGGTATTGAGTCCAATGCGTTTTGAGATTTCGTTTAAGGACGGAGGATTGTCAAGATTGTTTAATAGAATGTCTCTAGCTTGATTGAGTTTTTCACGCTCTGGTGTTTTTAGTTTTTCGGTTTTTAAATTGGCGAGTTCCCCAAAAAAGTGCGATAATAATGCTGTAACCTGACTACGAAAGAACATCATTTTGGTTTTGCCTTCGAATTGAATATTGAAGAGTCCATCCACGATAGCTTGCATTTGAGGTGTCATGATGAAGCTTGGACCTTCAACATAATGGTCTGACGGATTAACCAGCTCGTTCAGCATTTCTCCAAACAACTCACCTTCTTGATTCGGTAGTTTGTCTATAGCACTTGTTGTAGTTGCAATGAGTAAACACTCTAATGGTTTGTCGTTTTCTACCGTATGATCGAAAACTACGTTTTCATCGGCATAAAAAGACAATGCCAAGCCTTTGGTATAATTGAACTCCTTTTCCTTTTCACCGTATTTTACTGTGAGATCAACATTGCCAGAACCGTAAAAAGCTACTGCAATCACTGGTTCATCAAAAGAACAAGCACTAGATTCTGACACTAAATCTTTAGCATTAGTGCCAACTTTAGCTTCTTCCACCAAAATGATGAAGTCATTGATATTGATGATGTCTCTGGTCATGTAGTATTCAAATTTAAAAATAGTATTTTAAATTTGAATTTATCGATATGATTAGTTAGATTATTCTTTGAAAAAAACCAGTATTAATAGACTTTAATACTGGTTTTTTATCTCAATTTATAGCTTTGAGTCATTGTAAACTTGCACTATTACCTCCTATTTGATTAGCACACGCTGACCAATACAATTTTAATTGCTCGCCTTCTGCAAGATACCATATAGCTTCTTGAATTTTATTATTATCTGCTAATAAGTCTGATAATAGTGTTGGTTTATTAACTGTTACAACATTTTTTCTGTTACCTATTATATACCTGCCCCAATCATATAAATCTTCTAAATCATAAAGTTTTAGATTAGGTGCTTCTGTACCGCCTTTGTATAAAATCATTGGAGGTTTAATAGTAGAGTCTCCTCTACCATTATCGTGGTGTAATACAAGTTTATCAATTTCATTTTGTTGTATTAGTGCTTTTGCGACATCTGTTTTTAGTGTATAACCGATAGGCGGTAAAATATAGAGATCTACTTTTTCTGGTAAAACCATATTGTTTACTCCGCCAGCATAATTGCCATGTCCAAGAAGCACAATATCTTTATTTGTTACTTTTACGCTCATAATTTTATTAATTAAATTTTATATCTATTTGCATTGTTAAACATGAATGCAAAGCATACTATAATTAAGGAATAACAACACTGGATTTAAATAGTCATTAAAAATGCAATCAATCCAGTGTATTAAAGACCGAAAATCTATGCTAATTATGATCTCTTCATACCTTTATGATGCATTAGTAGTTCAGTGTTTTTTAAATCATTTTCTAGCTTTGTTTTTAGTAAATTGATTTTTTTCTGCTCAAAAGTAAGTGCATCTAATTCCTTTTGAGATTTTGCTGCAACTATGGCGTTATCGTAGCTAATATTTGCTTGAGCAATCGCATCTAAATCAGCTTGTATTACTTGTTGATGTGTAATATCTGGATTAGGTTTTACTTGAGCAAAAACATACATATTTGTAACTACCATAATCTCTTTAGACCCCCAAGCATTATCAGCCTTTACACTCATGGAGTTACAAGCATAGTATATCGCATAATTATTATTACCAGATCTAAACTGGTTAAAAACAACTTGCAACTTTTCATTAGAGCTTGAGCTAGTTGCAAAAAGTGCTAAAGTAGATTTTACAACCTGCCCAACATCACCAGCCATTTGAGCTGCTTTGGTTTCGGTTTTTCCAGGATCAAGATAATCTTCAGCAAACTTAATAGCTCCATCAATGATTCCATCTAATATATCGAGACTATAAGTTTCAGAAAATTTTGAGTATGTGTTTGGATTACTTGCTATAATACCATTATCAATAATACCTTTTGTATGTTTATTGATATAAGCTATTGCTTTGTCTTCTGTGTTCTGTAAGCTTTTTTCTGCTTTTGCAATGGCTTCATTAACTGCTTGTATAGCATTATTATTGTCCTTAATTGCCTTCTTTAAATTTGGTCCATGTCCCATTTGATTTTGTTTTAAATGATTAATACTAATTTTCGTTTCTCAAAGTTGAAAAACCAATAACTAGAAAAGAAAAGAAATGCGTGAATGGACTAATACCTTGTGTGAATGGTGAAAAAACTTGATTAAATCAAATTTTAAGGTTAATTAGTGAAAATGAGTATAATTTTAGATTGTCTTAAAATGCCTAAAGACTTCCTCTTTATGTGCTTTGCTTACTGGGATTTTCTTATCCTGAATAAATAAAAGGTTTCCTTCATAACCTACAACAGAATTGATGTTAATTACATAACTACGATGTACTCTCATAAACCGTTTAGTAGGTAATTGTTCTTCTATTTTATTGAGCCCAACAGAATATACAAATCGGTCTGTTTTGGTATAGACGCTGCAATAGTTACTATCGGCTTTTAAGAACAAGATTTCTTGCAAAGGTACACGCTCAAAGTGTTGGTTTTTTTTGAGAAATAAACTGTCATTAATATTAAGCACCTGATTGTCTTTGGACTCAAAACTCGTTTTTTCCGAAATGTTTTCTTGGGATTTTTTGATAGAAAAATTTTTAAGGGCGAGTTCTATAGCAATACAGACTTGACGCTCGTTAAAAGGTTTTAGAAGGTATGCGTGAGGTTTGACACTTTTGGCACGCTCAAAGATATAACTATCGGCATGAGAGGTTAAAAACATAAATGGAATTTTATGTTTTTGATTAATGAAACGCGCAAGTTCTATACCATCAAATTCTCCTTTTATCACAATATCTATAAGAACCATATCTACATCATTATGACTTTCCAAAATATTAAGTGCTTTTTTTGCTGTATCAACAATACCAACAATCTCATAATTGTTATCTCGAAGTTTATTGGCAATGTCAGTGGCAAGCAGGATTTCATCCTCGACGATAAGCAATTTTACTTTTGAATTTGAATTGGCCATAGTATCTCTAAGATAGTTATTCTGTGTTAATTTTTATTTTCCAGTGTGTTCCTTTGGTATTAAACCGTTCTATACTACCGTCTAATTGATGTATTAAAGACTGAATTAGTTTAAGTCCAAAGGAATTTTTCTTAACTACCTGGTCTTCTTTAAAACCAACACCATTATCACTTATATCTAATTCTAAATGATTCTCTACTTTATTGAGTTGTACATACAAAGAAGGCGCTTCCATGTTTTTGTAGGCATACTTTAGGGAATTAATAACTATTTCATTAATAATTAATGCTAATGGAATTGCTTTATCTATGGATATGCTAGAATTATCGATATTAAGTTTGGGCTTGAAGTCTACATTGTAACCATGAAATAATCCAAGTATCAATTCCTCAATATATTCTTTGAGTGCAATTTTTGTTTCTGCACCTTCCTGATACAGTTTTCTATGCACTAACGATAGTGCTTCTACCCTATTCTTGCCAGCAATTAAAGCTTCCTGAGCAGGATGACCAGTGAGTTGATGGCTTTGAAGACTTAAAAGGCTAGATATCATCTGAAGATTGTTTTTTACACGATGATTTAATTCTTTTAATAATAAAGCTTTTTCCTGCTCACGTTTTTCTATAACAGTGTTTTGTTCTGCAATGTGTAGATTTACTTTTTTAATAGCTCTATTGCTTCTAAAAAGTAACAATGCCAATACACTAATACACAACACGCCAAAAGCAAGTAATATCATTTGGTTACGCTGATTGGTGGTTATGGTGTTTAAGAGACTAATTTCAGATTCGCGTTTGCCTATTTCGTAGTTGGCTTTGAGCTGTTCTATTTTTTGTATTGATGCTTTGTTTACCAGACTGTCTTGGTATATTTTATTGATTTCTAAATATTTTAATGCTTTATCATATTGGTTTTGTGTTTTGTAAAAATCAGTTAGGTTTTTACTAAAATCTCTAACTTGCTCCTTGAGTCCTGCTTTTTGAGCCATTTCATAGGCTTCGATTAAATTAGACTCAGCAAGATTGTTTTTAGATGTTTTTGCATAGATTTGTCCAAGTTCAGCCAAATACACTGACGTCGAATAATCATCACCTAAGGGCTCTAATATTGCAATGGCTTCCTTAAGATGTTGTTCTGCTGTATCAAACTGCTTTTGGGCGTGTAACACCATCCCTAAATTACCAAGTGAATAGCCTTGAACAGTACTACTATTCAAATTTTTATTCCTATTTAAAGTTTCTTGAAGATATAAAGTTGCACTATCTAGTTTTCCAGCTAGACGATAGATTTCACCTAAATTAAGTTTGGTCAATATTAACTTAGAATCCTCTTTTAAATCGGATTGAATACGATGAGCACTTTTTAAATATTTTATTGCAGAAACATAATCTTCATTACTTATAGAATTACTTCCTAATTGAACATAAATAGCAGCTATTTGTTCTTTAAGTTCTAATGAATCATATATCTTTAAGGCATTAAGAGAAGCTTCTAGTGAACTAGTATTATTACCTAAACGATATTCTACATGACCAAGCTCTTCAAGAGCTTCAGCTTCTAATATTGGATCCTTTACTTCTTTAGCCAATGTTAGGGCATGTTTTACAGAAATCAAAGCAGAGTCAACATTATTGAAATAATATGCTCTAAGGTTTAGTATTCTAGATTTCTCTGCTTTGGTAATATCTTTTTTCTTAAGTAATTCACCAAGGCTATCGGTTATATCTCTATTTTGAGAAAAAGAGTACGTATACTGTAACATTGCTATAATAATGCATACATAATATATATTCTTTTTAGAATTAATAAACACAATATTATTCAATTATTGGAGGGATTTTTCCCTTACCACCACTAACTTTCACTAAGGGATCCAATATTAAATAAAAACGTCTTGGTTTTTCGTTTTTGAAGTTTACCTTAAGGGATAATAATATACTGTAAGATACATTAGCATCGTGTACTGAATCTCTTGTAGAAATGACACATTTTTCTTTTTTATTTGGCGCAATATATAATGTACCATCTGGTGCGTTGTAAACATAATCATCATTATATTTAAATAGTCTTCCCCAATGATTATTGAGTAAACAATCCATATTAATAAAGGTTTTATCTACATTAATAACTTTACAACACACCAATCTGTAATCTATAATATCTGACAAATCATCATCGGAATTGGCTGATAGGCTAATAGATATTTTGGTTTTTCTATCAATTAGAGAAAAAGCATTTTTCCCTACGGTTACAAAATTATCAATCCGAATGGGATTGTATGGAGTGCCTAATTCCATATAACAATGTTTCAGGGCATTTTTTAATTCATCTAAAAGAATATTGAACTTAATAGGTTGGATGATTGGACCATCTTGTTTGAGTTTAATTTTGATGTACATTGGTTTGGTAGTTAATTAATAGCATTAAATAAAAATATACATTCTTCGCAGAATGAAGTGATAATTTTAAATCTGTATAAGGGCTATTAATTAAGGGATTGTTTAAAGATAGGATATTTAATAGAAATATTGAGAAGAAATAATGACTATTTATTCAATAGCTTTGAGTTTTCCTCTATAATCAATAGTAGTTCTATGAGAAGATAAAATGTTAATATTTACCATGTTATTGGCATAGAATGTCATAATTACATTATATGTCTCTACGGAATCTGAATTATCATCCATTACGAACTTCATGATATATGCATCCTTTTTCTTGTGTCTGGTTAGACTGTAATCTTTCGGTATACCTCTAAGTACAACACCTAATTGGTTATTTAAGCGTCCACCACCTAATTGTTGTTCACCATAATACGGTAATTCGCCAATGATACTATCATTTTTAAAAGTAATATCATAGCCATTAACGGTTATTTGATTAGCTGTGTTCCCTGTATAACGAGTTACTTGATTTAAAACTTGAGTAGTCGCTCTGGTATTAAATGGAAACACAGTGTTGACATCAATTTTAAACGCTTTGCTATTGAGTTTCCTTTCCAGAGTATTTAGTTTTCGAGCGCGCTCTGCAGAAGTCTCCGAAGATTTACAGGATAGTGCTAAAATAAGCATTGATAGTGCTGCACAGTAGAAAAAGGATTTTATGATGTAACGACTTTTCATAATTAATTTAAAAATAATTATTTAAGTCGAAAATTACCAGAATATTAACACGCTTTTAAGCTATGCTTCACTAGTTTGTTTTACAGGTTTAGTTACTACAGACTTAGGTAAGTTGAAATAAAAAGTGGTACCTTTTCCTTCTTCACTCTCAACCCAAATGTGACCTTTGTAATAATTTATAATTTTTTCTACAATAGATAAACCAATGCCAGATGAAGATCCTGTACTTTCTAATTTGGTAAATATTTTAAAAATCTTATGAAAATAGTTAGGATTGATACCTATACCGTTGTCTTTTACAAAAAACTGAAAGTGCTCCTTCTCTTCGGTATAGCTCACCTCTATAAGTCCTTGCTTTTTATCGCAATACTTTACCGCATTTAAAATAAGGTTTTGAAATACTTGTTTAAACCTCCAAGTATTTCCAAACAAGCTTGGCAAATTATTATCGATGTTAATACTTATATGCTCTGGGATGAGCATTGTTTGCAGGATTTCATCTATAATCTTATTAAGGTTCACCATACTGTCTCCCGAATCAATACGGTCAATAGTAGAATAGTCTAACACACCCTTGATAAGTAAATCCATTTTTTCAACATTAAATAATACTTGTTGCAATGGGTAGGACTGTTTATCCGTGATTTTGTCTTTATTATCTTCTATAAACCAACTCACGAGTGTATGAATGTTAATAAGAGGAGCTTTTAAGTCGTGCGACACCATGTGTGCGTATTCATTTAAAGACTTATTTTGTTGCGATAGGTGTTCTAAAAGTTCTTGTTTCTTCGCCTCCTGCGTCTTAATTCTTTCTTCATATTCCTTTCGCTGTTTTAGGTTTACCAACATATTGGCATACACAAAGAGAATTTCTTTTTCGTGATCGTTATATTTATTGAGTTTTTTTACAGAATCGAAGCCGATAAAGCCGATAAGTTCATCTTTCTTAAACTTAGGAATAGTAATTAAGCTCTTAATGCCTTGGGGTTCTAAAATAGCTTTAAGACCAAATTCACCATCATCTGGTAAGGCACTAACATCTTCTACCCAAAAGGCTTCCCCTTTGCGATGAGCTTCTAACCACTGTGGAATATAATCTATCGGAACATCTTTGAGATTATCGATTTCTGGTGTAATACCATCTGCACACCACTCATAGGTATTTGTAGTCGTATTGTTTACAAAATCATAGGAAAAGATATAACTGCGGTCAGATTCAACAAACTCTCCTATTTGTTTGAGTGATTTATTAATTAGTTGATCTATATCAGATATATCAGCATTAATGTAGGTTGTGGATATGCTAATCAATAGCTTTTGAAATCGCAGCTGACGTTCTATGATTTGATCTTTTTTTTGAGGCATTTTTGTAGGTTTTATTCAATCAACAAAGTTCTACATATCTATTGATTTTTAAAAATAAAAATGAATAAATTACGTAGTGCCTTCTAAACTTTTGAAACTGTTGTACTTTTATTATAATCGACCTTTTCCCATAGATAATCTGATGTTAAACGAAAACTACCTAAATATTCAAAACTACAACTATTAGGTTCTATAATTGAGAGAAAGGGCTCTTGGTTAGGGTTATTGTACAAATGATAGGTTTCTCCAATCAAAGGCTCAAAAGTAAACTTGGCATTGGTTACAAGTTCGTTATACTCCATAACTTGTAATAGCGCATCGTATTCTGCTTTTATGGTTTCAAATTTAGCCTTCAAATGCTTATTAGCTTTGTAGATTTGTGAGCTTTTCCACGTGCCATTGTTTGGCAGCTTAATCTGTGGCGCGCCTACATTGGTGGCGTAAGGTCTAAATGCAGCGTCATAACGTTCTTTATCATCATCATACACGACTAAATCTGGTCGCTTTTCAGTTTTCTTTTTATTAGTAGCCATAACAATTTTAAGCAAAAATACATATTTTTATGGTGTAAGATATCTTAATAAATCGCTAAAAAATGAGTATTACCAATGTTTACGGAAAGCCATTGCAGGCTTGCTGCACAGACCCGATGACAGGCTATTTTAGGGATAGTTATTGCCGTACCATGCCAAAAGACACTGGAACACACGTTGTATGTGCTCAGGTTACTAGTGAATTTTTAAAGTACACAAAAATGCGAGGTAATGACCTTACCACTCCAATTCCTCAATGGAGATTTCCCGGATTAAAACCTGGCGATAAGTGGTGTTTGTGCATATCGAGATGGCTTGAGGCTGAAAAAGCTGGTGTAGCACCTATAATTGATCTGGGTGCTACACACATAAAAGCTTTAGAATATACAAGTTTAGAACTTTTAGAAAAGTACAAGCTTTAACTTATTGGAGAAATATTCGTATCGGTCTACTCAAAATCTATTTGCACGGTTACTGTGCCTTCAATAGCTCTTAAATTATTTTCAACTTGATTTAAGCCATCACTGCCAGGCTGGCAGCTTCCGCCAGGAGGACCTTCACATCCATAGCTTAAAATTACGATATGGTACTCACCACCCACGATACCTAAATTATAACCTGGAATATCATCTGGTGCAACTGGTGCTCCTCTTGTAGGTATAGCCTCGCCATTTTCCCAAGAGATAGTGAAATTTAGATTTGGGCTTGTAGTACTCTCATAAGTTAACGTGTATTGTGTTGCCGTTGGACGTACTTCAAAAACAGCCATACCATAAATAGCTGCAAAATCATTTGTTGAAGGCGGTCGCTCAATTTCATACTGCCCAAATATTAAATTATCGACTTCGAAAATCATTGGTTGTTGTGCTTGTTCATTCTCATCACTATCATCACTTGAGCATCCGAATGATAATCCTAACAGTATGAATATCATTAAAAGTTTTAATGTTGTTTTCATTTTTTTAAAAGGTTTACGATTACAGTAATCCAACGGATGACTTTTAAAATGTCATCACACTAATTTCAAATTCTCAACAAAATTTTTCATAAAATATTATTAAACTCTTTGCTTATAAAGGCTTTGTCAGTTATATTAAAGAAAACTAAAAAAGAAGATTACATGACAATTATTTTTGAATATGACGATGTTACTGCAAGTGACAGTCTAGAAACATTTACAAAAGAAAAGCTTACGAAACTTTTTAAGCGTAACGAGCTTGTTATTAGAGCTGATGTATTTTTTAAAACTGAAAACACAACAAGTGACGAAACTGGTATGATTGCAGGTATACGCCTTAGTGCACCTGGACCGCGATTATTTGCTGAAGCATCAAAAGCTAATTTTAGAGATGCTGTAAGTGAAGTTGTCAACGAGTTGCAACGCCAGCTAACAAAACGAAAAGAAACCATGAAAAATTATTAATAATGACAATAGATAATAAAGAAGGACTCATTAATTGTATTTATGCTGGCAGTACACAATTTAGTGCACAAATAGAAGCTATTTTAAAAGCTGCTAAAAAAGACACAAATGCAATAGATATTACCAAGACAATGCCATCTGATACCATGTGGCACGATATAGCCAAACGATTAAACACTTCCTTGCGATCTTTTATAGATATACAACAGGTTGAAGGCTATGATGCCGACGCTAATTATTCTGAAGAAGGTTTGGTAAAAATACTCGCTCAACACCCTGAAGCTATGATAGGAACCATTGTAATGGAAGGTGAAGACATAAAGCATATCAAGAGACATACAGAATTGCTAGAATTTTTTAACGTAGATTCTGCTGGTCTAGAAAAAACCATGCATACAGAACCTCCAACTACCAAGCGGCAAACGGAAGACGAAAATTTCATATAACAAAAAACCTCTGAATGCTCAGAGGTTTTTTTGTCGTAAGATTTAGTAATCTGTATAACCTTCTTTACCTGGTGTGTAAAACAGGTCAGGATTTTGATCTTTTAAATCTGCTCTATCTAAAAATTTTTGAACTAGATCTGGATTACTTATAAATGGTCTTCCAATGTAAGCGAGATCATAACCATCAGATAATATCTTTTCTGCATCATCTACATTGTTTATGTCACCACCAGTAATAATGGTATTTTGAAAGTGTAATTTTATGGTACTTTTTATATCTGTCTTAAAATCTGGCGCACCCATACTGCCAGAATGATCTGCGATATGTATATAAGCTATGCCTATTTCCCTTAGCTCTGATGCTAGATAACTATATAAGTCAACTAGGTCTTCATAATCATGATTTACATCATTCATAGCACCGTAAGGAGATACCCTAATACCGACCTTGTCTTTACCCACGCTTGCAACAACTTTTTTTGAAACTTCCAATACGAATCTAGCCCTATTTTTAAAGTCACCACCATAAGCATCCTCACGTACATTAGATTTAGGATTTAAAAATTGGTCTAATAAATATCCGTTTGCAGCATGTAGCTCAACACCATCCACTCCTGCTCTATTTATCAATGCTGTTGCACTATCTACAAACTCTTGCTGGGTTTGTATTATGTCTTCTAAGGTCATTGCCCTAGGCGTAACATGTGGCACCATTCCTTTGATATCGGTAAACATTTCACCTGCGGCTTTTACAGCACTAGGTGCTAAAACTTCACCTGCTTCTGGTAAATTCTCTGCACCAACGATTCGTCCGCAATGCATTAATTGTACAAAAATTTTACCATTTTTTGAATGCACTGCATCTGCTACTTTTTTCCAGCCTTCTATTTGTAAAGGCGAATAAGCGCCAGGTATTCTTGCATAGCCAATACCATTTACAGAAGGTGAAGTTCCTTCGGTAATAATTAATCCTGCTGATGCACGTTGTGCGTAATACTCTGCCATAAGATTATTTGGTACATTATCTATGGCTCTACAACGTGTCATTGGTGCCATAACTATTCTATTGTCAAGGGTTTGATCCCCTAATTGGTAAGATTGAAAAATACTCATTTTTATTTTTGGTTTTATGTTAAAAATAAAGTGGTAACTCTATAAAAGTTACCACTTTTTACTATTAATTAGTTCTAGTTAAGACTTTTTAGTGTCAACAACTGCTAAAGGCTGAATCTGCGGCTTCAGTTGTTTATATAGCGTGAATTGCGGTTTGGTTAAAATATTGCGCATTTCTAGTGATTCTGCCTTTCTTAGCTTATATAAACGATTAAGTTTTTCTTCTCCATTATAATTGGCATGAATCTTTTCTTCTCGTATTAAAAATTCCTCAACTTTTTTTTGAAATAAAACGAATTGCTTGGCATCTAATTCCAATTCATCATCATATTTATCTGTAATACTTGCCGCAACGGTCTCCAATGATTCATTGTTTTGTTGCATTATAGGATCTTGAGAAAAGATGATCGTTGAAAATGATAAAAAGCATATAGTTATTAATGTCCGCATATCTGATTTTTTTTGGTTTAGTTTAATATAACCAATATATGCGTATCATTCAAATATTTTAAGAGACCTTAACATCATTTGACCCACTTTAACTTGGAATTAATACTTTATATGTTTGATTAAAACAAATTATAAATCAAATAGTTAAGTATTTAATTTTTTAACTAGTCTTCAGGAGGATATCCGTGAATCTCTTCAAACTTTTCATCAAAATTAGTTCTAAGATATGAGTTGAGCTTTTTCTGATAATCATCCTTCAACCATTTCAGAAAGTTGTGAGTACTTTTACTAATACATTTTGCGTACACTTCTATACGCTGATTGATATCGTCTTTTAGTAATTTGGCTAGAGCTAGTGCATCATACACATCCTCACTATTTTCAATACATATTTTTGCATGATGTTTAATAGATCGTTCCAACACTACTTTTGAAGATTCGCCAGCATCAACCGCATCCTTGTAAGTTTGTCTGATATCAAAGTAAGTATTTTCAGATTTTGAAAATTCATCTTTGATATCATCTGCTAAATCGTGTTTAAAGTTGGCTTCAATAGCTTCATCATCTTTAATACGATCAGTATACCAGTTTGGTGATTTAAAAATTAATTGCCAATCTAAGTCTGCTCCCCAAGGACCGAAACGGTAAAGGTTATTACCTAAATCTATTACTGTAAACTTCTCTTTATTATTTAAGATACGAGAGCCACGACCTATCATTTGGTAATAGAGTGTTAGCGATTTTGTTGCTCTATTTAAAATAATAGTATCTATAGTAGGCTCATCAAAACCTGTAGTTAAGATACTTACCGAGGTTAGTATCGCATTTGGTGTTTCGTGAAACCAATCTAAAATCTGCTTACGTTGCTTTTTTGTTGCTGTATTGTCTAAGTGCATAATTGGTAAACCTGCTTCTCTAAACGCATAATACACACTTATCGACGTATTGATACCATTATTAAATATTAAAGTCTTCTTCCCTAGCGAATGCTTTTTGTACGCGTCTACTGTTTTTTGAAGCATTGCAGGACTTGTATATAAATCTTCTGAAGATTTTACTGTGTAGTCGCCATTAGACCCAACTTCTAGCGAAGTTAATCCCATGTCATAGGCAAACGTTTCGCATCTTGCTAAAAACTCGTTTTCAATAAGATTTTCTATAGACTCACCGGTAATTAACTCATTGTAATTTCCTTTCATTGGTAATTCTTTGTTAGAACTCAATGGTGTTGCGGTAACACCTAAAATAAAAGCCTTTTCAAAGAATTTAAAAAGTTTAGTAAATGAGTTATAATGTGCCTCATCAATGATTACTAAACCAACATCAGAGATATCTAGCATGTCATCATTAAGACGGTTATTTAGCGTTTCAACCATTGCTACAAAACAAGAATACTCAGCCTGGTCATCTAAATTCGCCTTACTATTTACTACCTTGTTAGTAACACCAAAACTGGTCAGCATTTTAGAAGTCTGATTACAAAGCTCAATACGATGCGTCATTACCAAAACTTTTTTGTTATGATTTTTTAAGTATTGACGTACCATTTCAGAAAAGATAACTGTTTTTCCGCCGCCTGTTGGCAGTTGGTAAAGCAAGTGATAATCATCTGGCGCTGTGTCAAATTTTTCAAAAATCTGACTAATAGCGCCTTGTTGGTAATCGTATAATTCTTTATCGGTTTTCTTTTCTTTAACAGCTTGGTTTGTTTGCGACATAAATTGTATTCTAATTTGAGAAGTGCAAAATTAAGGCTTTTTAGTCGATGAATAAAGTGATTTGCGATTAACAATATTTGTCTTAATTTAGCGTTCTTTCAACCGAAAGAATATTTTTTAAATTAATGAAAACCCTCTTATTTGCCATTTCATTTTTTATGGGTGTTAATTGTTTAAGTGCCCAAAATGAAATTCCTTCAGATACTTTAAAAATCATATTACCATCTACGTTTAAAAAGGCTAGCTTAGTAAAGGAAATAGAAATACCTTTACAATCATCTGATACCGATACGCTTCTCGGTGATTCACCAGACATTAAAGCTGAGCATTGGGATACAACAGTATATAACCCTTACAAGTACACTGTATCTGAATTCCCTATTAATATCACCTTTTCTGACAGCACCTATGCTTCACCTGTGTCGCATAAAAAAGTAATTACATCGCACTATGGTTGGCGAAGAGGTCGACCACACAAAGGGATTGATATTGATTTGGTAACAGGAGATTCTGTAGTTTCTATTCTTGGTGGAATTGTAAGGTTTGCTAGATATAGTCGTGGTCATGGTAAAACTGTTGTTGTTCGTCATTTTAATGGTTTAGAAACGACCTATGCTCACCTTTCGCATATTGCGGTTAAGGCAAATGATACGTTAGCAAAAGGGCAGTATTTAGGAAAAGGCGGTAACACAGGACGTTCAACAGGAAGTCATTTACATTTGGTGACAAGCTATAAAGGTGAATACATTCACCCAGAATATCTTTTCAATTTTGATGACACTAACACCATTCGTTCTAAAGATCTTTGGATAACCCATAAATGGACCAGAGCAACATACCATAGCTCTAAAGGTTTAGCAAAGCTAAGCTTATTTAATACTAAGGAAGAGGCTTTGGCGAGTTTAGAAAAGCAACGCAAAGTATATGTTGTTAAAAAGGGAGATACACTGTCTAGAATTTCTAAGCGTAACCAAACGAGTATTGCTTCAATTTGTAGAACCAACAAAATTAAAAGGAACTCTATGCTTAGGATTGGACAAAAGCTGATTTTAGAGCTTTAAAACCACTTTTATAATTCTTTATTTTACTTATTTTGGAGTCTTAAAAATTCAATAAATTTTGAAAGTCTGTATTGCCGAAAAACCAAGTGTCGCAAGAGAAATTGCAAGTGTTTTAGGTGCCAACACCAAACGTGATGGTTACTTTGAAGGCAATGGCTATGCTGTAACTTACACCTTTGGTCATCTTTGTTCGCTATGCGAGCCGAGTGATTACAAACCTCATTGGAAAAGTTGGGATCTTAACAACTTACCAATGCTTCCTGAAAAATTCAAGATTAAAGTTTCGAATAATGATGGCATAAAAAAACAGTTCAACATTGTAAAACGTCTTTTTGATAAAGCAGATGTGGTTATTAATTGTGGTGATGCTGGCCAAGAAGGAGAATTGATTCAACGTTGGGTCATCAATGAAGCAAAATACAAAGGGAAAGTTCAGCGTTTGTGGATTTCGTCTTTAACAACCGAAGCCATAAAAGAAGGTTTTGAAAATCTTAAACCTGCTGAAGATTATGATAACCTCTATCATGCTGGTTTTTCTAGGTCTATTGGAGATTGGTTATTAGGTATAAATGCCACTCGTTTATATACCGTTAAACATGGTGGTTATAAACAAGTACTCTCTGTTGGTAGAGTGCAAACTCCTACCCTTGCCATGTTGGTTAATCGCTATAAAGAGATTGAAAACTTTGTACCACAACCTTATTGGGAACTACAAACCTTATATAGAGATACTTTGTTTAGTTACGAAGAAGGACGTTTCCTTAAAATGAAAGATGGCGAAAAGTTGGCGAATAAAGTAAAAGAACATGAGTTTGAAATAGTGTCTATTACCAAAAAGAAAGGTACAGAATATGCTCCTAAACTTTTTGACCTTACAGGATTACAGGTGTATTGCAATACCAAGTTTGGTTTTTCAGCCGATGACACTTTAAAAATTGCACAAAAACTTTATGAAAAAAAGGTTGTAACATACCCTAGAGTTGATACTACATTTTTACCGAGTGATATTTATCCTAAAGTAAAAAATATCCTCTCTAAACTCACTGACTACAATCAGTTTACATCACCTTTACTAAATAAAAAGATAAAGAAATCATCTCGTGTATTTAACGATAAAAAAGTAACGGATCATCATGCTATAATTCCCACAGGAATGCAAACTCATTTACAGCATAATGAACAGCGTGTTTACGACATCATTACCAAACGATTTATAGCTGTTTTTTACGATGATTGTAAAGTATCTAATACTACAGTTATTGGTAAAGCAGATGATGTCAATTTTAAAACTACTGGTAAAGAAATCTTATCTAAAGGTTGGCGTGTAGTATTTGAATCTGATGGCTCTAAATCTAAAGGAGAATCTATTTTACCTACTTTTGAAAAAGGCGAAAAAGGACCACACGAACCTTCGTTTTTGGAAAAGCAAACCAAGCCTCCCAAACAATATACAGAAGCCTCTCTCCTACGTGCTATGGAAACTGCAGGTAAACAAGTAGATGATGATGAACTTCGAGATCTGATGAAAGAAAATGGCATAGGAAGACCATCTACAAGAGCCAATATTATTGAAACCCTTTTTAAGCGTAAATATATAAAGCGAAACAAAAAGCAAATCTTACCAACAGTTACTGGTATTCAGTTGATAGATACTATTCAGAATGAATTGTTGAAATCTGCTGAACTCACTGGCACTTGGGAAAAGCAATTAAAAGATATAGAAAAAGGTGAAATCAGTGCTAATGTGTTTATAAAAGGCATGAAACGCATGGTTGACGCCTTAGTCTATGAGGTAAGAAGCGAAAAGGTAGAAACACGTATTTCTGCAATAAATAATAAACCTATTAGCAAGACCAAGGCTAATTCTAAGTCTAAGTCTAAGTCTAAAAAGATTGTTGCTTCTACTTGTCCTAAATGCAAAAAAGGACAATTAATTAAAGGAAAATCGGCCTATGGCTGCAACCTATACGGAAAAGGTTGTGATTTTGTTTTGCCTTTTAAATTTGGCGATAAAAAGATATCCGAAAATCAATATATAAGATTATTAGATAAAGGGTCTACGGTTAATCTTAAAGGTTTTAAAATTGATGGAAAATCAATTGAAGGTTTATTACGATTTGATGATAACTTTAAACTTAAGCTAGAACCTAAGCAAACTACAAAACCTAAAATTAAAGTTGGTGACACATGCCCAAAATGTAAAACTGGTAAAATTCTAAAAGGAAAAACGGCTTTTGGTTGTAGCAATTATAAAACAGGTTGTGATTTTAGGGTAAATTTTTAAGTTTACTAAATGTCAGGTAGAGTGGTTTTCTATAGAAAAATGTACCAAAAGCTATTTTAAAAGACTTCTCGATACTATTCCTCATTCTTCGGAATCACTCGAAGTTACGTCTCAGTTATATTATGTTTTGATTACAGGCACATAAAAATCCTCTTCAGAATCTGGGCTTCCATTTTTGTATTTGTCTCCCATCACCTGAAAATGCGGTCGATCGTCAATAGCGTAACCAGAATTTGGTAACCATTCTGTCATTATTCGCTGATATGTTTTGCCAGCATCCATACCTTTGTGAAGCACTTTTATGTATTCCCCTTTTGGTATTGTAAAACCCTTCATATCGCTTGGGGCATCAGAAAGGTTAGACACTTCCACACAAGCCCACATATTAAAGTTATTATTTGGCACTCCTTTTTCGTCTAAAGTAAACGTTTGCAAGGCAATAGACTTGTTATTAACTAAGTTAGTTATTTCACCTTTTCTAGGAGAAAACTGCTGCCACAAAGTCTTTATTTTGTGAGTTTCGTGCCGTTGCATATTAACAGAAATCCCAACAACCAACATCTCTGAAACTTGAACTATTTGAATTGTCATTTATGAGTCTTTTTTCAAAACATAAAAGTATAAAAAAAGCGTAAGACAAATGCCTTACGCTTTTTCAGATTAGCACTAGTTAATACTAATCTAACTAATCAATCAACCTAATATTTTACATTTTTGGTAGTACAACGGTATCGACGACATGGATAACACCATTAGACTGGTTAACATCTGCAATGGTAACTGTAGATGTATTTCCTGCTGTATCTTTTAAAACAATAGTATCGCCATCCATCATAGCGGTTAGTTCTGCACCATTAACAGTTGTAAAAACCGCTTTTCCATCACCTTTTTTTATAGCTTTTGCAATAGCCTTTGCATTATATTTTCCTGCTAAGACATGGTATGTTAATACTGCTTGTAATTTCTCTTTATTTTCTTTTTTTAATAGTGTAGACACTGTTCCTTCAGGTAGTTTTTCAAAGGCACTATTTGTAGGGGCAAAAACAGTAAATGGGCCATCACCTTGTAAGGTTTCTACTAGATCAGCTGCTTTTACTGCTGCAACTAAAGTTGTGTGGTCTTTAGAATTTACTGCATTAGATACGATATTTTTAGTAGGATACATTTCTGCACCACCTACCATTTTTGTGTCTTGTGCAAAAGCATTTGTATTGAACAAAACTACTAATGCGAATGTCAATGTTGGAATTAAATTTTTAATCTTCATAGTTGTAAGTTTTAATGAATTGTTTCTCTACTTACGAAGATTTGTTAGGTAGGGTTTTATTTTTTTTAAAATATTATTCCTTGAATGAAAAAACCACCATCAAATAGATAGTGGTTTATATTATACAAGAGTAGTTTAATATTTTAAACTTTTTTAACTTTAACAGCATTCATTCCACGTTGTCCTTTTTCGAGCTCAAATGTAACCTTATCATTTTCTGTAACATCATCTATTATGCCACTAATGTGCATAAAATGCTTTTCATTGGTTTCTATATCTAAAACAAATCCGTAACCTTTAGAATCGTTAAAAAATGAAACTTTGCCTTTTCTAACAGGATCAAACTCCTCTTCTATATCTTCTTTTTTTGGTATGCCTATTTCAATGTTTTTAGCTTTCACTTTTACTTTCATTGAAGGATCTGGCGGTGTGTCTGTTAGATTACCGTTATGATCTACATATGCCATAGGAATGCCATTAGAGCCATTTTCTTCTTTGTTAAGTTTTCGCGCTTCCATCTTCTTTCGTTTCTCCTCTCGTTTTTTTAAGCGCTTTTTTTCTTTCTCTGTTTTGCTAAATGTTTGTTGTGATCTACCCATTCATTTTAATTTGTATTAATAATTAAGCCTGCTCATGAAAATATACAATGCAAACAAGTTAATTAACTTAACAATGAATAGTGTGTTAAACCAAAAATGAAAACTAAGAATTAAAGTTATTTGTGAGGTGTATCTCCGATAAACTGTATCAAAGATACTTTAATAATTATTATTTAACGAAACCTTTATAAGTTAATGTTTCTTTATTTTCTGAGTTCAAAATTAAAAAGGCATTGCTGTTGGACTTTACAGTTAATGTAGCATTATATGCACCAATGTTAAAACTGATAGTAATTTCATGAGCGCTATCCTCATAATTAACGCTGTAATTTTGCACTGCTCCTTTAAGCATTGTATGAGATTTGTCCGCTTTCAAAGTAGCCAATGAACCATAAACATTAGAGTTATTTATAGTAATTGTATTTGCACTTTCTGACACTTGTCCTCTCTTATCATCACTAAAAACCCAAGTTGCAATAAAACTAAAATTCTGAGACTCAATTATTTTTTTATTGAGATCGTACATTGCCTGTACTTTTTCCTCTTTTGATAAGCCAGATTGCGAATAGCTTATTGATGGTATTGTAATTGTAGCCAACAAGCAAAATATGATTAGTTTGTTCATCTCTTTAAAAATTTACAAAAACCTTTTGGTTCATTTATTTAATTATTTTGGCTCTAATATAGTGTTAATTCTTTCAATACAGTCTCTGTAATGGTATTTTGTATCTGTATTTACACCTGCATTAGAAGCAGAAGTTAAGATACGTTTAAGTGCATTTAACTCACCTCTCACAATAGATCTAACATCAGATTGGTTAACATTAAAATATTGATTACTTCTCCTAGCATCAATATTTTCTGTCATTAAGTACTCCATCCTATCCACATAAGCGCGTTGCAAGTTTCTTCTATATACTGAAACGTTAGAAGATGATCTTGTCTCTGACCATAGTCCGTAACGTAAGTCTTTCATCATATTTAATGCTGAATAGTTTCCGCTATTCATCGCTTTATGATCTATAAGTCTGCCTAAACGTTCAAAATTCATCAAATTATTTAAATGTCTGGTTTGTAATCTTCGAATTCTATCTGTATAGCCAGCAAAATCTATATTCCGTAAAATAGATTCATCAATTAACCACTCTGGTGTTTCAAAAGCATTTTGGTGCAACCATTGCATTGCGGATTTCTGATATGCTTTATCCACAGGATTGTAAACCAAACCTTCTTGAGATGGGTTCTTAGTATCTTCCACTACTCCACCAACGTGTGTGACTACATGACCAATATAACGGCTCCAAACACCTAAAAGTTCTCCATAAAGTTCTTCTAAATCTTCATAATTGTTTGTCTTATCGCTTGTCCAATCAGGTAAGTTTTTAGCAACAATTTTAAGGTTTTTAAGCCCATAAGTACTGGCTTTTATACTATTATTACCAATATCTTCGGTTTGTGCTGTTGGGTCGAAACGACTACTTTGCTTACCAAACTTATAAATAGGGTTTCCTGCTTTTTCAATGATCCAACGATTTAAAGTTTCCTTTTCGTCATCAGCAGATTTAGCCTCTGGAATATAACGATAACCGTAATTGATGGCATAATCGTCGTAAGGTCCTAACTGTCGAACAAATCGAATATTCTTGTCGCCCGGTTGCGCAATGTAATTATAACGTGCATAATCCATAATCGTGGCAGCAATACCATTTTTTTGAGTGAATACACCATCTCTATAATTTTCTACATCATAGGCATAGCTTGCACTCATGTTATGAGGCAAACCTAAGGTGTGCCCAACCTCGTGAGCAATCACCATTTTCATCATTTCACCAATTTCTTCGTCTGGTGTGTTTAAAGTTCTTGCAGATGGATTCGCAGCTCCAGTTTCTAACATGTAACGGTTTCTATACGAACGTAAGTGGTTATGATACCATATGATATCGCTTTCAATAATTTCACCACTACGAGGATCAGACACACTTGGCCCTGTGGCATTTCGTGTAGTACTAGCCACATAGCGCACCACAGAATAGCGAATATCCTCAGGACTAAACTCAGGGTCTTCTTCCTTGGTAGGTGGATCTTTTGCTATAATGGCATTTTTAAATCCTGCTGCTTCAAAAGCTTTTTGCCATAGCTCTATGCCTTCTTTCATGTATGTCCTAAACTTCATTGGTGTAGCAGGATCTAAATAATATACAATTGGCTTAACAGGCTCAACCAATTCGCCACGTTTATAAGCTTCAATATCCTTAGGAACGAGTTTCCAACGTCTTATATATGTTTTTTCATCAGCTTTTAACTCTTCACTTCCATAATCGTATTGACTTAAAGTGAACCAACCTACGCGCTCATCAAAATAACGAGGCTGCATTGGTTCTTCTGGCAATAAAATCATAGATTGATTCATTTGAACACTAATAGTTTCCGTTCCGTAATTAGAAGGCGGTTCTGCAGCATTATAAGTAAAATCTTGTATGACTTCAATATTTTCTGGATAGCTACGCATGGAGTTTATAAAACTTCTTGATTTATCTAAACTTCTAACTTTATATTGTTTCCTGAAAAATGAAGGTAATCCACTTATAGCTTTAACATCTGAGCTATAGAATTTAGTAACATCTACCACTACAGCAGAGGAATCTTTAGAAAATGCTGCTATATCAAAAGCATACAAGGTTGGCTCGTAATTATTGGCACGTACAGATACATTTATAGGCAAACTATCCGCAGCTATTGCACTCGATGATTTTTCTTTAATGAGAATTTTATCTCTAAAACGTTCCCAATTAATCATTCTGGTATTGGTTTTTGTACCTGCATTAACATATCCACCACCAAGATTTGCCGGTAACTTAGCCAGTCTACTTACCAAAAGCATATCTGTATTTAAGTATTTGGTCGGAATTTCAAAATAATACTTATCATCTACTACGTGTACATCAAATAGGCCTTTGTCTGTTACAGCATCTTTAGTAATTACCTTGTCGTAATCTTTTATTTTACTAGATTTCTTTTTGGGTGCTTGGGGTTTTGTAGCCACAAGTGGTTGCTGTTTTTTTGCTTTTGATGAATTTTTTACTGTAGCGCACGAAAAACATAGGCTTGAAATAAGTGATAGTACCAGAATTTTTTTCATTCTTAAAAAACTTTGATTTTTGGTTGAACGCCTAAAGATAATTAATTGAATTGTAGTTTGTCTTTATTTCTTAAAAGCTGTTAAAATACTATGGTTATTAGTTGTTTGTAAAGTACTTTTGCATAAAATTTTAAAACATGTCTAAACTACTACCAACATTTAGAATTGTAGCACTTCTTGAAGGTGTATCATACATATTGTTATTGTTTATAGCAACACCTGTAAAATACTTTGCTAACGACCCACAGTATGTAAAAATGCTAGGTATGCCACATGGCCTACTTTTTATTGCTTATATTGTTATGGCTGTTTTAATGAGTAAAGACATGAAATGGAATAACCGTACATTATTTATAGTACTTATAGCAGCCATAATTCCTTTCGGAACGTTTTATGTAGATAAAAAATATCTTAAACCTGTAAATGCTTAGCATTAGACATTACATATACGATTTACTGGTAGAGCGTGGTGTTTCAGAAAATACAGCGCAGTACTTAAACATGTTAGCGCTTCTGATAGCCTTACTCATTGTTGCTTTTATTATCGATTATATTACCAAACGTATCCTTTGGAAATTCTCTGCAACTGTTGCTAATAAGACCAAAACTAACTTTGATAATATCTTAATCAGCAATAAGCTTCCTAGGAATATTGCTCATATCATTCCACTAATCATACTCATTGAGTTTGTGCCAGATGTGTTTTCTGACTTTACTTATTTTGAAAATATAGTTGAAAAAACACTAAAAATCATTGCTATACTCTTAACGTTGAGGATTATTAGAAGTTTTCTAAACTCCGTAAAAGACTATCTAAAAACGTTACCACGTTACAAAGATAAACCTATCGATAGCTATATTCAGGTGTTTATGATTTTCGGTTGGATTCTTGGTGTTTTTGCTATTTTCTCAATTCTCACTGGTGTAACTTTTATAAAGTTTGCTATCTCCTTAGGGACTGCTTCTGCTGTAATTCTATTGATTTTTAAAGATACTATACTAGGTTTTGTGGCTAGTATTCAAGTTTCTATAAACGATATGGTTCGTATTGGAGACTGGATTACGTTTGAGAAGTATGGTGCAGATGGTGATGTTATAGAAATTAACTTAGCTACAGTAAAGGTTCAAAATTGGGATAAAACCATTACCACTATACCAACTTATGCCTTAATATCTGACTCGTTTAAAAATTGGCGAGGTATGATGAACTCTGGCGGAAGACGTATAAAGCGTTCTGTGATTGTTAAAACATCGACTATAAAATTTTTAACTGATGAAGATATTGAGCGTTTTAAAAAGATTGAGCTTATCTCTAATTATATCGATGAACGTTCTAAAGAGATTAAAAAATTTAATACTGAAAAAGGTGTAGATAAATCCATTCTTATTAATGGCAGAAACTTAACAAACTTTGGTGTATTTAGAAAATATTTGCAGACTTACATGGATAATCACTCTGCGATTAATAAGGAGATGACCTTAATGGTGCGACAATTAGAGCCTACTCCACAAGGGATTCCCATGGAAATTTATGCCTTCAGCAGCGATATTCGCTGGCAAAACTATGAATACATTATAGGTGATATTTTTGACCATGTTTTGGCGTCGGTAAAATATTTTGATTTAGAGATTTATGAATTGGCTATTGCAAGTGCCGATTAATTAATCATCTAGTCTATCCTTTACGAACTCTACTTCTGTTTTGCCGTGTGGCTTGGGCTTACCGTCTGGTCCAAGATTTACCATAATAATTTTGTCTACAGTGAGAATGGTTTCTCTGGTCATTTTATTACGGACTTCACATTTCATAGTTAAAGAAGAATTACCAAATTTTATAACTTCAATACCAATTTCTACAATATCACCTTTTTTAGCAGAAGCCATAAAGTTAATTTCGGACATGTATTTGGTAACTATTTTAGGATTTTCTAATTGAATAACAGTATATAGAGCTACTTCTTCGTCTATCCATGCCAAAAGTTGACCACCGAAAAGTGTACCATTTGGATTTAAGTCTTCGGGTTTTACCCATTTGCGTGTGTGGAATCTCATGTATTTTATAGATTAAATTTATTTTTTATTCTTTGCCAAAGGTTGAAAGAATCATTTCTTGTATTTACTCCTTCATTAGATTCGTCTTTTGCATTGAATAAATCAGAAAATTGATTGAAATATAGTCTATCACCATAGTCTATTGTATGGAAAATAACTACATCGTTTTTAAGCTTAATGTATATATCATCTTCATCATCAATAATTAAATCTGAAATTATGACATTATTATATTCTATATTCTTGTTAATTCCCCAATTTTCATGTGTAACTTCATTTAGAGGTTCTGAATCAGTCCATTTACTAATCCAATTATTTCCAAAACTATATTTTAAATTATTTTCTAATTCTAATACTGTAGAAAAATAATAAGCATTTCCAAGACCTTCAAGATGCTCTATTCCTTTGCCTTGATCAGTATGGAAAACTTTTAAAAGTTTTTTACCAATTAATTCGAGCTTTATCTTTTCAAGTTCTTCCATTCTATTCTCATTGTAAAAATCATAATAATTTTTGTTGCCCGCCCGAGTCATCATTAGGAATCTTTAAATCCGTTCCCAATTCAGCATTTAACTTTTTGATTAAATATGCTGAAAGCAATGGAGACTCTTTCTCTATATTTTGATGCACAAAAAAATCAATTTCGTTAATGCCATTGGCTTTCCAATGTTTTAGTCGTTCTACCCAATCATCTAAACGCGTATAATCACTTGGATGATTTGCACCGACATAACGCACAAAAGCTCTGGAATTGGTGAGTCTCATATGCATAATATCACGTCTACCAGCACTGTCTACAATGATGTTAGAAATATTATTTTCTTCCAAGAGTTGATATAAATCTTCAGCTATAGCTTCATCATTATACCAGCCTGTATGCCTAAACTCTACAGCTAACGGAATTTCTTTTGGCCAACTTTCAATAAAATAGATCACACGATCAAAATCCTTTGGAGCAAAATTATTGTGCATTTGCAAAAAGACACATCCCAGCTTTTCTTTAAGATTAACAGCACTGTAAAGGTAATTATCTACAACAGGTGCAACATCATCATTAAGACGTTTCCAATGACTAATTTCCTGATTTAATTTTGGAAAGAACCTAAAATCACTAGGTGTTTTATCATGCCATTTCTCAAATTGCTCTGGTGGAAAAATTCTATAAAACGTTGCATTTAACTCAATAGAATTAAACTGACGCGAATAATACTCTAATTCGTCTTTTGTTCCTCTTGGGTAGAACCCTTTTAAATCTGCCTTATTCCATTTAGCACAACCTACATAGACCTTGGTATTATCCGAAGGATTTTTTTGTAGTGTCTTGAGTGTATCAGGATGGTCTGGTGGTAGGGTAAAATCTATATGTTCTGGGTTATCGACGCTTCCGAATTTCATTGTTTAAATTTGTTTTACCAAAAATACACTTTCGTTCATTAAATGTTAAATCAAAAAACGACGAATTCTTGTAACAATTTAGTACCTTGATAGTCAAACCATTGTTAACATATAAATTCCATTATTATGAAAACGTCATTTAAACTTATTCTCTCCCTAATTTTTAGCCTAAACATTACTACTTTTCAAGCTCAAACCGCAGAAGAAATTGTCGATAACTATATCGAGAATATAGGTGGTGACGAAGCTTGGAGTGCGGTAGAAAATATGAAAATTACTGGTGTTGCCAACCAGCAAGGTGTAGACTATCCTTTTGTAGCAACGTATATGAAAGATGGTCGTTACGCCATAGACGTAGATTTACAAGGCACTTCATTTATTGTGGAAGCCTTTGATGGGGAAAATTCTTGGGCGATGAACTTTCAAACTCAAAAAGCCGAAGCCTCAGATAGTGAAACCTCATTAAATACCAAGAATGGTGCACAAGACGAAATTGTAAGTCCTTTTCATAATTATAAGGATAAAGGATACACTATAGAACTTTTAGGAAAAGATACTTGGGAAGGCTCTGAAGTTTTCAAAGTTAAAATTACTATGACACCAGTTATGGTAGACGGCAAGGAGGAAGAAAACTCGGAGGTCTATTATTTTGATACTGAAAATTTTGTACCAATTGCCTCTGAATCTAAAGTAACCTCAGGACCAGCCAAAGGTGCTATGGCGCAGACCTTGTATAGCGATTACCAAGAAGTAGATAATAAATATGTTGCCTACACCATGACCAATAAGTTTAACGGCAACACGCAATTGGTGATGAATGTTAAATCTGTGGAATTCAATGCAGACATAGACGAATCCATTTTTAAAATGCCAGAAGATTAATAAGTAACTTTTAAATAATAACAATAAACAAAAAAAATCATGAAAAGATTAAAACTGATGATGCTGTGCGTGGCTTTTGTCCTTACGGCCTCAATTACCGCACAGACTGCCGAAGAAATAGTAGCTAATTATTTTGAAAATACTGGTGGCATTGATGCTTGGCGAGCCATAGAAGGCATGAAAATGAGCGCTAAAGTAAATCAAGGAGGTATGGAAATCCCAATTGAAATCATACAACTAAAGAACGGAAAACAAATGACACAATACACCTTTCAAGGAAGAACGTTGAAGCAAGGTGTTTTTGATGGTGAAAATTTATGGAGTACAAATTTCCAAACTCAAAAGGCAGAGAAAAGCGACGCTGAAACTACGGCAAATATGAAATTAAGTATGAATGATTTTCCTGATCCCTTGTTAGATTATAAAGAAAAGGGCTATACTTTAGAATATTTAGGTAAAGAAGATTTTGGTGGAACAGAAACATTTAAATTAAAGTTAACCAAGGAACCCATGACCGTTGATGGCAAAAAAGAAGAAGATGTGTCCTTTTATTTTTTTGATACCGAAAATTACGTACCTCTGGCTATTCATTCAGAAATAAAGCAAGGTCCTTCAAAGGGTATGATTTCAGAGACTACTTTTAGTGATTACCAAGAAGCAGGTGATATTTTTATGCCTTATACCATTGGGAATGGCTTAAAAGGGCAAGCGGGACAAGGAATAACATTAGATAAGATTGAAATTAATCCGACAGTTGACGAAAAAATTTTCATGTTCCCTGAAGAAGACACAACTGAAACAGAAGACAAAAATTAACACATAGATTTCCCCAAACAACTATAATGCTTGGGGGTTTTTAATTCTCAAAATCACGTTCAACCAAAAAACTAATCACAAATGAAAAAAATTGTTTTAGCACTAGCGGTACTTTGGAGCTGTATACCAATTGCTAATGCTCAGGAAAATACCATAAAAGCAGAATCCTATTTCGGTGACCTAAGAGCACGCCATATTGGTCCAGCGTTGATGAGCGGTCGTATTAACGATATGGAGGCGCACCCTACCAATCCTAGAATTATTTATGCTGGTACTGCTGGTGGTGGTGTTTGGAAATCTAATGATGCTGGTACAACCTTCAACCCTATTTTTGATGAGTATTGTCAATCTATAGGAGCAGTTGAGATTGATCCTAATGATCCAGATAAAACAATATATGTCGGAACAGGTGAAACCTGGCCAAGAAATAGTGTCTCTATTGGAGATGGACTTTATAAATCTTCGGATGGTGGTACAACTTGGAAAAAAATGGGCTTTGAAAAATCTGAGCGTATCGCAAATATCATTGTGAACCCTAATAATTCCCAAGAAATTTATGTAGGTATTTTAGGGGCACTCTGGTCTGATTCTGAAGAACGAGGTGTCTACAAAACCTCAAATGGTGGCGAGACTTGGAACAAAATCCTTTATGTTGATGAGATGACTGGTTGTGCTGATATGACAATGGATCCCAATGACCCAAACATCTTATATGCATCTATGTGGGAATTTAGACGAACAGGTTGGTCGTTTAATTCTGGTGGTGATAAAAGTGCCTTATATAAGTCTACAGACGCAGGTAAAACATGGAATAAAATCCATAATGGATTCCCAGAAGGAAAACTAGGTAGACTGGCCATAGCAGTTGCTCCATCAGATTCTAATGTTCTGTATACAGTCATTGAAGCAGAGGAAGACAGTAAAAAAGGGCTATACAGAAGTGACGATGCAGGAGCTTCCTGGAAACAATTGAATAATGATTTTGGAATTACAGTACGTCCATTCTATTTTTCAAGAATTACTGTAGACCCAAGAAACCCTGATGTTGTTGTAAAAGGTGGCCTTTCCGGTTCCATTTCTCGCGATGGTGGAAAAACCTTCAAAAATTTAGGGAATATGCATAGCGATATCCATGATGTGATATTTGATATTAACAATTCGGATGTGATGTATTCTGGCACAGATGGTGGTGTTTACCGTAGTTGGAATGGAGGAACAACATTTGAAATTGTTGAGAACCTACCTTTATCACAATTCTACCATATTAGTGTAGATGATGCCGAACCTTATAATGTCTATGGCGGTTTACAAGACAATGGCTCTTGGTATGGACCATCACAAGCTGGTGGTGGTGTTAAAGCAAGAGATTGGAATTCTATTGGTGGTGGTGATGGTTTTAGAGTTCTAAAACATCCTACCAAAAATATTATTTATTCAGAAATGCAAGGTGCTGAAAACGTATGGCGATATGATGTAGATAAAAAGCTTGTAAAGACTATACAACCGCTACCAACGGAAGCCCATTCAAAATTACGCTTTAATTGGAATGCACCAATGGCTGTAAGTAAGCATCAACCAGATCGTTTTTATATGGGAAGCCAATATTTACACAAATCTGAAGATATGGGTAATACATGGGAAGTTATATCGCCAGATTTAACTACTAATGACCCAACAAAACAAAACCAAGAAGATTCAGGAGGTTTATCTATGGATAATTCTGGTGCAGAAAATCATACTACCATATTCACCATTGCAGAATCTCCACTAGATGAGAATATTATTTGGGTAGGTACAGATGATGGTAATGTGCAAGTTACGAGAGATGGTGGTAAAAACTGGACTAATACTACACCAAATATTTCAGGATTACCTGCCAATACTTGGGTATATCATATTGAAGCCAGTGTGCATGGCAAAGGTACTGCGTATGCCGTTTTTGATGGTCATACCAAAGGTGATATGAAACCTTATGCTTACAAAACAACCGACTATGGCAAGTCATGGACAAGTATTATTTCTGATGATGTAGAAATCTTTGCTAGAAATATTCAAGAGGACTATGAAAATGAAAATCTTCTCTACTTAGGAACTGAGTTTGGACTGTACATAACTTTAGATGGCGGTAAAAGTTGGAGTAAATTTAAAAATAATATGCCATCGGTTGCGGTTCATTTCATTGACCTTCAAGCTAAAACGAACGATTTGGTTATGGGTACACATGGACGAGGTGTTATTATCATAGATGATATTTCACCACTAAGAGAAATTAATTCTAAAGTTTTAAGCAAAAAGTTACATTTCTTTGAAAGTGCCCCCTTTGTAATGAATGATAACAGTGGTGCTTTTGGTAATGGTTTTGGTGCAGAAACGCAGTTTGTGGGTTCCAATGGGCCTTCTGGTGCTCTAATTAAATACTTACTTCCTAAACGACATACCTTCGGAAAAATGACCATGGAAATACAAGATATGGATGGTAATAAGATAGTGTCTCTGACACCTGGTAAAGCCAAAGGTATTAATATTGTGAATTGGAATTATACAATTAAAAACCCTAAAGTAGCCAAAGGAAAGACCTTTAGCTTTGGTGGATTTACCTCACCTAGAGTTTCAGCAGGAGAATACAAAGCGGTTATTAAAAAAGGTAAAGAAACTTTTGAGCATGTATTTGAAGTTAAGAATGATACAGATACTGGTTTGAGTAAAGCTGATATTGATATGAAGCACAAAACCACTATGAAAATGTACAATATGACGCAAGAACTTGCCTACATGGTATATGAGTTAGATGCATTGTATGAGGCAACTAAGGGTAAAAAGGAAAAAGTAGCTAATTCACTAAATGAGCTTAAGAAAACATTGGTTGTTACTACAGGCGACAATTACGTAGGCTCAGCAGAACCACAGTTAAGAGAAAAAATGGCAGATTTATATGCCAAAATCGCTGGCAGCTATGATGCACCTTCTAATGCAGAACTAGCTAACCTTGAAGTTATTGAAAAACGATTTAACAATGCTAAATCCGACTTTAAAAAATTGAAGAAAAAAACTAATCCTGAAGAACTTGAATTAAAAACCTTTGACGAATTCATTAATGAATAAGTTTTCTTATTGAAGTAGTTTGAATAGAAAAAGAGGTCAGTTTTTAGAAATTGACCTCTTTTTGTTAATAAGACCGTTAACAACAATATCGTTTATACTATGCAAACAAGGTGTTAATGGTTAATTTTAATTTCATATAAATCCTAAATGACTTAACCATGGCTTCACGCACAGAGCATTTATTATCAATTAGACCTGTAATTTCTTCTGCAAAAATTTATGATTCTATGAGTTCTGATGAGTTATTTCAGAATAGAACGTTACGTCCAATTATAAAGATGCAGCACAATTTGTTTATAGCTGTTTTTAAAAATTACATTTCTAAACGCAAAAATGTATTTTATGAATTAACCCTATCTAAACAATTAGCATACATAGATAATGCGATTCATAAGGACATGAAATTTAGAAATTCTATAAAAGGAATGATTATTGGACAATTTACAGAAGAAGAATATGCGCTTTACATTCAGAATTCATCTGCATTGAATAAACGTATGATGAATATCGTAAAAGAACGCTTATTAGATAGTATTCAGGCGTTTAACAAACCAGAAGTATTGGAAGCCGTTTAAAGCAATGATTCACCATTAAGGTTTGTTGTAAGCACATCGCTCATGTAATCAAAGAAAGGTCTAATTTTCTTAAAATCATCATTTACGCTCTCAATAAAATTGTACTGTAACACGGCTTCATCCGAGTACTTTTTTATAAAGATGTATTGCTTTTTACGAATAAGATCTATAGCAGGATGATTTCTATCAAAGCCTTTTGGTGCTGTTTTTAGCTCATCACCAACAAAACCTCCCCAAGTTTCACTAAAAGTTTTATTATTAAGAATATCTCTCATCTCACTATCGTCCATCTCAAATTCTTTTCTAATTCTTAGTAAATCTTCCTTATTTGGCTCCCAAAATCCTGTTGCTATAAACGATTCGTTATTAGGTTGAATATGCAAATAATAACCTCCTCTCAATTCAGGTTTTTTTCTTGTAAAAGAGCCTCCAAAATGGGTTTTGTACGGTAGCTTATTCTTTGAAAAACGTACGTCTCTATATATTCTAAAAATTTTTATCTTTTCAATCTGATCGTGAGTACTCATTAATTCACCTAAATGGTTGTATACAGATTTCACTTTAGCTTCAATAGCTTTAAACTCTGGTTTATGTTCATTAAACCAATCTCTATTATTGTTTTTAGCTAGTTTTTTAAAGAAGGGAAAAGTCTCATTTGGTATGGTAGTACTCATAGTTTTTTTGTTTGTATAAAAATAAAAAAAAGCCATCACTATTGATGGCTTTTTATATTTATCTATTTTAAATTACAGTTTATTATCATTAAATTTTTCAATGATTAGGGTGCCTTCATCATCATAATATTCAATAATAAACATATTGTCTTTGAAATACCCAATACCACTGTAATCGTTTGTGCTAAATAAATACACATCGGCATTGTTTGAAAATCTGGCATTACCAATTAACTTTTTTGATTTGTTGTCAACAATTTCAAATCCAGAATTGGTTGGATTAAAGTTATAGACCATTCCGTCTTTTTTATAATAACTTACTTTTGCCTGATCATCATAAAATGGATCATTATCATTATCAATATATATAACTTTTGAAACTTTGGTAGCGGGAAAAACCCTTGGAGCATCTATTGTACCTTTGTATTTAGGATCTGTTTTGATTTCTTGCTCTTTTGTTGTTTTTACCATGACCTTTTTTTCGACCATTTCACCATCTTCCATGACATTGATAATTCTGGTTTTGGTTTCAACAATTTTATCTTTATTCTCTTTCTGTGCCTGTACACCAACAAACATTGTAAGTGCTAAGGCTATTATCTTAATTTTCATTTTTCTAATAATTTATTTGATTCTGTGATTAAAGCTTAATGGCAGATTATTACTTACCACCATTTTCTTCTTTAACCTCTTCTATTTCGTCTTTTAAGTCTTCTGCAGCATCTTTTACATCATCACTAGCTTCCTCTAATTCATCACTAACTTCGTCTAATGCATGCTCAACTTTTTCATCTGGTGTTTTTTGCTCTCTACAGCTCGTAATAAATACACTAAGGCTAAACAGAGCTAAAAACAGATATGATAATCGTTTCATTATTGTCTATTTTATTTATTATCAACTGCATCTTCTACTTCATCAGATACATCGTCTGCTGCATCCTCAATAGCATCGCCAGTATCATCTACTGCTTCCTCTATTTTTTCGCCAGTAGATTTTTGTTCTCTACAGCTTGTAGTTAATAAACTAAGACTAAATAATGCTATAAATAAATATGTGAACTTCTTCATTGTTTTAAATTTTAGTGGTTAATGTTTTGTTTGCTATGCTTGCTTTATAGTTTTTTTGCTGATCCTCTAAAAAGAGAAATAACAAATAATATTAAGAATAGGAAGAAACATATTTTTGCTATTGTGGCAGCTCCTCCTGCTATTCCACCAAATCCTAAGATTCCGGCTATGATTGCAATAATTACAAATGTGATTGTCCAACGTAACATAATTTTAAATTTTTAAATGATTAGTGTTTTTTAGTTTCTGACTTTCAGAAACCATGGTTCTTTCAGTGACTTTCACTGAATAGATAATAGTTTGTAGGACTTGTTAGTTTTAGTTATTTGAAAACGCTTCTTGCAAGTCTGATGACTTAACACTAAGCTTGTTATCAAATTGAAGTGTTCTAATAGGAAACGGGATGTTAATATCTTCTTTATCGTAAGCCTTTTTGATTTCTATAATGGCTTTAGTTTTTGCTCTTAACTTTTCGAGCATACTTTCGGCATCAATCCAGAATCTGCATAAGTAGTTTATAGAACTGTCGCCAAATTCTGTGTAGTAGAATTCTACGTCTTCTGGTTTTTCAACCTGATCAAAAGTTTCAGCGATTACTTCTTTGGTTAATTGTTCCACCTTTTCTAAATCAGACTCGTATCCTACTCCACACTCTAAGAATACTCGCATTCTTGTTGTTAAGGAGTAATTTTTAAGTGGATTTTCTAATATCGTTTTATTTGGGATAACAACAATATTATTATCAGCTTCTTTTAATGTAAAGTCTTTGAGGTTAATATCAATAACTTCACCAGAAAAACCAGTAGTTTCTACCCAATTACCAATTTGAATTTTCTTTCTAAACGATAATATAAGACCTGCAAAGGTATTTGCCAAGGTGCCTTGTAAAGCTAAACCTATGGCCAAACCTACTACACCAGCACCTGCTAATAATGAGGTTAGTGCTTTACCTAAATTCATTACACCCAGTGCAACGAATAATCCTATAGCTACTACAACAACAGTCGTTACTCTTGCAATAGCTGTGGTTATTGATTCTTGATTTACCTTCCTAGACACTAGTTTCCTCACTAGTTTACTAATGTACTTGGCTGCAAAATAGGATGCAACCATAACCAAAATGGCTAGTATAAAGTTGGGTATATATTCTATAATTGTGTTAAACCAACCCTCGAGTTTAGAAATAAGATTCCCAAAGGCAGTATTAAATTGCTCTTTCATTTTTATGATGTTTTAATAATTAAATGTTTGTTTTCTGCTCTATATAAGCCTACTAAACCTCATTTAATTGTGATGCGGTTTCTTTGGTGAATGCATCTAACATCCAACTGCTTTTTTCTAATTCTCTAATGTAAGCACCTATAAGATCTATAGTACCTTCGTCGTTAGTTTGCTCTGCTTTATCAATTACTTTAGACATTTGCTTTAGTAGTACTGCATGGTTGTCTAAAATAGCATCTACCATTTCTTTATCGGTCTTTTTTGATGACACTTCTTCAATTGAAGATGCCTTTAAATAATCTTTTAAATTACTCATAGGATGGTATCTGAGTGTAAGGATTCGTTCGGCAATTTCATCTATTTTTATTCTTGCATCTGTGTATAATTCTTCAAATTTTTCGTGTAATTCAAAGAAGTTGTCGCCTAAGATATTCCAATGAAAATTTCTTAAGTTTTGATAATAAATGTGGTAATCTGCTAATAAAGTGTTTAATTCTACAACAGTTGGTAATAATTTTTCGTCATTCATGTTTAAGTAACTCATAACTATTGTTTTAATTTTTTAATGGTTTGTTTCGTTTCCATTCAATCTAATAGACATATACGCTCCTGTCAAGAGACTTAACAGGCTTTAACCATTTAGCGGAGCTATTAACATAATATTTTGTTAAAGAAACTTTTAAATGTTAATAGAATTTAACGTGTTGATATTTTAAATTAGAATTGTTAAAAATAAACTTGTGAGTTGATATAATTTTCAGTATAATGCGGTACTTTTAAAAACACATACTAATTTTATGGGTAGACCAGCAACAAGACCAACAAAGCTTAAAGATGGTTTCTATATTGAAATCAGAAACAAAGGTTCTAAATCGGGTGTTAAGCTATATAGCGGCACCAAACTACAAATGCACCGCGCAATAAAAATGTACGAACGTTCTAAGGAAGTGCTAATATTAGGTGAATCCGTAAACGGAAAATTTGTTGAGAAAGAACCAAAATTACATGTTGTAGAATAACAAAATATACAAATTACGAAAAGGGTGAAAGTAAAATTTCACCCTTTTTTATTGCCTATAAATAAGTGCCCAAAATCACCGTCTATGATTTTTTTTATAAATTGTTATTAGAATAACAGGTTATTTCTGTTAAGAAAACTAACTAATTAAATCAATTTATTATGACAACTTCAATTAACAAACCACCTATTTGGTTTTGGGTTTTGAGTGCAATTGCTCTTGTTTGGAATGCCCTTGGTGTTCATGGTTACATAAGCCAGGCTTACGAATTATCTGCTTACAACGACGCCTATACTAAAGATCAACTAGAAGTGATGTCTACACTTCCCGCTTGGTACACAGCTTTATTTGCTATTGCTGTTTTTTCTGGTGCAATAGGAAGTATACTCCTGTTATTAAGGAAAAAAACAGCGAAATTACTGCTTATTTTATCATTTATTGCTGCAACTATACAAATGGTTTATTTCTTGTTTATTGCAGATTTAAAGGGTGTAGATTTTAGTGCTAATGAAATTATGGCATACATGATAATTGTATTTGCTCTATTTTTAGTGTGGTTTTCAAGTCATTCTGCTAAAAAAGGCTGGATACATTAACTTAACTTATATTTAACCAACCAAAAGTAAAAGGAGATTAGCGTTTGTTAGTTCCTTTTTTATTCAAATTCTAATCTATGAAGTATAAGTCCTGAGGCTGGTGCTATATAATCCATAACCTCTTTACTGTCTACTTTTAAGGATTCCTTTACGTAATCTAAAGTTACTTCTCCTCTACCCAATTTTATAAGGCAACCCATCATCAATCGAATTTGGTTTCGCATAAAACCTTTTCCTCTTATTTTAAAAACATAAGACTCTTTAGGGAAAAAATTAGCTTTATAAATATCGTTATCTATAATTTCACAATATTCTATTGTTCGATGATATTCCCCTTTATCTGTAGCTTTGTAGCAATACGTCTTAAAGTTGTGAGAACCTTGAAACAGCTTTGCTCCTTCTTTCATTAACGCTATGTTAAGAGGTTCTAAAATAGTCGTTAAAATAGGCGCACAAAACGGATGATTTTTCTGTCCATGAGAGAACACATAATGGTATTCTTTTATTTTAGAATCCTGAATAATATTAAAATCTTTATCAACTTCTTCAATAGAAAGGGCTCTTATATCTTGTGGTAAATTATGATTAAATAGTGCTAAGAATTCAGTAAAATCAGTAATTGGATTATTATAAATAAATAACTCTAGTGCAGCTTCATTAGCAGAGACCATAGCGTCTGTTCTACCAGCACCAAGAGTTTTAAACCTTATATCACCCAATATATACTTTAAGGTTCTATCTATCATAAGATGCAAAGTTTTTACATCTGGTTGCTTTTGCCAACCATGAAATCGATACCCTAAATATTGAATTTTTATAAGATAGTAATAACGCTTATCAAACATTTTTACAAGAACGTTATTTTGCAGAAGAATCCAAAAATTTAAAACAAACAAAAAAGGCTATCAAGTAAAACTTGATAACCTTTTAAGAATTACTAACTAACTATTTATTAATCTAAAACAACTTTTTTTACTTTTAATTGTGAATTATTTGAAACTTTAACAATGTAAATTCCACTACTTAAACCACCAACGTCAATAGTATTTTTTGTTGAAGTTGTATTCATAACTTCACTTTTAACCAACCTTCCATGTATATCATATAAGTTTGCTGTTGATACCGCAAGCAACTGTCCTTTTACGATTAGCTCATCGTTGTAATTATCAGAATAGATTATCAACTCATTAGTTTCAATATCTTCAACCGATAAAGTACCTGGCTCAATATAAAGTACATAATCTTCCGATTGACCATAAGCTAATGACGTATAGCAAGGTGAATTTATAGTATTTACACCTCCGTATCTATTATCAACATCTGTGATCAACCTAACTCTTACATAACTATCGTAAGGTATATTTGTTGGGTATGTTAATGATACAGGAACTATTGAACTTCCTGCAATATCTTCTGAATAATGCTGTGTTTCAGCGTCATCATCAAAATCTCCATCATTATTCCAATCTATCCAAACACCTAATTGATGGAAATTACCCGCTGCAATTTCAACATTCATTGTATAAGGATTTTCAGTATCAATATTAAAAAGACCACTACAATTAACGCTTCTATCTAAGTTTCCACCATCGTTATCTGTTGTAGATGAAATAAACGTGGTAGAATTTAATTCAACACTCAATATTCCTGCTAAATTAGTACCTGCTGGCGAATTTGGTGTACATACAGCGGTTGGTGCCATAAATCCAGATTCTGGTGCTTCATCACCTTTAGAGTCAACTATTCTAGTCCCTGTCATAGCTGCTCTTGCTCTTGTTTTCTGATCTTCAGTTAACCTATCAGTACAAAAATAGTAACTCATAACATTGTTTATCGTGTTATTATCTACCCATGGATTTCCAGTACATGCATTGTTTGCTGGGCACGTACTCGTTTCTCTTTGATGTGGTACAGTATCTGCACAGCCATCACTATCTAAACCAACAGTTGCATCAGCAGGACATGTGTCCGCTACACCATCATTATTGGTGTCATCACCTTGAAATGTGTGATATAATTGAAAATAATGTCCTATTTCATGAACAACGGTACTATTATCGCCATTTGAATTGAGTCCCCAACCATTAGTATTTCCAGGATCATAGCCAAAAACAGTAGACATCATTACCGAACCGTGAGTACTAAATATTTCATTATAGAAATACGCATACCCTTGAAAACCAAATCCACCATTGTTGCCATCTAATTCAGTGACAATCCAGATATTAAGATAATCTGTCTGTGGCCAACTGATTAGAGAAGCAATGTCACTATAATCAGCACCATTAGAATTTAAAACATTCACACCATATTGTGAATAACCAGCCAATCCAGAGGCGTCTATTCTGTTAATACCATTTGTAGCAGCACAATTAGGATCTCGTTGTGCTAATGCAAATTCAATTTCAAAATCAACAGCACTAGCAGGAGTCAAACCTCTGTAAAAATCATTAAGATTATCTATACTACTTTGAATTTGAGCATCTGAAATATTCGAACCCGTGCCTTCTGCTTCGCCTAAATGTAATACATGTACGACAACAGGAATTGTAAATACAGTACCATTTCGTTGAGCCAGTTCACTATCTGAAATAAAATTCTGAATCTTTTGCTCAGCTAATTGCTCTTGCTGAACATATTCTGGATTTTGCAATAAAGCTTCTCTCTGCTTGTCAAAAGCACATTGCTGTGCTAAAACAGAATACGTAAATAAAGAAAAGAATGCAATTACAGCACCAAACGTAAAGTTTTTCATTGAGATTTGGGTTAAGATTTGGATGTGCAATATAAACATTTTCAACAAAAAACAACATTTTATCGTAAATATTTACGTTTAATCGATAAAACTATCATTTATGCCTTTCTTTAAGAGTAGAAACAACATCTTCTAATTTAAAGCCTTTTGCTTGCAACAGCATTAAATAATGAAACAATAGATCTGCACTTTCATTCAAAAATAAATCATCGTTATTATCTTTGGCTTCAATAACAACTTCTACAGCTTCTTCACCAACTTTTTGAGCCACTTTATTGATACCTTTTGCAAATAATGATGCTACATAAGATTTTTCTTTGTTACCAGCTTCCACTCTACTTTGTATAGTGTTTTCTAACTGTGTTAAAAACCCATAAGATTCGGTATTAGATTCATTCCAACAAGTATCACTTCCTGTGTGGCACGTTGGTCCTTTTGGGTTTACTGAAATTAACAGTGTGTCTTTGTCACAATCTAATTTAATGTCGACTAAATTTAAAACATTACCGCTTTCTTCACCTTTGGTCCAAAGTCTGTTTTTGGTACGACTGAAAAAGGTCACTAACTTAGTATCTTGTGTCTTTTTAAACGCTTCTTCGTTCATATAGCCAAGCATTAATACATTTTTAGTTGTTGCATCTTGAATGATTGCTGGGACTAATCCGTCATTATTTTTATTGAAATTTATATTCATTTTTTTGTCATTCCTGCGCGCAGGCAGGAATCTATTTAATTGTTAATCATTTTTTTTTGGATTCCGCATCAAGTGCGGAATGAAAAGTTATAATCTAACAGAAATACCTTCCTGTTTTAATTCTTCTTTTAAATCTTTTATTTCTATTTCACCAAAATGAAATACACTTGCCGCTAAAGCTGCATCTGCTTTTCCTAGTTTAAAGGTGTCTGTAAAATGCTGAATTGTTCCTGCTCCGCCAGACGCTATTATCGGGATATTTACAGTTTTAGATAGTATTGCTAATGCCTCATTTGCAAAACCGTTTTTTGTTCCGTCGTTATTCATAGACGTGAAAAGGATTTCGCCTGCGCCTCTTGTTTCTACTTCCTTTGCCCAATCAAATAAATCTAATTCGGTTGGAATGCTTCCACCAGCCAAATGTACTTTCCATTGTCCATTAACTTGTTTGGCATCTATAGCAACCACAACACATTGACTACCAAATTTACTTGATAATTCGTTTACCAATTCTGGTCGTTTTACTGCTGAAGAATTGATTGATACTTTGTCTGCACCACAATGTAATAAATCGTCAACATCTTCAATGGTTGAAATTCCGCCACCTACAGTAAATGGAATATTGACTTGTGCTGCAACTTTTAACACCATATCGTGCATGGTTCTACGTTTTTCTTGTGTTGCTGAAATATCTAAAAACACTAATTCATCTGCGCCTTTTTCTGCATACTGTTTTGCTAATTCCACAGGATCACCTGCATCTCTTAAATTAACAAAATTAACACCCTTAACAGTTCGACCGTTTTTAATGTCTAAGCAAGGTATTATTCGTTTTGTTAGCATAAATTCTATTCTTCATTGCGCTCATAGTGAAGCTATCTTTATCTAAGAATGAGATTGCCACGCTTAAGCACGTAATGACATTAATTATTTATTATAAATCTCTCTATTTCTTTTAAACTTATTCGGTTTTCATAAATGGCTTTTCCAATAATGACGCCTTCACAACCTAATGCTTTAAGCTTTGGTAGTTCATCAAATTTTGAAATGCCTCCAGAAGCAATCAATTTTAATATTGTTAAATCACTTGATTTCAAAATTCGTTTATACAAATCAAACGAAGGGCCTTCAAGCATACCATCTTTAGAAATATCTGTACAAATGACATATTCAATGCCTTTGGACTGATAATTATTTATGAACGGAATCACTTCTAAATTGCTTTCTTCTTGCCAACCTGAAATTGCGATTTTTTCGTTATTACAATCGGCACCAAGAATAATTTTCTCTGCGCCATAGTTTGAAATCCATTTTTCGAATATTTCTGGTTGCTTTACAGCGATGCTTCCACCGGTGATTTGATTAGCACCAGAATTGAATGCAATCCTTAAGTCGTCGTTCGACTTTAATCCACCACCAAAATCAATCTTTAAATTGGTTTTGTTTGCAATGGTTTCTAAAATCTTGTAATTAACGATATGACTGGCTTTGGCACCATCTAAATCTACCATATGCAAGTATTCTATGCCTGCATCTTCAAATTGTTTGGCTACCTCTAACGGATTTTCATTATATATTTTTTTGGTATCGTAATTGCCTTTAGTTAGTCTTACGCACTTTCCGTCTATTATGTCTATTGCTGGGATTATTCTCAAAATAGTTGTTAGTTTCTAGTTGTTAGTATTTAGTTCTAAAAAATTCTTAAGAATTTTCTCTCCTTCTTCTCCACTTTTTTCTGGATGAAATTGTACACCGTAAAAATTATCTTTTTTTAATGCTGATGCGTATTCTACTTCATAATTAGTCGTTGCAATTGCGTCTTTGCATTGTTCTGCATAAAAACTATGCACTAAATACATAAACTCATTGTCTTTGATATCTTTAAACAAATCTGACTCAAGATTATTTATCGTATTCCAACCCATTTGTGGCACTTTTACTGTGTTAGAAAAGCGTTTTACAGCTACATCAAAAATGCCTAAACCGTTTGTATTTCCTTCTTCTGTAGATTTACACATAAGCTGCATTCCTAAACAAATCCCTAAAACAGGTTGTTTTAACTGCGGAATTAAATAATCCAAACCTGATTCTTTTAGCTTTTGCATTGCACTACTCGCCTCGCCTACACCAGGAAAAATCACTTTATCTGCAGCTTTTATTTCATCAGGATTATTGGTTAACAACGCTTCAAAACCTAAACGTTTAAAAGCAAACTGAATGCTTTTGATGTTTCCTGCACCGTAATTTATGATGACAATATTAGCCCCTTCTAACTTCCCCAAAGGGGAAGAATTAGCATCTGTATTTAAATTTTCTTTATCCATTTTTTAGAGTTATTTGTTCCTTCCATGCTTGTACTGAGCTCAGTCGAAGTATGGGAAGGCTAGTATGGGCTTTTACAACATTCCTTTTGTACTTGGTAAAATCATTTTTTCAACATCGCGTTTTACAGCCATTTTTATTGCTTTAGCAAATGCTTTAAAAATCGCTTCAATTTTGTGATGCTCGTTTGTACCTTCAGCTTTGATGTTTAGGTTGCATTTCGCACCATCTGTAAAGGATTTAAAGAAGTGAAAAAACATTTCGGTTGGCATTTTACCAATCATTTCGCGTTTAAAATCGGCTTCCCAAACCAACCAGTTTCTACCACCAAAATCTATTGCTGCTTGCGCAAAACAATCGTCCATTGGTAAGCTAAAACCGTAACGTTCTATACCTAATTTGTTCCCTAAAGTCGTTGCAAATACTTCACCTAAAGCAATTGCTGTATCTTCAATCGTGTGATGTTCGTCTACTTCTAAATCACCATCGACTTTAATGTTTAAATCTAATTGTCCGTGACGCGCAATTTGGTCTAGCATATGGTCGAAAAACGCAATACCAGTATCTATATTACTTTGTCCAGTTCCGTCAAGATTTAAATCGATTTTAATCTTGGTTTCGTTGGTGTTTCGTTCGGTACTTCCTGTACGTTCTTTGGCTTTTAAGAATTTGTAAATCTCTTCCCAATCGTTACTTTCTAAAGCGATATACTGGTCTAAAGCATCTCGTTTTACCGTAATTTCGTCCGTTCCTAAATTGGTATTGTCATTGATAAAAATGCCTCTAGAACCCAGGTTTTTAGCTAATTCAACATCGGTTAATCGGTCGCCAATGACAAACGAATTCTCTAAATCGTAATCTTCATTAAAATACTTGGTTAACAAACCTGTATTTGGTTTTCTAGTTGGTGCGTTATCCTTAGCAAAAGTTCTGTCAATAAATTGTTCTTCAAAAATAACACCTTCATTTTCAAAAGATTGAAGTACAAAATTGTGAACAGGCCAAAACGTATTTTCTGGATACACATCTGTTCCCAATCCATCCTGATTGGTAATCATTACGATTTCAAAATCTAATTCTTTAGCGATTTTACTTAAATACGTGAAGACTTTTGGATAAAACACCAACTTCTCAAAGCTATCAATTTGCTCGTCTGCTGGTTCTTTAATCAATGTGCCATCACGGTCTATGAATAATACTTTTTTCATTTGATTAACTTGTTAATCAATCCTGAACTGTCCCACTGAGCGCAGTCGAAGTGTGTTTCAGGATTTTATTTATTTTGTTTTATTTTATTAAGGCCAGCTAGGTTTTGTGAAACCTGCAAGGTCTTTTAATACTGCAATCAATTTCTCATTCTCTTTACTTGTGCCAACCGTAAAACGCAAACAGTTGTTGCAAAGTGGTTGATTGGTTCTATTACGAACAACGATGCCTTTTTCAACTAACTGATTGTATCGGTTAGTCGCATCATCAACTTTTACTAACACAAAATTAGCTTGTGTTGGATATATAGTATCAATCCAAGTAACCGATACTAATGCCTTAATTAACAGACTTCTTTCTGAAATTATATTCTGAATTTCGTTTTGAACGTCTTGTTGATTTTCTAATCGTTGAATTGCCTTTTGCTGCGTTAGTTGATTGACGTTATATGGTGGTTTAATTTTATTTAAAATTGAAATAATTTCGCTTGAAGCATAGCAAATCCCGAGTCTGATTCCTGCCATTCCGTAAGCTTTAGACAGCGTTTGTGTAACTATTAAATTAGGAAAATCTGATAATTTTGATATCCAACTTTCATCTTCCGAAAAATCGATATACGCTTCATCAATCACTACAATTCCATTGAAATTAGTTAATAATTTTTCAATTTTTGAAGCTTCAAAACTATTCGCTGTTGGATTGTTTGGCGAACATAGAAATAACAGTTTTGTATTGTCGTTTTGAGTGTTTAAAATTTCTTCTACTTTTGGTTGAAAATCAATATCCAATTCAACTGTTAAAACGTCTATAGCATTTGTATTTGCTAATACGTCGTACATACCGTAAGTTGGTGGCAATGTGATGATATTATCTTGATTTGGCTCACAAAAGGCTCTAAAAATTAAGTCTAACACTTCATCACTTCCGTTTCCTAACAAGATATTTTCGGCTGGAATGTTTTTTATGCTTGACAACATAGATTTTACATCCTTTTGTTGCGGATCTGGATAACGATTTACACCATTTTCAAATGGATTTTCATTAGCATCTAAGAAAATCATTTGGTTAGATGTTGCGTCTTTAAACTCATCTCTCGCCGAAGAATACGGTTTTAAGGCAGCGATGTTTAGTCTGACCAAGTTATTTATGTTGAAAGTTGTTTTCATTTAATTTGATTTTCGTCAGTTCGAGTGATTTTCTTTTAAAAATCGTATCGAGAAATTTTGCATCTCGATAAAATTTCTCATTCCTCGAAATCACTCGATGTGACGTTTGCTATATATCTTTTAATCTAATAGAAACTGCGTTTTTGTGCGCTTGCAAACCTTCTGCTTCTGCCATTAGTTCTATGGTGTTACCAATGTTTTTTAAACCTTCTTTTGTGATGTTTTGAAACGTAATCGCTTTTGTGAAACTATCTAAATTTACTCCTGAATACGCTTTGCTAAATCCATTAGTTGGTAAGGTATGATTAGTACCAGATGCATAATCGCCAGCACTTTCTGGTGTGTAATTACCAATAAATACTGAACCTGCATTTTGAATACCATCAACATAAAAGTCGTTGTTTTTAGTCGCAACAATAAAGTGTTCTGGACCATAATCATTGATTAATTCTAATGCTTCTTCATCTGAATTTACTAAAATAGATTTTGAATTATTGATAGCTTGTTGCGCAATATCTTGTCTTGGTAATGCTTTAATTTGCGTGTTGATTTTAGTTTCAACTTTATTAATAAAATTTTCTGAAGTTGACACTAAAATCACTTGACTATCAGTTCCGTGTTCTGCTTGACTTAATAAATCTGAAGCCACATAACTTTCATTGGCACTATCATCTGCAACAACCAACAATTCGCTTGGTCCTGCAGGCATATCGATAGCGACACCATATTTAGTAGCCAATTGCTTTGCTACAGTTACAAATTGATTTCCTGGACCAAAAATCTTATATACTTGCGGAATAGTTTCTGTTCCAAACGTTAATCCTGCAATCGCTTGGATTCCACCAACTTTTACAATTTTAGTCACACCACAAAGTTGAGCTGTATATAGAATTTCGTTAGCAATTTTACCGTCTTTATTTGGTGGCGAACATAACACAACTTCTTTACAACCAGCGATATTTGCAGGAATTGCAAGCATTAAAACTGTTGAAAATAATGGTGCTGTACCAGCAGGAATATAAATACCGACTTTTTGAATAGCGCGTTTTTCTTGCCAACAGGTAATTCCAACAGATGTTTCTACGCTTACCTTTTCTGTTTTTTGTGCTTTGTGAAACGCTTCAATATTTGACTTTGCTTGGTTAATCGCAGATTTTAATTCTGATGATAATTTAGAAGACGCCTCTTCGATCTCTTTCGCAGTTACAAGATTAGATTGTAAGTCTGCACCATCGAATAACTTTGTGTATTTTGAAACTGCAATATCACCATTGCGTTGTACGTCTTCAAAAATTTGATTAACCGTACTTTCTATATCGTTAACGGTTTGTATTGGTCGTTTTAATAGATCTGACCACGTGTTTTCATTTGGGTATTTTATTGTTTTCATTTCTTCTCGATACTATTTTTCGTTCCTCAAAATCACTCGAAGTGACGTTACTTATAAAACCATATTTTCAATTGGACAAACTAATATGCCTTCTGCTCCATTGGCTTTCAATTCGTCTATAATTTCCCAGAAATCGTTTTTATTAATTACCGAGTGTAGTGAACTCCAACCTTCTTCAGCTAGCGGTAAAACGGTAGGACTTTTCATTCCTGGTAAAATATTTATTATGTCATCTACTTTGCTATTTGGCGCATTAAGTAAGACATAACGCGAGTTTCTTGCTTTTAAAACCGATTGTAATCTAAACTGCAGCTTATTTAAAATCGCTTGATTTTCAGAAGAAATTTGAGGCGAAACTGCCAAAATAGCTTCCGATTTTAAAATAACTTCAACTTCTTTAAGATTGTTTTTAAATAAGGTGCTTCCGCTGGAAACAATATCTACAATAGCATCTGCTAATCCAATGTTTGGCGCAATTTCAACAGAACCGTTAATGATGTGCAAATTCGCGTTAACGTTGTTATCTTTTAAAAATTGGTTGACTGTGTTTGGATACGACGTTGCAATACGTTTTCCTTCTAAATCTTTAATAGATTTGTAGTTTTTTCCTTTTGGAATCGCTACAGACACTTTACAGCTAGAAAATCCTAGTTTCTCAGCAATCGTGATGTCTTGTCCCTTTTCTACTAAAACATTTTCTCCAATAATAGCTACGTCTACAACACCATCTTTTAAATACTGCGGAATGTCTCCGTTACGCAAATAAAATACTTCTAGAGGAAAGTTTTTAGCTGATGCTTTGAGTTGATCTTTACCATTATCGATAGAAATACCAACGTCTTTAAGGATTTTCATGGAATCCTCGTTTAATCGTCCTGATTTTTGAATTGCAATTTTTAGTTTACTCATTTTTCTTTTTTGTTTAAAGTGTTTGAGTAAATCTTGGTGAAGTTTTTATAAATAAAAAAACCGCTTGATTTACTCAAACGGTTTTAAAAATATCTTGATTTTATTCAATGCATTTTCAGCTCGCTTGAGTGCAAGTATGAAAATGATGGTGATGTAATTGAATAAAAGTCATGTCTTAATTTGTTCTCAACAAAGATTGTAAATTAATATTTACAATTCCAAATAAATTTTAATTTTTAATAAAACATTAATTATTGGTTACCTAAAATTATAGGCATTCCGCTATCGCCTGAACCGATAATAACTACTTTACTATTAGGTGATTCTGCTAATTTATTGGTTGCTTCTATACCCTTATCTTGTAAAATCTTATCAGTTAAAGATGCACTCAAAATTTTATTAGCTTCAGCTTTACCTTCTGCTTCAATAATCTGGCGTTCTGCTTCTTTTTGTGCTGTCACCAGTCTAAACTCGTACTCCAAAGATTCTTGTTCTTGTTTTAATTTTCGCTCAATGGCTTGTTTTATAGTTGGCGGTAGTGTTACATCGCGTACCAAAATCTCATCTAAAACAATGTATTGATCATCCACAATCTTCTTAGTCTCTTCAAAAATTTCACGTTGAATTGCATCACGCTTACTAGAATATAATTGCTCAGGTGTGTAACGACCGACTACACTACGCGCGGCAGATCGAATTGTTGGCAGGATGATACGCTGTAAATAATCATCACCAATTTCTTGATGTAATTTACCTAAGCTTTTTACGTCTGGTTTATACCAGGCTGAAGCATCTAATTGAATATCTAATCCGTTTGAGGACAAAACCTTCATTTTTTCAAAAATCTCTTGACGCCTCACCTCATAAATGTAAACTTTATTCCATGGTGCAACGATATGAAACCCTTCACCTAGAGGCGGTTCATCTGTAACAACTCCACCGCCAAACGTTTTATACAAAACTCCTGCTTCACCAGAACCGATAGTCACAGCAGACTTAGCGATAACAACGATTAAAAAAACTATTCCTACTAAGATTGGTAATCCAATTTTTGGTAATCTTTCCATTTTCAATTTTTTAAATTAATCCATTATATTTTCTAATAAACCACTCGATAAATAGCGAAATTGCAATTAAACCAAGTAGATATTTCCAGTCTATCAAAGATACGACATTTTTAGTGCTTTTTTGAATGATAACATATCTTGAATCTTCAACTAAATTTGATATTAATTTATCTGTTTCAGTACTAAACACAGCTGTACCCTGGCTGTTATTAGCTAAAGCTTTAAGTTTTTCTGCGTCTGCATTTAAAAATTGCTGCTCAACATTATACTCTAAAATTTCAAAGCTGCCAGAAGCTGCAACAGCTTCGGTATTATGCTTAATTGTAAAATTGTAGGAACCAGCAGATATTCCACTTAAATCAACACTGTAGTTTCCGTTATTTAGCAATAGTGGAACTTCTCTAATGCCGTCATCATCTCTGTTCTTTAAGACTAATGTTAATGCAGCAGTACTATCAAATTCGTAATTTTTATTGAAGTATTGTGCCGAAATTATAACATCATCATTCCCATTATAAAAGGATTTATAATCAATATTGAGTCGACTTCTCTTTTTATTAGAACTTAGATATTGCACTAATTTACCTATAAAATTATCGAAATCATTGAAACTTTCAGACTCTAAAAAAGATTGCGCTCTCCATCGCCATATACCTTCACCAGATAATAGAGCGTGCTTTGTGTTACCGATTTCAAAAGTTGATAACATTGGTTGATCAGTGTCTATACCATTTACAGATTTTGATAAAATAACGTCATTAGGCACAGAAAACTCTATAGTTCCGAATTCTGATTGCAATGGTGGGTAATCTTCAAAACTTAAATTATCTATTATAAATGTGTTGTAATTCCTGTTTAATTCTGGCTGAAAATCTTCAGACTGATTTGTTATTGTTTGCTTAAAAGCTTGTTGTAAATTATTAAGCAAACTAAAGTTCGTTGTATTACCAGTAATGATAAAACTATTTAAATTTTCATCTGAAACCCTACTTAAAACCTCGGTAAAGCTATCATTTGGCTGATAAAGTATAACTAATTGAAAATCATCAATCTTGTCAAGATACTCATTTGGTTTTAAAATCGAAACACTTCGTTGTTCATTACTTTCAATAGATTTTTTTAAAGCACCTAAATCTGGATGCAAAATATCAGAAACTAAAGCTATATTAGTTTTTTGATCTATAACTTCAACACCAAAGTTTTTAGAATTATTTACTATGTTTTTTTCTTGATTCATAGGTGTCAACTCTACTCTGTATGTTTTTACACCAACTGAATTTGCAGGTAAAGTTGTTGAAATGATTTCTGATGTTTTTTCCGAATCGAATTGTATGGGTTTTCTGAATATGACTGTATTCCCAGACCAAATTTTAAGCTCAGTGTTTACAGATTCCAATCCATTGTAATTAGTTATGATTTCTACAGGAAATCTATTTTTTAAAAACACATAGCGATTAACATTGAGCTGCTTAATACTTAAATCTGTATATACTGTTGAATCGCCTAATATTACTGGATAAATAGGCTGCTTCACTAGATTTGAAACAAAACTATAATCTGTGCCATAAGTTTGATTGCCGTCACTAAGAAGCACAATTGGCGCTACTTCATTGGCATAGACTTCACCTATTTGCTTTAAGGCATTAGAAATATTAGATTGTTGATTGATAAACTGCAAGGAATCTATAGGCTGCAATGCTTTACTAAAGCTGTATAGCTCGATATTAAATCTCTTTTGAATTTCAGGATTAGTTTGAAGCTTTTTTAAAACTTCTTGTAGCTTCTCATCCTGTTCTAAATATGCTATAGATTCTGAGTTATCAGCAGCGATTACAAGTGTTGGCTTTTGATCGTAGTAGGTGTTAGTTTCAAATTTTGGGTTTATAAGTAACAGAAGTATACCAAAAATTGACGCTGTTCTTAATGCTGTTAAAATGATTCTAAGTGTAGTATTAATCTTTGACTTAAATACATATTGAAACAGCGCTAATAAAAGCGCTGTTGTTAGTGCAAGGATTATATATAAAATTGTTTCAGTATTCATTAATGAGATTCCTGCCTACGCAGGAATTTTATTATGTTAACATTCCACCATCTACATTTAAAGTTTGTCCTGTTATATAAGCACTCATATCGCTTGCAAGAAAAACACAAGCATTTGCAATATCATCAGGAGTTCCTCCACGTTTTAATGGAATCGCAGCTCGCCAACCTTTAACAGTGTCTTCATCTAATTTTGCAGTCATTTCGGTTTCAATAAATCCTGGAGCTATCACATTACTTCTAATATTTCGCGAACCTAATTCTAATGCCACAGATTTAGAAAAACCAATGATACCCGCTTTTGAAGCTGCATAGTTGGTTTGCCCTGCATTGCCTTTTACACCAACCACAGAACTCATGTTAATGATTGAACCTTTTCGTTGCTTAAGCATGGTACGCTGAACAGCCTTGGTCATATTAAATACAGACTTTAAATTTACTTCAATAACTTTATCAAAGTCTTCTTCTCCCATTCGCATAAGCAAATTATCCTTTGTAATACCTGCATTGTTTACCAATATATCTATTGAGCCAAATTCCGCCAAAACATCTTCTGCTAGTTTTTGCGCTTCATCAAAACTTGCAGCGTTACTTTGATAACCTTTTGCTTTTACGCCTTTACCGTTAAGCTCTTTTTCTAGTTCATTAGCAGCTTCAACAGAAGAACTGTATGTAAATGCCACATTAGCACCGTGATCAGCGAAAATTTCAGCAATACCTTTACCAATACCTCTACTAGCACCAGTAATAATAGCTGTTTTACCTTCTAATAATTTCATATTAAATATTGTTGGTTTAGTTATGTTTGTTTAGTTTGATGTCTTTCAAATATACTAATTACAAATTGCATCAAATAAAAAAACCTCACAACATTTTGTAAGGTTTTTAACAGTTTATGTAGATTCTGAATCAAGTTCAGAATGACAATATTCTTAAATTAATTATCCTAATACTTCAGCTACTTTCTTGCCTATTTCAGCAGGAGAATCTACAACGTGAATGCCACATTCTCTCATAATTTTCTTTTTTGCTTGTGCAGTATCATCACTTCCACCTACAATGGCACCAGCGTGACCCATCGTACGACCTGCTGGCGCAGTTTCACCAGCTATAAATCCAACAATAGGTTTTTTACTTCCACTTGCCTTATACCAATTAGCAGCATCAGCTTCTAACTGACCACCTATCTCACCAATCATAACAACAGCTTCTGTATCAGGATCGTTAATTAAAAGCTCAACAGCTTCTTTAGTGGTTGTCCCTATGATTGGATCTCCTCCAATACCAATTGCAGTAGTAATTCCTAAACCTTGCTTTACAACTTGATCAGCAGCTTCGTACGTTAATGTACCTGATTTTGAAACGATACCTACTTTACCAGACTTAAAAACAAAACCTGGCATAATACCAACTTTTGCTTCGCCAGGAGTAATAACACCTGGACAGTTTGGACCTACTAATCTACAATCTCTATCTTTTATGTAGTCTGCTGCTTTTACCATATCAGCAACAGGAATACCCTCTGTAATCGTTATAATAACCTTTATTCCAGCATCTGCGGCTTCCATAATTGCATCTGCAGCAAACGCAGGTGGTACAAAAATAATGGTTGTATCAGCACCTACTTTTTCAACAGCTTCTGCAACTGTATTAAAAACTGGTTTTCCTAAGTGTTCTTGTCCTCCTTTTCCTGGAGTAACACCTCCTACTACATTTGTACCATACTCAATCATTTGACCAGCATGAAATGTACCTTCACTTCCTGTAAAACCTTGAACAATGATGTTAGAATCTTTATTTACTAAAACGCTCATTTGATATTGTTATTTTTAAGTTTTTATAATTTTAGTTGCACAAAAATAAGTCTTTTGAAACGTATTTACGAACCCTTTTTATTTTTTCTATAGGGAATTATAAATCTTTTAATTTTTGAAGAATTTCAGGAATTTTTTTAATAGATGCAATCTCTTTATACTTTGATCTAAAGTCATCAGCTGGAATACCAAAATAGCTTTTATGACCTTCTAAAGACTTACTTACACCTGCTTTTGCCGAAATGACAGCCTTGGTACCTATAGTTACTCCACTAGTAATACCGACTTGTCCCCAAATCGTAACTTCGTCTTCTACAACTGTACAACCAGCAATACCTACGTGAGAAGCAATCAAACATTTTTTACCAATTACAGTATCATGGCCAATCTGAACCTGATTATCTATCTTAGTACCTTCTTTTATGGTTGTATCACCAGTTACTCCTTTATCTATCGTACATCCAGCACCTATGTCTACATTGTTTTCTATAACAACTCTACCTCCAGAAATTAACTGATCAAATCCTTCGGGTCTCTTTTTGTAATAAAATGCGCTTGCACCCAAAACTGTATTAGCATGTATAATAACATTATCACCTATAACTGCATCGTCATAGATACTAACATTAGAATGGATAACACAATTCTTACCAATAGTTACATTGTGACCTACAAAACAGTTTGGCTGTATAATTGTCCCTTCGCCAATTGTTGCATCTTCAGCAATAGATACATTTGAAGATTTGAATGGTTTAAAATGAAGTGTGAGCTTATTAAAATCTCTAAACGGATCATCTGAAATTAAAAGCGCTTTACCTTCCGGACATTCAACCTCCTTATTGATTAATACAATGGTTGCAGCAGACTGCAATGCTTTGTCATAATATTTAGGATGATCTACAAAAACTATATCTCCAGGTTCTACAACATGAATTTCATTCATGCCTAAAACAGGAAAATCATCAGAACCAACGTATTCTGTACCTATTAGGTTGGCTATTTCTTTTAATGAAAATTGTCTGGGAAATTTCAAACTCTTTGATTTTGAATGTGAGATTCCTGCTTAAGCAGGAATGACAATTATTCTTTAATACGTTCTTTATACGTACCCTTCTCAGTTTCTATCTTAATTTTATCACCTTCATTAATAAATAAAGGAACGTTAACAGTAGCACCTGTTTCTACTGTAGCTGGCTTAGTTGCATTTGTTGCAGTATTACCTTTAACACCAGGCTCTGTATGGGTTACTTCTAAAATAACACTTGATGGCATATCTACTGAAAGCGGCATGTTATCCTCAGAATTAATTTGAATAGTTACAATCTCACCTTCTTTCATTAAGTCAGGTCTATCGAGAGCTCCTTCGGTTAATTGAATTTGAGAATAGTCTGCTTCGTTCATAAAATGATAATATTCACCATCATTATATAAATATTGAAACTTATGCGTTTCTACCCTTACATCGTCAATTTTGTGACCTGCAGAAAAGGTATTATCTATTACTTTACCTGTTGTAACACTTTTAAGCTTAGTTCTAACAAACGCAGGACCTTTACCAGGTTTAACGTGTAAAAATTCAATAATTTTATAAATATCGTGATTATATCTAATGCATAATCCATTACGAATATCTGATGTACTTGCCATTATATTATTTTATTTCTTTTATTAATTTGATTTAAAGTAGCCTTTCATAATACCTCTGTGAGAATTCTTAATAAATTGAAGAATTTCATCACGCTCTGGTGTGGCCTCCATTTCGGCTTCAATAATTTCTGAAGCTTGTGTGTTATTATAATTTTTCTGATACAAGATTCTGTAAATATCCTGAATTTCTCTAATTTTCTCAGTTGTAAAACCTCTTCTTCTTAACCCAACAGAATTAATACCCACGTAAGATAAAGGCTCGCGAGCAGCTTTAACATATGGTGGTACATCTTTCCTTACTAAAGAACCACCTGTAACAAAGGCATGATTACCAACTGAAGCAAATTGATGAACAGCCACCATACCTGCTAATACTACATTATCACCAATAGTAACGTGACCTGCGAGTGTTGTGTTATTTGAAAAAATACAGTAATTACCAACAATACAATCGTGAGCAATATGACTATAAGCCATTATGAGACAATTATTACCTATGACAGTTTTCATTTTGTCTGAAGTACCACGATTTATGGTAACACACTCTCTTATAGTAACATTATCACCAATTTCTACAGTGGTGTCTTCGTCATTGTATTTTAAATCTTGTGGAATTGCAGAAATAACCGCACCTGGAAAAATATTACAATTCTTACCAATTCTTGCTCCTTCCATTATGGTAACGTTACTACCAATCCATGTGCCTTCTCCAATTTTTACATTATTATGAATTGTGGTAAATGGTTCTATAACTACATTCTTGGCAATTTTTGCACCAGGATGTACGTATGCTAAAGGTTGATTCATTTTCGGAGTTTTATTTTTGATAAATAGGTGAAAATGTGTTCGCCTATCAACATATTATGAACGATTTGAAAATTAATATTCGCTCGTTTCATTTTACTTTACTTTTGAAATTTGGGCCATAAGTTCGGCTTCCGCACACAGTTTGCCATTAGTATACGCATAACCTTGCATATGGCAAATACCACGTCTGATTGGTGATATAAGTTCGCACTTAAAAATTAGAGTATCACCAGGTACTACTTTTTGTTTAAACTTTACATTGTCCATTTTCATGAAAAATGTTAAGTAGTTTTCTGGGTCTGGCACTGTACTTAGTACTAGAATTCCACCTGTCTGCGCCATAGCTTCTACAATTAATACACCAGGCATTACTGGTGCGCCTGGAAAATGTCCTTTGAAGAATTCCTCATTCATGGTAACATTTTTCATACCAATAACATGGTTGTCTGTAAGCTCATAAACCTTATCTAATAATAAGAAAGGTTGTCTATGTGGCAACATATTCATGATTTGATTTACATCCATTAATGGTGCAGAATTTAAATCTATTTGTGGTACGTTGTTACGTCTTTCATTTTTTATAATCTTAGACATCTTCTTTGCAAACTGTGTGTTTACAAAATGTCCAGGCTTATTTGCAATTACTTTCCCTCTAATACGAGTACCTATTAAAGCTAAATCTCCGACCACATCTAGCAGTTTGTGACGAGCAGCCTCGTTAGGATGATGCAACGTTAAATTGTCTAAGATTCCGTTTGGTTTTACGGCTATATTATCTTTCTTAAAGGCTTTGCGCAGTTTGTTCATGGTTTCATCTGACAACTCCTTATCCACATAAACAATTGCGTTATTTAAGTCACCACCCTTTATTAAACCATGCTCTAACAACATTTCTAGTTCGTGTAAGAAACTAAATGTTCTGGCATCTGCAATTTCATCTTTAAACTCTGATACAGAATTCATGGTTGCATTTTGAGTACCCAATACCTTAGTACCAAAATCTACCATTGTAGTTACTTTATAAGAACTTGAAGGCATGAGAATAATCTCACTTCCAGTAGATTCATCAGCATAAGAAACAACTTCTTTTATGACGTATTCTTCTCTAAATGCCTCTTGCTCAACAATACCTGCTTTTTCTAAAGCTTCAACAAAAAATTTAGAAGAGCCATCCATTATTGGTGGTTCTGATGCATTTAATTCAATAACTGCATTATCTATATCTAAACCAACCAAAGCAGCCAATACATGCTCACATGTCTGAATTGTAACTCCATTTTTTTCTAAACATGTACCACGCTGTGTATTAGTTACATAGTTTGCATCTGCTTCAATTTTTGGGTTCCCCTCGAGGTCAACACGCTCGAATAAAAAACCAGAATTTTCAGCACCTGGTTTAAAAACTAAGGTTACGTCTGCGCCTGTATGAAGTCCAACTCCTTCAAGTTTAACTTCTTTTTCAATGGTCTTTTGTTTTATTTTTGTTTTAATTATTGCCATCTACTTTCTTTTCAATTTCATTTATATTTTTAACAATCTTAGGCAGGTTTTTAAAGTACACATAAGACTTGTTGTAATCGCCATAGGTTAACGCAGGAGATCCTTGCAACACTTCATTATCCTTGACATGTCTTCCTATTCCAGATTGCGCTTGAATTTTTACATTGTTACCAATAGTAATATGGCCAACAATACCTACTTGCCCACCAATCTGACAGTTTTCACCAATCTTCGTTGAGCCTGCAACACCTGTTTGCGCAGCAATGACGGTATTCTTACCAATCTCTACGTTATGCGCAATTTGTATTTGATTATCTAATTTTACACCTCTTCTTATAATCGTAGAACCTAAAGTGGCTCTATCTATCGTTGTACCAGCACCAATATCTACGAAATCTTCGAGTATAACATTACCGATTTGAGGTACTTTTGAGTATTCACCCTTTTCGTTAGGTGCAAAACCAAATCCATCTGCGCCTATAATTGCACCAGAATTAATGACACAATTATTTCCAATTACGCAATCTGAATAGATTTTACCTCCTGAAAACACTATAGTGTTATCTCCAATCACAACATTATCACCTAAATAGGAATTAGGAAATACCTTTACGTTATTTCCAATTCTTACATTGTCACCAATGTATGTAAATGCGCCTATATACATATCCTCTCCCATCTTAGCTGAATCTGATATAAAACTTGGTTGTTCTATTCCTAATTTATTCAACTTTATCTGGTTATAGTATTCTAAGAGTTTTGTAAACGCACCATACGCATCTTCTACTTTAATAAGTGTTGTACTCAATGCTTCTTCTGGTTCAAAATCAGAATTAACAATTGTTATCGATGATTTTGTTGTATATATATAGGATTTATATTTTGGGTTCGCTAAAAACGTTAACGATCCTTCTGTTCCTTCTTCTATTTTAGCAAGTTTAGAAACTTCAATATTTGGATCACCAACGACTGTACCTTCTAAAATACCTGCGATTTGTTCTGCTGTAAACTTCAATTAATTGACTTTAAAATGATTGTTGGTTTCCGCAAAAATAGAAAAAATGTATCACATTTTCTTTTTAGGGTAACACATATAATATTTGGTGACTGGTTTACTGAGTGCTTTTAGGTTAAGTTGGTCAGAAGCTTTTACAATATCTTTTATTTTACCAGACTTTAATTGAATATTAATGTGCTGTTTTTTACTCTGATAAGCCAAATTGGTTATTTCGCCACTAAAAACAAAGTAGTCTGCTTCTTTTTGTGAAATACCATATTTATTTATCAATGCTTTGTTATGCATTTGTAAGTCTGAAATCTTTACTGGCTTATTCTTTATTTTGATTTTTAATAAATCTCTATCTAGAATCATTTGGCATAAATTACTAAGGACAAAATCTTTATGATTTCTCCATAACTTCATAGCTGCAACAATATCATAGTCATCAAGCTTTGCAAATATTGTCAACGTGTTATTATCAAAGCTCTTAAAGGTAACTTCAGAAGTTAAAAAGTGGTTCAATGGTTCACTACAATCTAATTCCTCACCATGTTGAACTAGTTCTTTAGCTCTTTTCAAAATTCTAGTTAGTAACTGCTCTGCAACAATCCCAGTTTTGTGCAAATAAACTTGCCAATACATAAAACGTCTTGCTACTAAAAACTTTTCTACACTATAAATCCCTTTTTCTTCAACAACCAATTCATCATCAACCACATTAAGCATCGTAATTAATCGCTCACTATTTATGTTGCCTTCAGCCACTCCTGTGTAAAAACTATCCCGTTTTAGGTAATCTGCTCGATCCATATCTAATTGACTAGATATAAGCTGGCACATAAACTTTCGAGGATATTCACCTTTAAAAATTGAAATAGCTAACGTTAAACTTCCGTTAAACTCTTCATTGAGTTTTTCCATAAATTGCAGCGAAATTTCCTCGTGGGAAATATCGTTTACAATGCTATGCTCCATAGCATGAGAAAATGGACCATGACCAATATCGTGTAATAAAATAGCAATTAGCAAGCCGTTTTCTTCAGCTTCAGAAATTGTAACTCCCTTAAAACGAAGTACATTTATAGCTTTCTGCATTAAATGCATACTTCCCAAAGCATGATGAAAACGTGTATGATGTGCACCTGGATATACCAAATAGGACAAACCCATTTGTGTAATACGACGTAATCTTTGAAAGTATTTATGCTGAATAAGATCAAAAATTAACGAATTAGGAATCGTAATAAATCCGTAAATTGGATCGTTAAATATTTTGAGTTTATTATTAGACTTCAAACTGAAAATTCATTAATTAGAAAACAAATATACATGAACAACATAAATATTCTCTGGGTAGACGACGAAATCGACTTATTAAAGCCACATATTCTCTTTTTAGAACAAAAACAGTATAAGGTAACTAAATGTCAAAGTGGCACAGAAGCTTTAGAGATTATTAATGACACTAATTTTGATATTGTTTTTTTAGACGAAAATATGCCAGGACTAACTGGTCTTGAGACTCTAAACGAAATTAAAGAACGTCGCCCAAATCTTCCTGTAGTTATGATTACTAAAAGTGAAGAGGAATATATTATGGAAGAAGCTATTGGTAGTAAAATAGCCGATTACCTTATAAAGCCTGTTAACCCAAATCAAATTTTATTAAGCTTAAAAAAGAATTTAGACCATTCGCGCTTAGTATCTGAAAAAACAACCTCTAATTACCAGCAAGAGTTTAGAAAAATAGCTATGGATTTATCTATGGTGAACTCTTATGAAGAATGGGCTGATTTGTATCAAAAACTGATTTATTGGGAGCTTCAACTCGAAGATATTGAAGATGTTGGAATGACAGATATTCTTGAATCTCAAAAGACAGAAGCAAATCTACAATTCGGAAAGTTTATTGAAAAGAACTATGAAGATTGGTTTCAGCCCAATGCTGATGCGCCTGTAATGTCTCATACGTTATTTAGAGAAAAGGTTGTGCCAGAGTTAAGTGATAAACAACCTACAATTATGGTGGTGATAGATAACTTACGATACGATCAATGGAAAGCTTTTGAGCCTATTGTAAATAACTATTATAAAAAAGCTTCTGAATTATCCTTCTACAGTATTTTACCAACGGCCACACAGTATGCAAGAAATGCCATATTCTCTGGGTTAATGCCTGCTGATATGGAGAAACTTTATCCTCAATACTGGAAAAACGATACTGATGAAGGTGGTAAAAATCTACATGAAGATGATTTTTTGAGAGAGCAATTAAAACGACTAGGGCTTAGCAATATAAAATACGAATACCACAAAATCACAAACTTAAAATCTGGTAAAAAACTGGTAGAAAACTTCAGAAGTTTAAAAAACAACGATTTGAGTGTTATTGTATACAATTTTGTTGATATGCTTTCCCACTCTAAAACTGAAATGGAAGTGGTAAAGGAATTAGCTTCCAATGATAAAGCATATAGATCTTTGACACAGAGTTGGTTTAAAAACTCACCATTATTGGAAATGATTCAACTATCGCAGCAACTAGGTTTTAAATTAATTTTAACCACAGACCATGGTACTATTAATGTAAAAGCACCATCCAAAGTTATTGGCGACAGAGATACCAGTCTTAATCTTAGATATAAAACAGGACGTAGCCTTACTTACCAAGACAAAGATGTACTAGCTATTAAAAACCCTAAATCCGTTCATTTACCTGCTTTAACTATGAGTAGCTCTTTTATTTTTGCAAAAGGTGATTTGTTTTTGGCCTACCCAAACAATTACAATCACTACGTAAGCTATTACAGAAATACCTATCAGCATGGTGGAGTTTCTTTAGAGGAAATGATAATTCCATTTGTGGTTTTAGACCCTAAATAAAATCCTTTAAAAGCAAAAAAATCCGACGAAATACACTTTTTTCTAGGTTATTCAATAATTTATTACTAACATTGTATCCTAATTAGTAATAGGTAAGTGTGCATAATATTGAGTTAACATATCATATAAATGACATTGACGTTATAGCTTTAGATGTACTAAAACATTTAACCTCTAAAGTCATTTTGTTTGATGGTAAAATGGGTGCAGGTAAGACAACATTAATCAATGCTTTATTAAAAGCTATGAAAAGTGATGATGTTGCTACGAGCCCAACCTTTTCTATAGTTAACGAATATAAATTGCAGAATGATAAAATATTCCACTTTGATTTCTATAGAATAGAGTCTATTGAAGAAGCCTATAATTTTGGAATAGAAGATTACCTATACAGTGATAACTGGTTATTTATTGAGTGGCCAGACCGTATAGAAGAATTATTGCCAGAAAACACACAAACCATTGCTATTACTAAGATAGACAACAACACAAGATCCCTCAAATTAACTATAAATAAGAAACTTTTAACCGAAAATAACGCTATGACAGAACAGAAATTTTAAAAAATTTCAACTAACATTTTTCTGAAAGAGTTATGGAGTTACGGAAAAACCGTAATTAAAACCTCATGATTTCTTGGATTTTAACATCAATTGATTTTTACAAGGGTGACTATCACCATAAATTTGTAGTAATTAATTAATTAAATCCCTTAAATTATGAAAGCTAAAAAATTAGTATTAGCAATTGCTATCTTCGGAGGAATGTTATTTACTGCTCAAGCAACTAACATCATTGACTTAGATGGACAAACTACAACAAAAATTGAAAAGAAGAAATTCAAAGTTCCAACCAAAGGTTAAAGCGAGTTTCAAACAAGGTACTTTAGTTGCTTTATTATTAGCTATTATACCTTATTTATTTTCATTATACGAAAGTGTTCCAAGACAAAAAACTTGGAGCACTTTTTTATTTACTTATGACAGTAAAGTTTGGGAAGATGCTAATTTAGTTATGTGGATACTTACAAGTAAAGCCGTACCTCTTTTTATACTTTTGCTGTGGTTTTTTACTAATCGACATTGGTGGTATCATGCTTTACTGGTTCCCATAGTTATGTATATTTACCAGATTTTTAATCTTTTTAATGAAGATCAAGGTAATCTAGATGAGTCTCAAATTATATATTTATTACCTATAATGGCTGCTGTTATTCCTTCTATCTATTTGATAAGGGCAAAAATGTTCAATAAAATTAATGATGCAGATAAAACTATGGAAGAACTGGAAGAAGAGTTTATGATAAAGCCTAAAACTATTTGGGGTAAGATTAAGCAGTATTTTTAGCTATTATTTTAATTCATTAAAATTAAATTTGTAACTTAAAGTTAGATAATTTAGTAGTGCAAGATTGTGTTTTTATTATCTTGCAACAACTAAGTCAATCTCTAACTTTAATGAGTAAATCTTTATCACCATTTACAAAGGCCCAATTATTACCACAGGAAGAAACTTTAGAAGTTTTTAAACAAAAAGGTGAACTTTTTATTGGTATTCCTAAAGAAACACATTTTCAAGAAAGTCGTGTTTGTCTTACACCAGATGCAGTTTCGGCATTAACAGCTAATGGTCATCGCGTTTTATTTGAGTCTGGTGCTGGTGAAGGCGCCAATTTTAAAGACAAAGATTACAGTGAAGCTGGTGCAGAAGTTACCAAGGATACAGCAAAAGTATACTCCTGTCCTATGGTTTTAAAAGTTGAACCACCATCATTAGATGAAATAGCACTGATTAATCCACAGACCATATTAATTTCTGCATTACAAATAAAAACTCAAAGTAAAGCTTACTTTGAAGCCTTGGCCAAAAAACGAATCACAGCACTAGCATTTGAATATATAAAAGACGAGGATGGAGCCTATCCTGCTGTGCGTTCTCTTAGTGAAATTGCAGGCACTGCGTCTATACTTATAGCATCAGAGCTATTGTCTAACGTTAACGGTGGTAACGGATTAATGATGGGAAACATCAATGGTGTACCACCAACTGAGGTTCTTATACTTGGCGCTGGTACTGTTGGTGAGTTTGCTGCACGTTCTGCTATTGGACTTGGTGCCAACATTAAAATCTTTGATAGTTCAATAACAAAATTACGTTGCATACAAAACAATCTTGGTAGGTCTGTTTACACATCTACAATGCAGCCAAAGAATTTACTAAAAGCATTAAAACGATGCGATGTTGCTATTGGTGCTGTTAGAGGCACTAATCGTTCTCCGGTCGTAGTTACAGAGACCATGGTAGAGCATATGAAACCTGGCTCAGTGGTTATAGATGTAAGCATTGATATGGGAGGTTGTTTTGAAACTAGTGAAGTTACAACACACGATCATCCTACGTTTGAGTACAATGGTGTAATACATTATTGTGTACCTAATATACCTGCTAGATATTCTAGAACTGCTTCTGTCTCTATAAGTAATATTTTCACCCCTTACCTACTTCAAATTGGTGAACACGGTGGACTAGAAAATGCTTTGCGTTTTGATAGAGGATTAAAAAATGGGTTGTATTTTTACCACGGTATTTTAACCAACAGATCTGTTGCAGAATGGTTTGGATTAGATTATAATGATGCCAACCTGTTAATTTTTTAATTTACCCTATTATATGAAATTTACTCAGCGCCTAGCATATTATCTAGGCGGTTTTACTATAGGTCTTATAATATTAATGTTCTTCCTTAATGGTAAAGACGCTTCTTGCGATTATGGACCTAACGCAAGAACAACAAAAAATATAAGTTCTAAAACGATTCAATACTCAATTGAGGTTTCAAATTTTGTAACTAATCATTCCATAGACTCATCAACGGTTATAAACCTTATTAAATATGGAAATGTGGATTTTTCTAAGAGTAATACTAAACTAGATTCTTGTAAGATCTACCATATTGATAATATATACAAAGACAAAGACATTGCACTTAGTATTGAAAATTGTGATTCCATAGCTAAAATATTAGTTATGAGTTACATTAACGAATAAAACTATAATTTCATAGTATAAATATCTAATCTAGATATATAATTGTAATATTTGGATTCTTAACTTAAATCTACCAAAAAAATGAAAATACTTGTAACTGGTGCTGCAGGATTTATTGGCTTTTTCACATCAAAAGTACTACTGGAAAAAGGACATGAAGTTGTAGGTCTAGACAACATAAATGATTACTATGACATAAACCTTAAATTCTCAAGATTAAAAGAATTAGGCATTAACAGAAATGATGCCGAAATATTCAATAAATTGACAAAAAATACAAATGATAAATTTTCATTTGTTAGAATGAATCTTGAAGATCGCGAAGCTTTACCAAAACTTTTTGAACAAGAAAAATTTGATGTGGTGTGTAACCTAGCTGCGCAAGCTGGCGTTAGATATAGCCTTGAAAATCCGGAAACTTATATAGACTCTAACCTAGTTGGTTTTTTGAATATTCTTGAGTGTTGTAGACACAATGACATTAAGCATTTAGTATATGCAAGTAGTTCTAGTGTTTATGGGTTAAACGAAAAAATACCATTTTCAACAGACGATAATGTTGATCATCCGATAAGTTTGTATGCTGCTACAAAGAAGAGTAACGAATTAATGGCTCACACATACAGTCATTTATTTAATATTCCTACCACTGGTTTGAGATTTTTTACCGTTTACGGTCCATGGGGAAGACCAGATATGGCCATGTTCCTATTTACTGATGCCATTGTAAATGATAGACCGATAAAAGTGTTTAACCATGGGAAAATGGAGCGCGATTTTACTTATATTGATGATATTGTAGAAGGAGTAGTTCGTATCTGTGAAAAACCAACACAAGAACGTCTGGATGCAAAGGCACTATACAAAGTTTATAACATAGGAAATAATAATTCAGTAAAACTATTAGATTTCATAAAAGAAATAGAATCTAATCTAGGTAAGGAAGCTGATAAGAATATGATGCCAATACAACCAGGTGATGTAGAAAAAACTTGGGCAGATGTTAACCAACTTATCAAAGATTATGATTACAGACCTAACACCTCTATAAAAGAAGGGGTTAAGTCTTTTGTAAATTGGTATAAATCATATTACAGCAAATAATATAACGATCCAAAACAATATGATATACACTTCAATTTTAATTAAACGGAGTTTATCGTAAAAACCAGTCGTTGATATATTAATTTGTAGATAATTAAATAATTCTCACACTTTTGTGACGCTAAATAAATTAACCCGAGTCAAACACATAAATTTAAAAATGAAAATTTCAAAAATTTGCTGTATTGGGGCTGGATATGTAGGTGGACCTACTATGGCCGTAATTGCTAAAATGAATCCAAATATACAAGTTACCATCGTAGACATTAATGCAGAACGAATAGCTGCATGGAATGACGAAGATGTTTCAAAATTACCAATATATGAACCTGGATTAGCAGAAATTGTTGCCGAAACCAGAGGTGAAAATCTACACTTCTCAACAGAAATAGATAAAGCCATCGATGAATCTGAAATGATTTTTATTTCAGTTAACACTCCAACCAAAACGTATGGTAAAGGAAAAGGTATGGCCGCTGATTTAAAATACGTAGAGTTATGCGCCAGAAACATTGCAGATGTAGCTAAAACGGATAAGATTGTAGTTGAAAAATCTACACTTCCTGTAAGAACAGCTCAGGCCATTAAGAGTATCCTACACAATACAGGAAGTGATGTAAAGTTTGACATTTTATCTAATCCTGAATTCTTAGCAGAGGGTACAGCTATTCAAGATTTATTAAACCCAGATCGTGTTTTAATTGGGGGTGAGTCTGAAGGTGCAATAGAAGCTCTAGCTAATATATATGGTAGTTGGGTACCTCAAGACCAAATTCTAAGAACTAATGTTTGGTCTTCAGAATTATCTAAATTAACTGCTAATGCATTTTTAGCGCAACGTATCTCTTCAATTAATGCTATTTCAGAACTTTGTGAAAGAACTGAAGCAGATGTAAGCGAAGTTGCTAGAGCTATTGGAATGGACTCTAGAATTGGTTCTAAATTCTTAAATGCTTCAATTGGTTTTGGTGGATCATGCTTTCAAAAAGATATATTAAATTTAGTATATATAGCAAGAAGTTATGGATTAAATGAAGTTGCTGACTATTGGGAACAAGTAATTATACTCAACGATCATCAAAAAAGAAGATTCTCTGATAACTTAATAAGCACATTATATAATACAGTATCTGGTAAAAAAATCGCTATGCTTGGTTGGGCTTTTAAGAAAGATACCAACGACACAAGAGAATCGGCAGCAATCTATGTAGCTGATCATTTATTAAGTGAGCAAGCTAATATTGCAGTATATGACCCAAAAGTACCAAGTAAAAAAGTTTATGCAGATTTAAACTATTTACAAACACGTTCAGAAGAAGAAAACAAAACATTAGTAGAAACTTTTGAAGATCCTTATGAGGCTGTTAAAGATGCACATGCAATCGCCATAATGACGGAATGGGACGAATTTAAAAGCTACGATTGGAAAAAGATTTTTGACCTTATGAAAAAACCAGCTTTTATTTTTGATGGCAGAAACATCTTAAATCCAGAAGAAATGGCTGAAATTGGGTTTGAATATTCGTCTATTGGAAAGTAATAAAAAAGAAATCCAATGCTGAAATTAACTTAAATACTCAGCATTGGATTTTTTAATTTATAAAGCGACTTCTTTATCGGACTATGAGCCTTTTAAATAACTCTTGTTCAATGTTAGCTAATTTTATTAAATAAATACCTGGTTTAAAACTACTTACATCTACTCTTGTAGTAGTAGAAACACTTAAACTCTCATTTTCAACACTTTTTTGATAAATGAGCTTTCCAGTTAAATCATATATGTAAAAACCTGTTAATTGATCACTTCCTGAAAGTTTGATATCTACATAGTCGCTAGCAGGATTAGGATAAACCAAAAACTCAAATTCCAAAGCAGACCCATCTACAGGTTCATCAATAACGACTTCATCACCATCACAATTATCATCAACAAAAACGGTTACGGTGTCTTCATCGAAATCTAAAGCATTGAATACAGTCACAGTATATTCCGTTGTCTCAGTTGGTGATACTTGTATAGACTGTGTCGTTTCTCCTGTACTCCAAACATATTCATCACCACCAGTTGCTGTTAATGTTACTATATCACCTAAACATATCTCTTGATCTTCACCAGCATAGGCTTCAACCTCTGGTATAACATTGACTGTTACTTGTTTCTCATCATAACAATCACCTATGTAACCTCTTACCTCATAAGTTGTTGTTTGAGAAGGACTAACAGCAATATTTGGTTGTGTCGCACCATTATTCCATTCGTAGGTATTTGCGCCAGATGCAGATAACGTAACAAAATCACCACTCATGATGTCTACACTATCACCATTTAGAATTACAACATCTGGATTTGGATTAACAAAAACAGTAACATCGTCAGTATCTTCTTGTATCCCTGAAGAGACCGTTACCGTATAAGTGGTTGTTGACAAAGGGCTCACAACAATACTTTGTGTTGTTTCGCCAGTACTCCATAAATAACTATCTCCTGGACTAGATGTTAATACTACTTCATAACCTGAATTTTCACAAACATTCTCGTCTTGCCCAGCAGATACCACTAAAACCTCTTCTACTGTGACAGTTACCTGTGCTTCGGCTGTACATGTTGCATTTGTTCCTAAAACGGTATAAGTAGTAGTGGAATTAGGCGTTACAACAATTGTATCACTTACTTCACCAGTACTCCATAGGTATGTATCTGCACCAAAAACAGTCAATTGTACACTTTCACCTTCAACAATAGATAAATCTTCAGTTATCGTTAATGTTGGTAAGCTATTAACTGTTACAGTCACCTCATCTGTACTTGAACAACCATTAGAAATTACTTCAACGGTATAAGTAGTATCTACACTTGGTGTTACAGAGATTGAAGCTGTGGTTTCACCTGTACTCCACAAGTATTCATCTCCACCACTAGCAGTAAGTATTGCAGAATCACCTTCACAAATGGTTTGGTCATTACCAGCTGCAGCAATAGGTAAGTCATTGACGATTACAGTAACAGAATCGTCGTCGCTATTTCCAAAACCATCAAAAGCAGTAACCGTGTATGTAGTTGTAACCGTTGGACTAACTTCTATTGAAGTTGTGGTTTCACCGTTACTCCATAAATAAGTTTGTCCACCAGATGCAGAGAGTGTAACAGACTCCCCTTGGCAAATAGTTTGATCTAATCCAGCGTTCGCAGCGAACGCTCCTGGCAAAACCGTTATCTGATTACTTCTAAGAAAACGGTTTGGTATTTCCCCTTCTGCAAACTGCGTATATCTTGCTTCGATTTGAAAAGTTTGATTTATCGATGTATCTAATCCTGTAATTGTTCTTGTATAATTTGTAGCAGTAGCATTGTCGTTTTGATCGACTTCATTTATTATCGTATCGAATCCACCTTGTGGTTCTAAACTACCTGTATCTAATTCAAATGTTAAAATATAATCATCACCACTAAGAATAGCACTTACCAGCACTGGAGGTAATGGTAATAGTAATGACTCAACGGTTACAGTTGAATTATCGGTAAAGCCACCATCATTGGACGTGAAAGTAATATCAACTACCCCTTCTGAGATTGCTGTTACAAGACCAGTATTTTCATCAACTGTTGCAATAGCATCATCAGAACTTGACCAGAAGCCCGTTTGATCAGTGGCATTATTAGGTAGAATCTCAACATTTAAAGTAAGGGTCTCATTAACGTTAGTAGTAACTGTTTCTGGAGTTACCAAAACACTAGTAACATTAACTTCTGGGCTAACATTTACTATTCTTGTAGTCTCTTCAGCAGCATTACCTTCACTGTCATTTACATTATATGTTATCACATAGGTACCAATACTAGTAGTATCAACGGCGTCACCACCAACAACTATACTTGAAGTAATATCACCATCCTGTGGGTCAAAGGCAGTAGCACCTTCATCAGTGTAAGCACCACTATTTACAATAACATCAACGACTTCATCACCTAATAAAATAATTTCAGGCTCTTCAGCTGGAACAATTGCCCCATCTACTTGATTTAAAAATACTTCTAAATTAGTATAACCTGCATCTAAATCATTACCATTATTATCTGCTACATTTGGATTTAAACCATTTGCGGTTTCCCATGTATCTGGCATACCATCGTTATCAGTATCATATCCAGTAGGTCTAGTGTTTGTAGGCAATGTAGGATGTGGTATACTGCTTATATCATCAAAAAAAGATCCGTTGTAAGTATCATTAATAATCATATTTAAATCTCCTGTATCCTTAGAATCTCTGTATACATTTATAGAACCGTCTGCATTTAGTGTTTTATAAGCACCTAGATCACCATTTACAACAATATTATTGTAAGCATCGTTTGCACTCTCTATTGTAAAAGTTTCACCAATTAAAGGAAATTGAGTACTTGTAAAAAACTGATCACCTACAGGTGTATTAGGTACGTATGGTGCATCACTTGCTGTAAAATAAACCCACATATCTCTATCATCACTTTGGGGTGTCTCTCTTTGACCTGTCACTATGTTCCCAGAAGTATAGATTAAAGGATTTTTATCAATTCTTGCTTGAAGCTTTTGTAAAGTATTAGCAGATATAACTCCATCACCATACCATGCGTTGCTTCTAAGACCACCTACGGAAGGTTTATAATAATTATTCATTACATTATAAGTTCCTTCATGAGTAATTCTTATTAATCTGGTTCTCCAGTTATACACTACATTATTGATAATATCGTATTGTCCATTACCTTTAGGATTAGGAAATCTGTGCGAAATACCACTGTAAACATTATTTATAAAAGTAAAATCGCCTCCAACTTCGTCCACTCCTAGGATACTTCCTGTTTTACTATCTTGAAAAAAACAATTTTGAATCGTAACATTCCCCATTACTCCAGAAGTATTTCCCCAAGTAGCTGATTGATCCATTCCGTGGCTAAACGTACAATGGTCAAAAATTATATCAGTACCACCCAAATATTTAAAACTATCAGGTAAATATTGACTAGTGCCGACTTGAATAACAATACCTTCATTTCTAAATCTAACATATCTTACTATGACATTATCAACATCTTGAAACATTAAATATGAAGTTTTAATAGTAATTCCACCCTCTGGAGCTGTTTGACCTGCAATAGTCATATCATCATAATTACTACCATTTATTATTACCGCAAAAGCTCCTTCTTGTGTGGCATCAATTTCACCACTAACGTCAAAAACTATAGTTCTTGGTCCTTGAGTTTGAATGGCTTCTTTAAGTCCTCCTGGCGCATCCCAATCTAATGTTGTTACATGTATTACTTGTCCGCCACGACCACCAGTTGCATAAGCACCTGCACCTTTAGCAGATGGAAATGCTAATTGTTGGGCAAAAGTATTTTGAAGACTAAATATTAATAAAATAAAAAGGAGTGTGAAATTTAATTCACAAAAGGTTCTTGCTCTTAGTTCTTTCATTTTGGGGGCAATTTAAAATCTAAGTAGGTTTATTGTAAATCCAAATATATTTAACAGAATAAGATTTGACGTCAAAAAGCCAAACAATTCGATAAAAAGGATATATTTGTAAGTATAAACCTACCAATGTGCTATTAATCTAATTTATTTGCACAATATACGACCAGAAGTAGGTTGTTGGACGTCAGGTTAATAAACTTTTATTAACATGTTATCAAAAGCGTCGTCTTTTTAATAAGCCATCAATAATTGTAAGTTTACTTTGTTTATTAATGGAATGGCAGGCAAGTAATTTTTTATCCCAATTTGGTAGAATACTATTTACGGTTTTCTCTGAATAATCTTTAGTTGTTAATACTTCTATTTTATTGATTTTCATACTGTGCCCATATCTTTTTGCACAGTCTTGTGAAGGTCTATATAAATTATTTTTTTCGTCTCTAAATATATTACCAGCAGGACGCGATCTTCTAACATCAGAAATAATTGGATTCTTGGGATGACTTATCCACTCATCGGAAAATAAATTATCTGAATAAAATAAAAACAATTCATCAAGAGACGAAGCTCCATTGTTTTCTTTTATATTACAAAATAACCAATACTTATTATTATGTTTTAGTATAGTAGAATCCACAGCATGAATTCCTTTCATAAGCGTTTGCTTAAAACGCCATTTATAAGGAAATTCAATACATTCATAAATATCCACACTATTGTTTGCAGCAGTTTCAGGTATTAAATATAGCTTACCATCTTCTTCTATAATAAAGGGATAAGACATATGGTAATCGTTTTCTATAATGGTTTTAGGCTTTGTATAATTACCTTTTTGGTCCAATTCCATTACTGATATTTTACCTAAACCTTCTTTATATATTAACTCTTCAATAAAAAGATAATACTTATTGTTTTTTTCAACAATAAACGGATCTGCCCAAAACCTGTCCTTAGGTGGCACTATCTTTTTGAATCTAAAAAAAGATTTAGACCAGTCTTGTTTGGAGTTGAATTTAAAAAGTAGTATCCATTGATTGAAATAGAATGTATTATAAACGAGAGAATTAATCTTTCTTTTAGCAATAACTCCCATCGCCTTTAGAACTTGGAAGTTTGTTGGTGTTAAAAACAATCTATTACTATAAAAATCTAGATCTTCTGACTTTTCTAAACTACTAAAGAATTCATCTGGACCTAGCGTATGTAACTCTTTTAATTTTCTAGGCATCATATTTAATGCCTTCCAATAATATTTATTTTTATTTCTTTTGACACTTAATTTTTCTGTAGCACTAAATGAATCTGATAACTTTAAGCCTCCGTCTAAATCTTCAGATAAAATCTGTAGTATTACACCTGTTACATCCCAATTTTCAAAAACCTCCCAAGTACCTGCAGGTCCTCCTCTATTTACAGTATTGTCGCCGTGATGGTATGACCAGATACCATATCTGGCTATTTTTAGGATGTCTCCTCGTAATATTCTAAAACCTAGCCTTATTAAGATATCTAGATCATATTTTTTTATTTCAGCGATATCGTCTTCTATAATATAATCACTAAACTTTTTCTGTTTAGGAACAACAACTATTTCGTCACAACTGACCAGTTCTTTTACTTTTTTAGACTTAAAAGCATCAGGTGTAACTTTAAACAATTTAGAATCTATCTTGTTATATAAAATCCACACTAGCTTTTTTCTCAGTTCATAAATTGTTCTGAACTTAGACTTCTTATTATTGCTAGTGCTACCGTTCTTTATTATAAGGGATATTTCAGCATAATCAGAAGAGTTTAATATTTCGAGCATTTTATAAGCCCAATTAGGAATATTATCGCTGTCTACTAATAATCCGATTTTCAATTTACGATTCATCATTATAATAAAGTATTGAGGTAAAAGCTTTTGTAATTAAATAATTGAAGAAATTCAAATATGCGACATTTTAGTTATATAAAAAAAGTTTTTTGTTTATTGAACTCTTTATGGTATTAAAGCGTAAAGTAAAGGCGAAAAACAAACTATAACTTGCTCATTTTATTACATAAACGAATTTATCTGTAATGTCAACCCAAAAAAATGGCATTTATTTCTCTTTTATGCATATTTACGCAAAATTAACCTGCTTATGGATTCAACCAAAAAAGAAAAGAAAAGTAGATTATATCACTTAGATTTAATTCGTTTTTTCGCCGCTTTGTATGTTGTTCTATATCATTACGGATATAGAGGCTATGCAAAGGATAATTTCTCTATTTTACGATTCCCAGAGCTAGAAAGCTTTTCTAAATACGGTTACTTAGGAGTTGATTTGTTTTTTATAATAAGTGGTTTTGTAATTCTTTTGTCTGTAAGGAAGTCTAGTTTTATGGACTTTATGATTTCAAGGATAACGCGTTTATATCCAGCTTATTGGTTCTGCGTAATTTTAACCGCGTTAGTAATTTATTTCTTTGATGGAAATTTATTTAAAGTAACCTTACCACAGGTTTTATTTAATCTAACCATGTTAAATGGATTTTTTGGTGTTGAATATGTAGATGGAGTGTATTGGTCATTATTAATAGAACTTAAATTTTATATATTGATAGGTTTGATATTGCTATTTAGACTTATGAAGCATATCAAACTTTTTGCCTACATTTTGTTGTTCTTCGCTATTGCCCAGTTAATAGTTCCGTTTAAAGATGCACCTATATTACTAAAAATTATTTATTATGTAACCTTTGCAAAGTATAGTGCGTACTTTGTTGCAGGAATGTTTTTCTATTTAATCAAAACAGGAAAAAGATCAATTTTCAATATAATTCCTATACTTATTTCCTATGTAGTTGCAATATTATACGCTGTTGGAAAGGTACAAGATAGAAACCTAAGATATGATAATTCATACGATGAGAATGTAGTTGCTATTCTTATCACAGTATTTTTCATCCTTATGTTTTTAATAAGCTATGGCAAATTGCTTTTTTTAAATAAAAGAATATTTTACTATTTCGGTATACTAACCTACCCTCTGTATTTAATACATCAAAATATAGGTTTTATAATATTTAATACACTCGGAAAATCAATGAACAAATGGTTATTGCTTAGCATAGTTATGATTCTTATGATATATGTCTCATATTTAATACATAAATTCATCGAAAAGCCTCTAAGTAGATCAATAAGAAATAAGCTAACCAATAGCAAGCTTTTAAATACTATAAGACTAAGGACAGAGCCCACAAAGCTAGGTGTTAAAAATTAAAAGATGCATCAATTCCAAATCAATATTTCAATTAAGAAATTAAAAACCTTAAATCCTAAGACGGAAATTAACATCATTATCAATTTTTAGATAACATAGATTTTAGATAATTCTCATATAACTAAAACACTTAAAGAAAAATCAAATAGCTTACAAATAAACAGAAATGGCTTCTATAAATATAAAATCATTAATTTCTAGTTTAGTTTCAAAGCTAAAAAGTCCTTTAGTAAGAAATGTAATTATTGTAGCCTTAGTTACACTTTTTATAAAGGTTTTGGCCTTTTATAAAGAAACAATTATTGCCAGTAAATTTGGTTTAGGGTTCGATTTAGATACATTTTTAGTTGCCTTACTTATACCCTCTTTTATTCAAAGTGTATTTCTTAACTCATTAACAAACCTGTTTATTCCAAATTACATTGTAGAGTTAAAGAATAAGGGTAACATTGCTGGTTTTCAAAGTATCGTTTTTTTAATGGCATTTGCGGTAGCATTATTTTCAACACTTTTAGCATATTTTGTTATTGATTTATTTCTTGAAGAGGTGTTTCCTAACAAATCTGTAGACTATTATTTGCAAGTAAAGAAGCAGCTTTTTATCATTTTACCCTGTTTAGCATTATGGGGTTTTACGTCTGTTATATCTGGTCTTTTAGAAATTGGTAATAAATTTTTGGTATCAACAATTCAAGGTGTATTCCCTATCCTTACTGTAATTATATGCTTATTGTATTTCAAGTCTTACTTTGGAGATATGGTTCTGGCTTATGGTAGTCTGTTTGGGAGTATCATTAGTTTTATATTCATTCTATTATTTGGATTACACCATAAAGTCATATACATAGGTAAGCCGGTAATGAACAAAAACTCTTGGGAAATGGTCAATCAGTTACCGCCCAAAATTTCTTCAAGTTTTTTATCTGCTATGAATAATTTTATTGATCAGTTTTTTGCAGGTCAACTAGCTATAGGCTCTATTGCAGCTTTAAATTATGGTAATAGATTTCCTGCTTTTGGTGTCACAATTGTTATTATGGCATTTGGAAGCGTTCTTTTACCACATTTTTCTAGACTAGTTAATGAAGATTTAAAAATGGCTTACAGTCATCTTTTTAAAACTTTAAAAATGATTTTTTTCTCAGGCATTATAGTAGTCGTCATTCTTATTTTGTTTTCTGATTCTATTATAGAATTGTGGTTAGAACGTGATGAATTTACAGCTGAAGACACTATTAAGGTATCTAGAATTCAGCAAATTCTTCTCATTAATGTACCTTTTTATTTGTGTACTAGGATAATAGTAAAATTCTTAACGAGCATAAATAAAAATAAATTTATGGCTTGGGTGTCACTACTTAATTTAGTAGTCAATGTTATTTTAAACATAATATTAATAAAATACTATGATGTTTATGGACTGGCATTTAGCACAACATTAGTATTAATTATTAGTAGTTTTTTCTATTTTGGTTTTACTTATAAACAATATAAAAAATTAAGTTTATGAAAATTGATTTTCTAGTCAACTCTTTAGTTCCTGGTGGAGCGGAAAGAGTTCTTGTTTTACTTGCTAATTTTTTTAAAAAACAAGGGCACGACGTTACGATAATAACTTTTAACGAACCTGAGATATGGAAGCCAGATCCAGAAATCACAAGAGCAAGATTACATGACGGAAAGATTAAAAATCATATGGTTAGGAGTTTGGTCAATCTTGCAAAGTACTATTCTAAAAAGAAAAACAGACCAGATGTGCTTATTTCATTTATGATTCAAACTAACTTAATAGGTATACTAGTTAGTAAGCTATATAGAATAAAGGTTATCGCATCAGAGCACAACAACCACCTAAAGGAGACTGACCGTATTGGGCGAATGACAAGAAAATATTTTTATAGATTAGCCAATAAACTAACCGTATTAACTCATTTTGATAAAATTCATTATGATAAATTAGGTGTAGACACTTATGTAATGCCAAATCCATGTACATTTGATATCTATGAAGAAGAAGTAAGAAAAAGAGAGAAAATCATTTTAGCTGTTGGAGCTCTAAATAGATATCACCATAAAGGATTTGATAATCTTATTAAATTGATAGCACCTATCCTAAAGAAACACAAGGATTGGAAACTTAAGTTGGTAGGTGGTGGAACCAAAGGAACTAACTTTTTAAAGGCACTTGTAGATGAGTATAATATACAAGACAAAGTTATATTTACTGGATTTTCAACAGAGGTGTCAGATATAATGAAAAAATCGGATATTTACATTATGACGTCTCGTTGGGAAGGATTACCAATGGTACTTATAGAAGCCATGTCTCAAGGTTTGGTTTGTATTTCATATGATTGTAAAACTGGTCCCTCAGAAATTATTGAAAATGAAACAAACGGAATTTTAGTAGAAGATCAGAATATTGAAGAAATGTCTTTAAAATTAGAAGAACTTATTAATAACCCAGACAAAAGAAATAAGTTAGCAAAAGCAGCCACAGAATCGTTAGACAGGTATGACATATCCTCAATTTATGATAGGTACATGAAAATTATAAACAGCTTTTAATGTGAAACTAAAGACATTAATACATATCTGTTTTCTGTTACCTTTTGTTTTTACTTTATTTAATGCACAGGTATTAATAAGTATCTTAGTATATGATGTATATGCTCAGATAATGGCTTATGCAAATTTAGGCCTGCTCGTTTTAGGTGTTATACTCTTGTTTAAAAATCATGGGGAATTCTCTAGAACAGCTAAAATGTGGATAATTTTTTTCATACTTTATTTTACAATTGGTATGACAGCTGGCATTATACACGATCATCCGTCTAATATAATTGTCAGCATTATTCCTTTATTTTATGTTGTTGGTTTCTACTACTACCTAAGCTTTGCAGAAAATAGAGTTTTGTTTGAAAAGGTAGCGTTTATATGCCTTATAATTGTTTGTCTGTTATGTATTCATTGGTATAACATAAACTTTGATTTAGATAAAGGAGGTGTACATATATATACCGTAGACAGGGCACAAGGAGTTTACGGTGATGCAAATAATATGGCTTTAACTTCAATAATAGCTTTTGTTTTTGTCTACAAGATCTTTCAGCCAAAAAATAAAATGCTTTACATTTTAAAATTAGCATTATTGTTTGCCATGTTTTATAGCTTATTTGTAACTTTTTCAAATACAGGCTTCATGGTACTTATTGTATCATTGGTGATGTTAAACCACAACTTTTTTAAAGGCATAAGACTTCTTATAGGAATTATATTAATACCAGTCCTCTACATATTTTTACTCAATTTAAACAACTTAACAGCAGACCTGGATTTGGTTGGGCAGCAGCGAGATAAAATAAATAATATTGTAAATATAGTATCTCTTAATTTTGATAAGGTTGATGACTCTGGGCGAAATGAGTTGGTTGCAAAACTTTTAACTTACGTATACGAAAATCCTTTTTTTGGTAATGGTGTAGATTTTGCAATTTCAAAACACGGTCATAATACAATTATAGGTGTTTGGGCAGATGCTGGTTTATTTGTCCTTTTGTTTTTCTTAGGAATGCTTTTTACTTATTTTGTTAGAGCTATAAAATCTTCCACTGAAACAAGATTCTTTGTTTTGCCTCTTTTAATTGCTATGTGCATATTTATGCTTAGTCTGCAAACTATAATTAACCAACCATATTTGATAGCCTTTTTTATGTACATTGGCTATAAAATAGATTTTGCTCAAGAAAACGAGGAGAATGTAACACAAATTGAAGAGTGAAATTTTAAACCTAATTTTAATTACTGATGTTTAAAATCAATCATAAAGTATTAAACGTTATACTATTAATACTTCTCGCCATTGTAGTTATAAAAAACAATTACCTAAGTAAGCTTGGGTTAATCCTATTCAAAGACAGTACCCACAATTATAAATCAAACAGAGAATACAAACGACAACTGGACCTATATGAGGTATACTCAAAAAAGCAATGTAATTATGTAATGCTTGGTAATTCTATAACTCAAAATGTTAATTGGAACGAGTTGTTAAATAGAACAGACATTATTAATCGTGGTATAGGTATGGATGTTACTGCGGGTTTTAAAGAAAGGCTAAATCATGTAACTAATTTAAATCCAAAATATTGTTTTGTTATGGGTGGTATAAATGATATTCTTTTTGACATCAAGGTTGATGAAATTCTTACTAATTACAAGGACATTCTTCTCGCTTTAAAAGCTGAGAATATTATTCCAATAATCCAAAGCACCCTCTTTGTTTCTGATAGTTATGAAAATGCTAATTCTATAAATAAAAAAGTAGGTAGTTTAAATTTAAGACTTATTGAATTAAGCAAATCACTTAATGTAAAATATTTAGACTTAAATAATATACTTTCCACAAATAAAAATCTCAAAGATTCTTACACCACAGATGGAATTCACCTCAATGCAAAAGGCTACCTTGAATGGAAGAAAATACTTGCTATGGAAATGAAAAATCACCAATTATCCGATTAATAGTAACTGTTATTGCAGATAAAAGTAATTACTTGACAGTTAAAGGAATAATTTTGATTTTTTGACATTGTTAATCATATTTGTAACGTAATCAACCCAAATCAAAAAGCGAAATGCGAATAGTTATTTCCCAAGTAAAATTAATCTATTATAAGATTCATATTCAATTGTTTTAGATGAAAAAATTTCTGAAACATATAACCTATGGTTTCTTTTTCTTTGTGCTAATCAATCTTTTAATTGTATTAAAGTACGAGTATCCAGCATATAAAGCTATAAAAGAAAAAACCCACAAAAATTACTTAAAGTGGAATAGTATCTATGAAAATAAAAACACTTACGATTTAATAATTTTAGGATCAAGTAGATCGTATACTGGTTTTAATCCAAAAGTCATAGACTCTGTATTAAAACTAAAATCATTTAATATGGGAACTTCTGCACAAGATATAGCAGAGTCCTATCACTCTTTAGTTGAAATATTAAATTATCAAAACCCTAAATACGTAGTTCTTGAAACATTCTTAGACCTATCTGACGATATACATGATTATTATCAGATTTTCTCAAATGCTTCCTTTTTTAAATCTTCATCAAATAAATTTGAATTAATCACTAATGGTTATGGAAGCAACGGAATGGCCAACTATATCATACCATTAATGAAGTTTAATAATTACATAAAACAAGATATTATTACTGTTTTTTCTAACACAGCTCAAAAAGCACCTGAAACTGATTGGTATAAAGGATATTTAAGAGATACATTAATTATTACAAAAAAGAAGATAGCGGCTTTAAGTCCTGTGCCAAATTTTGACAATACACCTTTTAATAAAGAGCGATTTAACACCTATTTTAGCAAGATAAACGAGTTATGCAAATCTAAAGGAATTAAACTAATAGTCTTAAGAGCCCCTTACCCTCCTACTCGACTTAAACTCGGTGATAATACAGATGAAGAGAGTTTTTATAAAAACTATTTTAAAAACATTAAAGATGTTGAGTACTACGATTTAAACCATTATAAAGCTGATATATTCAAATATAGAGATGAAGACTTTTCAGATCATCACCATGCTAACCTCACAGGTGCTAATAAAATTAGTCTTCAACTCTCTGATATTATAAAAACCAATCAAACTAATTTATAACTACCATGCTATTTAATTCAATAGAATTTTTCATCTTTTTACCTATAGTATTTGCAATATATTGGGTCATTGGTAATAATCGCATTAGACAACAAAATCTTTTGATTGCGATAGCTAGCTATGTGTTCTATGGTTGGTGGGATTGGAGATTTTTGTTTTTGATTTTGTTTAGCTCTTTGGTAGATTACACTATAGGTTTAAAGCTCGAATCTGAGGATAAACCATCCAAACGCAAAGCATTATTATGGGTTAGTATTTGTGTAAATCTAGGTTTCCTTGGTTTCTTTAAGTACTACAACTTTTTTGTTGATAGTCTTGTTGACTCCTTTACCTTTTTTGGTAGTGAACTAAGCATTAACACATTAAACATTATTCTTCCAGTAGGTATAAGTTTTTATACTTTTCAAACTTTAAGCTATACCATAGATGTTTACAATAAAAAATTAGAGCCAACTAAAGATTTTCTGGCTTTTATGGCTTTTGTTAGCTTTTTTCCTCAGTTAGTTGCCGGACCTATTGAAAGAGCCACTAACCTATTACCTCAGTTTCATGTAAAAAGAGAATTTGTTTATAAGAATGCTGTTGATGGGCTACGACAAGCACTTTGGGGATTATTCAAAAAAGTTGTAATTGCTGATAATTGTGCAACTTATGCCAATATGATTTTCAATAATCAAGAAGATTATTCTGGCAGCACACTTCTTATGGGAGCATTTTTCTTTGCTTTTCAAATTTATGGTGATTTTTCCGGGTATTCAGATATAGCTATTGGTATTTCGCGTCTATTTGGTTTTAATCTAAAAAGGAACTTTGCTTTTCCTTATTTCTCAAGGGATATTGCAGAATTTTGGAGACGTTGGCACATATCCTTGTCAACATGGTTTAGAGATTACTTATACATTCCGTTAGGTGGTAGTAGAGGTGGCACAAAGATGAAAGTCCGAAACACATTTATTATTTTCATTGTAAGCGGATTTTGGCATGGTGCCAATTGGACGTTTGTAGTTTGGGGTGCATTAAATGCCATATATTTCTTACCTCTCCTTCTTTTAAATAAGAATAGAGTAAACACCAATCTTGTTGCAGAAGGAAAATATTTACCAACAATAAGGGAGGTTTTTCAAATGGCAACAACATTTTTTATAACTTTAATTGCTTGGATATTTTTTAGAGCAGATAACGTAACAAATGCATTTGTATACATTAAAGATATGTTTACAACATCATTATTTACTACACCTGAAATCTTACCATTTACAATTTTAGGATTGGTAGCTTTTTTTACATTTATAGAGTGGCTAGGGAGATCTGGCGAATATGCCATTGAAAAAATTGACTTTATGAAACGCCCAGTTCGATGGTGCTTCTATTTCTTACTGGTTGTATTAATATTTAGCTTTACTGGCGAACAGCAAGAATTCATTTACTTCCAATTCTAAGATTGATGAAAAAGTTTATTAAAAACTGTGTTTTATTTTTTCTATTGTTACTAATAATAGGTGAATTTGTCGTAAGGTTTACTCATGCTGTTTCTGATATACCAAGAAGAACAATAGATAATACAGGTATTCAAAAATACTTTACAAATCAAACTGGTTATTGGAAAGGCGGTGACCATAAATGGAAGATTAACGAATTAGGCTGGCCAGGTGATTTACCCTCATCTTTTGATAAATTAATAACTATTATTGGCGATTCTTACATCGAAAATTTTATGAATCCTAATGAGTGTCATCAAGGTCCACTTTTAAAGAAAAGAATGTCGGATTATAATTTTATGGAAGCTGGAAGATCTGGTGTATCTTTTATTGAGGCAATGGAAATCAGTAAACATTTAGATACACTACAGCCTGTACAAACCCTAATCTATGTTAATGATAATGATTTCTATGAGAGTATTACCGAGATTAAAAAAATGAGAGATATTACTCAACTTAACTTAGAAAAGGATCAGATAATATATGGTGAAATGAAATCACCAGGATTAAAAAAAATTCTGTACAATTGGAAATTACTCTACTACTTTTATAACAGATATCCGATTAACTTTTCAAATGAGAATAAAGAAAATGAAATAAAAGAACCAGAGTTTGATAAAGCATTAAAGTTCAAAAATGAAATTTTAGAATTATTTAAGTTCATTAAGAACAATTATGAAACATCTAACAAGACTTTAATTTTTCACCCCAAAACCAACGACTATTTCATAAAGTTGGCCAAAGAACATGGATTTAAGACTATCGTATTAGACTCCAGTAGAGATAATAAATCATGGACGTTTGATTACGATTCTCATTGGACATGCTATGGGCACGAACAAGTAGCCAATCAAGTTACGATTGTATTGAATGAATACTTAAAAGGAAAAGGCCAATAAAATGATTGAATCTAAATCTGATTATAAAGACTACCTTAATAAAGATAAAATTGCACTTGGCATCAAATCCTCTGGTTTTGAGAATAAGCTAATTAATTTCATCTCACCAAATCCTATATGGACGTTTCAAAAATCGCTGAGAAAGTTAGAATATTATACAAATTGCAAAAACACAGGAATTAATAAAATCTATTGTTATTATTTAAGATTCAGATTCAAAAAAATATCTATAAAACTTGGCTTTTCAATTCCTATTAATGTCTTTGGACCAGGACTTTCAATTGTACATTACGGTACTATAGTCGTCAATTCTGCATCATCAATAGGTGCAAATTGTCGCATGCATGCTGGTGTAAATATTGGTGCGTCTGGTGGTCAAAAAGAAGCTCCGCAGTTAGGTGATAATATATATTTAGCACCAGGAGCAAAAATTTATGGTAACATAAAAATTGCAAATAACTGTGCTATAGGTGCCAATGCAGTTGTTCATAAATCTTTTGAAGAAGAAGGTATTATGATTGCAGGAAATCCCGCAAAAAAAATAAAAGCTATTGATATACGAAAAATCATAAAACATATTCAATAGTTTTTTAAATCTTCTTAAATCCAAACCAAAATGGAATCCAACAAAAAAACAAAAATTCTGTTCGTTTTGCCTTCATTAGTACCAGGTGGTGCAGAACGTGTCATTTCATTTGTTGCAAATAATATAGATAGAAATATATTTGAACCTGTTTTAGTCATAGCAGGTTTTGATAAAGATATTGCTTATGATGTTAGCAAGACAAATACCATCTACTTAAAAAAGTCTAGAATCCTTACTGCTATACCCTCAATAATTACAACAATTTTACGCTTAAAACCTGATATTGTGGTTAGCTCCATATCTCATGTTAACACAGCCATGTCGATAATTTCACCACTTTTTAGAAAAACAAAATTTATTGGAAGAGAATCTACAGTTTTAAGCAAACGTAAAAATGAAAAAAAATCTAGAAAATGGTCTCCTGCATATTTTTTACCTGATGGTTTCAAAAATTTAGATAAACTTATTTGTCAATCTCAAGATATGGCGGAGGATATGATTAAAAACTATAACGTACCAAAGGAAAAAACATGTGTTATTAATAATCCTATCTCTAGCTTACCTGAAGTAAAACAAAATAAACCAAAGGCGGACGAGAAAAGATTTATTACAGTAGGAAGGTTAACGGAAGTAAAGGGTTATGAGCGTATTTTAGAAATACTTTCAAAACTAAAAACACCTTTTGTTTATACTATTATAGGTAATGGTAGTCTGAAAGAACAAATATTCGGCAAAGCCAAAGAACTAGGAATAGAAAAAAACATCATTCACATTGAGTTTTCAAACGAGCTAAGTAAACATTTTTCGGAAAACGACATATTCCTACAAGGCTCTTATGTCGAAGGTTTTCCTAATGCAGCTCTAGAAAGCTGCGTAGTTGGTACTCCTGTAATAGCCTTTAACGCTCCAGGTGGCACAAAAGAAATCATTGATAATGGCGTTAACGGTTATATAGTTGAAAACCAAGAAGAGTTTTTAGATAAACTGAACGAAAACAAAACGTGGGACCCAAATATCATCAGAGATTCTGTATACAAAAAGTTTAATAGTGAAAAGATTTTAAAAGAATATGAAGATCTTTTTTTAGAGGTCACAAAAAAATAAATCATATTTCTTTTTAACATAGAAAATCTACAATTATCGATAAAATGAGTTTAGTCAATTAATTGTTGCTATGTTTGGCACTAATATGCATAATATCAACAAGATATTTATTTTATGACCCCAAATCAGAAAAAAAATATTACTATCCTAGCCATATCACTTGCCAGTGGTGGTGCAGAAAAAGTGATTAGCTTACTTTTAAAGGAGTTAAGACACGATTACAACGTTACTCTAGTTCTTTTTCATAAAGTTTTACACTTCCCTGTTCCTGAAGGTGTAGAAATTTTCGCCATGAGCGATAAACATGCTAATAGACCTTTTTACAAGAAGTTTTTTGATTCCATTGGCTTTATTTTTAGGTATTACCGTTTCATTAAAAAGAATAACATTGAAATCTCTGTTTCTTTTTTAGCCTTTCCTAATTTAATAAATGGAATTGTGGCTACATTTAATAAAAATGTAAAAACAATTATTAGCGAAAGAGGTTTTCCTTCAGACAATGTAACTAGTAAATTATCCTTTTATATTTCTAAGATCTTCTACCCTATTTTGTATAACAAATGTGATAAGTTGTTTTCTAATTCTGTTTATATAAATGAAGATTTAAAAGATAATTTTGGTATTAAAATTCCTATGGAGGTTATCTATAATCCAATAGAACTACCAAGCAGAGCAATACACCCAGAAAGCCTAAACAACAATACAAACACGTTAAAGCTTATTACAGCAGGTACTATTAATAAAAGAAAAAATCAAATCATGGTTATTAGAGCCATAAAGGAATCTAAATTGGATTACGATTTTTCTATTCTTGGTGATGGAGATTTAAGGAATTATCTAACAGAAGAAATAGAAAAGTTTAAATTAGAAGATCAAATTACACTCAAAGGAAGAGTGAAAAAAGTAAATGAATATCTTATAGATAATGAGTGCTTTGTACTTTCATCGTTTACCGAAGGTTTTCCAAATGCATTAATAGAAGCCATGGCAATTGGTTTACCAAGTGTATCAACAAATTGCTTATCTGGTCCGTTAGAATTATTAAATGAAAACGAACCAATTAACATAAAAAATGGTGAATTTTATATAGGGAAATACGGTTTGTTGGTTAATAATGACGATCATATCGGACTAAGTAAAGCTTTAGATTATTACCATCAAAACCCTGCCGAAAGAGTACGCTTTAGTCGATTAAGTTTAGAACGCGCAAAAGCTTACGAACTAAAATCTATTTACAGCCAATTCAACCAATTTATTAAAAGCTAAGATATGTGCGGAATTAACGGACTTATAGATAAAACCAAGATGAGTGAAGACAAAATGTCTTCTGTACTCAACGCCATGAATGACCTTATCATTCATAGAGGACCAAATGAGGACGGTGTCTTTGCAGAACAAAACGACAATTATACTGTAGGTATGGCTATGCGTCGTTTGTCTATTATAGATTTATCATCTGGTAAGCAGCCTATTTTTTCTGATGATAAGCAGATTATTATTGTTTTTAATGGTGAAATCTACAATTACAGAACTATTAAAGCTAGATTGGTTTCAGAAGGTGTAACCTTCAATACTACAAGTGATACTGAAGTTATTTTAAAGGCCTACGAAAAATATGGTGTAGAATCCTTTCAATGGTTAGATGGCATGTACGGTTTCAGTATATATGACAAAAAGATAAACAAGCTTTTTATTGCCAGAGATTTTTTTGGTGAAAAACCATTATACTACACTCAAAATGATAATCAGTTTTTATGGGCTTCAGAATTAAAGTCTATCATAAAAACTATTGACTATAAGCCAAATATTTCAAAAAAAGGATTAAATCTTTACTTTAGATTAACCTACATTCCTGCGCCACATACAATTTATGAAGGCATTCATAAGTTAGAGGCTAATCACTATTTAGAATATGATTTTGAGTCATTTCAATATAGTATTCATAAAATCAACCACGAACCAGCACCAAAAACAGCAGATATTTCATTTGAAGATGCAAAAGCAAAAACTAGAGAACTGGTTTACAATAGTGTAGATAGCAGATCTATTGCTGACGTTGGACTAGGAACATTTTTATCTGGTGGTGTAGATTCGTCTATCGTGTCGCTTTGTTTATCGCAAGCTACAGATAAAAAAATTGATACTTTCTCAATAGGTTTTAAAAAAGCCTCTTATGATGAAACGGATAAATCTCGTGTGGTTGCTAAAATGTTAGACAGTAATCATCATGAATTTATTATAGATGAAGATGATTTAAAACACAATATCCATGAGATACTCGTTAATTTTGATGAGCCTTTCTCAGATACTGCAGCCTTGCCTACGCACCTACTTTCAGAAAAAACCAGAGCACACGTTACTGTGGCGCTAACTGGTGATGGTGGTGACGAAGTTTTTGGAGGTTACAATAAGTATTACATTGGCAAGATGAACAAAAGGTACACAAGTGTGGTACCAAAAGCGCTTCATAAAACTATCTCCAAACTAAGTAACAAATACTTAATCAATAAAGATGATACGCGTGGTAAGAGATTTCAAATTAATAAGTTATTAAACGCTATCAACTACGAAGGTGATTTTTATTGGGATATCATTTCCCTTGCTAATACGAGTAAACTACTATCAGAAATAATGCAAGACGATTATTACGATAGGGATTTATTTCAAGAGTATAAAGAGGTTTTAGGTAAACAAAAGATTGAAAGCCTTACAGACTTTAGACTTGTAGACAAGATTTTGAGTCTTGAAGGTGGCATGTTAGCAAAGGTAGACAGAACCAGTATGCTTACCTCTTTAGAATGTAGAGCACCATTTTTAAACAAATCTATTTGGGAATTCACCAACACATTACCAGAAAGCTATCTAATGAAGGGATGGAACAAAAAGTACATTCTAAAAGAAGCCTTTAGAGACCAATTTCCGCAAGACTTTTTAGAAAAAGGCAAAAGCGGATTTGGTTCACCTACAGGAGATTGGCTAAGACAAAGCCTTCGAAAAGAATTAGAAAGTTATATAGAGCCAGAAATGCTTAAAAAACAAGGCATTTTTAAAGTAGACGTTATAACCAAGTTGGTTCAAGATCACCTTGACAGCAAAAAAGATAGCACCTTTAGAGTGTGGTCTTACTACTGTTTCCAAAAGTGGTATAAATTTAATTTTCTAAATGAAAACTAATACAATGCAAAAGAAGAGAGTACTTATTATAGCATCCTTTGCTGGTTCTTTAATTCGGTTTAGAGGTGATTTCATCAAAAGCCTAGTTGCTAATGGTTTTGAGGTTTTTACAGCGTCACCAAGCTACACCGAAGAAGATTTACAATTAATAAAAGAACGTGGTGCGAATCCTATAGAATTTAATTTACAACGTACAGGTTTAAACCCTTTTAAGGATTTTAAATCCATATTAGAATTAAAATCTATAATGAAGAAAAACAAAATAGATCTAGTTTTTCCTTATACGGTAAAACCTGTCATATATGGCTCATTAGCTGCAAACATGATTAAAGTTCCTGTAATATCATTAATCACTGGATTAGGCTTTGCCTTTACCGGACTTACGCGTAAGGCAAGAATATTACAGCGTTTTAATGAAACTTTATATAAACTTTCAATTAGAAAAAACAAGTTTATTGTCTTTCAAAATAAAGACGATTATCAATTGTTCTTAGATCGTAAAGTAATTTCAAAAAAACAACCTGTAGCGTTCGTAAGTGGCTCTGGTGTTAATCTGAATGAATTCACTTTCAAAGAAAAAAATCCGACAGATAAAGTTAGTTTTTTACTTATTGCCAGATTAATCAAGGAAAAAGGTATTGCACTATACATGGATGCTGCAAGAGCATTGAAGCCAAAATATCCAAATGCTGAATTTCATGTTATTGGTGCTTTAGAAACCTCTCCTAGCGCTATTAGTGAAGATGAACTGCACGAATTACATGAAAAAAGTATCATTATTTTTCACGGTAGACAAATGGATGTAGATAAACATCTTCACCAAAGAGATGTTTTTGTACTGCCAAGTTATTACAGAGAAGGTATACCAAGAACAACTCTTGAAGCCCTTGCTTGTGGAAACCCAATAATCACGACAGATTCTGTAGGCTGTCGAGAATCTGTAAAAGATGGTGTAAATGGAAAGCTAATAGAACCTCAAAATTTAGAAGCTTTGGTTAATGCTATGGAATTCTTCATTACCAATCCTCATAAAATAAAGGAAATGGGAATCAACAGTCGTAAATATGCTGAAGAACGTTTTGATGTAAATATTATTAATAATGATTTAATTGAGCTTATTAATCAATCATTAAAATAAATGCTGTTAATTTATAGATTACTAAAACATAAATAACCAACAAATAATCAATCAATTATGTATAAGTTATTTTTAAAAAGACTAATCGATTTTATAATTGCTTTAATAGGACTTTTAATTCTGTCTCCAATCATAATCACCATTATAATTTTATTAGCTATAGCCAACAATGGTAAACCGTTTTTCTATCAAAAGAGAACAGGAAAAGGTGGAAAAATATTCACCATAGTGAAGCTAAAAACCATGAACGACAAAAAAGATGCTAATGGTAATCTTTTACCAGACCATATAAGAATTACTAAGGTTGGAGATATTTGTAGACGCTATTCTTTGGATGAAATTCCTCAGCTATTTAATATGCTAAAGGGTGACATGAGTTTGATTGGCCCTCGTCCTCTTCTCCCAAAATACCTTCCACGATACACTAAAGAGCAGTTTAGAAGACACAACGTAACTCCTGGAATTACAGGTTGGGCACAGGTTAATGGTAGAAATGCCATAAGCTGGGAAGAAAAGTTTAAGCTAGACACTTATTATGTAGATAATCAATCGTTTATTTTAGATTGTAAAATCTTTTTTAAGACCATTCAAAATGTTATTGGCAAAAAGGATATTAATTCTTCTACAAACCAACCGATGCCAGAATTTATGGGCACTGAAGGTAAAGCTTAATGACCAAGGTTTTGATATTATTTAATCGGACCTTAAATCTTTAGTATTTAAACTATTGGAGCTAAAATTTAACAACGTAAATATTTACCTTTTATCGTGTTTATTTGGGATGAGCAAGAATATTAACGCATCTTTAAACCGATTTTAGATCGTGTCCCAAATCCCTCTAAGACATGAAATTGAGACAGTAATTATTAATTACTAAAACAATTTTACTTATGAAACCGAAAATATGGTTATCGTCGCCACATATGAGTGGTAATGAACAGACTTACATAAAAGAAGCTTTTGATACCAATTGGGTTGCGCCATTAGGACCTAATGTGAATGGATTTGAAAAAGACTTAGAATCTTACCTAAATGAAGACAGATATGTTGCAGCATTAGCTTCTGGTACTTCTGCGCTTCACTTAAGCTTAATACTTTTAGGAGTTACAAATGGTGATGAAGTTATCTGCCAAAGCAAAACGTTTTCAGCTTCAGCTAATCCAATAATATATCAAGGTGCCACACCTATTTTTGTGGATAGTGAAGTGGAAACTTGGAACATCTGCCCTATTCAATTAGAAATTGCAATTAAAGACAGAATAGCTAAAGGCAAGAAACCTAAAGCAATAATTGCTGTACACCTCTATGGAATGCCTTATAAGGTTGATGAAATTCATGATGTAGCAAAGAAATATGAAATTCCGGTTATTGAGGATAGTGCTGAATCTCTTGGCAGTCATTATAAAGGTCAAAACTGTGGTACCTTTGGTGATTTATCTATTTTATCTTTTAACGGAAATAAAATTATAACAACTTCTGGTGGTGGTGCTTTAGTAACCAGAAAAGAAGAACATAAAAAACAAGCTGTTTTCCTCGCAACTCAAGCCAGAGACAATGCACCTCATTACCAACATACACACATAGGTTACAACTATAGAATGTCTAATATTATCGCTGGTATTGGCAGAGGACAAATGACTATTTTAGATAGCCACGTTGAAAAACGCCGTTCTAACCATGAACTATATTGCAATACCTTTAAAGACAATAAACAGATAACTTTTTTAAGAGAACCTGAAGGTCATTTTTCTAATCGTTGGTTATCTTGTATTCTTTTAGACTCTTTTGAAACAAGAGAAGGATTAAGATTAGCTTTAGAAAAAGAAAACATAGAATCCAGACCATTATGGAAACCGATGCATCAACAACCTGTTTTTAAAGATGCTCCGAGTTACCTAAATGGTGTCTCTGATGATTTATTTAACAGAGGGCTCTGCTTACCAAGTGGATCAAACCTTGGCAAAGAAGAGTTAGATAGAGTAATTTCAGCTATAAATATGTATTTTGCAGTATGTTAGAAAAATTTCTAAATAAAATATCTCAAAGATATGCCTCTAAATGGGTAGTACTGCTATTTGACATAATGGTTGTAGTTGCTGCTTTTTTCTTGGCTTATTTAATTAGGTATAACTTTATTTTAGATTTTGATTTATCGACACTATTACAACAAGTACCTTATGTAATGGTTGTGGCTGCAATAAGTTTAATTGCAGTAGGGTCTTACAAAGGTGTAGTAAGATTTACTGGTTTCAAAGATATTATCAATGTTGTTATTGGTGCAAATATCTTAGCTACAATACTCATATGTTGTACTTTTTTGAGTAGAAAACTTCTAGGAGATAATAGTATTTTTAATATTTCTGGGTCAATTATATATATACATCTACTTCTAAATATCCTTTTTTTAATTGGTGCAAAACTATTTATTAAGTCTCTATACAACCAAATAACACAAGACGTTCATAAAACTGCTAACGTACTTATTTTTGGTGCAGGAAACTCTGGGATGCTTACCTATGACGCCATTCAAAACGACACAAAAAATGGGTTTGAAGTTGTTGGTTTTATAGATGATGATGAAAGAAAAATTGGAAAGAAAATAAACTTGGTAACAGTTTACAGTATTTCTGACATTGATGAAGATTTCATTAAAAAGAATGATGTTGAAGATGTTATTATATCTATTCAGAATATAGATCCTTCAAGGTTACTTCAAATAACAGGAAGCTTATTCAACCTTGGGCTTAAAGTAAAAATAGTACCACCAGTTCAAAGTTGGATAGATGGCGATTTAAGTGTTGGCCAGATAAAAGAAGTTAAAATTGAAGACTTATTAGGGAGAGAACCAATTCATATTAAGAACCCAGACTTAATAGACCAATATGACAACAAAGTTATACTGATTACAGGTGCTGCCGGTTCTATTGGTAGTGAAATATCTAGAAAAGCTAGCCTCTATAACTACAAAAAGCTAATACTTGTAGATAATGCTGAATCTGCCCTATATGACATTCAACAAGAATTTAGACAACAAGGTTTAGATAATATTATTGCTATAGTTGCTGATGTTAGAAATAAAACCAGAATAGATCAGATTTTTAATCTATACAAACCAAAAATAGTATTCCATGCTGCAGCATACAAGCATGTACCACTAATGGAGAACAATCCTTTTGAAGCTGTTAGTGTAAATATAGGAGGTACCAAAAATGTTGTTGATGTTGCTGTAAAGCATAGTGTAGATAAATTTGTTTTAATATCTACAGATAAGGCTGTAAACCCAACAAACGTGATGGGAGCAACTAAACGTATTGCAGAGCTATACGTGTCTTGTTTAAAAGGAAAAGGACACACTAAATTTATCACTACAAGATTTGGAAATGTATTAGGATCTAACGGTTCTGTTATTCCACTTTTTAAAAGGCAAATTGAAAAAGGAGGTCCTCTGACTGTTACCCATAAAGAAATAACACGATATTTTATGACGATACCTGAAGCTTGTCAGCTTGTTTTAGAAGCAGCTGCAATGGGTAACGGTGGTGAAATTTTTGTGTTTGATATGGGTGAACCCATTAAAATTTTCAACCTTGCTAAAAACATGATTATACTTTCAGGTTTACGCTATCCAGAAGATATTGACATTAAAATCACTGGTTTACGTCCAGGTGAAAAAATCTATGAAGAGTTGTTAGCCGATGGTGAAAACACAAAGAAAACCTATCATGAAAAAATAATGATAGCAAAGACTAGGCATGTCGATATTGAAACTGTTGAAAAACAAATTAATAAATTAACAAGTATTAATTCCTTAACACAGCCATTAGAAATTGTATCGTATATTAAAGCATTAATCCCAGAATATATATCTAATAATTCTACTTACGAAGTTCTAGACTCAAAAAAATAATTTTACAATACCAAAAACTACTCCTAAAAACAAAACCATGAAAAAACGTAACCTTGTTCTTCAATTAATAGCCATACTAGTATTGACTTCTTGTGGATCTCGTAAAAATATTATTTACTTCCAAGATGAACCTCTTCAAGGAGATGTTTTAGTATCAGAACCTAAAGAACTAATATATAAACCAGACGATATCCTTACAATTAATGTTTCTGCACTAGACCCAGACACTGTTGCGCCATTTAACCTAACATTAGTATCTGGTGGAAATATAAATAACCCTTTAACTGCTCAAGGCGGTCTGCAACAACAGACCTATTTGGTAGATTATGAAGGCAATATAGAATTTCCTGTTTTGGGAACATTAAAGATTGCTGGTCTTACCAGAACTGAATTAACTGATATGCTTACAGAAAAGATAAGTGAATATGCTAAGGACCCTATTGTAAACGTAAGATTATCTAACTTTACTTTTACCATATTAGGTGAAGTTCAAAACCCAGGTACGTTTACAATTCCAGATGAGAGAATTACAATTATTGAAGCATTAGGTATGGCTAGTGATTTAACAATTTTTGGAAAACGTAAAAATGTTCTTCTTATAAGAGAAATTGATGGTAAAAAGAAATTTGCAAAGATAGACCTAACCTCAGTAAATGTTATTAACTCTCCTGTCTACTATCTGCAACAGAATGATGTAATATATGTACAACAAAATAATGCAAGAGTTAGAGCGTCTTCATTTAACCAAAACAATAGTGTATTAATATCTGCCATTGGTACATTAGCAACTATCATTGCTGTATTTTTAGTTAGAAATTAAGAAGAGAAATATAATTTATGAAATCTAATACATCATCATCTGTAGAATTAAAACAAACTTTAGAACTATTCCTATCGTACTGGAAATGGATTTTGCTTTGTGTAATTTTAGCTGTTATTCTTGGTTTTACACAACTTCGCTATGCTGATTTCATATATAAAGCAAATGCAACAATTAAAATTAGAGACGAAGAGCAGTCACAAAAGTTACCAAGTCTAGATGATGTAAAAGCCAATGGTTTGTTTTCTGGTGGCGCTGATAAAATTAAAGATGAAATTAAAATTATAAAATCTCGTGAAATTGCCGAAAGTATCATTAAAAGACTAGATCTAAATATTAGATACTTTGCTGATGGTAAAATAAAAGAAAAGGAGTATTATAAGAATGCTCCTGTTAAAATAAGTTTTTTTGAAAGTGATTCAATTATTGATAAGGTTAAAGCAGTCTTACATTTAAAAGTAAAATCGCCTACTCAATTTTTACTATTTAATGACAAAGAACAATCTTTATTTGAAAACAGAGAGGATACAGATGGTAAACTGTATGATTTTGGAGAAAAAGTTGAGACTTCATATGGTGGATTTGTAATCGTTCCTAATGTAGGTGAAAATGAACCTATAGTAGGAAGCAATCTAAAAATTGCAATCACACCAATATCAAAATTAGTTTCAGCATATTCAAATAATGTCGAAATATTTACCGAAAAAGGATCTAGTGTAATAAGCTTAGAATTGAAAGAAACTGTTGCTCAAAGAGCAATTGATTATTTAGATGAGCTAATCAATGAATATAACAACGATGTCCTTAAAGATAAAGAAGAGGTTGTGAAGGTTACTTCAGACTTCATTACTAATAGATTACAAAAAGTCTCTAAGGAATTAGAAGAGGTAGACTACACTGCTGAAGAGCTTCAAAAAAGTAGAAACATTACATCTTTAGGGGCACAAACAGACCTTAATTTACAAGCTAACAAACAACTAGAACAACAAATTGCTAATACTGCTACAGATATTCAGTTAATCTCTTTTTTACAAGAAGAAATTCAAGCTGAAGACAGAACTAGCGATATGATTCCTGCCGATGTAGGTATTGGCGATGCTTCAACAGCTCAAATGATATCTAGCCATAACGAGTTAGTTGCTGAACGTAACAGAATACTAAAAAATTCAAGTCCGAAAAATCCTGTTGTTATCAATCTTAACGACCAGATTAATGCCATTAAATCTAATTTAGAACGTTCACTAAGCAACATGAAGCAAACTTCTGAGCTAACTTTAAATAACTTAAATAAAGAAAACTCAAGAGTTCGTGGACAACTTTACGCTGCACCAACAAAAGCAAGACAATTTAGAGATATAAAAAGACAACAAGATATTAAAGAATCTTTATATCTATATCTTTTAGAAAAACGGGAAGAATCTGCTATTAGATTGGGTATGTATACACCAAATGCTAAAGTTATTGAGAAGGCATACTCCACGTACCTACCAGTAGCACCTAGTCCAAAAATGACTTACATAGCGTCTTTTTTAATTGGACTTTTAATTCCTATAGGTTTTATATATATATTACAATTAGTAGACACCAAACTGTATACAAAAAACGATTTAATCGATTTATTACCTATTACTTATTTAGGTGATATCCCAAAGACTAGCAAAAAAGAAAAACTAATAAAGCGTGTTGATTACTCTCCTAAAGCTGAAGCTTTTAGAATTGTAAGATCTAATATAGATTTTATTCTAAGAGATTTAAAAAAACAACAAAAAAGGCTTTTTATTACTTCTACCAAAGCTCAAGAAGGTAAATCTCATACGAGTACTAACCTTGCAAGTTCTATATCTTTTTCAGAAAAGTCTGTATTATTAATTGAGATGGATATACGTGTTCCTAAAATTTTGGATTATCTAGGAATTAAGGAAAAACCAAGTAAAGGCCTTTCTGATTATATTGCTGATAGTACCATAAAACCTCAAGATGTTGTTGTAAAACATCCTGAAAATGAATTTTTAGATATTATTCCTTCAGGTACAATACCTCCTAATCCATCAGAATTACTGATGAGCCCTAGAGTAACAGAGCTTTTTAAATATTTTGAAAACAAATATGATTACATTGTTGCAGATACATCTGCTGTAGGATTGGTTAGTGATACTTTACTAATATCTGAATTTGCAGATCTATTTGTATATGTGGTTAGTGTAGATAATGTTGATAAAAGAAGGCTTGTAAATGTTGCACAACCGTTATACGATGATAAACGACTGCCTAACATGACCATGCTTTTAAATGGTGTTAAGCCTGGTAAAAAAGGATACGGTTATGGATACGGTTATGGCAACAATCCTAACAAAAAGAAAAAGTGGTTTAGCTTTTCTTAAAACGATTTAAACGTCTTATCTATAAAAAGTAAGACGTTTATAATTTTCGTCTCTTTCGTTCGGTTTTTAACAATGTTAACTCTCTATTGGTCTGTCCAGCAACAGAGGTATTCTCCTCCGCTCTTCTAATTAAGTATGGCATAACATCTTTTACTGGGCCAAATGGAATATACTTAGCTACATTGTAGCCCTCAGAAGCTAGATTATAACTAATATGATCACTCATACCATATAGTTGACCAAACCAAACATTATTATCATCTTTAGCAATATTATACCTCTCCATTAGTTCCAATGCTAAATAACAACTTGCCTCATTATGTGTTCCAATGAAAACTGATATTTCATTTAAATTTTCTAGGATATAAGTAAGTGTATTATTGAAAGTATCATCAGTTGCTTTTTTATTTTCACAAATTGGTGACTCATACCCCTTATCCTCTGCTCTACCTCTTTCCTTCTCCATGTAAGCACCACGTACTATTTTCATTCCAATATTAAAACCTTCACTCTTTCCTCGCTGATGTAAAGCCTTAAGATAGTCTAATCTATCCCAGCGATAACATTGAAGTGTATTATATACTATTGTTTTTCCTTTGTTATACTTGCGCATCATATCTTCAACCAAATCGTCTGCGGCATCTTGCATCCAGCTTTCTTCTGCATCAATTAAGACTTCCACATCTTTTTCTTTGGCCAACTTACAAACAGCATCAAAACGTTCTACGATTCTACTCCATTCCTCCTTTTCGGATGCAGAAAATTCTTTACCTTCAGTCTTCTTTTGATATAATAAAAATCGCCCAAACCCTGTTGGCTTAAAGACTACTATAGGCATAGCCTCTCGCTCTTCACAAAAACGAATAATCTTTAAAATCTTTTGAAGTGCATTATCAAACTCCTCCTCAATTTCTTTACCCTCTACTGAATAATCTAAGACGGAACTAACACCCTTAGTATATAGTTTATCAATAACAGAAAGACAGTCTTCCTCATTTACACCGCCACAAAAATGATCAAAAACGGTAGATCTAATCAAACCTTCAACAGGCAAATTGGCCTTAAGCGCAAAATTCGTAGCAGCTGTTCCTATACGAACTAGAGGTTGAGATGAAATCATTTTAAATAAAAAGTAAGCACGCTCTAACTCAGAGTCAGATTTTAGTGCAAAAGCAGTTGAAGTGTTTTCAAAAAGAGAACGATTAATCATAAATCTTAAAAATAATATTGCAAATATATTTAATCCTAAGCGTATTTTTTTCTAAAAAAAGGGAGTATTTTCACGGCAAAATTGAGGATTTATCAAAATGAAATCAATAAAGACAAAAAATGCGATAGTTCATTTTAACGATAATATATATAGGGAACTAAATGCATATATAAAAACTACTAATCCATCAAAGATATTTGTGCTTGTAGATACAAACACCCATGATGCTTGCCTACCAAAGTTTTTATCGCAAGTAGAATCTGGAGATATTGTTGTTGAGGTTATGGAAATGCCCGAAGGCGAAGACCACAAGACTATAGATATTTGTACAGGAGTATGGGAAGCTATGTCTGAATATTATGCGGACAGAAAAAGTCTTATGATAAATTTAGGAGGCGGAGTTGTCACCGACCTTGGTGGTTTTGTTGCCAGTACTTACATGCGTGGTATAGATTACATCAATGTACCCACATCGCTTTTGGCAATGGTTGATGCCTCTGTTGGTGGTAAAACTGGTGTTGATCTTGGCAATTTAAAAAACCAGATTGGTGTTATTAGCGAAGGAAGTATGGTATTAATTGATACTTCATTCCTAGAGACATTGCCAAAAAACCACATGGTATCTGGTTATGCAGAAATGTTAAAACACGGCTTGATAAATGACAAATCCTATTGGGAAACTCTAATAAATTTTGAAAATTTAGATGGCTCTGCATTAGATAGTATGATTTATGATTCTGTTGTTATTAAAAACAATATAGTTTCTGAAGACCCAACAGAACAAGGTCTTAGAAAAATTTTAAACTTTGGTCATACTTTAGGGCATGCCATTGAAAGCTATTTTTTAGGTAATGCTGATAAAACTCCTCTTCTACATGGAGAAGCTATTGCAATTGGGATGTTATTAGAAGCTTATATATCCACAAAGACTGTAGGTCTTTCTAGTAAAGAGTTTAAAGATATTGAAATTGGTATTCTAAAAACTTTTTCTAAAGTTGAAATAACTGAAAATGATCAAAAAATTATTATCGACTTACTAAAATATGATAAAAAGAATAGTCACGGTAAAGTAAAATTTGTTTTACTAGAAGCTATTGGTAAGCCAAAAATAAACTGCGAAGTTGATAATGATATTATACAGGATGCTTTTAAGTATTATGCATCTTTGTAAAAAGAAAAACCCTTAGCTCATCGCTAAGGGTTTTTCTTTTAAAGAACTAAATATCTTTTGACTATAATTCGTTGAAGATTGTATGCATTAAGCGCTTCTTATCATTAATACTTTCTTCTAAAGATATCATTGTTTCTGTTCTGTAAACACCTTCAATGTCATCTATGTTAAAAATAATGTCTTTTGCATGCATCGTATTTTTTGCTCTAATTTTACAAAAAATATTGAATTTCCCTGTAGTTATATGTGCAACTGTTACATAAGGAATACTCTCAATACGCTCTAACACAAACTTTGTTTGCGATGTGTTTTGAAGAAAAACACCAACATAAGCAATAAATGAATATCCTAATTTTTTATAATCTAAAGTCAGCGAAGAACCTTTAATGATTCCTGCCTCTTCCATTTTCTTAACACGCACATGAACTGTACCTGCAGAAATCAATAATTTTTTTGCTATATCTGTGAAAGGAATACGCGTATTATCTATTAGCATATCCAATATTTGGTGGTCTACTTCGTCTAATTTAAACTTTGCCATAATTATATAATCTTTAAACTTTATGCAAAAATAAAGGATTTTTATTATCAATTACGCATCAAAAAAGAGTTTTTTAAAGGTTTTAGTGAGATTTTTTCATTATTTATTAATACGAAATCGTTTTCGTTAGTAACTTCCAACACTTTATCTTCATGATTTTTTACAACTTGACCCTTTGCATCAATTTCCCTATGACCATAAAAATCATCTAACTTCGAAATAACTTCAATTGTAGGAATAAAGTTAATGGTTTTATCTGCCAATTCTTCTTTATAAAGTATTCCTACATCAGTTAATTCATTGGAATTCTCCTCCAATTTCACATTTCTAATAATGATGTCATAAAACTGTTTAGCGTTTTCTGGGATTAAAAAATAATCTGTATGCACATCCGAATCTATTCCTCTTGAAATAACCTCTAACCCTTTTAAAATAGCTACAAACATCAAATATCTAACTTCTTCTCTTTTATAATCGTTAGGAAAATGACCAGCTTCGAACAAAACTGTTGGAACACCCAAAGCTTGAAATGTATCGCCAACACAGTTTAAATTAAAAGCATCATCATACCTTGCTACACTATTTGGAACAGTATTCTGTAGCAAAGAATTAATCTCAACAATCAAAGCCATAGCTTCTTTTCTATTTGGCGTAAGGCTACGCTCAGCATCTTGCGAAGGAGATAAAAATGACAATATAGAAGATTTGTTAGTTGAACCAACATTATAAATGGTGCGCTGTCCGTGGAGATTAAAACAATAATGTGGCTTAAAATCATCAAATACCTGTCTTAGCAACTTACTCTCCGGTTGAGATAGATCTTGCGCATCCCTATTGAGATCAACCTCATTAGCATTAAAACGTGTGTAGCGTTCTGCACCATCAGGATTGAGAATTGGAATAACCAATAACGTACATGACTCTAAAATTAAATTGGGAAAGTTATTATTAGTAATAAACAGGTTAAAACAATCAAAAAGTGCTTTAGTAGTTGTTGACTCATTACCATGCATTTGAGACCACATTAAAACTCTCTTGGGTCCTGTCCCAAATTTTAAACAATAAATAGGTCTACCTTCAACAGAATACCCAACTATAGAATTCATTGAATGCGGTATTCTTTTCAGACATTTTTCTATATGAGAATTGGTAATGTATCTACCAAACAATTCAGGGGTTTTAAGTAAAGAATATAAACTTTTAAGTTGTTCTAATTCCATCAATAATTTTTATGTGTTACAAATGTAACTATTTGTTTTTTTACAATTGTAAACAATAAAAACAAAAGTTCATGTTACATATGTATACATTAATGCATGTTATAAAAGCTTATATGAGCCAGAGAGATGAAGAAAATTCAATAGGTATTAAAAAGTGTAATTATTAAATTTATTTCCAAGTATTTATATATAATTGTTAAAGTTTTACTTTAATTAAAAAATAAAGATTAACATTAGAATATTGACCAGCACAACACTATTGTTTACATTTGTATCGTTATAAAAGGAAAACAGCTGTTTACAATGATAAACTCATCAGATTTTGCGAATCGATTACAAAAAGTCATAGATTTTTATGACGAAACCGCATCAGGTTTTGCAGAAAAAATTGGTGTCCAAAGATCTAGTATTTCGCATATTCTTTCTGGCAGGAACAAACCAAGTTTAGACTTTGTAATGAAGGTACTTCACTCCTATCCTGAAGTAGAATTGTATTGGCTGTTAAATGGAAAAGGAAATTTCCCAACCACAGAGAATAAAATTTCAAACTTTCCTAATCCACAGTTAGAATTAAAAGTTGACAGCTCTAGTGAACCTGAGGTAAAAAATTCTGAAATTGAAAAAATAGTTATCTTTTATAAAGATGGTACATTTAAAAGTTATGAGCCTTAAGCTTAACTTCAGAATTTATTCAGATATAGTTAGCCAATTAATTATCTTTACACAAACCTTAAGAATGAAGAATATTTTTCTGCTTTGTTTATTACTACTACTTACAAGCTGTTTTGAAGTTGAACGTAATTGTGCTGATTTTAAAACTGGCGAGTTTGAATTCAACTATACTATTGATGGTGTAAAAAAAACTGGGAGGTTTGTTAGAACAGACACACTGAATATAGACTATTACGAAGGAAAAATAGATTCCTCTTCTGTGCGCTGGATAAATGATTGTGAGTTTATTTTAAAAAAACTTAACCCAAAAACAAATTCTGAGCGAGACGCTATTCACATGAAAATCCTCACAACAGAAGGCACATCTTCTTACACTTTTGAATATAAACTTGCCGCAAAAAAGCCAAACAAACCTCTAAGAAGCGAAAAAGGAGTCGCGTACAGAATTAATTAAACAACATGCTAGAATTTTTATTAACATCGGACGCTATTATGGCGCTTTTAACACTGACGTTTCTAGAAATTATTCTGGGAATAGACAATATCGTGTTCATATCTATTGCTGCCAATAAACTACCAGAAAATCAACGAGGTAAAGCTACCAATATTGGTCTAATTTTAGCAATGGTGCAGCGCATTGTATTGTTGTTTTTTGTAACCTTTCTTATTGGCTTAAGTGAACCATTTTTTAAGTACGAGAATGAATGGTTTAAAATAGCACTAAGTTGGCAAGCTATTATACTGTTTACGGGTGGACTCTTTTTAATTTACAAAAGTACATCTGAAATAAGAGAAAAAGTAGAAGATCCTGGCCATGATGAAAAAGGTGTAAAATCTAAAGTGATTAAATCGCTTTCACAGGCTATAACACAAATCTTAATCATTGATTTTATTTTCTCCGTAGACTCTATTTTAACTGCTATTGGTATGACTAATGGCTTACACCCAAATGGTAACTACACTTTAGTTTTAATGATTATAGCTGTTGTTATTTCTATAGTTGTAATGATAGGCTTTGCTAATCCTATTAGAAAGTTTATAGACCGAAATCCAAGTATGCAAATATTAGGTTTAGCCTTTTTAATTCTTATAGGATTTATGCTTATTACCGAAGCCGCTCACCTATCTCACACTGAGTTCTTTGGAAAAACAGTTGGCGCAATACCAAAAGGCTACTTATACTTTGCAATTGCATTTTCTTTATTTGTAGAATTTTTAAACTTTAAAACTAAAAAAAAGTAGTACGGCAGTTATATAACGTTGTTTTCAATCCGCTTAACTAAAATATCAAACCTTTTTGGGTATTGAGAAATGGGTTTTACTATATTTCAGGAAATTTTTGTAAGATTTTTTATGAACCCAAATCCATAAAGCCTTCATTCAATGCTTTTTAACTCAATTGAATATCTTATTTTTTTACCTATAGTCTTTGTCCTATACTGGTTGCTTAAATCTAGCTATAAGAATCAAAATGTACTCTTATTAATCGCAAGTTATGTTTTTTATGGTTGGTGGGATTACAGATTCTTGTCATTAATTATTTTTAGTTCCTTTTTAGATTATTATGTTGGGCAAAAAATTGAAGCAGCTCAGATTAAAAAAAACAAGCAAAGGTGGTTACTGGTTAGCTTATGTTCTAACCTTGGATTGTTAGGTGTTTTTAAATACTACAATTTCTTCGCAGATTCTTTTGCCAGTACAATGTCTTCTATTGGATGGCAAGTCAATGATTTGACATTAAATATAATATTACCTGTTGGAATTAGTTTTTATACTTTCCAGACACTTAGTTACAGTATAGATATCTACAGAGAGAAAATAAAATCATGCAAAGACGTTGTTGCCTTTTTTACTTTTGTAAGTCTATTTCCACAACTGGTAGCTGGACCAATTGAAAGGGCTTCAAATCTAATTCCTCAGATTGAGAGTAAACGCTCTTTAAATATCAATTTATTAAAAACTGGTATTTTTCAAATTTTTATTGGTCTATTTAGAAAAGTTGCCATTGCCGACAACTTAGGAGTATATGTTGATTCTGCTTATGCTAATTATGATATCCATAATGGTACAACTTTATTAGTGGCTACTGTATTTTATGCATTCCAAATATATTTTGATTTTTCCGGCTATTCAGATATTGCAATAGGTAGTGCTAAGCTATTTGGATTTAATTTCAATAGAAATTTCAATTTCCCATATTTTTCAAGAACGCTCACCGAATTTTGGAGACGTTGGCATATGTCACTATCATTTTGGCTAAGGGATTATCTGTATATATCCTTAGGCGGAAACAGAAAAGGAATTGTAATTACATATCGCAACCTTATGCTTACTATGCTCCTTGGAGGTTTGTGGCACGGTAGTTCTTGGAATTTTGTTATTTGGGGAGGAATTCACGGCTTATTTCTAAGCATAGAAAAGTATACTTTTTCAGCATTAAAAATAAAAACCTTTAATGGCTTTGGATACATCTACACTTTTATAGTGGTTTTAATAGCATGGGTCTTCTTTAGAGCTGTAGATTTTGATACTGCTTGGTCCATAATAAGCAAATGGTTTACATTAGACTTTGGAAGCCTTTTTATTGGTGACTCAAATGCTTTTGTTAATGCTTCTCTATTAATGATATTAGGCCTTTTGATTGATTTAAGGATTTTTAGGTCAAATACCCCTCTTGAAGAATACGGTAGTAAATTTAACATAGTACGACTTTCGTTTATAGTATCAGTAATTATTATAATGCTGTGCCTATTCTATTCTACTGCTGAGAACTTTATTTATTTTCAATTTTAGGTATGGACTCAAAAACAATAAATAAACTCTTAAAAATCATATTAATCACTTTAGTGATAAGTTACGCTATAGATAAACTGGTGTTCTTAGGACTCAATATAATGAGCGACAAAGTAATGACTGGACAGGCTATTGGAAAGTTAAATCAGTTTCTAACTATTAAAGATTCAACTGATTTTTTAGTTTTTGGAAACTCTAGAGCCAATCATCATTTCGATATGGATCTATTTAATACCAAAGGTTATAACATGGGAGTTGATGGCACTGGTATAGCCTATACCAGCACATTAGTAAGCACTCTTAAAAAAGACAAACCGCAACTAATATTAATACATATAGATACCAAGAATTTTTTTGATAAGTCTTATGATGGGTCTGATATTAGAGGTTTAAAAACTAAATTTAACAGAGACGAGAATATTACCAAAGCACTTAACAAATCAAATCAAATCTCAGCAATACAAAACTTTTACTATAGCATGAATTATAATGGTAACGCTATAAGTATTTTAAAAAATTATTTTAAACCTAGTTACGATTACAGGTCATATAATGGTTATAATCCAATAATTATAAATGAGTCTCAAAAACCTATGCGAGATGCTTTACTGCTAAAGGATAATTCAGTTGGATGTGAAGAGGATTTTGAAATAAATCCCATAGCTCTGGAATATTTAAAGAGCATAAAAACTTATATAGAAAACTCAGAAAACAAAACTTTTATATTCGTTACCTCTCCAATTTATGATGATTCTTGTAGTAAGGATAATAATCTTTTTAAAGGCATAATGAAGGGTTTAAACCTAAATTATAGCGACTACACTAACTTATTTAAAGAAATCGGTAATGACAAATCCTTTTGGAAAGACAAAACACATCTCTCTGACATAGGAGCTAAACAATTTTCTAAATTTTTGCAGAAAGAATTAAAAACTCAAATGTAATACTAAAAAAGCGTCACCTGACCTTTATCATCCACGTCTAAATCGTCGTCATTGTCATCCGATTTAGTTGAAGAATCATCTTTAGGTTGTTCTGTTTTTTCTTCAGTTTTATCAACATCTAAATCCACAGAAACGGTTTCTTCATCCACAACTTCTAACTCATCAGCATGCACTTCTTCCGGTGCCTCAAAAGGTAAGGGATCTAACAAATTTATTTGATTTATTTTCTCTTTAGTTAATTGATTTCCAAGTGCATTAATGCCTTTTACTGCAATAAATTCTTCAAGGTTAACTTCCATGTTAGGTTTACGATCTTTACCACGCTCTTTTGTAAATTCAACCTCTGCCATTGGTCTCCAATCTGTAGACACAATTTCTAATTGAGAGTCTGGATGGCTAGAAATAAAAGTCTCTTCTTTTCCTTCTTGCTCAATTAAAAAACGCTTCACATAATAGCGTTCTTTTTCACCATCATAATAGATAGCGGAAATTGGTTTTTTAGGTATCCATTTTTCAAGCACAATCATATCACTATCAAAATGTGTTGTTAGTTCCGGAATAATAGTTTTCACATTTCCGGATTGCGTAATAATAAGCAAACGATCTTCACCTCTAAATTCACCAATTAATTCACCTCTTTCATCAACATTAAGACGCTGTACTGTATCATCAAACCAAATTTTACGTGGTTTTAGGGTTGAAACGCCTTTTTCTTTAAGCTCTATTCGTTTTACAGAATACTTGGTAACCAGATTTCCTTTAGACGAACGTCCTTTTATTAAAATATCTGCAAAATCGAGATCCCACTTTAATTTCTTAATACTACCAACTTGACGCAATAACACGGTAACAACTTCAGCTTCTCCATTAGGATTAGCAGAGAAATACCAAACTACTGAACCTTTATTTCCATTGGTTAAATCATACTCTCTATCTCTTGTGATACTAGTTACCGCGAAACGTTTTACGTAAGATGGTCCTTTTTTTCCATCTCTATAAATCATGTTGTAAATGGTACGCTTATCCTTTTTCTTAAATACAGCAACATGGATTATATTTTTACCAACAAAAGTTTTGGAATCTACTTTAGTAACCATCATTTTGCCTTCTTTGGTAAACACAATGATATCATCTATATCACTACAATCACAAACATATTCATCTCGCCTTAATGAGGTTCCGATAAATCCTTCTTCTCTATTGACGTAAAGCTTAGTATTTCTAATAACAACCTTAGTAGCATCTACATCTTCAAAAGCTCGTAATTCAGTTTTACGCTCTTTTCCTTCACCATAATCTTTCTTTAAACGCTCAAAATAAGCAATCGAATAATCAATAAGATTGGCTAAATGATGCTTTACTTCTGCGATTTGATCTTCTAAAGCATCTATTTTTTGCTGAGCTTTATCAATATCAAATTTAGAAATACGTTTTATTCTTATTTCTGTTAAACGAACGATATCTTCTTCTGTAACCGCACGCTTTAAATGTTTGATATGTGGCTGAAGTCCTTTATCTATAGCTTGAATAACTCCTTCCCAAGTTTCCTCTTCTTCAATATCGCGATAGATACGGTTTTCAATAAAGATGCGCTCTAAGGATGCAAAATGCCACTGTTCTTCAAACTCACCAAGCTTTATTTCTAATTCTTGTTTTAAAAGCTGAACCGTGTTATCTGTAGAGCGACGTAACATTTCAGTAACTCCAACAAAAAATGGCTTATTATTTTCAATAACACATCCTAATGGCGAAATTGATGTTTCACAAGCTGTAAACGCATAAAGTGCATCAATCGTTTTATCTGGCGATAAACCTGATGGCAAATGAATTAAAATTTCAACCTCAGCAGCAGTATTGTCCTCAATACGTTTTATTTTGATTTTACCCTTATCATTTGCCTTTAAGATAGAATCTATCAATGATGATGTGGTTGTACCAAAAGGAATCTCTGTAATAGCAAGTGTATTTTTATCAACTTGCGAAATTTTTGCACGTACTCTAACCTTTCCACCACGCATACCATCATTGTAGTTGCTGATATCTGCTATACCTGCAGTTGGAAAATCTGGATAAATTGTAAAACGTTTTCCTTTTAAATGCTTCACCGAAGCATCAATAAGCTCTATAAAATTATGAGGTAGAATTTTAGTGGATAAACCCACAGCAATACCTTCTCCTCCTTGCGCCAGAAGCAATGGAAACATCACAGGTAGGTTAATTGGCTCTTTACGTCTGCCGTCGTAAGAGGCTTGCCACTCTGTAATTTTAGGATTATAAACAACATCTAGCGCAAACTTTGATAATCTAGCTTCAATATAACGCGACGCTGCTGCTCTATCGCCAGTTAGGATATTTCCCCAGTTACCTTGTGTATCTATTAAAAGATCTTTTTGACCAATTTGAACCATGGCATCAGCGATACTTGCATCACCATGTGGATGGTACTGCATCGTATGACCAACAATGTTAGCCACTTTGTTGTAACGACCGTCATCTAAATCTTTCATAGAATGCATAATACGACGCTGCACTGGCTTAAAGCCATCTTCTATTGCAGGTACAGCTCGCTCTAAGATTACATAAGAGGCGTAATCTAAGAACCAGTCTTTATACATTCCTGTGACTTTGGTAATCGTTTCCTGATTACCATTGTCTTCATTTAATAATTCGTCATTTTGATCTTCTGCCATCTATCCTTCTTTTCGCTTTTTATTTTCTTTTAATGTTTTTCTTAACGATTGCTTTACGTATCTCATCTTGCGTCTTTTAAGAAGGGTTACATTAAAGCGCTCTTTAGCTTGTTTTCCGTCATAAGTCTTATAAAGCACAACCAAAGACTTGTAGAGGAAATAATCTTTTATTTTATATCCAATAAGTTGATGTCTTGCAAACTCAACTTTATTTTCTCGATAATTAATGTATTCCGTTAGTATGAGTCCTTTATTAAGAATTATAATTTTTGACCCATCACTATCATACTCAAAATAACCTGCTATAGAATGAAACAAGACCAAAACAACAAATAAACCCAGAAAAATAAAAAAGGTACTGTCTACAAAAAAATCAAGTGAATTAAAGACAGTTATCATTAATATCCCAAAAACAATTAGTATAAAGTAGATGGAAACAACCGTATTTTTTACTGTTCTGTTGTCGGTTCTCATTTAGTCTTCATTCAAATTTTAATATTTTTTACCAGAAAAGAAACCTACTATCAACAGAATCATTGCTGATACCCCTAAAAATCCTGCTATATTTTGCCTAGACCAAAAATCTGAATAATCCAGTAAAAACAACCAACAAACAATCAAAATTAAAGGAAGAAACAAACCTGTAAACCTTTTGCTAGACTTATTCAACGACATCTAATTCTACTTTAAGATTCTCAATAATGAATTCTTGACGCGATGGTGTGTTTTTCCCCATGTAGAAAGATAACAACTCCTCAATAGACATGTCTTTATCTAACATCACAGGATCTAGTCGCATATCTTCACCTATAAAATGTTTGAACTCATCTGGTGAAATTTCACCAAGTCCTTTAAATCGGGTAATCTCTGGTTTCGGTTTTAATTCTTCAATCGCATTTTTTCGTTCTTCGTCTGAATAACAATAAATTGTTTTCTTTTTGTTTCTTACCCTAAACAATGGAGTTTGAAGAATATACAAATGTCCTTCTTTTATCACTTCTGGAAAAAACTGTAAAAAGAACGTAATCAATAACAAGCGAATGTGCATACCATCAACATCGGCATCAGTTGCTATGACAATATTGTTATATCTGAGATCTTCTATAGATTCTTCTATATTTAAAGCTGCTTGCAAAAGATTGAATTCTTCATTCTCATACACAATCTTTTTACTTAAACCATAAGAATTTAAAGGCTTTCCTTTTAAACTGAAAACGGCCTGCGTATTAACATCTCTGGATTTTGTGATACTACCAGAAGCCGAATCTCCCTCAGTAATAAATAAGGTGGTATCTAAGTAACCATCCTTTTTGGTGTCACCAAAATGAATACGGCAATCACGAAGTTTTTTGTTGTGTAAACTTGCCTTTTTAGCACGCTCTTTGGCGAGTTTTCTAATACCGGATAATTCCTTACGCTCGCGTTCTGCCTGAAGAATTTTACGCTGAATCTTTTCAGCAGTATCAGGATTTTTATGCAGATAATTATCTAAGTATGTTTTTACAAAATCGTTGATATAAGTTCTTACCGTTGGCAGGTCACCTCCCATATCAGTAGAACCTAATTTGGTTTTGGTCTGACTCTCAAAAACAGGTTCCATCACCTTAATCGCAATAGCAGATACAATCGATTTTCGTACATCTGAAGCATCGTAGTTTTTACCATAAAACTCACGAACAGTCTTAACAATTGCTTCTCTAAAAGCCGCTAAATGTGTTCCACCTTGTGTGGTGTTTTGTCCATTAACAAACGAATGATATTCTTCACTATACTGGGTTTTACTGTGCGTTATAGCAACTTCAATATCATCGCCTCGTAAGTGAATGATAGGATAAAGTAAATCACTTTCATTAATATTTTCTGAAAGTAAATCCTTTAAACCATTTTCACTGTAATATTTTTCACCATTAAAAACTATGGTTAATCCAGGATTTAGGTACACATAGTTTTTCAGCATCTTTACTACATATTCATTTCTGAATTTATAGTTTTTAAAGATGCTTTCATCTGGTACAAAGGTGACTTTAGTACCCTTTCGTCTCGAAGTATCATCTAAAAATTCTTGATCTGTTAATTCGCCTAAAGCAAACTCAGCAGAAGCCGATTTTCCGTCTCTGGTAGATTCCACTCTAAAATACGTTGACAACGCATTAACTGCTTTAGTACCAACACCATTAAGACCTACAGACTTTTTAAAGGCTTTAGAATCGTACTTACCACCAGTATTCATCTTAGACACCACATCTACCACTTTACCTAACGGAATACCACGACCATAATCGCGTACAATAACGCGATCGCCTTGTATTGAAATTTCTATGGTTTTACCAGCACCCATTACAAACTCATCGATAGAGTTATCGAGTACTTCTTTTACAAGAATATAAATACCATCGTCCGGAGAGGATCCATCACCCAATTTTCCGATATACATACCAGGACGCATCCTGATGTGTTCCTTCCAATCGAGTGAGCGAATATTGTCTTCAGTATAGTTAGTTTGTTCTGCCATAGACATTAGGACGAAATTAATGATAGAACGCTAATATAAGACTATAGCTTAAAAAATGAAACACGCTTTTGGTAAAGTAATTAACAATAAAGTACCGTTATTGTTGAGAACCTCAACCATTTTTTAATGTTTTGATAATTCCTCAGCTTTTTGCTTCAAAATTTCATTTCTGGTAACCATAATACCTCTAATATGTCTTTTTAAAATTAGGCGATCTACAATTTTTCCCAGAATTCCGTATTTAGAAGAAAAATGGAGTTTATCTATCATTACAGTCTTACCGTCACGCTTTTCAAAAATATGGTCGTGTCTGTAAGACTTAAAGGCACCATCAGTCATTTCATCTGTAAATACATAAGGTTTTTTTAACTCGGAAACTTTTAAGGTGAGGTGTTGCATAAAACCAAGATGGTTGGTTTCCCATGTGATAGAGTCACCTTCTTCTACAAGACCAGATATTTTTCCCATAACTGGTATTTCATTTTTGTGCTTTAAAGACTGCTTGTAAAACCCAATATCCCTTGCTAAATCAAAGCAAATCTCAATGTCTGATTCTATTTCAGTTTCTACTACAATTTGAGGCATAACGTTGATTTTGTAGTAAGACACCTACATTTATGAAAGGTCACATGAAATGTTAAATTTTTAAAATGATTTAAAATAACTATTGTCATGCTGAAATCGAAGATTCGACGTAGTCAATTTAGTTCAGCATCTAAAAAACTAGAATCTGAAACGAGTTCAGATTGACAAAACATGACAGATCAGTTATTTTATATTGAAATTTGAGATTCCTGTTTTCACAGGAATTTTTTTACACATTAAACAAAAAATGCATCACATCACCATCTTTAACAATGTAATTCTTCCCTTCTACTCGCATTTTACCAGCTTCTTTTGCTTTAGCTTCACTTCCAAAACTTACATAATCATCGTAAGCGATAACTTCTGCTCTAATAAAGCCTTTTTCAAAATCGGTATGAATAACTCCAGCAGCTTGTGGCGCAGTAGCACCAACATTAACCGTCCACGCTCTTACTTCTTTTACACCAGCTGTAAAGTAGGTTTGTTGATTTAAAAGCTTGTAAGCCGCTCTAATTAATTTTGCCGAACCTGGCTCGTCTAATCCTATATCGTCTAAGAACATTTGGCGTTCTTCGTAATCTTCTAACTCGTTTATATCGGCTTCCGTACCAACCGCTAACACCAACACTTCGGCATGCTCATCTTTAACCGCTTCCCTCACCTGCTCTACATAAGCATTACCAGTGTTTGCTGCACCTTCATCTACATTACACACATACATTACAGGCTTGTCTGTAATAAACTGTAATGGCTTTACGTAGTCTGCATAATCTTCGTCTGAAAACTCTAAAGCTCTCACAGATACACCAGACTCTAAACCGTTTTTTATCTTTAAAAGCACTGCTTCTTCTGCTTGTGCTTCTTTATTACCTGTTTTAGCAGCACGCTTTACTTTATCTAACTTCTTTTCAGTAGTTTCTAAATCTTTAAGCTGAAGCTCCATATCAATGGTTTCTTTGTCTCTAATAGGATCTACAGAACCATCAACATGAACAATATTATCGTTATCAAAACAACGCAATACATGCAAAATAGCATCCGTTTCTCTAATGTTGGCTAAGAACTGGTTTCCTAAACCTTCTCCTTTACTGGCACCTTTTACCAAACCTGCGATATCTACAATCTCTACTGTTGCAGGCATTACACGCTCTGGATTAACCAATTCTTCTAATTTGGCTAATCTTGGATCTGGCACGTTAACTACACCAATGTTTGGTTCTATGGTACAAAACGGAAAGTTTGCACTCTGCGCTTTAGCGTTAGATAAACAGTTAAATAAGGTTGATTTTCCTACGTTCGGTAATCCTACTATTCCAGCTTTCATAATAACTTCCTGTACTTCGACTCCGCTCAGCACAAGCTGCAGGAATCTTTTTTAATTAAACTTCTTCTCTCTTTTTAAGAGATTGCAAATGTAATTAAATACTAGAATAGTTTTGATTAAAGTTTTTTGAAAAGTTTGAGGGTGGTTTTTGGTTGTGGTTATCGTGTTTAAGTACTAAAGTTAGTAAACAAGCACAGATAGAAAGTCCGCGACGACATTCGTATGTATGCTATTACTAGCAATGAATTATATCTGGTGTTATAAAGCTTTTTTATATTGTTATTAACTGCTTACTAATTTCGTACAAAAGCTTGATTTCACTATCTATTATATCAAGGTTTTCATCCGTTGAAATAAATGGCATAGCCTTAGAAGATTCAAACTCCGGATTTGAATGAACTATTGAACATCTAATTGCATAAATTCTATCAACGAGATTATCCCAATTAAATTTTTCTTCAAATACTAAAGCTTTCAAAGTCAAGTCTTCTTTTAATTTTAAAATTTTATCATTACTAAAATGTTCTTCTAAACCTTTGTCTTTTATCTTTGACTCCAGTTTAATTGGGTCTACATAATTCTTTAATACTCTTTTTAGTTTGACTTTGTCAGGTGCTTTAGTTTCAGATTGTGACTTTAGAAAGTTTATTGTTTCGTGAATATATTCATCAGAGTTTTGGTGGAAATCAGGTTTTTGAACGAGTTTTAGAATTTTTTCCTTGATGACTTTATGAGCACTCTTATCTGAATAATACTCTAAAATATGATAATGGCACAAAAATTTGAAAGGAAGAAAGTCAATTTTTTCAGCTATATGGAAGTATTCGATTAATTCTTCAACATAGTCCTTGTATACGAATTGTATTTGCTCTTTCGGTAATGCCTTAGAATCCTTTCTCGTACTTCTACCAATTTTTCTAAATGTTTCTATGTCAACTAATTCGAAAGCATAATCATAGGTGTATTCAAAATCAAACAGTATAGACTTTAATATTTTCTTTAAATCTTCAACTTTCCCTTGACTTGTTGGTTTAGTAAAACCAGTAATTCCAATAATAAAGATGTTTTTAGGCATGTTAATAAATGTACCTTGAATAATATCGATAACATCTTTGAGTAGGCAATTTTGTGGGTTATAGGTTATTTCAAATTCTAGTTCGTTTCCATAATAACTCATCTTTCCTTTAAGAAGGGTTAAATACTCTTCTTTTTTAGTGTATAAATGCCTGTAACTAATATTAATTGGGCTTAAATAAACATCTAAAAATTTAGGAGTTTCTATTGCAGATATTTCTTCGTATAATTTGAAGTCCGATGAGAGTGTTTTTTCAAAAACATCTAATTCTTTACTTTCACGAATATAAAATTTAAGTTCTCCAAATTTGTCTGGATACTTTAATCCATAGCCAGCTAAATATGACTCTCCTTTTCCTAAAAGTCCACCTTGAACTATATTTTCTTCTATAATTATTTCTGGAATTTTTGTTTTAAGAGTTTGAAGTCTCTTTTCTAAGTCTTTAGCTGCCATTTATTGTAATATTTTTAGTAATGCCATATAACTGTTAGATAAGGCTTGTTAATAATTGATATTATCGTATGGTAAGCAATTTCGCATTTATAAACCAACAAGTCAATACGTAACATTACGTATTTTTAACAAAGCCTTATTTTTGCTTTCTAAATTTTAGCTTTTTGAAACTTAAAACATCGGAACTTAAAACCTTTTTAGACGAGAAAGTCCACCTATACAATAACCCAAAATTTATTGAGAGCGACCCAATACAAGTGCCACATCAATTTTCTAAAAAAGAGGATATTGAGGTTGCTGGGTTTTTAACCGCTACTATTGCCTGGGGAAATCGTAAAAGCATTATTAACAATGCTAATAAAATGATGGTGCTGTTAGACCAAGCTCCTTATGAGTTTATAACACAACACCAAGACTCAGATTTAGAGGCTTTGCAGTCGTTTGTACACAGAACATTTAATGGTGATGATTTCATTCAGTTTATAAAAAGTCTGCAACATATTTATAAAGCACATAATGGCTTAGAAGCTGTTTTTTCAAAATACGCTAAGCCTAACTCATTACAACAAAGCATCCATGAGTTTAAAAAACTGTTTTTTGAGATTCCGCATTTTGAGCGTACCAAAAAGCATGTGAGTGATCCTTTTAAAAAGTCTGCTGCCAAGCGTATTAATATGTACTTGCGTTGGATGGTACGCAACGATAATGCAGGTGTAGATTTTGGCATTTGGGACAGCCTCTCTCCTGCGCAACTCAGTTGTCCGTTAGATGTGCATTCTGGTAATGTTGCTAGAAAGTTAGGTTTGCTTAAAAGCAAACAGAATGATGCTAAAGCCTTAGCAGAACTGGATGCCAACCTGCGTGAGTTAGATCCTAACGATCCTGTAAAGTATGATTTTGCGTTGTTTGGTTTGGGTGTTTTTGAGGGGTTTTAAATTCCTAAGAAGGTAGGAATCTCTTAATTATAAGGCTAAAAGAATTAGATTCTGAAATACTGAAACAAGTTTAGCACAGGCAAGTTCAGAACAACTCAACATGATGTTGTCATGCTGAATTTAGTTCAGTATCTAAACGCATAAATAATAGATTCTGAAACGAGTTCAGAATGACAAGTCAATACAAAAAATAACAAACAGCGTACTGTCATGCTGAACTTGATTCAGCATCTAAAACTCACAAATAATAGATTCTGAAACGAGTTCAGAATGACAAATCACTGTGAAATAGTTAATTTCTACTATGTCATGCTGAAATCGCAGATTCGACGCAGTCAATTTAGTCTAGCATCTTACAGTTCAAAAATGACAAATTCGTTATATTTAATTGCTAACAAACCTATATAGCCAACGATTAGAACAAAACCTCATGCCAAAAAGAGACTACCATAATTATTGGGTTTATATTTTAACAAATAAACCAAATGGTGTCCTTTATATCGGATTCACAGCTGGTTTGGATGATAGAATGGAACGACACTCTGAAGGTAATGGTAGTTTTTTCACTTTCAAGTACAGATTAAAGAGACTCGTTTATTTTGAGGAATTTTAATATGTTGAAGATGCCATCAAAAGAGAGAAGCAATTGAAGAATTGGCGAAGAGAATGGAAAATTAACTTAATTGAGAAAGAAAATCCGAATTGGGATTGTCTTTGGGAAAGATTAGATTCTGAAACGAGTTCAGAATGACAAGTCAATATAAAAAATAACAAACAGCGTACTGTCATGCTGAACTTGATTCAGCATCTCAGAAAACCAAATACTAGATTCTGAATTACTGAAACAAGTTCAGCACAAGCAAGTTCAAAATCACAAGACTACACAAAAAAAGGCTTCCTAATTGGAAGCCTTTTTTGTATTATGAGATTCCTGCTTTCGCAGGAATTTGTGTTACCCTTTTAACCAAGCTTTTCTTAACGCTTTTTGTGCTTCAGTAGCGTTTTCATCTTCTACTAAAGATTTACTTTTAGCAGTGGCCTTTTCTAATGTACCTTTTAAAACAATAGCTTCACCATTACGCTCTAAATCTAAGCTGTACTCCTGGCCTTCTTGCCAACCATACATGCCACCAATAACTTGCTGTGCGTTTTGTAAGGTTAAATCTTTACCGTTTACTTTTTTGATGATATCACCTGCTTGCACTCCTTGAGAAGCCCAGAATGAATTCTTTAAAGCCATTGGCGAAAAGAAAATACCTTTGTTAGGGTCACCATCAAAAATGATGTTTTGTCCGCCTGCAAAAATGTAGTTTGTTGGTACTTCGCTTTCACCCATCGTTAAACCAACCATTTCAAAAAACGTGTTATAGTTAATTGGTACATCACCTTCCACATGTGTTTTTAAGAACTCACCAACACTAGGATATGTCATTTCAGTAATTTCTGCGATGATTTTATCATCATCAAAAGGTTTTTCTTTACCGTATTTAGCTGATAATTCTTTCATTAAAGACAACATGCTTCTGTCGCCATCGCTTTCTTTTCGCATTAAAATATCTATGCACATACCGATTAAAGCACCTTTCATGTACACATTGTAGTAATTAGATGCATATGGCTCTTCTAGTACATTTTCACTCATTACTGTGAAACTCATAGCATCATCTAAATTTTTAGATGTTGCTATTTTACTCATTATAGTGTTGTAAAAATCTGTTGGCTCAATTAAACCTTCATAAACCTGAAAGTGTTGTGCAAAATACTCTGTTACACCTTCGTACATCCATAAATGTTTAGAGAATGTTGGTTTGTTATAATCGAAATAATGCACATCTTCTGAGTGTACAGATAATGGAGTTACAATGTGAAAGAACTCGTGCGCTACAACATCTATAATAGATGATGCCAAACCTTCTTTACTGGACGATTCTGGTAACACCACAACAGTTGAAGTATGATGCTCTAAAGCTCCCATGCCTTTTGGTGCAGTATCAGAACCATCAGATAAGTATAAATAGATGTCGTAACGTGCTGTACTGTTAATATCACCTAAATATTTCTTTTGCGCCTGCATCATTTTATAAACCGTTTCTTTTTGACTCGCTGCAGTATGCACTTTGTTTGGTGAATATACACTTAGCACAATTTTAATGTCACCAACCATAAACTCTTCAACATCTAGTTTACCATACATCATTGGGTTGTCGGTAATTTCAAAATAACGTTGTGCGAAATAGCTACTGGTAATAGATTTACCATCTGCGCTAGACTTCATGCCTCTGTCTTCTAAAGCTGAAGTTCTTACAAAGGTTGCTGGTGCAGTAACATCTAAAGCATATTGATTGTTTTTTAGAGAATCGAAATAACCTATAAATCCATGAAGATTTAATACATAGTTGTCTTCTTCAATATTTGTTCCTGCTGGTGAGAATGGGTTTTCACCACCTATTCCACCAGTAGATTCAATATCAAAAGTATCATTAACGTAGTAGGTTAATTTATCTAAATTGGTAGCATCTGCAATCGTCCAAGTGTTGGTATCTACTTTAGTTACTTCTAGCTCATTCCCATTATAATCTAAAGCTTTCATACCTTCTATGTACTTTCCGAAATCACTAACAGAATATGTTCCTTGTACTACTCTAGGCAATCTGTACGTTACCGTTTCTGTGGTAAAACGGCCAGGATTAATAATTACTGGCACTTTATCATCTACCACTGCTGTTAAATCTAAAGCAGTTTCGATAGGATTATTAACTGCTAAATCATCTACTTTTGGCTTGGCTGAACCACAACCTACCAAAATTACACTTAAGCCCAAAACGGCTAAATAGTTCTTCATGAATATTTATTTAATTTTTTTACGAGACGCACAAAACTACAATCTGTTACCACTTTAAATCTAAAGGTTTTGTTAAATTCGTGCCATGTCTCAGCCATTAATCAGCATTTTAATTCCTTTTAAAAACACAGAAGCCTTTATTTATGAATGTGTTACTTCTATCATTAGCCAGACTTACACCAATTGGGAAGCTATTTTTGTAGATGATCATTCTGATGATGCGTCTTACACCATTGTTGAACAATTTTCAGAAAACGACAATCGAATTCAATTATTCAATAACAAACATGAAGGTATAATTTCTGCATTACAAACTGCTTTTAAAAACTGTAAAGGCACTTATATCACCAGAATGGATAGCGATGATATAATGACCGAAAACAGACTTGAAGTCATGCTGAACAGTCTTTTAAAACACGGAAAACATCATCTTGCGGTTGGACAAGTAAAGTATTTTAGAACGGACGGCATTAGCAATGGTTATGCGCGCTACGAACGTTGGCTTAATAAGCTTACCGAAAAAGGCTATAATTATTCTGAAATTTACAAAGAGTGTGTAATCCCTTCACCTTGCTGGATGCTACATCGTGATGATTTTGTAGCCTGTGAAGGTTTTGAGCCTAATCGCTATCCTGAAGATTATGATTTAGCGTTTCGGTTTTACAGAGCAAAATACAAATGCATTCCCTGCGATAAAGTACTACTCCATTGGCGCGATTACAGCACACGTACGTCCAGAACACATGAGCATTATGCGATAAATTACTTTTTGGATATTAAAGTACATTACTTTTTAAAATTGGATTATGACAAGAACAGACCATTAGCCATTTGGGGAGCAGGAAATAAGGGCAAAACAGTAGCAAAACTGTTAATTAAAAACGATATTCCCTTTCATTGGATTTGTGATAATGAAAAGAAAATAGGCAAAGATATTTATGGGCAAAAACTATTGAATTTTAAATATTTAGAACAACTCAATCTGCCACAAAGTATCATTACGGTCGCCAATGAAGACGAGCAAAAGAACATAAAACGCTTTTTTGAAAAACAAAAAATGCAGCCTATGACTGATTATTTTTTCTTTTGTTAAATTTCTCAAAAGCCAACTCTAGTAATAAGACTTCGTTATCTATATTTGTTACTCACACATGAAGAAAATGAAACAAGTTCCATTCTTAATTATACTTTTATTTGCTTTTGCAAGTAATTCTTATGGACAAGAAAGTGAATCTAACTTTACGGACGACTATTATACTTCAAATTTTGAAATTTTATATTCTGTTGATACTGAGATGGCCTATTGTATTGCGCCAATTGTTGAAGAAAGACTAGTATCTGATTTGGCTGACTCATCAAGTTTTTACAACCCTTTTAAAAAATTATCGCAATACATTTCCATAGAAACATCTTCTGATAGCTTAGTAAAAACCTACAGTTGGGATAGAATTAGTGGCGGAAGCTGGCATGATAATGCATCTTATCTTCAATTTAAAACCAAATCTGGAAAGATAAAATATAAAAGATTAGACTCTGGTATTGAACGAGAAACCGGTGAACCTACTGATGTTATTATCTATGATATTCATAATATTAGAATAAAAGATGAATCATATTACTTACTACTAGGTTGGGGAACTCATGGTGGAGGACTACATCATGGCTTAGCCCGAGTTTATAAGATTAAAGATGAAGAAATAGTCTTATGTAATTCTTTTTTTGATGGTGAGAAATATTTACATGTTGGTGCGCCTAGAGTTGGTAAAATTGATTTACAATACAATTATGAAACCAAGGAACTATCACATAATTATTATGAGTATGATGAATCTGATGGTTTTTACGACCCTAAAGGGAATAAAAGAATCTGGTTATTAGAAAATGATAAATTTGTTCTCCAGAAATAATTTAACTTAAAAAATTGAACACTAGGAATGCAGTTTAAACATCCCGATTTACTTTATGCACTTTTTTTACTGATAGTTCCTATACTTATTCACTTATTTCAGTTACGTCGTTTTCAGAAGGTACAATTTACCAACGTAAAATTCTTAAAAGCTGTAAAACTACAAACTCGTAAAAGCTCTCAACTAAAAAAGTGGCTAACATTACTTACCCGAATTTTGTTGTTAGCTTGTGCCATTATTGCATTTGCACAACCATTTATACCAAATACTGAAGATTTTAATGAAGCACAAGAAACCGTTGTGTATCTGGATAATTCATACAGTATGCAGGCCACAGGCAAAAACGGAAGTCTGCTAAATGAAGCCATTCAGGATATGATAGACAACTTTCCTGAAGATAAAAAGATAAGTCTGTTTACCAACACACAGACCTTTAGAAATACAAGTTTAAAAGCTTTAAAAAATGATTTAATTCAATTAGAGCACTCACCTACACAACTAAATTATGATGCACTTTTTATTAAAGGAAAGCAACTATTTTCGAAAGATTTAGCTTCAAAAAAGAATCTTGTTTTGGTTTCTGATTTTCAGCAAAAGGGAAATCCAATAACATTTGAAACCGACAGCACCATTAACTTAAGTTTGGTGCAACCAAAATCTACATTGGTGTCTAACGTGAGTATTGATAGTGTTTATGTTGCTAACTCTAATGCAGAAACTTTAGACTTAAATGTAAAACTGTCTAATCAAGGTGAAGCTATTGAGAATATTACAGTTTCCTTATTTAATGATGACGTTTTATTAGCAAAAAATGCAGTAGACATAAGTGAAAGTTCTGAAGCTACATTTTCGGTTTCTAACAATGCAGTAATTAATGGAAAATTAGTTATTGAAGATGCAGGTTTGCAATACGATGATAGCTTTTATTTCAACATTAATGCTAAACCAAAAATTAAGGTCCTTGCCATAAATGAAAATACTGATGATAATTTCTTAAAACGCATCTATACAGATGATGAATTTGAGTATAATTCCTTTAAATTAAACAGCCTTAATTTCAATGTAATTCCAGATCAAAATCTAATTGTTTTAAATGAATTAGAAAGCATATCTGACGCTTTAAGAACAGCTCTTATTTCTTTTAAAAATGACGGAGGATATATTTTAACCATCCCTTCAAATTTAACAAACTTAAACACTTATAATCAGTTATTTAAAAATTTAATCGCTTCTCAACTTTTAGCATTAAATAATCAGCAAAAACGTATCACTACGATTAACTATAATCATCCTCTTTTGGCCAATGCGTTTTATTCTAAAGTTAGTAATTTTCAGTATCCAAAAGTAGAATCTTCATATAGTTTTTCTTCAAACGCTAATAGTGTATTGTCCTATGAAGATGGCAACGCTTTTTTAATTGGAAATAATGGTACTTATTCATTTTCAAGTGCCCTAAATGATGAGAACTCAAACTTTAAAAATTCACCATTAATAGTTCCTGTGCTTTACAATATTGGCAAGCAAAGTTTAAAGTTGCCACAACTCTATTACTCTATAGGACAATCAAATTCAATTGCAATTAACGCTGCTTTAGGTCAAGACGACATTTTAACGCTGGGTAATGCAGAAAATTCAATTATTCCGTTACAAAAAACCTACAGCAAAATTGTGGTATTAGAAACACAAGAGTATCCTGAAAATGCTGGTATATACGAAGTAAAAAACAAATCTGAAGTTATTCAAAACCTAAGTTTTAATTTCAACAGAGAAGAAAGTAATCTAAAGTATTTAGACATTAAAACTATTGCAAATACATCTGTTAACGATAGCTTAGCCACAACCATAAACGACATAAAAAGTAGCTCAACTATTAATGCACTATGGAAATGGTTTGTTATTTTTGCGCTAGTATTTTTAATAATAGAGATACTTCTACTAAAATATCTTAAATGAACGCACTCATAAAATCTGCCACCATCGTTGATTCTAAAAGTGAATTTCACAACGAAACAGTAGATATTTTAATTGAAAAAGGTCGCATTTCTAAGATTTCTAAACGCATTTCTAATCCTGATAATTACAAAGAAATTAACCTAGACAACCTACATGTTTCTCAAGGATGGTTTGATAGTAGTGTCTCTTTTGGAGAACCAGGCTACGAAGAACGCGAAACCATAGAAAACGGTCTAAAAACTGCTGCTGAATCTGGTTTTACTGCTGTGGCGCTTAATGCAAATTCTAATCCAATAATCGATAGTTTCGCTGATATTACTCTGGTGAAAGCAAAAGCCCAAAACAAAGCGACTAGCCTCTATCCTATTGGTGCTTTAACAAAAGCCAGCAATAGTACAGATTTGGCTGAGTTATTTGACATGAAAAACGCTGGAGCAGTTGCGTTTTATGATTATCAGAAACCTATTTCTAATCCAAACCTTATAAAGATTGCCTTACAATATGCTAGTAATTTTGATGGCTTAGTATTGTCTTTTCCTCAAGAATCAAAAATTTCTGGTTTAGGTGTGGTAAACGAAAATATAAACAGTACACGATTAGGCTTAAAAGGAAATCCTGGTTTAGCAGAAGAATTACATGTTGCCAGAGATTTATTTCTTTTAGAATATACTGAAGGTAAACTACATATACCAACGATTTCTACGGCTAAATCTGTAGAACTCATTAGAGAAGCAAAAGCCAAAAAACTTAATGTGACTTGTAGTGTAGCGATACACAATTTAGTATTAACAGATGATAGTCTAGAAGGATTTGATACCAGATATAAGGTCTTACCACCACTAAGAACACAAAGCGATTGTGATGCTTTAATTGAAGGGTTAAAAGACGGAACAATAGATATGGTAACCACAGACCACAACCCAATTGATATTGAGGATAAGAATGTAGAGTTTGATCATGCCAAATATGGAACTATAGGCTTAGAATCCGCTTTTGGTGCTTTGCAAACTGTATTAACAACAAAGAAAGCGGTTAGTTTACTAACCCAAGGTAAAGCTAGATTTGGTGTACCTGAAACTTCAATAAATATTGGTGCAATGGCTAATTTAAGTTTGTTCAATCCAGACAGCAAATACCAGTTTAGTAAAGAAAACATTACTTCAAAATCAAAGAATAGTGCGTTTCTTGGTATGGAACTAAAAGGAAACGTTTACGGAATAATTGCAAACAATAAAGTTGTCTTAAAACATTTTAATTGATGACAGAAAATACAATCAACGACGGTAAAACACTAGCTTTAGTATCTTACCTTACTTTATTTGGCACTTTGATAGCCTTTTTCATGAATCAGGATAAGAAAAATCCTTTTACCTCTTTTCATATAAGACAGGCATTAGGCTTAGGTTTGTTGTATATAATGATTGCTTTTGTTGTAAGTAGTTTTAACAGTATGAATATTAGTGGTGCCTTTTGGTTGTTCTTTTCGGTATTGTACCTCTATGGTATCTATGGAGCTATTACAGGCAAAACCAACAAGATTCCACTACTAGGTGATTTTTTTCAAAATTTCTTTAAAAATATTGGTCAGTAATCATGACAAACCTACACTATATAAAAAGACCGAGTACCTTAAAAGAAAATGCACCTTTACTTATTATGTGCCATGGCTATGGTAGTGATGAAAATGATTTATTTTCTTTTGCTTCAGAGCTTCCTGAAGAGTTATTCATTATTTCTCTAAGAGCACCTTATGCTATGCAACCCTACGGAAATGCTTGGTATGCCATAAACTTTGATGCCGAAAAAGGAAAATGGAGCGATAATGTACAGGCTAGACAATCGGTAGATTTAATTGCCGATTTTATAGATTATGCTTGTGACACTTATTCTGTTAACAAAGATAACGTAACGCTTTTAGGCTTTAGCCAAGGAACAATTTTAAGCTTATCTGTAGCGATGAACTATCCCGAAAAATTAAAAAATGTTGTTGCGCTTAGTGGTTATCTTAATGAAGATATTTTACCTGAAAACATTGACAAAAACAAAGTTTCTCACTTAAATATTTTTAGCTCTCATGGCTACGCAGACCAAGTAATACCTGTAGAATGGGCAAGAAAAACACCTGAATACCTTAAGGCGTTAAATATAAATCATGTTTACAAAGAATATCCTGTAGGTCATGGTGTTGCACCTCAGAACTTTTACGACTTTAAAGATTGGTTGAAGAATTATCTCTAGCCTATTTTAGGATACATAAAGTATTCTACTAAAGTATACTTTAAGTCATTGTTTTCGTCTATATCGTATTTTACAAAGATTTCTCCCCAATATTCTCCATCTGTAAAGTTGGCTAAAATCCATTTGTGATTTACAATTCGTATTTTGTTGATTAGCAGTTTAGAACCAGTCATGGACACAAATGGCACAATAGGATGCTCTTCCCCTTCATAATCGTTCATATTATAAAGTCCTTCCCTAATCGCATTTATCAATTCATCAGAATCATAGCCTTGAGCTATAAAGTAATCTAGAGCATTGTCATTTCTGTCAATATTAAAATAATTAAGCTCAAAATTTTGATCTTCTAGCTCAGTAATTGTCTTTTCTTGAGTTGCTATGGTTTTTTTAAAAGTCTTTATGTCCTTTTCATATTTGTCTAAAATATTCTTAGAATTCACATATTGAAATATGAATGCTAATGCCGAAAAAATAAACAAGTACATAAAAATTCTATTCTTCATATCTATATTTTAAATGGTGATTTGTAGATTATCATACGCTAAAAAAACGTTTTCTGGTAATCTTTGTTGCACTTCATCATGAAAACCCATGTGATGACTAATATGTGTTAAATAGGCACGTTTAGGTTTTACTTTATCGATAAAATGTAATGCTTCTTCAAGATTAAAATGAGACATATGCGGTTCTTCCCTAAGCGCATTTATTACTAAAACTTCAAGATTTTTTAGCTTATCAATTTCTTCTTCTGCAACCGTCTTCATATCTGTGAGATAGGCAAAATCCTTAAACCTAAAACCAAAAACCTGTAATTTATAATGTAATCCATCTATTGGAGTAACTTTTAAATTACCAAGCTTAAATGGTTTATTTTTTATGGTATGCGAAGTTACACTTGGTACACCTGGATACTTTTCCTTTGAGGTAAAAATATAATCAAAGCGTTTTTTAAGAGCCTTAAACACACGCTTATGAGCATACAAATCGATATCGCCTTGTTTAAAGAAAAAAGGCCTAATGTCATCCAAACCCATAGTATGGTCAGCGTGCTCGTGCGTAAAAACAATGCCATCTATTTTTGAGACATTTGCGTTAAGCATTTGTTGCCTAAAATCTGGCCCGCAATCTATGACATACACATAATCGTCCCACTCAACTAAAACTGAAACCCTTAATCGTTTATCCTTAGGATTTTTACTTAAACACACTGGATGTGTACTACCAATAATAGGTATACCTTGTGATGTTCCTGTGCCTAAAAATGTTACTTTCAAATGCATTTAAGTTTAAGAACAAAAATAAGGTTATTTTTTTGTTTGCAATACTAAATTAATACCTTTGCGATAACGAAGTAATCCCAATAACCATGGAAGAAATAACGTATAAAGGCGACTTTGAAATAGAAAATATTCCTTCATTAAAAGACAAAGCCTTACGTATTAACCTAAATAAAGACATTTACGGTACTTTTGCCGAAATTGGCGCAGGACAAGAAACTGTGCGTCAATTCTTTAGAGCTGGTGGTGCCTCTGGTACTATTGCAAAAGCTATGTCTGCCTACGATAAACACTTTAGTGATGCTATTTATGGTATTGAAGATGATAAGCGCTATGTTACCGAAGCGAGACTACGTAAAATGCTAATTCACGAAGTTAATTTAATGGAACAGCGCATACCAAGAGACGACAATCCTAATAAGATTTTCTTCTCATATGCAAATACAGTTGCTACTATTGATTTTGCTAAGAAATACAAAGGACATGGTTGGGTTGGTATTAAATTTCAGGTAGAACCAGAAGGCGAGTATAATGAAATTGTATTGCATATTCGTTTTAAAGAAAATGACGCTAGATTGCAACAAGAAACACTTGGAAAATTAGGAACTAACTTAATTTACGGTGCTTTTTATAAATACAATCAACCAAGGAAATTACTTCGCTATCTTTACGACCATTTAGATAAAGATCAACTAGAAATTGATACTATAAACTTTTCTGGGCCAGTTTTTAATGACGTAGATAATAGATTAATGAGTTTACAACTCGTTAAAAATGGAATGACGGACGCTGTAATGTTTGCACCTGATGGGAATAATGTCTTACCTGCTCGTGTACTTTACAAGAAAAATATTTTAGCACTTAGAGGAAGCTTTAGACCTGTAACCAAAGTAAACATGGACATGTACGAGAAATCATATGAAATGTTTATAAAGGAAAATAAGGTAGAAAAGGATAATACTCAAGTAATTTTCGAAATCACGCTATCTAATCTTAGAGCAGAAGGCGAAATAGACGAACAAGATTTTATGGATAGAGCAAGATTGCTTTGTTCATTGGGTCAGACCGTGCTAATTTCTAATTTTCAGGAATATTACAAATTGGTTGAATACTTCTCTCAATATACTAAGAGTAGAATGGGCCTTACCATGGGAGTGAGTAATCTTGTAGATATTTTTGATGAAAAATACTATCGTCATCTAAGTGGTGGAATATTAGAAGCTTTTGGTAAACTTTTCTACAAGGACTTAAGAGTATATCTCTACCCAATGCAAAACGATGATGGTAGCTTAACTACTAGTGAAAACTTAAAGGTACATCCACGTATGAAAGAGCTTTACAAGTTCTTTAAGTATAACGGTAAAGTAGTTGATATTACAGATTATGACGCCTCTAATCTTTCTGTTTTCTCAAGAAAAGTACTTAAGAAAATTTCAGATGGTGATAATGATTGGGAAGAAATGTTACCAGAGGGAGTTGCTAAACTCATTAAAGAGAAAAGCTTATTTGGGTGCGAATCTGAAGAAGTTATTCATAAATAAAGTATTACTTTAATAAAAAAACGCAACCAAAATTGGTTGCGTTTTTTTATTAATGCTTCTATAATTTTATTCACTCAAAATTTGAGCTGTGTGTTCTTTTGTTTTTACCTTAGTTATTACATCTTCTAGCACACCATTTTCATCAATTACAAAAGTGGTTCTATGGATACCATCATATTCTTTTCCCATAAATTTTTTTGGTCCCCAAACACCAAATGCTTCAATGACAGCTTTATCTTCGTCTGCTAATAAAGGATACTGAAAACCGTACTTATTCTTAAAATTAGATTGACGTTTTGCACTATCTGCACTTACACCCAAGATTTCATAACCTTGAGATTTAAAACGCTCATAATTATCGTTAAGATTACAAGCCTCTGCAGTACAGCCTGGAGTACTTGCTTTTGGGTAAAAGAACACTACTAGCTTCTTTCCCTTATAATCTGATAATGAGATCGTATTTCCATCTTGATCTTTTGCCGAAAAATCTGGTGCTTTATCACCTACTTTTAAATGCGTCATAATTGCTTAATTTTCTTTTTGGTAAAAATACAATGATTGACCAAGCAAGAAAAGATAGATTTTGTTATAAATACGTTAAACTAGTCATCTGAGGTTACTTCTTCAAATAATAACTTCCATTGATGCATTATTTTATCTACTGAGTATCGCTTAATATTTTCACTGGCTCTTTCTCCCATATCCCTTCGGATATTTTCATTTTCAATTAAACTACATATTGATTCAGCTAAAAAATCAATATCATTTGGTGGCACAAGAATGCCATCATCAGAATCTGAAATTATTTCTCTTGGCCCATAATCACAATCAAAAGACACAACCGGAATACCAAAAGACATTGCTTCTATAACTACTAATGGAAAAGCTTCTACCCTAGAACTACATACAAAAATTGATGACTCAAGATAAATATGAGACATATCTCTAGTATGCTCTTTAAAATCTACATATTCAGAAATATTAAGTTTTTTGGCTAAAAATTTAAGATCAATATCATGAGTATGCTTTCCTACCATTTTCAGTGTCCAATCAGGATGCCGTTCTACAACATTTTCCCAACTCTTCAACAGCATATCAAACCCTTTGATTGGATCATGCCTACCAACAGCTAAGACAACTTTGCTATCTAAGTTTGCTTTGTTTCCATTTGCGTCAATTATAATAGGATTGCTTATAACATGAATATTTTTTAGTCCCTTCCAATCTACACCATGTGCTTTAGACAGTAATACAAACTTGTCATAATGTTTTCCTACACCCTTAAGGAAAAGTTTCTTTATCTGGTTTTTAACTTTTGCTTTTAGTGATTTTCTTCCTGTTATTAGATTTAACGCTTTTAGATCATGTCTTTGGTAAATCATTTTATACTTCCCTTTTGTAAATAATGGTAAATACAAACTGAAGATATCACTTTCGCAAACCATTACTATATCAGGATTTATAGTTTTAAGAGCCTTATTAATAGCTACTATCTTATTGTAATAGTCTTTGACAATGCTTGAAGAAGATTTTAGAAAATGAAAATCGACAGCACCATCAATTTCGTAAAAGCTTTTTTCCTCATTTTTATTCTGATTCAAAAGAATTAAATCAACGTTATAATAGTAATTCTTTATAAAATAGTTAATCTGAAATGTAACCATCCTTTGAATACCAGATGTACCATTGATTTTATTTACGATATAGGCTAGCTTCACTTTAATTATTCAATATTCAACTAATTGCAATTAAATTTTAAGATTTTGATTTTGCCATCAAAATAATAATCTAATTACTTGTTAAAGAGTGAAATATTAAGGATTAACTGGGTTATTTCATTGTAAAAAAGTACTTTCTAATCTTTCATTTTATAAGAATTCAAAACCAATTTATTTAAATTTGTTTTTCTTAACCCAATTACGAATGACTAAACAAGAAAAGGTAAATTTTGTTATAAAAACATTGAACAAACTTTATCCTGAAATTCCAATACCTTTAGACCATAAAGATCCATATACATTATTAATAGCTGTACTTATGTCTGCACAAAGTACAGATGTACGTGTTAATCAAATTACTCCGCTTTTGTTTGAAAGAGCCGATAATCCTTACGATATGGTAAAACTTAGTGTAGAAGAAATTAGAGAGATTATAAAACCAGTTGGTTTATCGCCAATGAAAAGCAAAGGCATTTATGGTTTATCTCAAATCCTTATTGATAAACATAATGGTGAAGTCCCTAAAACCTACGAAGAACTTGAAGCTTTACCTGCAGTTGGTCATAAAACGGCTGCTGTAGTATTATCACAAGCCTTTGGAATACCTGCGTTTCCTGTAGATACGCACATTCATCGATTAATGTATCGTTGGAATTTAACTAATGGCAAAAACGTAGTTCAAACCGAAAAAGACGCTAAACGTTTATTTCCTAAAGAATTGTGGAACGATCTCCATCTTCAAATTATTTGGTATGGTAGAGAATATTCACCTGCTCGTGGTTGGGATTTAGAAAAGGATATCATCACAAAAACTATTGGCAGAAAATCGGTTTTAAATGATTATTATAAAAAGAAAAGATAGTTGTTAGTTGGTATAATTATTGATGACTTTTCAGGAAACTATCAATCAATGAAAAGAGCTTCAATAATCTTAATTTCATTACTGTTATCATCTTGTATACCCTATAAAATTGCGCCTAGATTTAAAAATGAAGATTACAAGGTAATGAAAGCTAAAAAGTTTCAGAGAAAACTTGCTAAAGAAACTTCATTTATTTTTAAAGATCCTAAAGATGCTGATGAATTTTATAATTACATAAATACTAAATATAGTCTTAACCATAATGATGTTGGGCTAAATTCACCTATTCAAATTAATGATAAAACCTACTTCTTTACCTATCATGAAGTAGAGCGAACAGACCAAACAGCAAATGTTGGTCTGGTGGTTACAGATTTAGTTTTAGATGAAAAACTAGGCGTTACAGCTTTTGAAAACAATTATTCTAGCAGAAAAGGGCATTGGTATATAGTCATTACAGTTTATGACGAAAATTTAAAAAACTGTTTATTAGAAAAACATCCTAACAAAACAGAAGTGCTTCAATATTTAAAAGATATGCAACAGGAGTATCTAAAAACTCACAACTACGAAGAATTATTATTTACAAAAAAATCCTGATTTTTCAATCAGGATTTCTTCCAACTTAATTCTGAAGTGCTTCAAACTTCAATTTATTATAATGTATAACACTTAAAGCCTTTGAGTAATTCAAAAGGAAACTTATCGTTTCATCTTTTGGTTTTAGGTTATTATTCTTTTTTGGGGAAGCGTTAAAGTAAAGGTTTGCCATATTACCAATTTTAGGTTTGTTATATGGCTAAAACGCAACTAAAAACACTTTATTGTATTAATTTGTTAAAATTATATTATTCTGCTCTATTACTTTGCGCATATTAATAAGTGCATAACGCATTCTTCCTAATGCAGTATTAATACTTACACCTGTACGCTCAGATATTTCTTTGAAGCTCATATCTTGGTACATACGCATTAAAAGTACTTGCTTTTGATCTTCAGGTAATTCTTCTATAACACGTCTAACATCTGACTCTACCTGATCTTTAATCATGCTTTTTTCAGCATTGAGACTAGAATCGCTTAACACAGAAAAAATACTGAACTCGCCTGTGTTATCAAACTTAGGCATACGACTGTTTTTTCTAAAATGATCAATTACAAGGTTGTGAGCAATTCGCATTACCCACGGCAAAAACTTTCCTTCTTCGTTATATTTTCCTCGTTTTAAAGTTCTAATGACTTTGATAAAGGTATCCTGAAAAATGTCTTCAGTAATATCTCTATCATAAACTTTGGAATAAATAAAACTATAGATTTTCTGCTTGTGCCTTTCTATCAATACCGAAAGTGCACTTTCGTCTCCTCTAATATAGTTGCTGACCAACTCTGCGTCTTGGATAAGTTCTTTTTTCATAATATTACTCTTAGTAGCCAGAAGCGAACTTCTGTGCAAGGGGTTAAATTTTATAAAGTAATATTATGCTATACGCAGTTGTTTTTTAAATAATTATGTGGTAAATATAACAACAATCATTCCGAAAAAACAAAATTTCACACCAAATTTTAACATTTTATCTAACAATAACGCATTTTATCAGCTTAAATAGATAACGTATCTTTGCAAAATTACATGTGCAAAATTCCTATGAACACTACAGTTTTAGATGTTAACCCAAAAGAAAATATCATTATAAAAGGTGCAAAACTGCATAACTTAAAAAATATTGATGTTGTCATTCCCAGAAACAAATTGGTCGTAATTACTGGATTATCAGGATCTGGAAAATCTAGCTTAGCTTTTGACACCTTATATGCTGAAGGTCAGCGTCGTTACGTAGAAAGTTTATCGAGTTATGCACGTCAATTTTTAGGTCGATTAAACAAACCAAAAGTAGATTATATTAAAGGTATAGCTCCTGCTATAGCTATAGAGCAAAAAGTAAACTCTACAAATCCACGCTCTACAGTTGGCACAACAACAGAAATCTACGATTATTTAAAGTTATTATTTGCCAGAATTGGCAAAACCTACTCACCTATTTCTGGTAATGAAGTTAAAAAACATACCGTTACAGATGTTATAGAATTTATAAAAACGTTTGAAGAACGATCTAAGCTACTTCTACTCTCTCCTATTATTTTAGAAGAAGGTAGAACTGTTGAAAATAAACTTCAAACCTTACTACAACAAGGGTACGCAAGAATAAAGTACAAAGATGATGTGCTCAGAATTGATGATGCGTTAAAACAAAACATATCATCTTCAAAAGACCTTTATCTTGTAGTAGATAGAATTGTTTACAAGGATGACGAAGATTTTTTGAATAGATTAGCAGATGCCATAGATACTGCGTTTTTTGAAGGTGTAGGTACTTGCATAATAGAGTCCTTATCAGATAACAAGCATACTGTTTTTAACAATAAGTTTGAATTAGATGGCGTGACATTTTTAGAACCCAATGTGCATCTATTTAGTTTTAATAATCCTTATGGAGCATGCCCAAAATGCGAAGGTTATGGTGACGTTATAGGCTTAGATGAAGATTTGGTGATACCTAACACAGCGCTTTCAATTTATGAAAATGCTATTTTTCCATGGAGAGGAGAAAGCATGAGTTGGTACAGAGATCAGTTGGTGAATAACTCGCATAAATTCGATTTTCCAATACACAAACCTTATTTTGAACTCAGTGACGCCCAAAAAGATTTAATCTGGAAAGGCAACAAATACTTTGAAGGTTTAGACAGCTTCTTTGCAGAGTTAGAATCAAAAGCTTATAAAATTCAGAATCGTGTAATGCTATCGCGTTACAGAGGAAAAACAAAATGTAACGTTTGTAAAGGTAAGCGCTTACGCGAGGAAGCAAACTTTGTAAAAATTAATGGAGCAACCATTACCGATCTAGTAGACTTACCACTAAATGAATTAACCATATTCTTTAAAAATTTAAAGTTAAACGAATACCAAGAAAAAATTGCAAAACGTCTACTAACTGAAATTAACACACGTTTAGAGTTTTTAAACAATGTTGGCTTAAGTTACTTAACCCTAAACCGAAGATCTAACACCTTATCTGGTGGAGAAAGTCAGCGTATTAACCTGGCAACTTCTTTAGGAAGTAGCCTTGTAGGATCAATGTACATACTCGATGAGCCTAGTATTGGCTTACACCCAAAAGATACCGAACGCTTAATCAATGTTTTAAAAGCCTTACGCGATCTTGGTAATACCGTAATTGTGGTAGAACACGATGAGGACATTATGAAAGCTGCTGACGAAATCATTGACATTGGCCCTGAAGCAGGAACATTTGGTGGAGAAGTAGTAGCTACAGGAAAGTTCAAAGACATCTTAAGTTCGAACTCATTAACAGCGCAATATCTCAATGGACAGTTGGCAATAAAAGTTCTTGAAAAGCGTAAAACATCTAAGTATCATATAGATATTGTTGGTGCCAGAGAGAATAACTTAAAAAATATTGATGTAACCTTTCCTTTAGAAATGCTTACCGTTGTTACTGGTGTTTCTGGAAGTGGTAAAAGTACATTGGTAAAGAAAATTCTGTTTCCTGCAATACAAAAGAAACTCACAGGCTTTAGTGATAAAGCTGGTCAGTTTAGTGAGATGAAAGGAAATTTTAGCAACATAAAGCATGTAGAATTTGTTGACCAAAACCCAATTGGTCGTTCGTCGCGCTCTAATCCTGTAACTTACGTCAAGGCTTATGACGACATTAGAGCACTATACGCCTCTCAAAAGCTAAGTAAAATTAGAAACTATAAAGCCAAACATTTTAGTTTTAATGTAGATGGTGGACGTTGCGAAACCTGTAAAGGTGAAGGTGAAGTGACTATTGAAATGCAGTTTATGGCAGATGTGCACCTTACTTGTGATACTTGTGGTGGTAAGCGTTTTAAGAAAGAAGTGTTAGAAGTTCAGTTTGAAGGAAAATCAATCGATGACATCTTAAATATGACTATTGATGATGCTATTGCATTCTTTCAATCACACAACGAAACTAAAATACAGGGTAAATTAAAGCCGCTACAAGATGTTGGCTTAGGTTATGTTACTTTAGGCCAGTCCTCTTCTACCCTTTCTGGTGGCGAAGCGCAGCGTATAAAATTAGCAACGTTTTTAGGAAAAGGTAGTAAAAGCGATAACGCATTATTTATTTTTGATGAACCCACTACAGGATTGCATTTTCATGATATTCAGAAGTTACTAAAATCTTTTAGAGCACTGATTGCAAAAGGTCATTCAATCATAGTTATTGAGCACAATATAGATCTTATAAAGTGCGCTGACCATATCATAGACTTGGGACCTGAAGGTGGAAAACAAGGTGGACAACTAGTAGCTTTTGGCACTCCAGAAGCAATAGTTTCTAACAAAAATTCTGTAACAGGCGAATATTTGCGCGAAAAACTCTAGTTTTTTAATAGACTAAGAAAGCAAATAAAAACAAGAATGTCGCTGCAAGAGGTGTCACAAAGGCGAGAAAAGTAAATGTGGCAACGCTACATTTAAACCAAGTTATAAACCATCCTTGGTCATAGAAACGTTTTAAAGCGACCATAAGATAAACAAATGTAGATAATGCAATGAGCCAATCAATTCCATCAGGTATGTCCCAGATATAATTGATTCCAAAAATTATACTGAATACCATAAATAAAAACGAGAAAAAGTAAAAACTAAAAACCAAATGATGAGCATATGGACCTTTACGAAAATATAATAGTTTAATAAACAGTGCAAAAAGCGGTAAAAGGAAAAACATGGCAATAGGTATTGTATCGTAAAAAGCTCTTAAAATATTACCACCTTCTCTAGATTTGTAAAACTTTAGACTCTTCTCGTAAAACTTTCTTGTCAACCAACCATCATCATCATTTAATCCCATATACCTGTATATTTCGTCATCAGAAACATTTGCATTAATCAAGGAATCTATCTCAACTTGGTTAAAGTTGAATGGAGAATTTATATTCTTTTGATTTTTATTAGTTCTTTTAATAGAATCGACTTCCTCACTAGTCACTTCGACTAAAGCTTTATTTATTTCTAGAGTTTCTTTATCATTAGCATCATTTATAGATTCATTCTTTTTGGCTTCGATAGAATCGTTTATCTCTGTTATTTCTTTATCAAATGTCTTTTTTAGTTCTTTATTTATAACATCGCTTTGTTTTCGGGCTGTAAAAGAAAAAATAAAAAAGAAAACAACCGAGATAAACAGATACATCTGTGCAGGATGCAAATACAACAAACGTTTTCCTTTTATGAACTCTTTAGCCAAATAACCTGGCCTAAACATTAAAGGAATAAAACTTTTTAAAAACCGAGCATCAAAAGAAAAGTAATTACTTATGGTATTATAAAACAGTACTCCAAGGGTAAGTTCGTCATTAGTTTTTTGTCCACAATGCGGACAAAACTTAAAACCCTTTTCATATTGCTGTTCACAATTCTGACAAGTATCTAGGTTGGCACTCATAAGTGTTAGTTAGCTTTCATTAAAAGTAATAATTTTCTAGTTAGTAAAAATTTTAAAATCCTATGTTAATTTAAATTATTCTTCTGTTGTTGGCTTCTTCTATAGCGCTTTCCTTATCATGAACTTCTAACTTATCGTATATGTTTTTAACATGATATTTTATAGTGTTTGGGCTAATATTCATCTTTAGTGCAACACCCTTATAGCTATTACCTTTTGCTAATAAAGATAAGACTTCAGTTTCTTTTGTTGTAAGCACAGAAGTTGGCGCCTTTCTAAAGGACTCAACTACCATTTTAGCTATTTGAATACTCATAGGAGCGCCACCATTTATAGCTTCCTTAAGGGCTTTTTCAATTTTTGAACCTGTAGCGTTTTTAGTAAGGTAACCGCAGGCACCAGCACACAGAGCATCAAATACATATTTAGAATTTTCAAATACGGTTATCATTATTATTAGTACTTCAGGGTGTATCTGTTTAATCTTTTTTGTAGCTTCAATACCATTGATTCCTGGTAACTCAATATCCATTAAAATTAAGTTTGGCCAATCTCGTTTCAGATTTGCTATTGCATTTTCTGCATTCAAATAACTTCCGCTAACTTTAAAATCATCAAGATCATTTACTGTTCGGCAGAAAACCTCGTTTAATGTTTCATTATCTTCTATAACTAGTACGTTGTTCATTTTAGGCAATTTTTAAAGCTTCAAAATTTGGAATTTTTCCTTTGAAACATATTTCGGTTCCTTCTTTATTTGAACTAATTTTTAAATTACAATTAATTTTTTTTGCACGTTGTGTCATGTTTAAAAGACCATTTTTTGACGTCATTTGGGAGTGGTTAAAACCAATACCATCATCTTTAAATACAATATGTATATTATCACTTTTACAAATAAAATTTAAATTCAAATTGGTGGCCTTGGCATGTTTTACAGCGTTGGTAATGGCCTCTTTAAAAATTAATATTATTTGTCTATTCCAATAGTAAGGTACATTAATATTCTTTTCAATATCGCAACTTAACAGTAAATCAATTTCGAAATTTGATGTAAAATCTTCAGCAAAATCCGCTAAATATGCATATACATCTTCAGCTGAGCCATTATCTGATTTTAGAGAGAACATAAAATCTCTTGTACCACTATACAGTTCATCTGCATCTTGTTTTATAATTTCAAAAGCATCTAACATTTCCAACTTATTTTTTCTCTTATTATTTTTTATCACATAGTCAGATAGTGTGGTGATCCTGGCCAATTTATTCCCCAGATCATCATGAAAATCTTTAGCAATATTATCTCTTACAATGTCAAGTTCTTTTTGAAGTCTTTCCATTTTATCAATAAGCGCTTTTAGCTGCTTGTTTTTAGATTTAAACTTTTTGAGTTGCCATAAAACCATTAACGTAATAACTACTATTGCTAAAACAAAAATGATGAGTAGTAAATTATTTTTCTGCGTTATTGTTAAGTCTTTATTGTAAGATTCTGCCTTGAGTATAGCATTCTCCTTTTCTTTTTTTTCAGTTTCGTATTTGCGCTCCAACTCTAAAACCTTCTCTTTTCTGCTTTGCAGATCGATACTATCACTTAGTGCAAAAACTTGTTTTTGAATATTAAATGCTTTTTTAAATTGATTTTTTGCTGCTAATATTTCTGCTTTTAAACTTAATGCGTCTAAAATTGCAGGATCTCGTTTTTGTACTTCTGCCAATGCCAAAACTTTTTTAACATCAGCTAATGCTGAATCAAAGTTACCAATGTTAAAATAGGCTTTGCATCTGTAGTATATCGCGTCATCTTTGTGGTTAAGCCTTAAATTATTCCAAAACTTATTTTCCAAGGTATTGACTGTAGAAATAACATTTTCATATTTTTTTGACTCTAAATCGTTTTTTGCAATAAACTTTAAAATGTATGCTTCTAATTCTTTGTCATTTATCTTTTTTATTAAGTATAAAGCATCATCTAACACTAAATTAGAACTATCAATTTCTTTTAATGCGCTGTAAGATGATGCCAAATTTGTTAATGTAGAGACGTAACCTAGAGAATCTTCCTCTATGTATGATTCTTTAAGAATTTCTTTATAAATATTTTTCGCCTTTTCAAATTCGTCTAACTTACTTAAAATGGCACCAATATTATTTTTTAGATCAAAATAGGTTTTTCTATAGCCTAGTTTCTTTGCCATGTCTGAAGCTTCATAAGCTTTTGCAACACATTTCTCATAATCACCCTGAAGAAAGTAATAGAAAGCAGTTTTGTCTTTTAGTGCCATTTTAAAAGAATCTATTGGCTTATCATGGACTTCAAAATTAAGTTTGTCTAATATTTTTTTTCCTAAAATTGGTTTGTCATTTCTTATTAAAACAACTGCGCTATCCAATAACTTATTTAAGTCTTTATTGCTTTGCGCATAGCTTAAGCAGTAACAATTTAAAATGCATAAAATACTGATAAGTTTTTCTTTCATAGAGAAAAGATACACAATTTAATGAAAATCAACCTACCCATTTTGGGTAGGTTGATAAGGCATAGCACAAAATCCAAATCATTGCTATTTTATCATTAATTATCAATGTTTTGTACTATTTCTTTTGTTTTAGAAATGCTTTATGCGCAACTAAAACCTCTAATTATCAAATAGCTTATTTAAGTGCACGATATTTCTGTTAATAGTAGCTCACATAGGTTGATTAAGAGTATACACAAAATTAAAAGCTTGAAGATTTTCTTGTACTACCCAGAACAGGTGGTTACGTTTAAAACAAACCTACCTGAACTAGGTAGTACAGCAAGTAGACCTCTTCTATAAATTTGAGATCTATTTAAACACTACACCATGAAAAAACGTTATTTTATCTTACTATGTCTTATTATGGCTTTGGGATGCCACAACAACCTTGATGCGCAAGGTCTTTTAAAACGTTTAAAAAATAAGGTCACTAAATCCGTAAAGGACAGTATTAGAAAGAAAAAGAGCGAACTCGAGAATAAAGTACTACAGAAGGCTGATTTATCTAGCACATTGAAAACCTCTAAAAATAATATTGAAAAATCAGCCAATAGTATTACAGGCTGTAAGAACTCAGGTAGCGAAATCATTTCTAAAGGCCATAAGGCTTACGTTCAATACAGAAGTATTGAAAAGAAAATTGAAACTGCAGAACGCTATGCGAAAAACAATAATTGGAACATGGTTAATGATCAATTAGATATGGCTGCAAACCCCATGAAAGCTTTACTTAAAAAAGCACCAAATGCAGATATTTCCAAACTTTGTAAAAGAATAGCTGATCTAAAAAGAGAGAATACTTCTGGCGCTTCTGATACACAAGATATTAACACGCTCATTAGTTTTTTTAATCGATACCATGGACAAAAAATGCCTGGTGATCAACATATTGCCAACCCAGATCGCTACAATTTTTTGAACAATGGTGGTGACTTTTTAAAAATAGCTTTAAATTTTAATAGAACAGAACTTTTACAATCCTTAAAAAGTTCTACAAACCCCAGAGCTAAACGCTTAGAGGAAATATTATTGGACTATCCAGACTTTATTAATCGCGAAAAAATACCCGCTTTTTTGATGAGTAGATTAGATAGTGCCAATAACGATGCAGGTTTAGATCTATCTGCTACAGCAAAACGTATTAAGGAAGTTGCAGAAGGCTTACTTAATATCGCAGGATCTAACCAAGGGCTCCAAGATGTTATAAATTTTAGTAACAAACAATTAGCTAAGGCAGAACAAGCTATGGCATCGGTTTATACGTCCGAATTTCATAAAGACAACGTTGGAAAAGTTATCCTTACTAAAAAAACATTCACTCCAGGCAATGAAAGTAGCGTTGAAATAAACCCAAAATTTGTTTCTGGTGATCAAATTATCGGAACAATATATTTACCAGCAAGTATAGAAGATGCTGTAGGGAGTTGGAACCAAAGCACTGGAAGTGGCAATCTTGAAATTGTTTTAGAGGATGACGCTTTTAACAGACTTAATGGACCTTATGATACCGGTTTAACAGCAACTAATGCAGACTATACTGTTAAAATAGCACCCGAAACTCCAAAGTCGCAGAGTTGGATACAGTTTGTATTGCTTCCTAATCTAAATTCAAACATTAAAAAGGACATCGTTAATAGAAACATCACACCCATTTTTACGGCAGATTGGATGGCTTTACAACCAGAAAGAAACAAGAAATGGAATGTCATAGTAAAAGCCAAAGGACCAAAGACCAAAAGCCAGACCTATAAAGGAGAGTTTTATATAGATCTTAGCAAAAATGAAGGTGCAAATTATTATAAAAAAGCTGCCAACAAAATGATGGATAACTTTATTGCAGATACTCCCTTACCTAGTGCCGCATATCGCGATTCAGGTTTAGAATCACAATTACTCAACATTATGAGTGCAAAGAATTGGGACGAAAAATTTGAAAAAACGTATCCGCAAACAAAATGGCGTTGGGTAAAACCCATTGGTGTAGAGCCATGGCAAGAAATGGATGCAACGTTTACTTACCGTAAGGATGATGGATCTTGTGGTTACCACACCTATACATTTAGAAAATACGGAAGCAAACAACCACAAAGTTGGGGAGCAGCCAAGCTTAAGGTTAGGTTAAGCTGCAGTAAGCTCTAAAACCCACCTATATGAGGTAGTACAACAACATACAAATTAAACTAAATTTAGATATTATTAATTATTAAATAATTTATTATGGTAGGAACAATTCTTTACGCTCTTTATGTAATGCTGGTTAGCGGAGCTACAACCGACGAAGTTTATGAAGCTGGTTATAACGACCAACAGATTGAACAAGTACAACGTCAAATCGATTCTGAAAAAGGCATCAGACGCGAGCTGCAGGAGATTGGTGACTAGTCTAAAACTTGGGTTTTAGATTAATTTAAGTTAGTAATAAAAAGATGGATATCCTACATATCCATCTTTTATTAGTTGACACTATATTACATTACTAAGAATTTTTAATACAGCTATTTAATTAATACTTTTATTTTCTACAGTGTACGCAATAGCTTAAGAAAAACTAAACAGGCTCTGTCGCCAGAGTGTTGTTTATAATTATTACCTAAATCATAGTAAATACTGTAAGTCATAATTAAATCTCTTATTGTTACAAATTTCAGAAATCCGATTTATCAGAGAAGATATATAAATTTAGAGAAAACAAATATCTGGCAACTTATGAAAATTGTATTGGAAACAAATAGACTTTCATTAAGAGAGTTGAATTTAAGTGATGCCCAAAACATTTACAACTTAAACTTAAACCCTAATGTGACTAAGTATACTGGTGATTCTGCTTTTAAGAGTATTGAAGACGCACATGAATTTTTGGTAAATTATGACGATTACAAATTGAATGGCTACGGCAGATGGGCCGTAATGCAAAAAAAGACAAATAGCTTCATAGGATTTTGTGGTTTAAAATTTAATCCTGAAGATAATCAAACCGATATCGGATTTCGGTTTTTTGAAGACATGTGGAATAGAGGTTACGCTACTGAAAGTGCAAGGGCCTGTTTGGACTATGGTTTTGAAAGATATAACTTAAAACAAATTATAGGCCGAGCTATGAAAGTAAATTTGAATTCAATAAAAGTCCTCGAAAAAATAGGTCTCAAGTACAAAAAAGATATAGAATTGGATGGGGAGGAAGCAGTATTGTATGAGATAAAAAATAAATAATATGAAAGTAATGCAGAGAACCATTAATACATTTTTAATATTATTTTATATAAGTGTAAAAGCTCAGATAAGCCCAGAAGATTTTGGCTTTAGGCATTTTCAATATGTTATGGAAAACGATACTCTTGAGGTGTTAATCAAGTCTAAAAAGGGCGAAGAACACATCAAAAAGCCTTTACTATTCTCAATTCAAGGCTCACGAGCTATTCCGCTCATAATCCACAACGGTACACAACGTACTTTTGCAACCTCAATAGAAGAAGGATTTTTTGAAGACCACTATCACATTGTAATCGTTAATAAGCCTGGAGTACCTTTAATAAGCCATAAAGATAGCCTAGACAGAAGAAGAGAATATTTTATAGATAAGAAGACCAAAACACATCCTAAAGCATACATTGAAAACAACAATCTTGAATATTATGTAAAAACAAATAAATTCATTGCTGAAAAATTGCTGAAAGAGTCTTGGGTTGATCCGAACAGATTGGTCGTCTCAGGTCATTCGCAGGGAAGCAGTATTGCCTTGGGTATGGCAGATGAAATCCCTCAGGTAACACATCTTATCTATTCCAGTGGCCTTCCTTACTACTCTACTATTCTTTCTATTATTGCGAGAAAACGGATGCACGGTGGAAGCAAAGCGGACATCGAAGAAGACTTTGAGTATTGGAAAGCTATTGTCAATGATCCTTTAAATGTTTCTAATGAGGGAAGGGATTCTTACCGTATGATGAGTTCGTTTTCTATAAATGAAAATGAAATTTTAAAACGTCTAAACATACCTGTTTTAATTTCTTACGGTACAAAAGATGAGTCTAGCCCTTACCATGACATGTTTAGGGTGGAATGTATAAAAGATAGTATTTCTCATATTACCTGGAACGTATATCAAGATTTAGGTCATAACTACCAACTGCAAAAAGAAACCACTACAGAAAACGAAAAAACAGATTATTTGCCAGTAGTAGTCACCGATTGGATCTCATGGTTAAAGGAAAATTAAAAATTACTTTTTGCAAAAGTTTTTTACTCTTCCCAGTCTGATATTTAGAACATCTCTCCCTACCTATCTCGGGTAGTACTACATTTTTGATATAAAGATAAGTTTGTGTTTTAACCATAACCCATTATATCATGAAAAAAATTACGTTAACTTTACTGCTCTTGGCAGTAACTTTCTTGACTAATGCTCAGGTAGATTTACTACTTCCTGACAATCCCGATGCTTTTAGTTCTGCATCAATACCGAACATCAATAAATATAAGACAGGCCCAAATAATTTATTTTATACCGGGACATCAAGTCGAAGTGTAGTGAGAATGGAGTCAAACACACGAAATCGTACGTCTTCTGGTGTAACGAATTATTTTATTTTAGAATTTATACCTATTTCAGATTCTGAAGTCATTGCCTATGGTAATGCGACAGTTGCCAATGGTGACAACGATTTAATCTATATTGATTTCAACAATCTTTCAAATAATCAAATTATAGCACCGCAAAACTCTGGCCCTGATGTGAACATTGGTGGTACCGGAATGGTCTCTGCAAATGGATTAATCTATTTGTTCTTAGTAGTTAGAAACACTACAGATGGCTTTATAGGTAGAGAATTGGTTTCTATTGATCCTATTACAAAAACAATGAGCGTAGTAAAAGACATTACGCCTGGTTCTTTTGGTACAACGCCATTTAGACTTCAAGTACAACCTGGTAGCACTCCAGGAACAGATCGAATCTTTTTTATTGCCGAAACAAATAATGCATCAGAAAGAGAGGTCTGGGTTTCCGATGGTACTGATGCAGGTACATTTAAATATGTAGATATGGCTGGTGCAGGAAATGGTAATGTTACAGATCTTACAGTTATAGGTACAGATATGTATTTTTCCGCATTTAATGGAGATGGCAACGGTAGAGAAGCTTGGTACGTAGACACGACAGCTCCTACCCCTACACCAGTTAATTTAGGTAACTTAAATGCCCTAGGAAATAGCGACCCAAGAGATTACGTGCGTTTTAATGGTAAAACCTATTTTACAGCAGACGATGGTGTGAATGGACGCGAACTTTACGTCACAGAAAATACAGCAGCAACTACAATGCGTTTAAATATAGACCCAACTTCTACAGTTGGTAGTAACCCTACAGAACTAACAGTTTCAGGCAATAACTTATTTTTTGCCGCACGTCGTGGGGCAGCTGGAAGAGAACTCATTAGAATGTCTGCCACAGGATCTATAGTATCTTATAATATCAATCAAAGTGATGCACCCAATTTCCCTGATGGAAATGGAGATCCTGTAAGCTTGTTTGACGCTGGAGATTACCTCTACTTTACAGCGGATGATGGAGCAACTTTAGGTTATGAGCCATACAGAATTGATCTCGATACAAATGCTATGGAATTTTTAGCGGATATTAGCGCCAATGGCTCTAGCAGCCCTAAATTTAGAACAGTCTTTGATGGAGATGTTGTTTTTACTGCTCGTCATGACCAAATTGACGAGGAAGCCTATACGGTAAATAATATTCCTTTTAATTGCGGATCTGTTACAAATATATTAATTGATTCGCCAGGAGGCGATTGGATGTTTATGAATTGGAATAATAATGGCAATTCATTTACAAATCATATTATCGATATTTTCCCAACAAATCAAAACGCTTTTGGTGCACCAGTAAGTTCAGGCAATAATGAAATTATTAATGGTACTGAAAGTGGATATGCTTTTGGATTAAATAGTAATACTAATTATAATGTTTATTTAAAATCCTATTGTACAGATGGTACTTTCACAAGACAAGGCCCTTTTTCAATTACAACACGTAATAATTGCCCACCTTTTAATAACGTGAGCATTAATAATATTACTTCAACAACTGTTGATTTAAGTTGGTCAAATACAGGTTTATATGCCGCTATTGAAATACTTGTGTATAATGAGGATGCCGCAATATTTGAAGACTCAGCTGTAAGTACGTTTGGAGTGACGACGTCTAACAATACCTTTACAATTACTGGTCTTGATCCAAATACAGCTTATGATATTTATATAGTTGGTACTTGCGCTACAACTACACCTTCATCATTTACCAATTTTATCTTTGGCAAACAACAAATTGTAACCGCAACACTATCTAACAATACTTTTGAAACATCAAATACAGCAATATATCCTAATCCTGTAAAAAATAGCTTCTCTGTAAAAAGTTCAAATATTGATTTAGAGAAAATAGAAATTTATGATGTTTTAGGTAAGCTAGTCAATAATCTAAAACCAAATGGTAATAATATTTATAATATTAGCGACTTAAAGCAGGGGTTGTATTTTGTTAAATTAAATACAAAAAGTGGTAAAACCTTGACCCGTAAAATCATAAAAGAATAGAATATGAAATATACTATCAATCGCAATGAAAAAGGTTTTAGGTAGTATAGCAACCTCATAGCAATTCTGCTATGAGGTTTTTCTCTTTAATTTGAATAAAAAACTTTAAAAAGGAGAACAATAATTTTTTTAAGTTTGATCCTAGTAAATTTAAGCTGCAAAAATAACAACGAAAAATCATTCAGTTTAACAGGAAAAACCAATGACTTAGAAAATGGCACTAAGCTTTATCTCAGGCACAATAATAAAACGATAGATTCTGCAACAATTACAGACAACAGTTTTAAATTTTCAACACAATTAGATACGTTTCCTGTAAATATAGCGCTTCACGATAAAGTATTCAAGAACTACACCTCATTTTGGGTCGTCAACCAACCTATGGGTTTTGACGCAAGTCAGTTAGGTTTCAAAAATGCAGTGATCACGGGCTCAGAACCAGAAAGACTCAACAATATTTTTAAGGAAAGAGTTGATGGGCTAAAAGGAAAAGAGAGGGACAAGGCAGAAATGCAATTTGTCAAAGACTATCCTAATAGTATTATAAGTGTAAGTATACTATCCGTAGATTCAAGAACCTGGGGTAGAGAAGAAACCAAAACTCATTTTGAGTTGATGTCTAAAGAAAATAAATCTTCAAAATTCGGAAAGCAAATAAAGAAATACTTAGAACTTAACAAACAACCTGAAATTGGAGATCGGTATGTAGACTTTGAGTCTAAAAACATCAACGGTAAATCTCAGAAACTATCAGAATTAGAAGGTAAGACAGTTTTGCTGGAGTTTTGGGCCTCTTGGTGTGGACCATGTAGAAAGGAAAACCCTAATTTAGTTAAAACCTACAATGAGTTTAAGAATAAAGGTTTTGAAATTTTTGCAGTATCACAAGATAGCGATAAAAATAGCTGGGTAAAAGCCATTGAGCAAGATGGTCTTCCATGGATGCATGTCTCAGATTTAAAAGGTGATCAAAATGAAGCTTCATTAATTTATGGTATTTATGTTATACCTGATAATTTTTTAATTTCAAAGGATGGCATTATCATCGGAAGAAATTTAAAAGGAAAAGAATTAGTTAAAAAACTGGAAGAAATTCTTAATTGAGTTAAAAAAAACATGAACCTTAATCAAATTACAGTTCCTTCAAAAGACGTTAAAAAATCAACTATATTTTATCAAGAACTGGGTCTTCAATTAATAGTAAAGGTTTTACCATATTATATACGTTTGGCTTGTCCCGATGGCAACTCAACATTTTCGGTACATTTGGCCAAAATATTAGATAAAGGCAATAGGATTTGGATTTATTTTGAATGTAATAATCTAGACGCAAAAGTTGAAACCCTAAAGAACAAAGGAATCTATTTTGATGAAGACCCTACCGATCAAAAATGGCTCTGGCGAGAAGCTAGGTTAAAGAATCTCGATGGTAACCAGATCATACTTTATTATACGGGAGATAATAGATTAAATCCACCTTGGTTGCTTTAAACCTATGCTTTAAGTTGACGGAATTTTCTCTTCAAAATAATGCATGTTCTAATAATAAATTTAAATATATACGGTATTGGATCTCTAGTGAGCATAGGAAGCTGAGTGTACGATTTCTTCTTGGCTATAAAGGATTTAATTAAATGATGTGGTTGGGTTAAAACTGATTTTAAACTGTAATACTGTATTTGCAAAAATGAGTTTAGCTCTAAATCTTTTCCCATTGATAAGTAACAATGCAAAACTGGGAAATTGATGCCAGCAGCGTAAGATGCGTGTAAACTCCCCCAATATCTGGCATTAACTTCAATAATTTTAAAATCATCAGTAATTTCATCATAGCGTAAGTCTATATGAGCAATACCAGACCATTTTAATGTTTGAATTAATTTTTTAACAACTGAGATAAGCTTAGGTTCTATAAGAAAGGTAAGGCTTATTGGTGCTGTAAACTTCTTATACTCATAAGACATTCCTTTTTGTATAGTGTAAGAAAGAATATTGCCATTTTTACAAAGCACACTACAGTCTATATCATAGCCGTTTACATATTCTTGTAATAAGTATTGGTCTATTGATTTGTTATCTAAAAATACCTTTAACGCCTTACTATTATTAATTTCTAAAATACCATTACCATCTATTCCTCTTACAGGTTTTGCAATTAGAGGAAAATTTAGTTTTGAAATTGATTCTAATAAAACATCATTAGCTGTACTTTTAATTATCACTGTGTTTGGATGGTTAATATTATTTTCTTTTAAATGATAATACAAAAGATCTTTATTAATAGCTTTAAAATAGGTTTGATAATCTGAAATTAAGATCAGTTTATCTTTATAAATAAATTTCTTAGTACCTAAAAATCTAAGACAGGTTTGTTCACCTATTGGTATTATACAATCTATTTTTTCTTGTTTAACCACTGCCTCAACTATTTTGAAGTTATTGCACTCCAGTAGGTTTTCTACGTAGATATATTTATCAATATTTAGAGACCATCGCATAGGCATATTCTTTTTTGATGACATGGCGATTATGGATATATCCGCATCTTGTCTAAGACAAAATGCAAGGTCAAAAAAAATTGGATTGTTGGCGTCTAAAACTAAAACTCTCAAACGATTATTCTTTACATTAAAAAAATAAAAGAACTCTTAATTTCAACATCTTGTACCACCTGTTTCGGGTAGTTAAGACTCAATAATCCTTTATTACAATAACCTAAAAAAAACTTTTTTGGCACGCTGTTTGTTTTATAACTAACGAGTTTAATTTAAAACCCAATTATTATGAAACGGATTCTATTTTTATTTGCAAGTTTAGTGGCTTTTTCCACAGCTGCATTCGCAACCACCACAACAACATCAGAGGCTCATGCTTCAACAAATAACTATGTGAGAGGTTATAGTAATTCTTTCATATTTACAGAAGGTGGTATTGAGTTTTCTGTTTACCGAGATGGTCAGTTCGACTTTTATATTCCACAATATGGGCCAGATGTAAATGTTGGTATAGATACACCAGGTTTTACGCTTAGCTTTAACTCAGGGTTTAACTACAACCCATATGTACAATACGATAGCTTTGGTGCCATTATTCAAATTGAAAATACACCAATCTTCTATGATTTTTACGGAAGGGTAAACCAAATCGGAGATATTTTCATCACCTATAACAGTTTTAACAGAATCAATAGAATAGGTGGATTAAATGTATATTACAGAAACAATGTGTTTTGGAGATACGATGGGTTTATTAATATCTATAACAGAACATATATATACAGACCATGGCACAGATTCTACATTATTCCACCAGTTAACTTCTGTGTAGTAAATGTAAATCCGTACAGACAGTTTTATTCACCTGTAAGACATATTTGGTATAGACCTTATAGAAACAATGTTAGATACTATAATGTTAATGTTGGTAGACGAGGAAATACTCAGGTTGTGAGACGAAACAGTAGTGACAGTTATGCGCAAACACCTAGAAACAGAAGTGAGCGTACAATACAAAGAACAGTTAGCAGAAGAAATGCTGAAATCACTAGAACTCGTACGACACGTTTAGCTGAACAAAATACAACACGTACAACTAGAAGTACTACAACACGCACTACTAGAAGCACAACATCTCGTAATTCTGAAGCTGGTACTTCACGTAGTGTTACAAGAGACAGCAACACGGCTAGAACTCGTTCTACGAATCGTATCTCTTCGCCAAGTACAAGAAGCAACAACGATAGTAGAAGCATTAGAACCACAAGATCTAGCACAAGAGTGTCAACACCTACAAGGTCTACACGCTCTAATAGTATCTCTAGAAGCACAAATTCTAGACATAATGTGACCAGGAGCAATAGTTCTGTGTCTAATAAAGTGAAGAGAACAAAAAACACTTCGATATCAAAACCAAAGAGCACTAATTCTCGTACATATAGTAGAAGCAGTTCTCAAAGTAACAGACAACGAAGTACAGTTCAAAACAAAAGAAAGTCATCTTCAGTATCGGCAAGATCTAACACAAGTAGAAAAAGTAACCAAAGTTCTACCAGATCAAGCTCAAGACGAACTAGAGGATAAAAGATAAAACATGATTTTTTTGGTTGGTTAGTAGAAGTCCCGTATGATGTATGCCTCAGAGCACCTTACGGGATTTCTCATTTATAAAAATTACCTAAAGCTTTAGGTACTTTTTTATTTGTATAGATATGTCTTCAGATATATTTAACTTAAGTACTAATGTAAAATACACTATGAATATTACTATAGATTTCAACGTTATATTCATAATGGGATGAAACGGAAATTCCCAAAAATACATCGTTAAAGTTATGAATACGAGGAGTAAAACCATTTTTAAAGTTGAATTTGAAAACGGCTGAACATTAAGTTTTTGTTTTACAAAAACAATCTTTACGGTATTATAAACAACAATTGCCAAGAAGGTCGCAAATGCAGAGCCTTCTATTCCGAAAATAGGAATAAACACAAAATTGAGAACTATAGCCAAAACCGCTAATAGAACACCAAACAACAGAACCATCTTATAATAATCACTATTAAATAAAATAGCATTGTTATTTCCTAAACTATTGTCATATAGCTTAGCAAGACTCACTAGTAGCACCACAAATAATCCACCCGTAAATTCTTCTGGAAGAATTTTATAGAGCTCGTTGATATTCAGAATAATTAAAAGAAATATAAATCCGCTTACCACTAATAAACTTATAGAACTACGTTTATAAAGATTTTCAAGTGAAACCATATCCTTTTCGTTCAGATACTTTGCTGTTAGAGGCATCATTATCTGGTGCATAGACCGTTGTGGCACAGCAATAACTGTCGCTATAAAAATGGCTACACTGTAATAGGCTACTTCTTCAATATTTTCTAGCATTAAACCAATCATAAACTTGTCTATATCTAAAATAAGCATCGCTACAGAGCCAGCTACTATCATTAAAAGTGAATACTTTATTATTGCCGACAGACCTTTGATTTTTTGAAACTTTAACTTTGGAAATCGTACTGTATAGGCATACAATTTCATAATCATCATACGTAACACATAAACGACAACTAAAGCTAATATGAATTGATCTGCCGTTAACCATTCTAGATATACCGAAATAAGTAAAATCATTATTGCTACACGATGAAAAATTTCTTTCATCACATTGCCAAAAACAGTTTTTAGTTGAACCTTTGACCATGCAAAGAATATCTCAAAATAAGCCATGGCTACAGCCAATATAAAAATATGCCAAAGGTAATTTCCTGCAATGTTATTTTCTCTTGAAAGTAGACTTGAAAGGCTCTCATAAGATAACCAACCAATGATTACAGCAGGAATTATAAAGACAAAAGGCAAGAATAACATCAGCGTTAAAAAGCTATTTATGCTATTCTTCGTTTTGAAAGTAGAATAGTATTTAATGATGGCATTGTGTACACCAAAGGCCATAAAAGGCATCATAATATTGGCTGCAGATAGCAAAAACGCAACCAAACCATAATACGCATCGGTCAAAAAATTAGTGTAAAGAAAAAGGGTGTTTATAGCACCAATACCAAAACCAATATAAGTGCTTACAGTATTTTTAAACGATTGATTTAATACGATTCCCATTACCGCAAAATACAACTTAAGATATTAACGTGAAGATTACATCGCTTTTATAATAGCGCTCAAACGTTCTGTTAATGCTTTCCTACTGTATGGCTGAAGACCAATAGCATTTATATTGAGACTATTTTTTTGATAGGCTTCAAAATACTTTAATATTTGAATCTTTAATTTTTCTTTCTGATTATAATCAAAATATACTCCAGTATTAGTTTTGGTTATGATATGTTGTACGTCAGAGTCATCAGGACCAATAGCAATTATTGGTGTTTCAGAAATTAAATATTCAAACAATTTACCTGGAATAATAGCTTTAGTGTCTTCTGAGTCTATTTCTATCAACAACAATAAGCGTGATTGCATTTGAAATTTTATAGCATCATTATGACTAACATAACCTACAACATTCGTATGATTTTTAAGTCCTGAATTGTGAATGGACTCTAATACATCATCACTTACAACACCAATAAGATTTAATTGAAATGCTTTTGAAAATGCTTCATTCTCAGAGATAAGTTCAGATAAAACCTCCCACAAAATCTTTGGATTTCGATCTGATAACAACGAGCCAATATGAGATAAAGTGAATTTAGCATCCTTCTCTTCCACTCTAATGGAATGAGTATCGTAACCATTAGTTATAACTGAAATAGGCTTGTTGGTTTTTGTTTCAAACTCGTTTTTCGTATGGTTGCTGGTAACGATAATTTTATCAGCAGAATTTAAAACTTCTGTTTCTAATTCAATATGTTTTTGATGCGATGATTTTGTAAGTTTCAATGCTTTGTGATAACCTATCGTAGTCCATGGATCTCTAAAATCTGCTAACCATTCAATATTTAAGCTTTGCTTTAATTTTAAACCAATAACATGCATACTATGAGGTGGTCCAGTACTCACTACTATTTCAATATGGTTTTCTTTAATATAATTTGAAAGAAACACAACTGAAGGATTAATCCAATTTTTACGCGCATCTGGTATAAAGAAATTACCACGCACATACAGCATCATTTTTTCTACAAACGACTGCTTTTTAGCCTTTGGAATAACACCAGAACTAATTTTTTTAGAGCTCTTTTTAGATAAAAAACTTGCGAGTTGGTATGGCTCTTTAATGGGTTGTTTTATAACTGTAATACCCTTAGGAATTTCCTCTAACAGGCTCTTATCAATTATGGGATAATTAGGATTTTCAGGACAATATACAATTGGTTCTATATCAAACTCTGGTAAGTACTTTACAAACTTTAGCCAACGCTGTACGCCTGGCCCTCCAGCTGGTGGCCAATAGTATGCAATTATGAGTACTTTTTTAGAATTCATAATTTAGAAGAGCTACACAACTTCCTTTTCTTTCTTAAACTGAAGAAACACACCCAACAACAATAACACACCAAAAATAGCAGAACTTGCCAAGGCTATTTTACTTCCAGAGGCTATAACCTGTGGCTCAAACTTAAATTCAATAGTATGCTTGCCTGCCGGAATTTCCATACCACGTAACACATAATTAACTCTAATGTGTGGTTTTAATTCACCATCGATATAGGCATTCCAACCGTCTTTATAATGAATCTCTGAGAATACCGCAAAGCCATCGTTTATGTTATTAGATACGTATTTCAAATAATTTGGCTTGAATTCTTTAAGCTCGATTGAAGCTGTTGAGTCTATTTTGAATTTTGAACTTTCGGGATAACTACTATATTCAGACATCGTAGTAACTGCCTTTTGTTTGGTATTCAAACTATCTAAAGCCTTAATTTCTTCATTGGCATTTGATAATTCTTCTAACTCACCAACAAACCAAGCATTACCATTAGCGTCAGGATTTTCATAAGGAAATATCTGCCCTTGATCTTCGGCTATGATATATTTTGTATTTAGCATATTAAGCACATTCATATTGTTATTGTAGATATGAAATTCCATTAAATCATTATAGCGTCCTAGCTTAGCAGCATGATAACCAAATAACGAATTATGAAAATAAGCCGCTCGGGCTGGTTGGCGTTGTCCTTGAGTAGACATATCTAGCACTCTGTAATGGCCTTTATCCTTTAATATTTCTTTATCTGCTGCATTTGGCTGATATGGTCTATCTACTTTTAATGCTGAAACGAAATCATCGTTATTAACATAGTTTCTGTTAAATGACACCAAGTCAAAAAGAATTAAAACAGCAAAAATAACTACTACTAAATTTTGAGATAGTTTTTTCTTTAAGAAGAAATAAATTGTTCCTGCAGATAATAATACTAAGACTAAAGATCTTATCGTATCAGTATTAAACAGCGCTTTTCTGTCTTCAATTAAAGCATCTACCAACATTTCTGGAATACCTTGATCTCTGAAACTTTCAAAATCAAAAAATACAGATTTAAACAGTAAGAATATAATGCATAAACCACCCGTAATTGCAACTGTATATTTTAGCGCTTTTATTTTTTGCTCTTCCTTTTCAAAATCATTAAACAATCGAACTAAAGCAAAAATACCAAGTACAGGTACACATAACTCAAGCAATACTTGTATAGACGTTACAGCTCTAAACTTATCATAAAGCGGTATATTATCTATAAAAAAGTTTGTGATAAAGGCAAATGGCTCCGTTTTTCCGTAGGACAACAACAACGAGAAGATTGTACCACCTACCAACCACCATTTCAACCTTCCTTTTACTAAAAATAAGCCAAGAACAAATAGAAACAAAATAACAGCTCCTACGTAAGCAGGTGCTTCAACAATGGGTTGATTCCCCCAATACATTGGTGCATTTTTAGAAAGTTCTAATGCCTCTATTGGTGACGCTCCCATTGTAACATAAGTTTTATAGATTTCAGAGTTTTTACCAATATCTTCAGTATTTCCTCCGCCCATAAAACGAGGAATAAATAAATTGAATGTCTCTGCAAGACCGTAACTATATTCTGTAATGTAATCCTTATCTAAACCAGAAGTGACTTCTTTTGGTGAACCGTCAGGATTTATGGTGAGTTCACTTTTACCTCGCGTGCTTTCTTTAGCATACTCTTGTGTTGCCATTAAGTTAGTTGCATTAAGCCCAACAGCCAACAGAGCAGCAATTGTCAATAATCCAACCGACTTAAAATAATGAGGTAAAACGTTCTTTTTGTAAGCATCTATTAAATAAACTATACCTAAAATTATCACTAGGAATAATAGGTAATATGTCATCTGAAAGTGATTGGCAACTATCTCTAAACCTAAAGCAATAACAGTGAGTAAAAAACCGAGAATATATCTTTTTCTAAAAGTGAGAATAATTCCCGCTAAAACCATCGGCATATAAGCAATTGCATGCGCCTTGGCATTATGCCCTACACCTAAAATTATAATGAGATAGGTTGAAAAACCAAAAGCTAAAGCACCAAGTGCTGAAAGTTTAAAATCAACCTTAAGAGATAAAAGCAAAATATAAAATCCTATAAAATAGAGAAACAGATAATCTGCTGGTCTTGGTAAAAATCGTAAGGTTAAATCAAGTTTTTTGATGTAATTGTGCGGATACTGAGCTCCCAGTTGATATGTTGGCATGCCTCCAAATGCACTGTTAGTCCAATACGTTTCTTCACCAGTAGATTGCGCAAAATCTTTTTGCTGTTGCGCCATACCAATGTAGTGCATTATATCACTTTGAAATATTTTTTTGCCTTGTAAAACCGGACTAAAATACGCTAATGATAATATTACAAACCCTAAAAGAACAAGGATATGTGGTAAAATTCGTTTGAATGAAAATGACATGAAAAAGTATCTAAATAATTCAGATTGAAAAGTACTTAAAATTTAATGACAATCTCAAATTTGAGACCATTAAAATCAATCTATTTCTTCGTAATCAATATACTCACCTACTTCGTCATTAGAAGTTTTTTGACGATTGGGCATCTTGTCTATAACAGTTTCACCTTCTCTACGTTTTTGCTCGTTATGTTGCTGTGACTGATTTTGAAATCCACCAAATTGCTGTCCAAAGCGTTCTTCTGCTTTTTTGGCAACATATTTCATAAGAAAAGGTGCAAAAAGTCTTGCTAGAATCTTCAGCCCATACCAAACTAGAAGAATAATTAATATTGTTCTCAATATTCCCATAAGAGATGCTTCGTGTACCATAAAGAAAGTAATGTTCAAAAATACAATTATACTTACTTATATTCCGATATATTTCCTTAAAAAATCTATAAAATCTATATATTTGAACCTAAACCAAGAAACTATGAGAGTTGTCAAACCCCTTTTTATTCTACTTACAGCACTAACCTACAATATTTCTAATGCTCAGTACACAGAAGTTATTAACTCTAACCGTCCAGGTGTTTCAGAAAGTGCGTTTTCAGTAGGCACTAATGTTGTACAAGCCGAAATAGGAGCTTTTACTGTAAAAGAAGAGCATACGCCTTTACAATATGAAGTATCAGGTTTTGGAATAGACTTTTCAATTAGATATGGCCTATTATTTGAACAACTCGAAATTTCTTTAGATGGTGTTTATCAAAACGATACTTTTACCAACAATAGTGCTTCTGTACCTTTTGAAGACAAGCGTGCTAATTTTAGAAACTTAACCTTAGGTGCAAAATATCTAGTTTACGATCCGTATAAAAATGCTGAAGAAGCTAAGCCTAACCTATACAGTTATCATGCAAACAGAAAATTTCAGTGGAAATCTTTGATACCAGCTGTTTCTGTTTATGCTGGCGCAAATTTCGATACAAAAAACAACCCTTATACTGCACCAGATGTTGAAGGATTTAGTCCTAAAGTAATGATCGCAACCCAAAACAACTTTAATGGTGGATGGGTGTTTGTTATGAACTTAATAAAAGATAGAATTGGCTCTGATTTTTCTGATTTTCAATACATTTTCACACTTACGCATTCATTCACACCTCAATGGGTCGTATTTGGTGAAGCACAAGGTATAAACAGTGACTTCTATGCTGACAATATTTTTAGAGTTGGTGGCGCTTATTTATGGAACAAGAATTTTCAACTAGATGCCAATATTGCTTTTAATACCAAAGACACGCCTTCAGTTTTCAATATTGCATTTGGAGCGTCTTATCGATTAGATTTTCATAAAGACAAGGAAATTGATAATGGTAATGGTAACACAGGTAATTTTAAGAAAAAACGAAAAAAGAAGAAGAAAAAAGAAGATGATTTTGACTCTGATGGCTTATAAATTTCTACATGATTACAGTTAAAGAAGTAACCGATAAAAAAGGCCTAAAAACCTTTGTAAAGTTTCCGTTTTCACTTTATAAAGACTCAAAATATTGGGTCCCACCTATTATAAAGCAAGAATTAGAAACGTTTAACAAAGATAAAAACCCAATATTTAAAGATGCTGAAGCTAGGTTTTTCCTAGCCTACAAAGAAAGTACCGTCGTTGGAAGAATAGCTGCGATTGTAAATTGGCTAGAAGTCAATAAACAACAAATAAAAAAAATGCGCTTTGGTTGGTTTGATTTTGTTGATGATGTGGAAGTCAGCAAAGCTCTATTAGATACCGTTGAAAATATTGGACGCAATCATAATCTTGAATATGCAGAAGGACCTGTCGGGTTTTCTAACCTTGACAAGGTTGGTGTAATGACAGAAGGTTTTGATAGTATAGCACCAATGATTACGTGGTATAACCATCCATATTATGCAAATCATTATTCAACTCATGGTTATGCTATTGAAAAAGCATATTCGGAAAGTAAATTTCCTTTTAAAAATGTAAAACCAGAAACATTTAAAAAGGCTCAAGAACTTATAAAGCGTAGATACAAACTAAGGGCTTTAAAGTTTACGAAGACTGAAGAAGTAATGCCTTATGCAGATAAAATGTTTGATTTGTTCAACGAAAGCTATGCATCTCTGTCGTCATTCGTTGAAATTACAGATATTCAAAAAGAATATTTTAAAAAGAAGTTTATCAGTTTTGTTAATCCTGAATATATAAAGTTTGTTGTAGACGAAAACGATAAATTAATTGGTTTTGCTATTGTAATGCCAAAATTTGCCGAGGCTCTTCAAAAAGCAAAAGGCAAACTATTTCCGTTTGGGTTTAGACATATTTTAAAAGCAAAGAAAAATAGTAAGGATGTAATTTTTTATTTAATTGGAATACATCCAGACTATCAAAACAAAGGTGTTCATGCAGTAATTTTTAACGAATACTATGAAACCTTTACCGAAAAAGGTATTGAAACTTGCTTCAGAACACCAGAATTAGAGGACAATGAAGCAATTCATAAAATATGGAAACACTTTGATCCTGTTGTTTATAAGCGTCGAAAAACATTCAGAAAAGATTTATAAAAGAAAAAGGCTCTGTAATTAAACAAAGCCTTTTATATTTTTAACTTAAAAGAATTATTCTCCCATTGCAGCAGTTAATGCCGCAGACATTCTTTTGTAAGTACCATTTTCTAAACGCTCTCTAATAGCATCAAAAGCATCTAAGGTTTCTTTTACATCTTGTAAAGTATGTGTTGCAGTAGGAATCATTCTCAATAGAATTAATCCTTTAGGTATTACAGGATAAACCACTATAGAACAGAATATTCCGTGATTTTCACGAAGGTCTTTTACTAAAGCCATAGCTTCAGGAATACTTCCTTTTAAATATACAGGAGTAACACAACTTTGTGTTGTTCCGATATCAAAACCACGTTCTTTTAAACCAGACTGTAACGCATTTACAATTGTCCAAAGATTTTGCTTTAATTCTGGCATGGTACGTAACATGTCTAGTCGTTTTAATGCACCAACAGTTAGTGTCATTTGTAATGACTTAGCAAACATCTGAGAACGTAAATTATACTTTAAAAAGTCTATAATCTCTTTGTCCCCAGCTATAAATGCACCAGTACTTGCCATAGACTTCGCAAAAGTAGCAAAATAGACATCTATATCGTCTTGTACACCTTGCTCCTCACCTGCACCAGCACCCGTAGCACCTAAAGTTCCAAAACCATGCGCATCGTCTACTAGGAGTCTAAAATTGAATTTCTTTTTTAATTCTACAATCTCTTTTAATCTACCTTGCTCACCGCGCATACCGAACACACCTTCAGAAATCACTAAAATTCCACCACCAGTTTGCTCAGCCATTTTTGTAGCTCTCTCAAGGTTTTTCTCTAAGCTCTCAACATCATTATGCTTGTATGTAAAACGCTTACCCATATGCAAACGAACACCATCAATGATGCATGCATGCGCATCTACATCATAAACAATAATATCATCTTTAGCAACTAAAGCGTCTATGGTTGACATAATACCTTGATAACCAAAGTTTAACAAATAAGCAGCTTCTTTATTGACAAATTCAGCAAGTTCATTTTGCAACTGTTCGTGTAAATCTGTATGACCAGACATCATACGCGCTCCCATAGGGTAAGCAGAACCATATTTAGCAGCAGCCTCAGCATCTACCTTTCTTACTTCTGGATGATTCGCTAGACCTAAGTAGTCATTTATACTCCAAGTGATCACTTCTTTTCCTTGAAATTTCATTCTATTCGAAATTTCTCCTTCTAACTTTGGAAAGACAAAATAACCTTCTGCCTTAGCAGCCCATTTTCCTAAAGGTCCCTTATCTCGATAAATCTTTTCAAATAAATCCTTCATACGTTGCGATTGCTATTAATTCTTCTATCCTAACGTTAAGGTATTAAAACAGAAGTTAACATTATATTAGTTTTATTAGTTGAAGCAAAATTAGGCAATATTATTATGATTGCATAATAATATTTAACCTAACTATTCACTAAGTTTTAAACATAAAAAAGCCCGCCTTAAGTGGGCAGGCTGTATATTTTTAGTTAGTCATTTACTTTATATATTGGATTGTCGTAGAAACTTCGTTTTTACTATCAAAAAATCCTTGGTCTTCCATCCATTTATCACTGTAAACCTTACTCATATAACGCGAACCATGATCTGGGAAAACAACAACAACCTTGTCTGTTGGCTTAAACTCTCCTTCTTCGTTTAATTGCTTTACAGCTTGCATTGCAGCACCACTCGTGTAACCAACAAATAACCCTTCAGTATTAGATACCTCTCTTGCTGTATGAGCACTTTCTTCATCAGTTACTTTTATAAATCTGTCGATAACATCGAAATCTGTAGCTGTTGGTATTAGATTTTTACCTAGACCTTCAATTCTGTAAGGGTAAATCTCTTTTTCATCAAACTCTCTTGTCTCATGATATTTCTGTAATACAGAACCATAAGCATCTACACCTATTATTTTTACGTTTGGATTTTGCTCTTTAAGGTACTTTGCAATTCCAGAAATGGTTCCTCCTGTCCCACTACAAGCAACTAAATGTGTAATTTCACCATTAGATTGATCCCATATTTCTGGGCCAGTAGTATTATAATGAGCATCAATATTTAATTGATTGAAATATTGATTGATGTATATTGAACCTTTAATCTCCTCGTGTAAGCGCTTTGCGACTTGGTAATAAGATCTTGGGTCATCTGCATTAACATGAGCTGGGCAAACATAAACCTTAGCACCCATGGACCTTAACATATCTATTTTGTCTGCGGAAGACTTTGAACTTACAGCAAGTATACATTCGTAGCCTTTAATAATACTAACCATAGCTATACTAAATCCTGTATTACCAGAAGTTGTTTCTATGATTGTATCACCAGGAGTTAAAATACCCTGACGCTCAGCTTCTTCAATAATATGCAATGCTATTCTATCCTTAGAAGAATGGCCTGGATTGAAAGCTTCTACTTTAGCATAAAACTCACCATCGTAGTTTGCGGTCATTCTGTTTAACTTGATAAGTGGTGTACTACCTATAAGCTGTAATACGTTATCAAATACATTTTTGTTTTTGTCCATAAATGCTATTTAATCAAGTGCAAAAAAATTACACTCTAAAACCTCGCAAAACTAATACTTTTTTTTTAAATCAACTCGAAATACCTTCTAAATCTAATAGAAAAGCAAATTCTTCCGCGTCTTCTTTAATACTTTCAAAACGTCCTGAAGCACCTCCATGTCCTGCATCCATATTAGTTTTAAGGTATAATTTATTCTTATCAGTTTTAAACTCTCTAAGCTTAGCAACCCATTTTGCAGGTTCCCAGTACTGTACCTGAGAATCGTGTAAGCCTGCAGTTACCAACATATTTGGATAATCTTTTGCTTCAATATTATCGTATGGAGAATAGGATTTCATGTATTCATAGTATAATTTATCATTGGGATTTCCCCACTCATCGTACTCACCTGTTGTTAGTGGAATTGAATCATCTAACATCGTAGTAACAACATCTACAAAAGGTACAGCTGAAATAATCCCATTATAAAGTTCAGGTACCATATTAATAATTGCCCCCATTAATAAGCCACCAGCACTTCCTCCCATGGCATACAAATGCTTTGAAGATGTATATCGTTCTTTAATTAAGTGAATTGAACACGCTATAAAATCTGAAAATGTATTTTTCTTATTCAAAAGTTTTCCACCCTCATACCATTGGCGCCCTAAATACTCTCCGCCTCTAATATGGGCAATTACATAGATAAAACCTCTGTCTAACAAACTTAATCGTATTGTTGAGAAATAAGGATCTACTGTAGAGCCATAACTACCATAGGCATACTGTAATAACGGATTGTTTCCATCCTTTTTAATCCCTTTTTTATATACCATTGACATTGGTATTTTAGTTCCATCATCAGCAGTTGCCCATATACGCTCAGATATATAGTTCTCTTTATTAAATTTTCCACCTAAAACCTCTTGTTCCTTTAAAACAGTTTTAGTTTTTGTTTTCATGTTGAATTCAATAACAGAAGCAGGTGTGGTTAGTGCATTGTAGGCATAACGCAAGGTTTCTGTATCGAACTCTACGTTAGTTGTAGTATATGCAGTATAAGTTTCGTTATCAAATGGCAGATAATAATCTTGTTTATTATCCCAACGTATTATCCTAATTTTATTAAGTCCATTATCACGCTCACTAACTACGAGATAATTTTTAAAAATATCTATGTTTTCTAAGAGCACTTCTTTTCTATGTGGTATGACTTCTTCCCACTGATTTAATGATCTGTTTTTTTCTGGGCATTTCATTAATTTAAAGTTTGTCGCTTTATCTTTATTAGTGAGAATATAGAAATAACCATTATAGTGCGAAATACTATACTCCAAGCCTCTTACACGAGGTTGAAAAACTTCGAATTTACCATCAGGATTATCTGCATTAAGAATATGGTATTCATTAGTTAAAGTACTATAACATGCAATGATGATATATTTTCTTGATTTTGATTTGTAAACTGTCGTTCCAAAGGTTTCATCTCCTTCTTGAAAGATTAAAGTATCTTCTTCTTTAGAACCTAGTTTATGTCTAAAGATTTGATATGCTCTAAGGGTTATTGGATCTTTTAGTGTGTAAAACAAAGTTTCGTTGTCATTTGCCCAAGTCGAAGATCCTGTTGTGTTTTCAATACTATCTTTATATACTTTGTGCGTTGCTATGTCTTTAACCTGAATGGTATATTGTCTTCTACCACTTGTATCTATACCATAAGACACTTTTTTATTATCTGGACTAATACTTATACCAACAAGTTTAAAATAGCTTTGCCCTTCTGCCATTTTATTACAGTCAAACAATAATTCTTCAGGGTTTTCAAGAGATTCTTTTTTTCTAGTATATATTGGATAATCTTTGCCTTTTTCAAATCTTGTGATGTACCAATACCCATTGTATTTATATGGCACAGAAGAATCGTCTTCTTTTATTCTGGCCTTCATTTCTTCAAATAAATCCTTTTGAAATGCTTTGGTATGTGCCATTTGAGCATCACAATAAGCATTTTCGGCTTTTAAGTAATTAATAACTTCAGGATGCTCTCTATCTTTCATCCAGAAGTAATTATCAACTCTAACATCACCATGTTTTTCTAATTGGTGAGGAATCTTTTTGGCTATTGGCGGATTTACTACAGAGTTCTTGTACATATTGTTTTTAAGAAAATTTTAATCTAAAAAAGTGGCGCAATTTAGTAATTTTGCATCGTAATTTTTAAAAGACAAAGATATGTTTGGAGATATGATGGGAATGATGAGCAAATTAAAAGAAGCTCAGAAAAAAGTTGAGGAAACTAAGGAACGTTTAAATACAGTTTTAATTGACGAAACCAGTAGTGATAGCAAGTTAAAAGTGACAATTACTGCAAATAGAACAATTAAATCTATTTCAATTGATGATGAGTTACTAAAAGACAAAGAAATGCTTGAAGATTATCTTATCCTAACCCTAAACAAAGCCATTGAAAATGCAACAAATGTAAACGAAACTGAAATCGCTGCAGTTGCTAAAGAAGGGATGCCAAACATTCCTGGCATGGATATGTTTAAATAGTATTTAAAAATTCTTAAGCGTTTTTAAAACTACTTCATGCATATTGTTGGTGTAATCTAAATGCGTTACCATACGTAACTTGTTACTACCCATACCAATAATATTTATGTTTTTATCTTTTAATCGGTTAAGAAAACCCTCCTCACTGACTGTATCATTTACTTCAAAAATGACAATATTAGTTTCTATAGGTTCTACTTTTTTGATAAAAGTTAATCCAGACAGGACTTCACCTATTTCTTTAGCTTTTTGATGATCTTCCTCGAGACGATCAATATGATGATCTAAAGCATATAAACCTGCTGCAGCTAAATATCCTACCTGACGCATTCCACCACCTAGAATTTTTCTTATACGAAGCGCACCTTTCATAAGCTCTTTTTTTCCTATAAGTACAGATCCTATTGGACAGCCTAAACCCTTACTTAAACAAACCGATATAGTGTCGAATAATTCCCCAAATTGCTTAGGATTTTCCTTTTTTGCCACAAGTGCATTCCAAAGTCTTGCGCCATCTAAATGATACCCTAATTTATGCTTATCAGCAACTCGCCTAATTTTTTTTAGTTCTTCATAATCCCAGCATGCACCACCACCTTTGTTTGTAGTATTTTCAATCTCGATTAAAGAGGTTAATGGACTATGGTAAAAATCTGGAGGATTTATAGCAGCTTCTGCTTGCTTTGCAGTAAACAGTCCTCTATGACCATCTATTAGCTTACAGGATATACCACTATTAAATGATGCACCTCCACCTTCATAATTATAAATATGTGCGTATTTATCACAAATAACTTGATCACCAGGATTGGTATGCAGCTTTAGTGCTGTTTGGTTTGCCATTGTACCTGTTGGGAAAAACAAAGCCTCGTCCATTCCAAACATTTCTGCTAGTCTATTTTCAAGTGCATTTACTGAAGGATCTTCTTTATAAACATCATCACCAACTTCGGCAGACATCATAGCATTTAACATTTCCTTTGTTGGTTTTGTAACCGTGTCGCTTCTTAAATCTATTATCATAAACTTATTTATCTTTTGTAAAGATAATATTCTAAGACATTTTCTTTTTTAGAATTTTTGAAGATATAATGTTATTAGTTCTCCACATAAACTTACACCATAAAACTAAAGGATCTTTTATTATAAATCTAAATGGTGTACTGTTGTATAAGTAGTTAATATTAAAAATTAAAAATGGATTTCTTTTAAGGCGTTTAACCAAAGCTTTAAGGTGTAAAAAAGTACCACTTTTAACAGCTCTAAATTCAATTTCTTTATTTAAGGTAGACAAGCAATATAAATATGGAAAATTAACTCCAGCTAAAGCTGATGCTTCTGTATTAAGCCAAAATCTTGGGTTAATTTCGATGACTTTATAAGTGTTGTCTGTTTTATCATATCTAAAATCTATGTTGGCAACACCAGACCAGTTTAAAGCCTTCATTAAATCCCTCATTAATTCCAAGAGGGCATCATCATGAAAAAAACTGAATTCATGCTGAGGGGTTACTTTAACACTTTTAACTAAAGCAGCTTTTTGCATTGTGTAGGCTTCAATTTTGCCGTTATTACACAATACATTACATGTTACATCAAAGCCTTCAATAAATTTTTGTAGCAGTACAGGATAATCTGTACTATTTTTATTAACATAATCAAATAACTCTCCCATACTTTTAACAAACCTTACTCCCATTCCACCATTGAAACCAAAAGTTGGTTTTGCTACTAAAGGAAAATTCAAACAAACTGTATTATAATCAAGGCTAGAATTTATAACAACACTATCAGGACAAGGTAAATTATTAGACTTTAAAAAAAAGTATAACAGATCTTTACGCAGAGCAGTTTCAAAGTTAGAAAGATTAGGTAGAGAACAAAGCTTAGATTTATTTTTAAGTCTATTAATGTGTTCTAAAATTCTCTTGGCGCTAACATCAAAAATTGGCATGATAAGGTCTATACTAAAGTCTTCAACTGTTGCATCTATTTTCTCTATCCATTCCTCAGGTGTGGTGTTTTTGTAATGGATAAATTTTTCAATAAAACGAGAGCGCTTAAAACAATTATTATCTATAGAATATTTAAAATACCGCCTCTTATGAGAAGACAATACATAAATCTTCACACCCTCAACAAGCGATAAACTATGAACTACGTTTGAAAGTAAAGTTGTTTCACCGTCAGGAATCAAAATAGAAAAATTATTTAGATCATCTTTCATTTACAGTAATTTGGAGCTTACCCTCTAACATTATTTTGCAATAATAAAGTTTAAGTGATTACGAAATTAATTCAGTGGTCAGACGGCTCAAAATTAACTAATAAAATACCATCTTAAATTTTCTTCGATAAATGGAATATTTATTCAGTTATGCAAAGAAAAAATTAGTTTGTCGATGAAATTTGACGTTCAACTATTCAACTAATAAATACACAACTTTATCAAATATTTGATGTGTTAATAATTTTAACAAATATTTTTACATAAATAATGCTATTAACCTAATTAACAATTATGAAACACATTACTAAATTAGTATTGCTTGTTGTTCTAGTCGTTTTTGCTTCATGTCAAAACGAGAGTACACAAGAAATCGAAAATCAACAAAAAGATCCCTTAAGATTTGATGAAAAGGGTATGGTTGTATCTGATGGTGAAGAAGACAAGGAATTAATGTTCAATGAAAGAAGCGAAGACCTTGTTTCCCCATCTGAAGGCTTCACAATAAGTGGAGAAAGCTATGGAAGCAACAATACAGATTGTACTCCAGACTTACTAAATACTGGTTTTGGAAGTTCAGTAAACATCGAGGTTTTAAATAAACCAGGTAACAATGGTTATTTTGATATTTCTATAGATGGTGCTGATGTTATACAAGCTTATTGTTCTGATAGATTACCTAGTTTAGGTGCTGATGATGACTTTATTGATTTTACACCAGTATCTACTTATGATTCTTCTATTTTAGCAGGAGGAGCATTTGAAGATGTTTACACAAATCCACAAAATTTTGATAAAGTTAACTGGATTTTGAACAACATAGACATCACAGGATCACAATACACTTATGGTCATGTACAATATGCTATTTGGAGACTCATTGAAGGTCCATTTAATAACGACTTCACAGATTTCTTAACACCAGTTCCTGGCGATTGGAATAGAGTTACAGATAATGCTTTAGGAGATGAAATTTATGATGCAGCAGTAGCAAATGGTGAAGGTTATACACCTGGATGTGGAGAAAAAGTTGGAATTCTTTTAATTCCTGCAGATTTCGATAATGTACAAGCATTATTAATTTCAAGAGATATACCAGAACCAGAGTGTAATGATTGTATCGGTAAAGTAGACCAAATAACTTTTAAATGGGATTGGCACAACGATTACAGAGTAAGATTATACCAACGTTACGAAAACACTTGCTATGCTGTTAAGATATTTGACGGTGTTGTAGGTCAAGACGATGAGATGGCTGTTAGTGGTGCAAACCATAATGGTACTTTTGGTAAGTGGATTTATGTATATGTAGGTAACTGCTACTACACAAAGTTTAAAGTTAACTGTCACTTAAACATAGGACCAGGTTACAAGCGTGGCGTTGTTGAAGTAGTCAGTGGTACAAGTACTGCTGGTGGAGAATTATGTGAATATGAGCCTCCAACTTACTACTGCTGGTGGTGGTAATCACTCATTGATTCCAAACTTTAAAGAACATAAACCGTCTAAGTTAAACTTGGGCGGTTTTTTATTTCTGTACAAAAAGCTTTTCAAAAATTATGGCACTTTTATGTACGGCTATTATATTTGCATAAACTTATATATTTATGGTAACATCAGATCAAATAAAAGATCTTAATTCCCGTCTAGACATACTTAGACAATATCTTTGACTTAGATACTAAGCTCATAGAAATTGCCAACGAAGAAGAACAAACCTTTGACCCCAACTTTTGGAACGATTCAAAAAAAGCCGAACAGGTAATGCGATCTATGAGAGAAAAGAAAAGTTGGGTTAACGATTTTAATGCTGCTAACACACTTTTTGAAGATTTAGAAGTTATCTACGAATTCTACAAAGAAGATGAAGCCTCTTTGGAAGATGTAGAGAATCGATTTGAAAAAGCTGTTAATGCTATAGAAAAGCTTGAGTTCAAAAATATGCTTTCTGAAGAAGGCGATAGCTTAAGTGCTGTTTTACAAATAACAGCTGGCGCTGGTGGTACAGAATCGTGTGATTGGGCAAGTATGCTTATGCGCATGTACTTAATGTATGCTGAAAAAAGCGGTTTTAAAGTCAAAGAGCTCAATCATCAAGAAGGTGATGTCGCTGGTATTAAAACAGTTACATTAGAAATTGAAGGTGATTATGCTTTTGGATGGTTAAAAGGCGAAAACGGCGTACATCGCTTGGTAAGAATTTCACCTTTTGATAGCAATGCAAAACGTCATACAAGTTTTGCTTCAGTATATGTATATCCATTAGTTGATGATTCTATAGAAATAGAGATAAATCCTGCAGATATAGAAATAACAACAGCACGATCTAGTGGAGCTGGTGGGCAAAATGTAAATAAAGTAGAAACAAAAGTTCAACTATTACATAAGCCAACTGGAATACAAATTCAATGTTCAGAAACGCGTTCTCAGCACGATAACAGAGCTAGGGCAATGCAAATGCTTAAATCTCAATTATATGAGATAGAACTTCAAAAACAAATGGCACAACGCGAAGATATTGAAGCTAGCAAAATGAAGATTGAATGGGGAAGCCAGATCAGAAACTATGTTATGCATCCTTACAAATTAGTTAAGGATGTACGTACAGCACACGAAACTGGTAATGTTGATGCTGTTATGGATGGTGATTTAGAGCCATTTTTAAAAGCCTATCTTATGATGATGGGACAAAAAAGTGATGAATAATGAATTTTTAGAAAACTATTGGCATAAAAATTGAACAATTAGTCGTATGATAACAATTTACCATAATCCAAGATGTAGAAAATCTAGAGAAGGTCTAAGCCTACTAGAAGAATCTGGAAAAACTTTTGAAATTATAAAATACCTTGACGATTTATTAGATAAGGAAGCCCTTACTGAGATTATCTCTAAATTAGGGATAAAACCAATTGATCTAATTAGAGAAAACGAAACTATTTGGAAATCAGACTATAAAAATAAAGAATTATCAGACGCGCAAATCATTAATGCCATGGTTGAGCATCCCAAATTAATAGAAAGACCTATTGTAGTTAATAGTAACAAAGCTGTAATAGGCAGACCAAAAGAATTAATACTAGATATCATATAATTCTATAATCATGAGAGAAATAACATTATTAACTTTAGCATTACTCTTAGGGTTTAGCATACAAGCTCAAACTCGTAGAGATCGTATGGGAAATCCGATAGTTAATCGAGAACCAACAGAAGAAGAAATAGCAAAATATGAACAAAAGTTAGAAGAGCGTAAAGATGAATATATTGCAAATTTCATAACAACACTAGAGGCTGATGATTTTCAAAAAGAAATTATTAAACAATATCTTAATTCTTACTTTGAAGCAAAAAAGGAAGTCTTAAAAGTAAAGTACGAGCGCATTTTTGACAGAGATCAAGCCATAAAAAAATTAGATGAATCTCACTTTAAAGACCTAGAAGAGTTAATATCAGAAAATGATATGACTAAAATTAAAAACATGATTAAAGGTGACTTTGATGAAGATGAGGTTAAGAAGAAAAAGAAAAAACGTAAAAAGAAAAAGAAAGATAAAAACCAATAGCTAACAACTATTCTAAAATTGAAAATCCATATTTTCCTTTAACATAAGATTAACCTAATGGGTCGCAAGTAAAAGTAATTTTGCTCATCTAAAAAGCAAAACCACTAATCACTTGTGATGAAAATATATTTACCCCTATTCCTAATCTTATTGTTTAATTTCTCATTATCTTTTGCTCAAAAGGATATAAAAATTGAGGGTAAAGTTGTCGAAGAAGGCACTAATATTCCGCTCGAATACGCTACAATAACCATAAAAAACACGTCAGGCGACAAAGTTATTACAGGTGGTATTACAGATACTGATGGAAACTTTAAGCTAAACATAGAGCCTGGCACCTACAACATTTACGTTGAGTATATTTCATACAAACCAAAAGAATATTTCAACAAAAAACTAGATAAGTCCATAAATCTAGGTACAGTTAGCTTGGCTCTAGACATAGCCTCTTTGGACGAAGTTACCGTAGTTGCCGAAAAAACAACAGTAGAAGTAAAACTAGACAAAAAGGTCTACAACATAGGACAAGATTTAACCACAGCTGGTGGTACAGTGAGTGATGCTTTAAATAACGTACCTTCTGTTTCTGTTGATATAGAAGGTGGGATAAGCCTTAGAGGTAACGAAAATGTTAGAATTTTAATTAACGGAAGACCTTCTGCATTAGCAGGTTTTGGTGATACCAATGTGTTAAGTCAATTACCAGCAGAAGCCATTGAACGTGTTGAGGTTATCACGTCGCCTTCTGCTAGATATGATGCAGAAGGCACAGCCGGTATTTTGAATATTATATTAAGACAAAAAGAAACACTTGGCTTCAATGGATCATTTAACTTCACCATCGGTAACCCTGATAATATAGGACTTAACTCTTCTATTAATTACAGAACCGAGAAATTCAACATATTTACCAATCTGAGTTGGCGCTATTTTGATGCACCAAGAACCAGTTTTACAGATGTTACTTATTTTGATCGTTTGGTAGATGGTGAAACTATAGAACCAGAATTTAGACGAATCATTGAAGACCAAGATGTAGAACGTCTTAACAGAAATTACAACGCCAACATAGGCATGGAATATTTTATAGATGAATCATCATCCATAACTGGTGGTTTGTTTTATAGATTAGGAAGCGATGCAGATCTGTCATTAAATAGCAGTGAGCGATTTAACGGAGGAACAGTTGTTGAAGAGACCTTGAGACGCGAAAAAGAAACTGAACAAGACAACAGCTATCAGATAACACTGAACTACGTAAAGCGTTTTGGAGAAGATAGCGACCATAGGCTTACGGCAGATTTTCAATATGAAAATGACTCTGAAGATGGTTTTACCAACCTTAACGAGGATTATATCACAACCAACCAAACTGATCCAGAACCTTTTCAACAAGAACAAGAATTTACTGAAGAGGTTCAAAAAGAGTATCTTTTACAAGCCGATTATGTATTGCCAATGGGTGAGGATTCTAGATTTGAAGCTGGCTACAGAGGTAATTTCGAAAATGAAATTACAGATTATAGGCTAGAACAAGAAAATATACTCACAGGTAACTTAGTGGTAAATGATACCATTACTAATATTTTTGATTATGACGAAAATGTAAATGCTGTTTATACACAATATGGCTCTAAATTCGGTAAATTCTCATTTCTTTTAGGACTCCGATTAGAGCATACACAACTAAAAGGAAAAATTGATTCTAGGTTAACTGATGATGAATTGGTAGAAGCCTTTGGTTTCCCCATACAAACAGATTTTGACAACAATTATCTAGGTCTTTTTCCTACTGTAAACATTATTTACAATTTAGGAGATGATGACACAGACTCTGAAGAAAGTATCACTTTTGGGTATAACCGAAGAATTAACAGACCAAGGGGTTGGTTTATAAACCCTTTCCCTACCCGTTCTAGCAGAACTAATGTTTTTCAAGGAAATCCTAATTTACAGCCTGCATTTGCAAGTGCTTTTGATATTGGTTATTTAAAAAGATGGGATGATTTTACACTAACAACGTCTGTATACTACCAATACGAAACAGATTCTTTTGAGCGTGTTCAAGAAAACACAGGTCAGCAAACCACAGATGGTATAGATATTATTAGAACCATACCGATTAACTTATCAAATAACGCAAGAACTGGTGCCGAGCTAGGTATATTGTACAATCCTGCTAAATGGCTACGACTGAACTCTAGTTTCAATTTTTTTCAGTTTGAAACAGAAGGTGAGTTTAACGGTGTAGATTACAGTGCCAAAAACACAAGTTGGTTTGCAAGATTTAGCTCAAAGGTGATTCTACCATGGAAAATTGACTGGCAAACCAATGCAAATTACAGAGGTGCATTGCAAGATGCACAGTCAGATACCGAAGGCATCTTATCCATAGATTTAGCTCTCAGTAAAGAACTTTTTAACAATAGTCTTACCCTATCATTAAACGTGAGAGATTTACTCAATTCCAGACGACGTAAATCTGTGACCACAACAGATTTCTTTAACCGTTTTAGAGATTCGCAATGGAGACAAAGACAAATAAATTTTTCTGTTATCTACAGGTTTAACCAACAACTTAACAAGCGTGAACGTTCTGGAAGAGGTAACGGAAGCAATGGTGATGATTTTGATTTTGAGGGATAAACTAACTATAGCATTTTAGCAATAAAAATGACCTTTCTCATATATAAAAGGTCATTTTTTAGTTAAATTGCTTACATGAATACCATAGCAGAGCGTATATATGATTATTTAAAAGGTTTTCCTCCATTCAATTTATTAACTAGAGATCAGCTTTTATCAATTTCAAAATCAGTTGATGTTATTTATTTAGAAAACAATCAGTTTCTTTTTGAGATTGGTCAGCCTGTTGTTAATCATTTTTATGTTGTACGAAATGGTGCAATAGGTCTATTTAGAGCAAATAATAATCTTGTAGACAAATGCGATGAAGGCGACATTTTTGGTCTTCGTGCCCTACTCCGTAGAGGCGAATACAAACTCAACGCAAAAGCTATTGAAGAAAGCATTGTTTACAGTATCTCTCTTGAAAATTTAGAAAACTACATAACCGCTAATGCCGATGCAAGTCAGTTTTTAATGGCGAGTTTTGCTTCAAACGTTAGAGTTAAAAACACAGAAGACGACGACTTTGTCGAAACACTTCAGCATTCATCAGAATATACGTATTTACAGACAGCAGACTATTCTAAAAACCCTATTACATGTGATATTGATACTAAAATAAATGAAGCTGCAAGCATAATGACCGAAAAGCATGTAGGTTCTATTGTAATTACAAAAGAAAATAAGCCTATTGGGATTATTACAGACAAAGATTTAAGAACACAAATTGCGACTGGCAAACATTCTATAGAAGATTCTGTTTCTAGAATAATGTCTTCTCCTGTTATAACTTACCCTGAAACAATTACTGTTGCCGAAGCCCAAATTGCCATGTTAAAACATAAGATTACACACTTATGCATTACTAAAGATGGTACAAACGATTCAGATTTAACAGGAATCCTTTCTGAACATGACATCATTGTTCTCAGGGAGAATAATGCTTCTGCGTTAATTAAAGAAATTAAAAGAAGCCGTTCTGCAGAACAACTTAAAGATATAAGACAACGTACAGAAAAATTATTAACACGTTATTTAGAACAAGATATTCCGATAGATTTTATTTCAAGATTAGTATCTGCTATAAACGATACTATAACACAAAGAATAATTGAGTTTTCTATCACCAAAATGGATAAAAAACCGCCAGCACAATTTGCATGGTTAGCCATTGGAAGCCAAGGTCGGCAAGAACAATTATTAATGACAGATCAAGATAACGCATTAGTTTTTGAAAACGTTAAAACCGAAGAATATGAAAATACAAAATCATACTTTTTAAAACTATCAGATTACATAAATAAAGATTTAGAAATAGTAGGTTTTGAATTGTGTCCAGCAAAAATGATGGCCAATAACCCAAAGTGGTGTAAATCGGTTTCAGAATGGTCTCAACAATTCAATAGTTGGATTACTACCCCAGACCAAGACAATCTTATGCTTTGTACTATTTTCTTTGATTATGAACATGTTTATGGAGATGTAGAGCTTGTTAGTCAATTATCTGAAAGTATCTTTGAGAGTATTGATAATCACGACATTTTTTTAACCTATTTAGGTAGAAATGCGCTACAAAATCCACCACCCTTGAGCTTTTTTAGACAGTTCCTAGTAGAAGATGACGGAGAACATAAAGACCAATTTGATATTAAGGCACGTGCTATGATGCCGCTAGTGGACGCAGCAAGATTATTAATGCTTTCTCACAACATAAAAGCTGTAAACAACACAATAGAACGTTATGAAAAACTCGTAGAACTAGAACCTCAAAATAAAGACACCTATTTATTTTGTATAGAAGCTTATAAAAATCTTTTAACCTTTAGAACAGAACAAGGTCTAAGACATAATGACTCAGGTAGATTCATAGATTTAGAATCCTTAGACAAAGGTAATCGTCTACAACTAAAGCGTACTTTTAAAGCAGTAAAGGATGTACAAGAACTTATAAAAATGCGCTTTAAACTATCTCAACTACTCTAAAATGAATTGGTTTAAACGCAAATCGTATCCAGAATTTTGGGAGAACTACAAAAATTCCTTTTCAAAAGCCCAAGAGCAAAATATTGAACACATACGATTTGTAGTTTTTGATACTGAAACTACTGGACTCGATACTAAAAAGGATAGAATATTGTCTATTGGATGCATAGCCATTGAAGGCCTAAAGGTAAAAGTTTCAGACCAATTAGAATTATATGTCAAACAAGAGACATTTAATGCTGACACTGTAAAAATACATGGCCTTTTAAAAGAAGGAAAACTTATTAAAGTTGAAGAATCTGAAGCTATGGTACTTTTTTTGGAATATATTAAAAATGCCGTTTTAGTGGCGCACCATGCTGCATTCGATGTTGCCATGATCAATACAGCTCTTACAAGATTAGGATTACCAAAACTAAAAAATCGGGTTTTGGACACAGGGCAAATCTTTCAAAAAACAAAACTAGATACTAGCAAAACTCATTTTGGTCTAGATGAATTATCTAATCGATTTAATATACCGCTTCACGATAGACACACAGCATCTGGTGATGCCTACATAACTGCATTACTATTTTTAAAATTAGTTTTTAAGTTAAAATCAAACTCTAAAATTAGCTTGAGTGATTTGGAAAGGATTCCTAGACGTATTGGTCTTTTGTAACCAATATTAAAAAAAAACACATTCAAAATTGAATGTGTTTAAATTTCTTGGTTGATTAAGTACCATTAGTTTATAATTACTTTTTCTGTTCTTATCGCACCTAAAACATTAAGTTTTACGATGTATACACCAGATTGTAACGCTTCAACATTTATTGAGTTTACTATACTTCCGTTTTCTAGTGCACGTGTTAGCACCAATCTACCTTGAACATCGTAAAGATTCAATTGTGCTGAACCATTCAACTTACCATTAACATTCAATACATCTGGATTACTACTTGTAAAAATCTCTAATCCACTGATATTATTTGAATCATTAGACAATGTAGAAGGTGAAAAATGCAAGAAAAATCTACCAGTACCTTGTAAATCTTCAATTGCTGTAAAGCTATAGCTATTAGTATTTAACAGAGTAAAAGTGTTTTCTAAATTATCTTCTAGATAAACATTAATGTCCTCAGACAAATCACTTTCATGAATATTAACATTTATATTGTCACCATTTGAAGCATTAATTCCTAAAGGTACTACAACACTTTCCATATCATCAAAAGACAAACATTGGATAGCCATATCCACACCAATATTATCAGCAACTAAATGAGAATATAATGAAAAATTAGCATCACTAGCATCTAGAGATCCTGCATCATAACCTATATCCAAACCAGATGAACAATTCTCTGAAAAGTAGAAATCTGTATCGTAATTATTAGCTGTATTTTCAATTCTTAAACTCAGGTGAGAGATTGAACTACTGTTTCTACCCAAAATAAAATCATCATTGCCAATTGTAGTTCGCATCGAAGGTGTAAATGATAAGTTATCCGAACCTCCAGTACCATTTGAGAACACAAAAAAACCTTGTCCTGGTGCAATGTTTTTACCTACATTCTGAACATTATTAATAATTGTCCATATCCCAGAACCATCGGTACCAGCATTATAACCATAAACAGCATTGTAATTTGAATCTAAGACATCATTACCTAATGACCCGTTTTCGTTAATAAAAGCCTGAGAATCTATATAACTTGTATACGGATTACCTACTAAATTCCATGAACTAGCAGAACCAGCAGAAATTGTAGTAGTAACATCACCTACACTAACGGCTCCTGTAAAAACAACAGAACTACCATCTATTGTTGCTCCTCGATAACCTTTACCTGCTTCAAGAGGTGTAGTTTCGTTAACAACAATATCATAATTTTCATAATTACCAGATACGTTGTTAAAAGGCGCAAATGCCCTTAAATTATTAGATGCCGCTATATTTTTATTCCAATCGGCAAAATCACTAAAAGCTTCCATGGTACCATCAGTTACTGGTGACGATACTAAATCATTTCCACCACCAGAAGAAGAACCGATTTGATTGACATACCTCTCATATCTAGTCCTACCGGTCACAGTGCTTGTAGACGAAGGAAGTAAACTAGAATACCCATCTGAATCTGATTCTAAAACAATACTTTTTGCAGTTAAACTAACACCAGAGTCAACGATTAAATTGCCATCAGGATTAACAACTACTGTATTAAAAGTAGTATTAGCTGTTATGTTAGCATCACCTGCAACGACAATTAAATCATCTGAGGCCGTTGCTACACCATTAGGATTATTTCCATCTTGCCAACCATTATCATATACATAATCTGGTCCTTTATGAATAGTGAAAGTATCCTCAACAACACCTGTATCTCTTAGGTATTTCATTGTTAGATTATTTCCATTAACTTCTAAAATACCTGATCCATAATTTCTTACAGAATAGTACATTGCGTTATGATCTAAATCTCCACTAGCACGACGAGAAGCTGTGGCATTTACAGAATAAACAGTTCCTATACCTGCGTTATCACCGATCAAAGATTTACTATATGCACCGTCACCATTAGGTTTACCATCACCATCACCGTTTGGGCCAATAGTATTTATTCTAGCATCAAAAGAAGCTGACTCTCCATAATGACCATTAATGAAATAGGATCTTTCATAAGATTCACTATGTCCTGCAATAACCAAATCTATACCATTTGCCTCTAACATTGGTATAATGTTCTCACGCATTTCAATAAGTTCTATTTCGGCAGGAACACCATTTCTGTCAAAACCTTCGGAAGGATGCCAACCCTTTGAATATGGAGGGTGATGCCAAACACCAATAACCCATTGTTGGGTTGTATTTTGGATATCATTTAATGCCCAATTATACATAGCACCACCAACAGATCTGTCTTCACCAAATGAGTTTAAAACTATAAAGTGAATATTACCATAATCGAACGAATAATAAGATTCTGTTCCCGATGCTAAACCACCAGATTCGCCAGCAATTGGAAAGGTGAAAATATTATAATAAGCGCCTTCAGGATTAGTAGAACCAACATACTGTCCATCAATATTACCAATTGTAGACCATAAAATGGAGTTCTGTAACTTTTCATAAAAAAAGCTGAATAGATGGTTCTGATATTGAACATCTGTACCATGAGAATCAGCATTATCGCCTGTTAAAATAATTCCATCTGTTACATTATTTCCAACGTATGAATGGTATGCGTCTCTAACGGCACCTGTGTTTGTAGGATTAAAGTAAGTCTTTCCTATACCCCCAAGTATCCAAAAAGTGTAAGAATCTACAGTACCAACTGTAGGATGCGTTTTAAAATATATATCATTACTATTAGATAAAAGACTACCACCTGTACCCAACCTGTAATAATATACAGTTCCTGCAGTGAGACCATTAATATCAACCTCATGATCTGTTTTTAATGTAGCATCACTATAAGTAGAGTAAGACGCAAAGGTTGCATCGGTACTATACTCTACAACTGATGTATCATTTATATCAGTTCGCCATTTAATGGTAACACTTGTTTCGGTTCCTTTTTGAAGATATGGCAATCTATCTAAAGTTTGTCCAAATGAAGACAAAGCAATAAATAGTAAAAGTAAAAGCGTGTAATTTCTTTTCATATTTTTTCTATTTTCTCAAGCTCGTTTCTTTTTGATTGTAATTCTGAATAAAACTCCTTCATGAATTTTGTATTTCTTAATCTATAAGGAAGTTTTCTATAGCTCTCTTCAGCCCTAGCTATACAAAATCTTGCTTCTTTAAATTTTTCCTGTTCAATCTGAATATTAGCAAGTTTTAAATATGCGCGTTCTTTTCTGTTACTTATTTCAATAACTTTAGTTTGAAACTTTGCAGCAGAATCAAAATCTTGCATATCTATATAATTTGAAATAAGTTTATTGTAGAGAACTATTATGTCACCCAAATCCTCTATTCCTTGAATTAATATTTTTTGTGAGCGTTGCTGACCATACTCAGTATCTGTTGCAAACCAAGCTTTTGAAGCATAGAGGTAATATTCAGGAAGAACGACATCAGATTTCTGTACTACTTCATTGTATAATTGTGCAGATTTCTCATACTTTTTCTTTTTAAAGTACATATCTGCAAGTAATTTTAGTGCATGTATATTATCACTATCATCTTTTAATATTTTTTTAATAATTCTTCTACAGTTACTGTATTTGTGAAGATGATAATAACTTTTGGCCAATAAGTGATTCTGTTCAAAACTATCTAAACCCAGTTTCTTAGAATACTTAAAATCAGTTAGACTATTGGTAAAATTGTTATGCTGGTAGTAAAGCTCTCCTCTTTTAAAATATAGATAAGCACTATCTGGATATTTTTTTATCTCTTCAGAGACTTTTACAATCCGCTTATACAAATCGCCATGTGCAAAAAGACTTGTACCAGAGAGTACAAACAATACTATATAAAGTAATTTAAATCGCAAAGTTTATAATTGTTTGGGGTAATTAATAGCTTATCAAAAGAAATTAAAATTTGAACAGTAATTGAAAAATTTAGACAAACTGTAATATTAATTGTTTAAATACAGCGCATTAAAAAAACAAACGTCTAAATGTAAATTAAATCGCTAACCTTCAAAATGTTAAAACAAAAAAACACATCCAAAATTGGATGTGTTTTCTCCTAACTAAATTAATAAACAACAGATTATTGTCAAATTAACTACATGGTCTTATCATTAAGCTACAACACTTAATTTCTTTTTTTCTTTAACTTCATTTCCTTTTGCCTCAAACTGATTTGAAGTATTCTTTTCTCCTCCTGCTTTTAATGCTTTATCACCAGCAAAGAACGTTTTGTGGTCATCGCCAAGGTCAGAACCAGCCATTCTTTGGTGTTTAACACAAGACACACCTTTTCTAATTTCTTGACGCTGTACATCTCTTACGTAAGCCAACATGCCATCATTACCAAAATAGCCTTCGGTTAAATCATTCATATGTAATGCTGTGGTGTGATATGTTGGTAAAGTAATTAAATGATGAAATATACCGGCTTCTCTAGCACCATCTACCTGAAAAGTCTTAATCTTCTGGTCTGCTCTGTGACATAATTCTGTACCATCATACTCTGCGCTCATTAGATTATTTCTATCATAGGCTGTCATATTTTCCCCTTCAGCAAGCATTTCTTCAAAAACCTGATTACGGAAATTTAAAGTCCAATTAAATGATGGAGAATTATTATACACCAACTTAGCATTTGGCACCACTTCGCGCACGCGGTTTACCATATGGGCAATTTGTTTAACGTTTGGTGTTGGTGTTTCAATCCATAATAAATCTGCACCATTTTGTAGGCTTGTAATACAATCTAGCACTACTCTATCGATGTTAGAACCATCTTTAAATTTATATAATCCATTTGGTAATCTTATTGGTCTTACCAGTTTACCATCACGCTTTAATAACACTTCATCTTCTTTTACTTCATCCATTGTAACCTCTTCGGCATCTACAAACGCCAAATACTTTGAGGCCAAATCACCAGGCTCTTTACTCACTGGCAACTTTTGTGTTAATCCTGCACCTTCAGAATCTGTACGAGCCACGATAACACCATCATCTACACCTAATTCTAAAAACGCATAACGTACAGCATTAAGCTTTGCTATGAAATCTTCGTGTGGAACCGTAACCTTTCCATCTTGATGACCACATTGCTTAGCATCAGATACTTGGTTTTCGATTTGAATAGCACAAGCACCAGCTTGAATCATCTTCTTTGCTAATAAATAAGTCGCTTCCTCATTACCAAAACCAGCATCTATATCTGCAATGATTGGTACAATGTGCGTTTCAAAATTATCAATCTCATTTTGCACATCTTCACCATTGGCTTGTCTTCTAAACAAATCATTAAGCTCTATAGCATCTGCTTGACGTAAAAAATCATAAATCTCCTCGATTAGTGCTGGTACAGCAGTTTTTTCGTGCATAGATTGGTCTGGTAATGGTCCAAACTCAGAACGTAATGCAGCAACCATCCAACCCGATAAGTATAGATAACTTTTACTTGTTGATTTATGGTGTTTTTTTACTGCAATCATTTTTTGTTGTGCCACAAACCCATGCCAGCAACCTAAAGATTGTGTATAATTTGAAGAATCAGCATCGTAATCTGCCATATCTTGGCGCATAATAGCTGCTGTATACTTTGCAATATCTAAACCTGTTTTAAAACGGTTTTGAGTTGCCATTCTTGCAGCGCTATCTGGATTGATCGCTGCCCAATTGTTACCAAATTTCGTTTTTAAATCTTTTACGGTCTGTAAAGCAGAAGCATAATTAGATTGTGATAAATTTTTCATAATTTTGAAATGTATTAATGATACTTTAGATTTAATATAGATCCCGTTTAATGTTGCCGCATTAGCGGGATATTTTTTATAATTGTTGATACGCTGAAAGCGTTAAAAATTCTTCAAAATTCTCTTGAGTAACCAGCTTTTTGAAAAGTTTGATAGCATCACAGAACTTTGTATCTTTTATTTTGTCCTCACCTACTTCCCTTATGATTTTTTCTACTTCATCATCAAAAATCTCATCAAATAAAGCTTTGTTAAATTGACGCCCATCTTCAAGAAGTATTTCATTCTTTAACCATTGCCATACTTGGGTTCTCGATATTTCTGCCGTAGCGGCATCTTCCATTAAATTATAAAGTGCTACCGCACCATAGCCTCTGAGCCAAGCTTCCATATATAGTATACCTACATTAATGTTTTTTCTGACACCAGCCTTAGTAATTGTACCTTTTGGCAACGCTACCAAATCGGCCTCAGTTACCGTGATATCTTCACGCTTTTTGAAGATTTGATTTGGTGTTGGCATATACTTATCAAATTCTTTCATGGCCACCTCAACTAAAGCAGGATGTGCTACCCAAGTACCATCGTGACCATTCTTTGCCTCGCGTTCTTTATCTAATCTTACTTTCTCTAATGCTGCTTTATTAGCTTCCGGATTGTTTTTAATCGGAATTTGTGCTGCCATTCCACCCATGGCGTGAATACTTCTTTTATGGCAACGCTGAATGACCAAATTAGAATACGCAGCCATAAAAGGTGTTGTCATTGTCACTTGGTCTCTGTTTGGCACCACAAAACCATCGTGATTTCTAAACTTTTTGATGTATGAAAATATATAATCCCAACGACCACAGTTTAACCCAACAATATGGTCTTTTAATTCGTAAATAAATTCATCTAACTGAAAACTTGCCGTAATTGTTTCTACAAGCAAGGTTGCTTTGAAGGTTCCTTGTGGTACACCTAGATAAGCTTGTGCAAATTCAAAGACTTTGTTCCACCAGCGCGCCTCTAAATAATGCTCTAATTTTGGCAGATAGAAATATGGTGCGGAACCGTTTTCCATCAAGGTCTTAGTATTATGAAACACATATAACCCAAAATCTACTAAACTGCCTGACATTTCTTCATTATCAACCAATAAATGGCGTTCATTAAGATGTAAACCTCTTGGTCTTACTAAGAGTACTGCTGTTTCTTCATTAAGTGTATAATGCTTACCTCTAGCCTCATCTACAAGTTCTATGGTTTTAGTGTTGGCATCCCTGAGATTGATTTGCCCTTCCATATTATTGGACCAACTTGGTGCATTGCTATCCTCAAAATCTGCCATAAAAGTTTTAGCACCAGAATTGAGTGCATTAATTACCATTTTACGATCAACAGGGCCAGTAATTTCTACACGTCTATCTAATAAATCCTCTGGAATTGGAGCTGCTGTCCAATCAGATTCTCTTACATTTTTTGTTTCCGCAGGAAAGGAAGGAAACTTACCTGAATCGAAAATAGCTTGTTGTGCTTCTCTCTTCTTTAATAACTCCAATCTATTAGTATTAAATTTTTCATGTAAAGCGATTAAGAACGCTATAGCTTCATCGGTTAAAATTTCTGGGTATCTGTTTTTTACCTCTTGTGCAAATTGTACATGCTGCTGATTTGTAACTGAAATTTCCATATCCTATTGATTTTGATGAAACAATGTTACAACCTATTTTTCAAAAAAACAAGCGAACGTTCGCTATTTTTTTATTTTCGCTAAATAATTAAGTTCGCAAATAGTGTTATATTTGTAAATATGGAACAAGATTATATCAAATTAATTTTCGGGTTAAAACTTAAGCAAATACGCACAGATCGTGGACTTTCTCTATTTGGACTTTCTAAACTTTCCGGTTTATCCAAGTCTTATCTCAACGAAATTGAAAAAGGAAAAAAATATCCTAAGCCAGATAAAATTTCTGCATTATCTGAACATTTAGAAGTGCCTTATGATGAGTTAGTATCCTTAAAACTCGATAAAAACCTGGCGCCTATTGGTGAAATTTTGCAATCAAAACTATTGAAAGAAATCCCTTTAGATTTATTTGGTATTCAAGAAAACACACTGATAGATATTATTTCTAATGCTCCCTCTAAAGTTACTGCATTTATAAGCACAATTATAGAGATTGCCAATAACTACAATTTTAGTAGAGAAAACTTTTTTCTAGCTTCGGTAAGGTCGTTCCAAGAGGCTAACTACAATTATTTCGAAGATTTAGAAGAGCACGTTGTAAAGTTTGCTAAAACGTACCAAATAGACCTTTCTAAAAAAATTACTTCAAAAGAATTGGAAGATATTCTTATTGAAGAGTTTGGCTATAACATTAATAACGATGAATTAGAAGCGCATAGCGAGCTTGATAATCTGCGTTCTATTTTTGTTCCTAAAACCAAAACCTTGCTAATTACCAAAAGCATTGATGATGCACAACGTGCGTTTATTTACGCAAAGGAACTAGCATATAATTACTTAAATATAAAAGAGCGTTTATACACGTTTTCGTGGATAAAATTTGATAATTTCGACAAGGTTTTAAATAATTTCTACGCGTCTTATTTTGCTGGTGCACTTATTATACCTAAGGAAAGTATTGTAAACAATCTTAAAGAACTATTCAGTAAAAAACAATTTAAAACTAAAGACTTTGAAGACTTATTACAAGAGTACAATGCCTCGCCAGAAAGCATATATCAAAGACTTACAAATATACTTCCTAAAGAATTTAAGCTTAAAGATTTGTTCTTTTTAAGATTTTCACACAAGAAAGGAACTGATAAGTTTTCACTTAACAAAGAATTACACTTAGAAAAACAGCAATCACCCAGAGCAAGAGAAACTAATGAACACTATTGCAGAAGATGGGCTTCTATAAAGGTTTTGCAAGCTATTAGCGCAAACAATTCTGAACATGAGTTTTCTATTCAAATTTCAGATTACGTAGCTGAGGATAAAAAGTACTTGGTACTAGCATCTGCTACTAAAGACCCTTTTAAACAAAACAGTTATCGTAGTATTTCGATAGGTATTCAGCTAAACACACAGCTTCAACGCAAAGTTAATTTCTTAAACCACAAAAGTATTGAATCGCCACACGTTGGTGTTACTTGCGAGCGTTGCGGTATTATAAATTGTAGCGTAAGACAGTCTCCACCCAAAATATTAGAATCTATAAATAAAGAAGCAAAGACTTCTGAAGTTGTTCAAAATATTACTCAAAAATATAGCTAAACAAGATTTACAGCTTTCTTATATGCAATTTCTGTAAAATCTGTAATTACCTTATCAGCAAGTGTATAATCCTGATGGCTCGAGTGTGGACTCTTAAATCCAACACAATAAATTCCTGCAGAATGAGCTGCCTTAATTCCGTTTGTAGAATCTTCAATAACCATACATTCTGACTTATTGAAGCCTGTAGATTCTGCTGCTTTTAAAAAGATTTCAGGATGTGGTTTTGACTTTTTTAAATCTGCACCACTGAACTTAGCACTAAAATATTGATTAAGGTCAAAACGTTCAAATATTTGCTTTATTCCCGGCATTGAAGCTGAGGAAGCTACAACCAACTCAACACCATTATTATGATAATCTTGTATTCGTTCTAAAACACCATCTATGAGGCCTAAATCATCATTCTCAAAGAAGACTTTATAGTGCCTACGCTTCAAACTTACTAAATGCTCTGGTGTTTGCTTTAAATTGAAATGGTCCACTAAACACTTGCAAATGTTAATAGTAGACTGTCCTGTGAAAGACGCATATAAATCTTCATCGACATTAATATTAACATCGTCAAACATGTGGTGATATGCTTTGCGATGTAATGGCTCCGTGTCTACAATAACACCATCCATATCGAATAAAACAGCTTTTAGCATAAGAATTTAATTTTCAGCTAAATTAGAAAAGAAGCTAATAAAAGCATTAAAACAGAAAGAAAAATCCCAAATTCCGTTGCACACATTTTAATTTTTTGGAATTTGGGATTTGGATATTAATCTTTAATCTTTTTTACAAAACATTATCCATAATATCTTGTACAACTTCTGGATTTAACAATGTACTTGTATCACCAAGGTTGCTCGTGTCATTTGACGCAATTTTTCTTAAAATACGCCTCATTATTTTACCAGATCGTGTTTTAGGCAATCCTGTTGTAAATTGAATTTTATCTAGCTTAGCTATTGGCCCAATGCGGTCTGTAATTAATTGATTAATTTCTTTACGAACGTTATCATGGTTTCTGTCTTCACCTGTATCTTTTAATGTAATGTAGCCATATAGCGCATTACCCTTAACATCATGTGGGAAACCAACAATAGCACTCTCTGCCACAGCATTATGCTCGTTAATAGCGTCCTCTATCGGAGCAGTACCTAAATTATGACCAGAAACGATAATTACATCATCCACTCTACCTGTAATTCTATAATAACCCACTTCATCTCTCAATGCACCATCACCCGTAAAATACATGTTTTCAAAAGCGGAAAAATAAGTATCCTTATAGCGTTGATGATTTCCCCAAATAGTACGCGCCATAGATGGCCAAGGGTATTTTATACAAAGTCTACCATCAACCTGATTACCTTTAATTTCCTTTCCATTTTCATCCATTAATGCGGGTTGAATACCGATAAAGGGCAAAGTTGCGTAAGTTGGTTTAGTTGGTGTTGAAAAAGGTATTGGAGTAATCATAATTCCGCCGGTTTCAGTTTGCCACCAAGTGTCTACAATAGGGCTTTTCTTTTTACCAACATTATCATTGTACCAATGCCATGCTTCTTCATTAATAGGCTCACCTACAGATCCTAAAACTTTAAGCGATGATAAATCGTATTTTTCTACAAGCTCTGTACCATGCTTAGCTAAAGCTCTAATAGCAGTTGGTGCTGTATAGAATTGATTGACTTTATGTTTTTCTACAATATCCCAAAAACGTCCAAAATCAGGATAACTTGGCACACCTTCAAACATTACAGTTGTGGCACCATTACATAAAGGTCCATAAACTATATAACTGTGTCCTGTAATCCAACCGATATCAGCAGTACACCAATAGACGTCTTCCTCTCTGTACTGAAATACATTTTTAAACGTATATGCAGAATAGACCATGTAACCACCTGTAGTATGTAACATGCCTTTTGGCATTCCTGTAGAACCTGAAGTATATAAAATGAATAATGGATCTTCAGCATCCATAATGGTTGCGGTTAAATCATTATAAGCTTCATCTAACAGTGGCTGCAGCCACTCATCACGCCCTTCTTTCATGTTTATGTCTGAATTGATACGTTTTGCTACCAAAACAGATTCGACACCAGGACAATCTTCTAAGGCTTCGTCAACAATACCTTTTAAATCTATTGTTTTTGCACCTCTGTAAGATCCATCTGACGTTAATACCATCTTAGCATCACAATCATTTATACGTGTTGAAAGTGCAGTAGCAGAAAATCCTGCAAATACCACAGAGTGTACAGCTCCAATGCGTGCACAAGCCAATACAGAAACCGCCAATTCTGGAATCATAGGTAGGTAAATACAAACGCGGTCACCCTTCTTAATACCTTTATCTAAGAGTACATTAGCAAACTTACAAACGCGCTCGTGCAACTGTTTATAAGTAATATGTTCTGCTGGCTCGTTAGGATCATTCGGCTCGAATAAAATAGCGGTCTTATCGCCTCTTGTGTGCAAATGTCTGTCGATACAGTTTTCTGTAATATTTAGTTTTGCGCCTTCAAACCATTTAACTTCTGGTTTTGTAAAATCCCAACTTAAAACATTATCCCATTTTTTGCGCCACACAAAGTGCTCTTCAGCAATTTCTTCCCAAAACGATTCTGGATTTCTTACTGATTTTCTGTAAACTTGAAAGTACTCTTCAAAGTGTTTGATATGATAATTACTCATGATTGATTATGTTTTTATGTATTCCTATTTGATTTTTTTTATAAACTGATTCTATTTCTGGTATTATAGCAATATCGTCTATCGTAGATGGCACATTGTATTCTAAATCGTCTGAAATATGCCTCAACAATTTACGAAGAATTTTACCAGATCTTGTTTTCGGTAATCGCTTAACTACAAAGACATCTTTAAAAGCCGCAACAGCACCAATTTCGTGACGTACGTCTTGTATAATTTCTTTGGAAATTTCATGCTCTTCTGCGTGTTCACCAGATTTAAGAACAATTAATCCAAGAGGTTTTTGACCTTTAATATCGCAGTGTACACCAAAAACCGCACACTCAGCTACAGATTTATGTGACGCTACAATTTCTTCCATCTCTGCAGTGGATAAACGATGACCTGCTACGTTAATAATATCGTCTACACGACCAGTAATGAACACATAACCATCTTCATCTTTATAACCACCATCGCCAGAAAAATAATAGCCTGAAAACTTGTTTAGGTAACCATTTTTAAATCGCTCAGGATTTCCCCAAAGATTCAATAGTGTTCCTGGTGGTAATGGTAATTTTACCGCTACATAACCTTCTACTCCGGCCGATACTTCTTTTCCTTCTTCATTTAGTATTTGAATGTCGTATCCACAAACTGGTAATGAAGCAGAGCCTGGTTTTACTTCCATTAACTCCACTCCTGCCATGTTAGCCAACATTGGCCAACCACTTTCTGTTTGCCACCAATGATCAATTACAGGAACTTTAAGATGCTGCTCTGTCCAACGTAAAGTAGCTACATCGCAACGTTCACCAGCCAAAAATTGATATTTAAGCGAGCTTAAATCGTATTTTTCAATAAACTCACCATTAGGATCTTCCTTTTTTATAGCTCTAATGGCTGTTGGCGCAGTAAACATTACTTTTACATTATGCTCACTTATAACGCGCCAAAACGTAGATGCATCTGGTGTTTTAATTGGCTTACCTTCAAATAAAATAGTAGTGTTTCTATTGAGTAAAGGACCATAAACAATATAGCTATGACCTACAACCCAACCAACATCACTTGCTGCCCAGTACACATCACCTTCTTCAACTCCATAAACATGTTTCATAGAGAATTTTAGTGCAGTGGCATAACCGCCTGTATCTCTGATAATTCCTTTAGGCTTACCTGTTGTTCCTGAAGTATATAGAATATAAGAAGGATGATTAGACGCTACTTTTACAGGTTTTATAGCATCTGATTTTGAAACTAACTCAACATAGTCAACATCTCTTTTCTGATACGGTATATCAACACCTAGTTGCCTATCAAAAACAATAACGTGTTCTGGTTTATGTGATGCCAACGTTATTGCCTCATCAACAAAAGGCTTATAAGGAATTATGCGTTTTATCTCTATACCATTAGATGCTGTAATGATTGCTTTAGGTTTACAATCATCTATTCGTATTGCTAATTCATGAGGTGCAAAACCACCAAATACTACAGAGTGAATAACACCTAAACGCGCACAAGCCAACATGGCATACAGAGCCTGAGGAATCATTGGCATATAAATGACACAAGTATCACCTTTTTGTAAACCTAATGTTTGTAAACCACCAGCTAGCTTAGAAACTTCTGCATGTAATTCATTAAATGATATATATTGTTTTTTTTCTGTTACTGGCGAATCATAAATAATAGCATTTTGTTCTCCATAGCCGTCCTTAATATGCTTATCAATACACAAATAGCTAAGATTTAATTCTCCATCTTGAAACCATTGCGGATAATCATATTGGTCTCTTCCAAGTATTTTTGATGGAGCTTTAAACCATTCTAATTGCTCTGATTGCTTTTTCCAGAAAGCTTCAGGATGATTTATACTTTCTAAATAAATATCTTGATAACTCATGGTTTGACTTTTTTAGAATTAAACAAACCAAACCAGTTGGGATTCAATACTTTCAGCTTTATCAAAGCCCAAAGAATTACCACAAAGCAAATACCCATTACGAGCGACTCTATAGGACCTGTTGCTGTTTCACTTTCTAATTTAAAACGGAAATATAAGGTTACTAAAACGTAGATACTGATTATAATATCAGACGCTAAAGCATTGATACGAAGATGTTTCATTTTTGTTTTACTTTAATTAAACTTAGTTCGTTTGCACACAAAACCAATGTTTAACAAAGTGAAACCCTAAGCTAAAAGCTCATTAATTTCTGAAACTATTTTTTTTACTGAAAAGGGCTTTGTTAAATATTTATCTGCTCCAAGTTTTAAGCCTTTTTCAATATCTGAAGCTTTATTTTTTGCAGTTAAAAACACTACTTTGGTGTCTTTTAACTGATTGTTTTCTTTAATTAACTTAAGTGTTTGATAACCATCAACTTTTGGCATCATAACATCAAGCATAATTACGTCTGGAATAACACTTTGCAAGATCTCTAAAGCTTCGCTTCCGTCTCTGGCTATATACACTTCAAAATTGTGTTTTTTAAAAGTGTATTCTAACGTCATTACTATATTTGGTTCGTCATCGACGATTACAATTTTCCTCATTCTTGAGAATCGATTACAATTTACTTAAAAGGTAGCTTAAAACCAAAGGTTGCGCCACTTTTTTCATTATTTCTTACCCAGATTTTTCCGTTGTGCTTTTCAATTATTTGTTTGCATATAGCTAAACCCAAACCACTACCTTCTGGTTTTTGGATGTTTTGATTTTTCGATTGATAAAATTTATCAAAAACGTATGGTAAATCTAGTCTTGGCACTCCCTTACCATTATCCTTTATTGTTACTTCCAAATATCCTAAATCAAATCTATAATCCACAACAATCTTACCTTTTTTAACATCACAAAATTTTATAGCATTAGAAATAAGATTTGTCAATACCTGCACGATACGATCTTCGTCATATTCTGCACTTAAATCACTGTTATTAGAATTAACAATCTCTATCTGCTTTTTATCAGCAATATGTTTTAAACTATCAATGGTTTTTTTGATTGTGTTTTTAATATTATACTTTTTAATGTTTAGAGTTGATCGCCCTTTGGATAGTTTTTCAAAGTCTAAAATATTATGAATCAATCGAGAGAGTCGATCACTATCCTGCAACATATTCTTTAAGAACTGTGCTTTTATCTCTTTTGGCATATCGTCATCATCGTCCATTAACAATTCTGTTGCAGCTCTTATTCCTGTAATCGGAGTTTTAAGCTCGTGTGCAACGGTGTCTAAGAATTCATCTTTCTGCCTGTCTTTTTCTATAAGCTCTTCATTAGCATATTTTAGCTGATTTGTTAGTTTTGTGAGCTCGTTAGACTTTTCTCTTAGCAGTTTATTTCTGGCAATGGTTTCTTTAGATTCTTCTAGTATTTTAAGTACCTCTACCAAACTTACTTCATCTTCCTTGACTACACTTGCTATTAATATCTTGGCAGAAGCACTACCAATACTTCCTGTTAATAGTTTTTCAGAAAAATTAATCAATCGTGCATCAGCCATTTGGGTATCTAATGGCAGGTCGTATTTTCTAAAAAATAGATTTAGAGCACGTTCTGTTCTGGTTTCGCCTAAAAACTTTACTAATACTTTTTTTATATCGGCAACATAGGCTTCACCTTTCCATACCAAAGCACCATCTTGTAAATCCGAATAGTTTTTACTGTCCACAAACATCTCAGCATAGTTACGCTCTCTGTAGTTTCCTTTTTGTAATACCGAAAATATCATGTAACACAAAAGGTTAACTAAAATACTCCAGAAAAAGGCATGTGCTGGCGGACTTAAAAAATCTATACCAAACAATGCATGAGGCTTTAATGCTTCAACTCCGAATAATCCATACGTAACAAAATCATCTGAACCTACTAGGGCTTGTATTGAAAAAGGTAAAATTAGGGTGTAAAATGCGATACCTAAACCTGCAAAAACACCAATAACTGTTCCTTTTGACGACCCTCTATTCCAAAATAAACCTATAAAGAACGATGGTGCTAATTGTGCTATAATCACAAATGCCATTAAACCGATGGAATATAAAGATCGCTCAAAAGAAAAATTTACGTAAAACGCATAAGCAATAATGATTATCAGGAAAATAGAAATACGCCTAATGTTCTTAATATATTTTGCATTTCGTTCTGGATGACTTTTAATAAAATAATCCAAAAAGCCATAAGGTATTACCAAGTTATTACTCACCATATTTGATAATGCCAGAGTAGCCACAACAACCATTGAGATTACTGCTGAAAATCCTCCTAAAAATACTAACACCGAAAGAAAAGTATTTCCGTTTTGTAATGGCAACAACAAGGCGTAATATTCAGCTTGTCCTGCGTTACCTATAGTTAAATTTCCTGCCCAAGCAATAAAAATAACAAAGATGTTAAATAACAATAAATACAATGGAAACATCCAAATTGCATTTTTTAAATGTTTCTCTCTTACATTTTCAACTACTGAAACTTGAAATTGCCTTGGTAATAAAAATATTGCCATAAAAGACAACATTATGGTGTATAACCAATTAAAACCTTCTTCGAATCCACTGATAGTGGTAAGCGAATTAAAATTATCTGCTTGAGACATTTTAGTATAAATATCCTCAGTACCATCAAACAAAATGTAAGTAACATAAATACCAACAAACAAAAAGAAGGCCAGTTTTAAAATAGACTCAAAGGCTACAGACATTATTATACCTTTATGCTTTTCTGATGCATCTGTAGTTTGTGTACCAAAAAATGTAGCAAAAACAGCCAATAGCAAGGCAATATAAAAAGTAGAATCATCTAGAACTGATGTAGAAACATAACTTGTCTCATCTGATAAAATTTGAAAGGTCTCAGAAACTGCCTTTAATTGCAATGATATATAAGGCACAATTGCCAGGAGACAAACAATCGTAACCAATGCACCTAAAAACCTGTGGTTACCATAACGCAATGATATAAAATCTGCAATAGAGCTAATTTTATGTTGTTTAGAAATTCTTATAATCTTTTTTAATAAGATTATCCAAAGTGGTGCCGCAATTACTGGCCCTAGATAAATTGGCAGGAAATTTATACCAGAATTAGCTGCAATACCAATGCTTCCATAATACGTCCAGGCAGTGCAGTATACAGCTAAAGACAACGTGTAAACAACTGAATTATTCACCCACTTGCTTTTGGAATTTTTCTCAGCTAAGTAAGCAATGAAAAATAAAGCAGCTAGATAAATAATAATTATTAAAAATAAAACGTAATTACTCATAATGACGTTTTAAAACAACATAAGACACTATAATAACCACCAACCATATAGAAAAAACCGAAAGGTAAAATGTCGGAATACCAAACACATGCCCATCATGATTAAAAATCAGTAAGAAAGGCACGTTTAGCATTGCAAATGCTGCGAGTGAAAGGATAACTAATTTTTGCTCGTGTCTTTTTTTCATTGGAAACTAAAATACAAAAAACAGTGTTGTAATTACAACACTGTTTTTACTAACTAATAAAACTTGTCAATTAATGACTTTGTGCTTCTCCCGCACCGGATGGAATTCTGATATTTTCTACAATTTCTTGTACATGTTCTGGTGGTGCAGGTGTCATACGAGACACTACAACCGATACAACAACATTAACAAGCATGGCAATTGTACCAAAACCTTCTGGCGAAGTACCAAACCACCATTGGTCTTTTGGTAACGGATCAAAGGTTTTCCAAAGTCCTGTTTTAAAAGCAATCATGTAACCTAACATTATTGTTATACCTACAATCATACCTGCAACTGCACCTTGTCTATTCATTCGCTTATCAAAAATTCCTAAAATAATAGCTGGAAAAAATGAAGCCGCAGCCAAACCAAAGGCTAGGGCAACAATTGCGGCGACAAAACCTGGTGGATAAATACCAAATAAACCTGCAATAATAATAGCTACAACTATAGCTCCTCTTGCCCACATTAATTCTCCTTTATCTGAGATGTTTGGTTTTAATTGTTTTTTAATTAAATCGTGGGAAATAGAAGTGGAAATTACTAACAATAAACCTGCTGCAGTTGATAAAGCGGCTGCAATACCACCAGCTGCCACTAAGGCAATAACCCAATTTGGTAAGTTAGCAATTTCTGGATTTGCCAATACCATGATGTCTCTATCAACATACAATTCGTTTTCTGTAGCATTAGCATTAGATATCAAACGTTCACCAAATGCTCCTCTTGCATCGGTATAAACAGGTTTTTTGCCATCGATAGCACTTCCTGCTACATACTGAATTTTACCATCTCCATTCTTATCTGACCAAGCAATCAAGCCTGTATCCTCCCAATTTTTGAACCATTGAGGAATCTCTTTATATTCTGTATTACTTACCGTTTCGATTAAGTTAGTTCTTGCAAATACTGCTATTGCTGGTGCAGTTGTATATAAAATAGCTATAAGAAGTAAAGCATAACCAGCAGACTTACGTGCATCTTTTACTTTAGGAACTGTAAAGAAACGTACAATAACGTGTGGTAAACCTGCTGTACCAACCATTAAGGCTAAGGTAATAGCAAAGACATCCCAAGTAGACTTGCTACCGTCCGTATATTCATTAAACCCTAACTGTGTATGTAAGGCATCCAGTTTATCGAGTAAAAATGTACCATCTTCAACAGTACCACCCATTCCTAATTGTGGTATGATATTGCCCGTCATCTGAATAGATATAAAAAAGGCAGGTACCATAAAAGCAAAGATTAAAACACAATACTGTGCAACTTGTGTATAGGTAATTCCTTTCATTCCGCCTAAAAAGGCAAAAACTAAAACCACCAACATACCAATAATTACACCCAAATTAATATCAACTTGTAAAAATTGCGAAAACACAATTCCAACACCTCTCATCTGTCCAGCTACGTATGTAAATGACACAATTAAAGCACAAATTACTGCTACAGTCCTTGCTGTATTGGAGTAATATCTGTCGCCAATAAAATCTGGCACTGTAAATTTTCCAAATTTTCGTAAGTAAGGCGCTAGCAATAAGGCTAAGAGCACGTAACCACCTGTCCAACCCATAAGGAAGACAGAACCATCATAGCCCATAAAGGAAATTAATCCTGCCATTGAGATAAATGACGCAGCACTCATCCAATCTGCAGCTGTTGCCATACCATTAGCTAATGGCGAAACACCACCACCAGCAACATAAAAGTCTTTTGTTGAGCCTGCTCTGGCCCAAATTGCAATTCCGAAATATAGTGCGAACGTTACGCCTACTAATATCCATGTCCAAGTTTGTACACTCATAATTTTTTTAATTTTTTGGTTATTAGTTAAGACTAATCGTCGTAACCATATTTTTTATCTAGTTTATTCATTATTCGTACGTATACGAAAATGAGAATTACAAAAACATATATAGATCCTTGTTGAGCAAACCAGAACCCTAGTTTAAACCCACCAAGTCTTATTTCGTTTAAAGCATCTTTAAACAAAATTCCACAGCCATAAGACACTATGAACCATATGGCTAGTAATATGGAAAGGTATTTTACATTTTCCTTCCAATATGCTGAAGCATTTTTTTGTTGTTCTGACATAATTTGAATTGTTTATAAGAATATGTGTGTTTGAATTGTAAAAACATTTCTGTTTTCTGCTCCTGTTAAGCCACTTTTACCTGTTAAATATTCTGCGGTAATCTTAGCAAAATGACCGTTTATAAAATAATTAAGACCTACACCAAATTCGTTTGCATTATTAGGAGTGTAATCAAGAGATTGTGTATTATACTTAACGTAAGGCATTAGCTTAGCATTTTGAAACAAGAGACCAACTTGACCATGAAGTATGGAACCAGAAGAAGGCACTAAACCACCACCAGGTGCACCATCTGTATCACCATAATTATAATTATAGTAGGCACCTAGAGCGCTTATAGCTAAATTTTCGTTTAATGGTGCATCATAAAAAACATCAAAAGCCGTATGGAACACGTCTTCTCTATTTTCAAGCGTGTTGACCGCTAAGGCATCTGGATGATAATGAAAGCCTGCACCAATGCTCAGCACTTTCTTTTTTCCTAGATAAGAACCAACAAAATATGGCAACTTATCAGATTCTTTATCAAAAAAATCATACTTAAAATATCCTGCATAGTTCCATGTTCCTGTTCCTTCGCTATTATCTACTTAAAAGGTCGGTGTAGGGCCTAATTCACCGATATTATTTCTTGCATTATTTGCAGAAACTCTATATCCAAAGTTCCCTAGAGAACCTTTAGCATAAATACCTAAATGCCTTGCAAATTGGTCGCTTGTTGTGATGTTTGACCATGGAAACAACCTTGCATCAGATACCGAAGCGCCACCTTGGCCACCAGGATTATCTAAGGTCATCATATTTAAGGTACTTTGATTCGTCAATCTTGAAATTCCATTCCAATAGTGTAAACCAGATCCTATATATAATTTTTGAGGTACTACCGCAAACTCAGCCCAAGCATCGTGCAAAAACAATAAACTTCGCTGATTATTCTGTTGAGAATTTGGATTAGCCGTAAGATTACCAGCACCCAAACTATTTAACCCGAAGTGGGTTAATATTAAAAATCTTGGAGATATCTGGGCATAAGCCAAAACTCTAGACCTTCTTATGGAAAACTTAGGACCTTTCTGTTCTGATCCAGCTTGTAGCCACATCTGATGCCATGTAATAAATCTCATGTACTTACTGCCATCTTCATTAAGTTTAAATTGCATTGGCTTGTAAGAATGGTCGGGTTCAGAATCTTCTTGCTGACCCCAAGATGCAATAGGTATAAATGCTATTGCAATAAAAAATAATAATAGACTTGTTTTTTTCATAAAGATTAGTTGTTAGTTAGTTAAACATCGGTTTCGTGTGCACCACTAAACTCTAAAAAACAATCTCTAAAAAAAAAGTTAATATATATATTTGGTAATTACATATATACTAGTCTCTAAAACGTTCCCATTTTATTAGCATAAACTTATCACCAAGCTCTGTAACTAGCGTACCTGCTCCAGACAAATTTTTAGCATTAGAAAAGAATAATGCCAGTTCTTCCGCGTTGAGAATTTTATAAGTAGGATGGTATGTTGAATTATAAGGTCGCTTTATGTTATACTTTTTTACCCAATTCATAATACTAACGTGAGAAATACCCAAAATACGTTCAATTTCACGATAGGTTAATCCTTCTAAGTACAATTGCAAAGCCTTATTAACGTAGTAGTCGTCAATCTTTTTACCTAATTTATTAACAGTAAAATAATAGTTACAGGATTTACATCTATAACGCTGTCTATTATTAACTATTCCACTTTTTACGTAGCTATCAGAACCACAGTTAGGACAAAGATCAATCTTCATATATATTAATTTAGCATAAATATATCAATTTAGCACAATATAAACAAAACATATACTTTTGTTTCAGGCAATTAAATAAATTATTAAACAAAATTTAGACTACAATTACTTATTTTTCAATGACAAAAAATAGATCTTAGATGCTTTTATAACTTTTGGTGCTAATAGTATAGTTGCAACCATTGTTGGTATAGCCATAAAGGCAAACACACCGTCTATAAAGTTAATCATCGCTTCAAAAGGTGTTGTAGCTGCCAAAACAATACTCAGAATGTAGAAATAATTGTAATAGTGCTTTTTATCTGCACCTATTAAAAACGATAAACATTTAGTACCATAATACGAATAACTAAACAACGATGACACGCTAAAGAAAAATACGCAAACCATTAATAAGTATTGACCATACGGTAAGGCTTGCTCAAAGGCAGAGGCTGTAAGACTAACGCCATTATCTGATGTGGTTTGCCAAACACCTGTAACTAAAATTGCTAAAGCTGTGAGTGTACACACAATTAAGGTATCTATCACAGGACCGAGCATTGCGACTAAACCTTCCCTTACAGGCTCGGCAGTTTTTGCTGCTCCGTGTGCCATTGGTGCTGTTCCGAGACCAGCTTCGTTAGAAAATGCACCGCGTTTAATACCATGCAAAATCAATGCTCCTAAAACACCTCCCAAAAACGACTTGTCTTTTGGAAAATAATCTGCTGCAAAAGCATCTGTAATAATCAAGGACAGATATTTTGGGACTTCTTCTAAATAAACACCAAGAATAATCAACACCAATACAAAGTACAGCACTACCATAGCAGGTACCATTTTAGATGCCCAACGACTAATGCGTTGTATACCTCCAAGAATTACAAAACTTGTTACGATGACCAAGATAATAGCAATGATAAGATTACTGCCAAAAGACACCTCTACTCCATTAGGTCTTAATATAATATCGTTAATGGCTTGTTTTAACTGATTGACATTCACCACTGGTAATGCACCTAACATCCCAAATACACTAAATAAAACCGCCAGGAATTTCCAGTGTTTACCAAGACCTTCAGTAATAAAGTACATAGGCCCACCTTGTATATCTCCATTACTATCCTTCCCTCTGTACAAAATCGCCAATGTCGATGTAAAGTATTTAGTACTCATCCCAACTATAGCACTCACCCACATCCAAAACATGGCACCAGGTCCACCAACTGAAATCGCCAAAGCTACTCCTGCAATATTACCCATGCCAATTGTGGAAGATAATGCTGTTGTTAAAGCTTTAAAATGTGAAATTTCACCAGCATCATTTGGATTATCATACTTACCTCTCAACACACTAATAGCATGTCCTAAATACCGAAATGGTATAAACTGCGAACGAATTAATAAATACAATCCGCCACCAACTAAAAGAATTAGCAATGGTAAACCCCAAGCAAAAGATGAAAAAGCTGCTGTTAAATTTTCTAAAGTCTTCATAAGGTTAAAAATAAGGAATCCTTTGCTGTGTTAATAACATATTGATAGTGCAAACTGTAATATATTGATTTTCAAAAAATAAAAAATTAACTTCGCTTATCGGTGGATTTAAATCATTGAAACAGATTCATATCCTAGACGTTGTGCTTCATTATAACCAACCATTAACTAATGATAAAATTCTTTAGAAAAATTAGACAAAAACTGCTTTCTGAAAATAAATTTAGCAAGTATTTGATTTATGCAGTTGGTGAGATTATACTAGTTGTTATTGGAATTTTGATTGCATTACAAATAAATAATTGGAATGAAAAGCGAAAAGCCAATGAAGATTTTATTTTATTATTGAGCAATGTTCGGGATGAATTGGTGTACAATATTGAGAAATCAAGCGAAGTAATCGATTATTACCGTAATGTAGATACTCTTGCAAATAAAGTATTGAATAATCGATTAGTTAAAGACGATTATAAAAATAACCCAACACTTTTTAATATTTCATACAATTATGCCCCTGTAGATATATCAAGAGATGCTTTTAATTCACTTTTAGAAAACAATAATAACCTATCGCCCCAAGAGAAATCTATTATAGGAGATTTAAAAATGATTTATAATGATTACTTTAAGACCATACAAAGATTAAGTCTAGAGGTTGAAGAATTGTCTTTGAAATTTACTAATGAATTAAGGTTAGAAAAAGATTGGGCATATTTGGAATCTAATGCTAAATCAATTAATGATTTAGTTGAAAATGAAGCAATAATGGGGTATTATCTAGACAGCCCTTTTTATTTAAATAATCTAAGTACTTTTCGGTTAGTTTCTTTATACAACTTGACAAGTATGTTAATATCAACAAGGACTAAATTATTAGATAGCTACACTACAATTTCAGAATATTTAGATCTTGAAAAAGATACGTCAGTCATAAATGATCCTATAAAGTTTAAATCTTATTTTGGAACATACAGGAATAATGAAGGATGGACAATTAGAATATATGAAGAAAACAATCAAATATTAGTATCAGTTGGAAACGCTAAAGACTCTATCACGGCAAAGCCCTATAATATCTATTTTGAAGACAAAACTCAATTAACAATTGATTATGAATATGAAACACGGTTTGGAGAACTGAAATTTGATATTAATCAGAATGTTAACAATCTTCATATTTACTTCGGAAACAGAAAAAGTAATTATAAAAAAATAGAATAAATAACGAAAGCACAACAACGTATAAGCGCAACTACCAAAAAACTTCCTTTTTTCACAAAAAAATATAAAATGAGTAAATCTGACACCAGCCACCACGACGAGCGTATCGCTAATATGAGTTTTGCCTCTGTATATCCGCATTACGTTACCAAAGTAGAAAAGAAAGGCAGAACCAAGGAAGAACTCCACGAAGTGATTGAATGGCTTACTGGCTACAATGAAAACAAACTCAATGAACTTATTGAGCAGAAAGTTAATTTTAAAGACTTTTTTGAGAATGCCAACCTTAATGAAAATGCACATCTCATAAAAGGTGTTATTTGTGGTTACAGAGTTGAGGATATAACCAATACTACCACGAAACAATGCAGGTATTTAGACAAACTCGTAGATGAATTAGCAAAAGGTAGAAAAATGGAAAAAATTCTTCGTCAACCTTAAATTTTCCATTTTAAAAACATGCCAAAAACGCTATATCGCATTTATGTTGTAGAACTTTCTAAGCGTGTATTTACAGAAAATGCCAAGTTTAGAAATGCTAATCCGCAGTACAATGGTATATTAGAGTGTTTGTATGTTGGTATGACAAGTAAAAGCCCTAAAGAACGCTTTGAACAACACAAAACAGGTTACAGAAACCAAAAAGGACATAAACTATCGTCTAATATTGTAGAAAAATATGGCTTGTATCTTAGGCCTAGTCTTTATAATCATATAGACCCTTTTTTAACACGAAAAGAAGCTTTAGCAGCCGAGAAAGCAATCACTTTAGAGTTGCGCCAAGAACGTTACGCGGTTTGGTCTAATTAAAATGAATACTTATCTAATTTGTCATTGGTAAGTCGTTTCAGAATCTCACCCTTCTATTTAGTAACCAAAATCTTATCTAAGGTTTCTTCGTAGATGGCTTCGTATTGTGGCACAATAGCGTGAATATCAAACTTCTTAGATTGTGCTTTGGCATTAGCTTTAAACGTCTTTAACGTCTCTGAATCTTTAAGTATTTTAATGGCGTTGGCTGACATATCTGCTACAGCATTAACATCACTTAAATAACCAGAATACCCATCGATATTTACCTCTGGTAATCCACCTGTATTAGTTGATATTACTGGCACTCCACTTGCCATAGCCTCTAAAGCTGCTAAACCAAAACTTTCGGTTTGCGATGGCAGTAAAAACAAGTCACTAAAGCATAGGATACGGTCTATTTCGTTACTGTTTCCAAAGAAAATAACCTTATCACTAATACCCAATTCTTCAGCCAATATTTCAGCGGTTTCTTTTTCTGGGCCTTCGCCTACCATCATTAACTTAGCTGGTAACGCTTTCTGAATGTTATAAAAAACCTTAATCACATCTGGTATTTGCTTTACTTCGCGCATATTACTAATATGCGTAATGATAAACTCTTCATCTTCTGCCATCATAGCGCGTTGACAATCCGTAAAATTATTGAGATGCTTATCTAAATCTATAAAGTTTGGTACCACATAAATGTCTTTTTTAATATCAAAAAGACGCATGGTGTCCTTCTTTAAACTTTCTGAAACCGAAGTAACGGCATCAGATTTATTAATACTAAAGGTTACTGCTGGCTTATAAAACGGATGACTACCAACCAGCGTAATATCGGTACCATGAAGTGTTGTTACAATTGGTACAAGAACACCCTTATCTAAAAGCATTTGCTGTGCCATATATGCTGCATAAGCATGTGGAATTGCATAATGCACATGCAACAACTCTATACCATAAAGTTGCACCATATCTACCAACTTACTAGACAATGCCAACTCATAAGGTTGATAGTGAAATAAAGGGTATTCAGGAACATGGACTTCGTGAAAATGAACATTGTTGCTCAACAACTCTAAACGTACTGGTTGACTATAGGTTATAAAGTGAATTTCGTGACCGCGTTTAGAGAGTTCTAAACCTAATTCTGTAGCTACTACACCACTACCACCAAATGTTGGGTAACAAACAATTCCTATTTTCATGTGTTAATATTTATTGCCTGCTTTATAGCAGACATTTTTTTAATGGGCACATGGAACATCCTATTATCATATTTACTGTACAATTTATAATTAATCATGGATGTTTCATCTAAAACTTTTGAATGATTAAAGCTAATATGTATAAAGTCTTGGATCTTTTTAAATCCTTACAAATTTATAATACGTGTTAAAGTTAGCAGATTTGAATTGGTACAAAGTAACTTTTAGCACTTTTTAACGTATAGCACTAATCTATGATCGCTTCATAAATGAGTCGCTGAATTTCGGTTCTAATGTTCTCTCTAAGCAATAAATTCTTGCCAGCCTCTGGATAAGTTCTATTGGCTAAAAACACGTAAACGATTTCTTCTTCAGGATCTGCCCATGCATAAGTACCCGTAAAACCAGAGTGTCCAAAACTAGTCATTGATATACAACCGCAAGTAGGGCCTTCTTCTCCTAATTGTGGTTTATCGAAACCTATACCTCTCCTGTTGTCACTTTCGCAATAATAACAGGTGTTAAACTTATCTATAGTTTCAGATTTAAAGTAACGCTTACCACCATAAAATCCTTTTTGTAAGTACATCTGCATAATCTTAGCCACATCATTGGCATTACTAAAAACACCAGCATGGCCACCAATACCTCCTTGCATAGCGGCTCCCATGTCGTGCACATAACCATGAACCTTTTTATACCTATAATAGCTATCCACTTCAGTTGGTACAATGTCTTTTAGACTAAATGTTTTTCTCGGGTTGTATGTGGTGTAATTTGCTCCCAAAGACTTGTAGAAACGGTCTTGTGTAATTTCATGTAAAGATTTATTATAAAAGCCTTCCAGATAGTTTTTAAGGATGTAATATGGCAGATCACTATAGCGATAACGCAATCTTGAAAGTAAATCACTCTCCTTTATAATTTCTTGTATAGAGTCCTTGTAATCGTTGCGCATAAAAAGTGTGTTGGTAACCTCTATATTAAAATCCTTAGAGCGTTTTGTTCTATAATATTTAGGATCTGGTTTCTTTGTAATAGTATCTAGAGTTGCATAATAGAAAGGAATCCAAGGTTTTAACTGCGCATAATGCGATAACATTCGTTTTAAGGTAATATTCTTTTTATTAGACTTTTTATACGCTGGAAGTAAATCTCCTAGCTTTGAGTCTAATGATACGGAACCTTGTTGCTCTAATTCCATAAGTACAGGAAGCGTCGCAATAATTTTTGTTAAAGATGCTACGTCATAAATGTCATCAAAGTCTACCTTGTTCTTTTTTGAGTAGGTGTGATAACCAAAATTCTTGTTATAAATAACTTTCCCACGTCTGGCCACCAAAAGTTGAATACCAGGAGTCATTCTATTGTTAACAGCATGATTGGCTACAGAGTCTATTCTGCTTAAAAGCTTAGAATCCATACCAACACGCTCTGGTAAACCGTAACTAAGATTAGATAGCGCATTATAAGTTAAGCCTGTACCTACAGGGAAGAACTCACCAGTACTTACAGGTAACTTGCCTTTTGCACCTATTCCGCCAAAAATAAGCTGAGCCGATTTTTGTTGAGCGATAGTACTATTCTGATAACTCATTACAATGGCTTCTATGTTTTCTACAGAGCGTAAATCGTTTAATGCATAAGGTCTGGCAAAAACATCTAAAATTACTGTTGTACTTCTAGCAATTTCGTATAGCCATGCTAACTCTTTTTGTGAGAATTCATAAGCTTTCCAAGGGTTGTCATTAGATTTATGAAAACCAACTACCACAGTATTATAATTCTGAAGTTTGGTCATAATTTCGTCTAACTTTTCTCCTTTTATGTGATGTACTTTAGTGTATTTTTTTAATTCTTTGTAAAAGGCTGATCCACTTGCGTCTCCTAATTCCACATAAGCTATATTTTTGGTTTGCAGGTCTCTAAGTGGCAGTACATCATCTTTATTTTTCACCACAGTAATAGCATTCTCCATAAGGGTTTCGTAAAGTACGTCGTCTTCAAGTCTATTTAAGTCCTTACCTAGACCGTACAGACCCACTGGTGAGTAATTATGTAAACCTACCTTGTACTTTGCCATCAGAATCTTCTTAACAGAGTGCGACAATCGCTCTTCACTGATTTTCTTATCCTCGTAAGCTTCCATAATCCTTTCGATGCCTTTCTCAGGGTCTTCAGACATTAGCAAGACGTCATTTCCTGCTAAAAATGCCATTAAATCAATTTCGCCACCTTTTGAAAATACACTAGTTGTAATACCATCAACGTTTTTTTCTACATAATCTGCAGCACCTTTCATGGTTAAGGCATCTGTAAAAATTAAACCTTTAAAACCTAATTCACCTTTAAGAATATCTGTAACAATATGTTTTGATAAGGACGATGGAAAACCTCGTCTTTTTTCTAAACTAGGTACATTGAGGTGAGCAACCATAACGCTAGATAGACCTTCGCTTATGAGCTTTCTATAAGGATATAGTTCTATAGAATCTATTCGTTTTTCACTAAAGGAAACCGTTGGTAAGGTTTTATGGGAATCATCTTCGGTATCACCATGACCCGGGAAATGTTTAGCATTTGCCAAAACTCCAGCACTTTGCATACCATTCATAAAGGCTAATCCTTTGGCTGTAACATTATCTCTGTCTTCACCAAATGAACGATTTCCAATGATTGGATTTTTGGGATTGGTATTGATATCCACAACTGGTGCAAAATTAAAGTGCACACCCAAACGTCTGCAATGCTCACCGATTTGTCTTCCGGTTTGTTCTACCAAACTATCATCTTTGATAGCACCTAATGTCATATTCCACGGAAACGCATACGTAGAGTCTAAGCGCATACTCAAACCCCATTCCGCATCCATACCCACCAACAAAGGTACTTTAGATGTTGCTTGCAAAAGGTTATTTAATTTGGCTTGACGGTATGGTCCACCATTAGAATAAATAACACCTCCAATGTGTTCGTCTTTTATTAAATCGACGATTTTATTATTAACCTTCTCATTGTTTTTTGAAAACACCTGAACCATAAAAAGCTGACCTACACGCTCTTTTAAGGTCATAGCATTGTAAATACTATCTACCCATTTTTGTTGTTGCACTGTATCTTTGGTTAATAATGGATTAGGAGTTGCTTCTTGGGCAATACTAATCTGAACACAAAAAGCTATTAGAATAAGGGACAAATATCGCATACATCAATCTTTTCTCGTTTGTAATTTTAATAACGAATACTATGCCAAAATAGCATATTTAATAAGAAGTAAAAAGACTTTAGGATAGTTTTATAAACCGTATAATTAACAGTTATACATAGTTACACCAAATCTATGTGACGGTCGTGATAACCCAATAAATATAACACACCATCCAAACCAATACTAGAAATGGAGTTCTGGGCATTATCCTTAACTTTTGGCTTAGCATGAAACGCAATACCTAGTCCTGCTAAATTGAGCATTTGTAAGTCATTTGCACCGTCTCCTACAGCAATAGTCTGTTCTATATCAATACCCATATTATCCGCTAATAACTGAAGATACTCGGCTTTTTTATGACCATCAACAATATCACCAACATAACCACCTGTAAGTACACCATCTTTGATTTCTAACGCATTAGCATACACAAAGTCTATGTCTAATTTTTCTTGAAGGTAATGCCCAAAATAAGTAAATCCGCCAGATAGAATTGCAGTTTTATAACCGTAATAATGAAGCGTATCTATAAGTCGTTTTGCACCTTTGGTAATTGGTAAATTTTCTGCAACATCCTTTAAAACAGCTTCACTGAGTCCTTCTAAAAGCTTCATACGTTTTTTGAAACTCTCCTGAAAATCTATTTCCCCTTGCATTGCAGACTCTGTAATAGCCTTTACCTCATCACCAACTCCAGCGCGCTCTGCCAATTCATCTATAACTTCGGTTTGGATTAAGGTTGAATCCATATCAAAACACACCAAACGACGGTTACGTCTAAACATGCTGTCTTCCTGAAAAGCAATATCAACATCCAACGCATGCGATATTTCCATAAATCTTGATGTAAACTCGGATTTATCATTCAGTTTTCCTCGAATTGAAAGCTGAATTGATGCTCTAGGGTACTCTTCTTCTTTTACTAAAGATGTACGGCCTGTTAATCGTTTTATGGAATCTATATTCAGGTTCTTTTCTGAAATAACTTTGGTGACCTCAGAAATCTGTTCTGCTTTTAGTTTTTCGCCTAAAATGGTAACGATATAACGATCCTTACCTTGCATACTTACCCAGTGCTCGTAATTCTCTAAGGATATAGGTGTAAATTTTGCTGTAATACCCAATTCATAAGCCTTAAATAATAAGTCTTTTAAGACTGCTGCTGATTTTTTTCCGGTTTTTATTTCAAACAGCATACCTAATGACAAGGTATCGTGAATATTAGCCTGACCAATATCTAAAATCTTAGCATCATAGGCTGCCAAAACACTGGTTAAAGACGATGTTAAGCCTGGTTTATCTTGTCCTGAAATATTTAATAAGAAAATATCTGTGCCCACCTTCTATTGACGATTTACGAATTTAGAATAACGAATTAGAGAATTTAAGTTCCTAAATAAATTAGTGTAAAAATGAACATTCTTTCTTAAAAAAGAAAATTATTGCTAATGCGAATAATGTAAATTTAGAAATGATTTATTGAGAAATCCACAATATTAAATTGGTGTTTTGTTTAGAAGCTTGTCAATTTCTTTTTCAATTCTATTTTCTCCTTCGTAATAACCAACAAATGATTTCACGATGATTCCGTTTTGGTCAATCAAAAAACTGTTAGGTATGGCTGTAACCGCATAATTAAAGACATTCTCGCTTTTCATTCCTTTTAGGTCCGATATGTTAAGCCAATTTATTTTGTCTTCTTCAGTTGATTTTTCCCACCATTCCTTCTTCTTATCTAAAGAATAACTAATGATAATAAAATCATCGTTATCGTACTTTTCAATTAATTTAGGAAATTCATTTTTATTCTGTCGTCTACAAGGTACACATCCAGTTCCCCAAAAGTCTAGTAAAATTACCTTCCCATAGTGATCAGATAGCTTGTGTTCATTACCTTCTAAATCCTTGCCTGTTATATCCCTAAACTTATCGCCTACCTTGATGTCGATAGATTTTGCATAGGTGAATAATTCTAGGCCTTTTGCAGAATTTGAATTTATAGAATCGAGCTTATTATAAAACAGTAATAAACTATCTTTTGAAATCTCCTTCTTAATATATAGTAATTCTGTTAAAGCCATTTGATTATTAGCATTTGAAAACAAAAAATTAAGTTGGTTAGAAAATTTACTTGAATCATCACTAAGCCTTGAAATCGTATTATACTTAGCGAGTAATTCTGATTGATAAGAACCAACAACTTCAGCATTAATAAAATCTGAATACTCGCCTATTATTTTGATGTCCGTATTTTCTAAGAAAAAGTAATTATATGGCTCAATATAAGTATTGTTCTTGTCTAAAAAATTTAAATATGTAAGTGATGGCAAATCCACTTTACCAGACATATCAAATCTTTGGTTTATAACGTATGCAGAATCTATGTTTTTATCAATGTTTCTATTATAGAGATAAACCTTAGTACTATCAGGAAAATTTTTAGCTATTACAGATAGGTTAAATCCAACTTGCTCAGGTTGTTCATTATTATTTTTACACGAACAGCAAAAAATCATAGCTATCAGCCATGTGATTATTACTTTATTCATAAGAAACTATTTTTAAATACGTATAAACGACTACTTCACAAACCGACTGTGCCAACTTTCACTTGCTGGTACTTCCCAATTGTCTTTAAACTCTGCGATATTAGTGACTAGGTTATTAAAAACAATGGTATTTTTGGATACAGAATTGTTTTTAGCCATTTTTTTGAAGTCCATTAATGGTTTGTAGGCAATGAATTCTCCTTGTTTAAAGGATACATTCATCTTATCCATTAAATCGACATTATAGTCTTTTTCTAACTGTTGAATAAAATGTACAGAAGCATCAATTGAGCAACCTGTAGCCATATTAAGGTTTTGATTTAAAGCAATAACAATAAAACGCTTGTAAACAATCTTAAAGCCCGCTTGTAAATCTTTACCATGTGCAGTCCATGCTTCAATAAATGTTTCGAGTTTAGAGGTTAACGCTTTTATTTCTTCTTCAGAAAAACTTCTGTTAGCTTGGTAAATCCAAACGCGTGACTCTTCTGGTAATGTATCAAAATCTACTAGCATTTGTATGTATTGTACGTTTTATTAAACTTTTAATTTTCTAATTCTTTTCTTGTGTACTCTATTGGTTTTACAACTTCGTTTAGAGAATTAATAAGTCCATATTTACCATTTTGCTTTACAAGATAAGTATGCGACGTACCTTTTTTACTGGTATCAAAATACTCAATTATATCGTAATTAAGCGGTATAATTATTTCATTCTGATGGCTTATAATTCCGTACTTTCCATCTTTGACAACGATAAAATGATTTCCAAATTCTCTAACGTAAGATTCTGCACAAAACATTTCATCGTAAATATTAGGTACTATTTGCTTACCTGTATAATCCACAATTCCCTTTTTTCCATCTTTAGTTACACAAATAATTTTATAGTCTTCAAATAAAAACATGAGTTTTAAGTCCCGCTTTTTGTATGATGGTTTTAGGTTATCCAAATCACCTACGAAATCTGGAAAATAAACTCCTATATCGTCAAAAACAGGCTCTACTCTACCTTCATTTGTTATAAAACCTACCTTATCGTTATTGTAAATGATATAAGATTTCTCATCCTTATTGTCTTCGTTATAATGCAAATAATTGTCGCGTACATAATCATATTTTACAGGAACAATTGTTTTATAACCCTTAGTCATGATGCCTTGTTTTCCATTAAAAATGACCGAAAATCGTTTCCAAGGTGAGGTATCTATATCATAGCCATTTTTTCTGTAATCTGCTTTTGTTAATCCTGTGTCTGGCTCACAGTCTTCTATCTTATATTTTTTATTAAATGAAATGCTAGACCATTTCCCTTTCTCTTTTATTAAATAGCTCTTAATGTTTGGTAAATGAAAAACTGACAATACAGAATCTAACTTAAAAGGAATTAATGTTTTGTTGGTGTTAGAATTAATTAATCCCCATTTTTTGTTTTCCTTTTTAAAATATAAACCACTTTCTTGAAAACCTAAAACATCACTAGTATACACAGGTATTTTTATAGAATCACCAAAGTGCTTATTGATTGTAATGACGTTAGCTTTCTCATTTTCGGTTAAAGACTGTGAATTAACAGATTTACCTAAAAACAAGACTACAAAAAGCGTTAAGATTTTTACTGTGTTTATCATCTATATAGCTTATGCGATTTTATTAATATTTAATGCTATAAACCCACTAGTAATTCAGAATTTATCACTGTACTAAAGTTCTTCTAGCTTTGTAATTACTTTTTTTGTGATGTATTGCTTTTCGCTTAAATCAAACAACTCTACTTCCTTAAACGTTGCGGTATAAGATTTACCGAAGTTAGATTTTTTAAGCAGCTCGTAGCCTTCAAATTCTTCAGTAATTAAAAAAATGTGCGTTTTATCAAAATCGTCTTTAGCTTCAAAATAAGAAATAGCATCGTTATTCATTGTTACCAACTCTACCTCTATCGTTAACACAGAATCCGTGGATGCATCCAGACCAACTTCATCTTCATCGTCACCTACAATTTCTACTAATTCTTCTGAAGAAAAAATGGATAAAAAGTCATCCGCACAAGTAGTGGCCATTATAAAACCTACATCTTCACCTATTTCTTCGATATCATTTAAGGTTTTTTTACTGTAATATCTAGATTTTGATTTGTGTTTATTAAAGCTATCAAATAAGCAAAGTCCCAAAGCCATTTCCTTTTCTTCGGTATCGTCAGATTTATCAAATTTCTTTTTAGAAATACACTCGCAAGTGTCCTCTGCCATAAGCTCAGCAACCTCTTCTTTTGACTTTTTTTGAGCTAAAGCACTTGATCCAAAGAGTACAACTAATATTAAAAGTGTAACTTTTTTCATAGGTATATCATATTCTGTTAAGAATTATCCTTTAAATGTAATTAATCTATATACAAATCCCATGATTATAGAGTGTATTATGAAATCAAAAACGAATAAATTTACTGAAATTAAAGAAGAGCCTTTATAATAATCTATTCCAAGATTTATAGTTGCTATTATTAATCCGCTTATGACACCAAAAATTAGACTTTTTCTAAATAACTTATTATTATTGTTTGTCAAAACCTAAGAATTGGCAATCAACTCAGCGATATCTAATACCGAAATTTCATTTTCTTTTTCCTTGGCTTTTACACCATCAGTCATCATAGTATTACAGTATGGGCAACCTGTAGCAATAATATCTGGCTTGGTTTCTAAAGCGTCTTCCGTTCTAAGAACATTGATATCCATATTCCCTTTTTCGGGCTCTTTAAACATTTGGGCACCACCTGCACCACAACATAAAGCTGTAGATTTGTGACGTTTCATCTCAACCAGATTAGCATTGGTTTTTTTAAGAACATCTCTTGGTGCGTCATACTCGCTATTGGCACGACCTAAATAGCATGGATCATGAAATGTAATACGCTTTCCTTTATAAGTATTGCCTTCTATAGTTAAACGACCAGAACTTATTAATTCTTTTATAAATTGGGTATGGTGTACCACATCGTAATTACCTCCAAGACTTGGATATTCGTTTTTTATACAGTTATAAGAATGCGGATCGCAAGTGACTATACGCTTTACCTCATAAGCATTAAGAATTTCAATGTTCATCATCGCTTGCATCTGAAACAAAAACTCATTACCAGCACGCTTAGCAACATCACCTGTATTACTTTCCTCTTCGCCCAATACAGCAAAATCTACATTGGCTTTGTTTAAAATTTTAACAAAAGCCTTTGATATTTTTTTCGCTCTATCATCGTAACTACCAGCAGAACCAACCCAAAACAAGATTTCTGGTTGCTTACCCTCTGCCATAAACTCTGCCATTGTTGGCACTTTTAGTTCTTCGCTCATCTCTTAGATGTTTATTTTTTATGAGTTGAATCGTTTAATTGTTTATGCGTTGAATCAAAAGCAAATTAAACGCTTAAACGCATCAACGTTCTAATCTTCTTTAGCCCAATTTAGACGGTCCATTTGGTTGTATGGCCAAGGTGCACCATTATTTTCTATATTGGTCATCATGTTATTCAATTCCATAGGCGCTGCACTCTGCTCCATTACCAAATAACGACGCATATCCAAGATAATGGATAACGGATTGATGCTTACCGGACACTCTTCTACACAAGCATTACAAGTAGTACATGCCCAAAGTTCTTCATTGGTAATATAATCTCCTAATAGTTGTTTGCCATCGTCTTTAAATTCTCCACCATTGGCATCTATATTTTTTCCTACTTCTTCTAGACGATCTCTAGTATCCATCATAATCTTACGTGGAGACAATTTCTTGCCTGTTAGGTTAGCAGGGCAAGCCGCAGTACAACGACCACACTCTGTACATGTATAAGCGTTGAGTAGTTGAATTTGGTTTAAATCCATAACATCACTAGCACCGAACTTCGCTGGTTCCTCTTCTTCTGCTCCTTCTGGTGCTGCGGCAAACGGATCTGCGTTTGGATCCATCATTAATTTTACCTCGTTAGTCACCGATTCTAGATTGTTAAACTTCCCTTTTGGCGCTACACTACCGTAATAAGTATTCGGAAATGCTAAAAGAATATGTAAATGCTTAGAGAAATACAGATAGTTTAAGAAAATAAGTATACCCACAATGTGTAGCCACCATGCTGTGCGCTCTATGATATGTAAAGTGTCTGGATTATCCCCAAACCAAGGTGCTATAAATTGTGAAATAACATTGCCATGACCCAAATTCTGAAACATTGTATCTGTTGCATTCATTACCAAGAATAAACACATAAGCACCACTTCAAAATACAAAATAATATTACCATCATTCTTTGGCCAGCCTTTTAAACTTTTAAATCGTTTGATATTGATAACATTACGACGCATCCAAAAAGCAAACACTGCAACTAGTACTAAGACCGCTAAAATTTCGAAACTACCTATTAAAAAGCCATAGACAGATTCTGGCAAAACTTTAAGTCCTATACGATGAGTACCAAAAAGGCCATCGATAATAATTTCTAAAACTTCAATATTTATGATTATGAAACCAACATAAACTATAACGTGTAGAAAACCAGCAATTGGTCGTTTTACCATTTTACTCTGGCCAAGTGCAATTCTGGCCATATTGCTCCAACGTTCACGCTTATGATCACTAGCATCTACTTCTCTACCAAGTTTTATATTACGAATAAGCTTCTTAATATTTCTTGCAAAATAGCCAATACCCAAAGCAAGGATAACAGCAAAAAGTATATTTGGTATATATTCCATAAAAATTAATTCTTTTGGTCTTCGGTTGGTGGTTGATACGGAATTTCTTTCTTAGACAAAATTCTTCTGTATCGTGCAGGATGTAATTTTATATCGAGCAACAGCTCTTCCATTTCTTTAGATGCGGCTTCAAGGTTATTGTATAGCGCATCATCATTAAGCAGTTTACCAAGTGTGCCATCACTGCTATTTACACTTGCTAACAACGTATTTATTGATGTTAAAGACTCATCAAATTTTGTGACGGTTTTTGCTAACTCTATATCTTTAATATCGTCTGATAATTTTGATAGGTTTTCGCTAGTACTATTGAAGTTATCTAAAATAGAGTCAATCTTAGCATCGTTTGCCTTTATAACTCTTTGTACAGAGTACGACAAGGATTTAAAAGATTTAAGGGTCGCATTTAATTCTTCAATCGTACTTTTCAATCCTGCTTCAGATTCGTCTACTACCAACCTATTAAGATTTGTCATTAAGGTATCTGCCGAACGAATAGTGCTATCTAAATCTGAACTGATGCCTGAAAAATTACTTTTCAACGATGTTATTAATCCAGGTTGTACTTCTGACGCTATATAATCACCAGGTTTTGCGAGCTCACCTTCATTTGAGTTTACAATAGCAAGCGCATTACCACCCATTAGACCAGTTTCATAAAGTCTAATAACACTACTTTTAGAAAACTTTAGCTTAGGATTTACAGAAAAGGATACTCTGGTTTTACCTGTTTCAAAATCATATTTAATCTCTTCTACCTTACCAACCTTATTACCTCTTACAGTAACGGAAGACGAAGGACTTAAAGCATTATAATCAAACTCGGTATAATATGTATTTGTATTGGAGAAAATATCGTCTCCTTTTAAATACGAAAACAGATAAATGAAAAGTGCAATACCAGACAATACTAATACTGCAGTTTTAGCTTCTCTTGAAATTTTCAATGGGCTTAGATTTGATTGAAAACAAAATTAGGAATAAAATTATTAATAATAATTCTAATTAGTGGCAGATTTTAAAGCCTCATCCAAGCTAATTTGTTCACCATCCTTGTAAGCAACCACAAAGCTGGTTGTATAGCCTTTAGACTTTGCGTCTTCCTGTAGTTGTTTTACTTTGTTATAATCTGACGTACTTCCGTAGAAATATTTATAAAGCTTGCCTACCTTAACCTTACTTATATCGGTTAAACCTTTAAAATTATAGGATTTTGGTTCTAAATCTTTAGAACTCGCAGCTATCTGTACTTTAAAGGTAATATCTTCGTATACCAAAGGTAAACTCTCTAGAGTTTCAACGGTCTCTGTGTCTAGCTTCTCGGTACCTAGAATACTGCTACCTACATTCTGGTCTATTTCTTTCTTATAAGATAAGATAGCATCTTTAATAGCTTTTGCCATCTTAGACTGACCAGATTTAGTATTTAAATAAGCTCCTTCTTTGTTGTTAGTTAAAAAACCAACCTCTACCAAAACACTTGGCATATATGTATTTCGTATTACCAAAAGACTCGCCTGTTTTAGTCCCCTACTTTTTCGCTTAGCATTATTTATAAAATGATCTTCAATCTTTCGAGCTAAAACAATACTCTGCTCTACATACACTTCTTGCTCTATACCAATAGCAATAGTAGATTCTGGCGAACTTGGGTCAAAACCTTCATAATGTTGTTCGTAATTATCCTCTAAGAAGATGACCTCATTCTCACGCTTGGCAACCTCAAAGTTTCTACCGGTATTCTTTTCACCCAAAACAAAGGTTTCTGTCCCAAAGGCTTGGGAGCTGTGTGCGTTACAGTGTATAGATACAAACAAATCTGCATCTGCTTTGTTTGCTATATTCGCACGTTCGTGCAGCTCAACAAACACATCGGTTTTACGTGTGTAAATGACTTTGATGTCTTTATTCTTTTCTAACTCCTTACCAACTTCTAATGTAACATTAAGCGCTATGTTTTTTTCTTTGTAACCATTGCCTAAGTTACCAGAATCGTGACCACCATGACCAGCATCTAACACCACAATAAACTTATCATCTTGCGCGTGCAAAGGTGCAAAGCATGTTAAAGAAGTGATAAAAGTAAGTAGTAAGAATACTATTATATATTTTCGCGTCGTTTGCATATTTAATCTAACGGTTTATAAACTCGAATTATTACGCAGTATTTTTAGTAATATCCTATTTTTAAACTTTAGAAATTTAATAAGATAATCACAAAAAAATATCTGTACTTTTGGCGTTTCAAAAACCGAGCCATACTTTTACAAAAATACATCTAAAAGGATTGCGTACAAATAGCTTACACATACTTTTTGCCTTGAGTTTTACAGTGTTTATCAACACTTTTAGCTTGGCTCAGGAATTACCAAAAAAGAACGAAGGCATTCCATCCGAGCAAAAAAACGACACTACTGTTGTTGCTAAAGACAGGGTTGAAATTTCTGCTGATTCTTTATTAAATCCGCCTTTAAATACCAAAGTAGTTGACTCTACAGATAGCGACTCTGTAAAAAAGGAAGGCTTTTTAAAAGATATAGTAACTTATAAGGCTAGGGATTACGTCGCTGTAAACCAAAGAAAGCAGCAAATACGCTTATTTAACGAGGCTATGGTTCAATATGAAGATATGGAAATCACGGCTGGTGTTATAGTTATTGATTACAATAAAAATCTGGTATATGCTGGCAGATTAAAAGACTCAACAGGATACTATCAAAAACCTGTTTTTACACAAGGTGCTAATGTTATTGAACCAGATTCTATTATTTTTAATACCGACTCCAGAAAGGCTTTAATTTTTAATTCCGTAACCGAACAAAGTGGCGGAACCGTCATAGCTGAGCGTACAAAAAGAGAAAACGATTCGGTATATTTTATATCACAAGGAAAGTTTACGACTTCAGAAAACCTAGAAGATCCTGAGTATTATATTAAAATGAGTAAGGCAAAAATTGTACCTAACAAAAAGATTGTTACTGGTACGAGCCAAATGTATATCTACGATGTGCCAACACCAATTGCTTTACCTTTTGCTTTCTTTCCAATGTCCAAAAAACAAACGTCTGGTATTATCTTTCCGTCGTTTGGAGAAGATACTGGTAACGACAGAGGTTATTTTTTACAAAATGGTGGTTACTACTTTGCCATTAACGATTATGTAGATTTGGCAGTCCTTGGAGACTATTACACCAATGGTAGTTATGGTATTAGGTTACAGAGCAACTATGCTGTACGTTATAAGTTTAGAGGAAACTTTGGTTTTAGATATGAAAACCTACTTAATAGCGAACGTGGTTTCCCAGATTTTAGGCAAAGTACAATTTATAACATAAGATGGTCACATAGTCAGGATGCTAAGGCTAATCCAAATTCTAGATTCTCAGCATCGGTTAACCTAGGTAGTAGTCAGTTCTTTTCACAGTCTATTAATCAGGCCAATTTAGCCAATACGCTTACTAATACCTTGGCGTCTTCGGTATCGTATTCTAAAACCTTTCAAGGTGAACCACAAGTTAATCTGAGTTTAACAGCTACACACAATCAAAATACAAATACAGAGGCCATTAATTTAACATTGCCAACCATGCAAGCCTCCATGACCAGAGTGTTTCCTTTTGCTCCAAAATCTGGTGCCAAAAAAGGTGCGATTCAGAATATTAACTTTCAAGTAAACACTAGAGGCGAATACCGTATACAGACAACAGACTCATTGTTTGGTAAAAGTGAAATGTTTGAGGATGCCCTTGCTGGCATGCGCCACTCTATTCCTGTGACCACCAACTTTAAAGTTTTTAATCATTTTAGCGCTAGTGTCAGTGCTAATTTTGATGAAAACTGGACGTTTAATACCGTAAAACGAAATAATATTTTTGAAGGTGAAAGGTCTGAAGCTATAAAAGTTAACGGTTTTGATCGCTTTTTAACCTATAATTTTGGTGCTAGTATTGGTACCACCTTGTATGGTATGTATAACTTTCAGAAGAAAGGTAAAAACCCAAAAATACAAGCCATTAGGCACGTAATGCGTCCTTCTATTAGCTACAATGTTTCACCAGCTTTTGATCAGTATTACGAAACTTATGATGTTATTGCCGCAGATGGAACAACGAGCGATCAGATAGAATACACACGTTTTGAAAATTCACTTTTCGGTAGACCAGGTAACCGCTACTCTAGCAGTCTTGGACTTGCTGTTGGTAATAATTTTGAAGCCAAAATACGTTCTAAAGACTCCACCGAGACCGAACCAAAGAAGGTCTTTTTATTAAACAACCTTAACTTGGCAACCTCTTATGATTTAGCGGCAGACTCACTAAACTGGAGTCCGTTGCGCGTTACTGGTGGAACCCAGATTCTTAATAAGAAGATGAATATTAACTTCGGTATGACGCTAAATCCATATGCCTTAGACAGCAATAATAACGTTATCGATAAATTTAACGTTAACAATGGCGGAAGTTTATTCCGTATGACATCTGCTAACTTAAACGTTAGCTACAGTTTAAATAACGATAGTTTTTCTGGTAAGGATGAAGAAGAAGAAAGAGACGAAGAGGCAGATCGCAATAGCGCTACTGCCAATGCAAGAGCCGATGACCTTTTTGGAGTATCGCAAGATTTTGCAGACCAACGCCTAGGCGACCGCAAAAAGGACAAAAGCAAAGACGACGAAGAAGAAAACAATGAGTTCTACAACTATAAGATGCCCTGGAGTTTAAGGTTATCTTATGTAGCCAACTACAACAATACAAGGCGACAAAACGAAATCTCCTCCCACTCATTAATGTTTTCTGGTGATGTAGAACTTTCACCGCGTTGGTCTATTGGCGCATCATCTGGTTACGACTTTCTAAACCAAGGTTTTACTTTTACACAATTACGTTTTGAGCGCGACTTATTAAGCTGGAGAATGAACTTCTCTTGGGTACCGTTTGGTAGAAACCAATCGTGGAATTTCTTTATAGGTATTAAATCCAACCTATTAAAAGATTTAAAATACGATCAGCGTCGCCAACCAGACCGTCAATTGGGCAACTAACCGTCAGTTCGAGTGTTGCAACGTTTGCGTTGCAATGTATCGAGAACTATTAAAGCAACTGTCAGTCTGAGCCTGTCGAAGACCAAACAAAACCAATACCTACAGAGACCGCCAAACCAAATTCCGACATCTCATACTGAGCTTGTCGAAGTACAGTCGGAAACCGCTGTCAGCAGTATATATAAACAAAACCTGTCAACAAAGGCTTAAGCTTCAGAAGCCTAGGTTGGCATGCTGAACTTGCTTCAGTAATTCAGCATCTCATCAAATCACAAAATAACAAACCCTCACTACAAGACACAAAACAGTCTCAAAAAAAGGAAAACACAAATCTACTGTCAGTTCGAGTGTTTTTAATCGCTAGCAAAGCGATTAAAAATGTATCGAGAACTATTAATGTCAAAATGAACCAAGAACAAAATAGTCACCATTTTATTCTAAAAAACCACTCAAATTACCGAATTTTAAACCCACTAATAATTGAAGCAACCTATACTCATGAAAACTATAATCAACACACCAAACGCACCAGCTCCAATAGGACCATACAACCAAGCGGTTTTAATTGGTAATACCTTGTACACATCTGGGCAAATAGCCTTGCATCCTAAGACTATGGAACTGGTAATGGATACCATTGAAGCCGAAACCACTCAGGTTATGGAAAACATGAAAGCAGTTTTAGCTGCTGCAGACATGACCTTTGAAAACGTTATTAAAACATCTATCTTTATTAGCGACATGCACAACTTTGCAAAGATTAATGCTGTTTATGCCACATATTTTAATGAAGATACGGCACCCGCAAGAGAAACTGTAGAAGTGGCTAATTTACCTAAGTTTGTCAATGTTGAGATCAGTATGATTGCTGTGAGGTAGGTTGTGCGAACAAATAATTACTGATAACCATTATTGTGGCCATGTTATTTACACCTTTTGCCTTTTAGTAATTGAATAGGTTCTTGTATGTCTTCCTTTAAATTAAAAAAGTATTGTCGCTGTCTCATTTGCATACCCAAAAAAAACACAAGATTATCTTGAAATTTTATAAAATATGGATTGGTAGGGTCGTTAGTCCAATTAATTTTAGGTAAAAAAGAAATATGTTCCTCACTAAGTTCTTTTTGCATGTAATCAACGTCCTGATATCCCAATTCTGTGATAAGGTCAAAATCAAAATACCGCTTAATTATTTCATTTCTATTTTCTTCTAGAAGATTTATAGTGTTGTTTAAAACTGTACTGTGCTCTATCAGTCTGTTTTTTAATGTAATATCTGTGAGCAGTTTTAATTGTCCAGATGATGTTAAATCTTCAAAAGTAATGGTACTGGGTACAAAAGCGTCTTGTCTTAAGGCAATTACAAATTTATTTAGAATGCGACTTCTATCATTTGGTATAGTGTTTAAATCTACTATTAACGCTTTGGTGAGTTTTATTTTGTTGGCTATCAACTCATAATTTTCATCAATTAACTTCTCATTAAGCAAAAAGTCATCTAATATTCTACAATAATAATCGGCTTCTGTAATTCTGTTTTTTCGGTCTTCATTCCAATTGTTAATTTGTAGCGCAATCAAAATACCAATGACTACAAGTACAATTTCTCCGATTGCATATTTGAGATACTTCCCAGTTTTTCCCTCCGAAAGTAAGTTCTGTCTAATTTTTCTAAAGAATTTTATCATTGACTAGCGTTGTGCTTTATTTATTAGTTTTTTATTTGGCTTTCTAATACTTCAAGAATACGATTAATCCTTTTCATTAAGGTTTGGGATTCTTGATTATTAAACACATTTAGGGTTAATGCCCAAGCAACCTTACCTTCTAATTTGGAGTCTTTCAAAAGTTCATTCGTAGTCGTTGTAATAAGTTTTGATGTTCCAGGTATGAGGTTTTTAACCTGTTTGGATTCTAATAAGTTTTTAGGTGCGTCTTTCCAATGGGTGTATGCTACATCACGCTGTATACCTATTGCATTTAGATGAGGATAAATGCGTTGTTGACAAAATCTAAAAAACACTTGCTCTACTTCTTGAAGTTGAATCACATCAGTACTCCAATTAACGAGTAGTTGCTTTAATGTTTCATCTTTTAAAATTTCGATATTTCCAGAACTTACCAAGTCGTTTTGAATTGGGTCAAAGGTTGGTGGTTGAATAGTACTTAAATAAACAAGGATACTATCGCGTGTAGCATTTTCTGGTTCATCATAATAGTATAGTAACTGCCTACAATTTTCAATCAAAGTATTTCTAAGTTCTATTTTATCTAGAAGTTGATTTCTATTAGATATAAATTCCTTTTCAAGCCTTTTTAATAGCGCTTGTTCTTTACTATGTTCTTTGCGTTGCTCATTCCAATTGTTAATCTGTAAGGCAATTAAAATTCCGATGACTACAAGTACAATTTCACCAATGGCGTACTTAAAGTACTTTCCAATTTTATTTTCCATAAGTAAGTTTTGGCGGATTTTTCTAAAGAATTTTATCATGAGTTAGCAGTTCGTAATAATTAAGTACCACGGTTTATGTATGAGCAGTAACAGATGTCACGTAATTAATTGTCGTATAGCAATATACGCTATTTCAACGAAAAAGCGGTTTGAGTAGCATCCAAACCGCTTTTATTTTTATAGTATGTTGGTAGTCGTACTTTATTAATGTTTGTGACTCGGTTCCCATATCAATCTTACAAAAGAGCTAAATCTTTCGTTTTCTCTGCTCACAGGAATTCCAGCCACAATCCCTATCAATAAGTTATCTGCTATTCCTAAACGCATTTGTGGTCGTATGGTCATATCAAAGTCGCTATTGTCAAGCGTCTTATTAAATTCAACACCAATAAAGTTTCTTGTCCCTGTAATCATATAATGAAAACTTGTATTAATGTCATAAGTCGTATGAAATTTATTGGTGCTAAAATTCTGTTCAATCATTGGACCTGTATAAATCAATGAATGAAAGTTGTTGCCCCAACGTTTGGCAACTACAAAAAACGGATTATAAATGTTTCCTTTAATGAAAGGACTTCCGAAGTTTCTAAAATCCGATAATTCAAATTCGTTGATGTAGCCTATTGCCATTGAAGTAGCCATGGGTTCATTAACAAAGAATGACCATTGAGCCGCAATTTTAATACTGTTTAATTGATGAGATGGTACTGAACCTTTTTCCGTTCCGTTTAATGGCGAATAGAATGTAAAAGGTAATTCTACTTCCAAACCCAATCTGTCAATAGGTGCCCATTCGTACTCAATTAGAGCTTCATATGAGTCAAATTTCAGATTGTCCGTAAGACCTAATCCTAAGTTCCATTCTTTTTCTCCTTTTCGAGCTCCTAAATCTCGTATCAAGTCAATGTACAAGGGTTCGGCATGTAAGACCTTGTCAGGTTCTTTGTGGTCTTCAATTTGTTGTATATAAATACTGTCTTTTTCGGTCTTTGTAATTTGGGCAATTGAAAATAATGAAGATGCTAATACTATGATTAGCACGAATAATGTTTTAAAATTCATTTTTGATTTGTTTTTTAAGCATTAAAAAATAGTCTCATAGCTATTAAATAGCTGAGAATTAGTTAAATCGTAAAACAAATCAAATCTTAGGTGGTGGACAGTCAATTCTAATGAAGCCTTTTGTTAAACGAGCTTCAAAGTCTGGATAACGTTCTTTTTTTTCGACAAATTGATTGTGTGCAAATTTATCTGCCTTAATAACATGCACCAACAAGTCTATTTTTATATTTTTCTGCTTGTTGTGGTCTTCGGTATCGTGGTCATCATATTCTGTAATAGCATCTTCATAACCCAATACTTTTTCAAGAACTAGTTCAATAATACTTTCTTGGTCATTGAATGATAAATCTTCTGGAATATGTTCAGGGTTTGGGTCTGCTGTGTCAACACTTATGTTGAGCAGGTATAATCCCATCACTCCCCAAAGGATTTTTGTAAATACGCTATGTCTTATTTTACTAAACACAGTTTAAAGATAACGTTCTTTTGGCGTTTTTCTTATATGGCTACCAACAATCTACTAAACACAGTTCGGGCACAAGAATGAAGACAAGAATTAGCCTTCTTACTCATTAATTTTTCATTATAAAATTTGATAGGTAAGCCACTTAATTAGATCGAGAATGAGTTTAAATGATTGCTTAGGTTAGTATACAAAAGTAACGGAATTTAAGTTTTTAGTATTCGCTTTATACTAAAAATCAACTTTTAGCTAGGTACCGCAACTAATATTTTTATACCGTATTAGGCAACGTAATTATTCAAATAGTTCACTGAGACCAAGATATTCAGTTTCAACAAAAAATATACTCCAGTTGCCGTATTCGTAGTTACCGAAATTCTCAGCACGACTAAAGAAAAAATACTTTCCATCTCTCGAAAACCTAGGACTGCTCTCTTCACCCTTTGTATTTACTAAGGGACCTATTGGCTTTGCCCTACTCCATCCGTTTTGCGTCTTTTTTGAAACAAAGATATCTTCGCCACCAGATCCGCTAGGCACACCATAGGAATTAAAAACCAAAAAATTTCCGTCTGGTGATATTACTGCTGAATAAACCACATAGTTCTCATCGTCAAAAAGTCCATCGATTACTTTTGGCGCTGAAAAATTTCCCCCTTCTAACTTCGTTTCGTAAAGTTTAATTGATTTGGTGCCACGTACCATTGTGGTATAGTAAAAGGTCTCGTTGTCGTTTGTAAAAAAGAAATTATTATTTGATGACGGCCATTCTTCGCCTTCTTCTTGCACTTCATTTATTGGTGTAGGTAATGGTACTGGTTCACTCCAACCAGTTTCTGTTCTTTCCATTTTCCAAATATTCATATCAAAGTTTCCTTTGTTTGGTTTATCTGGAATTGGTCGCTCAGAACCGAAATACATAAATTTTCCGTCTGGTGTTATCAGTGACGTTTCGTCTCTATCAATAGAGAAACTTGCCAAAATTGGTGTTGACCATTTACCATCGACCAACGTACTTTTATAAATGGTTTGTTTTTGTTCTGGCGCTCTTCTCGAAAAATAAGTTGTAAGTCCATCCGTTGAAAACGTCAATTCAAATTCGCTGTTTTCTTCGGTTGAGATTATTCCTTGAGCAAAAGGAATAGGTTCAGAAACCACATCCTTTGAGTAATTTATTTCCGGTATTTGCTGGTCGCTTTTACAACTCAAAAACACCAAAATTGTGGTTAGCAGTACGTAGTTTAGTTTTTTCAGCATGTTGATTTAAATGTTATCAAACGATTTTTGTACGAGCAGTAACAGATGTGATGTAATTGCTTGTCCTATAGCAATATACGCTATTTCAACGAAAAAGCGGTTTAAGGAGCACCCAAACCGCTATTACGTATTCACATTCCTGTATGTCGTTTGTTACTTATTTCCATCCATTATAATTTGCTGCTTGTCGTATAAAATCAACCACGCTCGCATCATTTACCTCATCTAGTGTCTTTAGCTTAATATATCTTGTTTCCCCTGTTCCCAAAGGTGGTTGTGGATCAAAAGCTGCACCATTAAGAAAAACAATATTAGCAGACACATCATAAGCCGCAACTTCAATCAGCCATCCTAACGCATCGGTTCCGTAATAGGCATTTCCCCATTTTATAGCGTATTGCAGATTAGGGATTGCATCGTGGATGAGGCTATCAATATTTTTAATCATTGGTTGAATCCCTGGCATAATGCGATTTGCCAGCCAATCTTCAATAACCTTATAATCAGGCTCTGGAATAGGCGGCTTCTTTGTTGAAAGTGGTTGACGTTCTTTATGCATTCAATAGCGTTTTTCGGTACGTTATCATTTTTATTATTAAATCTTTGGGTAAAGGCCTATCCAACGGAAACTGAACCGAACCTTTCCCACGTTTATATGCGGTCAATTCAGGTTCAAACTTTTCCATAGTTGTTGGGTGTGGATAAAGTCCAACGTGTTTTGTATAGCCTGCAATCATTATCTGCTGTTCTCTTTTTCCATCTTTAACTAAAGCATAAGCGGGTATGTTATAGTTAAGTAGTTCAGTTGCATTAGGCGCAACTTTCAAAATACATGCTTTAAGTTCCAACAGCGCTTGTTTGGTTTCTTCAGGTTGAGCATTGAGGTATTCAGCTACGGAATTATATGGGCTTGTCTCGCTCATTGTAATGGGCTACTGCGTTTCCACGTATTTTTTGAAATTTCCGAGTATCGCCTGCCAACCAGCACGCTGTTGTTCGTCCGTATGTGTGCCCTCCGCATCAAATGTTTCCCTCACATTTACCTCATCTCCGTTTTGCAAAAACGCAATATCCACTTTTCGTCCGTCCGACATTTTGTAAGAAATCAGTTCCTTGTCAATTATTTTCTCATAAGTTCCCGTAAAATCAAAGCCCATACTACCGTCTTTCGCTTCCATGCGCCAAGAGAAATTCCCATTCGGTCTTAAATCATTTTCAGCGTTTGGGCAACACCATTCATCAGTCGCAAAGTTCCAATTGGTAATGTGTTCTGGTCGCGTCCAATAATCCCAAACCTTGTCTACGTTGGATTTAATAGAAGTTTGAACAGTTATGCTTTCCATATCTTTTATGTTTTATGTTCTGCTTAAATGTATCTCAACGGTTTATCTATAGCTCGTTGTCTGTAAATTAGCCTAAAATTTCCTGCCTTTCAACTCACTTCTTTATTGGTTGTAGTTTTTATTTTTATTGTCCAATCAGTTGTGTTTAATTCCATAATTTCATTTCTCTCATAATTGGCTATTTCGGTGCATTCGAATTCCAATATATTTCCGTTCCAGCTTTTAAATTCTATCATATCCATTTCAAAAGGACTTTCGATAATTTGCATATCAGAAAGTGAGTTTTCCAATTTATAAATGCCGCAATATTTCGAAAAGATAAAAGTTCCATTTGGTGTTACTTCCAAGTTTCCATAGTCAACTTGTTTTTCTAATTCGATAATATTCAATTCAAGTGAATCCAAACGAAATGCACAGTCAGAAGTCAAAACAAGAACTTCATTTCTCTGTTTAGATATTTTTACGTCTTTTGGAAATCCACGAAATTGTCCGACTTTTTCAATTCCGCTTTCGTCCGTGAATTTTATCCAAGTCCAAGATTGGGAATTCCACACGCTTTCTATGTCATAAATTTGTTCTTTATATTCACCAGAGTATGGTTGTTTTATTATTTCAGCTCTCACTTAATTTTCTTATTTTTACAATGTTTGATTAAATGCACCTCAACGGTTTATCTACAGCTCGTTGTCTGTAAATTAGCCTAAAATTTCCTGCCTTTCAACTCACTTCTTTATTGGCTGTAGTTTTTATTTTTTTTATTCCAATTATCAGAACATAAATAAATAAAATAACCATAGCAGTTAGAAAAATGATATCAAATAATTCTAATTCCGATTGTGTAGCAAAAAAATGAATGTAATACGCAATTAATGACAAATAGAAAATTGAAATCAAAGGTTGTTGTATTTCAATTTTTTTTAGTTCGGGATTCTTAATCACAAAAGTATTCGATAGATTGTCGTGTACAGCTCTTTCATCGTCACTGATTCCAGATAACACACTAATAAATCGACTGATATTTCTCTTTATTAATTGTCCGATATCCGGGTTTCCACCAGTTACATTCACAACTTTTGTTTGAGTTTGATATTTTCCGGGTGTTCTACCGTATAAATATTCAAAAGTGAAATAGTAAATAAATCTCACAAGTATATAAGTTAGAAATGCAATCGAGAAATTTTTAAAAGTCAAAAATGCAATAGCTACTCCAAAAATCGAAGAAATGATAAAATCAATTATTAGATTCTCACCACGTTCTTCTTCATTGGCTAAATTCAGGTTTTTATATTTTTTGTTCGTGATTTTCATCAAATTAGAGCTAACGGCTTCGTAAAGCCGTAAGTTACGATTTAAAGGTAATAATTTTTAGTTAAGAACTGGCGTTAGTAGTTCCGAGCGTAGTCGCTTGAGCCTGCAATGAGCGCAGTCGCCTGGGCCTGCCCTGAGCTTGTCGAAGGGAATACCGCTAGCAAACACATATGCGCAAATATTTTACAGTTATACATTGGCGGCAATAATTATTTCTCATATACTATTTCTCCTTCTTTGATGGTTTTTAAAACCTGTATATCTTTTATATTTTCAGGATTTACTTTCAATGGGTTTTTATCTAAAATCACAAAATCAGCGAGTTTCCCTTTTTCAAGACTTCCTTTTCTGTCTTCCTCAAAATGTTGATATGCCGACCATATGGTTATTGCCTGTAAAGCCTCGTAGGGTGATAACCTTTCATTAGGACCAATGATTTTACCAGAACGAGAAGTCCGTTCTACTGCTGTCCACAAAACGCGCATTAAATTAGGTAATGCAACTGGTGCATCGGTGTGAATCGTAATATCCATTCCCTTTTTTAGTGCTGTTTTTACCGGACTAATACTTTGGACTAAAGAATCACCAATAAGTTGAGTATGCCAATCTCCCCAATAAAATGTATGCAACGGAAATAGTGAAGCAATCATTTTCATGTCTTTGGCTTTATTTAACTGGTCCTCCCTAATGTATTGCCCGTGGATAATAACATCGCGTCTGTTTTCCTTTCCGTATTTTTCTTGTAGTGGTTTCATTGTTCTAATAAACTGGTCAATTGCAGCATCTCCATTAGTATGTGCTAAAATTTGCCAATTATTTTTAAACCCTTTTTCAAATATGGAAGTCACCACACTATCGTTAGGTATAGCTGGGTAACCACTATAATCGTGTGGCATTCCTTGTGGCGGAATAAGATAAGGTTCTGTTCTCCAAGCGGTTCTGCCTTGGGGCGAACCATCTAATGTAACCTTCATTCCACCAATCCTATAGTTGTTAGTATAATCTTTACTATTCCATTTACTATCCATGTATGCATCTACAAAGGCGTAATCTATATAGCTCACTACATCAATTTTATATAGATCCCTCTCTGCCATAGCAACTAGCATTTCATGATTTTCCATTGCTCTCCCTTCCTGAGCCGTTGTGTATCCGTAAGACAATGCCATTTCTTGTCCGGCTTCAAAAAATCTTATTACGGCCTCCTCAGATTTGGGAGCAATAGCTTGCAGCATATACGGAATCGCAGCAAGTTCTTCTAAAACACCATTAGGTTCTGTAGAGTTGTTTTCGCGTCTTATAATGCCGCCCTCAGGATTTTTACTGTTTTCATCAATTCCCAATTTTTCTAATCCTTTTGAGTTCACTACCGCAAAGTGTCCTGAAATATGCGTTATCATTATTGGAAATTCTGTACTTACTTCATCTAGGTCGTGCTTTGTAGGGAATCGTTTTTCCTTTAAGATAGAATCATCAAACCCAGTACCAAAAATCCAGCCTGTCAAAGCTCTATTTTCAGGTGTGTTCCATGCTTTTAGGACTGAAATTAAAGTGTTCATATCATCAACATTGGCGTCAGGCGAAGCTAATAATTGCGCACCAATTGCCTGTGCGCCAAAATTAGCAAAATGGGCATGCCCATCAATTAATCCCGGAACGAGTGTTTTTCCTTCCAAATCAATCATATGGTGACCTTTTCCAGCAATTGTCATGGCGTCTTCACTAGAGCCAGTAAAGATTATTTTCCCGTCTTGTTCAACTATGGCTTCAACATAATTTGCCGTATCACCAACCATAGTAATAATATCACCATTATAGTATACTGTTGAAACATTAGATTTATCAGTTTTTTCGCAGGAACTAAAAAGAGTTAGTCCTAAAACTAGAAGCAAGATTTTATTTGTCATTATTTCGGTTTTAAGTAGTGCCAATGGTCTAGGCTATGAGTCGTTAAAAAAAAGTTCACCATACTTATTGCATCGCGACCGAAAGATAACAAATTACAACGACACAAGCATTATATGCAAACCAGTAAAGCAATTCAGCCTCAATAGCTTATAGCCTCTACTGTAGCGCGTTTTCATTTTCAAAATTCAGGAAATCTAATGTTCAAATAATGTGCTTCAATGAATTCAAATTGTGAAATCTCAAGAATTTGTTCGTCTCCTTCATCAGCTTTCCATTTTGTTAGAGCATAAATATTATACCCTTTTGTATTGTGCATTCCAAGCGGTGAGATAGCTTTACTAAAGTCCGTCCAAATTGTTATGTCTAGCTTTTCTAATTTAGTTAAATCACAGTCATGATTTTTTGAAATGCTCTGGCAACCAATTTAAATAATCGTTAAGTAATTCTCTGCTTGCTTTAGATTCCGCCTCTTTTGGTTTTATTTCTCTGTTTATAAAGTCAAAATTTGCTCGGTTTTCTTTTCCGATTTTATATAAATCAATAAGTACATTTACAGCAAGCCGTCCGCTTTTCATATAGTCAATACTCATAAACGAATGCGTAAAATTGTGAATTGCCGATTTAAAATTTTTGTACTTCATAGGCTTTTTGCAAATGTATATGGCTTTATGCGTTGGCTTATTCCTTCAACTTTATTCTTTTCAATTCAGTGTCATATTCGTAATTCACTATGTTTTCATTTAAAATCAATTGTATCGTTTCCTCAATAACCTCAAAAGGCACTACAAACCATTCTCTCGGATTTAATCGCTGTCCTTTCTCATTGAACAAGTCAATGTCCAAACAAGTATTAGCGAAAAATCGATGTAATAAATTTTCAAGTTTGTCCGCATTCCGATTGTAAACTTTCCAAGCCTTTAAATTCTTAACATCTGAGAACAAATATGTCGCTTCGTTTTTGGCGTTTTTTATTCTTTCAAGAACTGGTGTAGACGAAAAACCAATCTTGTAAAGGTCCTTGATTGATGAAAGTTCAGGATGAGAAGACTTTGTTTGTAAAGTGTAAATCCAGCCTGATGGCACATCTTCCTCTTTCACAAGACCTGAATTCACAAACAAATCTTGTTCAATTTTATCCGATGTGTTTGTGATTAGTTTTCCGTCTTTTTGAATTTGTTTACCTAATGAACGGTAAAGCATATTACTATAAGTTCCATTTTCAAAAACTGTTCTCGTTCTTCCTTCAACTCGAATTCTATTACCTGACTTTTGTTCCCATTCTGTCTGCTTTAAGTTTGCAGATTCCAAATACAACATAATACCATTCATTAAATAGAAATCGCCAACGTGTAAATTCTTTTCGATATTCTTGAATGATTTTATTTTTCGTTTTCCTTCTTTAATTTCTTTGTGAACTTGTAGAAATAGTTTTTCGTATTTCTCAAATTCCTTTTCTTTCATTGGTTTTCTTTGAGCAACGAAATCCGCATCTGCTCGGTCTTCTGGTTTTGGTGTATGCTTAAATTTGAAAATATCCAAATCTTTGTCTGAATCTAACAAACCAAACTCGTCCTCATCATTTAAAATATCATCAATGGATTGCTTTTCAATTTCTACGTGACCTAATAAATTGTGCCTATCGTATGGTTTTAGGATTTTCTTTTGGTCCTCATTTTCCCTGAAATTCTTGAGTTTAGCCATTAAACCGTATTCTGACATACTTGATTTGTTGGGTTCACGCTCGTTTTTGTCTATAAAAACATTGATTTCCTCAAAAGAATCAATTAGCCTGTCTTCATCTGTTTTTACAGTTGAAGTTTTGACTTTAGAATCTAACAATCCAAAATCATCGTCGTTAAAGATGTCATCTATTGTTAGTTTCTTTTTAGCCATTTTCTAATGCTTTTTTACGTTTCAATTCTCTCAAAAACACTAATGCTTCTGCCATTCGTTTTTCTTTATGGTCAAAAGCTTGTATGCTTGGTTGTTCTCCGCTATTGTTCTTTACCCATTCTTTGATTTTTGGCCAAAGCAAAATGGCTTCTTCTTCAGTCATTTCAATTTTAGTAGATTGTATATGTTCATCAATCAGTTTCAAAACTTGTGTTGTTACTGATTTTGAAAGAATTTCAAATGCCTTTTGAAATGGATTTACCTTGTCAATTAAGTCTATGTGAATGTCATCGATATTGACAAAACTTCCTGCCATTCTAATGAACTTTTTATCCCCTTGTTCCTCAATTGTTCCGTTTTTAATTACTGAATCCACAACAACGTGTTGTCTCACAGCTTCAACATCTTCTTCTTCCAAATCAGGATAAACTTCTCGAATGATTTTAGGAATTAAAACTGTGTTTATGACTTCTGGCTCAATGTTACCTGGCATTGCTTTGAGCATTTGTGGGTCCTGAAGTATTTTGGCTTTTAAATCATTCAAATCGGTTTCAATGATGTCTTTTGCTCTTTGCGAAGTAGGTAATTTGAAACCTCTAATTTTTATGGTCTTATTGTCATCATCTTCGTCCTCATCATCTTCATCTTTCTTGAGTTTGAATTTAAAGTTTGGTGCTAAAACTTGTTCCATCAATAAAGATGCTGTAATCGCTTTCAGCATATTATTTACTGATAATTTTACGTCGCTATCTTCGGCATCTGGCTGAGCAATAAGGTTAGTGAATTGAGCGTGTGTTTTGTTATTGCTGTCTCTTGTGGCTCTACCAATAATTTGGATGATTTCGGTTAACGAACCTCTATAACCAATGGTTAAAGCGTGCTGACAATAAGGCCAATCAAAACCTTCTTTTGCCATACCTAAAGCAATAATAATATCAATATCATCTGCTGAATTTACATTACGTAAATATGTACTTATTTTATCTCTTGACTTTGGATTGTCATTGACTAAGTCAGCAACTTTTAGCGTTTTGCCTGTTTTGTGGCTTTTGATGTTTAAAACACCTGTTTCTTCATCTTGATAATCTAAAGTACCCAAAACGTCAATAATGTGATTGACTTCTTCATACTTCTCTTTTGAAGATTCGGCAGAATTAACGCTTGGAATATGAATAATCGTTTTTTGGTTTTCGTCTAAAATTTCTGCCAATGCAGACATTTCTTTATCAGGATGTTTTTTAAAATACCTTCCTGTGTAAAAATGATAGCCAATACCTAATGATTTTAAATATTCATAGCCATTTAACTGCTGATAATATGTGTAAGTTACTTTGGTAAATTTTGCTTCATCTTCTGGCATTAAAACAGGAATATTGTCACCTCTAAAGTATGAGCCTGTCATTGCAACAATATGTGCTGTTGAATTTGCCATAATGCTTTTAAGTACTTGACCTAAAATGTTATCGCCTTCTGCTGAAACGTGATGAAATTCATCAATAGCAACTAAGGTATCATCTAATTTTTTTGGGTCTAAACCATCAAAAGCAAAGCGAAAAGTAGCGTGAGTACAAACCAATATTTGTTCGTCAGATTCTAAAAATTCTAAGAATGCAGTTACTTTACTTTTTTCCTTGCCTGGTGTACACAGATTGTATTTTGGATTGGGATTCCAATCTGCAAAAAAGCCAAACTTCTTTAATTCTGTTGTGCCAAAAGATGCACCGATTGATCTTTCAGGAACAGCAACAATGACTTTTTTGATGCCTTGATTTTTCAACTTGTCCAAAGCAATAAACATTAAGGCTCTTGATTTGCCTGATGCTGGCGGTGCTTTAATCAGTAAATATTGTGCAGTTCTACCTTCAAATGCTTTTTCCTGCATTTCTCGCATACCAAGTGCGTTGGTACTTTTGCTTTGTCCTGTTTGGTTATATGTTACCTTTATTAAATCTGGCATATCTTATTTTTTCGCTGTCTTTTTTCTTGTTTTCTTTTGTTTGGCAAAAAGCGTATCTTTCTTAACCATTTCCTCATATTGTTTGAACAAATACTCCAAACGCTCGGTGTCGTTTTTAAAAGGTTGCAAACGATAACATTGCTCAATAGCTGTGTCCAATTCTTGATGAGCTTTCAATAAACCCTTTGGCATTGTATCTGGGTTGTACAATTGTGCCATAGTTTTGCTTGGGTGCTTGGCGCGTTCATCTAAAACATCAAATACATATTGATTTAGATTTTCCTTTTGTCTATTGCTGATTTCTGGAAATGGAAATGTATTGTAACATATGGAAGACGAATAGCTCATTCTTGTTTCAAGTTTTCCTCCAACTGCTTTTACCCAAACCATATGCATACGGCTTGACAGAACCCCAAATAAATAAGGTGATGCATTGTAAATTGGAAATGCCTTATCCATTACAATTATGTCTTCGAAGTAGCCAATTGGAAGGTAATTTCTCCTTTCAGAAGAAACTTTAGGGATTAATAAAACCTCTCCTTTTACAAAACGTGGTTCACCAAAGCTATAAGGAACTTTAGACGCTTCAACAGTAGGCTTTCTTTTACTATTTAATCGGAACACTTCAACATTTTCAAATCTTTTCCTTAGAGGTTCAATTTTAACTGCCTCTTGATAGTCTTTATCTGTAACCCATATTCCCCAACGTTCTACACCTTTTATTAATTCTTGAGACCCCATTAGTTTAAAAATATAATTCTTAATACTTGGAAACTGTTTGCAGAGAGTTTCTTTTTCTTCTGTTGATAATATTAAATTCCCCCCATCAAGTGCTGAACTTCCATAACCGATTTCTTTTATTATAGATAAAGGTTTGCTTCTTGCAGTGACAAATTGATTTCCTGTATTTGTCAAATAAGGACTTATATTTTTTACAGATTGTTTTAAGTTGTTGTTGTAAATAAACTTATCGGAACTGTTAATATTTCTAATGCCTATTATAACAACTGTAACTCCAGCATTTCCTTTGGCATTATTCGTCCATTTAAAAGATTGATGAGCAAAGTCAATTTCTTGTCCTTTGTTCAATATAAGTGGCCAAAGTAAGGCTACTTGTTCTCCTTGTGTTATTGAGTTGGTTGTTACAAAGGCATATTTTGCCTTTGTGTCTTGAATGTAATTTGTCGCCTTATAAAACCAACAAGCGATGTAATCTAATTTTTTATAATTCTTAATTCTTGAAAATACAATGCTCATATCTTCCTTTTGGCTCTCGTCTTGTCTGCTGTAACCTAAATATGGTGGATTCCCAATAATATAAACTTCATCATCTTTTGTAATTGGACAGGCTTTGTTCCAATTTTCTCTTGTGGCATTTGCGTGTGTAATTTGTCCAGCTTCTTTTAATGGAAGAATAGGTTTAGACTTACCATAATCAAATAACATTTCTTCAAAAATGCGATTCATTTGGTGTTCTGCCAACCAAAGCGAAAGAATTGCCATTTCGTGGGCAAAATCGTCAATTTCAATGCCGTAAAATTGTGAGAGTTGTACAGAAGTCCATTTAAAGGTTGGTGTTGGTTCTAAATCTGTTATTTTTTGTAGAATCTTAATTTCTAGCAAACGGATTTCTTTGTAAGTAATAATCAAAAAATTTCCGCTTCCACAAGCTGGGTCAAAAAATTTAATTTTAGAAATACGTTGTATTAAAACATTGAGTTGTTTTACGGTTGATGCTTTTTCTAATTCTTCGTACAACTCATCTAAAAACAATGGTTTAATGAGTTTAAGAATGTTAGCTACAGATGTGTAGTGCATTCCTAAATCGCTACGATAGTCGTGGTCAACTACCGCTTGTATCATCGAGCCAAAAATATCTGGATTGATTTCGGACCAATTAAGGTCGCCTAATTCAATCAATATTTTCCGTGCCTTTGTATTAAATTTTGGCGAGTTTACTTTTTGCCCAAACAAACCACCATTTACATAAGGAAACTTCGCTAAATAATCAGGATAACTTTTTCCGCTTTCGCTGTCCAAACGGTCGAACAAATCATCTAAAAAGGAATGTGTATCGCCACCATTTTCTGCAGTGTGTTGTGCAAGTGTATTCGTGAATATGCTGTCTTCGCTAAATATTTCGGTATCTTCTGCAAAAAAACAAAACAACAAACGTGATAAGAATATATTCAGATGATGAATACTCTCTTTTGAATTATAGATTTCAGGGTTTTTTTCGACAAGCAAATCATATAAATCTGCCATTTTATACGATGCATTTCTGTCTGCTTCATCGTTATTTTTAGAATTGTAAATCTCGCTACCTGCTAATGGTAAAAAGAAGTCAAAATAATTTGGCAATTCTTTGATTTCAATGTCTAAATTTTTGCCTAATCGTAAATCCTTTGCAACAAGTTGCTTATGGTCAGTTAGAATCGCAAATCTTGGTTTGTGTTTTAAGATTCGCTCTTCTTTCGAAATATCGTCAATGCTATTCAGTAATTGTCCTGTGGCTTCTACTTTAAAGAAGATTTTCTTTTTGTACAGAATTTCGCCATCAACTTTTGACAAGTTGTAGTCGCCTTTTCTCAGTCGAGTAACAGAGGTTTTTGAAATCCCATAGGCAATTAATAAATCAAACACAAAATCTTCTTTCGAGAAGTTGTCGATTACATTTTGGACGTTATGTTGTATTTCGGTTGATTTCATTTGTTTTCCTGTTCAGGTTTATTTGAAACAAGAAGTTCTTTAACGTCCACGTTCAGAATTTCCGCAATTTTGTATAAGTCGTCTATACTTGGTTGTCGCTTATTTTGGGCGTATGAGTGAACCATATTGTAACTCTTTCCCAATTGTTCAGCTAACCAAATCTGCTTAATTCCTTTCCTGTCTAAAACCTCTTTTATGCGGTTTATGTTAAACCTTATCTATTAAAGTTGAAAGATAACAAAGTTCATTAAATAATAATCAAAAATACTCATTGTGTTGTAAGAAATGAAGTCTTAAATAAAGCCATGCACATGTCATTCAAATACATGCCATAGATAAAAATCTCTAGTCCTGCTTCGGTAGGACTTTTTTATGCCAGCAACACCCAAAACCCAAAACCCAACACCAAACACCCAAAACCCAACACCCAACACCAAACACCCAACACCCAACAGCCAACAGCTAACCCCCAAACACCGCAACCCCAAACCCATCACCACCAGACAACAAAAAAAGCCCACCATTAACCTGCTGGTAAAACGCTACACGTGCCACAGCAACCAATACTCCATCACCATCAGGCAAGCCATCAACACTAATACTAAAAGAAGAAGCATCAAAATCTTTATCTATATACAAAGGATCGGCCATAACATGTGCATAATTACAGCTTTCAAAATCAAAACGCAGCACACCAACAACAACCTCCATAACGTCCGCACCTTTAGGAAACTTGGCAGCCGCAATACTAAAATTACTTACATTAAAACGCAAGGCAGCCCAATCAAAAGCATAAGAACAAGAAAACAACTGAGGACGCTCTGGAGTCACTACAAAATCACTTAACACTCTAGGGCCATAATCCGTAGCATAACCAATCCCAACCGTTCGTTGGCCACGTTCAGAAGTAACATCCAAATCCTTAATGCTCAAAAACAAGCGCATCAACCGATAATGAAACGTGCCATCCTTATAACCAATCATAAAAGGCTTTAGCGCAAGCTTAAAATGCTTGTTTATTACAGAGCATAGCGCAAACTCAGAGTTGCTCTCGCGCACACGTACCATGTTAGAACTCGTCTTTATGGCCTTAGCTGTAAAGCCACCACCAGCCCTTCTGGCCGTGGGCACACCCTTTCTGTAATAAAAATTAATACCGCCCAACGTCCCTTCAAAAAATACAACACCCTTTTGCTTTGCCATAACGTACTTGTTTACTATAGTTTATATATAACGTCTTGTGCATAAAAACACAACGTATTCACACACCTCAGTCCTGGTATCCCGACTGCCTTAGTCGCTACGTATCAATAACTTTTAATGGTGATATCCTAAGGCGTTTTACAAATTGTATCATAAAAACCATCAACCGATCAATCGCCAAACACATCAAAACACACATTATCAATGGTTTAAATATAAAGAAAATAAATAAATTAAGGCTATTTATGCCAAGTATATACCGACTATATGCCGACTTTATACCATGTTAATGGCAGGGTTACTTCGGGTAATAAACAAAAAAAATCCCAAGCATAACGCTCGGGATTATAGGTTATTATTAATTAATAAATAAGCATTCCTTTAGTCTTCAGGATGCATAAAACGTTGCTTTCCTAGAAGTTCTTCTTCCGTTTCTACATGGTTATCATCTGGCACACAACAATCTACTGGGCAAACCGCTGCACACTGTGGCTCTTCATGAAAGCCCATACATTCCGTACATTTATCTGGTGCTATATAGTAGACTTCATCACTAATAGGCTCTTGCGTCTCATCAGCATCAACTGTTTTGCCATTAGGTAGTACAATCTTACCCTTTAGACTGGTACCGTCTGAGTAGCGCCAATCGTCTGCACCTTCGTAAATAGCTGTATTAGGGCACTCAGGCTCACAAGCGCCACAATTTATACATTCGTCTGTGATTATAATTGCCATGGTAATTTTTCTTTTTTATTATGTAATTTTGCCTGTCGCCAAACAGGATTGCAAAGTTAAAGCCTAAAAGGCGTTTTACCAAACTCTATATGATTTTACAACAAAGAATTAACGCTTTCTCAAAATTAGGGCATTTTTTAAGCCAGTTTACTACTAAGGGTATCCAAAAGGATGATACTGTACAAGCCAACGATCTTTTTTTTGAGGGCTTTAAACACCAAATAAAACTAGCGAAAGAACACAACGGTTGGTTTACTGAGGCGAACGTACACTTTAGTTTAGAGTCTTGGGCACATGCCTTAACTACCAAAAATATAAACCAATGGACAAAAGCTTATAATTTTGAAACTATAGAACCTAAGACGGTTGGTATTATTATGGCTGGTAACATCCCTCTGGTTGGTTTTCACGACTTTTTATCAGTACTCATTTCTGGCCATAATGTGTTGGTGAAACAATCCTCTAACGACAAGCACCTCCTGCCCTATTTAGCTAAGTATCTCGAAGTTGTAGAGCCTGGCTTTAAAGGCAAAATAACCTTTACGCAAGACAAGCTAGAAAACTTTGATGCTGTTATAGCCACAGGTAGCGATAATACAGCACGCTATTTTGAATACTACTTTAAGAACAAACCGTCCATCATTAGAAAGAACAGAAATTCGGTAGCGATACTCAATGGTAATGAGTCTAAAGAGGATTTAGAAGCCTTGTCTGATGATATCTTTAGATATTACGGATTGGGTTGTAGAAATGTATCAAAACTATTTGTACCTAAAGACTATAATTTTGATGCCTTTTTTAATGCAGTTTACAAATGGCATCCTGTAATCCATGAAGCAAAATACGCCAATAACTATGATTACAACAAGGCTGTCTACTTAATGAGCGAATTTGATATGCTAGAGAATGGCTTTTTAATGTTAAAGGAAGATAAAAGCTATGCCTCGCCTATTGCCACTGTGTTTTACGAATATTATGAAAGTAAAGAAAATCTAAAAAACAAATTACAAGAAGAGCATGATAAGATTCAATGTGTAGTTGCAAATGGTTTTATCAAAAATGAAATTGCTTTTGGGCATACCCAAAAACCAGATCTTTGGGATTATGCAGATGCTGTTGATACTGTTGAATTCTTGTTAAAAATTTGATACAAAAATTATCATTTTAGTAATGCTAAATAGCCAATTAATTAGCACCTTTGTAACAGATCAAACAAAAAATAATAAATTTCTGAGTCATTAGAAATGAAACTATACTATTAATGAAAAAACATAATTTTAGTGCAGGTCCTTGTGTACTACCAAAATCCGTAATTCAAAAAGCTTCTGAAGCACTTTTAAACTTTGACGATGGCTTATCACTTATTGAAATTTCGCATCGTAGCAAGCCTTTTGTAGATGTTATGGAAAACGCCAGAGCTTTAGCTTTAGAACTGTTAGGTTTAGAAGGTAAAGGTTATAAAGCGTTATTCTTACAAGGTGGTGCAAGCACTCAGTTTTTAATGGTTGCCTTAAATCTTCTTGAAAAAAGAGCTGGTTACCTAAATACTGGTACTTGGAGTGATAAAGCCATTAAAGAAGCTAGAATTTATGATGATATTTATGAAGTAGGTTCCTCTAAAAGTGCAAACTTTAACTATATACCAAAGGGTTACGATATTCCTGAAGATTACGATTACTTCCACTGTACCTCAAATAACACCATTTTTGGGACACAAATGAAGCGCTTTCCAAACTCTCCAATTCCTATGGTTTGCGATATGAGTAGTGATATCTTTTCGCGTCAGTTAGATTTCACACAGTTTGATTTAATCTATGCTGGTGCACAGAAAAATATGGGTCCTGCTGGTACAACTTTAGTGGTCGTTAAAGAAGATATATTAGGTAAAGTGTCTCGTAAAATTCCTTCAATGATGGACTATAAAGTGCATATCAGTAAAGGAAGTATGTTTAACACACCGCCTGTATTTGCAGTATACGTATCTATGCTAACCTTACAATGGTTAAAAGATTTGGGAGGCATCAAGGCCATTGAAGAAGAAAATGAAAAGAAAGCGCGATTAATTTACTCAGAAATAGATTTAAACCCACTATTTAAAGGGTATGCAGTAAAAGAAGATCGTTCTACTATGAACGCAACCTTTACATTAGAAAACGAAAATCTAAAAGAAACCTTTGACGCCATGTGGAAAGAAGCTGGTATTAATGGTCTCAACGGTCATAGAAGCGTTGGTGGTTACAGAGCATCCATGTATAACGCATTGAGCCTAGATAGCGTCAAAGCGCTTGTTGAAGTTATGAGTGAACTAGAAAGAAAAGCTTAAAAAATAAAACAAAGAATTCCTTTTACATGAAAGTATTAGCAAACGATGGTGTGTCTCAAAGCGGTATAGACGCTTTGGAAGCTGCGGGTTACGAAGTGTTAACAACGACTGTTGCACAAGAACAATTACAAAATTACATTAACGATAATGATATTTCAGTGCTACTGGTAAGAAGTGCTACCAAAGTAAGAAAAGATATTATCGACAACTGCCCAAGCCTTAAGATTATTGGTCGTGGTGGAGTTGGTATGGACAACATAGATGTTGATTATGCAAGAGAAAAAGGACTTCATGTTATCAATACACCTGCGGCATCATCACATTCTGTAGCAGAATTAGTGTTTGGCCATTTTTATGGTTTAGCCAGATTTTTACACAATTCAAATCGCGATATGCCATTAGAAGGCGATTCTAACTTTAAAGCACTTAAAAAAGCTTACGCTAAAGGTGTTGAACTAAAAGGAAAAACTCTAGGTGTTATTGGTTTTGGTAGAATTGGACAAGCTACTGCTAAGGTTGGTTTTGGTGCTGGCATGAACGTCGTAGCCTTTGACCCATTTATTGAAGAAGCTACTCTAGAATTAGACTTTTATGATGGCCAGAAAGTAAGTTTCAATATAAAAACCGTTTCTAAAGAAGAAGTTTTGAAACAAGCTGATTTTATAACACTACATGTGCCAGCACAAAAAGATTATGTTATAGACGAAGCTGACTTTAACCAAATGAAAGACGGTGTAATTATAGCCAACGCTGCGCGTGGTGGAGTTGTAAACGAAATTGCTTTAGTAAAAGCTATTGAAAGCGGAAAAGTGGCGAGAGCTGCTTTAGATGTGTTTGAAAAAGAGCCACAGCCAGAAGTACAATTACTTATGAATCCTGCATTGTCTCTAACACCACATACTGGTGCTGCTACTAGTGAAGCACAAGATAGAATAGGTGTAGAACTTGCTGATCAAATCATAAAAATATTGGGCTAACAAAATAATTGTGACCTAGTTAAAGAAAATGAGTCCTATAATTGTATAGGACTTTTTTTGTACCTTTTTAAACTAAACTTTATTAACACTTTAATTTTATAAAATATATGGAAGGAATTTTAGACTTATTGAATAGTGATATGGGAAAAACCATCATAAGTGGTGTTTCTGGTTCTACAGGGACGGATCAAAACAAAACAAGCAGTGTATTAACAATGGCATTACCTGTTCTCATGAAAGCAATGGAGCGCAACGCTTCTACACCAGAAGGCGCGCAAGGTCTTATGGGAGCATTAAGCGGTAAGCACGATGGAAGTATCTTAGATAACTTAGGAAGCCTTTTTGGCGGTGGTGTTGATGATGAAGTTAAAACCGATGGAGATAAAATTCTTGGTCATGTATTAGGACAAAAACGCCAAGGTGTTGAGCAAGTAATAGGGCAAAAATCTGGTTTAGATTCAAGTTCTGTTGGTAACATTCTTAAAGTAGCAGCACCGATCTTAATGGGTGTTTTAGGCAAACAATCTCGTCAAAACAACGTAAGTTCCCAAAGCGACCTTACAGGTTTATTAGGTGGATTACTTGGTGGCAGCAACACTAGAAATGAGCAAAGTTTCTTAGAGAAGATTTTAGATGCTGATGGAGATGGTAGCGTTGTAGATGACGTTGCAGGAATGGTACTTGGTGGTGCTAAGAAAAAAGGTGGACTTGGTGGTCTTTTAAGTGGCTTATTCGGGAAATAAAATTCTGATATTATTATATAAAAAAAGCAGCTCATCTGAGCTGCTTTTTTAGTTTTCAATCGTAGGCGTTTACTCACTGATTATACCTCCTGACTCATTGCTTGTTTTTAGTGATATTATTTATAGTGTACTTTGTCTTTAACATCAATAATTATCAAATGACTAAAATTATTAATACCTTTAATCTCATGAAAAAGATCATTCCGTTTGTTGTCCTCATTACGTTAATTGCAAGTTGTAAATCCTACAACAACAATCCAACAATTAATAATGGTAACGATAGTGCTTTAGTAGAAAATGATACTGTTTCAATAAGTAGTGATGAAACTGACTACGAAATTATTATCATAGAGCCTGGATTTAATGCTTGGTTAGCAAGTACCGCCAGACCAAGAGGGTTTCATTCTCAAAGGTGGTTAGAAAACAGAAACGCTTTACTTGTACAAGCCTGGAACCAAAGAAACCTCCAACCATATAGTTACAGCCCTGATTTATATCAGGTAAGAATAGATTACGACACACGTACAGATTATGGTTATGAAGTTAATTACAAACTCTACAATTATTTTTTATATTTTCAGTTAAAATATAAACAACAATTAACCTCCATGATTCCTAGAATTTAGTGTAACTTTGCACCACTTTAAAGGTGCTATGAAGAAATTTAAAGAAAACTGGGAAATTCAACATAATTGGCAGTTAATATTTCCATTAATTGGTATTTTAAGTCTTGGTTATTCGTCATATAAATTAGCACTTATATACTTTGATAGTTTTGGCTATATCATTATTGCATCGGTTGCTCTTTTTGTTAGTCTATTGGTTTTAACTTTAAAACTATTTAAAATTCTAGATAAGCGTTGGGAACTCCAATACAGATGGGAAATGATAAGAGTATTTATTGTCTTTGCAGTTACAGGTTCTTCGTCATTGTATGTAGGGAGACCAATTATTAAACTTCTCGGAATTACTAAAGAAAACTTAAACCCTATCCTTTACTGGATATTATTTATTATAATTGGGCTTATTTTTTATCAAATTCTTTTAGTTACCTTTGGTTGGTTATTTGGTCAGTTTCAATTCTTTTGGGAATTTGAGAAAAAAATGTTGAGGAGATTTGGCTTAAAACGCTTTGTAGATTGAGTAAAAAAACTATCATAAAACCTACACTTAAAGGACTTGCTTTAGTATTAATACTTGCAGTATTATTACCTTCTGGTGTAAAACTTTCTCATATTTTTACGCATCACAAACACAAGGTTTGTGAAATCGATAGTAATGACCAAACACATTTCCACGAGTTAGATGTAGACTGTGAATTTTATAAGTTTAAGCTTAACACAAACTACTATTCAGGTTTATACGCTTTTGAAACTATCACTCAAAATAACTTAAGTAAGGTAAATACTTACTTTTATTTGTTCTTAAGAACGCATCAGCAAAACGCTTCATTTTTAAGAGGTCCACCTGCCCTAGCCTAAAACTTCAGTAAAGAAATACATTTAAGTTACCATTGCTCTTTATATAAATGGTAACATCAACTTACTATATTTTATGGTTATGAGGCTTCTGGCTTTGTTTATACTTTTAATTACATTTCTGGTTGGTCATTCTCAAGAGTGCGACTATACATTCTTAGGAGAGATCAAAGACTTTCACGACAATACTCCTATTGTCGATGCTACTGTATTTATACAAAATTTAAATAAGTATACCACTTCCGATGTATATGGTAAGTTTAAGATTGAAAAACTATGTAATGGACCTCTCAAATTAGTGATTTCCCATGTTGCTTGCGAAACTAAAACAGTTTCGTTTATGATTAATGGCGATCAATTTGAAACAATTACCTTAGAGCATCATACTCGCGAATTGGACGAAGTCGCAATTAAAACAGAAGCTATTAGACGAGAAACTAATGCAGCACAAGAGACAACCGTCGATTCTAAAACACTTAGAAGATACAGTAATTTGAGTATCGGTGATGCTTTGGAAGAAGTTCCTGGAGTTTCATCATTAAAAACAGGAAATTCTATTGTAAAGCCTGTTATTAACGGCCTTCATAGTAGTAGGATTTTAATAATGAACAATGGTGTGCGTCTTCAAGATCAAGAATGGGGCGTTGAACATGCGCCAAATATTGATATAAATTCTGCTAATCAGCTTACTGTAATTAAAGGTTCAGGTGCATTGGCTTACGGTGGCGATGCCGTAGGTGGCGTTGTAGTTGTAAAACCAAGTCGGGTTATAGTCAAAGATACACTTTACGGTAGAACAGTACTTGGTGGACAAACCAATGGGCGTGGCTATAATATCACGTCAAGTTTAAATAAGAACTATAGTTCAGGTTGGTTTGGGCACATCCAGAGTTCTTACAGACGAAGTGGAGATTTTCAAGCACCAGATTATAATTTATCCAACACGGGCTTAGAATCTTTTGGTGTTTCCACAAGATTTGGGAAAAAAACATTTGAGTCTGGTTTTGAAGTCTATTATAGTTTTCTAAACAACGAAATTGGTATCCTGAGAGCGGCACACATTGGTAATCTCTTAGATTTTGAACGTGCAATTAATGCTGGACAACCAATTAGAATAGAAGATTTTACTTACGATATTAATGTGCCTAAGCAAGATGTAAAGCATCATTTAGCAAAAGTTAATTATTACAAACGTTTTCAGAATTTTGGAAAGGTAAGCTTACAATACGATTACCAAAACAACAGACGCCAAGAGTTTGACGTTAGAGTTGGTGAGCGTCGAAATATACCTGCCGTAGATCTCATTTTGCAAACGCATAGTATTTTGGCCGATATCAATCTAGATTCCAACTTAGACAGAAAATACAACTTTGGAATTGTAGCACGATATCAAGATAATTTTGCTGATCCAGATACTGGTGTAAGACGCATCATTCCAGATTATGACAAATATGATTTTGGTGCTTACATTACAACAGAATGGCAGCTCAGTGATGATTTAATTGCCGATGCAGGAGTTCGTTATGATTTCAATAGAATTGATGCTAAAAAATTCTACTTAAGAAGTAACTGGGAAGATCGAGGCTACGATGAAGATTTTCAAAACCTTATAATTGAAGAATTTCCTACACAATTCTTAACCAACCCTATATTCAATTATCATAATTTTTCAGCGTCTATTGGTGGAAAGTATAGCATAAGTGATAATCATAAAGTCATGCTGAATTTTAGTCACGCCAGTCGACCACCAAATCCGTCAGAATTGTTTAGTGATGGATTACACCATGCATTAGCAAGGTTCGAAATTGGTGATCTTAGATTTAATCAAGAGATAGCGAATAGAATCTCGGCAAGCTATAACTACACCAATTCTAAGTTTAATTTCTTAGCAGAAGTATTTTACAACAGAATTGACGATTACATTTTCTTAAGACCAGATAACAGTGATTTAAGTAATCGCGGCTACTTTGCAGTTTGGATATACGAGCAGACCAATGCTGAACTTTTTGGTATAGACATTAATGCAACTTATGACATTACGCCTCAAATTCAGTACAATCACAAATCCTCATTTATAAAAGGTTACGATCTAAAAACAGACTTGCCTTTGATAGACATTCCGCCTTTTAGCACGACAAATCAAATACGATACTATAATGAAAAGTGGAACAATTTTTCAGCAAGTTTAAAATCTGAATGGGTTTTTGAACAAAATGAGTTTCCAGATTTTAACTACACAGTGACTAACCAACTCACTGAAGAAGAGTTTGAAATAGACATTAGCACACCACCACCAGCGTATCATTTATTACACTTTTATAGTGATGCCACATTTAATTTTAAAGGTAAAACATCCTTAAACGTCGCTTTTGGCATAAATAACATATTTAATAGTTCTTATAGGAATTATCTAAATGGCTTACGCTTTTTTGCAGATGACTTAGGACGAAATTTCACACTACAATTACAACTAAATTATTAATACTTATAAATGATGAACACAAACAATCAAAACTTTAAATTAATGATAACCAATTTTTTAAATTTTAATTTTATGAAAACTACTAAATTTTTACTAAGCGCAATTGTGTGCTTAACGCTTGTAACAACGTTTACGTCTTGTTCTGATGATGATGACAATCCACCACCAGTAAATCCTACAGAGTTATTTACCAATGTAACACTTACGTTTACACCTTCAAATAGTGCAAATGCCACTGTAGTGATGGAAGATATTCAGCCAAACGGTCAAGGCGGTGGCGGTGCTACATCTAATACTGTTTCAGGCGCTTTTGTATCTGGTGAGACTTATTCGTTATCATTGGCTGCAACAGATGCATCTGACCCTAATGATGTAGATGATTTATTAAACGATGACGTAATCCCAGAAGCTGATGAGCACTTCTTTGTGTATGGACTAAATGGTCTTAACTTTACTATGACTAGAGATGCTAATGATATTGTTGGGTTAGATAACAACAAAATCGGTGTTAATACTACATGGGTTGCAGGTGCTGCAAGTACAGGTAACTTAAGCATTACTTTAGTTCACGAAGCAACTGCCGTTGATGATAGCGCAAACAACAACCTTGGTTCAGCTACTGGTGGTGAGGAAGATTTTAACATCACTTTCACAGGTGTTACAATTAACTAATCCATAATTAAGTTATAATAAAAAAGCACTCAAATTGAGTGCTTTTTTTATGCTTTAGTAATTGTTTTTCCAGACTTTAAAACATAAGTGTATAACCACATTAACGAGAATGTTGGAACAATATCCATAAATGGCAGAGCTTCTTCTACAAAGGAGACAACAGCTGCGACTTTACCTTCTCTACCCTTATATAATCTTGTCATCAAATAGGCGGATAATGGTGCCCAGATAACATCCGAAAATTCGCCTATCCCAGGTATAAAAAATGACACAAAGCCCAAACCATCAAACAAAATACTCAATACCAGCAGCTTATATCTATTCATGTATTATTTTAGTATTAATTCAATGAATATTAAGCAATAAGTATTCCAAAATTTACACCGGTCATTTACAGTATCAATTCTATTAACATACCTTAAACCTTTTTAACGTTTAATTAAGAGGCTTGCATAATATCACAAGTTAGTTTTGTAAAATTATTTTTATAAAGCATAACCAGAATTTTAAGACTTGTTTTTCTATCTAGAAATGAGTCCTTAATACATTAAATCTAGATTATAAAGTTAAAGTGTAACAATCATGAAAAACGTTTATCTGTAAAAAACGAACCCGAGAATCATCAATCAACCATTATGAACATACGTTCTTTTTTCATTCTATTTACCCTTTGTTTTTTTAGCGTTGCACTTTCGCAAGAAAACACAGTCCTTACCAAAGACAAAAAAACACTCAACATTACCAGAGCATCTAAAAAACCAAAAATTGATGGTGTTTTAGACGACAAAATCTGGGAAAATGCAGAAATCGCCACAGATTTTATACAGTTTAGACCAGATATAGGAAATTCCCTCCCAAAAGAAAAGCGCACAGAAGTGAAAATGGCTTATGATGATAAAGCTATTTACGTAGCAGCATATCTCTATGATGATCCTGAGTTAATAATGAAACAGTTGGTGAATCGTGATAATTTTGGGCAAACCGATTTTTTTGCCGTTGTTATTAATCCAAACAACGATGCGCAAAACGATACCCAATTCTTTGTGTTTAGCTCTGGTCAACAAGCTGATGCAATAGCAAATCCTAGTATAGGTGAAGATTTTAGTTGGAATGCCGTTTGGCAAAGCGCTGTAAAAACACATGATGATGGCTGGAGTCTAGAAATAGAAATTCCATATAGAACTCTGCGCTTTGCTGAAGAAGAAAATCCAATTTGGGGCTTACAGTTTCACCGACAATTCAGACGAGATAGATCGCAATACACTTGGAATCCTTTAGACCCTACAAAAGGAAATATTGGGCTGTATCATGGTGAATTACATGGCCTTAGCGGTTTAAAACCTCCTACTCGACTCATTTTTTATCCATTTACGACAGGAATTCTGGATAGTTTTGATGGTACAACAGAAACCACCTTAAGGCTAGGTATGGATGTAAAGTATGGCATCACGGATAATTTTACCCTAGATGCTACCCTAATCCCTGATTTTAGTCAAGCAGGCTTTGATAATTTAGTGCTCAATCTAGGCCCTTTTGAACAAACCTTCGCCGAACAACGTCAATTTTTTACTGAGGGAGTCGATTTATTCTCCAAGGGTGGATTGTTTTTTTCGAGACGTGTAGGAAGTGCCCCAACAGGGGAATTGGATCTATCAGAAAATGAAGAAGCCGATGTACCAGATGAAGTGAAAGTGCTAAACGCAGTTAAAGTATCCGGACGAACAAAAGATGGTTGGGGGATTGGCATTTTTAATGCTATCACTGAAAAAACTTATGCTACAATAACCAAAAGAGAAGAAATTTTTGACGACAACAATGAGGTTATAGACACTTTGGTGACCAAGCGCCAGGAGCTCGTAGAGCCTTTTGCCAATTACAACATTCTTGTGGTTGATAAGCAATTTGCAGGTAATTCTGCTATCAGCCTTATCAATACAAATGTGATGCGTGAGGGTGATTTTAGGGACGGTAATGCCACAGCTCTGGTAGCCAATTTGGTTAATAAAAAAAATACCTATAGATTGGATAGCGAATTAAGAATGAGCAACGTTAACTATCAAAATCAACCAAGTGAAACGGGTTTTAGTAGTTTTTTGTTTGTAGGTAAAGTTGCGGGTAATTTTAGATACAGCTTCGATCATCGTTTTGCCGATACAAAATATGAAATCAATGACTTAGGACTCAACTTTAGAAATAATCGAAATGACTTTGGTATTGATTTTTCTTACCAAACGTTTGAGCCCACAGGGAAATTGAATAGTTATAGATTCAACTTTTTCAGTAATTATAGACGCCTCGTAAAGCCAGATACATTCTCTAATTTTAACTTTGGTGGCGGCTACCGAGCCTTTACCAAAAAGCTTGACGCTTATGGCTTTCGGTTATTTATAGAACCAGGCAAACAATATGACTTTTTTGAATCTCGAGATGGTCGACCATTCATTTTTGAAAACTTCGTGAGTACTGGAGGTTGGATCTCTACGAATTATAATCGCGTTTTTGCCATAGATGCCAGAGCCAATATTGGGACACTTTTTGAAGGTGGGCGTGATTTGTTTACCTACGATTTCAATATTGAACCTAGAGTAAGAGTATCCGATAAACTCTTATTAATATATGGTCTCTCCTTTGATTACACCAATGGTGATCGTGGGTATGCTACAGAAGTCGATGATCAACCTATCTTAGGTGAACGCAATCGACAAATCGTGACCAATACCATTTCTGGTAGTTATACCTTTAACCCATTTCACACACTCGGATTGACCTTTAGACATTATTGGGATACGGTAAAATATGACTATGAATTGTTTACCTTGTTAGATAATGGTCGACTTACAACGGATTCTGGTTTTAATCTCGATAATCTAGGTGAAGACCCAAATATTAACTTTAGCACTTGGAATGTAGATTTAAGCTATTCTTGGCAGTTTGCACCTGGCAGTTTTTTAACGGCGCTTTATAGAAATCAAATCTTTAATTTTGATGAAAATTCAGAGTATGGGTTTTCTGAGAGCTTGGATTTATTGTTCCGTCAACCTATGCAAAACATTTTCTCCTTACGTCTTCAGTATTTCCTAGATTTTAACAACGTGAAATCAATTTTTAAAAAGAAAAACAAAAAACAAGACGGACAAGCCAATATACACAACGCTTCAAGACCTTTTCACACCTTGCCATAATAATAGTGCAATAATAACATTAAAATAGTATTTTCGCTCTTGTATGATAAAAGCTACCAACATCCATAAATCGTATAAAGATTTACACGTTTTAAAAGGCGTAGATATAGACATTGCAGAAAGCGAAATTATTTCTATTGTTGGTGCATCAGGTGCTGGTAAAACCACTTTGTTACAGATTTTAGGTACGCTAGATAAACCAGATTATAAAAGTGATACCACACTGGAAATCAACGGAAAATCCATTACAGCATTAAGCGATAAAGCTCTAGCTAAATTTAGAAATAAGTATATTGGTTTTATTTTTCAGTTTCATCAGTTATTACCAGAGTTTACAGCTTTAGAAAACGTCTGTATTCCTGCATTTATTAATAATACACCAAAAGCCGAAGCCGAAAAACGTGCTATAGAATTGCTAGATTATTTAGGTTTAAAAGATAGAATACAACATAAACCTAATAGCATGTCTGGTGGTGAGCAGCAACGTGTTGCTGTTGCCAGAGCATTGATTAATCAACCAAAAATTATTTTTGCTGACGAGCCTTCTGGTAATTTAGATAGCGAATCTGCAGAACAACTTCATCAACTATTTTTTAAGTTAAGAGACGAATTTAAGCAAACCTTTGTCATCGTTACCCACAACCAAGACTTAGCTAATATGGCTGATAGAAAATTAACAATGGTTGATGGAAAGATTGTAAACTAAGACCGTTATTCTGTTTTGTTAGTTTCCTTGTATCCTAAAATTGCCTGTGTAGCATATAATTCACCCAGTGCTTGTGCAAAAGCTGTAGTCATTCTTTCATCCCAATTCTTAACATCATTTTCAAAAGATTGTTGTAATTGAGCATTGTTAATTGGCATGCCTAAATAATAGGTTCTACCTGAAACTTCTGATGTAGCAATTATTAAAATGCCTGCTAATTTGTCTTCCTCAGTTCTAACAAGTGCATTAAAGCTAAACGAATAATCACTTCTGGTTACAGTATTAATAAGATCTACTTTGTAACCACTCTTCATGTCGAGACCAGAAGATATCTGCATTTCGTAGCCTCTAATCATATAGTTATATTCTTCTAATGTGGTTCCGTTGATTTCTGAGGTTTGGGAAAAAGTTAAATTAAGGGTGAAGATAATCGCAAAAAGCGGAAGTATTCTTTTCATTGTATAAGTAGGTTAAAAGTTAGGGTTAGCCAAATATATTAATTTTTACCAAACTTTTGTTTAGCGAAAATTATATTATAGTGATGCTTGTCGTTAAAATATGTTTCCATTTTAATGAACTATATTGATTGATACTGAAACAAATTCAGCACAAGTAAGCGAAGTTCGCTTTTTTAACCTAAAATATTAATACCTGACCTTACGTATTTTTAAATAAAATGATAAAATTATACGCAACCATTTTATACTTTTAGCATCCTTAATTAAACATTTTTTATGCGCAAACTACTTTTACTAGTGTGTTTTTGCACTCTCTGTTCGTGTGCTACGATACTGAATGGCAAAAAAGATAAAGTTTACATACATGCGCCTAAAAACACCAAAGTAAAATTTAAGGGTGAAGACTTTTTGGTAAAAGAAGATCATGTTGCTATTTTTCCACTACGCTCAAAAGACACTTTAAAGTTTAAACTTTCTAACGATAGCATTTCAACAGAATTTGCTTTTCCTAAAAAAACTTCGGGTACATTTTTTTTAAACTTTTTATCACCATATTATGTTGGCTTTCTAGTAGATTTCACCAACCACAAACGGTTTTCTTACAAGAGAAATATACTATTTGAAATCGATAGTACAGAGAAAAAATTTTTTAGCCCTAATAGTGAGCCTATTCACTTTAAAAGAAATGATATTTTTATTTACACCACACCTCTAAAAGCTATAGATATTTTTTCACAACCTATGCTCACCATAGGCGCAGAATATTTTGCAACTAATAATATAAGTGTTAGTGCAGAATATGGCACAGTTTTTACAGAGAGGCTTGGAAGTGGCAGAAATCCTAAATTAAGGCTTGTTGAAGACAAAGGAAAAGCCTTTAGGTTTGAGCTTAAATATTACAATTTACTTAGTATATCTAATAATCCTAGAGTTAATGAATATATTGGTATAGAATCGCGTTTTATCCGTTACCAATTTAATGAAGACATCAGTTATATTAGAGAACTCGAAGAAATCACCTTTTCTATTGACGAAACATTAGTAGTACACAAATCGGTAAACGTATTTAATATAAAATACGGTTTAAACTATCCTATTGGTAAAAATTACTTTATTGATTTATACTCTGGCTTTGGAATAAGGCTATTTAATATCAAAAACCCAGGCAGAAACTACAATCCAGAAACAGACACACTAAATGACGATCGCTGGCATTTCGATTACAGAAGACGTAATGTTGAAGGTCTAAATAACAACAATCACTTTAATTTTACCTTGGGTTTTAAGTTTGGGTATAAGTTTTAGAAGAGTTTTGATTGTGCTTATCGGTTAATGTAAAATGCTTTTCAATGCATTTTTACATATTGTTTTAATATCATTTTAGTGTTTTAAGTTATCAAGCTCATCTTTAAAAAAAGTTTCAAATTCACTTTTAATAGTTACCCGGTTTTGCTTGATTAAATCACAGATTAAGTCTTTAATTGTTAATACACTAGTATCGATTTTTGGTTTTTTATTTAAATGAAATAAAGAATACAAACTCAATTTCTTACTCTCACTAACTGGCTGAGGAAGCTGGTTTTTTATTGCTTTATAAATTTTAAGTCTGTCTGTTTGGTTAAATTTTTTTTCTAAAAATGACTCACTGAATAATTCCTTTTCAAATAGATTTTGCATTTTAAGTGAATCTATGATTCTTGATTTGAAAAATATGAATGCAATATCATTACGTAAGATTACATTCTTATGAATAAGCTCTAACATTTTGTTATCTAAAGGAAAACTAAAGCTGTGTTTTTTTTCTAATTCATCAAGGTTTTCTGGATAAATTCTCATCTATTATAATCTTCTTAGTATATTATTTTAAATGCATTACAACGTTTAGAATATGAATCTGTTTTAATGATTTATATTCTCCGTAAACTAAGATCGCTATTTAAATCAACAAGTCAATACATAACCCTACGTATTTTTCAAACAAAAGCTCTAATAAATTAAAAATTTGCTAACTGATTATAAATCTTATATTTGTTGGTATAACATTAATAAAAAACAAAATGAAAAAAGTACTAGTAGTCCTATTGTTATGCGTTGGCACCTTGGCCTTTTCGCAAGAGACAGCCTTATTACGACTAAATTATGAAAAAGGTGATACCTATGAGGTAAAAACGGTAATGAAGCAAAGCATGGGTGAATTTATGAAAATGGATATGACCATGTCTATGGATCTTAACGTTACAGATACCAAAGACAATGCTATAATATCTGAGGCAACTTTTAGCCATGTAAAAATGGATATGGAATCTATGGGACAAAAAATGGATTACGATTCTAATACAGAAGAGTCTGAGTTGAGCCCATTTGGTAAAGGTATGCATGTTGAGATGAAAAAGTTACTAGAAACCGTTGTAACTATAGAAAATGATAAATTAGGTAATGTTACCAAAACAGATATAAAATCTGGTATAGCTGATATAAGCTCTTTTAAGGACAACATGAGTGGTATGATTTTCCCTGAAGAAGCTGTTGAGGTTGGTTACAAATGGAACGAGACTAAAGAACAAGAAGGTATGAATATAGAAACCACTTACGAAGTAGCTTCTATAACTGATGATACCGTAGAACTAAAAGTAACAGGAAACGTTTCTGGTGCAGCTAAAGGAACTTTAGAAGGCAGTAGTAGTGTTGATAGGGCTACTGGTAATGTTATAAAATCAGAGGTTAACATGTCTGTAACTGCTGAAGGGCAAGCTATTGAAACTAGTGTAGTAATGACCTCTACAAAAAAATAAATTTAAAACTTATTTATACAAAAAGCCCAGAATACTCTGGGCTTTTTTATTTGTGCAAAAGCTGAGATAAAACCACAATTTTAGTAGCAATACACTTACAAAAACTGTAATTTTGTAAAGCGTTAAAAAACATACATTATCATGACATACAGAATAGAAAAAGACACCATGGGTGAAGTTAAAGTGCCTGCTGATAAACTTTGGGGAGCACAAACCGAGCGATCTCGTAATAACTTTAAAATTGGTGCACCAGCTTCTATGCCTTTAGAAGTGGTTTATGGTTTTGCATATCTTAAAAAGGCTGCGGCTTATGCTAACTGCGATTTAGGCGTTTTAGACAAAAGTAAACGCGACCTTATTGCGCAGGTTTGTGATGAGATTTTAGAAGGCAAACACAACGACCAGTTTCCATTAGTAATTTGGCAAACAGGTTCTGGCACACAAAGCAACATGAATGTCAATGAAGTGATTGCGAACAGAGCACACCAAATAGCTGGTAACGTTATTGGCGAAGGTGATAAAACTATACAACCAAACGATGATGTTAACAAATCGCAATCATCAAACGACACATTCCCTACTGGTATGCATATTGCTGCTTATAAAAAAGTGGTAGAAACAACAATTCCTGGTGTTATACAATTAAGAAATACATTACACAACAAAGCCATTGCTTTTAAAGATGTGGTAAAAATTGGTCGTACGCATCTCATGGATGCGACTCCATTAACTTTGGGTCAGGAATTTTCTGGTTATGTTTCTCAACTAGACCATGGTTTAAAAGCGTTAGAAAACACTTTAGCACACTTAAGTGAGCTAGCTCTAGGTGGAACTGCAGTTGGTACAGGACTTAATACACCAGAAGGTTATGATGTTTTAGTTGCTAAATACATTGCAGAGTTTACAAACCTTCCTTTTGTAACTGCAGAAAATAAATTTGAAGCCCTAGCTGCTCATGATGCCATTGTAGAAACGCATGGTGCATTAAAACAATTAGCAGTATCACTAAATAAAATAGCAAATGATATTAGAATGATGGCTTCTGGTCCTCGCTCTGGTATTGGTGAGATTATCATTCCTGCCAATGAACCAGGCAGCTCTATTATGCCAGGAAAAGTAAACCCAACACAGTGTGAGGCCTTAACAATGGTTTGCGCACAAGTTATGGGTAATGATGTTGCGGTAACTGTTGGCGGTACCCAAGGCCATTACGAGCTTAATGTATTTAAACCAATGATGGCTGCTAATATTTTACAATCTGCTCAATTAATTGGTGATGCTTGTGTAAGTTTTGAAGAAAATTGTGCTAGTGGTATTGAACCAAACCATGCAGTAATTAAAGAATTGCTTAATAACTCTTTAATGTTAGTAACAGCATTAAATACCAAGATTGGTTACTACAAAGCGGCTGAAATAGCTAATACAGCTCATAAAAATGGTACAACACTTAGAGAAGAAGCAATTAACTTAGGCTACGTATCAGCAGAAGACTATGACGAATGGGTAAAACCAGAAGATATGGTTGGCAGCTTAAAGTAAAAATATACCTATATTAAGATGGTGCCAATTTGAATTGGATTTTAATTGTTCTCAAAATCCGATTCGAGTTGGCATTTTTTTTGACTAAAATGACTGATTTTTATTTTTTTGAATATCAATTAAATAAAACATTAATTTTAATAAAATTCTTACATTTGCTTTCAATAATTACAATTAATCCAATGAAAAAAACTCTACTTACAATTTTCCCTTTTTTAATACTTGCGTATTCTGCTGAAGCGCAGACTTTATGGAATTCTATTCAAAATATAGATCCAAACACTGGCAATGATCCATATGTTATTGCTTCTGGTGATTTAGATGGAGATACAGATATAGACCTCGCCATTGGTACTTATAATTTTTCGACTGATGTTGTTAAATGGTATCAAAACGATGGTAGTGGAAACTTTACAATAATGCCTACAGTTTCAGATGTGGGTACATTAAGTGGTATTGGAGGAATCATTATTGCAGATTACGATGGTATAAATGGAAATGATATTGTCGTAAGCTCGTATTCTAATGACACTGTAATATTTTATGCCAATAATGGTGCTGGTGGATTTGATACAGGTGTAGCAGTATCTACGACTGCAGATGGTGCAGGACAACTCACTGCTGTAGATATTAATAATGATGGTAACTTAGACATTTCTATTGCAGAATATGATGGTGGCATTGCTTCTTGGTTACCTGGTAATGGTGATGGTACTTTTGGTGCTAAACAAACCATAGTTGCAGCAAATCTACCTGGGAACGTTAGTTTTAATGATTTTGATGGTGATGGTGACCAAGATGCCTTAATAGGCTACGTAGATGGTACTACTTCCGGAACCATAGAAATATACTATAACCAGTATGTAGAAAGCGGAACAATGACGGTCTCCTGGATAAAAGATACAGTAACCGTTAATAGTGGTAATCCATTTTTATTTGTTGCTGCCTTCGCAGATGTAAATGACGATGGTACCTTAGACATTATTAAATCTGACAATGTTAGTGGTGATGTAGCGTGGTACAGTAAGACCAAAAATGGACCTTCTATAGAGACTATAATTTCGGATGATTCAATTATTGACAGGCCAGCAGTTGTTGCTGTGGCAGACTTAGATAACGACACATATAATGATGTTATTTTAACCGATGGTGGTTCTGCAAATGATGCTATCATCTGGTTTGAAAGTACAGATGTTGGTACGTTTAATCCTGAAGCTCTAATCAACGATAACAACTATCAACATTATGGAATAACTATTGCAGATCTTGATGGTGATGGTGATAAAGATATTGCTACGATTGGCTATTTTAGTAACACTGTAGATTGGTACGAAAACATTCTTGAAACTTTAACCATTGGTGAAAACATCTCTGCAAAATTTTCTTTTTTCCCTAACCCAACAAAAGATAATTTATATTTTGAAGGTTTAGAAGACGAAACAATTAATATTTCAATTACAGACGTTTCAGGAAAAACTGTACTTTCTAAATCACAAAACTCTAATCATACTTTAGATGTTTCTAATTTAGCAGATGGTATTTATATGATAACCATCAACGGAAAATTTACTTCAAAGTTCATTAAAGAATAGAAATCTAAAATATTTCAATTTTAAAACGCTGATACATGTTATCAGCGTTTTTTTTTATCAAAAAAAATAGGCAACTTTACAAAAAACCAACTTATGTCCATTCTTATAAAAAACATAAAACAGCTTGTACAAGTTCATGATTATAATGTAATGATTGTTAAAGGTGAAGACATGAAAACGCTTCCTGTCTTAGAGAATGCTTACCTCTACATAGAACACGATACCATTATAGAATATGGTGAAATGGAATATTGTGAAGGTATTGAAGCTGAAACCATTATTGACGCGACAGGAAAAATTGTTTTGCCTTCGTGGTGCGACTCGCACACGCATATTGTTTATGCTGGCAATAGAACATCAGAATTTGTTGATCGTATTAATGGACTGAGTTATGAAGACATTGCCAATCGTGGTGGTGGTATTTTAAACTCTGCAAAATTACTTCAAGACACCTCTGAAGATGACTTATACGAACAATCTATTAATCGTCTTGAAGAGCTTATAAGAATGGGAACCTGCGCTTTTGAAATTAAGACAGGTTATGGTTTAACAGTTGAAGCTGAATTAAAAATGCTTCGTGTTATAAAACGTATTAAACAAGAAAGTCTTGCTAAAATTACTCCCACGCTTTTGGCAGCGCATGCTATTCCTTCAGGATATAAAACCAAAAAGGACGAATATGTTAAGCTTATTACTGAAAAATTGATTCCAGAAGCATCAAAATTAAACATAAGCCATTACATTGATGTCTTTTGCGAGAAAGGATATTTTGATCTGGATGATACAGAAGCTATTCTTAAAGCTGCGGCAAAACATAATATGCGACCAAAAATTCATGTCAACCAATTTAATATACTTGGTGGTGTTGGTCTTGGTGTAAAATACAATGCTCTATCTGTAGATCATCTTGAAGAATTGAATGATGATGACTTAAAAGCTTTAAAGAAGTCTGAGACCATGCCAGTAGCATTACCTGGTTGTTCTTATTTTTTGAGCATTCCTTATACTCCTGCTCGACAAATTATTGATGCAGGTTTGCCTTTAGCTATTGCAACGGATTATAATCCTGGCTCTGCACCTAGCGGAAACATGAATTTTATTGTAAGTGCAGCTTGTGTAAAAATGAAAATGACTCCTGAGGAAGCTATAAATGCTGCAACTATCAATGGTGCTTATGCTATGGGAATAAGCAATATGTATGGTAGTATTACCAGAGGAAAAAAAGCAAATCTAATTATTACAAAACCATTAAGCGACTATAGCGAAATACCATACGCTTTTGCTCACGATCCTGTTGAGCAAGTCATTATTAATGGGCAATTAAAGGAAATAAAAAATCCGGAAGAAAACTTCCGGATTTAACTATCAATCAATCTTTGAAATCTTACTTCAAAGTAAACTCAGAAGTCGAAATCAATTCTTTATCGTTAAAAACGTTTACTTGGTAACGTCCTTTCTCAAAATCTGTATCATCAGACTGTGCTATATATTCACAGATATTAAGGTTTCTGTTTTCGTAATTGAAGCGGCTTATTAAACTGTAATTCAATACCTGGTCTTCAAATTGTACTTGGTCATTAGTTCCTAAAACATTGTTTTTAGGGTCAATAACTTGCACGTATAACTCTTTGTCACCTGCTTCTGTTAAAGTGTTTTTTGCAACTGTAAAACAGATTTTAATTTTATCGCTTCGCCCTGCTCTTTCAGTAGGTATTTGTCTTCCGCTACGTCTTTCAATAACTCCCATACCTTTTAAACCAACTGTCTGTAAAGCAGCTGCATCTTCTACTACATTTGCTAATTCTGTATTTTGTACTAATAAAGAATCAGTAAAAACCGTGCGCTCAGCTAATTGTACTTGTGTACTATCTAATGATGTTGCTAAATATTCGTTTTCTACTTTTAAACGGTCATTTTCAACCAATAACTCATCCATTTCTTCCTGTAGTGCTAAAAATTTCTTTTTGTATCTCCATAAAGAGTTAACACTGTTTTGAGATACTTTTAAAGAATCCATTAAGCCTTGTATACGATCTCTTGCCTCAATTAAATTCTGATCTTTAACTTCACTAGCCGCAATAGCTTCGTCATATTGACTTCTTATATTGCTGTAATCATTCATTAACTGTTCCTTCTCACTAATGTAAGTTTTTTCCTCTTCCTTTTTTTCTGTATATAGTTTAGAAGCGTAAAATGCAGTTCCTAAAAATAATACCAATAGAATACCTAATCCTACTTTAAGACCGATGCTTGTTTTTTGTGAACCTTCCATAAAATTTGTGTTTAAGTAATTTGTTAATTCTTGTCTTTTTAATCTAATTTAAGGGTTAAATTTTTTAAATAAAGCTGTACTTTTATTTCAATCTTTAATTAAACATCCAAATGCATAATCTCGTATTATTTACTTCAAAAGATCGCGATATACTTTTAAAGCTTCGTAAAGGAGAATCAAAATTTGGAGAACATATTCAGTTAATATCTAACCTCACTAACATATACGATGACATTGTCGATTTAGATGTTGACTATGTTATTTTTGGTGTTTCTGAAGATATTGGTGTTTATGCAAATCACGGACAAACAGGCACTTACACAGCGTGGCAAGCTGTAATAAAAGTTTTGTTAAATATTCAAAATAACAGCTTTACAAACCCTAAACGTGTTTTGATTTTAGGTCATCTTGATTATGGTGAAGCAAGAAACATGGTGAAAGAAAAACCATCAAAAAAGAATATTGCTAAAGCTAGAGATTTTGTTGAAGAGATTGATAAAGATGTGACATATTTAGTTTCTACAATTATAAAAGCAGGAAAGACACCAATAATAATAGGTGGTGGACACAACAATGCTTACGGAAATATTAAAGGATTATCATTAGCTAAAAACGAAAGCATAAATGTTATCAACTTTGATGCACATACAGATTTTAGAGCAGAAGAAGGACGACATAGCGGAAATGGGTTCAGTTATGCCTATGCAGAAGGATTCTTAAAAAACTACTTCATTTTTGGTTTGCATGAAAATTACACGTCTGACAAGCTTTTTAAAACACTTAAAAAAGTTAAAACGATTAAATATAACACATACGAGGCATTAGAAGTTAGAAACGAGTTAGACTTTAATGCTGAGTTAGAAAAAGGTCTAAATCACATCGCTTCTAAACCTTTTGGTATTGAAATAGATTGTGATGCCATAGAAAATATTCCTAGTAGCGCTGTTACTCCAAGCGGATTTAGTACCAAACAAGCTAGACAATTTATAAACTATTTTGCAAAGCATGACAACGCAAGTTATTTACATATTTGTGAAGCTACGCCAACCAAAAAAACTGAAACTAAAGTAGGGAAACTCATTTCGTATTTAATTACTGATTTTATTAGAGCTAATGGACGTTAAAATTGTAGATTATAATTCACACCACGCAAATCACTTTTATGACCTTAATATTGAATGGTTAAAAACCTTTTTTTATGTAGAGCCTTTTGATGAAGAAGTCCTTAGTAAACCAGAACAATATATTATTAACAAGGGTGGTTACATTTTCTTTGCTTTAAAAGACGAAACTGTTGTTGGCACTGTAGCATTGATGCCAACAGATGAATCTAATGTTTTAGAATTGACAAAAATGGCAGTGCTACCAGAAATGCGTGGCTATAAAATAGGGCAAAGACTTTTGCAACATTGTATCGATTTTGCCAAACAGCAAAACCTAAAAGCACTACTACTCTACTCTAACACCAAGTTAGAAAATGCCATTTACCTTTATAGAAAATACGGATTTAAAGAACTAAAATTAGAATCTAATAGCCCTTATGCACGTTCGGATATAAAGATGTTATTAGAATTTTAAAGTTTAAAATGCGATTTCAAATAATCGAATGCACCACTAATGTTTCCAAAAATATGTTCTTCTGAAATTAAATCTGGCACTATGTCTATAGAGACTAATTTATCTTTTGGCTGCTCTTGGATAGCGGTTAATAAGACCTGTACACCTCTTTGTTCTAAATCCAAAACGGCATTTTCCAAAGCATACAGCCCAGACTGATCTATGTATGGTACACGATCCATACGTATAATTAATGCTTTTATTTCCTCTGGTATTTTCTTTATTTCATCTTGAAAATGCGATGTAAATCCAAAAAACAAAGGGCCATAAAGATGCTTTATATAAACTTTGTCTTTGTATTCTTCATAGAATTCAACTTCGTCTTGCCAAGGTTTTTCACCATCAAAACCAGCAATGGTACCAACTTCCATACCTTCTTCGCTAATGTCACCTGCTCGTTTCATAAACAACAAACAAGCTAAAAGCAGTCCCATACCTACAGCTTGTATAAGGCTTCCAAATGTGGTTACTAATAGCACCACAACGAGAACAAACGCATCTGCACGAGGCACCACTAACAAGTGCTTTAAACCTTTAACATCAATAATCTTAAAGGCTATCGGAATTAACAAACCTGCTAGAACAGACAGTGGTATATAAGCTGCCAGCTTACCCAAACCTAATAACACAGCTAATAAAAACAAGCCATGTATTGCGCCAGAAACTCTCGTGCGTCCACCAGAATTGATATTAATTACTGTACCTTTTGTTGCGCCTGCGCCTGGAATTCCACCAAAAATTGCTGCAATAGAGTTTCCTATTCCTTGACCAATTAATTCTCTATTACTATTATGTTTGGTTTTGGTCATATTATCTGCAATTACTGAAGTTAATAAAGAGTCAATAGATCCTAAAACAGCCAATACCGTAGCATATTCACCTATGAGGATATAAGTGCTTGAATCTACAGAAAAAATACCATCTAATTTTAGCGAAGGTAAACCTGATGGTATGTCGCCTATGATTGGAACATTCCAATTTAAGAAATAGCTTGCAACAGATGCTAAAACTAATGCTACTAAAGCACTCGGAATAGCCTTGGTTATATAGGGAAATACCAAATAAACAACGACCGTAAATATACCTAAAGTCATAGCTTGCCAATTAAACTCTGACAATAATCGTGGTAAATCTTGCATCACCAACCAAGTTGATTTTTCTGAATCTAAGCCTACAAATGGGAAGATTTGAAGAATGATAATGATAAGCCCTACACCACTCATAAATCCAGAAACAACAGGGTACGGAAAGTACTTTACATAACCTGCAATATTAATGAGACCAAATACAATTTGAAGAATGCCACCCAATAAAAATGTCAATATTACTATTGGCATGGCAGCTTCAAGACTTCCTGTGATTTCAATAGTTGCTGCAACCAATGCAGCAGATACAACAGTCATTGGTCCTGTTGGTCCACTGGCTTGTGTTGCTGTACCACCAAAAATGGCAGCAAAAATTCCAACAGCAATAGCACCATAAAGGCCTGCAATGGCGCCTAAACCAGATTGCACACCAAATGCCAAGGCTAATGGCAAGGCTACAACACCAGCAACTAAGCCACCTGTTAAATCTCCTTTTAAATTTTTAAAATCGTAGAATTTTGAACTCATAGGTTTATTTTATCTGTGAAATTTTTTTAATTATCTAAGGCCTTCAAAGAATCAATCTGACGTTGTAAAGCATCTATCATTTCAGAATTTTCATTAACCTGCGGAATGGTTTTTAGAGAGTCTATCTGCATTTGCATTAAATCTTCATCTTTTGGTTGTTCTTTATAATAATAGCCAATACCTTCGCTAGATCTCCAGGCTTCATTCAACTGATTATAAACGGTTTCGTCCCAAGTGCTTGGATGCTTTACATCAATCCAAATCACATCACGATATTCGCTATCTATCAATACTAAATCTGGTGTTGCAGAACCATCAAATTGCTGTGAGTTTGTATCACTTATGGATGAAATTGTTCCTAAAAAGAACATGCGTTTTCTACCTGCAATATCTTTTATATATGGTCTAAATTCAACTGGTGTACTCGCATTCCAATCGTATTCTTTGCGCGATTCTTTTACCTTTAATGGCATTGCAGAAACGCCTGCATACCCTTGCTTTTTTGTGGCGTGATCGTAATAATACAATTTGTCCGTACCATCTGCTGGCACAAACACACTATAGCTTAAACTGGTGCGCTCTTCACCTACTGGTTCTAAACCAAACCAATGGTATAAGCCACTGTAAGCATCTGAGTTACTTCCAGCAAAATCAAAATCTGTGACATAAGGTTGCTGATTCTGATCTTTTGGCATTAGTGGAATTTTAACTGCAGTTTCCATATTCCAAGGTAATGGATCGCTAAAGCCTCCTAAAAACTTTAAAGACTCAGCTTGTAACTGCGATACACTTTCTGCTAAAGTATTTTGCTTTTGTAAAAACTTGTAATTTTTTATTTCGTTCGGACTCACAAATGTACCTTTACCAATGGCTACACGCTCTAGATAATCGTTAAAATCGTGCTCACCACTTTCTATAATCATTACACCACCAAAGGTTGGATATGGAAAGAAGAAGCCTTTCCACTTTATTAAACTGACTACTTGCACCCAAGCACCTTCATCATTTTTCATATAAAACGTATCGCTTGGTTCATAGTTGAATAACATCCAAGGGTTAAAACGCTGTACAACCGCATTGTAAGTGTTTCTACTAAATTTTAAAGATTCACCTATTGAAAAGGTAACATCAATTCTATTTTCGTTAGAAAACCTTGGAAAAGGTGTTGTGCTGCTTACAGAAAAAACCTCTTCCGTATTATCGCTAATGCGTTGCATAATGTACTTTTCACTAGGTTGAATGGCCATGGTCCATTTATTCTCTGTACCAATTCTTACCAAGTGTGGTAGTGAAACATCTTTGGTTTCACCAACACTTTCGTTAGCCATTGAGAATATGTTTCGCAATGGTTGAATACGTTCGTTTTGTGTTAATGGCAACTCATCAATTTCAACTTTATTAAGACTGTTGAATACATTGTACGTCTTCATGTAATCGTACAAACCTTGATTCCAGCCTAAGAAATAAAGTAACCCAAAAAACAGAATTAATACACCTAAGATTCCTAATCGACCACCAGAGCTTGCTGTTTTTCTGAACTTTCTTAATCCCAAAATCAAGATGATGACACTCAGTAGAATTACAAAAATATACTTTCTAAAGAATAGTAAAGCGGGTTGGTAATCGTCTCTAAAAAAGAACAATAAAATTAAAAGTAATACCCCTAAAAATATAGTAATTCGCTTTTGTTTTGAGCCTTTATTCCAATAGCTTTTTATCATGATACGTTTTTGTTATTCTGAACTTGTTTCAGAATCTTTTTGTTTCTTAGTTAATCTTCTTAATAATGAGATCCTGAAACAAGTTCAGGATGACATCCTTTTTTACATAAGACCCTTATCCTTCAGTCGGTCACGTGCAGATTTTTGTTCTGCTTTAGGCTCAGGTGCTTTTGCAATTTCTTTTTTTGCCTCTTCTACTGCTTTATTATCCTTGTTTTTTAAATCTTCAATAAGATCTTTGCCTTTTTCCATCGCATCATCTACAAAATCACTTAAAGAATCACTTTTTTCTTCAACAACCTCAGTGGTTTTAATTACAAAATTAGCAAGGTACGTTCCTATTAAGGTTCCTGTTGCGAATGTTGCAAAACCAGATAATGCAAAGTAATTTGAAAAGATTTCGATTGGTGTTAAAAACTGTAATAACAATCCTACCACTAACATCGTAATGACTACAAATAGTAATCTTGGAATAAACGGTTGCTTATAAATAAATCCTTTTGGATTATCTGCACTCATTTGTAACTCTTTGCTGTTCATTATTTTATTAATAAAACGATACGCACCATTTCCATTAGACTCTCGCCAATACAGAAAAATGCCAAATAAAATGGCTGAAACGAAAATGATGATGTCTATTCCTAATCCCATGATGTTTTATTTATTGTTTCTATAAAATTAGTCTAAAAAACTTAGATATTGTTACTAATCGTCTCAATCACCCAATCCTGAAAGGATGCATCCCAGGCTTCATAATTCTTATAAAACTGCTCTTTATCATACCAATACAAAAATAAAACATCCTTTGGCGAAATATTTACTAATAACTTATGTATTAAATCGCGATGCTCTGCTGATAATGACGAATGTGGCTGATGCAATGCAAAATACATAGACTGATCTACCATATCTTCAATTTTATAAGCGTTACTTCTTTCTAATTTTTCTAAATACAATTCTACTCCCATTACTTGTTTTCGAGCTGAAATATCAATTTTATTCAAATAGCTTTTAAAAAGTGCTTTACTATCTAAGATCTCTTTTATAGAGTGCTCAGTTTCTTTTAACTTGCTAAATAATTCAAACTTTTTAATACGATCGTAATTAGGTGTTTTTACCATGTATTCTAAATCGCACTCAATGATGATATGGCTTTTCAGTTTGTCGACCAATTCTGGCTGGTTGATATGATAAATCAACACATCGTGAACCGTATCCTTTATGGCTTCTTTATAAGAATCTTCATTTTCGAAAACCAAAATGGTTTGAATAAAATCTCGTAACAAGTACACACCTCCAAAGGCACGTGTATAAAACGAACCTGTGGTATAATGTAATGTATGAAGGTTTAAATCTCTATTACGTAGATCTCCATAAGTCTTTGCAGATTCGAGTAATTCGTTATGAATATCTTCATCAATAAAGTTATTACCTGTTCTAAACTTGTCAACTAGTCGAAGTTGTTCTTTTTGTCGCTCTTCTAGGTTATCTATAAGTCTAAAACTAATGCTTACATCGTCGTATTTTAAAATGTCTAAAGGCTCATAAAACACATCAATATCCTGATCAAAATCAATACAAATTGCCGAATCTCTGGTAATATCGTTTATTTTACTTCCATGTGTTCTAAAGATATGTTGCATCATATCTCTGTCGAAAGAATGAAACGGCAAATACACTGGTTTTCCTTTTTGTAAAGGTGAAATAATGATACCATGTGGATTGGCATCTCCATGGTTTAGGTAATGTACATCCTTCTTTTCTTCTGCTACTTCTGGACTCCAGCCAACACCATCTATAGAAAAGGAAGTAAGCTTGGTTTCTTTAAAACCAAGTGTTTTTAAACATTTATTGTAGCGCTCTACCAGTTTACCGCTTACTGGTATAAGTTCGCTTCTGTATAGGTTTGCTTGTTTTAGTTTGTTCATTATATTGCCGACTTTCGACCATGCTCAAGATAAACTTCAGCACTAATTTTTCTTTTTTTAGATTCCTGCCTAAACAGGAATTAGATTTTTTATCTGAGCATGCTGCAATAGCATGATAGTTTTTGCATCTATAATGTCTCCATTTGCCATCATTTCTAAGGCTTTTGCCAATGGGATTTCTAGAACTTCTATGTCTTCATTAAGACTTTCTAAACCACCACCTTCATTGATTTTCATTTCATCTGTATATTCTCCAACAAAACACGAAAATCGTTCTGTACTACCGCCTGGTGTCGCAAAAGCACTATACACCTTTTTAAGTTCAGGAATTTTATATCCTGTTTCTTCAAGCAACTCTCTTTTCATGGCTTCTTCTGCAGAAGAATCATCATCTTCTAACATTCCTGCAGGTACTTCTAATAAAAAACCATCTTCTACTCCATTCATATAAGCTGGTAAACGGAATTGCTTTACCAAAATAACAGTTTGCTTTTCAATATTATATAACAAGGCTGCTGCTGCATTGCCACGTTCTAAAACTTCCCATTTGTTTTCAACCCAATTTCCGTCTTTTAGTTGATAATTAAATTTTACCTGAGATAAGGTGAAGTATTTATCTGAAAGAACTGTTCGGTTGATATTTTTGATGCGTTTGGTCATAATTAATTAATCTTCCCAAAACGTTCCCTTGCCTCAGTTTCTATATTTAATTGATCAATTCTAGCATCAACTTTACGCTTAAAGTCGGTATCTGCAATGGTAGCTACATTATCTAAATAACGCACTACTTCTTGTCGCCTAATATCGCTAAAATCGAGACCTTTCATGTTGGCTCGCATCAGTTCTTGAAGCATACCAAATTTAGTGTCATAATCTTTTTTGAAATACACTTCTGGATTATTGAACCAATCATCTTCTAAATCGAAATCCGTTAAACGTAACGATACGGCTTTTTGAATGTTTCTAACATCGCGCGACGAAAAGAATGGGAATATCTTCTGTATCTCTGTATATAAATGCGCATAAAACATGTGCTCATTATCTTTGTACTTGCTCGACACTTTATCAAACGTATCCAATACACGTTCTTCAGTTGGCTTGTCTATTTTTTCTAAGATTTCGCCTAAATTTTTAGCTACTTTTTGTGCATCGAGATAGTTATAATCGCTAGGATTACTCATATTTATGAAATCTGGCATGGTATCTTCGAGCTTTTTCCACCATAGATAATCCTGATCTACAAAGTCCTTTTCGTTTCGTGCACCATCAATTTTAAAACGACCTTGCACACGCGAAATCACAGCCTTATCCAACATTTCTGGTAAGTTAGTAAACAAGCCTATTGAACTGTTACCATAGTTGACCGCATAAGCGCCTTCGGTATATCTTAGAAATACGCCAATCACTTCCTTTACACCTGCAGAAACACCTTGCGTTGTACGTTCTTGCAGGTTATTCTCTGCATCATCGATAGGTGCAAAAATAAGACGTGTTGGGTCTTGCAAAGGTTTCATCCATTCTACCATTTTCTCTGCAGAACCACCTTGAAATGTTGAAATCAAAGTATCTGGCATTGGATGAAATAAGAATGGAATATTTAAGTTTTCGCTATGCTCTTTTAATCGTGTTGCAATAGCAGCAATCAACATACTTTTACCTGTACCTGGAATTCCATAACCCATAAATACTGGCATAAAACCACCAAGCTCTTGAAATGGATTCTTTTTTGCTTCAAAATCGTAGCTTAGTAATCGCTCTGTCAATCGTCTAGCAAAATGCTTAGCATCTTTGTTACCAACAATTTGTTCAAACTGAATTTTATTGAACTCTACACTTACTGCTGTACCAGCGAAAACATTATTCCATCCATCAATTACAAAGTCTGAGTTTTCTAGCTTATACGAACGGTCTTCAATAGTATCGGTATATTCTAATGTGCTTTTTCTTAACTGAATTTCATCAATAAGGGCTTCAAAATAAACCACCGTAAAATCGATAACATCTTTGTCGGTTTTGATAATATCTGGGTGTCCTAAGTACTTATCATAGTAGAATAGTTGACACGAAATTCCTTTTAGAGGCGATAAAAACGACACCTCTGGGATGCCTGCAAACTTCTGCTTCATTACCGATAAATCGTCGGATGCATGCGGTTTTAAATCGTGTAAAATTTTATAGGCTGTAGCAAACAACATAAAAGCTGTTGCAGTAAGCATTTTGCTTTCGTACTCACGCTTTCCGGAGTTATCTAAAGCCGATTTGTTTTCACTTAACGTCGATAATCCCGAGGCATCATAGTAACTATCTTTAATCCAAATACCAAGTGTAATGCCTTCTTGTACAGCAAATAATGTTTGATTAAGAAACAACGGAATTGCAACCGACTCTGGTAATAATTTCTTTTTTAAAGCTAAAATAGTTTTAGAAACTGAGGTGACAGACACATTACTGCCATTATTAGCTCGTGATAGATACAACAAAATGGACTCGTCCTTACCATCATTATCTCTATTTTTGGCGCGCTGACTTTGCTCCCACTGAATAGACTTTAGGTAAGACGTTGCTTCGTCTCGAAGCATATTGAGTTCATTTTGTTTTATAGGAAAAGTTGAGTTGTGTTGCATTTTTTTTTATTTTAATTATCCTTTAAGTATATGGACAACCTCATTTTCATTTAATTTAATATTTGATTTAAGAATTTTTAAAAACTCAGCGTATTGCTTTTTTTTCATCCAAATCTTTTCGAGTTCTAAAACACCTTTATTTGATTGTAATTCAATTATTTGTGAATAATAGGTATCATAAACTTCAACTCCTTTTATTTCCGAAAATCTAAATCTTAAGTTAATCCCATTTTGGGTAAATGGTAATATTACGCTATTACCACTCACTATGAGTTTATTTCCTTTTCTATTATAAAAACATCTCTTATAAAATAATAGAAAGTAACCAAACAGCATTAATGAAAAAAAAACCATTAAAGTCTTAAACCACCAGATCTCAGGTATAAAAATTGCGATAGCAAAAAACATTGATCCACCTATAAACCCTAAGATCATTTGAAAAAGAAACTTTGATGGTGGTCTATATGCAAATTCGTATTTCAAATTACTTTTTATCAATTTTTAAATCAGAAACCTGAACTGGCGGAATTGCCAACTTATTCATTATTTCTGGTGTTTTGTTATATAATAATTGTATGATGCGATGAGGTGCAAAAACATAACGCTGTCTAAACGGACTTGCCCACTTCTGAAAGGTTTGTTTGCTAAAAAAGCCACCTTCTTTAAACTCGCTTTTCGATTGTAACTCATCTACTTTAAACGAAACCACGTAGGATTCTAACGGAATAGTTTTCTTGGCAATACCTTGCAAAATGGCATGAGTTATTTCGTTTTCATCTTTTGCAAACACATTATGAATTGGTCCTAAATCGATACGCTTTATGAGCTTTGGTAATACCTTTGGTAGTCGCTTGTCTAAAGCATAGGCCATGGTATCTAAATTCATCTCACGATCTGATGTATTCTTTAAAACAGAATAAATCTCGTCCTTGTATGAGTTAACATCTCTCCCATCGTAATTAAAATACATGTAGCAAACAAAAGGTCTGTTGTGCGTTACATCATAAAAACTCCAGCTTATCAAATGCTCAGTAGGTGAGCCTTGTGGTGCAGCAATAATCTTACCTTGTACAAAACGATTGAAGATATACTCTTTCTTAGCAGATGTGTAATAAACAATAGATGCTGCTTGAAATAATTTACGCTTAGATATTGGTTCTTTCTTTCGCATCAACGTATCTAGAAACTCATCTTTTAGGATATCAATATCTGTAAGTTTAGTTAAAAACTCTTCGCGCAACTCTAAATCATTAAAGAGATATCTAAATTCTAAATAATTTGGAAAACTAGAATCTGTAAGATCCACCTTCATGTTTTCCTCATCGTCATACATGTATTTTACACGCATGGCTTCAATAGAATACAACAATAAATCTGTGTACTGCTTAAACAGCAATATTTCTTGTTGATTAAGTATTTGCTTAGCCTGTACAGCTGTAATTAGTTCTTTGAGTGTAAAATCTATCATTTTGTGATAGAACACATACTGCTCTTTAGAATCTAATACTGCGGAATCTAAGGGAGTTACAATCATTTTTTAGTAAAAAGTATTAAGTGATAAGTATAAAGCTACAAATACAGTAAAAACTAACTACTTGCTACTCAATACTTATCACCAATTTTACCCAAGTAAATCATCTTCTTTAGCTTCTGGCTTTGATTCGCCTGCTGGTTGTCTATCACCTGAAGGTGCATTAGGATCTGCGCTATAGTATTCGTCAAAAATGGCTTTCATATCAATACCATAGCGGTCGGCAAAATTTTTCTGAATTTCGGCATCTTTAGATCTAATGTCTTTAAGTGCCTCAGCATAACTACCGTAAATACCTTGCATAACTTTTTCGTGCACTGGAATGTTATCCATCATTTCCTGACGCGCTTTTGCACTTGCTGTATGCATTGCCGCTAGAGTTTCACCAATATGCTCATCGGTTTTAACTCCTAAGTGCTCTAAAATCGCTGCAAACTCTTGGTCTGTACGAGCCTTTAATGCTACTACATAACCATCGTAATATTTAAGACGCTCATCTGTGTCTGATTTTAGTTTCGCACGATGCGTTTGTAGATTACTTCGTAAAGATGTTAATACTTTAATAGTTAAGTTATGCTTGTGCACAAAACTGTCTTTTGACGCTGCTAACGTAGTATAGGCATTTTTTAGACCTTCCAGCTCCTCAACCTTTTGTTCTAGTTGTGTGACTTTTTCTAAAGCCTCTGAATACTCAGGAGATTGTTTGTCGGCAACTTCTTCTAACGCCTGTCTAGCTTGTTTTAGTAAAGCATATTGTTCTTCAAGTTTAGCTTCAACTTCTTCTTTCTTTTGAAGTGCCTTGGTATGGTTGTTACTAGCTTCTACAATTGCTGATTTCAAGCTTTCTTCAACTTCTTTAATTTCAAGTTCTCTGTCTTTTAATCGTTTAATGGCTGCCTGACTTTTAAATGACAACTCATTGAGAAGTGTTTGTACATCTGCTGTTTCGATACGCTCTTGAAACATCGCCTTGGCTCTATTGTCTGCACCATCACGTTGTTTTTGAGCAGCGGCTAATTCGTCTTCAGCTTTTTTAATTTTAGATTTACGTCCCCAAAGGTTGTTCCACCAAGTATCTGGTTTTGCTTTAGCGTCTTCAAGTTCAACTTTAGCACGTTCTAAACGTTTTACGGCATCGTCAATGATTTTTTGCTCAGCAGCATTTAAGGCCGAAAATCCTTCGAACATAATACCAACTTCATCTTGATAATCTGTTAAATCCTTTATAGCATCGAGTAGTGTTGTTCTGTCCTTCTCAGCCATATCTACAACGTTGTCTAACGTAGCATTCAAGATTTTCTGACGACTTTCTGGGTCATCCTCCTGTGCCAATTTAGATTTCATTTGGTCAATGGCTTTTCCCCAGTTTACATCTACTTTTTCAGGTTTCTCTTGTGAGTTGGTTTCTAATAAATCAAAATCATCAGACATCTTGTATCGTGTTATTTAGTTGAACAATTTTTAGGATAACAATTTCGGTAATTTTTTAAGACTATAAAAACTTTACCGTCAAATAATAGGTAGTTAATGTTACAAAAATGTTACAAATTTTAGTTATCGCTAATTGTTGAATATCTTTAAAAAAAATAGACATCTATGAAATATTTAAAGAATACACTACTTGCGATTTTATTAATTTCATTTTTAGGTTGCCAAAACGAAAAGAAAAACACAGACTTATCAAATAACAACAAAACAAATTTGGTTGAAGAAAGTGTGAAAGTAATTCCAATAAAACATGGAACATTTTTACTAGAGTTGAAGAATGAAGTTATTTATATTGATCCAACAGGCGGCTCTAAGTCTTTTGTCGGGCAAAAACCTCCAACCTTAGTTCTAATTACCGACATACATGGCGATCATCTAAGTATATCTACTTTAGAAGCATTAGACTTAGCAAATGCGACCGTTATTGGACCTAAAGCAGTTACTGACAAAATACCTAGCTCAATAAGTAAAAACATTGTTACATTAAACAATGATGAAAAACTAAGTCACAATGATGTTAACATCGCAGCTATACCAATGTACAACCTTAGAAAAGAAGCCTTAAAGTTTCATCCTAAAGGCAGAGGAAACGGTTATGTATTAACTATTAATGATGAGCGCATTTATATATCTGGCGATACTGAAGATATTCCTGAAATGCGAAATTTAAAAGCTATTGACAAGGCTTTTATTTGTATGAACTTACCCTATACTATGCCTGTTGAAAGTGCTGCAGATGCGGTTTTAGATTTTAAACCAAAAACTGTTTATCCATATCATTACAGAGGAACTGATGGGTTAAGTGACGTAAGTTTATTTAAGAAAATTGTTAACGACACTAACAAATCGATTGAAGTGAAACTACTGGACTGGTATTAATAGTATTTAAATGTTAAATTTTTGAGTTGTTAACAACTTACTTAAAGGTAAATTTAAGCCGAAAACACTGTTGTTTATCGTACTTTTGGAACTTTTTAACGATATCTTTGTTCAAAATAAGACCGTAAATTATTTAAAATTAAGCATTTGAGTAAGGTTTTTTTTCTATATTAGCACCATAGAACCCAAATCTAAATTTATAAATCATGCTTAACACACTGCTTTCTAAAGCTTTATTAGTGACTACAACACAGCTTACCATGATACTTATTGCTGTGGCCTCTATATTTCTTGTTTTCATCATTATTGCTATAGTTAAGATGTATAGGTTGAAAGCAGAGAATAAAAAATTAATGGAAACCAATGCTTTTAAAGAAGTAGATGAATCCTATAAAGACTTTACCAGTGGGCACCTTTATGGTGATAATTAAAACCACTAAGACACAGATAAACAAAAAGCCAGCAAATGCTGGCTTTTTTTGTATAAGAAAATTATTAGTGAGTATCTACCTCACCAACTTTTTGTATTTAATTCGTTTTGGCATTAAATCTCCACCTAGACGCTTTTTCTTATTCTCTTCGTAATCACTGAATCCGCCCTCAAAGAAGTAAACTTGAGAATTTCCTTCAAAAGCTAAAATATGTGTACAAATACGGTCTAAAAACCATCTGTCGTGACTAATGACAACTGCACAACCAGCAAAGTTCTCCAAACCTTCTTCCAGGGCTCGTAATGTATTAACATCAAGATCGTTAGTTGGCTCATCTAAAAGCAATACATTACCTTCTTCTTTTAGGGTCATTGCCAAATGTAAGCGGTTACGCTCACCGCCAGAAAGTAATTTTACCTTTTTATTTTGTTCACTTCCTGAGAAATTAAAACGACTTAAGTATGCTCTTGAATTAACCTGACGGTTACCCATCATAATTAACTCTTGCTCATCACTAAAGTTTTGCCAAATTGTTTTTTCTGGATCAATATTAGAGTGCTTTTGATCTACATATGCAATCTTTGCAGTTTCACCTACTTTAAACTCGCCTTTATCAGGTGTTTCCTCTCCCATTATCATTCTAAAAATGGTAGTTTTACCAGCACCGTTTGGCCCTATAACACCAACAATACCTGCTTGAGGTAAATTGAAGTTTAAATCTTCATAAAGTAATTTATCACCATATGCTTTACTTACTCCAACAGCTTCAATTACATTTGTACCTAAACGTGGACCATTTGGTATGTAGATTTCTAGCTTTTCATCAAGTTGTTTTTGATCTTGACTTAAGAGTTTATCGTAATTCTTAAGACGTGCTTTTTGTTTTGTTTGGCGTCCTTTAGCCCCTTGCCTTACCCATTCTAACTCACGCTCTAAGGTTTTTTGACGTTTAGAGGCCGATTTGCTCTCTTGTGCCAAACGCTTAGATTTTTGGTCTAACCACGATGAGTAATTACCTTTCCATGGAATGCCTTCACCTCTATCGAGTTCTAAAATCCAGCCAGCAACATTATCTAAAAAATATCTATCGTGTGTTACTGCAATCACAGTTCCTTTATATTGCGCCAAGTGATGCTCTAACCAATGAACAGATTCTGCATCTAAATGGTTAGTTGGTTCATCTAGCAATAGTACATCTGGTTCTTGAAGAAGAAGGCGACAAAGCGCAACTCTACGACGCTCACCTCCAGATAACACAGCAATTTTTTTATCACCTTCTGGTGTGCGTAAAGCATCCATTGCTATTTCTAATTTGGTATCTAGTTCCCAGGCATTTGTAGCATCGATTTGATCTTGTAACTCTGCCTGACGGTTCATAAGCTTTTCCATTTTATCTGGATTGCTGTAAACCTCTTCTAAACCAAATTGGTCGTTAATACTATTATACTCATCAAGGATTGCTACTATTTCTGCAGCACCTTCCTTAACGACTTCCATAACGGTTTTTTCGTCGTCTAGTTGTGGCTCTTGTTCAAGATAACCAACGGTATAACCTGGTTTAAAAACCACATCGCCTTGGTAGTTTTTATCTACACCAGCAATAATTTTTAACAATGTTGATTTACCAGAGCCGTTAAGACCTAGGATACCTATTTTAGCACCATAGAAAAAACTTAGATATATATTTTTTAAAACTGGTGTATTAGCAGACTGAAAGGTCTTTGTAACACCAGACATTGAAAAAATTATTTGTTTATCGTCGCTCATAATTATACTCTTCCTTTTAATGCATTAAAGACCCAAGCAATAGCAAAGAAACCTACACCTACAGAAGCAAATCCATAGCCTGCAACTTCTTGATATTTAAAAGCTCCCAATGCAATTAGACCTAATCCAACAATAATCATAATAGTTGTGGCCCAAGCCAAAACCGTGTTTTTATTCATCGCCATAATCTTATTCTAAATTTTAGATAGTTAGTTAAAAACAAATATCGTTATTTTAAAATAAAAAAGCACCACAAATTGTGGTGCTTATTCGATAACTTAAATACTTTATAAACTAATCATTGGCACTTCTATGAATAATAATTCTGAGTCTTCAGTTACATTAATTTGAAAATTTGAAGTTTCGGAAATACCCAAAGCATCTCTTGTACTTAGATTAATATCTGAAATTGAAACACCTCCACTTATATTCATAACATAGACACCATGATTTTCACTTTTTAAGTCATAAGTAAATGTATCGCCTTCTTTTAAATCGATACGAGATAATCTTGCATCTTGATGAATTTTTAAACTCTTCTCGTCATCGTCTTTAAAAGATGTTACCAATGTTTGAAGTTTTCCTTTTCTATCATCTTCACTAAATGTTTTTTGATCATATCGAGGTTTTACACTACGCTCCTCTGGGATTATCCAAATTTGAAACAAACTTAAATATTCGTCTACAGAACCATTTATCTCTGAGTGTTGCACACCAGTACCAGCAGACATAACCTGAACTTCCCCTGGAATTACTGGTATCCATTCATCACCCATATTATCGCGATGTTTTAGTACACCCTTTAGCGGAATAGTTATAATTTCCATATTATCATGTGGATGCGTACCAAAACCCATTTTTGGCGCAATAATGTCATCATTTAAAACTCTTAATGCCCCAAAATGAACTTTTTCAGGATTGTACCAACTTGCAAAACTAAAGGAATGATTAGCTTGTAACCATCCGTGATTGGCAAATCCTCTATCTTCTGCTTTGTGAATTATTGTTTTCATTTTTCTTTTCCTTTCTTAATTTAATTATCTTAATTTATCTAGTAAATCACTCAATTGAGCGGCTTCATCTTCTGTGATAGCTTCCATCCAATCTTCATTAAAACCATCCGAAATTTCTTCTAATAATTCTAATCCTTTTCTAGTAATTTGAATATTTACTACACGCCTATCATTTTTTGAAGGTATACGTTCTATCAACTCCTTAGCACATAACTTATCGGTAAGTCTGGTAGCATTGGGTGCACGTTCTATCATTCTATCCTTTACAATTTGCATAGACAACGGTTTATTTGCCCCTCGTAGAATTCTAAGAATGTTGTATTGTTGAGGAGAAATTCCAAATTCTGCAAAAAATGTATTTTGTTTTGCCGTAATCCAATTGGCTGTATATAAGATATTTATTAAAGCTTTGGTTTTGTTGTCCTTAAATTTTGAATTGACATCTTTTGCTATATCTCCCATGTTAATTGTCGCTTAGTTTTAACAATATCTTATTTTAAAATAAAACGTCTATATATTCGGTCTTCTTCTTAAATACTGCATTAGCAAATGGGCATAAAGGCATAATCTTAAGACCTTGCTCTCTGGCATAATTAACCGAGGCTTCAACCAATTTATAACCTACACCTTGACCCTTCAATGACGGATCAACTTCTGTATGGTCAATAATTATTTTATCATCACCAGCGTAACTATAAGTCATACTCGCCATTTTATTGATATTAATCTCAAGGTAGAACTCACCTTTTTTACCGTTATCTTTATGCTGAATTGTCACAACCTATATACTTTGTTTAAATTGTTCCACTTCTTCTAGTAGTTCATTATTGATTTCCTCATTAATAATTTTTCCATCTGAAAAGTTATTATGGAAGCTAGGTAAAGAAAATTTCCCAACAATATTAGCGTCATGTCTAGGAAAACGATCAGATGCCATACCCAAAACTGAAAGTCCGCCTCTTTGGCCTGGAGAGGTTGCCATTAATAACATAGGTTTTCCGAAAAAAGTTTTTGGTTCTACTCGCGATGCCCAATCAAAAATATTTTTGAATGCTCCAGAGTATGCACCATTATATTCGGCTAATGAAATTATAATCCCATCTGAATTCTTTATTTGCTCAACAAAGTCAATGGCTTTTTTAGGATGACCAGATTTACTTTCTCTATCAGAACTATAAATTGGCATCTCATAATCATTAAGGTCTAAAATGTTTACTTCTACGTCTTCAACTAAACTAGATGCGTACGTTACCAACTGCTTATTTATAGATGTGCTGCTGTTACTTCCTGCAAAGGCTAATATTTTTTTCATTTTATTTGTTTTTATAGTACAAATTTAAAAATAATTATTTTATTTTCCAAGGAAAATATTTCCAAGGAAATTTAATTAACCTTTCTTTAAGAAAACTTAAATTATAATATAAAACATTATTGTTTTGTAAATTCGTAACATAAAAAATTAGAATACCTAAACTAAGTACAACTACATATTTATATAAATGGATATAAAATTTAATAAAAACGAGGATCACAACAAACTTCTACTTTCAGATTTAAAAAAACGTCTAGCAAAGGTGAAGCTCGGTGGTGGTGAAAAAAGTATCACCAAACACCATAGCAATGGAAAATTGACAGCTAGAGAGCGTATAGATTATTTATTAGATCCGAAATCCAAGTCTATAGAGATTGGTGCTTTTGCCGGTGAGGATATGTATCCCGAATATGGTGGTTGCCCATCTGGCGGAGTAGTTGTAAAAATTGGTTATGTAAAAGGAAAGCAATGTATAGTTGTAGCGAATGATGCAACTGTTAAAGCAGGTGCTTGGTTTCCTATTACGGGAAAAAAGAATCTTAGGGCGCAAGAAATTGCTATAGAAAACAAACTACCTATTGTATATCTTGTAGATAGTGCTGGTGTATTCTTACCTATGCAAGATGAAATATTCCCAGACAAAGAACATTTTGGTCGCATTTTTAGAAATAATGCTGTAATGAGTAGTATGGGAATTACTCAGATAGCTGCGGTTATGGGAAGCTGTGTAGCTGGTGGAGCATATCTTCCAATAATGAGTGATGAAGCTCTGATAGTAGATAAAACTGGTAGTATTTTCTTAGCTGGAAGCTATTTAGTGAAAGCAGCCATTGGTGAAACAATAGACAACGAAACTTTAGGAGGCGCTACGACACACTGCGAAATATCTGGTGTTACAGATTATAAAGCTAAAGACGATAAGAATGCTTTAGATACCATTAAAAATATTGTAGATAAAATAGGTGATTTTGATAAAGCCGGTTTTAACAGAGCCAAACCTGCCAAACCTGCTGAAAACCCAGATGATATCTATGGCATACTTCCTAAAAGTAGATCAGATCAATATGATATGAACGAGATTATTAAACGCTTGGTTGATAATTCAGAATTTGAAGAATACAAAGCTGGTTATGGACAAACCATAATTACAGGCTATGCTCGCATAGATGGCTGGGCAGTTGGTATTGTTGCCAACCAAAGACAAATTGTAAAAACTAAAGGTGCTAAAACAAAACCAAGCGAAATGCAATTTGGTGGTGTTATATACAACGATTCAGCTGACAAAGCAACACGATTCATAGCCAATTGCAATCAGAAAAAAATTCCACTTGTCTTTTTACAAGATGTTACTGGCTTTATGGTTGGCAGTAAATCTGAACATGGTGGTATTATTAAAGATGGTGCAAAAATGGTAAATGCTGTTAGTAATTCTGTTGTGCCAAAATTCACCATTGTCATTGGTAACAGTTATGGCGCAGGTAATTACGCTATGTGTGGAAAGGCATACGACCCAAGACTTATTGTGGCTTGGCCAAGTGCAGAACTTGCTGTAATGAGCGGAAAATCTGCAGCAAAAGTTTTACTTCAGATTGAAACCGCATCTTTAAAAAAGAAAGGAGAAACCATAACAAAGGAAAAAGAAGAGGAATTATTTAATAAAATAAAATCGAGATACGATAATCAAGTATCACCATATTACGCTGCCGCAAGATTATGGACAGATGCTATCATAGACCCTTTAGATACTAGGACTTGGATTAGCATGGGAATTGAAGCTGCCAACCACTCACCAGTTGAGAAACCTTTTAATTTAGGTGTTTTACAGGTTTAAGCAATTCTTAAAATCATTATTCATAAAAAAAAGAGCGCAAATTGCGCTCTTTTCTTTTTATATGTTTAACTGGTTAGTGAGTTAAACTCTCTCTTTCAGCCTTCTTTTCTTCTCTAATTTCTTTAAAACGCTCAATTGCTGAACCAAATACCCAGTAAGGAATTACAAAAGTTAAAAGGAAAATCATTAACCAGAATCCTATTGTTAAAATGGTTAAAAATGCTAAAAATCCTAAATATTGATCAAATTCAAACATAATTGCGTTTCGTTTATTTTAAAGATGTTACAAAGATATAACCAAAATATAAGTTTTACAATAGACTTCTTTAGATTTATTAACAGAAAATAAACAATAAATACTACACCGCTCTAATCAATAATTCTGCTGTAGCTGGGTTTGTAGCTAGAGGCACATCATGAACATCACACAAACGCATTAGCATAAGAATATCTGGCTCGTGTGGATGTTTATCTAAAGGGTCTCTAAAAAATAACACCATATGGCACTTGCCTTCTGCTACTCTTGCTGCTATTTGAGCATCACCGCCTAAAGGTCCAGATAAAAGCGCATTAACTTCAAAACCTGCTTTTTTAACTTTTTCACCTGTTGTTCCTGTAGAAATTAATGAAATTTTCTTTTGTTCTAAAATTTCTCTGTGTTCATTTAAAAACTGAACCATTTCGGCTTTCTTCCCATCGTGTGCAATTATTGCTATCTCCATTTATAAATTGTTAATATGGTAATCTACCAAACCATCTATTGGTCTTCGTATAAAGTTACCGACTGTAAAGCCATATTCTTTTGCAACTTCGTATATTTCTTCTTTGGCAAAATAAGCAATGGATCCAACGAAGTGCACAGGAACACCACTTTCTAGTTCTTTTTTAAATTGCATTATCATGTTTTCCGTAAAAAGCTTAAAACCACTTTTAATAAGGTTATTTATATAATCAGAATCTTTGTTTAAGAACATAAATTCTGCAAAATTGGCTAAATACGCATTTGGATTCGCTTGTTTATAAAGATTGAATTTAATGAAGTCTGCATCAAGATTATACTTATGCTCAAATGCCAATCTAATAGTCTCTGGCATTTTATTAAAGTAAAAATCTCGGATAAGTTGCTTACCATAATAATTACCGCTAGCATCATCCATTAAGGAATATCCTAAACTTTTTACTCTTTGGTGTAATTTTACACCATCGTAGTAACTACAGTTAGATCCAGTGCCCATAATACATACAACGGCCTTATCGCTAACATCTTCTATTGCTGCTCTTACTGCTGCCATGGTATCTTCCTCGACTTCAATTTTTGCTGAAGGGAATAAAAACTGAAGAACATGCAAAAGCATAGTTCTCGGCTTTTCAGTGCCACAACCTGCACCATAAAAGAAAATGTGGGTTACTCTATCCTTATAATTCATTAATTCTTCAGAACTACTAATTATATGCTTTAATTCGGTTTCTGTCAATATTGCCGGATTTAAGCCTTTAGTTCTAATTTTTTGCGCTAGTCTTTTTCCTGTTTTGTCTATAGCTATCCAATCGCATTTGGTAGAGCCGCCATCGGTTATTAAAATCATAGTTGTAAAATTAAAAATTCCGTAGAGTGACTAATTCAAATTAATCCTTCCTACGGAATTTCTGAATTAATAATATGAGGTGTATTATAAAGAATTAATCTTTAATGCTAAATCTACTAATTTGGTAGAATACGCAAACTCATTGTCATACCAAGATACAACTTTAAAAAACTTAGAGTTTAGCTCTATACCAGCACTAGCATCAAAAATACTTGTACGTGTATCACTTACAAAATCTTGAGACACTACTGGTTCTTCAGTGTAACCTAAAACACCATTCATAGCACCTTCTGAAGCTTTCTTAAATGCTGCTTTAATTTCTTCTAAAGATGTTTCTTGCTTTGTTCTTACTGTTAAGTCTACAACAGACACATCTGCAGTTGGCACTCTAAATGCCATACCTGTAAGCTTTCCGTCTAACTTAGGAATAACCTTACCTACTGCTTTTGCTGCACCAGTTGTTGATGGAATAATATTATTTAAAGCCGAACGACCTAATCTGTAATTTTTACGAGATGGACCATCAACAGTTAACTGTGTTGCTGTAGATGCATGGATTGTAGTCATTAAAGCTTCTTCTATACCGAAGTTATCATCTATTACTTTTGCTACAGGAGCTAAACAGTTTGTGGTACAAGATGCGTTAGACACAATTTTATGATCTGCTGTTAACTCATTATCATTAACACCCATTACAAACATAGGTGCATCTTTACTAGGCGCAGAAATTGCTACTTTCTTTGCACCAGCATCAATGTGATATTGCGCTGTTTCTAAAGTTGTAAAAATACCTGTACACTCTGCAACAACATCTGTTCCTACTTCGTCCCATTTTAAGTTTTTAGGGTCTCTTTCCGCAGTTACTCTAATAGTTTTACCATCTACTACAAGATGACCATCTTTGACTTCTACAGTACCATCAAAACGACCATGAACTGAGTCATATTTTAATAAATATGCTAGATGTTCTACATCTAATAAATCGTTTATTGCAACTACTTCAACATCTGGACGTTTTACTGTTGCTCTAAATACTATTCTTCCTATTCTTCCGAATCCGTTAATTCCTAATTTTAAGTTTGACATTTTCTCTTGTTTTTAAATTGTCATTATATCTGAAACTCTAAGTAGTTCCATATTAATTTTTGATTTTCCTTTTACTGCTTGGTCAAAAGGTGTTAAATCCACAGTATCGTTTTTAAGACCGACCATATAGTTACTTTTTCCTGTAATAAGACTTTCTACTGCTTTCACGCCCATTCTACTAGCTAAAACTCGGTCAAAACACGATGGACTTCCTCCGCGTTGCATATGTCCTAATACAGAAACTCTAACCTCGTATTCGCTCATGTTTTCTTCAACATAATCAGCAAGCTCAAATACGTTTTTACCGATTTTATCACCTTCAGCAACCACAACTATACTAGAAGACTTACCAGACTGTTTGCTTCGTCGTAAAGATTCTAACAACCTATCTAATCCTAAATCTTCTTCTGGTATTAAAATCTCTTCGGCTCCAGCACCTACACCAACATTTAATGCAATATGACCAACATCTCTTCCCATAACCTCAACAAAAAACAACCTGTTATGAGAACTTGCTGTATCTCTAATTTTATCTATGGCTTCTACAACAGTATTTAAAGCTGTATCATACCCTAAGGTGTGTGTTGTGCCAAAAATATCGTTATCAATGGTACCTGGAATTCCCATTACAGGAAAACCAAATTCTTGATTAAAAACCATAGCACCAGTAAAACTACCATCTCCACCAATTACAACAAAGGCATCAATACCTGCATTTCTCAAAGCATCGTAAGCTTTTTGTCTACCTTCTTTTGTTCTAAACTCTTGTGAACGTGCGGACTTTAATATGGTTCCGCCTTTATTAATAATGCCCTTTACACTACGAGCATCCATTTTCTCAAAGTCACCCTCTATCATTCCTTGGTAACCTCTGTAAACACCGTAACATTCTAAGCCATGAAAAACACAAGTTCTTACTACAGATCTGATGGCAGCATTCATACCTGGAGAATCTCCACCAGATGTTAAAACGGCAACTTTTTTTATAGTATGTAGCATATCTATCTTATTGAATACAGTAAAATTAATAAACAATAGATGGAATAATGTGACTATTGTCATAAAAAAATGTTACGAAAATCAATTCAAACGTTTTCGTTAATAAGTATTTTAATAAATTTTAAAAAAGTGAAGTTAAGACTTAGATTTTGTCTTCTTTTTCTTCATAGACATGTATTCTGGCATAAGGTCATCGTCATCATTTTTATCTTCTTTTTCTTCCTTATTCTCATCTTTATCTTTACGATTTTTACCAGAAAAAATAATATTTAGCAGCTCCTTGAAAGTATCGAATTCTACACTATAAGACATACCGATACCTTGAGTATAACCAATCTCTTCACCAAAGTTTCTTATAGTGTTTTCTCTATTGAATACTTTGGCTCTTAACGTACCGTCTTCATTGAGCAACCAATCTATTTGAACATCTCCAGTAATAGTCGTTTGTTGTGCACTGCCAAAAGGCACACCAACTTTACCATTTACTAATACTTTTTCTGAAATCTTTGTTTGTAACGTTACTCCAACAGAATTATTAGTTTGCAAATCTGGTGTGTCCTGACCAATTTCTGCAACTATCCCTATATCTAAATTATCGTTATTATCGCCTAAAATATTATTTAAAATACCTGTTAATCGTTCAGATAAAGTTCCTGTTATATCTAATCCACCTGTTGTTGTTGTAAAACCACCTGTACCAAGTAATGTAAGGGCTTGATTGTTTCTTATATCTTTTGAAGATAGTCTATAGTCTAACTCTGACTTTACGGTTGAGGATACATTAGGAAAACGTAAATCAAAATCTGGTTGCGGTTGTTCCAAATCACCTGTTAAATAAATATCTACCTCAACAGGTATTCTTTGAGAAATAGGATTATCTAACAACACAGAAGGGTTTGCTTTGGTCTTATAGATGGCTTTTAAATTTATTTCCGCTCCCATAGGGTCACCCTCCCAAACTATAGTTCCGCCTTGCTCAACCTCAAACTTTTTCTCTACCAAACCACCATACTTAAAGTTATAAACACCCTCATAAACCGTAAAATCTCCCCACATATTAAATGTTCCGTTGGTGTTGATGAAAAACCCTAAGAAACCTCTTCCTTTTCCTTTTATTGTGCTGCCTGCTTCTTTATCTATAACTATTTCTATAGTAGCATCTTCTGTTACATCTAAATCGAAATTAAGCTCCAAGCCTTTTACCTCTATAGCCTCTGTGACTTCTCCGTTAAGTCTAGCTTTCTTTTCTTCTGGACTTAAAAAATGAATGAAAGAGTTATCACCAAAACTCTCAGAATCATTCAACGGAATATTAAAAACTGTTCCAGAGGCTGTACTCCCTTCCACATCTATAATCAACTGGTCAGTTGGCCCACTAATACTAGCTTCTCCAGACACAAAGGCAGTTCCATAGTATAATTCATCCTCAGACTCTTCAGTATTTAATACCAACAAACGGTCTGTGCTCAAGTCTAAACCGAGTTCCCAATCAGAAAAATTATTATGTTGAATAAAACCGTTTAAGTACCCTTGTGAGAAGTACTTAGAGTCTGTCATAGCCACATTATTAAAAATAAACTGTTGATTACGCAAGGATACTTTAGAATCAAAATCAAACCCAAAATCTACATTGAGATATGGAATAGACAGACCTGCTCTATCTAACAAAAGTTCTCCGTCAATACTTGGTTTGTTAAGGCTTCCTGTTACGCTAGCTTCACCAGAAACCAAACCTCTTATATTACTAATAACGCCTTCACCAAGTGGGTTAAGCGGATCTAATAAAAATTCTTCGAAAGTAACGTCGAGGTCTATAGTTGATCTTCGCTCTGCGACATCAATACTACCTTTTGCCAAAAAGGATGTAAGATTATCATTAACCAAAGAAACATCTACCTCATAATTGGTAATAGAGTTATTACCTTCTATAGCTGCAGTTAAATTACCTAAATCATAATCATTAACAAACAGGTTACTGATTTCTAAGTTAGATTTTGGTAAATAAGTACCACTTTTCTGAATGAGATCTAGCTTTCCGTTTACAACACCTGCCAAATCCAAGCTATCTATCCGTGGAGTTATTTTTACCAATTCTACATCTTTAAAATCAACCCTTAGATTTTTATTGATACTATCACTTATTATTCCTGAAACCTCAATAATTTCATTACCTTGATTAATAGTAATCGGAAAAATATCAAAAGCAGATAGTGTTCTATCAAATCTTACTTTATTAAAATTGTTTTTCTCTGAATTTATAAACCATTCGTAACCTTTAAATACTACATCAGATTTTCTAAAACCAACAACCGATTTATTTGCTTCATCTATGGTGTAAAAAAGATTTAGATTAAATTCATCTTTATTGTTTTTGCCGCCTTTAAATTCGGTTTTTACTAAAAGTGTATCACGCTTTGTAACATTTATTAATGTGAAGTCTGATGCATTATAAACACCTGCGCTAAGTGTATCTATTTCAATAAAGGTATTATATAGTGGGTTACTGTTATCTACATTGAGGTTAATATTATTAGCAAAATAATCTTTAAATTTAATTTCTGGAGAATTAAAAGTAAGCTCAAATCCTCTTGCATCTGTTTCAATTCTACCTTCTATAAAGGTGTTTTTACCCAAAAATAAGTCCCTAAAAAAGACAGCTGCAATCTTTGAATAAATATTAAACCTAAAATCGATATACTGACCTTCTTCAACCTCAAAAGGCACGTAATTGGTATAAATACTTCCAACTGAATTTTCAACCAATTTAAAAATATCTTCAGTCTTAAATTTACCTTTAATATTACCGTTTATGATATCTGGTGAGTTTATAGCTATGGTACGTTCATCACCTTCAAAGGATGAAACTATATCAAAATCTTCAAATCTATATCTACTATCCTGATTTTTGTATGTCGTATTTTTGATATTAATTGCTCCTGTTACATCATCAAAAGTAGATCCTGTTGCCGTCATACTTACAAGACCTCTAAATTCTGAAATACTGTCTCTTGTTACAAAATTAAGTACTCTTAGATTGGCATAACCGACATTGGCGTTAAAGTCAAACTTCTTTTTTTCGTCCACAAAATCAACTAATCCATTAAAATCTAGTTGAAGGTTTGGATCATCAGCAACCAGGTTACCGTTAAAAATCTTATTACCCAAATCACCAGAAACCTTAATACCATTATAGTTGTAACCATTATATTCTAGACTAAAGACATCACCAGTTATATCTGAACGTAAATTATCTAGTGTAAAACCTTTACCATCTACATCGAGATCTGCTGATACAAATTTAGCTTTAGGGTCGTTAATTAGCTTACCGATGTCAAACTCATCAAAAACAACATTTCCTATGTAACTTGCTCTGTCAATATCATCAATTTCTGTGAGCTCTAAATCAGATTTCACAAAACCTAAATCTGTATCAATTGCTATGTCTGCATTTATGCGCTTTGTTGTTATTTGCGATGTTCCTGTGATTTTAAAATTACCAACCTTAGACAAAACCGTTGGGATGGCATTACCGAGAATTCTTGGCAGTAACGCTGTTAAATCGTTATAATTTGATGCTAGATTTTTAAAATCACCATCCAAGGCAAAACTATCATCCTCTTTGGTAAACAAGTTTTTGAATGTGATGTCACCTATAATTCTGGTATTTCTTGTGGTACTTACATTTAAGTTTTTGGCTTCAAGATTATTTAAAGTACCTGATAAATCCGCATTGAAACTTGCGCGTTGATTAACACCAAATTCATCGAAAAACACATTTAGTTCTGTTAACGATATTTCAGAATCTCTAAAACTGGCTGTAACGTTTACCTTATCCGTAAAGTCTTTTAGATCTTCGCGTTTGTAATCAAATCTTAAATCACCTTTTAATTCAGACTTTTCAGTTTCAATACTCAAATCAGCAAAATTCATGTGGTCTAAAGTGTATTCGAAATTGGCCTTTAGATTCTCTACTGTTATACCTCTACTATCCTTGAAACTGAATTTATTAATGCGCGAACTTACATCGGGACCATTTATTAAAAAATTGGTTGTATTGGCATTAAGCTCTGTAAATTCAAAAATCCTTGGTGTTTCAAGATTTTCATCTGTTAATTTAAAAATGCCATTTTCTATAGATAAATCGCTTGACGAAAACAAGAAACTACTTGGTCCTTCTCGTGGGTTATCGTCTTCAAACTTGTCTACAAAAACATCGAGATTTGTATCTTCTTCACCTTCATATGTTTTTAGATTAAATACTAAATCTTGAATATCTATATCGCCTAGATTAAATTTACTATTGTATAGGTTTTTGAAACTTATAATAGAGCTATTTAACTCACCAATGCTTATAAGTGTGTCTTTTTTATAATCTCTAATTAGAATTTCTTTTAACTCTATATCTCCATTAAGTTGAAGACCAACTTTACCAATATTAATATTGGTTTTAAATTCTTCGTTAACTTTTTGCGTAGCGTATTTACCGAGTTTGGTTTGAACGGCAGGAATTCCCAGAATTAAAAACACAATAAGGAACAAGAGCAGAATAATACCTGCTATTTTTCCTATTATTTTGAGTACTCTTTTGATACGGATTAATAATTACTTGTTGATGAAATCTTCACTACATTTGCAACTGTAATACATTGGCAAGTGGAGTCTTAGACTATATTCCGTAAAATTAACAATTATTGTGCCCTTTTTAGTTAATGAAAAAAGAAAATATTTATATCCTTGGTATTGAATCATCATGTGATGATACGTCTGCTGCTGTACTATGTAACGATACTATTTTAAGCAATGTTGTGGCAGATCAAAAAATTCATGCAGAATATGGTGGTGTTGTACCAGAATTGGCTTCTAGAGCACACCAGCAAAATATTGTTCCTGTAGTGAATCAAGCCATTGAACGTGCTGGCATTTCTAAGGATCAATTAAGTGCAATTGCTTTTACACGAGGACCAGGTTTAATGGGTTCGTTGCTTGTAGGTACTTCGTTTGCTAAGTCTTTAGCATTTGGGTTAGACATTCCTCTAATTGATGTTAACCACATGCAAGCGCATATTTTAGCGCATTTTATTGAAGAAAAAGGACACCAAAAACCACCTTTTCCATTTTTGGCTATGACCATCTCTGGTGGTCATACACAAATTGTACAAGTAAATAGTCATTTTGACATGGTAGTCCTTGGTGAAACCATTGATGATGCTGTTGGTGAAGCCTATGATAAAAGTGGAAAAATTTTAGGCCTAGGTTATCCTGCAGGACCAGAGATAGACAAACGTGCACAATTAGGAAACCCTAAAGCTTATAAGTTTACGAAACCCAAAGTAGATGGACTTAATTTTAGTTTCTCTGGTTTAAAAACAGCCATTCTTTACTTTGTACAACGCGAAACTAAAGCCAATCCCAATTTTGTTGAAGAAAACCTTAATGACATCTGTGCTTCTATTCAATATACAATTGTTGGCATTTTGATGGATAAACTAAAACTTGCCGTAAAGCAAACTGGTATTAAACACATTGCTATTGGTGGTGGAGTTTCAGCAAATTCTGGCATTAGAAAAGCTCTTAAAGATGCTGAAAAGAAACATGGCTGGACAACTTACATCCCTAAGTTTGAATACACCACAGACAATGCTGCTATGATTGCTATTGTTGGATATTTAAAGTATTTAGAAAAAGACTTTTCAGATTTTGATGTTATGGCCTCTGCTAGATTGAAGATATGAAACTGCTCAATCAAAATGCTTATTATTTTTTCTGGATCACTGCAATAGTATTAATTGCCTTAAGTATCTATTGGTTAAATTTTGAAGATGCGGTGTTAGACATTAATGTTCATGACACATACTTTGTGATTCATAATTCTCATATTCTTCAACTCTTAGCAATTATCTATAGTTTCTTAGGATTCATCTATTGGTTTTTTAAAAAAATAGATATAAAACTGATGAGGGTATTAACCAGACTTCATACAGCCATTACCATACTTGTTATTCCTATTTATTTTATTGGTCACCCTCTTTTTATTTCATTTTCTGAATCTAATTTTCCATTGTTTGACGACACAGCGAAAATTCAAATTTTTATTACAGTTTTAGTTTTAATCACTTTAGTTGCTCAACTACTTTTGATTCTCAATGTAATAATTAGTTTGTTTAAACATTTTTTAGAGAGAACCTAAATTGTTAAAACATCTGTTGATAACAGATAGCAATAGGCTTTAAATACATTTCAAAATTTAGTTGTTTTGTAAATACCCTAAATCAAACTAAATCAATTACACAATGAAACAGCTATTTCTTCTATTTCTCAGTATTCCTCTTTTAAGTTTTTCACAAGACGCTTTAGAAACCGAACTCGATTCTATTAGTTCTATTGAAGATGCTAAAACCTTTGCTAAAACACATAAAAAATCTAATAAAAGTAAAGTCTTCACGTTCAATAAGGAAAAGCACAAAACACGCTTGGCAGATGACCTTTTCAAACTCTCTAAAGGTGGAAAAAAAGTTGTGAAAGGCGAATATAAAAAGACCTATTATAAAGTAATTGAAAAAGAAAAAACCTTGCATTATAGAGCGAGCTATATCTTTTTTGATGGAAGTAAAATGAGCTTAGAAGACATCAATGAAAAGCGTGATAAAATTATCTCTCAATACCAACAAGGTTATAAATTTGATAAGTTAGCACAATTACACTCTATGGATTTAAATGCCAAAAGAGGTGGTGATTTAGGTTGGTTTCCCGAAGGACAAATGCACCAAATGTTTGAAGACGCTGTAAAAAATCATAATACTAATGAAATTTTTACTTTAGACATTGAAGATAGAAACTGGTATTACGTTGTTCTTAAAACGCACGACTCTAAAACCATTGAAGAAATTACTGTTTTACAATACTCAGAAGCTACAGATTAATGCAATTATTCTACAATCCTAATATTTCAGAAGGAGATACTACGTTTAATTTTGATAAAGACGAAAGCCGACACATCGTAAAAGTGCTTCGTAAAAAAGTTGGTGACCAATTACATATAACCAACGGCAACGGTTGGCTATTTAATGCAGAACTCACCTTAGCAGATGCCAAGGATTGTTCGGTGAAAATCTTATCTCAAAACTTACAACCAAAACGTCCTTTTAGCTTACACCTTGCTGTTGCGCCAACCAAAATGAACGACAGATACGAGTGGTTTTTAGAAAAAGCAACAGAAATTGGTATTGAAGAAATTACACCTATTATTTGTGATAACAGTGAGCGTAAAGTTGTAAAGCTAGAACGATTTGAAAAGATCCTACAATCTGCAATGAAACAATCTCTGCAATGCTATTTACCAAAGCTAAATCAACCAGTTTCTTATAAAGATTTTGTAGATACTTCTTTTTCCACAACTAAGTTTATTGCACATTGTGAGGAAACCGATAAAAAATCTTTAAAGTCTCAGTTAAAGAATAACGATGATACTTTAATACTCATTGGACCTGAAGGTGATTTTAGCGTTAAAGAAATCGAAATGGCTTTGGCTGCTGATTTTATTCCTGTAACTTTGGGTAACACACGTTTGCGTACTGAAACTGCTGCTATTGCAGCTTGTCATTCGGTTGCTTTTGTAAATGAATAACATGAAAAAATTAATAGCTCTATACCTTACACTCTTTACTTTTTCACTTTTTGCTCAAGATGTAGCTGTGTTAAAGTATAAAGGTGGTGGGGACTGGTATAGCAACCCTACAGCTCTACCCAATTTGGTGAAGTTTTGTAATGACAACATAGACACCAACATCAATGAAAATATACAAACTGTAGAAGTTGGTAGTACAGACATTTTTCAGTATCCTTTTTTACACATGACAGGTCATGGCAATGTGTTCTTTAGTGAAGATGATGCCGAAAACTTAAGAAAATATCTCATCTCAGGTGGTTTTCTACATATTGATGATAACTATGGTATGGAGCCATACATTACCAAAGAACTAAAAAAAGTTTTTCCTAATAACGAATTAAAGGAAATCCCTAAAAATCATGAAATATTCAGTTCTGCTTTTGAATTCCCTAATGGTTTACCAAAAATCCATGAACATGATGGTAAAGCACCGCAAGCCTTAGGTATTTTTCATGGAGATAGATTAGTTTTACTTTTTACTTTTGAAAGTGATTTAGGTGACGGCTGGGAAGACCCAGAAGTACATAATGATCCTGAAGATGTGCGTGAAAAAGCACTTAAAATGGGAGCTAATATCTTGAAATATGCTTTTGAAAATTAGAAATGAGATAATAGACTCTAGATATGAGACTTGATTAATTTGAAAAACAAAATTTCTCTTATCTCAAGTCTAACTTCTAAAATCTAGCCATGCAACTCACCCACTACACTTCAAACTTTAAAAAGCAAAAACATCCCATTACTATAATTTGTGATAACATTGCCAATGCACCTAATATTGGAAGTTTATTTCGTATTGCAGATGCGTTTAATATTGAAGAACTAATTTTTTGCGGAGATAATATTCCTATTGGAAAACGCATGACCAAAACATCGCGTTCTACAGAAAAATACGTAAACCACAAAACCGAAGAAAAGATTGATGAGATTATTCTTAAGCTAAATGAAACACACCAAATCATTGCTTTAGAAATTACCGAAAGCAGCACAGAGCTATGCACTTTTAAACTTCAACCGAATAAACCAATAGCACTAATTCTTGGTGATGAAAACTTTGGAATTTCAGAATCTGTATTAAATCAATGTGATGCAGTAGTCCACATCAATATGTACGGAAACAACAGCAGTATGAATGTTGTACAAGCCACAAGCATAGCACTTTACGAATTCACCAAACAACTTAATTCTTAAATTTGTCTTGCTGAATTTATTTCAGCATCTTTGAGATATGAATCAGAACTCAAAAATCATTGCAAATGGCATCTTAAGAGCTTTAGGAATCCTCTTAGGTATTGCTCTGGTTTTATTCTTTCTATATAAAATACAATCTGTAATAGTTTACATTGCCATTGCTGCTGTAATATCTTTAGTAGGTAGACCTATCGTATTGTTTCTTAGACGCAAATTAAAGTTTAACAATACAGTTGCAGTTGTTGTAACCATGCTCTTGTTTATTGGTTTACTCGGTGGATTAATTGGTATGTTTATTCCTCTGATAACAGACCAAGGGAAGAATTTAGCGCTTTTAGATTTTGATCAACTAGAGCGTAATCTTGATAATTTATACCAACAAATCGTTACCTATTTTGAGTTTAACAATATTGACGTTGAGCAGTCTATAAAAGACTCCAACATACTATCAAAGCTCGATTTTTCTTTAATTCCTAACTTCTTTAATAGTTTGGTTAGCGGATTGGGAAGTTTCAGTATAGGCTTATTTTCGGTACTATTTATTTCATTCTTCTTTTTAAAAGATAGCAAATTATTTGAAGAAGGTATAATGACATTTGTTCCAGAAGGAAATGAAACACGCTCTAGGAACTCTTGGATAAAGATAAAAGATCTTTTGTCTCGCTACTTTGTTGGGCTTATATTTCAGATTTTAATTCTCTTCGTTATCTACACTATTGTTTTGCTCATTTTTGGCATAGATAACGCAGTTGTTATTGCTTTCCTTTGTGCACTATTAAATTTAGTGCCTTATGTTGGGCCTTTGGTAAGTGGTTTTTTAATGCTAATACTAAGTATGTCTAGTAATTTGGGAGAAAGTTTTAGTGATGTTATTTTACCAAAAACCACTTTTGTAATGATAGGGTTTATCATTGCGCAATTGGTAGATAATTTCTTTAGTCAGCCCTTTATATTCTCCAAAAGTGTGAAATCTCATCCATTAGAAATCTTTTTGATTATCGTTATTGCTGGTATTTTATTTGGTATTGTTGGAATGATCGTAGCGGTTCCTGCATATACAGCAATTAAGGTAGTTTTAAAAGAATTTTTATCTGGTCACAAGATTGTTAACAAGCTTACAAAAGGTTTATAGGTGTTAGTTTGAATACAGATTTATTAAATACTGAAATACAAGAATTTATAAATTTTAATTTAAAATCTAATGTTTCTGATTTATTACTCAAAGGAATACCTTTTGCAGCTATCAATCAAAAACTTATAATAGAACAGATTGAAGCCAAAAAGCGATGCGAAAAAAAGTTACCGACTTGGTTTAGTACTAAGAATATATACTACCCAAATAAGCTGAATATTGAGCAAACTTCATCAGAACTCACAGCAAAGTATAAAGCCGATTTGGTATCTGGAAAGTCTCTAATAGATCTCACAGGTGGTTTTGGTGTTGATGCTTATTATTTTTCAAAACAAGTTGATGCTGTAACACATTGTGAAATAAACGCAGATCTTTCTGAAATTGTAAAACATAATTACAAAGTACTTGATGTTACTAATATAACCTGCCTTAATGAAAATGGTATCGATGCCTTAAAATCTATCGACAAACAATTTGATTGGATTTATATTGACCCTTCACGAAGAGATGACTCTAAAAATAAAGTTTTCCTACTCTCAGATTGTACACCAAATGTAAAAACATTCAAAGGATTGTTTTTTAAGTATGCTAAAAACGTGATGATAAAAACATCTCCTTTATTGGATATTTACGCTACAAAAAATGATTTAGAACACGTGAGAGAACTTCATATTGTTGCCATTAACAATGAAGTAAAAGAACTACTTTGGGTTTTAGAACGCGATTATGAAGACGAATTAAAAATAAAAACCATAAATCTTACAAAACCTAAGAATGAAATTTTTGAGTTTAACTACAATGAGGAATCTACCGTTGAAGTAGAATTTTCTGAACCTCTTACCTATTTGTATGAACCAAATTCGGCAGTATTAAAAGCTGGTGCGTTTAATATTATTTCAAATACACTTCGTGTAAGTAAACTACACAAGCACTCGCATTTATACACCTCTAAACAACTAATAGATTTTCCAGGAAGACGATTCAAGATAGAAAAAGTCTTACCATTCAACAAAAAAGAATTTGCTAAATTAGGCATCAACAAGGCAAATGTCACCACTCGTAATTTCCCAATTTCTGTAAGTAATATCAGAAAAAAACTAAAAATAAAAGATGGAGGTTCTTCTTATCTGTTTTTTACTACAGATATAAACAATTCCAAAATTATAATCTTATGTACTAAAGTATAGTAGGAATATAAGACACTATCTCATTACTGCTATTAATCTCAATCTCGTATGCCATACAAGAATTCATATTAAGCAAAACCTTATCATCACTGGCAAGAGTTTGGTTACTATCTATTGAAAAAAGCACTTCTCCTTCGCCAAAGCTAGCCCAAGATGTTGTTGTATTTGCTGGTATATTTGGAATATCAACTAATACTTCACCATCGCTGTCAATAACTTTAAAATCAACAGTAACAGTGCCATTATTAATAACTCGTGTAATTGGATCTTGATCCACACAAGGATCATTAAGCTGACTAGGCGATAAGTCATCAGAAATATTATTTCCGCTTGGGTCTGACGTACAAGTAAATAGCGTTAATGCCAGACACACTAAAAGTGTACTTTTAAGTAGGTTTTTCATCGGTTAATAGTTTCGTTGCTAAAGCATTAAGCCCTAACAACCAATTTGGGATGACAAACATATAAAAGAATTTTTAAAATACCGATAAAACGCATAAATTATTCGACGAAATGCATTTTTATTGAATTTTAAAAATTGAAGAATCTGTAAAGGCAAATTGAACTACACCATCAGGAATATCTCTAGTATTTAATCCAGTAAATAAACTGAAAGCAGGTAAAATCAATTGATTTTCAGTAATTTGGTAGCATGGCAACTTAATCCTCTGTCTGCCCTTACCCTTTATCAATACTCCTGGATGCGTATGACCTGATACTGTAAAGAGCTTCTCATTATTTTCTAAAGGATCATGAAGAAATACAAAAGGTTCTAAATCTAATTGCTTTACAGCCTCAATATTTAAATCGTTCATTAGCCTTTTTGATTGCTTATCATGATTTCCTTTTATCAATACCAATTTTAAATCTGGAAATTGGGTCAGCCATGACTTAAAAGTAGCCATGTTGCTATTTCGCTCTGCATGGAATAAATCACCAACGATTAAAAGTGTCTTGGCATCAAAATGTAGAATGAGTTGTTTCAAGCGTTCTAAGTCTTTTTGTAACACAACATCTGGCATCGGAATTCCATGTTTTCTAAAGTGTGCTGTCTTCCCAATATGAATGTCTGACAATATCAAAGCATCTTCACGTTGCCAATACAAGGCACGTTGATTGGTAAGGATTAATTCCTCATTTTTGATTGTGATATGTTCGGTTACAATTTTCAATACAAAAGTGAAATTCGTCAATTCGAGTGATTTTTCGAAATCAAAATGAGAAAAATAGTATCGAGAATAGAATTTTACGTCGTTCTCGATACATTCCGAAACACGTTCGGAACACTCGAACTGACGTATTAATCGATTTTAAATGCCTGTTCTTTAATACGTTGAATACGTTTATCTAAACTTTCATTACTCATAGTACCTCGTAAGCTATCCACCTTCAATGGGAAGCTCAAAGGTGTAAAAGATTTTGCATGTTTTACAACAATCTTACTCTTTGAAATACGCTCAAAAGCTTGTTGTAATCTTGCCTCTTCCAACTGTTGATTAAACACCTCTGTATAGGCTTGGCGAAGCAATAAATTGTCTTGCTCGTAATCTTCTAAAACCCTAAAAATAAGTCCAGATGAGGATTGCAAGCTTTTATTATTCTTGCGTGTTCCTGGTTGCGATTGTACAACCAAACCAGCAATAACTGCAATATCTCTGAATTTTCGTGATGCCATTTCAGAAGCATTAATGCTGGCAATAACATCATCCATTAAATTGTCTTTGCTTAACAAGGCTTCAATATTTGATGCATCCACAGGAATTGGTTGATCACTCAACAATTCGAAGCCATAGTCATTCATGGCTATGGTAAACGTCAGCTGTTTCAATTTACTAATACGATAAGCCATCAATGCCGAAAACACTTCATGCACCAAACGGCCTTCAAAAGGATACATAAATAAATGATGACCGTCTTTGGTTTGGATTAACTCCACTAAAAACTCATCAGCTTTTGGTATGTGCGAATGTTGGTCTTGTCGAGATACCAATGGATTTAAAAATCGCAGTTCTTTCTCCAAACGTCCTGGTTGTAAGGCGTCTGATAGCTTCAACCTTAAATAATGACTTAAATGCGATGTTAAGGGCAAGCGTCCGCCTAACCAACTTGGTGAAACGGCTTTCTTGGCCTTACTTCTTCGCACCAATACTGTCATATCCTTAATCTGAACCAACTCCAATATTCGACCAGCCAAAATAAAGCTGTCACCCGGTTTTAATTTCGAAATAAAAAACTCCTCAATCATACCAATATAACCACCAGACATGTACTTCACCATCACATTAACTTCACTAACAATTGCGCCAATATTCATGCGGTGTAACATACTAATACGTCGACTTTTCACTTTATATAGACCATCTTCATCTAAAATCACCTTATGGAATTCTTCATAAGAATTTAAAGTCTTTCCGCCTTTTGTAATAAAGTGTAAACACCATTGCCAATCCTCTTCTCTGAGATATTGAAAGGCATGTATATGCTGAACGCGTTGAAATAATTCACTTGAATTAAAGCCTTCACCAACAGCCAATGTCACCATGAATTGCACCAAAACATCAAAGGTCAATACCATTGGGTCCCGAGATTCTACCTGCTTGTCTTTCACTGCTTCTTTCAAGGCAGAGACTTCTACCAACTCTAAAGAATGTGTTGGAATAAAGTAGATCTTGGAACGCTCAAAAGGCGAATGACCACTGCGTCCTGCACGTTGCATAAAACGTGCGACACCTTTAACAGAACCAATCTGGATCACACAATCTACAGGTTTAAAATCCACACCTAAATCCAAAGACGATGTACAAACCACGGCCTTTAAATAACCTGAAGCTATGTTATCTTCAATCCAATTTCTCAGTTTCTTATCAATAGAACCATGGTGAATGGCTAAAAGTCCTGCCAAGTCTGGCTGTGCATTCAATAAAAGCTGATACCATAGCTCTGCTTGTCCTCGTGTATTTGTAAAAATTAAAGTTGTCGTATTAGATGCTATAATTGGTAGAATCTTATCTACCATATTGGCTCCCAAATGACCAGCCCATGGTAATACCTCAATTTCATCGGGTAAGACCGAAATAATGTCTAATTTCTTTTTTTGCTTGGCCGTAACCTGCGTCACTTTTAAATCTGAATATGGCAAAAGCACATGCTTTGCTTCTTCAAGATTACCGATAGTTGCTGTGATTCCCCAGATTTTTAGCTTTGGCGAATAGTGTCTTAGTTGAGAAATCGCTAATTCAGTAAGCACACCACGTTTATTTCCTATAAGTTCATGCCACTCGTCAATAGCCACACATTTGACGCCTTTAAACCATCTGGAATTCTTTTTTTGAGAGAACAGTAGATGCATCGTTTCTGGTGTCGTCAATAGCACATCTGGCATTAAACGTTCTTGCTTGCGCCTAACTGCAGTTGGCGTATCACCATTTCTAACCTGCACAGACCAGTCTAAACCAATATCTTCCACAGCTTCCGTCATGGCCTTAGCTAAGTCTTTAGCCAAAGAGCGTAATGGACTAATCCACAGTAATTTTAAGCCTTTAGGATACTTGTCTGGATGATTCAAAAAATCGATAACAACGCCTAAAAACACAGAAAAGGTTTTACCAAAACCCGTTGGTGCGACCACCATACCCGAATAACCATTAGCGTAACGTTGCCAGGTCTGTAATTGAAACGGAAAAGGTGCGTGACCTTTTTCTGCCATCCAATTGTTTATTATACGTAGGCCTTCGCTTTCTCTGAAATTCATATATCTGTCACCCTGAACTTGATTCAGGGTCTAATTTATCTGGCATTAAGATGCTGAAATAAATTCAGCATGACAAAGATCTGTCATTCCGAACTTGTTTCGGAATCTCATATTTATTTATTACCTAATGGTTTCCACAAATTATCCCATTTGGGATTTTCTTTTTCAATCAAATTTATTTTCCATTGGCGATGCCAATTTTTCAATTGCTTTTCTCTTTTAATCGCATCATCAACAAATTGAAATTCTTCATAATACACCAATATCTTTAAACTATATTTTGAGCTAAACTTACTACCTTCATTATTCTGATGTCGTTCCATTCTATCATCTAAACCACCTGTAACACCAATATAAAGTGTACCATTTGGTCTGTTAGTGATAATGTAAACCCAATAATTATGATAGGCTCTTTTCATCAAATCTTTTAAAAAGATGCTGAAACAAGTTCAGCATGACAATTATCTACGATTTAAAACTTGAAAGCTCCGAATTTGTTATTATAGTTTGACATCTTAACAAGTATTATAAAATATTTTCCAAATCCTGCCTTCCAATAATTGCCATGATTTCAACTTGATGATTTTTAATCCTGAAAAATATGCTGTCCACACCACAAACGCAACGTCTATAACCTTTTCGGATATAGTCTACAGACTCAAATGAAAATGGATTCTTTGCAATTAATTCGAAATACTCAAAAAACGCATCAAAATATGCATCTGCTTGGGTTACACCAAACTTTTTAATGCCATAATGATGAATGCGAATTAAATCTTCTTTGGCTTGCTCGCTTAATTGATAATTAGCCATTGTAACGCTCTCTGGATTCAGCTAAAATATCGGCTTTACTTTTATTAGTGAAACCGCTTTTTTCAGCTTTTTTCAGCTTTTCAGCTATCCAATCTATTTGAGCTTGTTGCTGTCGCGCTTGACGAATAAGGTCATTGACCAATTCACTTTTACTTGAATATTCTTCGCTTTCGACCTGGGCTTTTAACCATTCGTCATTCGGTTTTGTAAATGATATACTTTGTCTTCCCATAATTATTCTTTTGATGTAAATATACATCAATTTAACACCATTTTCGAGTTAATTCGTGTTTATTAGCGCTTTCACAGATTCAATGGTATCTATTTCATTGACCGGTTTGTCCTTACGCCATCTTGCAATACGTGGGAATCGCAAGGCCACTCCTGATTTATGACGGTTGCTCAGCGCAATACCTTCAAAAGCAATCTCAAAAACAAGTTCTGGCTTAACCGTTCTTACAGGTCCAAAACGTTCAATGGCATTTTTATTAACCCATTGAGAGATCTCTGTAATCTCTTTATCCGTTAAACCTGAGTAGGCTTTTGCTACGGTTACTAAAGCATCATCTTTTTTGACAGCAAAAGTATAGTCCGTATACTTAGAACTTCTTCTACCACTACCCTTTTGAGCATAAATCATGACAGCATCTATAGTTAAGGGATCAACTTTCCATTTCCACCAATCGCCCTTTTTACGACCTGTATGATATGGTGATTGCTTCATCTTTAGCATTAAGCCTTCGCTATTGATAGCTCTCGAATTATCTCTTATGGTATGAAGTTCTTCCCACTTTTTAAAATCCACGAGAAAAGACAATTTGATATGCTCTGGTAAGGCTACTGAATTGAATAACGATTCTAAACGTTTACGACGGTCCATAAAAGCAACATCACGAATGTCATCACCATTGTATTCTAAAATATCGTAAGCCTTAAACCCAACCGGAACTTCTTCTAAAAGTTTCTTGGTCACATTCTTACGATTAAGGCGTTTTTGTAAATCGTTGAATAACAATACATCATTGTCTTTCATCGCAAGAATTTCACCATCAATAACAAAGTCATCCTTAAAATTCTGCATTGCCTCCACCAATTCTGGGAATTGTTTCGTTACCAATTCCTCACCACGTGACCATATATAAATTTCATTATTGCGTTTTACAATTTGCCCTCGAATACCATCCCATTTTTGTTCTACGATCCAATCATTTGGCTCGCCCAATTCTGGTAATTCTTTTTCTAAAGCATAAGCCAAACAAAAAGGATAGGGTTTAGAATTATCATAATTGATGTGCTTCCCATGAATGAGTTCTTCAAAATTTATCGAGTCGATATCCCAATTACCGATAATGCTGTGCATCAATTGGTTGGCATCAATATTTGTCAATTTTGCTAAGGCATTAACCAAGGTTTTTTTAGACACACCAATTCGAAAACTTCCACCTATGAGCTTGTTAAAAATCAATCGCTCTTGTTGGTCTAAACCAGACCAGGCCTCAAGAACAAAAGCTTTTTTATCCTCGTCAGGTTTTGATTTTAAAACTTTAAGTTCGGTCATCCATTCATGTAAAGACAAATCGAGCTTATGCGTTGGTGTTGGTAATAAGAGTGCCATGGTTTCTCCTAAATCACCAACGGTACTGTAGCTTTCTAAGAATAACCATTCTGGTAATTTGGTGATTTCCATACACCATTCGCGCATAAGAGTAGTTTTTACTGGACGTGATGGTCGCTTTCCTGTGAATAATGCTATGAGCCATAGTTTATCCTTATCTGGTGCAATTTTGAAATAGTTGACCAAAGCCTCAATTTTAGCATTGGTCTTATTGGTGATTTCTATTGCACTGATGAGATTAGAAAATAGCTTCATTCGGCAGCCACTTTATCGGTTTCTGCTTCAGCTTTCGCAAGAGCTTCATCACCATATTCGGTGACTAACTCGTTTGCCTTAATGCCTATTTCATTTAAGTATTTTGAAAAAACCGCTTGGGAACCATGTGTTACATAAACTTGCTCTGCTTTTGATACTTTCACGGCATTTATCAATCCATTCCAATCGGCATGATCACTAACAGCAAAGCCAGCATCAACAGCCTGCCAACGTCTATTTCCTCTAATTTGCATCCATCCTGAACAAATCGCTGTTGCTGGATTTGGTAAACGTTTTAGCATTCGAGAGCCTAAAATTGCAGGTGGTGCAATAATGATTTTATTCTGAAGTGTTTTCTTATCCAAATCTGCGGACCATAGTTTAGTTTCTGGAAGTTTAATACCTGATCCCGAAATTGCGTTATTTAAATTATGAATAGAACGATGCACATAGACATCGTCACAGCCATCCAATAAAGACATTAAGCGTTGCGCCTTGCCTAAGGAATAGCCAAGAAAAACAGATGTTCTATTGTTTTGTTGATTCGTTTTTACCCATGATTGCAGCTCCCTTTGTAAATCTTCTTCTGTTTTCCAATTGTAAATCGGCAGTCCAAAAGTACTTTCGGTAATGAATGTATTACACTTAATAGATTCAAAAGGTGTTGTTATAAAATCAGGTTGCGTTTTATAATCACCTGTAAAAACGACCACATAACCTTTATACTCCAACCGAATTTGAGCGGAACCAATTACATGTCCAGCAGGATGAAAGCTCACCTTCACTTCATTAATTGTAATTTCCTTGCCATATGGAATGCTTTCTATTTTAATGTCGGCGCCTAAGCGATGTTGTAAAATGGCCTTTGAATCATCGGTACATAAATAACGTTTCATTCCCCAACGCGCATGGTCGGCATGTCCATGAGAAATTATTGCGTAGTCAACAGGATACCAAGGATCTAAATAGAATTTACCTTGTGGACAGTAAATTCCTTTTTTGGTGAATTTGATAAGTCTTTTTTCTGTTGACATAGCTTAACGAAGCTATTGAAAAAGTTAGATTTATAATAGTAAAATTTCGTTAAAGTTAGTTTTACAAAAACCCCTTTTGAGCAACTAACATATCACTGCCCCAAAGTTTAACTAAATATGAAATGTCTATTGGAAAGAAGGATGATGACCCATCTGAGTTATATTTTACAGGACACTCTAGACGATTTCCATCAATTATTTCACATTTATTTTTACCGTTATCAGAGATATAGATTTTCTTTTCGTCTAACTTTTGATAAACTTTTTTTAAATCAATTATTGCATATTTTATAAACGATGATGCTTTATGAGTCTCATCCTTAGCACTGTCAATTATTCCATAGGTAAAATAGTGTGCCTTCATTTTATAGTATTCAGACTCATGTCTATCTTCAATTTTATTTAAGTCTCTGCGATATCTAATTGTAAAATCTGTAAAATTCTGGTATTGTTTTTCTCTAAATCGCTCCTGAACGCTCATTATAGTATTTCCTTTTCGAAAAACGTAATCAATGCCATCCATCATATCGATATACTTTGAATAATCCTTTCTCAATTGTACTTCCGACCAGTCTAAGGGATTATAAATTAAAGGAATAGCTAAATTTGTGTGTACATAATTAGTAAAGGCTCTATCTTTAGAATATTTCGACATATGATAATAAAATTAATCATATTCTATGCTCTTTCAAAGTATTAAGGTATTTGAATTAAAAAACTCAAAAAAATTGTTGCGATAATTAATATGATAAGTTACATTTGCATCCGCAATTTTAAGAAACGTTCTTATAAAATTTATTGGAGAGGTGCCAGAGTGGTAATGGAGCAGATTGCTAATCTGTCAACGCGTAAGTGTTGCCCGGGTTCGAATCCCGGTCTCTCCGCATTTAGATAACCAATTTTTCGGGGTGTAGCGTAGCCCGGTTATCGCGCCGCGTTTGGGACGCGGAGGTCGCAGGTTCGAATCCTGCCACCCCGACTTTTTATTGAATTTCAGAGTTTATCTCTTGAATGGTCGCGTAGCTCAGCTGGATAGAGCATCTGCCTTCTAAGCAGACGGTCACAGGTTCGAATCCTGTCGCGATCACAAAAGCCATACTAGTAATAGTGTGGCTTTTTTGTTTTATTCTGGATACTCTATCCTTAAATGATAGATATTGGCAAGTTTGTGTTTTATTACTTTTTTGATGGATTGAATTTCCTTAAAAGTAATATTAGCGTTTAAGAATTGTCCACTTTCCATTTGCTTATTAATGATATTCTCAACAAAATCATTGATCTTAGTTGTAGTTGGCTCTTTTAAACTTTTTGACGCAGCCTCAACACTATCGCACATCATTAAAATAGCTGTTTCTTTGCTAAATGGTTTTGGTCCAGGGTATGAAAAATCTTCAATTTTTACAGCATCATTTTCAGCTTTCGCCTTCATGTAGAAATAATAAACAACACTAGTACCATGATGCGTTCTAATAAAATCAATAACACGATCTGGCAAATTATATTTTTTTGCGATTTCAATACCATTCAACACATGGTCTACTATAATCATTGCACTTTCACTGCTTGACAATTCATCGTGAGGATTAATACCGTTACTTTGATTCTCAGTAAAATAGGTTGGATTCTTCATTTTACCTATATCATGATACAAAGCACCAACCCTAACCAGCATAGCGTTTGCACCTATTTCATTTGCTGAAGCTTCCGCAAGATTAGCCACGTTTAGAGAATGATGAAATGTTCCTGGTGCTTTGTTAGATAATTCTTTTAAAAGCTTTGTATTAGTATCTGATAATTCCAAAAGAGAAACATCAGATACAAGTCCAAAAATCTTTTCGTAAATATATATAAGCGGCTGAACGAAAAGTGTTGCTAATCCACATAAGATGAATAACCCAAATGTATCCCATTTTAAGGTTGTTATTTGCCCTTCGTGGATTACAAAAAAGGCAAAATAAGCAATAATATAAATAAGGGTTATTTGACCAACTGATATGAAAAGATTGGCACGTTTATACAGTTCAGAAACTGTTAATATGGTCACGATTCCAGCAATAATCTGCAGAAACATATACTCATAACTGTTTGGTACAATAAATCCCAAAAGTAATACTGTTAACACATGTGCAAATAAACCAAGTCGCGCATCAAAAAAAGCTTTTAAAACTAATGGTAAAATACACAAGGGTACTACATATATGTACTGTGAATTATAGTTAATTACCAAGGTAGTTAGCAATATCATCAACGCAATGTTGAAAAATATAAAGGTTACTTTTGTATTGTTTTGAAACACTTCAAACCTGTATTTCTGTAAAAACAGCAGCAACATTAAAAGTGCTAGTGCGACTAATAATGTATATGCAACGAGAACCCAATTGTAATTAGCAGTATTCCAAACCTGGGACTCATACTCTGACTTTAGAGACTTTAGAATGTTGTATTCCTCATCTTCTACTACTTGACCTTTAGAAATAATTAATTGGTCTTTATCTATACTACCCCTCGTAAGTGATATTTGAGAAAGCTCTTCTTCTAAGGTTGTCTTTGTTAAGGTTTCATTTAAAGTTACATTAGGTTTAATGATATCAAAAAATAGAGATATCATCCTATTTTTATTCTCAGAAGAAGTTGAATTAGCTAAATAACTCTCCAATCGATCTCGAAGTTGGTTTATTTCAATTAGGCTTTTATACTCTAAACGTTTTTCAACTGTATTAGAAGCTACTAAAACAACAGGTTTGTCATTAGAATAAGGATAATCGGTATCTAAAATTCCATTCTCATACAATGTCTTAATTATATCATTACCTTTAGTGAATAAATCTTTTTTAGATGAAATAGAATCATTAAAAACTTCATCAAATTTTGTATTATAATTCAGCTTTACGGTCTCAGGAACTTCTAGATCAATATCGAAATAAACGGAAGCGTTATTTTCAATTTCAAGCTGTTCTTCATTAATTTCTTCTTGAGTCTTTTTAATCGCAAAATTAAATGGTGCTAATAAACTTTCAGATTGCCAAGGTTTACCTTTCTCAAAAGAATATCTAAACTTCCCAGTCTTTGGAAATAAATAAACGATAAACAAAGTGGTCAATAAGAACAAAAGTATTTTATATACCAAAGCATGATTTCTATACCATTTATTCAGAAGTTCCTTCATATAAAATCAAATGTAACAAATATTAAAATTTAAAACATCTATAATCTTTAATACATTCCTAAATATCTTAAAAAATCATTAATTTCGCAGAAATTAACTATAAACAAAATAATAATGAACAAGGACGTAGTAATTGTATCTGCCGTTAGAACACCTATAGGAAGTTTTTTAGGAAATTTATCTAGTGTACCAGCCCCTAAACTCGGAGCTGCTGCTATTAAAGGAGCACTAGAAAAGATAAATCTAAAACCAGAAATGGTAGACGAAGTACTAATGGGTAATGTAGTGCAAGCTGGTACAGGACAAGCACCAGCGAGACAAGCAGCTATATTCGCTGGAATTCCAAATACTGTTCCTTGTACAACTATTAATAAAGTTTGCTCTTCCGGTATGAAAGCCGTAATGCAAGCAGCACAAGCTATCAGTCTAGGTGATGCGGAGATTATGGTTGCTGGTGGAATGGAAAATATGAGTGCTATACCACACTATTATCATGCTCGTAGTGCTACAAAGTTCGGTCCTGCTACTTTAGTAGATGGCATGCAAAAAGATGGATTAGTTGACGCATATGACAACAATGCTATGGGTGTTTGTGCTGACGCTTGTGCTCTAGAGTATAGCTTTAGCAGAGAGGACCAAGATAAATTTGCAATACAATCTTATGAGCGATCTAAGGCTGCTTGGGATGCTGGTAAGTTTAATGATGAAGTTATTCCAGTCGAAGTTCCTCAACGTCGTGGTGATGCCTTAGTTATTAACGAAGATGAAGAATATACTAACGTGAAAATGGAAAAAATTCCAGCCTTGCGTCCTGCGTTTACCAAAGACGGAACTGTAACTGCAGCAAACGCTTCTACCATCAATGATGGTGCTGCAGCTTTAGTACTTATGAGCAAAGAAAAAGCTGAAGAATTAGGTTTAAAACCTTTAGCGACTATAAAAAGTTACGCAGATGCTGCTCAAGAACCAAAGTGGTTTACCACAGCACCAGCTAAAGCATTACCTAAGGCATTAGCAAAAGCTAATTTAGAATTGAATGATGTAGACTTCTTTGAATTTAATGAAGCTTTTTCTGTTGTTGGTTTGGCTAATATGAAAATTTTAGGATTAACCGACGATAAAGTTAACGTAAATGGTGGTGCGGTTTCCTTAGGCCATCCACTAGGCTGTTCTGGTGCCAGAATCTTAGTGACATTATTACACGTCTTACAACAAAACAATGCAAAAATTGGTGCAGCTGCTATTTGTAATGGTGGTGGTGGTGCTTCTGCAATGGTATTAGAACGCGCTTAAATATTTTCTATGCAATACGGAGTTTGCAATCTAGGCATTGTACCTATACGATTAGAGCCTACTGATACCAGTGAGATGGTAACTCAGGCATTGTATGGAGACTTTTTTAAAGTGTTAGAACAGCGCAAAAAATGGAGTCGCATTCGTTTTGCATACGACAAATATGAAGGCTGGATAGACAACAAACAATATCTTGAGATAGAAGAAAGTCAATACAGCCAATTATCTAATTCTGATATCTCCTTGTCAAAAGATTTAATACAGTTTGTATCTGATAATACTAACAATATCTACCCTATTCCATTAGGCTCAGACCTAAACTGTCTAAGTCTTTTAAATCAAACGTTCGAAGGCAATAAGATTACCAAAAAAAGTGAAAAATCTAAAATCATTGACACCTCGTTTTTGTATCTAAACACACCATATTTATGGGGAGGTAAATCTCCTTTCGGAATTGATTGTTCTGGTTTTACACAAATGGTGTACAAGCTTAATGGCTATCATTTACTACGCGATGCGTCTCAGCAAGCCACACAGGGTTTAGCTTTAAGTTTTATTGAAGAAAGCGAGCCTGGAGATTTAGCTTTTTTTGATAATATAGAAGGTGATATTGTTCACGTTGGTATAATAATGGAAGATAATTATATTATACATGCACACGGTAAGGTAAGAATTGATCGTTTGGATCATAGTGGTATTTACAATATAGACAAAAATAGCCATACGCACAGACTAAGAGTAATAAAGAAAATTATATAATAAAAAAAGCGACTCTAAGTAAAGTCGCTTTTTTTATTGTAGGTAAAAAATCTTAGTTTCCTTCTTCAATAGCTTTTGCTTTATCTTTATTTGTTCTGAATTTATCCATTTCACCAAGAGCACTGTATATATTTGCTAATTGATTATAAACATCTGCGTTTTTTAAATCTGGATTGTTAACAACAAACTTCTCTAATATTTCAGCACCAGCTTTAAACAAATCATTCTTTTTAGCCTTAAGTTCGTCATAACGCTTGTTATCTGCAGCAGAGTTACCTAATGTATTCATTTCATCATTCATAGCATTACCCTTATTAACTTCTAAAAATGAAAGGTTCAATGCTGCATTAGCATAATCTGGCTTTATTTTTAAAGTTTGCTCAAAAGCATCTTTGGCCACATCGTACTGCTCAACTTCCATTGCGGTAATTCCTACATTATAATTTAAGTCTGCATTATTAGGATCTTTCTTAAGCGCCTCTTTAAAAAGCTCAAAGGCTTTTTCATTGTTTCCAACTTTTATCTGAATTGTTGCTTCTGTAAGAATTAAATTATTATCCTCAGGAAACTCGCTTCTTGCATCTGCGATAGCTGCTAGTGCTTTTTCATTATTCCCCTGTGTAACATGAATAAATGCGATGTTCTTAACAACATTAGCTCTTTTAGACTCCTCTTTTCTATCCTCTGGATCTATATGTGTTTTGAGTGTTTTTACGGCAAAATCTCTATTCGATTTTTCTGGAAAAAACTCTTCACCTCCAGTTTCTTTATTGGTTGCTACATAATTCATCTTTATGCCAGTAAAACCAAGATTTTTTAGCTTAATAAAATGTTTTAATGAAGTATCATAATCATTATTCTGAGCTGCAAGTAAAGCTGCATTATAAAGATAGACTGTATCTTTAGGAGATATCTTATAAATATTTTCATAAGCTTTAGAAGCTACAGTAAGATCTTTATTATTAAAAGCTTCATTAGCTTTTTTCAAAAAGGAATTATAAATTTCTGTCTTCATCTCATTGGCTTCTTCAGTATACCTAAGTTTTCCTATTGAAGACTCATGGTTTTTTAATTCTGCTAGAGTTGCAATTGCAGCATCCACATCACTATCTGATCCTGCTCCATTTGCATAAAGCGCCTGAGCTTTTAAAAATAAAAACTTGGCCTTCATTTTGTCATCCATATTGCTTTTTAATCCTTCCGCCACAGACATAGCAGACTTTGCATCAGCAAAATTCATATTCTTAAGTGCTTTTTCCATAGCTTTTACTTCATTTTTTTGAGCAAAAGACATAGCTGTCACTGTAAAAACAAGCACTAATGTCATTAATTTTTTCATTTGTAATAAATAATTTATGTTGTTAATTTTTAGTTTTCAGTTTCATTATTATCAATAGCCGTGCCATCTTCATTTGTAGAGTGGCCATCAGTGTTTTCTATTTCTAATTCATCCACAGTTTCATCGTCATCATCTTTCATCACTTTAGCTACAGCAGCAATAGAATCGTTCCCTTTTAGATTGATAAGTTTTACACCTTGTGTTGCCCTACCCATCACTCTTAAATCTGCAACTTCCATGCGAATTGCAATACCTGACTTATTGATAATCATTAAATCATCTTCGTCAGAAACGTTTTTAATTGCTACTAAATTACCTGTTTTGTCAGTAATGGAAATGGTTTTTACACCTTTTCCGCCTCTATTGGTAATTCTGTAATCATCTAAGCTAGAACGTTTTCCGTATCCGTTTTCAGAGACTACTAAGATATTACTTTCAAAATCATTAACAGCAACCATTCCTATTACCTCATCGTTATCATTTGCTAAGGTTATACCTCTTACACCTGAAGCATTACGACCCATTGGCCTTGTTTTGGCTTCTTCAAAACGAATGGCTTTACCAGACCTAAGGGCTAACATTACCTGACTTTCGCCTGTTGTAAGTTTAGCTTCTAATAACTCATCACCCTCTTTAATAGTGATGGCGTTAATACCATTGGTACGAGGTCTAGAATATTGTTCTAATGATGTTTTCTTAACCTGACCTTTTTTCGTGGCCATTATGACATAATGGCTGTTTATGTAATCTTCGTCCTTAAGATCTTGAGTACATATAAATGCCATTACCTTATCATCTTGTTCTATATTAATAAGGTTTTGGATTGCTCTACCTTTTGAAGTTTTAGAGCCTTCTGGAATTTCATAAACACGCATCCAAAAACATTTACCTTTTTGGGTAAAAAACAACATATATTGGTGGTTTGTACCAACAAACAAGTGTTCCAAGAAATCTTCGTTACGAGTTGTCGATGCTTTTTGGCCTACGCCTCCTCTATGCTGAGTTTTGTATTCATTAAGGGAAGTACGCTTTATATAACCAGCGTGAGAAATTGTAATAACTACTTTTTCATCTGGAATCATGTCTTCAATACTTAAATCACCACCAGCATATTCAATAACAGAACGACGCTCATCACCATACTTATCACGGATAACCTCCAGCTCTTCCTTAATGATATCCATACGACGTTCTTTCTTGTCCAAAATATCTTTAAGGTCTTCTATAGTTTTCATTAACTCTTCATACTCTGCTCTTAACTTGTCTTGTTCTAGACCCGTTAACTGACGTAATCGCATTTCTACGATAGCCTTAGCTTGTATTTCGGTAAGCTCAAAACGAGCTATCAATTTTTCTCTTGCTTCTTCTGCATTAGATGATGCCCTGATTAAAGCAATTACTTCATCAATATTATCAGAAGCAATAATTAACCCTTCTAAAATGTGAGCTCGCTCTTCAGCCTTGCGTAATTCGTATTTCGTACGTCTTACAACCACTTCGTGTCTGTGTTCTACGAAATAGTGAATTAAATCCTTAAGATTCAAAAGTTGAGGACGACCTTTTACTAAAGCAATATTATTTACACTAAAAGAAGATTGTAAAGCTGTGTACTTGTATAATTTGTTAAGTACAATGTTAGGAATGGCATCGCGTTTTAAAACATAAACAATACGCATTCCTTTTCTATCAGACTCATCTCTAATGGTAGAAATACCTTCTAGCTTTTTATCGTTAACCAAGTCAGCAGTCTTTTTAATCATATCTGCTTTATTAACTTGATATGGAATTTCATTTACAATGATACACTCACGTCCATTTACTTCTTCAATATTGGCTTTTCCGCGCATTACTATTCTACCACGACCAGTGTGAAATGCCTCCTTTACTCCATCGTAACCATAGATAGTTCCACCTGTTGGGAAATCTGGTGCTTTAATGTGCTGCATTAACTCATCTACCTCGATATCATTATTATCGATATAAGCAATAGTTCCATTAACAACTTCCGTAAGGTTGTGAGGTGGCATATTTGTTGCCATACCAACGGCAATACCAGAAGCACCATTTACTAATAAACCAGGAATACGTGTAGGTAAGACTGTTGGTTCTTCTAAAGTATCATCAAAGTTAAGCTTATGGTCAACCGTTTCCTTATCAATATCAGCAAGCATTTCCTCAGAAATTTTCTGCATTCTAGCCTCTGTATAACGCATTGCAGCTGGACTATCGCCATCCACTGAACCAAAGTTACCCTGACCATCTATTAACATATATCTTAAACTCCATTCCTGAGCCATACGTACCATTGTATCGTAAACCGAAGTATCGCCATGAGGATGGTATTTACCTAATACCTCACCAACGATTCTTGCTGATTTTTTGTGAGCTGTATTTGCTCTAACACCTAATTCGTGCATACCGTAAAGTACACGTCTATGAACTGGTTTTAAGCCATCTCTTACATCTGGTAACGCACGTGACACAATGACCGACATTGAATAATCAATGTAGGCTGATTTCATTTCATCTTCAATGTTAATCGGAATGAGTTTTTCTCCTTCTGCCATATATAAAATTTATTAGATTTTTCTAGGTTTTCAAAACGTGCTAATATAAGCATTTCAGTAGTGTTTGAAGTGATTTCGAAAGCTAATTTTAAGAGTTTTTATTAACAATTTTTGATATCTTTTTAGTTAATAAGTATCATTAAATTTGCTTTGATTTAAAATGCTTTTTTAGTCTATTCGTTAAACCATTTTATTTAAGGTATGGTTTTTGCCATCTAGATAATATGTTTTTACTATTTTTAATGCAGAAAGGAGTTTACTATGGATGATAATTTTTCCCCGAGAGTTAAAGATGTTATAGCATTTAGCAAAGAAGAAGCTTTACGCCTTGGTCATGATTTTATTGGCACAGAACATTTAATGTTAGGTCTTTTAAGAGATGGTAATGGTAAAGCTATAGATATACTAAGTGCGTTAGAGGTAGACTTAAATCATTTAAGACGTAAAGTTGAAATTTTAAGTCCTGCTAATCCTAATATCGCTACTACATCAAACGAAAAGAAAAACTTGCACCTAACGAGGCAAGCAGAGCGTGCTTTAAAAACAACATTTTTAGAAGCGAAGTTGTTTCAAAGCACTTCAATAAATACTGCACACCTTTTGTTGTGTATTTTAAGAAATGAAAATGACCCAACTACTAAGTTATTAAACAAACTTAAAGTTGATTATGATAATGTAAAAGACGAATTTAAATCTATGATTACAAGCGAAGATGATTACCTAGACGAGCCTAAAGCCGAATCATATTCTGATGATGAAATAAACGAAGAGGATGATGCGAAGCAAAATCCTTTCGGTGGAAGCCAGTCTAGCAAAACAAATAAAAAGTCTAAGACACCTGTTTTAGACAACTTTGGCAGAGACTTAACCGTACTTGCCGAAGAAGGTAAATTAGATCCTGTAGTGGGTCGAGAAAAAGAAATACAGCGTGTTTCACAAATATTAAGTAGACGTAAAAAGAATAATCCGCTTTTAATTGGTGAGCCTGGTGTAGGTAAATCTGCTATTGCTGAAGGTTTAGCACTACGAATTGTAAAACGTAAGGTATCCAGAACGCTTTTTAATAAACGTGTTGTTACATTAGACCTTGCAAGTTTAGTTGCTGGCACAAAATACAGAGGTCAGTTTGAAGAGCGAATGAAAGCCGTAATGAACGAACTTGAAAAAAATGATGATATCATTCTTTTTATAGATGAAATTCATACCATTGTTGGTGCTGGTGGAGCTACCGGAAGTTTAGATGCGTCTAACATGTTTAAGCCTGCATTAGCAAGAGGCGAAATTCAATGTATAGGTGCAACTACGTTAGATGAGTACAGACAATATATCGAAAAAGATGGTGCTTTAGAACGTCGTTTTCAAAAAGTAATTGTTGAACCAACTTCTGTTGAGGAAACAATTGAAATATTAAATAATATAAAAGGCAAGTACGAAGAGCATCATAATGTTGACTATACACCTGAAGCTATTGAGGCTTGTGTAAAGTTAACAAATCGATATATGACAGAGCGTTTCTTACCAGACAAGGCTATTGATGCTTTGGATGAAGCAGGTTCTAGAGTGCACATTACCAATATTGATGTTCCTAAACAAATCATTGAACTAGAGAAAAAACTTGAAGAAGTTAAGGAAACTAAAAACAGTGTTGTTAAGAAACAGAAATACGAAGAAGCTGCTAAACTAAGAGATGACGAAAAACGTCTTGAAAAGGAATTAGCAACAGCTCAAGAAAAATGGGAGGAAGAAACAAAGCAACACCGAGAGATTGTAACGGAAGATAACGTTGCAGATGTTATATCTATGATGACTGGTATTCCTGTAAATAAAATAGCCCAAACTGAGCTTAACAAATTAGCAAGTTTACCAGAGCTTATTAAGGGACGTGTTATTGGACAAGACCAAGCAGTTGCTAAGGTTGTAAAAGCTATTCAACGTAACAGGGCAGGTCTTAAAGATCCTAACAAACCGATTGGTTCATTTATCTTTTTAGGACAAACTGGTGTTGGTAAAACGCAATTAGCAAAGGTTTTAGCTAGCGAATTATTCGACAGTAATGATGCCTTAGTGCGTATAGATATGAGTGAGTATATGGAAAAATTCGCTGTATCTAGACTTATTGGTGCACCTCCAGGATATGTTGGTTACGAAGAAGGTGGACAACTTACCGAAAAAATTAGACGCAAGCCTTATGCTGTAGTTCTTTTAGATGAAATTGAAAAAGCGCATCCTGATGTGTTCAACATGCTTTTACAAGTTCTTGATGATGGCTATTTAACAGATAGCTTAGGTCGTAAAATCGATTTTAGAAATACTATCATAATTATGACATCTAATATAGGTGCTCGCAAACTTAAAGATTTTGGGACTGGTGTTGGTTTTGGTACTGCGGCAAAAGAATCTCAAGAAACTGAGTATGCCAAAGGTGTTATAGAAAATGCTCTTAAAAAGGCATTTGCCCCTGAATTTTTAAATAGAATTGATGATGTTATAGTATTTAACGCTCTAGAAAAAGAAGATATTGATAAAATCATCGATATTGAATTAGTTAAGCTTATAAAACGTATTAAAGAGTTGGGTTACGATTTAGTACTTACAGACAAAGCTAAGGATTATATTGCGGAAAAAGGTTTTGACAAACAATACGGTGCAAGACCACTAAACAGAGCAATTCAAAAGTATGTAGAAGACGCACTCGCTGAAGAAATTATCAATTCAAAAATCCAAGAAGGTGATACTATTACCATGGATTTGGACACTAAAAAAGATGAGTTAAAAATCAAAGTTAAAAGCTCTAGTAAACCTACAGAATCTTAAGACTTTTTAATATTTTAAGTTAAAACTCCTCATTTTTGAGGAGTTTTTTTTATCTTAAGAAATAAAACTGTTCTAAAAATGCAAGAAACTGTTGTAAAATTAAAGTTTTGTACACTTTCTTTCTACGATAGATTTGTTATTGCTAAAATTAACGAAGGTGTACACTTAGACCATCTCCACAATGAGGCTTTGATTGAAGTAATAGAAAATCATTTCAGCAAACCTTTTGTGTACATCACTCATAGAGTAAATTCTTATTCTGTTGATCCCAGCGTATATCCGAGAGCAACAAAAGTTAAATATTTAAAGGGATTTGCTGTTGTCTCAGAAAAGTACCAAGCAAAAATTAATGCACAAATAGAACAAATGTTTTTTGGAAAACCGTTTGAAATATTCACTAAACTAGATGATGCCGTTAAGTGGGCAAATGATATTATTACTAAAGGATAATTAGCTGTACTTTTTTAATGCTTTTCTACTCCATAATTGTTTAGAAATAATTCTTCTACTTCAATATCTACATCTTTTAAAAATTGAATAGAAGCTTCTATATCATCATGTAATACTTCATCTTCTTTTATAAAAGGCACTACTTTTCTATAATGTTCTAAGAAAGACTCAAGTAATGGAGACGTTTTCATCGGTCGTCTAAATTCAAGCGCTTGTGATGCATTCATCAATTCTATAGCAATAACGCGCTCTACATTTCTAATAAGATTATAAGCTTGTGTCGCAGCATTGGCTCCCATACTTACATGGTCCTCTTGTCCATTACTAGAAACTATACTATCTATACTTGCAGGTGATGCCAATTGCTTATTAGCACTAACTATGCTTGCAGCAGTATATTGCGGAATCATAAAGCCAGAATTTAATCCTGGATTATCTACTAAAAATGCTGGTAAGCCTCGTAAGCCAGAGACTAATTGAAATATTCTACGTTCAGAAATATTTCCTATTTCGGCTACAGCAATTTTTAAATAATCTAGAGCTAAAGCCAAAGGCTGCCCATGAAAATTTCCTCCTGAAATAATCAAATCTTCTTCTGAAAAGATATTTGGATTATCTGTTACAGAATTGATTTCTGTTAAAATTACTTTCTCTACAAAATCTAAAGTGTCTTTTGTAGCACCATGAACTTGAGGTATACATCTAAACGAATAAGGATCTTGTACATGCTCTTTTTCTCTGGCAATTAACTCGCTTCCTTCTAGAAGTTCATTAAAACGTTTGGCTACTTTACGCTGACCTGGATGTGGTCTTACATCGTGTACCAAATCATGGAACGGATCTAACCTACCATCAAACGCATCTAAAGATATTGCTGAAATTATATCTGCCAAATAAGACGTCTTATGAGACATTAATAATAAGTACACACCATAAGCACTCATAAACTGCGTTCCGTTTAATAGAGCTAAACCTTCCTTAGCTTCCAATTTTATCGGTTCCCAATTGAATTTTTCTAACAATTCTGAAGCTTCATAATTTTCGCCATTATGCACAACACTTCCTTTTCCTAACAACGGTAAAGCTAAATGTGCCAAAGGTGCCAAATCACCAGAAGCTCCTAAAGAGCCTTGCGTAAATACAAATGGAAAAATATCATGATTAAAAAAGTCTATTAATCGCTCAACAGTTTTTAGTTGCACTCCACTATGACCGTAACTTAAGGACTGAATTTTAAGCAACAACATCACCTTAACCACAGATTCTGGTACGCGATCACCTGTACCGCAAGCATGAGACATTACTAGGTTTTCCTGTAACTTAGTTAAATCTTTATCTGAAATTTTGACATTATACAGTGACCCAAAACCCGTATTGATTCCATACATCGGTTTCTTATTGTTGGCCAATTTGTTATCTAAATAAGATTTACAGGCCTTAATTTTTGCTATAGAATCTTCTGAAAGTTTTAACTTTTTGTTATCCTTAAATATGTTGTATATCGTCACAATGTCTAGAGCATCAGACGAAATAATATGATAGTTATCCATAATTATCTATTATGCTTCTTGTTGTTCTGGTTGCTGCTGTTCTTGTTCTGGTTGTTTAAACAAATCTATGTAAGCTTCGCCTATAGTTTCAATAATATGGCTTGCTATTAAACTCTGATACCCATAATCTTCCAAAGAAATATCAGCAGATTTTCCATGTAAATACACACCAAAAATAGTTGCTGCTAATGGTTCATAACCCTGAGCAATTAAACCTGTTATTATTCCTGTTAAAACATCACCAGTTCCTGCTGTTGCCATTCCTGGATTTCCTGTTGTGTTTATATAAAGCTTGTCACCAAAAACTGTTATGGTATTTGCACCTTTAATAACGACGATGACTTTATACTTTTTAGAAAATTCTTTAGTTTTATTAAGCTTATCAAAATCGTCTGACCACTCGCCCACTAATCGTTCTAGTTCTTTTGGGTGTGGTGTTAACACAGTTTGTTCTGGCAACAATTTTAGTAATTCTTTACTTTTAGATAAGATGTTTAAACCATCTGCATCAATAAGAAGTGGTTTTTTATTAGCATTCAAAAATAGCTCTAAAGCTTCAATTGTTTTATCAGCCGTTCCTAATCCTACACCTATACCAACGACACTAGGTTCTATATCAAAAGAAATATCAGTGATTCGTTCTTCATCTTTATCTGTAATGACCATGGCTTCAGGAAAAGAAGCTTGCATACTATGATATCCACACTTAGGAATATACGCTGTAACCAAACCTGCTCCAGAACTTAAAGCTGCTCTACTTGCTAAATTAACTGCACCTATTTTCCCATGACTTCCACCAACTATTAAGGCATGCCCAAAATCTCCTTTGTGCGAAAACTTCTCCCTTGGCTTGTATAATGGTAAAACTTCATATTTTGAAATTAATTCAACTTCAGTTTCGGTTTGCATTAGATAATCACGATCTATACCTATATCCAATGCTTCCCATTGTACTGTAAATTTTGAAGTTTCTGGTAAGAAGAAAATCAATTTCGGTGACTGAAAACTTAAAGTGTAGTTGGCGTGTACGACAGCATTTTCATCTTCTATTGGTTTGTCTGTATATAATCCCGAAGGTATATCTACAGATAAGGTAAATGCTTTTGATGCTCTCCATTTTTGAAACAATCCCTGTACCCATCCATTTGGCTGACGATTAAGACCAATACCAAACACAGCATCCACTATAATATCTTTCTCATCAATAATTACATTTGAAAAATCACCAGAGCAACTAAGCATTTTTGGCCAATCTTTTGTTACTGTTTTTATTCTATCATAATTTATTAAAAAATCTTTAGAACGCTTATCACTACAGTTAACTATATAGGTCACCACATTATATCCATGAGTTAATAGATGTCTTGCTAATACCAAACCATCACCACCATTATTGCCAATACCACAAAATACGTGAATTGGCACTTGTGCACCTTGCATACGCATATGAATCCATTTAAAAATCTGTGATCCTGCACGTTCCATTAAATCGGTTGAGGAGATATTTTGACGTTCGGTCGTGAGCTTATCACCTTCGTATATTTGTTCTTTTGAAAATAACTTCATGTATAAATTCTGTATATTGAAAATCTTTTTAGGGAAGTAAAAATAAGGTTTTCCAAGCCAATAGAATAAAATTGATTAATCTTACTGTGAAAAATTCATTCGAAACCCAAAGACTTCTCGTTAGACCAATAACTGCAGAAGACGCACCATTCATTTTAGAATTAATGAATACTCCAAAATGGATAAAATTTATTGGTGACAGAAATGTAAGAACTGTTGAAGCTGCAGAAGCTTATATTGCTGAAAAAGCATTGCCACAACTAGCATCTCATGGTTATAGTAATAATGTTATTATTAGAAAATCTGATAACGTAAAACTTGGTACTTGCGGAGTTTACCATAGAAAAGGTATAGAAATACCAGATATTGGCTTTGCTTTTTTGCCATCTAACGAAGGCAAAGGTTATGCTTTTGAAGCTACTTCAAAGCTTGTGGAAATAATGAAAGAGAACCATTGTTTGGCTGAACTAAGTGCCTATACTTTAGAAGAAAATTTATCCTCGAGAAAACTACTAGAGCGTTTAGGTTTTGAACTAAAAGGCACCGGAACATTGCCTACATCTAATGAAGAATTATTGCATTATCATAGAAAACTATAGTTTTAACCCAAATAAAGGCGAATCATATGTTTTTTTATCTGTAAAGTTTTTAGTTGTGTACATTTAAGGTTTAATCATTATATATGAGACTTACGCTCTGTTTTAATCTATTTTTGGTTTTATCATTTTTTTGTGTCGATGCTCAACAGTTTACATTAGAAACTTCATTAGACGCAACCGTTAATGAAACCTCAGGACTATTGTATATAAACAATACACTGATTACACATAATGACAGCGCAAATACAAACCAATTATTTGATATTGATGTATCTACAGGTAATGTTACAAGAACAGTTACTATTTTTAATGCCACCAACATAGATTGGGAAGATCTTACACAAGATGGTACTTACATATATATTGGCGATTTTGGTAATTACCAAGGAGATAGAACCGATTTAAAGGTATACAGAGTTCTTATTTCAGATTATTTAAATAACACGTCTATTACTGCAGATGTCATTAACTTTAATTATGCAGACCAAACAGATTTTACAACAAGTCCGTTTGCTACCAATTTTGATGCAGAGAGTTTAATACATTACAATAACAGTCTTTATGTGCTCACCAGAAATTGGCTAGATGGCAACACCAACATTTACGAATTACCTAAAACACCAGGTATACATAGCATTTCCAAAATTGATACCATTACCGCAGGTGGTTTGGTATCTGGTGCAACATTCAATGCATTGAATAACGAAATCATTATCACAGGATTTGATGGTAATGGCGCTTTTTTAATTGAATTAAGCGGATTTAACACTGGCTTATTTTCCAACGGAACAGTTACAAAAACATCTATGGCTGTACCAGAAAATTATTCATTTCAAATAGAGGGTATATACCCTGTAAACGCCAACGAGTATTATATAACAGCAGAAGAAAACGGAGCGCTGCAACCAGCTTTGTATAGTTTTAATACTTCTACCCTTTCTTTAGATGAAACTGAATTGACACCAATTTCATTTTACCCAAATCCAGCTAGAACACAAATTACATTGAGCGAGGATAATCTTCAAACTAAAATCTATAATATAACTGGTCAACTTATAAAAACATCAAACAAAAAGCACATTGACGTTTCAGATTTAACTTCTGGATTATATCTTATAACTATTGAGGCTGCTTTTGAAAAAAACACAATAAGAAGACGTTTGCTGATAGAGTAATTAACTCATTATTCTTACCAAAAGTTCTTTTAGCAAGTCGCCTTGTGGTACTGCATTTGCACCAACACCTTTCCCTTTTACATCAAACTCTCTTAACAATGCTATTGTAGCACTTACTTTCTTCATAGGGTAATTACGAGCTGCTGTAAGATATTCATTCACAAAATATGGATTAACCCTTAATGCCGAAGCTACACTTCTTGGATTTTTATCGGTCATGCCATGAAGATGTAACAACTGTGAAAAGAAATTAAATAACAGCCCTACAGTTACCACCATTGGATTATCCTTAGGATTATCACCAAAATATTTTGCAATACGCTGTGCTTTGACAATATCTCTGGCACCAACAGCTTTCCGAAGTTCAAAATTATTGTAATCTTTACTTATTCCTATATTTTCTTCAATATGTTCTGGTGTAATCTGTGTGCCCTTTGGTAAAACAATTTTTAGCTTATTGAGCTCATTATTTACTTTACTTAAATCGGTTCCTAAAAACTCAACCAGCATTTGCGCTGCTTTTGGCGAAATATCATAACCTTGTCCTTTTAGAACACGTCTTATCCAATCTGGTACTTGGTTGTCATAAAGTTTTTTGCTTTCGTAAACTACACCTCCGCTTTTGTTTATTGCCTTGTATAACGCTTTGCGTTTATCAATTTTTTTATACTTGTAATTAATAACCAAAACCGTTGTTGTTTGTGGGTTTTCGGCATAAGATGCTAGTTTTTCTATAGTACGACTAAGGTCTTGCGCTTCCTTTACAATAACGACTTGTCGCTCTGCCATCATCGGATAACGCTTGGCATTACTTACGATATCGTCAATGCTAACATCTCTTCCGTAAAGCACCATTTGGTTGAACCCTTTTTCGGCTTCATCCAAAAGATTGTCTTCAATAAAATCTGAAATCTTATCAATGTAGTAAGCCTCCTCACCCATTAAAAAATAGATGGGTTTAATTTGCCCCTTTTTTAAGTCTTCTACTAATGTTTTTACTTCGTCCAATCTCTTAAATCGTTTGCTCGAATGATATTATAATTTTAATTTTGTGAAGTGCAAAAACTCAACTTTCCACAGTTTGAATACCGATTCAAAAGTACAGAAAATAAAATTTCTATTTTTGATGTCATTCGGAAAAAATTTATCATTCTTCAACCAGAAGAATGGGTAAGGCAGCATTGTGTGCATTACCTCATCAATGAAAAGAATTATCCAAAATCTTTGATCAATGTTGAAAAGGAGTTAAATATTAATGGCTTAAAGAAACGCTACGATATTGTAATTTTTAATCCAGATGGTAGTATTCTTCTTATTGTTGAATGCAAATCGCACGACATTACCATAAATCAAAATACTTTTGACCAAATTGCACGTTATAATTTAGCGTTAGATGCAGAATTCCTCATGGTAACAAACGGCATAAATCATTATTATTGCCAAATGGACACTGAAGCAGAGCGTTATCAGTTTTTAAGAGATATTCCTAACTATAAAAAGGCATAAATGTACAGCGACAAGGATATAGCAATTGTTATTTTAAACTGGAATGGAAAAGCGCTACTAGAGCAATTTTTACCTTCGGTTTTAAAATATTCTGAAGATGCTAAAATTTATGTTGCAGATAATGCCTCTAGCGATAATTCTGTTGAATTTTTAAAAACTTCGTTTCCCGAGGTTAGTATTATTCAAAATTCCGAAAATGGTGGTTATGCAAAAGGCTATAATGAAGCTCTAAAACATGTTTCTGAACCACTGCTCTGCCTGCTAAATAGTGATATTGAAGTTACAGAGAATTGGCTAGACGCAATTCTAACAGCTTTCAATTCTGAAGTAAAACCAGACATCCTTCAACCTAAAATATTAGATTACAAAGACAAGTCTAAATTTGAATATGCTGGTGCTGCAGGTGGCTTCATAGACAAATATGGTTATCCTTTTTGTAGAGGTCGTATATTTAACAGCATTGAGGAAGATAAAGGCCAATACAATGATGTTATTGATATTTTTTGGGCTTCTGGTGCTTGTTTTTTTATAAAGAATGAAGTTTTCAAAGCCTTAAACGGTTTTGATGAAAGCTATTTTGCGCACATGGAAGAAATAGATTTGTGCTGGCGCGCTTTCAATAGTAATTTTAAAACAAAATATGTTGGTACATCCACAGTGTATCATGTTGGTGGCGCAACCTTAAATAATTCCAACCCTAAAAAGACATACCTCAACTTTAGAAACAGTCTTATAACGCTAGTTAAAAACACTGACAGTAATGTGTTTTCTAAGGCTATAATGAGAATGCTTTTAGATGGTGTTGCAGGTGTTATGTTTTTACTGCAATTAAAACCTGCTCACTTCATTGCTATCCTAAAAGCTCATGGTTCTTTTTACCTCAATTTGAGTAATGTTTTAAAGAAACGCAAAACACACAAAAAACGTCCTAATTATTACCAAACCTCTTCAATTGTTTGGTCTTATTATGTAAAGAGAAAACAAACGTTTTAACTGTTTATAAAACTGTTAAAGTTTTTGTTAATCTATGTTATAGCCTATTTTCTTTTGTATAATTTTGATATGTTAAAATTAACAATTTAAACTATAATGAAAATTATGAAAAAACTAATGTTATTAAGTGTTTGCTCAATGGTGTTGTTTGCATCTTGCGTATCGAAGAAAGAATATGCTGCACTTGAGGCAAAACATCAAGAAACACAAGACTTATTAAACAGTGCTACTGTAAAACTAAATAAGTGTCTTTCTGACGCTGCTGCAGCTAGTGCCAGAGTAGAAACCATGAAAGACCAATTGGCTGATTTACGTAAGGCAAACCAAGATTTAATAGATACTAAAGGGAACCTAACAACCCTAACGCAAAAAGGCGCTGAAAACCTTGAAAAATCTCTGGAAAGCCTAAAAGAAAAGGATTTAAAAATATCGCGTTTACAAGACGCATTAACTAAAAAGGATAGTGTAACACTAGCAATAGTTACCAGCTTAAAGAAAGAGGTAGGCATCAATGATCCAGATATTGAAATTAATGTTGAAAAAGGTGTTGTATTTATCTCTATTGCTGATAAATTATTATTTAAAAGCGGTAGTTACAACGTAACTGACAGAGCTAAGGAAATTTTAGGAAAAGTTGCTAAAGTAATTAACAGTAAGCCAAATTTTGAAGCCATGGTAGAGTCTCATACAGACAATGTACCATACAGCAAACCACCACTATTAGATAACTGGGATCTTAGTGTAAAACGGGCAACTTCTGTAGTACGTGTTTTAGAAAGCTTGGAGGTAAACCCACAGCAATTAATTGCCGCTGGTCGTAGTTACCATGTGCCTCTAGTAGCAAATGATACGGCTGAAAACAAAGCTAAAAACAGAAGAACTCGTATAATCGTTCTTCCAAAAATTGATGAATTCTACGAAATGATTGAAGAAGAAATGAAAAATCTTTCTGCTGGAAATTAATTTTTGAACTCAAATAATTTAAAATTAAAAACCCAATGCAATTGCATTGGGTTTTTGTTTGGCAGATACTTATTGCATATAATTATATGCGCTTACTAACCTTAAAAATTCTGCCCTATAGCCTTCTTTATCTTCACCTCTTCCTTTTTCTGCCAATTCTAATACCACATTTAAATCTGCATTGTTATCGTATTTAGAATGTCTTAATTTCATACCATAAAGTGCTACAGCTGCTGCAAAATTCATATCTTCTGAAGCCTCTGCAATGCTTGTATTCTGAACATGCATCATCTCTATACTCTTTTTTCCATCTGGCTTTTTGTATCTAAACTTTACCGTAAATAATTCGTTATTGTAACCATCTAAACCTTCGGTCTTGGTGTATTTCAAATCTGGTATTTTCTCTAAATACTCAGTTTTAACTCCTACTGGTACAATTTCGTATAATGCAGTCACTGTATGACCACTACCCAACTCACCAGCATCTTTGGTATCGTCTATAAAATCTTCATCATTAAGCAATCTATTTTCATAACCAATTAATCTATAACCTTGTACTTTTTTTGGATTAAACTCAACCTGAATTTTTACATCCTTGGCAATGGTGAATAATGTACCACCAAACTCTTTACCAAAGACCTTTTGTGCTTCTTGCATGTTATCTATATAGGCATGGTTGCCATTACCTTTATCTGCTAGAATCTCTAATTTTGAATCTTTATAATTACCATATCCAAACCCTAAAACAGATAAGAATACACCAGATTTACGTTTTTCTTCAATAAGTTTTTCCATAGCTTTATCACTAGATGCACCTACATTAAAATCTCCATCTGTTGCTAAGATTACACGATTATTACCGTTCTTTTTAAAATGCTTTTCCGCAAGTTTATAGGCTAACTTTATACCTTGTCCGCCAGCTGTAGATCCACCAGACTCTAAATTATCCAAAGCTTTTAATATCTTCTCTTTTTGGTTACCAGATGTTGGTTCTAATATTACACCTGCTGCTCCTGCATACACTACTATAGATACTTTGTCTTTGTCTCTTAACTGATTTACCAATAATTTAAAAGCACTTTTTAAAAGTGGTAGTTTATTCTGAGAACCCATTGAGCCAGACACATCTATTAAAAATGTAAGGTTGGATGCAGGCAGTTCTTCATTTGTATAGGACTTACCTTGCAAACCTATACGCACTAATTGTGTCTCGCTATGCCATGGTGTTTTTATAACTTCGGTATTGATTGAAAACGGATGCTCATCTTTAGGTTGTGGGTAGTTGTAGTTAAAATAATTCACCATTTCTTCAATTTTAACAGCATCTGGTTCTATATAAGTACCGCTATTTATCATTCGTCTAATATTACTGTAAGATGCTTTATCTACGTCTATAGAAAACGTTGAAAGTGGTGATGTAGATGTGCTTTCAAAATCATTTTCATGAATTACCGCATAGCTTTCATTTTCAAATCTAAAATTACCTTGATGAGTTGCAATAACCACACAACCATGCTTTGCTATCTTACCAAATTTATCTTTAGCCTCAGAAGGATCATACACTGTTTTACTATCTATATCAGATTCTGGCAGGTTTTCGATAATGTGATTATTAGAAAAATTAATTGGCCTACCATCAACAATATATAAAGGAGCTTTCTTTGTTTCAATTTTTTGATTGTCTGTTGAAATTAAAACAACTCCATTAGCGCCTCTACTTCCATATATTGAAGTGGCACTGGCGTCTTTTAATACAGTCATAGACTCTATGTCTTTAGGATTTATGGATTGAAATATATATTCGTCAACTGGTTTGCCATCTACTACATACAAAGGCTTTTGATTTCCGTTCATTGTTCCATAACCTCTTATTCTAATTTGCGTACTTGCTCCTGGATTACCATTTTGATTAACAACATTAACTCCGGCTACTTCTCCTTGTAATGTTTGAGTTACCTTGCTCGAAGACATTTGATTCGCCAATTTATTGTGATAGGCTTTTTTGGCTTGTCGTCTTAGTTGGGATTTACTTGGTGTACTCCTATGAGAAATTACCGAAGCTGAACGAGAGTAAGCTCTTTTTGTTGTTGCAGAATAACCAACAACTATAACCTCGTCTAAGGTATCTCCTTCTTCTAATGCCACATTATAAGTATCATATGATCCTACAGTAATCTCTTCAGTCTTCATACCTACATAACTTATAACTAAAACGTTTCCAGAATTTGCTGTAATGGTATATTTACCATCAAAATCCGTTTGGACTCCTTTGGAAGTTCCTTTAATTATTACACTTGCGCCTGGTAGTGGCAATCCATCACTAGCAGTGGTAACAATTCCTGAAACTTCTTTTTCCTGTGAGAATAATTGTATTGACAAAAACAGTGCAATACATAATTGTAAAATAGTTTTCATAATGATTGTGCTTTAAGTTCACTACAAACTTATTAGCAATCATCACTGTTAAAAACCGACAATGAGTAAAAGTACACTTTGGGTGAGTAACCTATCCTAAAACAGACTCTATAGTTTTAGCACGTTGTATTTTTCCATTAACAGTTTCTACAAATTTGTCTGTAATGTATATATGTTTAGGCACTTCAAACTTTGTTAAACCCTTAATAAATCGTATTCTATTGGCTATACTTTCAACAGAATCTCTTGGGCTTTCTACAATTAAAACAAGTTGTTCTCCTAAAGTTTCATCTTCTTCACCTGCAACAATAAAACGCTCATCAATAGCAGGCTGTAGCTTATCTTCTATCTGTTCTGGAAATAACTTAACTCCACCAGAGTTGATAACATTGTCATAGCGGCCTAATAACTGAAAACTAGTTTCAGATTTTAAATCTATAATATCATTAGTTACTAAAGGTTCATCAACTAAATTTAATGCGTTAATTACCAAACACTGCCTCTCATCTTGAGAAAATGTCACATTAGGAATAGCATTAAAATACTTCTCGCCTTTAGACACTTTAGAAGGTAATTGTCTAACTGCAACATGAGTTACTGTCTCTGTCATACCATAGGTTTCAAAAAACTTAGAATCACAGTCTTTAATTCGCTCAAGTAATGGAAGCGTCACTTTAGAACCACCAACAATAATCGTTTTGATGTTATAAGTGTACTTAAGCGTATGCTTTAATTGTAGCGGAATCATAGCACAAAAATCATAGTGCTTTTCATAATCAAACATTGGGTGTGCGCTAGGTTCTACATGATCTAACTCTAAACCTAAAATCATTGCTCTAACCAACATCATCTTACCAGCTATATAATGGCTTGGCAAACAATCTAAAGCAGAATTTCCTGGCTCCAAACCAAAAAAATCTCCGGTGGCGATGGCAGAATTTACCATAGCCTGTTTTTTTAACTTTATTAGCTTTGGCTTACCAGTAGAACCAGAGGTTCTAACTTCAATATAATCTTTATCATTAAGCCAATCTATTAAGAAGTTCCCTGTAGCTTTTTCATAAGGTGCTCCTTCTTTAATAAGACTGTAAGCCACTTCTTTAAGGTCCTCGTGATTATAGTGTAACCCGTTTAATTTAAAACGATTATGAACTTTATCGTATTCTGGTGTCATTATTTATTCTCCAATGATTTTATAATCTTCTTTTGGTGGTTCGTTTACTTTACCAAATAGGCGCTCTTTCCAATTTTTCCAACCGTATCTTTTTGATAAAATTAATAACATAATTGGATAAACAACCAATACTGGTATTAAGATTTCGCCAATAATACTCATAGATGGTTCGGCTGTACTTTTAAAGATAGCGTCTGTTTGCAGTGCTGTCCAATCTGCAGTAACTAAAAGTGATGCTAATAAGTTGTTTCCTAAATGAAATCCTAAAGCAAGTTCTAATCCATCATCCATTAAGGTCATAATGCCTAAAAGCAGACCTGTACCAATGTAGAATATCATCATCTTCCAGAAACCAACATTAGCTACTTCTGGATTAGCACTATGTGCAATACCAAATAAAACAGAGGTTAGAATTAAAGGAAACCATTTGTTCTTCACCATAACACCTACATGCTGCATTAAATAACCTCTAAAAAGATATTCTTCCAATCCAATTTGAAAAGGAAATAAAACAATACTTACTAAAAATAAAATAGAAAACTTCTTAAAATCGAATTGATAAACAATCTCTGATGAATCTATATTATAGCCTATTATAAAAGAAACAATTGTAAACGTTGCAATCATCATAAAAGCAAAGAATACCCTACCATAATCTACCTTAGCTCTTGCTGTTGTTAATGATAAAATACTTCTTTGATGTACATACTTGACCAAAATAAAAAGTAAGCCTAACAAAAATGCAAAAGGAATGAGATTAAAAGCTAGATTGAGAGTAGAAGGTATACCCTTCATCATTTCATATGCTGCTTCTAAATCTGCAGGATCTGTTACAAGATAAAACACAAAATTTAATAAAAAGATACCTGCAACTAATATGGTAGTGAGGATAAACATCCATAATTCTCGTTGTCCTTTATATGCTTGTTGTATATAATTCATGTGTTTAAATTAAAATTCCAATCTTTATTTTTATCGTATTGCAAAGTACCATTTTTTACTGTCAATGGTGAAGCAAAATTATTAGTAAACAAACTTCCTGTTCCCAATCCCTGAGGCATTGGGTTATTCAGCGCATAGGTCCATTGAGCGATAGCATTAAGACCAACATTGCTCTCCAAAGCACTCGTAATCCACCATTTTATATCCAAATCTTCAGCAGTATTAATCCATTGTTGACTTCCTTTAAAACCGCCAACTAAACTTGGTTTTAGTATAATATATTGTGGTTTTATGATTTGAAGCAGCTTTAACTTATCTTTTTCTGTAAAAACTCCAATTAGCTCTTCGTCTAAAGCGATTGGCAGAGGTGTTACCTCACAAAGGCTTGCCATTTCGTCAAATTGTTTAGGCTTTATAGGTTGTTCTATAGAATGTAACTGATACTCTGAAAGACACTTTAACTTTTCAAGGGCTTCACTTGGCGAAAATGCTCCGTTAGCATCTACGCGAAGTTCTATATCTGAAATTGAAAATTCTTTTCGAATCGATTTTAAAATATTCAATTCTGTTTGAAAATCAATAGCGCCAATTTTAAGTTTAATACAATCAAAACCTGCTTCAATTTTCTCTTTTACTTGCTTACGCATAAAGGTTTCATCTCCCATCCAAACCAAACCGTTAATAGGGATAGTATCTTGTCCTTGAGTAAATTGAGATGGAAACAAATTGAATTGAGATTCGCTTTCTAATGACTTAAAAGCCATCTCAACACCAAACTGAATACTTGGTAGTTCGACAAGCTCGCTGACCAAAGTTTCTAAACCCAAATTGATGTTCTCACAAACCCATTTCAATTTTTCTTCATAATCAGGTCTGTCGTCAATAGATAATCCTCTTAAGATGCCGCATTCACCTATTCCAGTTTTATCATAGTTGTTTAAAACAATAAACCAAGTTTCCTTAGTAGTCATAACGCCTCTAGACGTACCACTAGCCTGCTTAAAACTGAGTATGTATTTGTGGTATGTTGCTGTCATAATAGTAGTTCAAAAATAAGCATATCACGGTTAAGAAACATCTATTTTAAAAAAATATCAGGCACCAATTTCTTGATGCCTGAACCATTAACCAATCAACCTAATTTATGTAATCAATTACATAAATTTTACTTTCCCAGTTGCCATATCATATACCGCTGGCACAATTTTTATTTTTCCTTCTTTTTCTAAGCTTGCCATTTTTGGCGATTGCTTACGAATATCTTCTACCGTAATATGTGCATTTGTCACAATAACATTATTGGTAAATTCTTCGTTTTTAGAAGATATTTCACCCATTTTAGTAGTAGCATCTATTGATGGCTGTATCTCATCTAGTAGATTTTGAAGCGCATTCATCTCAATGGAAGCTGCATCAACTTTATCTATGGCGCTCTTTACAGCTCCACAAGCCGTATGACCCATTACAATTACTACTTTTGAACCAGCAACTGCAGTAGCAAACTCCATAGACCCAACGATATCTTTGTTCTCAATATTGCCAGCTACCCTTGCAACAAAAATATCACCAATACCTAAATCAAAAACATCTTCTACTGGTACTCTACTATCTACGCAAGATAGAACGATTGCTTGTGGATATTGCCCAATCATTGCTTCACGACGTTGAGATGAGTGATCGCGCATTGTTAAATTGTTACTCACGAAGTTTTCATTACCTTTTTTTAGTCTTCCAATTATTTCATCAGGGCTCATATCTGCCTGTTCTTCTGCTGTTAGGATACTATTAATAGGGTCTTGCTTTATTGTTTTTGCTTGAGTTTTGACCTCTGATGTAGAGGTTGTTTCAGTATTCTTCTCATTACAGCTGTAAGACATTACAACTAAAGCTAAAATCATTGAATTTTTAAAAATGTTTTTCATAGTCATTGAATTTATTTGATAGTGTTAAAAAAAATTGTCTGTTAAAAATTATGGTGCATACTTATTTGCCATTGCCCTTTTCCCCATGCATCAGTCTTTTGGTTCATCCAGCCTAACTGAAATCTTATTTTAGAGTTGAGTACGTAACCTAGGCCTAAATAAGTGCGATTTCTATCGAATAGTTCTACAGTTCTACCATCGCCAATCCCTTGCTCACCATTTATAAATAATTCATTATATAGTGCGATGTAATAAGCTTTAGGACTTAATTCTTTGCTATTTATAGGTACATTTAAAAATAGATTATAGCGATAACGTGTTCTAAAGTCTTGATCTTCTACAAATCTTTGTTCATACCGAAAACGGTGTGTGAGATAAAATCGATTACCCAACTTCTGAGGAATTAAAGCTTCTTGATAGATACGGTTCTCAACAAAAGTATCATCACTATCGCCAAACTGACCTGTTGTAATATTGGCATATCCAAGGGTAAACATTACACCAGAGTCTTTTGGTGTGAAAGTTAATCCTGATCTTAACATTAGTTGTTCCATATCACCAAAACCTTGCCAGTCACGGTATTGGAAATCCCCTTGAATTCCCCATTGGCTATCCTTAAATTGATGGTTGTAAAAGTACATAAACCAAGCACCTGTTTGTGATTCTTCAACTTGAGCATTTGCGCCCCAAAACGAAAGCAATACTGTAATAATAAAAAGTTTTAATCTCATATTTAATTATTTATTATGCAAATATAAAAGTATTACTATTGATTTATAGATTTTGATTTATGTTTAACTTTTAATTAACTTGAATACACAAATCAGTTTTGTGTAAAAAATTTCTATTTTTATCAAAAACAAGAATGCCTAATTTTCCAAATATTATACTGTACGCTATACCTTTCTTTGTTTTAGCCATGTTATTAGAACTTTATGCTACAACCAAAGTGCAGTTGAAACATGTAAAAGGCTATGAAACAAAAGATGCGCTCGCATCTATAGCTATGGGTTTAGGTAATGTAATTTTAGGATTTGCTAGTAAAATATTGGTATTGTTGGCTTTAACTTGGGTGTATGAAAACTTTAGATTCTTCACAATCCCTATTACTTGGTGGGCATTTGTGCTGTTATTTTTTGCTGATGACTTAGCGTATTATTGGTTTCATAGAATTTCACACGAGTGTCGCTTATTCTGGGCATCACACGTAGTACATCACTCATCTCAACATTACAACTTAAGCACCGCATTAAGGCAAACATGGTCTGGCGGCTTTTACTCATTTGTATTTTGGCTTTGGCTGCCGCTTTTAGGTTTTCATCCTGCCATGATATTACTACAAATGTCTATCAGTTTATTATACCAATTTTGGATTCATACAGAAGCTATAGAAAAAATGCCGCGTTGGTTTGAGGCTATATTCAATACACCATCTCATCACAGAGTTCATCATGGCAGCAATCCAATTTATTTAGATCGTAATCACGCAGGAATACTAATAATTTGGGATAAGCTCTTCGGAACATTTCAACCAGAGTTAGATGATGAAAAGGTAAAATATGGACTTGTTAGTAATATCAACACGTACAACCCAGTAAAGATTGCCTTTATTGAATGGTGGAACATGTTAAAAGACACATTTACCGGAAAGAAGTCTTTTAAAGATCGTTTTCTGTATTTAATTAAACCACCAGGCTGGAGGCATGATGGCACAGGAAAGCTAAGTAATGACTTACGGAACGAATGGTTAAATTCTAAAAAACGATCATGACATTTAATAATAAAGTTATTTGGATTACTGGAGCATCAAGTGGTATTGGTAAAGCTGTTGCTTTAGAGTTATCTAAGTACAACTGCAAGCTCATTCTTTCCTCTCGTAGAACCACTCTTTTAAATGATGTAAAAAATGAATGTTTATTGCCTAAAAACGTTGAAGTTTTACCTCTAAACTTGGCAGATTATAAAACCATGACAACTGTTGTAACAAAAGCTATTTCCTTTTTTGACAAAGTTGATATACTTATAAACAATGGCGGTATCAGCCAACGTTCTTTAATTATTGATACAGATATTGAGGTTGATAAAAAGTTAATGGACATTGATTACTTGGGAACGATCGCATTATCTAAAGCCTTGCTTCCGCATTTTATTTCCAAAAAAACTGGACACTTTGTTACAGTAACTAGTTTAATGGGTAAATTTTCTTCACCATACCGTTCTGCTTATTGTGGGGCAAAACATGCTTTACATGGTTTTTTTGACGCTTTACGATTAGAGCATGAAAAGGATAATATAAAAGTAACCATGATCTGTCCTGGTTTTGTAAATACCAACGTTGCACGTAACGCACTAACTGGTGATGGCTCCATACAAAATAAACAAGACCATGCTACTGAAAACGGATTAGAAGTTTCTGTTTTTGCTAAGCGAATGCTAAAAGCCATTAAAAAAGAAAAGTTTGAAGCTTATATTGGCAAAGGCGAAACCAAAGGTGTTTATTTAAAGCGATTTTTCCCTAAGTTATTGCATAGAATAATTTTGAGAAGTCAAGTGAGGTAAGATATTTTTTAATTTTCGTTATTATTTATTTTACATGCATTTGTGTTAAATTCTATACGCCTTAATACTTCCCAGATGTCATCTTCAAAATTACTTGGAGAAAACCTAAACAACACTAATGTTCTATCTTGTTCTATACAGTAGTATGCATTAACCAAAACATTTAAAGTCATCATTGCTTTTGTATGAAATGCGTTGTATAACCTTATTTTTCCTTTAAAAGTATTTTCATCAGTCATTAAGAATAATGCAACCGACTCCGGAACTTCAACGTTTTGATCCTTATTTACAATATTCATTAATCCATCAAAATATAATTGTAAATCGTGTTCTAAAGTAGCTTCATTAATTACTCTCTTGTTTTTCAAACTCCATGCAAATACATAAGACCAATAGTCTGGACTGTCTTGATTAGACCAACCGTTAGGAAAATAAGCTTCTTCAAATCCACTATATACAATTTCAGGTGCAAAACGAATAGGAAACTCAAACACTTCCTTTGTCCACAAACTATCTGCCGTTAAAAGATTATCAATTATATTTGTTTGAGTGAAACCAAAAGATAAATTGAAAACCATGAACATAAATACTAAATTTCTTTTCATATCTAACGTTTTAAAAATAATTCAACTTCAAGTTCTATAGCATCTGAAATAGCATAGTCTTTAACTTTTGCAACACCCTTTGAACTGTAGTTAACTCCAAAATCAGTTCTATCGATTTTAAATTTAGTATAAACCTTATTCTCATTTGGTAATATATCTACATTATATAATGTTACAACTTTAGTGATATTTTTAATAGTGAGATTGGCTTCAATTTTAAGCCTATTGTCTTCAACTTTTTCAAAATTTATGAATTCTAGTTTAGATTCAGGAAATTTATCAACCTCAAAAAAGTCTTCGTTTTTTAGGTGGTTTACTAAGTCTTCACTGTATTCTCCATCAGTGTTTACTATGGTGTTCATATCAACTGTAAAAGTACCGCCAATGATTTCATTGTTTTTAAATTCTAACGAGCCTTCTTTAAAATTTACCGTTCCGTAATGCTCACCAAAACTAAAAAGCATAGAACCTTTCCAGTTTACAATACTTTTTTCTAGATTGATTTTAATGTTACCATCTAAATTAACATCAACTCCTTTGGTCTTCTCCTCATTTATAAGAACTAGAGTGTCATTACTTGGTTCTGATTTGTTTTTACAATTTGTAAAAAAAGTCGCTGTAATAAAGCTTAATAGAATAATTGTTCGTTTCATAATTGATTTATTTTATTGATTTTCAACCAAAACTACTTTTACAGCTCTTAGAAAGTGTCAAAAAAGTGTAAAAGAAATGTGAAGCCTTGTAAAAAGTGTTTAAAATGCTGTTCTTTACATTGCTTATGAAAAAATACTATCACTTTATTTTATTTTTATGTTTTGCTTTTTGCTCTGTTTCTTGCACAACTAATGAGAAAGAAATAACCTCAGATGAAGTTAAAGTAGCTGTAAGAGCAGTTGGTCATGAATTGTTATTGGTACAAAATGATTCTACATCTCTGGTCTTACCTATTGAAGATATTGACACAAAATCCTATAAACTAAAGTTTCAAAACAGGCTATCTATAGAACCTAACTTCTTAATCGATGTCGTTAGAAGAAATTTCAAAAAAGCAGAATTACCGTCTAACTATATCATTGAAGTTATAGAGTGTAATGATGAGCAAGTTGTATACAGCTATCTAATGAAACACAGTAAAGACAGCGAAATTATTCCTTGCGGTGGTCGAGTTTTACCCAAATCTTGTTATATGATACTTGTAAAATTTCAAAATTACAAGCGTACGTTTTACTCATGGATTCCTATCGTTTTAATTTTAATTTTAGGTGTTCTTTTCCTTTTAAAAAGAAAATCTGTTTTAAAGCTAGATAAAGAAAATGATGACCAAATTAAATTAGGTGGTTTTATCTTTTACCCTGAGCAACATAAATTAGTTAAACAAGCTATAGAAATAAGCCTCTCTAAAAAAGAGTGTGAAATTCTTGAAATTTTTTCTGAAAAGCCCAATTCTATTGTTTCTAGAGAAGAGCTTACCAAACGTATATGGGAAGATAACGGTGTTGTTGTTGGAAGAAGTCTGGACACCTATATCTCAAAGCTTCGAAAGAAATTACAAGACGATCCTAAAATACAGCTAACTAATGTACATGGTGTTGGTTATAAGCTGGAAATAAAATAACTACACGTCCATACTATTACCAATCTCTAATAACTTCAATGTTTTTAGTTTAGAATCAAATTTGGCTTTAGCTTTTACCTTGTCTATTTCAATATAACCGAAAGTATCATAATGATATCCTAAAACTCTATCGCATTTTAAAAAGCGTGTTGCTATAATAGCATCTTCTACTCCCATTGTAAAATTATCGCCTATTGGTAAAACTGCTAAGTCTAAATCATAACTCTGACCTAGTATTTTCATATCATAATGTAATGCTGTATCACCAGCAATGTAGAGTGTTTTTTTGTCTGTCTGTATTACAAACCCGCCTGGTTGACCACCATATTTTCCATCTGGAAACGATGATGTATGTATAGCATTGACATATTTTACTTTACCAAAATCAAAATTCCATGAACCACCATGATTCATAGGATGTCCTTTAAAACCTAGATTTTGATAGTGTACCACTATTTCATAATTAGAGACAATAATTGCATCGGTCCGTTTAGCTATCCTCTCTACATCTAAGATGTGATCTTGGTGTGCATGAGTTATGAGAATATAATCTGCCTTAATACTATCAATATCTATATGGGATGCTTTTTCATTACCAGAAATAAAAGGATCTACTAGAATATGAACATCTTTTATTTGAATGCCTAAACATGCGTGACCGTAGAATGTAATTTTCATCTTCAATGGAATTTATGGTTAATTCAATATAAAATTAAAAGAAATGTAACCAAAACCCAATAATAGAGCAAAAAGAAACGTAGATAATGCTAATACTTTTAGTTGACCATCAAAATCATTAGGTGCTTTAGCTGCTTTTATCTTTTTTAAGTGAATTAATAATGGAATAAAAGCAATTAAATACAAGAAGTTATATGGTGAAACATAATAAAAGATTGAAAAAAGCACTGTAACTAGCATAGCACCAACAATAAGAGAATAATGATATCGTTTAGCTCTTTTAATACCCAACTTAACAGCGAGTGTAATTTTACCAACATTGGCATCTGCTTCTAAATCTCTCATATTATTGAGATTTAAAACACCAACACTTAATAGACCAAGAGCTATTGCCGGTAAAAAAACAACATAATCAACCTTGTGCGCATAAAGTAAATAACTACCTATTGTACTTACAAATCCAAAGAAAATAAATACAAAAACATCACCAAGGGCTCTATATCCATATGGTGAGTCACCCATTGTATAATTTAAAGCTGCGTAGACAGATAAACCACCAAGAAAAATAAACAACAATAAAAATAAAAAGTTGGTTGGACCAAATGCAGCCATTATTAATGATAATGTGAGAATAATAACTACCACTATATTAAATTTTATGGCATCTAACATCTCCTCAGGAGTTATACTCCCACTTTGTATAGCTCTTTGTGGTCCTACTCTATCCTCATTATCAGTACCTTTTACTCCATCACCGTAGTCATTGGCTAAATTAGATAATACCTGAAGACTTATAGTAGTTAAAATAGCAAGTACCAAAACCCACCAACTAAAACGACCATTATATACTGCAAAACAGGTTCCTAAAATAATTCCAGAAACGGATAGTGGCAAAGTTCTAAGCCTCATGGCAGAAAGCCAAGGTCTAATTTTTTTCATTAAGCCGTTATTTTATGGAATCCACTTTTTAGGAAAGTTTGGTTTCCTCTTTTCCAAGAATGCATCACGACCTTCCTTTGCCTCATCTGTCATGTAAGCTAATCTAGTAGCTTCGCCAGCAAAAACTTGCTGACCAACCATACCATCATCTGTTAGATTCATGGCAAATTTTAGCATTTTTATTGATGTTGGCGATTTTGCTAATATTTCTTGAGCCCACTCATAAGCTGTGGCTTCTAATTCATCGTGAGGTATAACGGCATTTACCATGCCCATTTCAAAAGCTTCTTGTGCAGAGTAGTTTCTCCCCAAGAAAAATATCTCTCTTGCTTTTTTCTGCCCTACCATTTTAGCTAAATAAGCAGAACCATATCCACCATCAAAACTAGTAACATCGGCATCTGTTTGTTTAAAAATGGCACGCTCTTTACTTGCTAAAGTTAAATCACAAACTACATGCAAGCTATGACCGCCACCTACTGCCCAACCTGGCACAACAGCAATAACAGCTTTTGGCATAAAACGTATAAGACGCTGAACTTCTAAAATGTTTAACCTGTGATAACCATCATCACCAACATAACCTTGATGACCTCTTGCTTTTTGATCTCCGCCAGAACAAAAGCTCCAAACTCCATCTTTTGACGATGGCCCTTCAGCACTTAATAAAACGACACCAATATTAACGTCCTCATTTGCATCATAAAATGCATCATAAAGCTCTGAAGTTGTCTTTGGACGAAAGGCATTTCGTACATCTGGTCGGTTAAATGCAATTCTTGCAACACCATTACTTTTATGATATGTTATATCTTCATAAGATTTGGCAACTTTCCAATCTATATGGCTCATATTCTTTAAATTTTTGATAGCAAAAATAAGGAATTAATAATAATGCTTAAAGGCTAAATTTTGTTTGAAATTACTATGCATGCATACTATATTTGCGGCTGATTTTTTATAAAATGATTTCATCCTTAAAGATTGATAATACGGATTTTACGTTTAAAGAAGTTAGCCTAGGCAAGCTTTTGTATAACGAAAAATATATAATTGCTGAATTTAACGAAGGGGTTGACCTAAACTTTAAAAATTTTAATGAAGTAACTACTCTCATTAAATTACAATTTAGAGATAGACCCTTTGGTTTTATTTCTAATAGAATAAATTCATATTCTATAAACCTTTCTGATGCTAATAAATTTAATCAGAAATTCCCTAACGTTAAAGCTTACGCGGTTGTGGCCCATAATCCAATTACAGAAAAAGTGTTTGAAATTGAAGAGCGCTTTTTTAAGTTCAATAGGAGGTCTTTTAGAGATCTTAACGATGCCATTGACTGGGTAGAAAAAGCATTATCAAGTTTGAACAAATAGCATTTATAAAATCCAAATTTTGATCTGTAACGTATAACCATATGTTTTTCATTTATTTATGTGACTAAATTGAAAAACATGTGTCTAATTATAGCCTTAGGTAGATTAAGCTATAATTAAAGTTTGAAGATTATGGGAATTGAATACACAGATTTAGCATCAAGAGTTATTAATCAAACCTCAACTGAGTTTGGAATTACTCATTTTTTTAAAGATATCGCTGTTATAGAGTTTAATGAAGGTACGCATATAGATTTAAAAGCGGTAAATCCAACATTAAAATCTATAAAAAAATACTATGGTCCCTCTAAACCATTCGGAATCATTGCCAATAGAGTTAACTCTTACTCTATCTCTTTATTAGATCTAAAAAAAGCAAGACAAAGACTACCAAACCTAGCAGCCTACGGTATAGTTAGTTATACCGACGCTACACGTATGAATGCTGAAATTGAAAGTAGTTTTTGTGAATGGAAAGACATATGTTTTAATAACCTTTATGAAAGCCTAAATACCATTCAACAACGAATAGAAAATAATTTCAGTGGTAGCATAGCTTAAACTAATTTTCAAATTCTAGTTTAAAAGTCGATAACCTCTATAGTATTTGAAAATCAATTTGTTTTCTAATAATTAATATTTTATAATATTCTTTGTATTAGAGTTTCCATTGGCATCAAAAACCTTTACAATATACATCCCATTTGCAAAATCTGTAATATCTAACTCATAATCAGTAGACACTCGGTCAGTGATTACAGTTTTTAATAGTTTTCCTTGGATGTCGTAAACCGTGATTTCGTTTAAATTATTTTTTGATGTTATATTATACTTCCCTGTAGTTGATGGATTAGGATAAATCGATACATCAGTAGCTTCAAACTCACTGATATTTAAGGTTGCATAGGTTATACTAAGCACGGGAGCTACATCCTGATCTTTACTTCCAAATCTCCTAGTGGTATTAGACGAAGATTCATCGCCAATTAATATCCAACCATAATTATTATTGGTGCCATCTATCCAATTCTGAACATCTTCTACCAAAGTACTCGTAGAACTAAATACTTTACTTCCTGTGGTATTATCCATAGACAAAGAATGTGTTGCATCCGCAATAAAGTCTCCGCCAGGTGTCGTCCAATTAGATGTTCCTAGCATAGCGTCAGACCAAGTAGCATCAGGTGCCACGGCAGCAGAGCCTGAGCCTCCACCGCTAAATGAAGTGCCTTCACCCCAAGGGGTTGTTAATCGATGTAATGTAAAAGTATCAGTTGTACTAGAACTTACCTGATTTACATTGAGTGTAAGCGTAACAGAAGAAACAATTGCTGTTGAAGGTATTGCCGAAAAATCAAATTGAAACAAACATCTTCTATTATTTCCCATAGAATTTTGACCAGAGAATAACCTTCCTAATCCATTTGAATTGTTAGATTCTGAAAAAATGGAATTATCTTGTGAAGGTGTAAGATCTACTGTAGTTTGACAAAAGGAAAAATTAACAAATAATATTGATAAATAAAGTACAATTTTTTTCATAAAGTTTGGTTTGGTGTTTTCAAAAATTAAAAGAATTTAGAGCTTATTTTAAATAAATACCGTCATTCTTTATTTCTATTTGTCGCTCTTTATACAAAGATCCAATAGCTTTTTTAAAAGCCTTTTTACTCATCTGTAATTGCTCTTTTATATCTTCTGGACTAGACTTGTCATGCAATGGTAAAAAACCGCTATTATCTTTCAATTCATTAAGAATAAACTCAGCATTGGGCTCTATGTTTCTATAACCTATTTGGCTGAGAGATATATCCAACTTATTATCGTGTCGCACTTTCTTAACGATGCCCTTAAGTCTGTCTCCGACACTAATATCTTTATAAATATCATCTTTAAACACTAAACCTAGGTGTTTTTTGTTTACAATAACATTCATACCAATTTCTGATGGATGAGATACAATTAAATCAACCTCATCAAATTGTTGTACTGTGAGTTCCTTATTATCTAAAAAACGATTGGTTTTACTAGACGCCACTAAACGTTCTGTTTCTTCATCGAGATAACAATATACTAGGTACCAACCACCAGATTTCATCTTAAAGGCTTGTTCTTTAAACGGGCAGAATAATTCTTTGACCAAGCCCCAATCTAAAAAAGCTCCAAAATTAGTTACTTGGTTGCATCGTAATAATGCAAAATCCCCTTTTTTAATAAAAGGTTTGTCTGTTGTAGCCACAGGACGTTCTTCGTTGTCCAAGTACACAAACACCTCAATTTTATCGCCAATCTCAAATGCTTCTGGCACATATCTGTTTGGTAATAAAACTTCGTCATTTTCGCCATCACCTAGAAATAGACCTGGTTCAGTATCTCGTAGTATTTCTAAAGTATTGTATTCTCCTAAATGTATCATGCTGCAAAGTTAGAAATAAGTTGGTTGAGAAAAGTAGAAAGTTATAGAAATAAAAAAGCCTCTCTCAATAGAAAGGCTTAAATATTTTATATTACAGGGTCTACTAGTAAACCGAAGCTTTGTTAAAATGAGTACATAATAAATAGTACACAACAGCTCTATACTTATTTCTGTTAGACTGACCGTACTTATCCATTACCGAAGCAATTGCACCGTCTAAATCATCGCTTTCGCTAAGACCTAATTTTTTAATTAAGTAATTGTCTTTTACGGTTTTTAACTCACTTTCATCAGAACCAGAAACTGTTGAAGAATCTGCATTGTAAATCGAAGGGCCTAAACCTACAGTAACTTTAGTTAGTAAATCCATATCTGGGTTAACACCACATTTGTCTTTTAAATCTGCTGCGTACTTTGCGATTAATTCGTCTCTTTTACTCATTTTTATATTTGTTATTAGTTTAAATAAATTATCTCACTAAAGGTAAGTATTTTTTAGACACCTAAAAAGCTGAGAAGTCACATCTTATTGATATTTAACGATTAAGTTACTTTATAAACTTAAAATAATTTAAAAGCACCTCATCATTAATTGTCGATGGAGTAAAGATTTCTAAAAGTTTTGGTTTTTTTGAAACATTGTAAAACTTATCCAATGCTTCATTTAAAGCGTTTTCTTCTGTTGCTTTAGAATATTCAAAACCATACATCTCGCACAGTTGCTTGGCGGTTAAATGATGTTTAGTTTCAAAGTAAGTATCAAAATTTTCGGTATTCTTATGACCTGGTAAAATCCTAAAAATACCACCACCTTCATTATTTATAACAATGATTCTAAAGGTCTTAGGAATGTAATTATTCCAAAGCGCATTACTATCATAGAAGAAACTTAAATCTCCTGTTACAAATGTTGTGCGTTGTTTGTTAGCCACTGCAGCACCAACTGCTGTACTCGTGCTACCATCTATACCACTTGTACCTCTATTGCAAAAAACAGTGATATCTTTTCTTAATTGAAATAATTGTGTGTAACGTATCGCAGAACTATTACCTACTTGCAGTTGACTCTGCTTCGGAATGCTCTTTAGCAACATATTAAAAACCGTAAAATCCGAATACGGAATAGTCTTTAAATAATCATCATGAAGCTTTCTGCGCTTTTGTCTCACTTTTAACCAATTGACCTTGTAATCACTTTTAGTATGATGTGTTACTTGTGGTAAAAAGGTTTTTAAAAATGTATTGGGAGTTAATTTAATGTGTTTATCTAAACAGAAAAAAGTGTCATTTGCATTAAACAAATCTACATGCCAATGATCTTCTGGCTTGTATTGTCTTAAAAAAGCTTTGATCTTTTTAGACACAATCATACTACCAAATGTTAAAAGGATATCTGGTTGTAATGATTGAAACGCTTCATCATCGAGTGGAGCTATCATTTTATCAATTCCAGGGAAAAAATCAGGATGATGCAAATTTGATGTAGTCTCCGTAAAAACCAAAACACTATCATCATCAGCTAACTCTTGTAGCCATTGCTCTTCTATAGAATTTGGTTGCAATACACCTACCAAAATCATTTTTCGTTTTGCCGAATGCCAGACATCCAATAAGCTTTTTATTTCAAACTCGTCTATTTTCTCTGTTCGGTCAGCTATATTGAATGGTTTAGGATTTATGCTTAATTCATCTACTGTTTCATAAAGTGGTTCATCAAAAGGAATATTAATATGAACTGGACCTGACTTTAATCTTGCAACTGTTATGGCATCATGTACTTCAGATTCGTTATAGGTTTGAATGTCTTTTTGAAGACCCAGAAAGCGTTCAAGCTTATTCTCAATACTTCGCATTATTGGCAGCTCATCATCTGAGGATTTTTGCTCTTTGTCTTTTAAATCTAGTTTTAGGTTGGTACTATATAATACGTGCTCTCCATAAACATTTTTCTGTTTTATGGTTTGTCCGTCGCCTATATCTATTAAGTGTTTTGGTCTATCTGCTGACAACACTAATAATGGAATATTACTGTAATACGCCTCGGAAATCGCAGGATAATAATTAAGCAAAGCACTACCAGAGGTACAAACCAAAGCTACAGGTTCTTGTATTTGCTGTGCAATACCAAGCGCAAAAAAAGCAGCACAACGTTCATCTACAATACTATAGCAGCTAAAAAATTCGTCGTGGGTAAAACCTATGGTTAATGGTGCATTTCGGCTTCCTGGCGAAATAATTATATGCTTAACATTATGCGTTTTGCATAGTGTAACAACCGTTTGGGATAAGGGAATTTTAGAGTATTTCATCAAAAAACAAAGATAAGGATTCTCTTAGTTTTAGCTTAAAACGTTAACGATTGTTTTAGTTTTATTTACGGTTTCTTCCCATTCGTTTTGCGGAACTGAATCCTTAGTAATACCACCACCTACATAAATTACTGCTTTTTTATCCTTTAATTGCATACAACGCAGGTTGACATAGAAATTAGAATGCTTTCTCACTACAGCATAAGCATTGTTTTCAACATTACGTCTGTTGGTATTTCTGGTTTTTGAAGTTTTTAAATTCAATTCGCCTAAAAACCCTGTGTAATACTCGCGTTTATAATTTTCATTTGCAAGAATGAATTGCTTAGAGGCTTTCTTAGGAAAACCACAAACTGCTGGTGTAGGATGTAAGGCTTCTATAACAGATTTTAAGTTACTATCGCTTTTTATCTGACTATGTATGTATGTTTTAAGGTGCAAGAGGTTTCCTGCTCTTACCGTTTCAACATCAGAAACTTTAATATCTTTGGTATGAGGCTCAATTTGCTGAACTATATAATCGGTTACAATTTGCTGCTCCTCATACTCTTTATTTGTCCATGAGACGTCTTCTGTTTCCACATAAGGCTGTGTTCCTGCTAATGAAATTGTAGTGAGTTGTTTGCCTTCTACTTTAAACAATAACTCTGGTGTTGCACCTAACCATAAGCCTACTTTTGGATGATACCAACAATATACCATCGCATTTTTGTAGGTATTAAAAAGACGCCTAAAAATAATAAGTGGATTTGTACTTTCTATATCTTTTTCAACCTTACGAGACAATACAACCTTAGACAACTCTCCTTGCTTTATAGCATCTATCCCTTTTGTAACGAGCTGCATATGCTGTTCCTCACCATAGTTCTCTATAGTTGTAGTTTTAAAATTCTCTTCTAAATCTAGATTAGAGATTTCTAAAGTAAGATGTTCACATTCAGTTTCAGGAAGTAATATGCTTTTGTCACTTAAATCAAAAGGTGCAAACACAAAACCACTTTCTGTAAAGTCTGAAGTAATATGCAAAGTATCGTCATTTTGCAACCAGCACTTAATAATAGAATTAATGGCTCTGCTGTATACAACAAAAGGTAGTTGGTTTTGGTATTGACGCTCTAAAGTTTCAAAAAAAGAATCTTGAGTCATCTATTACTTTTTAAGTGGTAATGAAATGGTAGACAATCGACAAATGGAGATTAAATTATCCTGCTCGTCCGTAACTCTAATGTCTAACAATTGTGTGGTTCGACCCTTGTGTAAAAAAGTAGCTTTAGCATACACATAACCTTCTCTCACGCTCTTTAGATGATTGGCTGTAATCTCTAAACCTCTAACAAAATACTCCTCTAAATCTATAAATATGTGCGATGCAAAACTACCAACGCTCTCTGCCAACGCTGCGGTTGCACCACCATGCAACACACCATCTGGTTGATGTACTTTTGGAGTCACTGGCATCCTGGCCACCAAAAAATCCTTACCATAGTCTATCATCTCTATATCTAGCGTTTCCATTAAGGTGTTTTTACTAACAGCATTGGCCTTTGCTAGAATTTCCTCTTTAGATAGTTGCATAGAAAAATGTATTTTTAAAATCGATTACAAAAATACTGAAACTACCAAGAATAATGAATTCAGAAGAAAAAGAAATCACATATACAACAAGCAACTCCTACTCTACTCTAAACAGGCTTACCGAACACACTAAAAATGTGTGGTTTGTGTGTCATGGTATGGGTTACCTAAGCCGTTACTTTTTACGCTATTTTAAACACCTAAATACTGAAGAAAACTATGTTATAGCGCCTCAAGCACCTAGCAAATATTACATTCAACCAAAAATGCATGTTGGTGCTAATTGGTTAACAAGAGATAATACCGAAAGCGGAATGCAGAACATTCTTAATTATTTTGATGCTATTTTTGAAGCTGAAAATATTCCTGAAAATAAAAACCTTATTGTTTTAGGGTATTCCCAAGGCGTGAGTGTGGCTATGCGTTATTTAGCTAAACGACAACTGCAATGTTCGCAATTGGTGCTCCATTCTGGTGGCATTCCCAAGGAATTAACTGCTAAAGATTTTAAATACTTAGATGAGATTCCTGCCTGCGCAGGAATGAAGGTAAAACTCATTTATGGGACCGAAGACGAATATTTAGATGCAGAACGAATAGCGCACGAGTCGCAACGTGCGGAAGAACTCTTTGGTAACAGGTTGAAGATTCTTCCTTTTAAAGGCAAGCATGTGGTTAATATAGATTATATTAATGATTTGGTTTAGATTTAAAAAGAATCGTCATTACGAGGAACGTAGTGACGTGGTAATCTCTTGAATAAAACTTCTTTTTATAAGATTGCCACGCTACGCTCGCAATGACGGAAGTAAAATAGGATAAAGTTGTCAATCTGAACGCGTTTCAGATTCTGAAATAATTTGAAAATCAGTTTAATGAGGTTCTGAAATAAATTCAGAATGACAAATTCAATTAAAAGATTGCCACACTACGCTGGCAATGACATAAAAAAAGCCACAACTACATTGTGGCTTCAATTACTAACTTGTTTGCTGTAAGGTCTTATTCTTTTCTTTAAGAATAGCCAATTGCTTTTCTAAAAAGGTAATGGCTTCTTCTGTTTTGTAACTGGCTTTAGAAGCAAAGTCTCTCATATCTTCTTTAAACTTGTCTTTACCAGATTTTGCAGCTTTAGACAAGTCGTCTTTTACTTCTGTAAAGTCATCTACTAGTTTGTCTTTTATCTCCTTGCCTTCTTTTTTAAGGTGATCTCTCGTAGTACTGCCTTTATCTGGCGCTAATAATACACCTGCGGCTGCACCAATTAATGCTCCTAATACTAATGCTCCTTTATACTGAATCATAATTTTTCTTTTTTAAGTTAAACCTCATTTTACTTATTGGTAGTAAAATCTTGTGTTTTGTTACAAACAAATTCAGTGCCAAAGGTTTGAAGCTAAAAATTTGTAATGCTATTCCGATTTATACACTTCCAATTCTATTTCTACCATAAACTCAGGAAGTGCCAATCCTTTGACTTCTAGCCAAGAACCTGTAGGGAAACCATTTTTGTATACTTCGGCTCTGTAGGCAGATTTTTCGAGCATTGATGCCATGTCGGTTGTAAAAATATCTTCTTTAACGACATCATCAAAGGTACAGCCAAAGTGCTTCAATATTTTTTCTAAGTCGGCATAGCAGTTTTTCATTTGTTGTTCTATATCACCAACAGCTGTTGGGTTACCTTCATCATCCATACTAACCGCTCCAGATATTTTAATGTTATTTCCAATTTTTACGGCATGGGAATAACCATAGGCTTTTTCTACATCTGGTCGTAACAGAAAATACTCAGGCTTTTCAGCTTTAATGACAACCTCTTTTTCTACGTCTTTAATGGCTTCTTGAGGTTGTTGTTTACAATTTTGAAACCCTAGAACTAATGCAAAAAGCATTACGAACAAAATTTTTTGATTGGTGAGATGTTTCATAATCTTGATGGTTTAGTGATTAATTAATTTGGTTTCGTTCTATGGCATTTTTAGGGAGAGGATTTTTACAAACTTACTTTTCGTTTTAACTCAGACCTTTTTTTATTTATTTACTTTCGGATTAGCATTTAAACCGCTATTATTTTTATACATTGTTTTGGGTAATATTTATTGTATTTTTATATTGCCTTCTATTTCACGTGGTCTTTTACTTTTCAATAAATAACAATGTGAGTTGTCTTCCGCGATAGCAATATGATTTGTTTTGTTATTATTATCCAATAGATTTGATTCTTTAATCAACCGCTTTTTCCAGTTTGGAAAATTCTCGGAAGGAATAAAATCCTGTGCAATTTGTTGAGGGTTTTTTAATATTAGTTGCAAAATAAACTTTTTAAAATATTCTCTGTAATATTCATCGTTGATACAATATTCTATTTCTCTGAATTTGTCGAATAGTCTTCTTTTAGTTGCATTGCCTATGTGCCAATATGACCACCAGTAAGAATAGAATTCATAATTACCATTGACTTCAATAGTCAACATTGCTCTTCTGATACTGTTATTTAAGCTTTTTTCATTACCAAAATAATTATTAATTACATCTGCGATTTTTGAAAACTTAATAGAATCAAAATTCAAAGGATTAAAGTCATAATTAATACAGTGAAAAATGAAACTTATTTTACCTCTCAATAGTTCATTGTCTTCAGCTTTAAAAATGATATTTCTGTAGTTTGGATCGAAACAAATTAACCTTGCCTTTTCAATCTCTTCATTAATTTGATCTTTTGCATATTGTGATTTTAGATTTGGTTGTTGATTAAGAAATTGATATATGTTTTGGCAACCATTTGATAATTCATTAATTAGATTTATGACACCATCAAAAGATTGTGGACTTCTCACTATATCTGGTCTTGAACCATCTTTTTCTACATCACCTCTTGAAACAATGTTTCTAACTACTCGCATCCAATCTTCGTAAGTTTCTTTATTTTTTTCATCGTTTTTTCTGTAATAAACAGACTCTGCAAAAAACAAAACTTTTTGAGTATATGTGGCGCTATTTCTTTGAAGAGTAGAAGTGGCATTATCTTCATGCACAATCATTGAAAGAAAAGATCCTTTTGGTGAATGCCTCCATAAAGGAAAAGGTAATTTGTCGGATAAGTAATCATGTAGAAATAGCCTTTCATGATATATGTCCAAAGTTGAAACAAGAAAATCAAAAGCTCTTTTTGTAAAGTGCGAAGGGCGAACTTTACTCGGTTCTTCTTGCAATTGGTTAATTAAATCGATTCTAATGTCAGTTGAATTGATTCTTTCTACTGATGACATTGTCATTGCAATAGCACTAACAAACCTTATTTGAGCATCATCGATTGTGTTGTTTTTTCTAAAATAATCCCAGAAAAAGTCAGTCCAGTCATTATCAATTTTAACTCCAAATTGATCTTTCATATCAACACCATTCTCCCAATTCTCGTCAATTATTTTTTTTTGAAATCCTGCTTTAAAATTCTCAAAAGATGTTAAAAGTTTACCTCTTGCATTCATTTTAATATATAGGTCATCTGTTAAACCCATATTCTCTAGTTCTACAAAATAGAATTGAATAAGATTAGATTTTAGTTTCTCCCAAAGGTTATCGATTTCATAAAATTTTTCATGAATTGCATCAATGCTTCTAAGCATTGAGTCAATTGTAGGGTCATTTTTCCACGATAAAAAGAACCAATTTTTATCAATAATTGTTTCACTTAATATTTGGTCAGAATTTAATACTTTGATTGATTCTCTAACTAACACTTAACAAAATTCACGTGAAGATATACGGGTTTCGTACGTGAATTTCTGTAACAAATCACTTACATTTTTACTTGACAGTAATTCTTCTTTTGTTGCTCCATACCAATGAAGTAAAAAAAGAGTTGTTAGTCTTTGTTGCCCATCCAAAGGCTGGAATTTTGAATCCACAACACTGCCATAAATGAAATCAAGTTTTATGGGTTCATTATTTTTTAGACAATTAAAAATTGCGTTAAGGAAGTTGTCTCTTACTTCTTTCTGATTTTTTCTTCCTTGAGCATAATCCCTTTGTATGATAGGAATCTGAATGGAATGTTCATTGATCAAATCATTAAAGTTTAAAATGCGTCCAGTATAATTCTCTTGATTACTCATTTATTGTTAAATATTTGTCCAAAACAGAATACAAGTCTGTTTCATAATTTTTACGATCTTCTTCAGTCCAAAATGAGATTTTCGGTGGATATTCACTAAAATATTTTAGAAATACATTTTTAGTACAAATTGGAATAAAAACACCTGATTTATCACGATTAATAATTGTTTTTCTTTTTAGTGGAAATACGGCATTTTTATATCCACGATTAGTCTGGGAATCAAGAAGTGTAAGATTAGAAATATCATTTATAGCATCATCACCAAGATCTGAATTAAAGTGCGAAACAATATCTTCAAATAATTCTTTGAATTCATCTTCATTATTAACATTACACCGTTCAGATCTCTTGAGTAGCTTGGTGCCTTCTTTTTTAGATACATCAATAAAGACTTTTGCATCATTAAGCCAATGCTCTCTATTTTTATCTGGGACTGTGTCTTTTATAGATGTAATATGTTCAATATCCCAACTTTCATTCTTGAATAAATGAAAAGGAAAATAAGAGTTATCTTTAGGACTATTGAGCATGGTAATAATATTGTAAAGAAGTAAAGTTTTACGTACTTCTTTTTTATCTTGATATTGTAAGTCTTCAATAACCAAGTCTTTCATTGATTTTACTATCAAGTCATCTAAATAAGAACTAAACTCAACTTTTGAAAGATTACTTGATTCTGAATATAATTTACTGATTGAGATTTCATTGATGGTTACTAAAAATCCGATTTTATGATACCATTCACGTTTATTGAACCACTCACTAAATCTTTGATAATACCTTTTTATTTGTTGCCAGTTAGTCTCAATTGTTTTTTGATTACTATTTCTGAATAGTTTGGTAAAATACCTAAAAGTTGCATAAGGATCATTTTCGTCTTTATCTTGATTCATTAAGTTGAAAATGAATTCAATTCGGTTTGTTTGAGTATTTTGACCTGTTAGGAAGTATCAAAATCTATCTTCTTGAAGTCCATGTTCAATATTATCCCATTCTGTTGCTATTTCAAGTTGCTTTAATCTTAACTGTTCTGGGTTTGATCCAATAAAATTTGAACTATTTAAGAAGAGAGCTTTAATCAATTCACTATTTGTCAAAGGAATTTTTCCTATGTTAATCCTAGTAAATATTGAAATTGGATTTTCAGTTTGGGATTCATACCAAATTACTTTTGAATGATATTTAAATTTTGAACCAAATTCTTGTTTGTCAAAGTTTACTTTTCTCGTTTCGAACCAACTGCAAATAGTTTGATAAGCATGGGAAATATGGTAAAAATCAACGTTGCAATCATTTATTTTATTTTCTTCAAGTTTATCAAGAAAATCAGATGTGCCTAAACGAGTTTGATAGTCTATATGAAATATTTTTTCTCTTCTACTTTCAATAAAGTCTTGATTTAAATAGTGCAAAATCAAATATATAGTTGTTAAGCGTTGTTGACCGTCAATAACTTCATATGAATGATCCTTTGTTTTTCGACTTTTAATAACTATTGGTTGAAGACAATACCAGGTTTTATCGTCCGTGTTGTCAATAACTCGAGGTTTAAATTCGTTTATGTCATTGAGTAGGTCATTTACCTCTTTTTTAGTCCATTTATAACCTCTTTGGTAAGATGGTATAAAAAATGAAAATTGATTTAATTCACTTATTGTTTTTAACTCAAGTTTGTTTTCCATTTTAGTATTTACTCGTCATTTTTTTATATTACCCACAACGATTTGGATATGAATCTGTTTCAATGATTTATATCTACCGACAAGCGAAGTTCGTATTTTTTAACCAACAAGTCAATACGTAACTTTACGTAATTTTAAACCTTATTGTAAACGTTTTACAAAAACTAAAGTTTCAGAGGCTGCCATACCATTTGGGTTGCAACCTAGTTTGCCTTCTGGTATTTCTACACCTAACTCTTTGTAGTGTGTTACCCAACCGTTGTGGAAGCTATCGGTTTCAGCATTTTTAAAGGTCATAGGTTCTAGGGTAAACACACCGTCTTCTTTAAACAATTCGTAGATATACTCTGAGCAGTAATAGCCTTTGTCTTCTAATATGTAAGTAACGTTGTAAGGCTCACCAATTAAGTCCTTGGCTTTAGAAATGGCATTTTCTATTTGTGGTTGGGTACTATTTTTAATGCGGTATACATCTGCTGTATAATTTGAAGAATCGTCTGGTTTTAAAAACAACTCTAAGGGCTCTTTTACCACACCTTTACCTAAATCTGAGTGGTAGACAAAAACTTTTTCATCCTCTACACTACAAATGCCCATATGCGTATAGTTTGTGGCTTTTTCGGTTTGGGTAACCTCATTAATGGCTTCAGATAAGTCACTTTGTGTTGCACCTCTAAAGACAATATCACCAGATTTAATAGTGGTTGCTGTTGTGCAAGACAGTATTAAAATTAAAATGATGAGTAATGCTGTTTTTGATAATATGCTAATCTTCAAACTTTTGCCAATTTACGTGTATAACACAACGAAATTAGAGCTTTTATCGTAAAAATATAAGTCCTACCGAGAATTTTAAGCATTCCTTATCTAAACGGCTATTTTACGCTCAACCAATCTATTATACCTATGAAAATTATAGTTTTATGCTTTATGTTGTTCTGTTTTAGTGTCAGTTCTGCACAGATTACCTTAGAAGATGACGGCTTACATTTTGCAGTTGGTGCTGCTATCTCTAGCGGAACGTATGCTTATGTGTATTCTAAAACCCAAAATAAGAGTAAAGCCTTTTGGTTTAGTTTCGGTTTGTCGTCGTTAGCCGGTTTTGCAAAAGAATTCTACGATGGTAATATAATTTCAGGAAAATTTGACAATAGTGAAATGATCTCAACAATGCTGGGTGGACTTTCGGTGAGTTATACCTTTAATATTTTTACAGGTAAGCGCAAAAAGAAAAAACAAGAAGAAGAACTGGCTGTTTTACGTTATAAGCCTTAATTTTTTTTCATCACAAGTCAGTTCGAGTGGAACTCTAAGCATATTTTCTATCGAGAACTTTTTGAGAAAAAATTAGACTAACTTCTGAAACTTAATTGACAAGCTTAGCCACAATAGCCTTTACCGGTAGAATTTCTTTGGTATGCTCAATGCTTGGTCCTGCAACCCAAACGGTTTTGTAAGTCGCTTTTTTAGCAGCTTTTTCTGTAGCTTTCATACCTATTGAAAAACGTATCATTTTTACCCACTTCTTAAGCTTTCGATTTTTGTTGAGCAGGTTTTCTATCCAAGTAGCTTTAGTACCAATTTTTTGAACATAAGGTGTATTAATTACAGTACAAGGAGTACCTGAAATGCGCTCCGTCATTACAATATCTTCAGCACCATAATCTACACAAGCTTGCTTATACTCATCGGTAACTCCAGCTTCTTCCGATGCTATAAACGGACTACCAACCGATACTCCAGAAGCACCATAACTCAACATTTTATCTATATCTGCTTTGCAACCTACTCCACCAGCAGAAATCACAGGAATAGATAATTCTTTATTGAGTAAACTTGTAAGCTCTTCTGGTGACATATTACCTCTATGACCACCAGCTTCGTTGTTTACTGCAATAGCAGCATCAGCGCCTAAACTTTCCACTTTTTTAGCAAACCTTAAATCGGTAACATCACAAAAAACTTTAATTCCGGCTTTATGTGCTTGTTTTATGGTTTCTTCCGGACTTCCTAATGAGGTAATGATAAAATCGCAACCTTCTTCGCAAAGTACCTCAAGCTGGCCTTTGTATTTAATGTTAGACTTGTTTACAATAAGGTTAAAACCAAACGAACCACCTTCTACTTTATTTGCCTTTAACGCTTTAATGGCTGCTCTTAACTCTTCTAAGGTTCTGTAGTTGAGCGCAGGTATACAACCAGCTATACCAGCTTTCATGGCTTCTGTGACCATAGCTACGTTAGATACCAAAAACATTGGTGCTTGTATTATAGGATATTTTATATTGAGTAGTTCGGTTAGTTTAGTTTGCATCTTAATTTAATTTATTCAAATATAAAAAATATTATGCATGCATAACACTTTTATTCTAAAAAGCGATAATATCCGCATTTTAAGTAAGCACCTTCTGGAAAGGTAACAGGATGATCTACATCGTGCTTTGTCTTTAAAAGGGTTTCAAACAGTCGACCTTGAGCGTTTAATGCATTTTGGTTTAAATCGAAAAACGATTGCGCTGTAACTCTAGATGAACACGAAGCCAGCACCAACAAACCCTGTTTTGCCGTCAGCTTTTCGCCTAATTCTGCTAACTGTTTGTATTTCTTCTTTGCCAGTTCAATTTCACTTTGTTGCTTGGCAAAACTTGGTGGATCTATAACAACGACATCAAACGTCTTTTTTTGTTTAATGAGGTTTTCCATTTCCACGAATGCATCACCTGCAATAGTTCTATGAACTCCAGAATAGTCGTTTAACTTTCCATTTTCTCTGGCAACATCTAGCGCTTGTTTGCTAATATCTAAGCTGGTGACTTCTGTAGCTCCGTTAGCTAATGCATGTACCGAAAATCCGCCAGCATAAGAAAATACATCGAGCATCGTTTTGCCTTTACTCCACTCACCAACGCGCGTTCTATTGTCTCTATGATCTAAAAAATAGCCAGTTTTATGACCTTTTATAACATTTGCAGAAAAATGAACTCCATGCTCTATAAATTTAACTACTTCATTTTCTAATGTACCATAAATCACTTCGCCATCTGTAAAATTATGATGACTACTGTTCTCTAATTGTCTGCTTAGCCTTAACACTATGGTTTTAGCATTAGAGACCTTTTGAAGACTTTCTAAAATCCATTCTAAATATGGCAACCATATTTCGGAATACAGTTTTACAACCAAAACGGTATCATAAACATCTGCTATTAGACCTGGAAATCCATCATTTTCACCAAATACCAATCTATAACTGTTGGTTTGGGTTTTAAGCAATTCTTCACGCTCTTGATAAGCAGTTTCTATTTTTTGTTGAAAAAATTCAGAATTAATAACCGCTTTGGTCTGCGCGTTATGAATCATTTTAATACGAATTGGTGATTTGGCATCATATAATCCAATGCCAATAACCTTGTTTTTATTCTTGCTAAAAACAATGGCAAGATCGCCAGTTTTGGCATCGTCATTTACCTTAACAATACTGTTAGAAAATATCCAAGGATGACCTTTTACAACAGATTGTTCACCTTTTGAATTGAGCTTTACAGCTAAGTTTTTAGGTTTTATTTCCACTGAAAAAGATCTGTTAAACGCCATAAAATGAATAAATCTGAAGTTTTGAATTCTAAGAATTTACCACAAAAATAGCTCTAAATAGCACAAGATTTTCACATTTAATGGATGAAATTACGCTGTTTAGCGTGATTACTGCTGTATTTAGCAATGATTGGATATATTCGAACCGTAACCAAATCTACTTTGACAATTCGATTGTTGACCCTAGACCAATTAATTTGTCAAAACCTAATAAAATGAAAAATATAGTAATTTATGGTGCTTCTGGCCATGCTAAAATGATTGTAGATATTATTCTGAAGAATAATGATTACAACCTCACCGGTTTTATAGATTCTTATAAACCTCTAAATTCTACAGTATATGGCCATAAAGTCATTGGAAATTTAGACTCGCTTTCTGTATTAATTAAAAAATTTAATATCAAAGGTGTTGTCATAGGAATTGGTGACAATGATTTAAGATTAAATATTTATGAGAGCATCAAAAAAATAGCACCAAGTATTGAGTTTGTGCCTATTGTTCATCCAAGTGCAATTTTAGCAGAGGATATATTAGTGCCAGAAGGTGCTGTTTTAATGGCTGGTACAATTGTAAATGCTAATGCCAAGCTTGGTAAATTTTGTCTTTTGAATACGAAAGCATCATTGGGACACGATTCTGTAATGTCTGATTTTTCTAGCTTATCTTCAGGAGTTACTATTGCTGGTAATGTTAACATTGGATTTTGCTCATCTGTATGTTTGAGCGCATCAGTGAGCCAAGGTGTTACGATTGGAGATTATACAGTTATTGGTGGTGCTTCTTTGGTTTTAAAATCTATTGGAGATTTTAAATTAGCTTATGGTGTGCCTATCCATACCGAAAAAGATAGAACTTTAGACTTAATGCATACTGCCTAATTACTTGTAGTACTCGTTTACTACTTCGCGTCGTTTACCAGATGATAAAAGCGGAATTTCGTTTACATAGTTAATCTTTATAACAGCAGTATCACCAAAATGAGCTTTAAAATCTGTGATGATTTTGGCTTCATCAACTTTAGTATCTGTATTGAGATTGATGTGATACTCTGTCTTCGTTTTTTGAATGAGTTGAAACTGTCTAAACTTACCATAATCCATTAATCGCAATGATAAGTGCGATGGAATTAAATTGCCTTTAGTATCGTAAAGCTGATCTACTTTTCTGCCTGAAATATTAGTGAAGTATTGTATACCATTTTCCTCTTCCATAATGCCAATATCACCTGTATCGTAACGCAATAAAGGTGTTGCAAAATTATAAAGATCTGTAAGCACTATTCGTCCTGGTTGGCCAAATGGTACTGAAGCATCTGAATCTAACTCTAAAACTTCCATAACGTAACTAGAATCATTAATTCTGAAGCGTTGGTCGTTAGGACTAACTTGTTGTGCCATGATACCTGTTTCGTTATTGGAATAACGCGACAAAGGTGTTACACCAAAATAGTGTTTTGTCTGATTTCTGGTATAATCATTCAAGGCTTCAGACATGGTAATTATGGACTTGGTCTTAAACTGAATTGGGTTGTGCTCTGACCTATCTATGTACTTACAAATCTTTTCTAAAGCTGTTGGATAAGTCAAAAAACTAATCTCGTCATTTCGTTTATTCAATTTTGAAATAAGTTGCTCTATATCTTTATCTGATAGATTGAGGATGTTCCATGACATAAAGTTTTTTAATAAGAAATTGAAATGCAATTTGCTATCAATACGCTTTGGCCAAATTCTGATAAAGGCTAAAAAATCACCTACTTCATAACCCGATTTCTTTGAAAAGTAAATATTATCAGCCTGAACTTTATAAACCTTTTCAGGATTTTGATAAAGACTAAAAGGTGAACCTGTTGAACCACTTGTTGAAGCTATTTTACATGCTTTCTTTTTAAATTTTGAAGAAAAGAAGGCATCAGAGTCTTCTCTGATGATATTTTTATTGATTACAGGAAAATCTTGAAGGGTTTCAAACTCTTTATTTTTGTAAAATGATGTGGTCTGTTTTGCATGTGCAATCAACTTATTCAATTGTTTTGCATTTTCACCTTTAGACCATTCTCGATTCTCTGTCTCTAAAATTGCGTGAGTTTGAGTACACATCCGCTTTAAAGGTTGACCTTTAATTTTATCTAGAAACCAAAAAATGTTTCGTCTTAAATTCAATAGAAAATGTATTTATTTGAGCCTCAATTACTCAGACCACTTGTACAAATCAAAATACTCTGAGGTGTACAAAAGTATACTATTTTCAGGGACTGAAGGATTAAAAAAGGGACTTCCTGGACCAGGATACAAATCGTTGTGACCTTTGTTTTGCCTCAATAACAAAACTTCATCATATTTAGAAGTTATAGATTCATCAACCTTTAGATGAGCTTGTCCAACTTTAGTTTTTAGTTGCCAAACTACCCACCAATCAAGACCATGCCTTACCATAACAATCGTCTTATCTGGATTCTGAATTTTTGCTTTCATTACAACCAAATCATTGTAAGATTCAACACTTATGCTATTCTGTTTTGGAAACATAAAATTATAAGTTACTGATATTCCAATAATTACATATAGCAAAACAACAAACTTTGATTTGTATGATGCTTTTAGGTATGGATATACTAAAATCAAGGCAATTAACTGTGGTATAAACAACATGAGGTTAAAGCGTCTCCAAAGTTCAAAACGCAATAATGGTATTGACAATAAAGTTATAAACCACAAAAATATTGTAAACAATTGCTTTTGTCTGGTTTCTACTTTTGGATTTCTAATAGCTAAAAACAACACCAAACCAATTAAAACACTTAAAATAAAACTAGCAATACCAGCAGGATAGAAAGCAACTCTCCATGGTAAACCAAACCATTCTTCAAAAATATTAATCGCGTTAAATGCTCTAAAAGGGTCTAACCACCATACAATAGCAAACCCTATAATTGCAGTTATAAGAATTGGTGCTATAGCTTTTTTCTTATAAGCTGAAATTAAATATATCACCAGGAAAATAATAGATATCGCAAATACACCAAAATGTGTAAACGCAATTAAGAGCAGGACTAAAAGTATGAGTAGTCCATGCTTTGCTGATTTGTCCTCAAAAAACTTCAGAAACAAGTACATAAAGTACGTAAATCCAACAATTGCATAGGCATTTTTCATCATCTCTGCGCCTAAATAAAGTGGCGAAAACGAGAATAATGCAAATGCAACGATTATGTATTCAAAAGATTTTGGCAACACAAATTCAAGATAGTTATTGATTAACTTGTATAGTGGAATGACCAATAATGGAATACTCAGAGCACCCAATATTTTAATTCCTAAAATAATAAGATAATTTATAGTCTGTGAAGGAAGAAGTAAGGTCAAAACCTTTACAAACAATGCGTTGATATAGAATATTAAGGGCATGTCATTCATAGCTAAATGGCCTTGCTCTAAAATGTTTCTAACCTGTACAGGATAGTAACCTCCATTAATACCTGTGATGATAGACGATTGAAATTCTTGAAACAATCTAAAACCAAAGGCAAGCAATCCTAAGATGAAGTAAACGGTTTTCTTACCCATTAACTAATTGAATTGTAATACTCGTTAACAACTTCCCTACGCTTTCCGGAGTTTAATAACGGAATATCGTCTACGTAATTGATTGTAATCTCAGCATCAGCCCCAAAATAAGACTTATATTCTTCTACTAATTGTTTCTCGTCTACTTTTTTATCAGTATTCAGGTTAACTTCGTATACTTTTTTATCTTTTTGAACTAATTGAAATTGTTTGTATTGCCCATATTTACATAGTTTAGCAGAAAGATGAGATGGTACTAAATTTCCTTTAGTATCATATAGTAAATCTAAAACTCTACCTGAAATTTCTGTGAAATAAGGTCTATTATTTTCATCTAATTGCATTATACCAACATCTCCTGTATCATATCGAATTAATGGTGTTGCCCAATTGTATAAATCAGTAATTACAATTCTACCACGTTGACCATAATCTAATTTTTTATCAGAATTCAAATCAAAAATTTCCACAACATAACTAGAGTCATTAATCTTAAATTTTAAATCTCCTTCTTCTATTTGTTGTGCAATAATACCATTTTCGTTGTTTGAATATCTGGATAGCGGTTGGATACCAAAATATTGTTTTACCGAATTTCTTGTATAATCATTTAAAGCTTCAGAAATTGTAATTATTGATTTTGTTTTGAAAGTTATTGGGTTCTCATCTAACTTATCGAGATACTTACATATTTTTTCGAAACAAGATGCATAGCCAATAAAACAAACTTCTGAGGATTGTTTATTTAGCTTTTCGATAAAGGTCTTTATTTCATTATCAGAAAGATTAAAAACACTCAAAGGGTGCATGTTTTTCAACTGAAAATCTAGTTTTTTCTTTAAACTAAATGTATCTGACCAAATTTTCACATATACCAAAAAGTCACCTAATTGGTAATTAGATTTCGCTGAGAAATAAATATTATCAGCTATATTCTTTTGAATTTTTTCTTTGTTGTGATACACACTAAAAGGCGAACCTGTAGAACCGCTTGTAGAGACTTTTCTGCATTTTGATACATCATATTTTGAAGATTTAAATTCATCAAAATGATCTCTAATAATGTTTTTATTGATAACCGGAAAACTATCTAATCCATCTAAAGGATTAAGCCCTTTGTAAAAATGAGTTGAAACTGTTGTATGTTGTAACAAGTAGTCTAACGAACTCTTAGCTGAGTTTGAATCTAGCACAGAACTATTGAGTAGTTTCTGAGTGTTATTCAACTCTATTTTAACTGGGTTTCCCTTAATAGAGTCACTGAGCCAAAATATCTTTTGCCTAAGGTTTATGCCTCTTTTCATTATGGTTGATTAATAGCTAACAAAACCTAACGTATTAATTATTAGGCTTATGAAACAATTATACTAAAAAGATAGGCTTTCATTGATAATTATAGATAAAGTGAATAAAAAACGCAATCAAATGACTGATTGCGTTATACAATTTATTAAATCTGAGTAATTATGCTCTTCTTACATTCTTGTAAATGTTGTGATTGCATTAACAGTAGTAGTAATTGTAAACCCTTGCTGAGATATATCTTGAACTTCATTAATTTCAACTATTAAACTTGTATCTGTAAGCTCTAGAATTGTTCCTGTAGAAGTTTCTCCATTACTAACAATTGTAAGCTGGTCACCTGTTCTACTCCAAGTCCCATCACTTAGAACCTCAAGATTCTCTACATTATCCACTTGAGTCTGCCCCAAAGTTGTAGTTGTTAGCTCTATACTATAGGAACCTTCAGATACTAATTCATTTGGATTTTCAGAAAATGTTAGAGTATAATCTACATCGTAAGCTTCTCCGACAAAGTCAGCAACTAAATTGTCCTGTCCCGGAATTTCGGTTACTGTACTTCCTGAATAATCCACATCTTGACCTATCCAAGTACCGACTAAATCTCCAGAGGTATCGCTAGAAGAATCATCATCACTGGAACAAGAAGCCAAAATAAATGCGAATGCAATAAATAAAATGTTTAGTTTTTTCATGTGTTGTTTTGAGTTTAATTAATTAATGTTAAAACTAGACTAATTTTCTTAAAATCAAAATGTAAAACACAACCAAATAACTGATTGCGTTATATATACTACATAATTACTACTTTAAGATGAATGACAATAACTCTACCCTAACGTCTTAAAGCTATCTCGTTTTTAATTAAAATCAACTCTTAATCCTACTGCAAGGTTATTAATATCCACAGGATTATTCTTAAATATTGGATTGATATCATACTTAACAAACACACTAAAGTCTTTGTAACCTATATAGGCACTGAGTCCATACGTAAATTTATTTGTGTTAAAATCATCCCACTGTATTTCTGTTATTCGTTTTCCGTCTTCTTTATATGATATCCATTGTCTGGTTAAAATTCTGTAAGCTGCAAAACCTCCTATTCCCATCCTAAAACCTTCTTGAGAACGTAAATAGGTTTGATCTGTTTTTTTATCGTACTTAGGTTTTGAAAAATCTAGTTCTAGAAAGAAGGGTATACCTATGTTAAAATAGCTAAGTCGTGTATTCCTGAGATTAAGACCTGAATCTTGAATAGTTGTTTGGTCTTGATTAGTAACTAGAATAGCGTCATCATTATTAAAAGTAAGGTCTGTCATCATACTCATAAAACCAAATTTTAAATTCCACAAGTTTGTGTCTTCTTTCAATCTGTACTTAAAGGTTGCTCCCACTTCTCCATATCCCAGTAGATTGGTATCAAAGCCATCACCATAATAGTCGTCATTTCCATTAATAACAGTATTGACACCTAAAGCAATAACGAATTGAGACGTCCATCGTTTTTCGATTTTAATACCAGAAACACTGTCTTTATAATAATTAATATTCTCAAAACTCCGTGTAAAAGCATTTCTAGATTCACTCTCACTCAACTCTAGTGTTCCGTTAAGTCTATTCTTAACCAGCAACTGCAATCTTTGTTCTTGGGTAGCAATAGCGTTATTTATTCTATCTGCATGGTATACTGCCAGCTCTTTCTTTTTAGCCTCCGCTTCCGCTTCCGTTATTTCTTTCTTTTTAAGCTTTTTATCAATTTGGGTAATGGCTTTTTTCAAGGCTTTTTTCTCTGCTTTGGAGATAGAGTCTATACTAGAAGCAATGTCAGAGGCTTGTTTTTCAAATATCTCATTTTGAGACCAAATAGTCTGTGAAGATATTAAGGCAAATAATGTGATTATTATATATTTCATCATTACAAATTTTTTAATTCTTGTTTTTCAAAATTTCTGTTTGCAAAGGCTTCCCTTACTTTTTTAATTTCCCTACTGGCTCTATTAAAAATCCCTTTATTCTTTTCATCAAATAATTGGCGTTCTAATTCAATTAAAAGCGCATCAGACTCTACATACTTTTCTGTTGTTTTTTTTAGAGTACCATTAAGCTTTAATGAACTACTATCAGCGGCTGTGGATGCTAGCAAATCCTCTGCTGTGATATAAATAAAGTTTTTAGGTAATTTACGACTTAGTGTATCTGGCTTTTTTACAACATCTCTGTTTTCCTCTACAACGACCAGCTTATTATTATCTTCCGCTTTTGAAATTAAAGGATCATCTTTTATTTGAGTCACGTTTGTTTTAGCAGCAGTTATCGGTAATTCCTCTGATTCTTTTACCACAATAATTTTGTTTGATTCTTCCTCTTTAGTTTCAGCTAATTTGTCCTCAATAATTGTTGGTTGTTCATTAATTGGTTGCTGTGACTCTTCATTTACTATTTTTTGAATAGGTGCTTTATCATTATAACTTCCAAACATCATTTTTGCTCCTACAAAACACAACATCAAAATTATTGAAGCAGCTACGGCATATGGCAACCAAATCACTCTCTTTTTCTTCTGCTTTGTATTTAAAGCTTCTATCAAACGCTCTCTGGCATGGTCCGAAGGTGCTATTTCTCGATTGCCAATAATTTCCTTAATTAAATCTTCTGTATTATCGTATTCCATAATTATTTGGCTTTAAATGTGCTAATTGCGCTCTCAATAAAGATTTTGCATGTGCTAATTGGGACTTGGAAGTTCCCACGCTTATTTTGAGTAACTCGGCAATTTCCTTATGCTTATAACCATCTATAACAAATAGGTTAAAAACCGTTTTACATCCTACAGGTAATTTATCAATGGCACTCTGAACGTCTTGCAAAGTTTCATCAAAGTTTTCAACGACTTGGACAGAAAAATGATGATCATAAACTTCTACTACATCGAATTTGTTTTTACGAATACGTAAATACGAAATACACTCCCTAATCATTATCTTTCGTAACCATGCTTCAAAACTTCCCGTAGGTTCGTACTTATTTAAATTTTGAAAGGTTTTCTGAAATCCAATTAACATAGTATCTTCTGCAAACTGTAAGTCTTTTATATACTGTCTGCAAGTACTAAGCATTTTTGGTGCGTATAAATCATAAAGTGCGAGTTGTGCCTTTTGGTTAGACTTCTTAGCCAACCTTACAAGCTCGTTTACACTTTGATTCATAGAAATTAGTTTTGACATCCTTTCACTTTCTATTAATAAAAACGCTTTTGCTAATAAAAAGGTTGGATGGGTGGTAAATATTTTTTTTAATTTAGAATTAAAAATATGATAAACCCAATAATTTATAGGCTATATCACTACAATAAAAAAACGCAACCAATTGAATGATTGCGTTTTAATTATTAAACAAAAAATCTACTTACAGTTTTACAATTCTTCTGATAAATGAGCCGTTTTCACTATTAAACTTAATAAATAAAACACCACTGTTAATATCAGTTAAGTCTAAAGTGTTTGTTGCACTTGAATATTCAATATTCATCTTCTTACCTAAAGCATCGTAAACTTCTATATCTAAACCATCTAATTCACCATCAAAATACAGAATGTTTTGAGTAGGATTGGGATACATATTAATATTTAATAATTCTTCATCTTCAACACTTAAAAGACTATTTATAAAAACCCTACTCTCCCCAAGCGGTGAGAAATTAAAATCCAACAATTCATTCCATATAAAAGTATTAATATTTTGATAGTTATTAGCAACAGTACTATGAACAGTATTTGGTACAATAAAAGAATCTGGTGTTGGTGATTGAAAAATCGCAGCATAAGTGATCATTGCTGCCAAAAAATAAATTGTAGGCCTTCCATGAGGCGCGTCATCCTCATATAATTCGGTGATAGGAATTTGATCGTAAGGTGCCTGACTCAAAAGTTTACTAATCATTGGTCCAACAGGAATCATCTTAATGATTTCATTTGGTCGTTCTGCAACTAAAAAATCTTGATATTCTATCCACCAATCATGAAAATCACCCTCAGTATAATCATTATAAGCTTGAAACTCTGAAGCAGATGCAGGAAAACCATTATTTAAAAAGCCTGCCATATCTGGCCAATTTTCATAAATATAGGTTACTATATCTGGGTTTTGGTTATTAACCCAATCCACTATGGTTAATGTTGCGGAAAGTGGTGTTGTATTAGGGTCGTTATAATAAGGCTGGTTAGAGGATTGATATTGTATAAAATTACCAGCTGTAATTAGTATCGTATCAAAATTTGCTGCCGTGAAAGGTTCTGCATCAGAATCCCAAGCCGATGCAACACTGTCAAAACCCCATTGTGATATTGGAGGTAAATCATCATGCTGTTGTAAAAAACCGTACTGACCATTAACAGCAATACCTAAATTAGCTTCTTCGGCCAAAAAATGAAGCCAGTGTGGCACAGTGGTTTCATTACTAGGTGTTGGTATTAATGGAGGATCGTGTACAACTAAACTATGACCGAATATAAATACGGTCTTATCCTGCTGTGCATGGAGAAAAAAAGATGTGAAAAAGATTATAGAAATACAGAGTAATGTTCTTTTCATAATACAATACATGATGGTTATTTGTAGAACAGTTAAATTAATGAATTTCCTACTCTGAGTCAAAATTTTATAACAAAAAACGCAATCAAATTAATGATTGCGTTTTTGTTTTATGAGATTCTGAAACTAGTTCAGAATGACAAGTTGTTATTTCACTTCTTCGAAGTCTACGTCTTCTACATCGCTAGCTTCATCAGTTGGCTGACCTTGCGCTCCTGCATCAGGACCTGCAGCTCCACCTTGCTGAGCTTCTGCTTGTGCTTTGTACATTTCTTCGCTAGCTACTTTCCAAGCTTCGTTGATTTTCTCTAAAGCTGGTTCTATAACTGCGATATCTTTAGATTCGTAAGCTGTTTTTAATTCAGCTAAAGCATCTTCGATTGGCTTTTTCTTATCGTCTGATAATTTATCACCAAATTCTTCTAATTGCTTTTCAGTTTGGAAAATCATTCCATCTGCCTGATTTAATTTATCTGCAGTTTCTTTTGCCTTAGCATCTGCTTCTGCGTTAGCTTCAGCTTCAGCTTTCATCTTTTGGATTTCTTCTTCGGTTAATCCAGAAGACGCTTCAATTCTAATATCTTGTTTCTTACCAGTAGCTTTATCTTCTGCAGATACTTTAATGATACCGTTAGCATCAATATCAAACGTTACTTCAATCTGAGGTGTTCCTCTTCTTGCTGGTGGAATTCCATCTAAGTGGAAACGACCAATTGTTTTATTATCTGCTGCCATTGGACGCTCACCTTGTAATACGTGAATCTCTACCGATGGCTGATTGTCTGCTGCAGTTGAGAATACTTGCGATTTCTTAGTTGGAATCGTAGTATTAGCCTCAATCAACTTCGTCATTACATTACCCATAGTCTCAATACCAAGAGATAATGGCGTAACGTCTAATAAAAGAACGTCTTTTACATCACCAGTTAATACACCACCTTGGATACCTGCACCAAGAGATACAACTTCGTCTGGGTTAACACCTTTACTTGGTGCTTTTCCGAAGAAAGACTCTACTGCTGCTTGTACAGCTGGTATACGTGTAGAACCACCTACTAAAATAACTTCATCAATATCAGATTTTGATAAACCTGCTGCTTTTAATGCCGTTTCACAAGGCTCAATAGTACGCTTAATTAAATCGTCGATTAACTGCTCAAATTTAGAACGTGTTAATGTACGTACCAAGTGCTTTGGTCCACTTGCAGTAGCTGTTACGTAAGGTAAGTTAATCTCTGTTTGCGCAGAAGATGATAACTCTATCTTAGCTTTTTCAGCTGCTTCTTTAAGACGTTGTAAAGCCATTGGGTCTTTACGTAAGTCCATATCTTCGTCAGCAATAAACTCTTCTGCTAACCAATCGATGATTCTTTCATCAACATCATCACCACCTAAGTGCGTATCTCCATCTGTAGATAATACTTCAAATACTCCATCACCTAACTCTAGGATAGAAACATCGTGCGTACCACCACCAAAATCGAATACTACAATTTTTTGATCTGTAGATTTTTTATCTAAACCGTAAGCTAATGCTGCCGCAGTAGGCTCGTTAATAATTCTACGAACTTTTAAACCTGCAATTTCACCAGCTTCTTTTGTTGCTTGTCTTTGTGCATCGTTAAAGTAAGCAGGCACTGTAATAACAGCCTCAGATACATCTTGCCCTAAGTAATCTTCAGCAGTTTTCTTCATTTTTTGAAGAATCATAGCTGATAATTCTTGAGGTGTGTATAAACGACCATCAATATCTACTCTTGGTGTATCGTTGTCACCTTTTACCACTTTATAAGGTACACGTTCTGCTTCGTTTTTAGACTCAGAATATTTATTACCCATAAAACGTTTAATAGAATAAACCGTTTTTGTTGGGTTAGTTACTGCTTGTCTTTTTGCCGGATCACCAACTTTAATTTCACCACCTTCTACGAAAGCGATAACCGAAGGTGTAGTTCTCTTACCTTCAGCGTTTGGGATTACAACTGGCTCGTTACCTTCCATTACAGAAACGCAAGAGTTGGTTGTTCCTAAATCAATTCCAATAATCTTACTCATAATATTAGTGTATATATTTTTTGTGTATTTAATTTTTAAACTCGTTTACTAATAGTCAATGATTATGCCATGACAAAAAATGTGACATGATGTCAGATTACTTTTCTAAAAAGATTTTTTAATTACACTTACTTTGGAATACGATTTGATGTATTATTGAAAAAACTTAGTTATTATGAAGCGTATTTTATCCTTAATTACCGTATTTACTTTATTATTTACTGCCTGTGAAGGCGATCCCGGCCCTCCTGGTCCTCCTGGTCCTCGTGGTTTTGATGGAGAAAGTGCTCCTGCAATTGAAGTTACAAGAAGTTTTAATGCACCAAACTATGATGCCGAAGTCATTTTTGATTTTGAAGTATTTTCTTCAGAAGTTGCTTTAGTTTACTTACGTTGGGAAGTTTTAGATAATGGAGTTGAAATATGGCGATTAATACCTCAAACAATCATCTTTGAGGATGGAAATGATTTAGTTTACAATTTTGATTTTACCCAATTTGATGTTCGATTATTCTTAGAGGGGTCTGATTTAAATAATTTAGATCCTATATGGACGCAAAATCAAAGATTTAGGATTGTTGTAATACCTACAACTGATTATGGACGAGTAGACTTATCAGATATAGATGCTGTAATGGAAATGTACGGAATCACTGAATTTGAGCAAAGATAAAAATCAATTTTATTATAAAACTGAAGCAGCCTAAATAACTTAAATTAAGGCTGCTTTTTTAATATGACATGTTCAACAAAATGTATCTTTGCCAGAATTATTAATTGAATTTTATGGAGTGTATTTCTGTCTTCGATATGCTAAAAATAGGTATAGGACCATCAAGTTCTCACACTTTAGGTCCTTGGCGTGCTGCTGAACGTTGGATCAAAGAACTGAAAGACAAAAATCGTTTTCATAAGGTTGAAAAAATAACCGTAGATCTTTACGGCTCTTTGTCTTTAACAGGGAAAGGTCATGCTACAGATCTCGCTGTTTTGCTTGGTTTAACTGGTGCTGATCCAGAGCGTATTCCTGTTGATACTATAGACATCATTATATCTTCAATAAAAAACACCAATACCTTAATGTTTACCAACGAAAGACCCATTACTTTTGATGTGAATACAGACATTAAGTTCAATCGTAACTTTTTACCATTTCATGCTAATGCTATGTCATTTTCAGCATTAATCAATGGTAGAAATTATAAGTCTACCTACTACTCTATTGGTGGCGGATTTGTGGTACAAGAAGAACGAAAAATTTCAAAAGCCAATAAGATTATATTTTATTGCACATTTCCATATCCTATTTCTTATGGTGATGAACTTATAAAGTTTTGTCATCAGCTCAATTTACCAATTTCTGGTGTTGTTTTAGAAAATGAAAAGTCTATTAGAGCTATAGAAACCATCGATTTTGAATTGCAACGCATTTGGGATACCATGCTAGAGTGCATGTACGTTGGTTGCCATACCGAAGGTACGCTTCCTGGTGGACTTAATGTACGCAGACGTGCATATGATATGCATAAAAATTTGATTGGTGATTTTACTTATGAAAGTCCTCAAGAATGGCTTAAAACCATCAGAAAAACCGAAGTAAAGTTTAGACAAATCCTTAAATGGGTGAGCTGTTTTGCTTTAGCAGTTAATGAAGTTAATGCATCGCTTGGACGTGTGGTTACAGCACCAACAAATGGCAGTGCTGGTGTTATACCTGCTGTGTTAATGTACTACATGGTAATTGAAAACCATGATGCCGATTTTGAGCATATTAAAAAATTCTTACTCGTCGCTGGTGAAATTGGTAGCATCTTTAAAAAAGGAGCTACCATTAGTGCAGCAATGGGAGGTTGCCAAGCCGAAATTGGTGTATCATCTGCGATGGCAGCTGGTGCATTATGCGAATTACTTGGCGGAACACCTGAGCAGGTTTTAGTGGCTGCCGAAATTGCTATGGAACATCACCTAGGCCTTACCTGCGATCCTATTGGAGGATTGGTACAAATACCATGTATTGAACGTAATTCTATGGGAGCTATAAAAGCTATTAATGCTGCTGAATTAGCCTTAGAAACAGACCCTAATAATGTTAAAGTACCATTAGATAAAGTGGTCAACACCATGTGGGAAACTGCTAAGGATATGAACACAAAATACAAAGAAACCTCGGAGGGTGGTTTGGCTGTTGGTGTACATTTGAGTGATTGTTAAATTAGACTTATTAGATTAGTTAGACTTTTTAGACTGGTTAGATTTGTTAGACACGATATATTCTCCCATAAATCTAGAAATCTAAAGTTCTAATAATCTAATGATCTAGTTTTGACAACCTTCTCTCCGTCTGGTATCTACCAAATAAATAATTTTCCACTCGTCATCTTCTTTTATTAGTTGGAAGGAATTAACACCACAATGACTGAAATTACCATTGTACCAAAATTCGTAAGGTGTCCAAGCATTTGCCATGTTTCCATCTACTTTAATATTGAAATCTAGCAACTTTTCTTCAAATGTATTATCCTTTGGAATACTTGCAATGCTTTTTAAAAACTGACTGTATTTACTCTCTGTTAATATTGATTTCCCGTCCTTATTTACCGAAATAGACTGCAACTTTATATCTCCCTTTGTCATAGTTTTTAAAGCTACAGTATCTTGCTTATGAAAAGCCTCAAAAAAGTGATTTACAGCTGCTTTTACGTCTTCAGAATCTGAGTTTTGTGCATAGATGTTAATTGATAAACATAAAGCAATAAGGATGGATATTTTTTTCATCTTGTTATGGTTTTTTCTGAAATTAGATGTTTCGTCTGTATTTCTAAGTTCTAATAAACAAAAGTTTAACAAAACTCATTACTTTTACAATTACTAATTTAATCAATATGTCAGTAGCCAAAAAAGAATACAAGAGAATTACTGTGAAAACCTTAGTCGACATGAAGTCTAAAGGTGAAAAAATTTCAATGCTAACCGCTTATGACTACACAATGGCAAAAATTGTAGATGGTGCTGGTGTAGATGTTATTTTAGTTGGTGATTCGGCTAGTAATGTTATGGCAGGTCATGAAACTACGCTTCCAATAACGTTAGACCAAATGATATACCATGCATCTTCTGTAGTACGTGCCATCGACAGAGCATTAGTAGTGGTAGATTTACCTTTTGGAACCTATCAAAGCGACCCTAAAGAAGCACTACGTTCGGCTATTAGAATTATGAAAGAATCTGGAGGACATGCTGTAAAATTAGAAGGCGGGAAAGAAATTAAAGATTCTATAAAACGCATCCTCAATGCTGGTATTCCTGTTATGGGTCATTTAGGTCTTACACCCCAATCCATATATAAATTCGGTACTTACACAGTAAGAGCTAAAGAAGAACAAGAAGCTGAACGCTTAAGGGAAGATGCTAAAATGCTTGAAAAAGCAGGTTGCTTTGCCATTGTATTAGAAAAAATTCCTGCTGCTTTGGCTAAAGAAGTTGCTGAGAGCGTAAGTATTCCGGTCATTGGTATTGGTGCTGGAGATGGTGTTGATGGACAAGTTTTAGTATTACACGATATGATTGGTATGACTCACGAATTTAATCCTAGGTTTTTGCGTCGATATATGAATCTGTATGAAGACATGACTAATGCTATTGGGCAATATGTTGAAGATGTAAAGCGTCAGGATTTTCCTAATGAGAAAGAGCAGTATTGAATTAGATCAATTAGATTGTTAGACTGGTTAGATCATTTAGATTTCTCTTTTTAACTAAATTAATTTATATGGCTCATAAGTTTAAAGAGCTTCAAATATGGCAAAGAAGTAGAGCTTTCTGTTCTGTAATCTATAAATTAACATCTGATTTTCCTGAGACAGAAAAATTTGGTTTAGTAAATCAATTAAGAAAAGCCTCTGTTTCTATTCCTTCAAATATTGCAGAAGGCTCATCAAGACCTTCTAACAAAGATTTTATTAGATTCTTAACCATATCAATAGGTTCTGCTTACGAAATAGAAACACAGTTATTAATTGCTTATGATTTAAAATTTATCTCAGAACAAGAGTTAAAGAAAGTAAAAAATGACTTAAATGAAATTATAAAAATGATTTCAAAATTTAAATCCTCTCTATACATCTAATATGTCTAAAGCATCTAACAGATCTAACAAATCTAACCTACAAGTTCTATATGAAGACAACCACATTATTGTGGTAAACAAACGCGCTGGTGATATTGTACAAAGTGATAAAACTGGTGACAAACCTCTGAGTGATGTTGTAAAAGACTTTTTAAAAGATAAGTACAACAAACCTGGCAATGTGTATTTGGGTGTAGTACATCGTTTAGACAGGCCAACTACAGGTATTGTGCTGTTTGCTAAAACCAGTAAAGCCTTACCTCGTTTAAACAAATTATTTGCAGAAAAAAAAACCAATAAAACCTATTGGGCTTTGGTAAAAAATAAACCACCTAAATCTCAAGACAGGCTTGTTAATTGGCTCAAAAAAAATCCAAAAAACAATAAATCTACTGCTTTTGAAAATGAAATTGAAGGTAGTAAAAAAGCTATTTTAAATTATCGTGTTATTAAAACACTAGATAATTTCTACTTACTTGAGATTGATTTAGAAACGGGAAGACATCACCAAATACGATGTCAGCTAGCTAAAATTGGTTGTCCTATTAAAGGAGATTTAAAATACGGTTTTCCTAGAAGCAACAAGGATGCTAGTATAAGTTTACATGCAAGAAAACTAGAATTTATACATCCTGTTAAAATGGAACCCATATCTATTACAGCACCATTACCAGATGATGCGTTATGGAAAGCTTGTGAGATTTAAACTCTTCGGTAAGGATAAACAATTGTAAGCACAGTACCATTATCTGGTTCTGACTCTAAATTAAATTCTGCCTCTAAAAGGTCAGCACGTTTTTTCATATTTGTCATTCCAGAACCTTGCTCTGCACTTGCCACATCAAATCCTATTCCATCATCTTTAACCTTAATTTTGAGTTTATCGGTAGCGTACTCTAAATAAACTTTTAAGGTTTCAGCTTCAGCATATTTTAAGGTATTGGAAAGAAACTCTTGTACTATTCTGAACAAAATAATCTCATCCTTTTTGTTCTCAAGGACATGATTTTCACCTTTAATATTTAGTTTCGCTTCTATTAACCCAGATTTATTCAAACGATTTACCTCATTTTCTACAATCGCTTTAAAACCTAAATTACGAATCACATCACTATTTAATGATTTTGACAATGCCCTTACCTCTGCTAAGCTTTCTTTTAAAGCATCAGAGGCATTCTCTAATTTAGGTTTTAGGTCTTCTGTTGCATTACGAGAAACACTATTCATTTGCATAGTTGCAAAGGCCAATAACTGACCTACATTGTCGTGCAACTCTCTGCCGATATTTTTTAAGGTTTCTTCTTGTATCTCTTGCTGTGTTTTTAAAAGCTCTTCATCAAATCGTTTTTGTTGCTCTATGTTTTTTAGTAAAAGTTGATTCTTTCGTTTTTGAAAAACTATAAAAAAAATGATAATAGTGAAAGCTATAATTGTGATTACAATAACTGAATATACCAATATCGTTAAATCTAGACTCTCCTTATTTACTCCTCCTTGCCCCATAAAAAACCTATAACATAACCGCTATATAAAATTATATTAGAAATTATAAAAATATATGTCCTCATCGTTACAAGCTCTGGATTATTAACTTTATAGAATGGCATATACACTATCATCGGCGGTAAAATTAACCACCAAACTAATAAGCCAACGCTTATGTAGAATAAAGCTGAATTATAAAACCTAAGAATATTATCACTTAATAATAATTCATAAAAATACAAGGCTACACAAACAAAAACAACAAAAGTTGTCCATATGAAAGTATATTCTAGATGGTATTTAAAATAATCTAATCCAGAAACATACAAATCTGTACCAACAATCAATATTGAAGCAAAAATCAGACATTTTAATATTAATCTGCTCTTTAGACCTGAAACTATGGATAGATAAAAATTTAAATAGAAAAATAATGAAAAAATTAAAAAGGCATTATACAACCACCCATTATATTCAAATTTTGTCCCTATTAGTTTATCTATGAAATCTATCTTTCCATAGAAGTTTCTGTATGAGCCTACCGCTTCTACAAAAACCGTTATTACTAAAAAATAAACTAAAGGTCTTAACCTTGAATCACTTTTTTTGGATAAATAATAAAAACCTGCAAATGCCGCCAATAATTCAAAAAAAGTAATGATAAAACCCTCCATTCATGAGCTTATTGAGGGTAATTAGCGCCAGGTGGATAACCACTTTGACCAAAATTTAAACCATCTGCCCCTTTAAGATCATTACTTCCACCGCCTTGAGCTGTCGGTATCATAGAGCCTTCAGATACATTTTCTGATCCCGTTGGTACAAAAAACATAGTCATTAATCCTGGTCCTTCTTTAGTATCTGGATAAGCTCCTGCATAAAGTCTTAAGCCATCTAAGGTATATCCTAAAGAATCTGCTTGTTTTTTTGCATATGCGATATAAGACTCAATCTCTTCTATAGAATACCAAGATGATCTATTATCTGGTGTTTTAATTAAGGAGTCACTAATAATGGTGTGCCTACTGTTGTAAGCTTGGTCTAATGCTTCAATTTCAGATGGAGTAATTAATCCCTTTGGGTTTGCCATTTCTTCTAAATTTTGACTGGTTGATAAATAGTAGTAAGTCGCGGCAATTCCTAAAACCAGACCTACCAATAGCAATAATAGCTTTTTCATAATTGTTGAGGTTTTAATTAATAGTTATACCTAATATATTGAAATTATGAAACAAACAAAACTATTATTACATATTTTCCTACAAATTTACTCTTTTAATCTAAAATTTATTGTATTTCCTAAAAAATTTTGAGCTAGTATATTTATGGCGCTTTCAGTTAACTGCAACACTCTTGGATAGCCTCCTGTTGTTTGGCAATCACGCATTAAAATAATTAAAGTTCCACCAGGTGTTAATTGCACTGTTCCTGGTAAAACAGGCGAACTTAATATTGGCTCTAAGTTATTATCTAGCACAGGCTCTAACTGATATGCCATACGACTATTATTCTTTGAAACCGAAAAACCTTTTGAAAACAGTTGTTGCTTTTGAAATTCTGAAAGTATTTCAAACTCTATACCTTTAAAAACATCTAAAACATCTGACTCTAAGTGTGCATTATCATATTTTACTTTAGAGAATGCTTTTTCTACACCTTGATAAGGTTCGTAAATTATATGATCATCCTTTTTTAGAACACTTTGATTTGTTACAGATGGGTACATACTTCTACTACCTAAAATAGTTTCTGTTTTGAAACCACCTTTTACAGCCAAGTATGACCTGAAACCTTTTTTTGCACCACCAAAATGCAATACATCATTCGGTTGAATCTTAATAATTTTGTTCTGAGATATAAATTCGCCATTTAATATTGGATTCATAAAAGCACCTGAAACAGCAATTACAGTTGGCTCTAAAAACTTAAACTTTCCACCAAGCATTGTCATTTCAATAAGCGCATCATCTTTAGTATTACCTAATAACGCATTTGCAAATTGCGCAGAATACAAATCCATAGCTCCAGAAACAGGAACACCCATATCTCTGTAACCAACTCTCCCAAGATCTTGTATGGTTGAAAAAAATCCTGCTTGCAAAACCTTAAGCATACAATTCTGGCGTTAGTTGAAACTGATTGTTTTTTATCTTCTGTTCTAAGTCTAAAAATTCCGTTTTTGAAATTGAAAAAAATTGAAGTTTATCACCTGCATTAAAAACACATGGAGGACTACTTTTTGCATTGAAAAAATCAACAGGAGTTTTGCCAATAATGTGCCATCCGCCAGGACTGTTCTTTGGATAGATTCCGGTTTGATTTCCACCTATACCAACAGACCCTTTTTTTATGTTTAAATTAGGTGTAGACTTTCGGTCTAAATAAAGCTTCTCATCAAGACCGGCTAAGTATAAAAAACCAGGTAAGAAACCAATAAAAAAAATAGTGTATATTGCAGAAGAATGAAGCTCAATAACTTCACTTTTTGAAAGCTGTTTTTCTTTAGAAAATGCTTCCAAATCTATGCCGAAATCAGCATCATAGCAGACAGGTATTCGCCATAATTTTGATGGTTCATCTTCAATAGTTTCTGCTTTAATTATTAGCGATTTTAATCGTGAAATTTCACCATAGACATCATCAATAGTTGAGTTATAAATTATTAATAATGAATTATATGTGTTGATTATCTCAACAACTAATTTAATATTTGAATTTTGAATTGATTTTTTAAAATTCAATATGTCTTTCAACATATTTTCATCCATTACAGCAGGCCATTCTATTAAAATAGAGTACTCATTATAACGCGAAAACTTCAATTCGTAACCCATAAAAAACTATTGAATTTTTACATTATATTTTGGTAATTCTTTGCTTAAAAATTCTAAAATTCCGAATGCGTTTTTAGTGTCGCCATGTACACAAAATGTTGAGGCTTTTATCGGTACTTCAACTCCATTAATTGCAGTTACTTTTTCACGATAAATCATCCCTAAAACATGGTTCAAAATTTTTGAACTTTCTTGCAAAATTGCATCCTCTTTTTTACGAGAAACAAGGCTTAAATTCTCTTCATAATTTCGGTCTGCAAAAGCTTCAAAAGTCACGCTGATTTTTTCCTGTTCAGCAAGCTTAGAAATTACAGAATTATAAGGTACATAAAGTTGAATTGGCATAGCAATACTTTTTACAACTTCGATAATTATTCTTGCAGTTTTTTCATCCTTAGCTGCTAAATTATAAAGCGCACCATGCGGTTTTATATGATGCAATTGTGCATTTTCGTTATGCAGAATTTGTCGCAAACTTCGTATTTGCGATTTTAAACTACTGTACAAATCTGCCGCAGAGATATCCATAACTGCTCTTCCAAAATTCAACACATCAGGAAACGAAGGATGTGCACCTATCTTCACCTTATGATCTTTGGCTAAACGAACTACCTCAGTCATGGTTTTGGCATCACCTGCATGACCACCACAAGCTATGTTACATGACGATAAATAAGGCATCAACAACGCTTCGTTACCCAAACCTTCTCCAACATCGGCATTAATATCTACAGTTTTAAAACTCATATAATATTAAAAACACTTAGAATTACTTTTAGTCCTAATAAGATAGTGATTACCAGGATAATTAAGCCCAAAAAGTTTTGAAATTTTGAGTTTTTATAAACTCCTAAAACCGATGTCTTATTCATAACCCACAATAAAAAGCCTGCAATTATAGGCAATAGCAAACCATTGGCAACTTGCGCGAATTTTATAATTTCTATGGATTTAAAGCCTACCGAAGAAAACATGACACCAAGACCTAAGATAAATATCCATACTGCTCTAAAACGCTTCGATTTTAAGTCTGCTTGCCACCCTAAACAACCACTTGCCACATAAGCTGCTGCTAAAGGTGCTGTAATGGCGCTTGTGATTCCTGCTGCAAATAAACCAACCGACAAAAGGTATTTGGCATTAACACCAAATAATGGCTCTAAAGCCAAAGCCAAATCTGCTGCATTACTTATATCTTTTATATTGATTGCTGCTGCAGAAATAATAATACTCATAGAAACAATACCTCCTAAGACCACAGCTAAAACAGTATCTTTTCTGGCTAATTTAATATCCGATTTCTTGTTCCATTTCGTTTTTGCCAACGACGCATGCAGAAACAGATTGTAAGGTACTACAGTTGTTCCAATAAGCGCAACAATGGCTAATATACCTTCATCCGGAAATTGCGGTACCAGCATATTTTTCACAATACTAATAAAGTCTGGCTTGGTGAGAATTGCGGTTGATAGAAACGCCAAACTCATTAAAATAACAAGACTGACTAAAACTTTTTCAAGCACTTTATAAGTTCCTAAGTACAATAATATAAAGGCTAGCAAACCCAATACCCATGGAATAACAGACAACTCTACATTAAACACACTAACGGTTGGATGCCCTAAAAGTGTTTCTAAACCCAACGCACCACCACTGATGTTTCCTGCTTCGTAAGCCGCATTACCAACAACAATAGCAGATAATACCAAAACAACACTAAAACCTCTTAAAACAGGACTTTTTACCTCTTCTCGAATAACCTGAGACAATCCTTTTTGTGCAACAATTCCTAATCGTGCTGCCATCTCTTGTAAAATTATGGTTGCAAAAACCGACAATACCATTGCCCAAAGCAAGGCATAACCAAAATTAACACCTGCTAAAGTACAAACGGTTACCGTTCCTGGACCAATAAATGCAGCCGCTACCAAAGGTCCTGGCCCAATATTTTTGAACCAGTTTTTCATTAGTTACTTACTGAGTTTAGTGCATAAATAGCAAAACTACCTAACCAATGACCGCCTTCATAACTATCACCAACAATGCTTGGCAAGGAATAGTTAATATGTTTGTTTGCTAAATTTTGAAGATGATTAAACTCTGCTAAATCCTTCGCAATGTAGTTTAGACTCCATGCTCTTGAAAAATTCACTCCATCGAGATGCACCAACTTACCATCGTTTCTATCTGACACTTTACCAACTTCGATATCAAAATCTTCATTATTTAATTCTGGAAGAAAATCATTCACCCAAGACAAAAATTCATCTTTAGCTAAAACACGCTTCATTAATGCTGCTTCTTCTAAGCAAGGTGATAAAAAATCGAAACCACTCGGCTCCCATTCTAACGGACAATCTTGATCGTCTGAATAAAACTCCTTTGCTCTGGTTTCAATCAAAGTTTGTAATTGTGCATTCTCAGTAGCCAAAGCATAGTCATAAGCAAAACTCAACCCAAAAGCAGTATTTGGGTGCTCACCTACTCTAATTGGATAATTCAGTTTTGGTAAAAATTCTAAATAACGCTCAACGATTAAATCGGTCAAAGGCTGAAGGTTTTCTTCTAAGGTTTTTGCTTCAGCATGACTCCAAGTATGCAGTTCTTCAGCCAACTTTAGCAACCAAGCCCAACCATAAGTGCGCTCGTAGGACGTATTATGTTTCCCTTTGAAATATAAAACCTCTTGTGCTATATGTTCTTTTGAAATGTTAGCTAATAATTTTTGAATAATAGCTTCACGATTATTCAAATCCGGAAATTCTTTCAATAATTTCACCAAACTCCAATGGCCATGCACAGCAGAATGCCAATCGAAACAGCCATAAAACGCAGGATGCAATTCTTGCGGAGATTTTAAATCTTCATTACCTCCTAAAACCTGTCCTAGCTTGTTAGGATATTCGGTATTAATACAATGAATTGGTAATGTTGCTAAGCGGTTCGCCTGCTTTAGATTTAACCTAGGAACCTCAACGATTTTTACTTTTTCTTCAATTGTATTTTTTTTAGTTGTGTCTTCAGAATTCTGACAATTGACTAACAGAAGAAGCACTAATAGAAGTTTAAAATATTTCATAATAGTATCTGTGTATAAATACTTTTAATGGTATTTGATAGCTTAGTAAAAATACATTAAAAAGTAGTTTTACATAACTTTTGGCCGATTACTCTTGATATACTCACAATACTGTTTATCTTTAATGGAGAATTTTACATTGTATTTTCAAAAAAAGCTATTAGAAAAATATGACTCCTGAAGCCAAAAAGAAATGGATTAATACACTGAAATTCTTTGCAGCCTATTTGGTTGCGGCATGGACCTTTCTTCAGTTTGTGGACTGGATTTTAAACCGTTACAACATATCGCCACATTGGGTAGATATTTTATTGTGGTTTTTTATTGGCATTAGCCCATCGTTACTCATCTATTTTTATCACCAAGAGCGTTTGGGTAAAAGAATCGTAAAACTGAGAGAAAAAATTCTTATTCCGCTTAATTTTATTCTACTCTTCATAGGCCTTTATTTTGGGTTTGGCAATAGTGATCTAGGTGCAACGACAAAAGAAATTAATTACACTGACGAGCAAGGCGTGGCACAAAGTAAAACGATAACCAAAGAAGAATTTAGAATTGGCGTACCTATTTATGGGTTTAAAAATCTAAGTAATGACAAATCTCTAGATTGGATGCAATATGGTATTGGAAGGCTCTTAGAAGAAGACTTAAGTCAGAATAAAAGCTTAAGTCCAGATTTTTCTTTCTATACAGACACTTCTACAAAAATTGAAGAGTCAACTATTTTTAATGATTTTTATATTGATGGTAGCTTTAAAAAAGAAGGAGAAAACTACAGTATTACTGCTTACAAGCGAAAAGCAAACAACGGAAAAGTATTAAAGAAAAACACCTTTACAGGTAAAGATTTACTGCCTCTTATTGATGAAGTCTCTTTGTTTGTAATAGAAAATTCTGGCTTTGTTGAGAGCAAAGAATTACGGTATCTTGACTATCCTATCAATGAATTTATGAGCGACTCTTTAGAAGCTATTAGAGAATTTATTGAAGGTAACTACAATAAAGCCGTAGCTATAGACAAAAGGTTTGCTCTGGCTTATTTGGAATACGCAAAACGCTCACTACGCGTCAGTAGAGGAAAACTAGAAGTACAAGACTTAGCAGACAAAGCCTTTGAATATAGAACACAATTGCCTTTACAAAAGCAGCTTGAAGTTTACATACAACGAAATTTAGCTTATGAAAATTTTGATGAAGCTACAGAACAAGTAAAATTACAATTAGAGGTTGATCCACATAACGAATTTTACAATGATGTGCTTTTTAGCATTTACGGTGAAACAAAACAAACTGATAAGTTTTATGAATCTTCCTCTAAATTATTTGATATTGACCAAAATCCGGATACAGGCACCAACCTTGCCTTAGCTGCGCTAGTAAACGGAAATGACGAAATGCTAATTGAAGAGATCAAAAAATATGAACTTTTAAGCCCAAATCTGAAAATTTTTAGGCTTCAACCATTAATTTTTAAGGGTAACATCAAAAAAGCAGAAAAACTTTTAGAGGACATTAAAGCACTTTATCCTTACACAAAATACAGAGCTCGGGCTTACGATACCGCCATTGCTTACCTTAAGAAAAAAGGCTATGATATCTCTAGACTGAAAAAGTTTGAAGGTACTTACAGAGCAAGCTTTAACGAGCAAGAACAAATATATTGGATAGAAAATAATCGACTTATACAGTACGTTAAAAACCAAACTATGCAAGCATTTTTTCCTGCAGGGGAAAACTCTGCTGTGTCAGGGTTTTTAAATGATGGTGTAAAAAAATGCGACCTTATACTAAGCGATTCGGGCAAACCTATTGGTCTTAATTACAATCAAATTAATTATAACAACACAAACTCTTATTGGTATTGGAAAGAAGATGAGTCAATACGAAATGCACACAGAGCATTCGATGAGGGAGACTTTGAAAATGCTTTAAAACTTTACGAAAAAGCACAAGTAGAAAACCCAAAACATGGTTATATACCCAATATAATTTCCTATTTAAAGTACATTAAAGACAACGATAAAGCTACCATTTTAAAGCAAAATGAAGCGTTTTCTGGTGATTATGGCCCGAGGAAGTTTTGGATAGAAGATGGTAAATTTTATTACAAACGAAAAGACAACAAAACTGAACTGGCCAAAGTAGAATTACTCCCAATTTCAGAAAATCGCTACATGGATCTAACCCGTTTGGGCACTATTATGGCATTTGAAAAAGACCCTTCTGGCAAAATGGCTTCAAAGAGCTATAGTTTTATTATCGGGAAAGAGTTAAAGTTTGAATGGGTTCACAACTCTGGGGACAATGCTAATGTCACTAACTATTTTCTAAGAAACGATTAGGCTAACTCATACTTTTTAAAGTTTGAATTGTAGCCCAAATAGAATCCTTAGCTGTGTGTTTTTAAAATTTTGAGCATTATTATCAATAGGTTTTTCGAAATAGTTATAGCTTGGCTCTAAAAACAACACAGTCTTTTTGGATAAATAGTAAGAAAAGTTAGTGCTTAAAGTAGCTCCAAAAATAGTATTGTCTACACCTATGTTTTCACCTATTTCTCCACCATTGAGGTAAGCCTTATTGTCGGATATAAAATTAACATTACCTCCAACACCAAGTAATACATCATATTTTTCCTTAGCAAGTAGCTTATAAAAAACCTCTAAAGGAACCTGAACATAATCGAGCTGTTGCTGCAACGTTCCATTCTCACTAAATTCATTAAATGATGCATCATTGCTAGCTAACTCTGTTGAACCAAAGAACACTAAAGACTCATCACTTACAATGGTCTGACCTTCATTAGACGATAGCGACCCATCAGCTGTTGCATAAGCAATATTATTTACTTGCTGACCTAAATTATTCTTTCCGACACCTGTCTTTATCTGCACCTTATCTGATATTGAATAACCAACCTTAAAAGCATATACAAAATCATTCTGAGGACTCGTGTTTACAGATGTTTGCTGAAAAGATGCATCTGAGGCTGTGTTAGATAATCCTCCTAAAATTTCTACCGACCATTTATTGTTATTCGCAACATCTGTATTAACAGAGTCCTTTTCATTACTACGTTCTGCCATTAACTCTTCGTATAAATCTAGTTTTACATCTGTTTTATCAGTTGTAATAGAATCTACTCCAGCAATTGCTGTCTCTTTATTTTTTTCTATTAATCCTTCTTTTTTCTTTAATAAATTAGGAATGAGCTCATTATTTTTATCCTGCTTAGATTTAATATTATCTCTGCTTTTCCCATCAATAGTTTTAGCTATTTTACTTTCATTTTTTACATTTTCTTTAATTAGTGATTTATTCAGTTTATTGTCTTCATTATTATTTTTTGCATGTTGTGAAGTCTCACTATTTGCAAATTGGTTATGGTTTGGCTGTTGTAAAGTATTATTAGTAGTTTTAATTTTTTCTTCAATAGAGTCTTTACTGGTTTTACTAGTAACAATTTCATCATTAATTATATCAGATTGATCTGTTACATTATCTGTTTCATCATTTGGTTGCTTTGTGTTTGAAATTTCTTTAACAGGTTCATTAATCGGTATATTAATACCATCATTACTTGGCTTATAAAATGTATATGCCAACATTAACATCAAAATTGCTGCCGCTGATCCCCAAAGCCAAAAGGCTCCTCTGCGTTTCTTTTTAGGGTGTAACCTAGCTTGTATATTATCCCACAGCTCTTTTGGAGGTTCCTGAGCGAAGGACTTTAGTTCGCTGTATATCTCTTCTATGTTATCCTTCTTCATGATACTTTTTTACTTGTTTCCTCATTTATTTTTAATCGCAACAGATTTTTTGCTCTGCTTAATAATGACTTTGATGTACCTTCAGCAATATTTAATTTTTCAGATATTTCCTTATGGCTATAACCTTCAAAAACAAAAAGATTAAAAATCATTCTATAATTATCTGGCAACTGCTGTATATGCTTTATTAATTCATTTTGTGTTATTGAACTTTTGTTGTTCTCACTTGTATTATCATAATTATCTTCAATTTGAATCTCAGTATTTACAGCAATATGTAGTTGACGTTGCTTCTTACGCAAAACCTCTAAAGCTTCGTTTACAAAAATGCGTTTTGCCCAACCTTCAAAACTTCCCTTAAATTTATATTGATCTATCTTTTGAAAAAGCGTTATAAACGCATCCTGAAAAACATCATCTGCTTCGGTTTTATTCTTCATATATTTTAGACAAATACCGTACAATACAGGTGAAAGCAGCGTGTATAATTCGCGCTGCCCTTCCCTATCTTTCTCAATACATTTTTGTACGAGTATACGAAGTTTATTATCCAAGTTGGTATTAATCTAGATGTTTACTATACGTAATAAATTTATTAATATTTACTATTAAACAATCAATAACCATTTCATATTAAGAGCATTAGAACAAAAGGAACTTATTTGCTCTAGAACTGAACAGTTCCTATTAGCTCTAACCCGAAGTTATCCGTATAATTAAATTGGTGAATTAGATTGTCTCCAACAGAGATAAGATGTGACGAAAGTGGTATAACATCTTTTGAATTTACGTTATACGTGTTTTCTAAAACTATATTACTCGGATTTGCGGCATTAAACACGTTAATGCCATCATCATTACAGACGTAGAGAATATTATCTTTTATTCCTAAACCGTAAGGACTAGATAAAAAATAAGTAGAGTATTCTACAGGAGATGTAATATCAGAAACATCGATAACGTTTACCTGATCTTCTATAGCACCACAACTATTGCCACCTCTAATAGTAATGTAAGCCGTATTTTCCTCAACAACTACAGGATCACAACCTGTTGCATGTAAAAATGACGATGTATAAGCTGGATTAAACTCATCTTGAAGCCCAACGATATGCATTCCGTTTGTAGCGCCAATAAACATGTAATCTTTTCTGATAAAGGTAGTCTCTAACACAGCACCTCCAAACCAACCTTCCATCCAGGTTTCTGAAACCTGAGTAATAGCATTATAATTACTGATATCAAAAGTTAATAATGAATAATCACTGATAGTATATAACGCATTATTGAAAATTTGAAACTTAGCATAAGAACCTCCAACACCAACTTCATTTGCTAAAACAGCTCCATCAAAGTTTTCCCATCCCCAAAAAACATCGTCATTCCAGTTGTAAATATTTGGATCGTTTTCTACAACTGATCTTTCCATTTCTATTGTAGTATATCTTGCAATAAACTCATCTTCTGATGTTGGGTACTCTACGCCTTGAAAGTAAGATACATCACTAGGATAGTCTGCATAAAAAGGTAACATATCTTCTTCTGTATTAACCAATTGAATATTAGATATATTACTAATATCAAAAACCACCAGATCCATATAATTATCGGCATAAAGAATATCGTTCTTAACAGAAATATCATTAACACCTTCTAACTGAATAAATACTAAATTTACAGGTGAAGCAGGATTTTGATTATTAAAGATATGTATACCTGAATTTTGTGCTATGTAGAACAGCAAATCTGCATAAACATATATTTTTCCGTCAGAATTTGTGGGTTGCGCATCTGTAACTGCTATTGAATTTCTAAACTCTGATTTAGATTTTATAACAGGAATTGTTACTGTAACAGGATCTAATAATCCTTCATCATCATGGTTACAACTGGTTAATTGCAAACACAGGGCAACAAAAAGAACTAAGGGTAAAATTTTATGCTTCATAATATTGGTTTTCTTATAAGATGAAAAAAACACAAAAGGTTGCAGTGATTTTGAAAATAAATTTGCGATTCATAAAACAATTAGAACTCATTTTTTATAAACACACTTAATTCTAACGGCTATACTTAGGTAAATGATTTTAATTAAGAGATCCCTGCATTCGCAGGAATTGGTTATCCTAACCAACCCTCTCTATCCAAACTTCTATACTGAATAGCTTCGCTAATATGCGCTCCTGTTACATCATCAGAACCTTCTAGATCAGCGATAGTTCTAGATACTTTAATTACTCTTTTTGATTATACGTGGATTAATTATCCTATATTTAGGCTAACACAATAATACAAAAATGAAAGCAGTAATTTACGCAAGAGTATCATCAACGGATGAAACACAGTCATACGATAGGCAAATTAGTGACCTAAATAAATGGGCTGATTATAAAGACTTAATTATTGATAAAATATTTGCCGAGAAGATATCAGGTTTCAGAAAAGACTTAGAAGAAAGAGTAGCTTTTAATGAAATGATAGATTACATAGAAAAGGAAAACATCAAACATATTTTTGTTAGTGAATTAAGTCGATTATCAAGGCGCAATATTGATGTTGTAAACTTCATCCACGATTGTACAACAAAAGGGATTAATATTCACATACACAAAGAGAACTTATCAACTCTTGAAGAAAATGGAGAGGAAAATTCTATCGTAAAAATGTTCACAGGCATGTTATCAAATATGGCTGAACAAGAATCTAAAACACTTTCATATAGGATTAAATCTGGTAAACAATATTCTGCTTCTAAAGGTGGTGGTTTCAATCAAAAGATTTATGGCTACAATAAAGGAGAAGACGGTAAGCCTGTAATAGATGAAGAAAAAGCAGTTTTAGTTCGTAAGATGTTTGAAATGCTTTTACAAGGTATTGGCACTCGAACAATTGCAAATTATCTTAATGAGAATTATGACACGAAAGATTGGAAAGCCGCTAGTGTTCACTCAATTGTCAGAAATTCATTTTACTGCGGAAAAAGAAAGTATAACGATTTAGTAATTGAAGTACCTGCAATAGTTGATGAAGACACCTTCAATAAAGCACAGGACTTTATTAATAAACGTAAAAGATTTGCAAGTAGTAACAGCACACACGTAAATCCTTTTGCATCATTCATCAAATGTGAGTGTGGTGCTACTATGAACCAAATTATCATCAAGTCTGCTAGGTCAAATGTTTATAGATGTGCGGATAAATGCGGTGTAAAATCAGTTAATAGAGATTATTTGATTAGAGAGGTTAAATTATCTGCTGAAAGAAATGCCAAACTAACAGAAGACGAAAAAGTAAGAGATAAATTTAAACAACAAATTAAGTCCGAACAATCTAACATCACAACGCATGAAAAACGTATAAGGCATTTAAAAATGTTAAGTGATAAAAATTACGAAAGGCTATTAGAGGATAAAATTGATGAAGCAAAATATAACCGCTATGAGAAGAAATTTCAAACTGAAATTGACAAGCTTAATAAAGATATAGAAACTTCTAAAAAGTCGATAGAAGCCTTTAAAAAACAGCTTAAAAATGAGATTACTCATTACAGCGATGACTTATCTGTTTTCAAAAACCAATTGCTTGATGTTTTAGAATGGATTGAGATAAAAAAGGAATTGGCAGTAGTAAAGTTCAAAGGTTGGGCTAAATATACATTTGTAATTCAACGTGGTTCAAAATTACAACTCTACAACAACCATTTAAAGAAAATGGCATCAAAAAACAATTAGGCTATCTCGAATAATTTAGCTTATATTTAAACCTTAAAATTTAATTTATAGAATAAAATTTAAGACATAAAGAGTTAGCGTTGCTAATTGTTTCTCTACACGAAAATCTGGAAAATTTTATAGAAGAGGAAACAGTTAAGTGGATGCGCCTGTTTGGGCGTGTTATCTTTGCTGTTCAATATCTTCAAGGTGTTTCCAGATACCTCGTGTAGTATTAACGTTAGTCAGAGGTTCACGCCCTCTTTCTTTACATTAAAATCTATTAATCACCTAAAGAGCCTTATGGTAAAAAAATCATATAAAATGAAAAACTACCTACTACTATTTTTAGCATTTACTTTTTTTGTAACTACAAATGCACAAGAAATCACTACTTCAAAACCCATTAAAACTTTTTACAAGTCTGGTGACCAAATTATTCAGACTTTACCAAATGGCGATGGTGTTGTATTTATGTTTCAAGATGAACGTTATGACCATATTGATGCGACAGAAAGTGTAATTTTTAAAGATAAAGAAGCTATGCTTTATTTTTTTGATAAAGTAAATGAGGTGCAACAATCTCCAAAAACAGATAAGACAGTAGATTTGACAGTCTCTATGAATGATTATGTTTTGAATGATGAAGATGTAACTATTATTCGTCGTGGCTCAAAACAATTTGTAACTTATATCTATGTTGATAAAGCCTACTCTATAATTCCCAAAACATACTTAAAAAAACTTTTGAAAAAGATAAAAGAATAGAAAATAGCCCCTCTAAAAAGAGGGGTTTTTTATTGCTAAACATTCCATAAATAAAAAATATCCTGTTCGTGGAAATTCAAAATTTTAGTAGTTGATTTTAGTGGGATTTCCCATTCAAAATTCATTTTTGAGTTCCGATTAAACAAAACTCTTGAAACCCTTACAAACATTGAGCTAAACCAATATCAAAAACCTTAAGTCAATCTAATAGAAGGAGCACCGCTTTTTAAAAAACGAATTTTTGAGTAAACAATAAAAAAAATTAACGCTATGAATGAAGCAATAAATACTAGCAGAATTACAAGACGTGGAATGGCATTAATGAAAGTCTATTCAAAGAACCGAAAAGTAGTTCCAACTTTAGATGTTTTTGTAAACGATTATTTTAAAATTGTTGACCCTGCAAAAAGTAATCAATACTTGATGAAGCAGACAACACTAATTTTAAAAGAGGTTTATGATAATTATGTCAAGGAAAAGAAAACAAAAGTTGCACTAACAATTGTTTTATAAATTTTCAGAGATAACATTTAGGTATAATCTTTGATATTATAATGTTATTAAAAGTTTTAAGGGTAGTAACTGTATTAATCAATATAATTTACAATAGTGATTAATAAACACCGCTTAAAACCTCTTATTTTAAATTTTAAGCTTTATGAGTTACTGTGAACCTGACGATAGTCAGAGGTTCACATAAATATATTATGATGTGTATTAAGACACTCATAAAGTGGATTAATATTATATATATAATATATAAGACTTAAATTATTTAAGTGTAAAACTCACAGAACCCAATAATAGAAAGGGTTAATCAACTACAATAAAATTATTTTATACTTAAAATATTTAAGTGTAAAACTTCACAAACCCACTGATAGCATAGGATTATTAATAACAATTAAATTTCCTATAAATCACTATTAACAGCCTTATAATTTAGGCACAAAAACTATTTAACAATGAATGGTAAACAATCTCATTACTATATCTATCAAGGAGAAAGATATGAGAACATGCAACAATGCAGAGAAGCACATGGACTAGGTCGAGCCGGATTTAGAAAACTAGTAAAAAACGGAATTATTGAAAAAGTAATTATTAACGATGTAAAACCTCAAGGCGATGCACAAAATAAGACGACGACCCAAACAGAACTTCAATATTAATTTTGAAGAAATTAACGATAGTAAATTATTATCGACAGAGAAACGAATATTAATTAGAGCATTACAATTTCATAAAGCCAATTGCAAATATGAATATAAAACTCTATTAAACAGCTTTCTTGTTAACAGTCTATCTATTTCAGAACCTACACTTATAAAACATAGAAATAACCTTGAAAAGGAAAAGTATTTTAAACTTGTACGTATTAGAAAAGGAAATTCATTTTTATTAGAGTACCGTTTTAATTGGACTAAACTTAAAAAATTGAATTTCATATCTGATATTGAGAAAAATGATTTTCAACCTGTTAATAAACAATATGAGAAAGATTGTTTTAAAACCAATGATTTAATCACTATTGAAAATTCTAAAAATCTCAAAGACGAACAACTGTATTCTATAAAAACAAGAGAAAAAATACCAAATAGAGATAAATACTTTTCATGGCAATCGAAAAAGATATTTGGTAATGTTTTGAAACAGATTTTGAAGTCAGAACAAAGGAGACAAGAACGAGAAAATGACAAATCTTATTCTACCGAATACAAATTCATAGAACGAGCATAAATTAATTACGCATAGATTAAAAAAGGATTGAGGACTTAGGTTTTTAATCCTTTTTCTTTTCCATAAAACACAATATTATGAGTACAACAATGAGGAAGAAAATTCCATTAATGATAAATGAAAGCTACAAAGCAGAATTAGAAAATTCAGCAAAGGTAATTTTAGAAAAAATTGATTTACTAAAACAAAAGGTAAATGATTTTCTAAATATAGAGTTTGACAAAACAGATGCACTAATCGAGTTTATAAAGGTTTATCAGAACGAAAATCAAATTGATAACATAGAACAACAAAACGAACTTTTATACATCAAATTTGATAGTGAAATAGCAAAACTTCTAAGCGATTATAATAACCTCATCAAGACAAAAGCATTAGAAATGTTCTGTACAGATACAGACAGAGAAAAAGCTAAAGAAATTATTCATTTTGCAGTATCGATTAATAAAAGCATTCAAAAATTCAATTTACCAAATCTTGACTTAGAATGTTTTGTACTTAATGACGAGTTTGTCTATAACAGCAAGATAGATACTAGGATAAAAGAACTCTACACTACATATTGCCAAAACGATACACAAAGGCAATTAAAAGAGTTAGCAGAAAAGTTGAGCGAGATAGTCAAGCATTCAATAAGAACAGGACTAATTGCAGATAATTTACTTGGTACTAATATCGAAAACATCATTGATATAAACACAGGACATATCAAGTACAATAAAATTGCGGTCATTCAATAAGTATCGTAATTACCCTATTAATCCCTTAACACAGGGACACTAATCACATATTAAATTAAACATGAGTGATTGCAGTAGCCTTATTACACAAGGCATTGAGAGAGACTGTGATGCAGTTAATGCAGCAGTTGGAGTTGATAAAGATTTAATCTTAGTTAACTATGAGGACTTCGATAGACAAGCCACATTTGACCCTGATAACAGAGAGGAAGATGATGCTAATGGAAATATTGGCGGACTTGATAAAATCGAATTAAAAGCTGGAGCAGTTCAGCATATTTTTGAAGGTACTGATTATTCGGTAGTTCCTAATGTAACATCGGAAGTTAAAGAGGACGGAGATAGTTGGTACTTACATTCATTAGCCTTTACAGTATATAGTAAAAAGGCTAAAGACAGAAAGACACTTGAAGATTTAGGCGGTGCAAGAGTGATTGCAATTGTCGTTGATAGGTCAACAGGATTGTATGAATTATTCGGAGCAGATCAAGGCTTAAAATTATCAGGACTTGAACGAGCATACACAGGCTCACAAAATTCAAACTTCTACACCGTAACGATTTCTACACCAGAGGTAGCGGTAATTAGAGAATCCACAATCGGAGAGTTGGCAGTTAACATAAATACTGCGGTTTAAAAGCGCTTAGAACAATAATCTTCTTATTTCAATAAACTTATATACGAGATAAGAAGATTATTCTTTAAAACCTCTAAAAACTAAAATAATGAATATCGAAAAAGACATAGTAGGTTATTGTGATGATGAAGCGATTGAAGATGTAAAATGGTTCAATGAGGTAATTGAAGAAAAGCTAAGTCAAATCAAAAAAAGTCATATAGGAGTACATCACGTAAAAATCTATATAAACGATAATATCGGATTTATCAATTTAAAAAAGCATAGATACCACGATTACAACAAAGCAACTTTAATCTATGGTAATATTGAAAAAGACAAGATGTTGAGAAGAAGAAAGACATTCGACATCAACAAATTCATAGAGCTAGTAAATAATCGTATATCAAATCTAGTATTAGATAAGTTTAGAGAAAAGCAAAGAAGAAAGGCTATACAAAAAGAAAACAAGAGAAAGAGAATACCAATCAATATAGATAATCATATAAGAGCATAATAACGTATATTTACTCTATGGATAACTACAAGAAGAATGACCCACGTATGTGGATGTTCCATAATAAGTATGCAAAGACTGTTATTATAATTTTAGTGATAGTTATTGTATGTATGGGTATTTACGAAAAATACTTTCAATCATAAACTTTTATAATTTCCAATTGCTTTGTTAGATTTGTTTTCTGATTAGCATTAATAACCCTAAATCAATTTTAGAAAACCTACTTATCCTATGAAGTCTTGCAAAAGATGTAATGAAACTACACTCAATATTTTTCCGAATGGGCTTTGCCAAAGATGTTTAAGTATTGACCTAGAACAAAACTTAAGATTGAAAGGAAAGGAAATTGAACTCGATGCTGAAACTTTAGTAGATGATTATTTGGTATATAGAAAGTCAATGAGGCAAATAGCAAAAGAAAATCTCATCAAACCTCATAAAGTAAAAAGTTACCTAACTAAATATAGCATCCCTGTTAGAGACCAAACTCACGCAAATACTAAGTATGTTGATAAAGATGTTTTTAAAGAGTTAACCATATCAAGCGCATTTTTATTAGGTTATATATTTACAGATGGAGATTTACTTCTTAATGAAACAACAGGGAAGTATTTTCTAAGGATATACAGCAAATACAAATATAAAATTGAGAATGCTAAAAAAATTTTAAGAGCCGAAGCAAAAATTCAGCATAGAAAAGCTCAAACACATAAAGGAAGAAATCAAAGTGAAATGTTCTTCATACATATTGCTAATGAGTATATCATAGACGACCTATTAGATTACGGAATGGTATTGAACAAAAACCAAGCAATTAGGTTTCCAGAAATACCTGAACATCTTATACCTCATTTTTTAAGGGGTGTTTGGTCTGGGAGTGGTTCAGTTATGACTTATAAAGATAGACCTCTTACAACCTTAGTAAATGGTTCATACAAGTTTATAACAGAAGTAGAAAGAAGATTGAATGCTGTAGGTCTTAAAAAAAGAAAAATCTACATTAATAAGCATTCAAAGAAATCTTCATTTACTATTAAGTACGCAATGGCTGATACAGAAAAGTTATATCGATACCTTTATGCAGGTGTAACCGATGAAACTACATGCGTTAAGCAAGAAAAGATTTTTAAGGAGTATTTTGGTGAAAATCAATTACGCTTCTTTTAAAATTAAGACTTAAATTATTCATTATCAAATCATTTTCAACAATAACTAGGAGTTATTGATAACTTTAGATTAGGCGCGCGCCAAAAATTTTTGTAGCCAAACTTTTTTTACATTTTTTCTCAATGGAAGCCACGCTATCCATAGAAATAGTTTATTTCAAAATTCAAAAAATTCGTTTCCAAAAATTCTAGATAGCCAAACATTTTTCACATTATTTTTCTGTGAAAATCTACACTCTCATTGAGAAAAAATATGGCTTTCGTGTCCAATTATTTAAAAATTTATATCCCAATGAAAGAAGCACAAAATAAAAGACCTGTGGGTCGTCCTCGAAAAGAAACTAAACCACCCGCAGATGTTCTAATTCGTAAGTCTATCGCCAAGGCTTTAGAGAAGTATTTTACCTCCGATATGTACCAAGAGGATATGGCACTCGGAAAATCAGGCGAGAAAAGGATGCAGTTACATTTAAGCCTACTCCCCTACGTGATTACCAAAAAGGAATCTATTAAAAAGATGTTGAGCGGACTTGATGAGAAAGAAACTGACGAACTCGTACAAAGGTTAAAAGAAGAAATCAAATGAGTATAAAGAATTTTAGGTCAAAGCTTGAAGAAGTACAAATTGAACCTATCAACATACCACGTATGGTATTTATGCGTGATAATAAATATTACACAGAAATCTCATATAGTGAAGAAGTTGACAAAGCATTAGTGAAACAGCATAACATAACAGTTATTAGGTTTCAATAAATATTCAAACCTCTAGCGTATACTTTAAAGGTTTATGACAATATGAGAGTTAATTGATTGTAAAACCTACTAAAAACTAATTAACGTTAAGGTACGCTAAAGGTTAATAACAAAATGGTTATTCAAAGTCAGACATAACTTATCGAAACCATTTACCAAACACAAGTCGGCAATTCGACTGTTCGGCTTGTGTTTATTTAAAACAAATACAATGAGCATTTTTAAATCAAAAAACATTAATGCAAAAGCATTGATTGGCAAAATTTCTAAAATTGTTAATCTAGTGAATGCAGATTTAGGAAAGAAAGATAATCAAACTCAAGTTGAGGAGCGAACAGGATTATCTAGTTCTAAAGACGATTATCGTACCCAAGTTGAAGAACGATATGGGTTATCTAAAGAAGAAACAAAGTTTGTTAAGGCTGTTAGCGATGATATGACAGATGATGAAGTAGAACAGCTTAAAGCAAAGATTAGTGAAGATGATAGCGTAATTAAAAACTATCGTAATAGGTCTATGTTGAAAGATGCTAAGTCTGGAAAACTATTACCTAAATCAAATTTTGCAGTTGATGTGAATTACCCTGCAAGAGGGTTTAGAGCAATCTCAACAAACTCATAAGAAAAAGAGTATCGGCAAGTACTCGTGTTAGAATAGGCTATATGGATAAAGGGTCTCCATATAGTCTATTTTTAATTCTAAGGCACCAACATAAAGATAATGAATAAGGTGCAGGAAGCCAAGCAAAAAGCTTCATTTGAAATGCTAAAAAATTTGCTTTTCAACATACATCTACTCTAAGCTAATATTTTAAAAATCAGATAGATATTTCCTTTCATTTAGATTATTAAAAATATATCTTTGTAGGTATGCTATTTAATTAAATTCTAAAATTCACTTATCTATATGAAGTTAAAAAAGGTAACTATCCATAAATATAAAAGCTTTGAAAATGACCAAACATTTGATGTACAAGATGATGTTACAATATTGGTTGGAATGAATGAATCGGGCAAAACCTCTGTCCTAGAATCAATTGCTAAGACAAACTATTTCCAGAACGATAAGAAGTTCAAATTTAATAAAACACATGACTATCCTAGACGACAGAAAAAGGCTATGGATAAGAGCGGTATTGAGCCTAAAGCGATTACTTGCGTTTATGAAGTTAGTGAAGATGTTGTGTCATTAATTGAACAAAAATGCGGTGAAGGTGTGATGCTTTCAACAAATGTCTCTGTGACATCTAAATACAATAATGAAAGAACTTGGGAAACAATAAATGTAGACGTATCAAGATTTATAGAGAATAAAACTAAAGAATTTGGAATATATAGCAAGGCTCTAAGCGATAAACTGATTGAAGTAAATAACAGTTCTGATTTAGATAATGTAATCAGCGGTTATAAGGATGAAAAAATGTTATCTAAGCTAGAACTATTAAAGCCATATTTTGGTAATAAGAATGGATGGGAAAACCCAATAGCTGAATACATTGCTGTTAAGATAATCAAACCGAAATTACCAAAGTTTCTTTACTATGATGAATATTACGCTTTACCCTCAACCATAGTCATTGAAAAATTAGAGGAAGAAGAATTAGATGATGAAGAATTAAAGACAGCAAAAGCGTTACTTGAATTAGCAGATTTAAGCTCATCTGATATATTAGAGTCTACAGATTTTGAAGACCATTTAGCAGAATTAGAAGCAACTCAAGCAATTATAAGTGATGAACTTTTTAAATATTGGTCTACGAATAAAAATTTAAGTATCGAATTTAGAATTGAGCCAGTAGAGAAAAAAGAACAGAGAACAATAATCAACAATAGAAATCAAGAAGAAATTATTGATGTAAGTATTGTTGAACATGTATTATATATAAGAGTAAATAATTATCGAACAAGAGTATCATTACCTTTAAAAAACCGAAGTAAGGGCTTTAATTGGTTCTTCTCTTTCCTAGTTTGGTTTAAGAAAATCCAAGAAGATAAAAACTCACAATACATATTATTGCTTGATGAACCTGGATTAAATCTTCACGCATCAGCACAAAATGATATGCTTAAATTTATAGAGGACTTATCAGATAATTACCAAATACTTTATACAACACATTCTCCTTTTTCTATTCCTTCCGATAAACTCGAAAGAGTTAGAACAGTTTTAGAAACAGAAGACGGTTCTGTTATTTCTGATAGCATACAAGAGAAAGACCCTAACACGTTATTTCCATTACAAGCCGCATTAGGTTACGATATAGCACAAAACCTTTTTATTTCTAATAAAAACCTATTAGTCGAGGGAGTATCAGACCTCATAATAATTACTGCTATCTCTGGAATACTTGAAGCTAACGACAGAACAGGGTTAAGAAGTGATGTTACTATTGTACCAACAGGCGGTTTAGAAAAAGTCGCAACTTTCATTTCATTATTAAGAGGTTCAAAATTAGAGATTGCTTGTTTGCTTGATTCCTACACAGACCAAAAAGGAAAGGCAAAAATGGAGAAAATGATTTCTTCTAAAATCATACACAAAAGCAAAATCCGTTTTTACGACGAGTTCTTAGAGGGTTATGATAAAGCTGACCTAGAGGATATGTTCGTCAAAGAAGATTACTTAAAACTCTTTAATTCGGCATTTAAAGAACATAAAGACATTAAAGCATCTGACTTAAAAACAGAATTGCCAACAATCATAATGCAGATTAGTGATATTCTAGGTAAAAACTTTAACCATTACCGACCTGCAAACGAATTAGTAAAACTTGGTGTTGATAAAGATTTCTTTTCAGAAGATACATTAAACAACTTTGAAAAAGCATTTACAGAAATAAATAAACTCTTTAAATAATAATCAAATGACAGAAGAACAAGGAGACAGAATAATTGAACTACTTGAAGATATGAATAGAAATCTTAGAAATATAGATTCCAAGTTGCCTGAAGGTAGAATGTTTAGAAGCAAAGACTTAACTGATATATATGATAAATTAGATGATGTTGTAAGTGCTGTAGATAATGTAGAGAGGGCGGTAGATTCAATTTCTTAGTAATAAAACAGCCATAGAGTTATATTTTCTTCTATGGCTGTTTTATAGCAATTATGATAGCTTTAAGCCACATTATCTAATCTCGATTTTACTTTCTTCACGGTAACAAATGCTTTCTTAGTATACTTAGATACCTTATTTAATGATAAACCGTCTTTAAGAAGTTCTACGACATCTTTATGACGTTCTAAGTATTTTGTATCACTCATAGTTGCTCCCACCTTACGACCTTTATAAACACCTTTAGCCTTTGCAATCTCGATACCTTGCCTTTGCCTTTCTTTAATGGCTTCAATTTCCAATCCTGCAACAGAACCGAGTAAGTCAATTATCATTTTTGCAATGCTATTCATTGTACCGTCCTCATTCAGCAATTCCATTCTAATATTTTCAGCAAAGATTTGTACACCATTTTCGATAAACCAATTTAACTGCTTTTGCATTTCTACAACATTACGTCCTAACCTATCGACTGAATGGATAATGACATAATTGATTTTACCATTCTCAATATCTTTAATTAATTTTCTTCCTGCTGGTCTTTCGTTAAAAGGTATTAAGCCTGAAATCTTATCTTCATAAAGCTTAACATTCTCTCCTGCTTCGATTTGTCTTTCGCTATTTTGTTCTTGTGATGATACCCGTACGTATTTTGCTTTTTTAGTTCTCATATTATTAATGTTTAAAGTCTTTAGACCTAAATTTAAAGAATCATTTTTGTCATCTGGACACCATTTCGTGGATTTATAATAAAAAACCTCTCTATATTTCAAGAGAGGTTTTATAATTTTTATAATTCAGTCCAATCATAATCTAAATTACGAGGGTACTTTATAAAATCAGGTTTTTGACCGTCGATTGAAATGACTTGTGAAAATTTATCATCTACAAATAAAACTATAACGTCACTATACCAATTTAATCTTCTTCTTTTATCTAAAACTCGTCCTTTTTCATCTATTGTTACTTCAAAAGGAAAGCTATAAAATTTAGGGTTTCTAGTACAATTCTCAATATGTTTTTTGATACCTCTTTTAGTCTTCATCATTTTTTTACAATGAGGACATTGATAAGCCTTAACAACAATTGGTTCCGTTGGAACGTTTTTCTTAATCTCTAATACTTCTTCATTTTGAATTAATGCTTCTTTTAAAATCATAATAATATTATTAATGTTAATAGTTATAGCTTCGTTGCTATAACCGAGAACAAATCTAAATCCAAACCAAAAGTATTAAGCGATTAAAAAAAAATTGATGCGTAAAATAAAACTACTCTAATTTCTTTCAAGCCAATAATATCAATTGTTTTCAAATCAACTATATATTTTATAATTTACAATTATGCATTTATTTTATATAGTTGATAATTGGTATATTTACAAAATTTTCGACGAATGGACTTAACCAACAAAGACAATAGAGTAAATATCATAAAAGGAAAAATTACCTGTGGAATACATAAAGAGGTAATGTACCAAAAGGTTAACTCTGACAAGAAAATTAATCTATTCTATTGCAAGAAGAAAAATTGTAAAAATTCAATTAATAGGAAATGGCTTTATGAAATGATAAGGCTAGCAGTTAATGAGCATCATAATAAAGACTTAGAAAGGAATTATCTCAATGATGAAATAAATAACCTTGATAGAGAAATTGAACTTGCCCTAAAAAGAATTAAGTTCAAAAAAGCGCATTTGGAGAGAGCATTTAGAGATAAGTTTGAAGTAATCGGTAGCTTAGGAGAAAAAGAGTTCAATGCAATCATCAAACAATATAGAAATGAAAAAAAAGAATTGGAAAAAGTATATTCTGATTTAAAAACCAAAAGGGATAATAAGTTTGAAGGTTTTAAACAATTAGGAAAACCTTTTAGTAAAAACTTAAGCAAATTTAAAGAGCAAATCAAACACATAGTAGAAGAAGTTATAATAAGTAAAGAAGAAGCCATAATAAATATACTTGGTTGGAGAAAATACTATATTAAAAAGCCTAACAGCTCATTATTTGGATGGAGCAATAGAAAAGAAAATAGTAAACCTTACATATATGAATTACCCCCTTGTATTTATGATAGTGGTGATGAGCATTTCGATGCTGAAATGTATGTGCAAACAGGTAGAGTTAGTGATGACGAAATTGATAAATATTTTAAGTCCGAAGAATATTTAGAAAAGACAAAGAATGTAAAAGGCTTAGGAAGTAAATCAAATTAAGACCAACTATATTGTAGGCATCAAGGAAAAATTATTGCTAAATACCTTGTTAAAAATCCACATATAATCAAAATGAGTGATTTTTAAGATTCTATCGTATGCTCTGGCAGAAAGATTTAAGCGCTCCATGGCAGATTTCAACAATTCTAACGAGACTTCATCTAACTTGCAATACTCACGTATTTGTTTGGTATTCATTTGCGCATTATAATGTACATTTTCTAAAGCTTCAAAGCGTTTGGTTTGTAATTCTCTGGCTGCTGTAACACGTTTTCTAATATCTACGGAAGATTCGCCTTTTCGGTCATCGGATAGCTTTTCAAAAGGCACAGGAGTTACTTCAATATGAATGTCGATACGATCTAACAACGGTCCCGAAATCTTGCTCATGTAACGTTGCATTTCCGCAGGACTAGACGTTACTGGCGCATCAGGATCGTTAAAGTAACCACCTGGACTCGGATTCATACTTGCCACTAACATAAACGAACTCGGATAAGTGACTGTAAACTTTGCTCTGGAAATTGTCACTTCTCTATCTTCCAAGGGTTGACGCATTACCTCTAAGACTTCTCGTTTGAATTCTGGTAACTCATCTAAAAACAACACTCCATTATGCGATAATGAAATTTCACCAGGCTGCGGATAACTTCCACCTCCTACTAAAGCCACGTTTGAAATCGTGTGATGAGGACTACGAAACGGTCGCTGTGCCATCAATCCTGTATGGTCTTTGACACGACCAACCACAGAATGAATCTTGGTTGTTTCCAATGCTTCATGCAAGGTCATTGGCGGCAAGATGCTCGGTAAACGCTTTGCCAACATCGTTTTACCAGAACCTGGAGGACCAATAAGGATGATATTATGACCACCTGCAGCTGCAATTTCCATACAGCGTTTTATGCTTTCTTGGCCTTTGACATCTGCAAAATCAAATTCAGGAAAATCTAGGTTTTTATAAAACTCCTCTCGCGTATTGATGATAGTTTGTTCTAAGGTTTCACCTTTATCAAAATGATTGATAACTTGCTTTATATTATCTACACCATAAACCTTAAGATCATTAACAATGGCTGCTTCTTTGGCATTTTGGCTTGGCAGAATAAAACCCTTAAAGCCTTCTTCCCTAGCTTTTACAGCAATTGGTAGCGCACCCTTTATAGGCTGTAAGCTACCATCTAAAGACAACTCACCCATTATGAGATACTCGTCTAAATTTTCTGCTTTAATTTGATTTGATGCAGCAAGAATTCCAACAGCCAAAGTAAGGTCATAAGCCGAACCTTCTTTGCGCAAATCGGCTGGTGCCATGTTAATAGTAATCTTCTTTCCTGGAATTCTGTAACCGTTATTTTGTAGAGCAGCTGCAATACGGTAATTGCTTTCTTTTATAGCGTTATCTGGAAGTCCGACCAAATGGTAACCCACACCTTTATCTACATTAACTTCTACTGTTATCGTTGTAGCTTCGACACCAAAAACGGCACTTCCAAAAACTTTTTTGAGCATAAAGAATTGATTTGCTTAAATGTAGGAAAATTATAAAAACATCTTAAAAGTTTTTAAATGAAAAACAATAACTCAGTATTATCCAAAGATTTCATCCTTAGTTCTAACAATTGCTTTTACATGATAATTCACAATTTTTTGCCGGCCTTCTCTTGTATTTAGGATTGTTTTAAACTCGTCTAAGTTATCCATAAAAAAGTTTTCAGTTAAGATAGCTGGCATTTTGGTTTTGGTCAACACATAGAAGCGTCTTTCTTTGTCTAAATCACCATCAGAGAAGTCTGTTCGTAATTTTCGATCAGGAAATTCTTCTTTAAACGCTTCACCAAAAATAGTTGCTATCTTATCGCTTTTGGTATTTCCAGGCGAAGTAAAGATTTCACTACCATGTCCTCCACCAGCATTACTATGAATACTTAAATAAAAACTTTTTCTGGCTGGATATTTATTAGCGCGATTGACACGTGTTTCTAATCGTACATCGCGATACTCTGGAGCAATATTTACATAATTTATGTTTAACACTGTTAATTGCTCAATGATACCACCAACAATGGCTCTGTTAAATTCACCTTCGTAAATAATTCCATCTGCGCCCCAATCCTTGCGCTTACCTGGTGTAGTATATTCTCCATTTATGAGACCACCATGACCATTATCTAACAGTACTATCATATGTATTAAATTAACTGTTCTATATTTTTATAATATTATGCTTCTCGATACATTCCGACACTTTCGTCGGAACACTCGAAGTGACGAAACACTGGTTTTTACTAAAAACAGATTTAAATTATTGTTTCAACAACTTTAAAACTTTGTTTATCTGTTCAGACATAATCTTGCCTTTTATAGTATTATCATAATATTTGATAGTACTCTTACTAAGATGTCTTGCCAAAGTAGGCTCGTAAGTACTCCAAACGGAACCTGTATCATTTAAATCTTCATCCAATCTTTTATTTTGAATTTCTAAAAACTTTTCTAATTCACCTCTTAATGTTTCACATTCAATATCGCCACCAATAAAGTCTTCTACATCATTAATCATAACTCGAAATGGTAAGTAAACAGGAACGTATGTAATAATTCCATCGTCTTGCCAACCTTCTAACATATCGCTTAAATAGTTTGGTATCTTATCAAGATTTAAACCTGTTTTAATATCAGCAACTATATTGTCTTGTTCTATTTCATCAATAAAAATGTGCTCTGCATAGGTTTTTCCGTTGGCTTTCATAGTTTTTTCAAACTCTTTGATGAGATACCATATATAGCTACTCTTTCCGTTGAGAATTTCGACAAAAACCTTTTTTCTATTATTAAATCTGTTGTCTTTCTGAAAGTAGGTGTACAAATCCAGAGAACTTAAAAGTCCACTGTTGTCTATAGCGCCTGCATCTATGTAATGACCATAGCCTTTTATCTTGGCTGCTGGACTTAAAGCAGGAAATCTATTGGTTGACGATACTGCTTCGTAAAATGCAATATGACCATCATTGAGTTGAGATAATTTATCTGAATTTGAAAATATATTGCCTTCATATGCTATAGAATAAAATACTCCTCGCTTACCATTGGTTTTTGCTGTGTTAACAATTAATGAAGGAAAGTATTTATTGTTAGTATCGTATATATTTTCTTTCCAATAGGTATTAAATGATGTATTACTTAGAGTCATTGAGGTTTTATCTTCTAGAACATTTCTATAGTGTGCCATGGCATAGTATGAGCGATCTCTATATTTGCCTAACAAATGAAACGGCGCAAACTTTCTTACAAAATCGTAACCGAATGTAAATGCAACATCTCTTGAAGCAAAATTTTCACAGGCTACAGAATCTATTTCTACTGCAATAGCATTAAAATCATTTGGATATCTACCGCTTAAAACGGAGTATAACGACAATCCCATCATACCACCAGAGGCTCCTGATAGAGAAACGGATTGATTAAAGAATTGACCTTCTGACTTTTTCTGAATTTCGTTAAGCACTTTCATGGTCCAAATATTTGCTTTTAGTCCACCACCATGAGCAGCTACGAACAACATGGATTCATTTTCTGGTACATTCTCTAAAATTCTGGATTTAAAAGCATCCATTTTAACAGAACTCTTTGTCTCATCGATAGTTTCACAGGCTTCGCCATTGGTGTTAAATACTTCAAGCTCATGAGTACTTTTTTCTGCTTTTAATGATATAGCAACAATGATTAAAAACAAAATGGTTAAAACAGATGAAATACGACGTCTTCGCTCTGCAAACGTCTTTTGATCATCTAAATCTAAAAGTTTCTCTCGATTCTCTTTCTTTATAAGCATTGAATTATTTAAATAGCCAACTGAAGTAATTTTAGGCTTCTTTGTTCTTACTTTTAGTAAGTATTCCTTCTGATCTTTTAGTACATCTAAAACAAAATAATACTTCAGTGAACAGGCTAGAATGTAATAGATGATAAAAAAGCAGGATAATAGAATGAACATAGCATTAGCCAACCAAAAATTAAAATAAACCGCAAGATTAGAATAGACTAAATGTGCAATGAGCACCAAGAAAACAACCAAATAAAACCTTAAATACCCTACACTGTTGCTAATGTGATAAAACTTAAATTTATAGGAGATAACATACACCCTAAACACTCGAAATAAAACATAGAGCATTGTGATTAAAAATGTCATTATTTGCAATAGCCAATAACCTAATAAATTAAATTTTAGTAATGCTAAGGTTAAGATTGCAGCCAAAATCACTACAACCATTAAGACTAAGAGGGAAAAAGCACCTCTTCTAGTAAACTTCTTACGTTTATCATCAATACTATCGTACAAGGTTTTATTAATGTCTTTTGCGTTTCTTTTTCCTGTTTGATACCTATTAAGCATATATAACAGAACAATGAGACTCACTACTGGCACGATAGCCAAAGCGAAAGTCAAATATTTTGTAGTACCAATAATTTCTGGTGTTACAACAAGTTTTGGATAGAATGTTTGATAAATGTAGTAATGCCAAATTGAGAATATAACCAGCCCTAATACTTGCCTAAAAAACTTAGCCTTATAGTCCTGTTCATAATCATCATCCAAGCGTTTATAAGTAAAGATGTAATAATTGAGCCATAATTTATAGGCATACCATGAGTGAACATCTTTACTATTATTAATGTCTTTTGAATAATAAATATAGATCGGATAATGAGACAAAACTGCCGCAAAAAAGGATATAACCGTAAAGCATAAGACCAAGGATAGCTTGTCCTTTTCAATCATATCTACCAATAATGTATTAGCCTGGTCTAAGGATTGCACCAACAATAGGATAATAACAATAAAAGTTATGCTGAGATATGAAGACTTTAGAAACCTACCAAAACCAATAACTACATTATTGATAAACTCAATTGGTGGATAACTGGTATGCTCTTCTTTCTGAGGCTGATTTACCTCTGTAGATTGATTTTCGGACATGCTTAAAAATTAGTTTGCAGTCAACAAGAACTATTTTTAAGTCTTAGGGTTTTAATATGTGTAAGTTACAAAAAAAAGTTAAGCATGTTCTGTTACAAAATCCAAAGCATGTCTTTCATTATAATACACATTCTTTTTATCAATAAATCCAACATGGCCACCGTACTTTGGCATTTCGAGATAAAGATTAGGATTTTGTTTTGCTTCCTTAACGGGATAACATTCAGCAGATAAGAATGAATCGTTAAGTGCATTGATAATTAAAGTTGGAATGGTAATGCTTGGCAAATATTGTAAACTACTAGATTGTTCATAATAATCTACCGCACTTTTGAAACCGTGAGCCTTTGAAGTATAAATATCATCAAAATCAACTAAGGTTTTAATAGAATTAAAATCTGTTACGGAAATATCTTGTGGAAACTGTTCCAACTTAGGCTTTAATTTATCTTTAAGATGTGCCAAAAATCTGATGGCATAGTGTTTATTTTTCAAACTCATTAAAGCATCACAAGAGCCTTTTAAATAACATGGAGAGGACACAGCAACTATGCCTTTTAATGCTTTGGGCAAGTCTTTTCGTTCACCAGCATACTTTAGCGCCATGTTAGCACCAAGACTAATACCTTTGATATAAATTTCGCTGTATTTGTCTTTCTCTAAAATATGGTTAATGACTACTTCTAAATCTTCCGTAGCACCAGAATGGTAACTTCTGTACAAACGATTAGGTTCACCACTACAGCCTCTAAAGTTTACTGCACATGCATCTATTTCATTTTCATTGAATAATTTTGCTGATCCTGTAATATATGGTCGTTGCGCATTGCCTTCTAAACCATGTAATAGAATAATTACTTTATCTGAAGAATTTTTAGCATAACTCCAATCTACATCTATGAAATCACCATCCTTTAGCTCAATACGTTCTCTGGTTTGCGCCACACCATTCACGGTTCTGGCTAATCCGGAAAAAACCGTAGATACAAAGCTTTTCTTTGCCCAAAATGGTGGTTTGTATGTGGATTCTATTATTGGCATTTTTTAGTAATCAGCGATTATTTCTAATCGTCACTTCGAGTGAATTTTACACTTATAAAAGTGTAAAATTAGTATCGAGAACTATCTGAAACTTTATAATCAAAAACTTCTCGATACAATTTTTCGTGCCTCAAAATCACTCGAAGTGACGTAACACTTTATTTTAAAACCGTAAACTCAATAGACGAATCGTTAAACACCTTGTGCGTTTGCGCTTTAAAGTCTGATTCTTTGGCTTCAAAAATATTATCTACATACGTCTGAGGATTAGCATCTATGTATGGAAAGAATGTACTTTGCACTTGCACCTGAATTTTATGTCCTTTTTTAAAGGTGTGAAACACATCTTGTAATTTAATATTTACAGCTGTCTTTTTGTTTGGTACGAAAGGTTCAGGTTTTTCTATGTTATTTCTAAAACGACCTCGTAACACCTCACTGCGTACCATCATGTGGTAATTGCTCAACTTTAAATGATCTTGCACATCGTCTGTATTCTCTGTATCTGCTGGAAATACATCGATTACTTTTACAATCCAATCGGCTGCAGTTCCTGTAGTGGATACATTCAACTTTGCTAAAATATCACCTGCAAGCGTGATATCATTTTCTAAAACTTCGGTTTCAAAAGTTAATACATCTGGACGTCTTGATGCAAAACGTTGATCGTCAGTCATGAATTTTCGTGGTGTGAATCCAACCTTGATATCTTCTGTATATGGCACTGGTTTTTTTGGATCACTTATAAAATCTGAAGTTGCGATGTTTCTTGTAGCTCGCTGTGTTAAGCGCTCGTATGGTTGTAAAAAGTAACTTTCCTTAGCTGTGTTTTGTGGTGGCCAGCTTTCAAAAGACTGCCATGCTTTTGTACCTGTATTAAACATGTGTGCTTCTGGCAATCCTGTGTTGCCATCTCCTTCACCTTTAAGGAAATGATTAAAGAATTTTGTTTCAATTTCTTTTTGAAAATAGTCTGAAATACCATCTCCAAAGTGAATATTACCCACAACTTGACGCTCTTTAGTTCTTGCCCAATCTCCATGACTCCAAGGTCCGAAAACTAGTGTGTTATAATTATCGCTATTGTTTTCAATGCTTTCATAGGTATTATAAGGACCATATAAATCCTCAGCATCAAATTGTCCGCCTACAATCATTGTTGCTGGCTTTATATCCTTTAAATGCTGAATAATGCCTCTGCTCTTCCAGAAATCATTGTATGTCATATGTGTTTTTAATTGTTCCATAAACACATTAGTGCTGTCATAGAATTTATTCAACTTGCTTAATGGCATATGATCTAAGAAAAACTGATGTTGATCTTCGGTTCCTAAATCTGGAAATTTGTACCAAGACTCTGTTGTTGGTGTATCTTTCATGTAACCAAAAACAGACGTTGCTCTCCAATAACTTAACAAATACGCACCATTATGAATAAAATCATCAAAAAAGAAATCTCCAATACAGGCTTGTGGTGATGCTGCTTTTAAAGCTGGATGCGCATCTAACAGCGAATATGTAGTGTAAAATCCTGGATACGAAATACCGTAAGTTCCAACCTTGCCATTATTATTTTCAACATTATTGATTAACCACTCAATAGTATCATAAGTATCACTGGCTTCATCAGTTTCGTTTCCTGTTTTATTTGGTATGTAAGCACGCATATTATCATAAACTCCTTCACTATTCCAACGACCACGAACATCTTGATACACCATGATATTACCTTCTTCCATGAGGTATTTATTTGGTCCTATCTTACTTCTAAACTCATCTTCTCCGTAAGGTCGGCAACTGTAAGGAGTACGCATCATTAAGATTGGGTAGGTCTTAGATGTATCTTTTGGAGAATAGATTGTTGTGTGCAACTTAATACCATCTCGCATGGTAATCATCACCTCTTTTTTGGTATAATTATCGTTTACAAAAGTATCTTCTGCTTTTTCAGTTTCAGGATTTTCGAGTGCTTGGTGTTTTTCGTCTTTGCAATTAACTAAAACTAAAAAGAGTAATAAAACAAGGGTGAAATTCTTAATCATATTTAGGCTGGTTTTTTTTTGAAAGGTTTAAAGATAAACTTTTAAAACCATACAAAAGTTTGAAGGAAATGTTAATTACGACACAGAAAAACAAGCGTCGTCAGTTCGAGTGATTTTGAAATACGAAAAATCGTATCGAGAACTTTTTGTAATAAAAATCTGCTTCTCGATAGTTCTGCTGAGCTAGGTCGAAGTACAAATTTTTCTCATTTCAATCGAAAAATCCACTCGAAGTGACGAATTATCTTATTTCGTAACTAGTTAATTTATTAATTCTTTATAAATTTCTTTGTGGATTTAGAATCACCAGATAATAGTTCTACAAAATAAGCACCTTTAGATAGGTTTGAAATATCTAAACTGTAATCTGTAGTTGAAATTTCTAATGATTGTAATGTTCTACCATTAATATCAATAACCGTAAGCGCTTCTATAACTTGATTTGAAGTGATTTGAATAATATTTTTTGCAGGATTTGGATATAGTTTTACTGTTTCCGCACTTACGTCATCAATACTCAAAGGCTCAACAATTTCTGTGTTGACTGTATTTGTAATAATCGGCGGATTAAAATCGAAGTAAATATCTGCTACTCCACTAATGATATCGCCAACCTGGACATTTGATTTTGGTTTAATTTTAAAAGCAATATAACCATGGGAATTAGGCTCGTCACTGGTACTGTCTGGTAAGTTGATATTATTAAAAATAAAACTCACATCGGTTTGGTTTTCAATTTCTACACGACCTGTATGACTAAGACTTTCTAACTGCATCGTTGCCCAATCCAACTTATCGTCTAAAATATGTTCTACTCTTACATTAATGGCACTAGCTGTACCTGTGTTTTGAAAACGAATTAAATAATGTAAATACTTATCTGCATCTTCAATAAAAATCTCATCACCTTCTAAAACCGTGATATCATTAGGGTCGTATGAGCCGATTACGGTTTGGTTTAATTCAAATGTATTATCTTCTTCTGTTTCATCACCAGAAACTGGATTTATGGTTGCTGTTGACACTAATACATCATCAATGTTGGTAATTGGTGGTGCAAAGACATTAAACTCTAAATCTATAGTTCTGGTCTCAAAAGGATTTAAGTCCGTAAAATCAAAGTTTAAAGTATTTGCTGTTTGAGACGTCACGGTTTCACTTGCACTTAAAAATTGTAGCTTGGTATCATCAAACTCAAAACTAACTGAGCCACTTAATTGAGTTGTTCCTATATTTTGATAAACTATTTGATATGTGGTGTCAAAGCCTGGTCTTGGGTCGTTTAATGATGGGTAAATACTGATATTTAAATCATTAAATATACTTGTAGGTTCTAAACAGAAATTAATGATATCAATATTTCCAATTTCAGTAAAATTTGATGTTTGAGAATTTGGATTAGAAGTATAATAGTTTGGTAACTCACTCACTAATGATGTTGTAAAACTTCCTTCTTCTGGGAATAATTGGTAATAGCCATTACCAAGGCTAAATGTAGAAATACTATTACTCCCGTCGGTAGTTTCAACTAATAGATTATTAACTGATATATTACCAGTATTGCAACCGTCAGAATTTATATCTACTTTTAATAGACCACTTATTTCATTCGTTGCGATTCCGATGTTTTTATGAAAAACTATTTTTTCTGCATGAGAAGAAACAACATCTGTATTGCCATCATTATCAATATCATGAATAACCACTGAACGCCCTAATACTTGATTTGATGCGATTATTTGTTGAGAACTAAAATTACCTAGACCATCTTGATTGTTGTACCAAGCTACGACACCGTCATCATCAGATATCGATACTACGTCCATATCACCATCACCATCCAAATCACCTATTGATAAATCTACAACATCATCTACATTGGTTGCAACAATCCTTTCAGTATTAAAATTTCCATTACCATCAGAATTCTCATACCAAACAATTTTATCTTCAAATCTCCAATAAGTCACAACATCCAAATCGCCATCCAAATCTAAATCAGCTGTATACAAAGTCCCTACACTACTACCACCAGTGTTGTAATAGACAAATTGTTCTTCTGAAAAATTCCCTAAACCATCAATGTTTTCAAACCAAACAATCTTAGATTCGTTAAACTGAAGACCAATTGATGCCAAAATATCATAATCACCATCACCATCAATATCTGATGTGTGAACATTGGTAGAAGAATTAGAGATAGGAACAGTATTCGTATTATACAATAAGTTTTCTGATGAAAAGGTAACACCATTGCTATTCTGATACCATACTATTTCATTTTCTAAGGTCCTTCCCATAACCAAATCATCAAAACCATCTCCATTTAAATCGTTAGTACTAAAACTAAAGGTGGTTGTTTCATCATTAGAATCAAAAACAGAAAAAGGAAAAATAGAGCCATAATAGTTTGCACACCATAATGTAACATCATCTAGAGAGCTTCTAACAAAAAAATCAACAAATTCATCATTATTAATGTTAGCAGGTAAAATACGCACACTTCTATATCCAGTTGAAACATATTGAGGTGAAATATTTTCAAAACTTCCATCAATGTTTTTTAGCCAAAGAAACTTGTCATTATATTGGCTAGAGTATCGTGAAACAATATCAATGCTTCCATCATTATCCACATCAATTGGGTAAAGTTCCCCTAGACCACCAAAGGATGAACTAATTGTATTTTCATAAAATCCTCCATCTGAAAAATTATACCTTAATTTTATTTCACTCACCTGAGATGGTGCATTTAAGCCTCCAAATATATCATAGACACCGTCTTCATTAACATCTACAACATCCAAGGTTTGAACATCCTCGAAAGAATCAGAAATAATTACTTGTAAGGCAAAATCACCTAAGCCATTTATATTCTCATACCAAGCGATTTTACCATCATTATCAGAAGCAGAAATTACATCATTGTCTCCATCATTATCAAAATCCAAAGAAACAACAGATAGTGAATCTTGAGCGTCTATATTACTAGAAATCATTTGGCCTGAACTAAAATTCCCAAAGCCATCTGAATTTTCAAACCATACAATTCTATCATTAATAATGGTACCTGTACTATAGCCGACTATTAAATCATAATCTCCATCACCATCTACATCTGAAGCATCCATTGAATTAGATACAAAATAATCTAACTGCTCTATTAAATTTTCAGTTCCAAAAGTTCCTAAACCATCTAAGTTTTCAAACCAAATGACTTCATTGTTTGAAAATGAATTAGAAACTAAATCCATATCTCCATCCATATCAATATCAACAGATAAAACTGAATTTGGTTGATTAATTATTGCTATTATTTGCTGATTGCCAAAACTTCCCAACCCATTCAAATTTTCATACCAAGCAATTTTACCGTCATTTGAAGAAATTGAAATAATATCATTATCTCCGTCACCATCAATATCATCTGATTTGATGTCTTTCAAACCATCAATATTATCCGAAATTAATTGTGATTCACCGAAATTACCTAGTCCATCCAGATTTTTAATCCAAAAAATTTTATTATCGTAGGACGAACCAAAAACTATATCCTCATCACCATCCATATCAACATCAATAACATACATTGATGTAATATCAGAATTATTTGTTGAAATTTGGGTGATTATATTAAAGTTAGAATAATCTCCTGAATTAATGTCTATTTGTTCAAACCAACCAATGTTAGTGGCTGTTGCTACCAATATATCTTTATCGCCATCATTATCTATATCTACAGATAAAGTCTCGTTTACATAACCTATATTATTATTTTTATCAAAGAGCACACTATCAGTAAACCCAATCTGCCCAAAACTAATTTGCAAACCAAAAACTAATAAAATAAAGGAGTAAAATTGTTTCATGAAATTGTCTATTTAAAACGTCAAAATATATCATATAATTCTCGCAAACAAATATTTATAAATATTGTTTCAAACCTAGATACTAAAAATACTTTTTACTTGTTTAAGAAGGATTAACAACCAAATCCGTAAACTCAAACTTACCGCCATTAAACAGACCTTTATCACTGAGTTTTAAAGATGGAATCACCAACAATGCCATAAAGGACAAGCTCATATATGGTGCGTGAAGTGTAGAGCCTAGCTGTTTCGCCATTTGGTCTAATTCTGAATACTGTTTTCCAATGGTTTCGGCATCCTTATCGCTCATAATACCAGCAACTGGCAGTGCGACTACCTTTTGCTCAGTATTACTTACTGCACAAATACCACCTTCATTTTCTATTAACAGATTAACAGCTTTACAAATGGATTCATCGGATACTCCAACCGCAATAATATTGTGGGAATCGTGACCTACTGAACTTGCAATTACCCCTTCTTTAAGTCCAAAATTCTTTATAAATGTCATGGCTGGTTTTTCGTTTTGGTAACGATTAACAACAGTCATTTTTAAGATGTCGTTTTCTGTGTTAGAGACTAGATTGCCATCTTTAATAGTAGCATCTTCAATAAGTTGATTGGTAACCAATTCTCCGTCTAGACATTCAATAACTCTTATTTTAGATAGGTTAGATTGATTAGATGGGTTAGATTGAATATAAAAATCTGAAGTTTGTTTCTTTTCAGTATTAAAATTGTTTAGGTTTTTGAAATTGACGTGTTGTATTTTAGATTCGCCATTATCGTAAACCAATTCACCATTGATGTAGGTTTGAAGGGTTTTAAAATTGGTTAAATCTTCGACAACAATGCAATCTGCTGTATCACCAACTTGCAACAAACCAACATCTAAATTATAATGCTTAACAGGATTGACACAAGCTGCTTGAAGGACTTTAAAAATGTCATTGTCTTTATCGACTGCTCTTGCACAAAGTTGATTAATATGTCCTATCAACAAATCATCAGGATGCTTATCATCGCTACAGAACATCATATCTTGGTAATGTTCATTTAACAAGCCTATCAAGGCTTCAAAATTTTTGGCTGCACTACCTTCTCTTATGATGACTTTCATACCTTTTTGAAGTTTCTCTAAGCCTTCTTCATAGGTAAAACACTCATGATCGGTTGAAATACCTGCAGAAATGTATTTGGTCAAATCTTCACCTCGTAAACCTGGTGCATGACCATCGATTGGCTTATTGTAATGTTTTGCCCACTCAATTTTCTTAAGCACTTCTGCATCGTCGTAAATGACTCCTGGATAATTCATTAGCTCTGCCAAATACTTAATGTCTGGATTTGCCATTAAGCTTTTTATGTCATCGGAATCTATAACAGCTCCAGCCGATTCAAAACTTGTGGCTGGCACACAACTTGGTGCACCAAAATTGAATTTAAAAGGCGTTTGTTTTCCGTTTTCTATCATAAATTCCACACCTTTTACACCTAGCACATTAGCGATTTCGTGTGGATCTGAAACTGTGGCTACTGTACCATGTTTTACAGCGACTTTTGCAAACTCGCTTGGTACCAACATACTGCTTTCTATGTGAATGTGAGCATCAATAAAACCTGGCAAGATATAGTGGTTTTCTATACAGTCTTTTTTTTCAATTGATTTGATCTTACCATTTTCTACGGTGATTTCTCCTTTGTAGATACTACGGTTTTGGATATCTACGATGTTTCCTTTTAGTGTTAAATTCATATCTACTAAATAGCCTTCGACTGCGCTCAGCCTGACAAAATTATTTTAATTCTATTTTTAAAATTTTCTTGGTTTGGCCTGTCACTTTAAAGCGTTCATCTGCTCTTCTTTCAATAATCCAAACTATTTTATTTTCTGACGTTAAAACCCAAGTGTTTTCTTTTTCAATAGGTGTTAACTTTTCATCTTTTAAATATTTGCTTACCTTCTTCTTGCCTTTCATACCAATAGGATGAAAAACATCTCCGGTTTGCCATTGCCTAAGCTCTAAGGGATATATTAGCTTATCTAAATCCACATAAATTGTGGTTTGAGTATTATCTTTTAAAGCATCCGCTTCATCAAAAAACAAAATACCGATTGGTGTTTGAACTTTTCCTTTTTGCACCTCAACTGCGCTAAGTGTAACAGGCTTATTTTTTGAAATAGATTCTGAATCAAGTTCAGAATGACAATTTGTTAGAATTAGAAATTCGCGATGTTTGGTAAGTTTGTGCGTGCTTGAAGTTACATACTTTCCTGTTTCCGCATCGAGTAGGTTTACAACATCATTCCATTCTGAAAAGCCATAATCCTTGAACATTTCAAACAAATATGCTTTTGGATTATTTACTTTTTTAAATTCTGAAATTTTAAACGTTATATGGTCATCAGCTATATCTGTTATGGCTCTTTTAGCTACAGCATTTAGGCTTTCTTCTACAATGTCTGCTGTATCATTTAAATACGCCAATGTACTCTGAAAACTATCTAATAATTGTGGATTAATTTCCTTAAGAATCGGCACCACATCGTGACGCAGTTTGTTTCTTAAATATTTTCGAGATGCATTGCTTAGATCTTCTCGCCATGTAATGTTTTCTGCTTTTGCATATGCTTCAATAATTGCTCTAGAAAATGGCAGTAAAGGTCTTGCAATATTGTCATTCAGCTCCGGAATTCCGGTTAACCCATTAAGTCCAGTTCCTCTGGTGAAATTAATTAAAAACGTTTCGAGATTATCATCTGCATGATGTGCTGTTAAGATGTAATCGAAGTTTGGCTGTTGCGCTAATTCAGAAAACCAATCATATCGCAACTCACGCGCTGCCATCTGAATAGAACATTTGTTTTCTTCAGCATAGACTTCCGTATCAAAATTCTGAATAAAAACCTCAACATCTAACTGCTCACCTAGTTCCAAAACAAAAGCTTCGTCAGCGTCGCTTTCCTTTCCTCTTAAATTAAAATTGCAATGTGCTAAAGCAAAATTAAAATTGAGTTTGTGACACAAATGTGCAAGCACCACACTATCAATACCTCCAGAAATAGCAATGACATTACGAGCGTTTTTAAGGAAAGGGAAATGCTCCTCTATATGGCTTTTGAAAGACTCTAGCATAGTGTAAAGATACAATAATGTACTACTCTAACAATTACGTTAAAATGATAAAAATCATGTGGAAATACTTTCTTTATTGGTAACTTTAAAGAACTAATATAAAACTATGGTTATGAGCACTTTTAAAGAACTGTCATCAAAATCTGCACAAACTGCTTTTGATAAAAAAGTACTTTCTGCAGTGCCACATCTACATCCTTATGTAAAGCATAGAATTTACATCGCAGAATCTACAGGTATTTTGCCTAAAAACATGTACTCGTCTAATGGGATTATAGACGAATGCATCATAGAATTATATACCAATGGTTTTAATATTGAAGCTGAGCGTATGGCTGTTAGGTTAGAGCTTTTTAAATTGGTGGATAATTACATGAACGAACTTTTTAAAAAAGAAGTATTTCATAAAAACACTATTAGCACAGATGAGATTAGAAAGCGAGAAATTGCCAAACTTGGTGAAGACTATACCATTGATGCTGATTTAGATTTAATCTTAAATACTGAGCTCAATGATATTTCTTATAGGCAAGATATGGATAACGAATTATACTTGTACGAGGACAAAGAAACCTCAATCCTAAGAGCTTTTGAACTTGAAAATCTAACCAAAACTCAATCTCCAAAAGTATTTGGTCGTTTTTACAGTTGGCTACCAATCAATATATCCAACATTGTGGATTTATATATTTTTGGAAATCTTGATTTTGAGGATATTGCTAAAATTAAAAATATAGCAACCTCTCGTGTTGAGCTCATTTTTGATAGAGTAAAAAAGAGTTTTAGAAGTCATTTGGAATAGAATTTTTTAAACCTATTAGATTGTTAGACGCTTAGATTTGTTAGAAAGATTAAGATTAAAAAGAATCTAACGATTTAAGAGTCTAACAGTCTAACCATCTAAAAGTCTAACTATCTAGTTCTCCAACACCTCTCGCATTGCTTTTGCTTTTATCAAGCATTCTTCATATTCTTTTAAAGGTAGGCTTTTTGCCGTAATAGCACTACCTACAGAATAGGAAAGATATTTTTTTGAAGCATTGTAAAGTATACTTCTAATGATAACATTAAAATCAAAATCGCCTTCTGGTTTAAAATAACCTACTGCACCAGAATATAATCCGCGTTTAGTTTCCTCGAGTTCTTCAATGATTTTCATTGCTGAAATTTTGGGAGCTCCTGTCATACTTCCCATAGGAAACGTCGTTTTTATAATATCCACAGGATGAACATCTTCTGAGACTTTAGAAGTTACAGTTGATATCATTTGATGCACTTGCAAAAACGAATAGACCTTGCACAACGCTTCCAACTTCACACTACCTTTTTCAGCGGTTTGAGACAAATCGTTTCGCACTAAATCTACAATCATAATATTTTCACTACGCTCTTTTGGATCATTTGCTAATGCATCTGCTAACCGCTTGTCTTCTTCTTTATTTAATGAGCGTTGTGCAGTACCTTTTATAGGCTGCGAAATTACTTTATTACCAGTCTTTTTTATGTAACGTTCGGGTGATGCAGATAACAAATATTTATCAAAAGACTTTAAGAACGTTGCAAAAGGTGGTTTGGAGATTTTGTTTAGTTTTTTATACGTCTCTATTGGATTTATGGTAGAATCTTCAGCATAAAACTCCTGACAAAAATTAGCTTCATAAATATCACCTCTGTGAATATGTGCTAACATTGTATTTACTTTTTCAAAGTATTCGTCTTTGTGAATTCTGAGTTTTATTTTAATTGGGTTATGGGAGATTGCCACGTCACTTTGTTCCTCGCAATGACAATTCGTTATATTATTAAAATCATCTTCTATTTCATCATCAACCATTTTTAGATATTGAAACTCTACAACATTATCTTTAATTAAAATTAGTTTTTTGGGTTGAAAAAAATACAAATCCGGAAATCCTAAGCCATCATAATTATTAGACTTTAAATCTTCTGTTGCATTTTTTAAATCATAAGTTAAATAGCCAAAAATCCAGTCGTTAACAGTTTGCTGGTATTCTTTTAAGCGCTCAAAAGCTTTAGTAAAATCGGTTTGTAAACTTGTAAAGGCATCAACTGCTAGTACAGCATCATAGCTACTATATTGCGCCTTATAATCATTAGAATCTAACCAAACAACATCATCAAATTGTTGTGCCCAATGCAACAAACGCTGTTTAAAAACTTCAGGATTTTTTATTGTTTGATTATATAATGTTCTCAACGGAGTAAAATAATTTTCTAAAATTCGTCACTTCGAGTGAATTTTCGATTTAAAATGAGAAAATTTGTACTTCGACCTAGCTCAGCAGAACTATCGAGAAGCAGAATTTTTCCAACAAATAGTTCTCGATACAATTTTTCGTACCTCAAAATCACTCGAACTGACAAAGTATTGTATTTTTCACCTAAAAATGCACTACAGATTTTGTAAAAATAATGAGAATACCTTTTCTAGCGTAGAAGAATTGTATCTTTCAATAAAAAATTAAAAAACATGCCATTTTTAGAAAACGACCTACTGAAAGTTGAAATAAAATTAAAAGGTGCTGAATTGTGCAGCATTAATTCTGTAAAAAACAATATTGAGTTTATTTGGGAAGCTAATCCAGGTGTTTGGGGAAGTCATGCACCCAATTTGTTTCCAATTATTGGAGCTATGAAAAATGACAGCTATTACTTTGATGGAAACAAGTACAACATGCCAAAGCATGGTTTTGTAAGACATAGTGAAGATTTTGAAATAATTTCTAATTCAAATTCTGAAATTGTATTCAAACTAAAATCAAATGATCAGCTAAGATCAATTTACCCTTTTGAATTTGAATTTTTAATCACTTACGAACTCAAGGGAAATGAACTTTTAATACATCATACCGTAAAGAACAAAGACCATAAGACAATGTATTTTTCACTGGGAGGGCATCCTGCCTTTGCTTGCCCTTTGTTTGAAGGTGAATCTTACACTAACTACTTTTTAGAGTTTGAAAGCGAAGAAACAAGTGAATCTTATCTACTTAATATGGAAACTGGACTGGTAACAGAGAAAACTAAAATTGTTTTTAACTCACCAAAAATGATAAACTTACATTGTGGTTTGTTTAACGAAGACGCCTTAATATTCAAAGATTTAAAATCGAGACAAGTAGCATTAAAACACAAAGAAAAAGGTGAAGTTCTTAATGTAAAATTTGAAGGGTTTCCTTTTTTAGGTATTTGGGCAAAACCAAATGCACCATACGTTTGTATTGAGCCTTGGATTGGTATTGCAGATGCAGAAAACACTAATCAACACATCGAAGATAAGGAAGGTATTGTGACTTTACATCCAAAAAAATCTTTTCAGGCAACGTATAGCATAACGCTTAATCGCGATTTGTTAAACTGATATAGATTATTAATAGTAGCTTTGCACAAAATCTATAGCTGTGACTTTTCAAGATTTAAATCTAAATACCCCTTTATACAATGCTATTGAAGACTTAGGCTTTGAGAGTCCTACTCCAATACAAGCTGAAGCTTTTAATGTTGTTGCTTCTGGAAAAGATATGGTAGGTATCGCTCAGACAGGTACTGGTAAGACCTTTGCATATATGTTACCTATTCTACGTCATCTCAAATACTCAAGACAAGACAACCCAAGGGTTTTAGTTTTGGTACCAACACGCGAACTCGTTGTACAGGTTGTAAGCGAAATAGAAAAAATGTCTAAATACATAAATAACCGTGTTTTAGGTGTTTATGGAGGTACTAATATCAATACACAAAAACAAGCTGTAGCTCAAGGTTTAGATATTATTGTTGCAACACCAGGACGTTTATACGATCTCGCTGTTAGTAGAGTATTACAACTTAAATCTATTCAGAAGTTGGTAATCGACGAGGTTGATGTAATGCTAGATTTAGGTTTTAGACATCAACTAATGAATATTTTTGACATCTTACCAGAGCGAAGACAAAACATCATGTTTTCTGCTACCATGACTGTAGATGTAGATGAATTAATTACTGATTTTTTTATAAATCCTACAAAAATTCAAATTGCTGTTTCGGGTACTCCTTTGGAAAACATTAAGCAAGAGCGCTACAATGTTCCAAATTTTTATACTAAAGTTAATTTGTTAGAGCACCTATTGCGTGATAAAGATGAATTCTCAAGAGTATTAATCTTTGTGGCTTATAAAAAAATGGCAGACCGTCTTTTTGATAAGCTAGAGGAACTGTTCCCTGGTCAAAGTTGTGTCATTCACTCTAATAAAACTCAGAATTACAGACTTCGTAGTATTGAGCAATTTAGTGAAGGTGAGCACAGATTGTTGGTAGCTACTGATGTTATGGCAAGAGGGTTAGATATCGATGACGTAACCCACGTTATTAATTTTGATACGCCAGATTATCCTGAAAACTACATGCATCGTATTGGTAGAACAGGTCGTGCTGAGAAGCTAGGGCATGCTTTGTTATTTTCTACCGAAAAAGAACAAGAAGCCAGAGCACGGATTGAAGCGTTGATGCAGTTAAAAATAGAAACGATTGAAATCCCTGAAACTGTGGATATTTCAACCGAGCTTATTGAAGAAGAGCGTCCTCAAATAAGAGAACGTAACAACCCGACAAAACGCACTGGAGAGGATATACCTGGACCTGCTTTTCATGAGAAAAAAGAGAAAAACAAAAAGGTAAACTTAGGAGGTTCTTATAGAAGAGAAATTGCAAAAAAATATAAGAAACCTAAAACAAGAGGTGATAAAAACTATAATAAACGCAACAAAAAGAAACGGAAATAGAAAAAAGAAAACCTCTCCAAAAATTGAAGAGGTCATCCATATACGTCAAGTACTGCAGGATCACATTTTATTTATATAAATAAAATCTATAACCCTAACCTTATAGTTGATCCTGCATTTGTACTTGATTTTCCATTAAATCATTAATCGGCACTATTAATTTTCCTTTAGAATTCTTTAAGATTACAGATATGCTCTTAACCTCTTCAATTTCATATGCTTCGCCGTTAAATGTAATTTTTTGACCTGCTTCAAACATCTTTCTGGCATAGAATGTTTGCATTAGCTTACCAACTACCAATCTTGCGCCTAAACCAAAAGCAATTGCAAATGCCAATAAGAATGCCGCAATGATCATATTGATGTTGTTTGTGATGATTTCAGTGTCTATACCTGCCTGATTCAAAGCTGTTACACCAATAAAAGTGAGCATTAAGAAAAACACCACTTGGCTAATCATTTTACCACCAGATAGATCCATAGACTCAAAAAGAGACTTTAATCCATTCTTTACAAAATTTGCAAATAACAAGCCAACTACAAAGATGACTATTGCAGATAGCAACTGTGGAATATAAGAAAGTAGGTTACTAATCTGCTCAGTTATAATATCCAAGCCCATAATATCTGAAGCAGTGACAAATATTATGATATACATTAAGTACTTAACAATGTTAGAAACTACTTTTACTGTATCGAAATTTAGCTTTTTGCTCTCAATGATTTCAATATCATTAAGCTTATCGTCTAGTTTGTTTGCTTTAACTACTTTAAGTAATTTTTTAATTATCTTCACTACTAGCTTGGTTGCTATCCAACCGATGACCAAGACAATAAAAGCGCCTATTATATTTGGAAATATTTTAGTGATCTCAAACCAAATATTGGTTAGTGACTTTAATGCAACATCCGAAAATTCGCTTACCTTATCCACTTTTATTCGTTTTTTGTTAGGGTATTAAATATTTATTCTTTTCTGCTAGCCGTTACACTATCTATGATGTGGCCAATATTATACGAGAATAACTCAGCCAGTTCCATAAATAGCTTCGCCATAGCAATGTCGTGCATGACTTTGCTTTTCAGCTCTGCTGGAACCTCTTTTAAAGGCTGGTTAATTTGCTTAAATGGATTCTCCATCTTTCGTATAATTTTCGTACTTACGTACTAGTTTTTCTTTTGCTCTTTTGAGGCGCATCTTAACAGCACTCTCGCCAATCTCTAAAGCTTCTGATAACTCTCTTATAGTTAAATTATCTTCATACTTTAGTAACAATATCATTTTTTCTTCAGGTGAAATCAGCTCCATTACTTTCTTTAATTGGTCTACGCGCATGCTTTCAAACTCACGAGTAGAATCAATATCTTCACCTATATTTTGAATGTCAACATTTTCTGAACTCACAGACTGTTTTTCAATCTTTTTTGCTGTGTTTCTGGTTACGTAATTTACACAATGATTATATGTAAATGCGTAAAGCCAAGTTGAAAATTTAGATTTACCCTTAAAGCTAGCTAATTTAATAAAGACTCTCAAAAAAACGTCTTGTGTTAAATCTTTAGCTTCATCGACACCATTAGCAAAACCATAGCACTTATTGTACACCATAGTAGCATATCTATCATACAACACCTCGAACAACATAGTGTCGTTGGTTTTTACGATTGCTTCTACGAGCGCTTCATCGGTTAGGCTATGAATTGCGTCTTTAATCAACTTTCTTTGTAAATTCTATTTTAACTTGGTTGGTTATACGTTTAAGACACATAGTTTTTTAATAGGTCACAAATAAATTTATAAAATTTTACTCATTTATTTGGTCTTCCATATCTTTTAGATGATGCTCTAACGCCAATGTAGAAATTTGGATCTCTCGTATTAATAATGCTAAAGACAAAATAAGAAGCAACAAGGCAAACCCAAATATCCAGACTGCAGCATTGTGTTGATCTATGTAAATTAAAAACATTGTTAACACACAGAGTAAAAGACTAGAGATACCCAAGATTTGCATCCATCTTGTAAGATTCAATCTTTGTTTTAAGTTATTAATTTGCCTAATTAATACAGTTTCTTTTCTTTCTAAGTACATATCACTAAGATTTCTTATGATTGCAGCATAAGCCAAAAACCTATTGGTATAAGCCAACATTATTAAAGATATTGCTGAAAATAAAAGTGCTGGTGTTGTTAGTGTTAGCTCTTCCATAGGAAAATTTTTACAAAATTAATGAATTTAATTTCTAGATATAAAAAAAGCGAACTTATTAAGGTTCGCCAATAACAAATATTTTAAAAAATGGTCTTTAATTTTCTGTAAAACTCCATTTATATATTAAAATACCAATACGTGCTACTGTGAATGAAAACAACCCAAATGTAATAGTCAATAAAGACACCTTTAGACCACCTGAAAACAATGCTGGACTTACATCTCCAAGAACTTCTACCATATCAAACAACTGAATAATTCCTACAACTGAAGCTAAACATCCAACTACCAAGGCAATGAGACTGCACTCAGCAGCAAGACTAATCATCTTTTGGGCTACTAAACTGTCTTTTCTTCGTTTTACGAAAGCTATAACAATAAATATTAATGAAGCCAAAAAGGCTAATAATATAATATACATTGCTGGACCACCTTCTTGCAGGCGATTTCCTAAAAGGATTAATGAAAACATATTTTTTAATTTAATTGTTAAACTTAAAACAAACTTACATGAAGCATCGTCTTAAAAATTTAAAATGCGACGAATTACCATTTTAAGACTGGTTATAACCTTAATGTTAAAACCAGTCCTAAATCCGTCATTCGTCTACAAAAGATAATTTCTATTTAAATTTAGGTTATTATTGTAATATCATTATTTGAGCATTGAACAACGTCCTCATCTTTAGAATAAAACAAGTACTCCTGCACATTATATTTTGGATTTTAGTGCTTCTGCTTTTTGCTTCAGTATTTGATGTTGATAATTCTATAGATAGCAAAGTCATCTATTTCTCAATGTTTTTAATGCCTGTAACAATTGCAACAACTTATTTGTCTATTTATAAGCTTATTCCAGACTATTTAATTACCAAGCGTTATTTACATTTCTGCATTTACAGCTTGTACACTGTAATTATTTCGGTATTTGGCATATGCCTTTCAATCTTTTTTGCTTTAGCATATCTCACAAATTTTAAATTTGAAAAGATGAATGCCATAGGTAAAAGTGCTTTGTTTATTATTACAAGTATTTATTTAGTAGTTATTGTAGTGAGTGCCTTCAAACTTTTAAAACTCAACTTAAAGCAAAGTCAAATTACAAAAAACCTAGAAACAAAAATTTTAGAAACCCAACTGAAACTAAAAGAGCAGGAACTCAAATATTTAAAAATGCAGATTCATCCTCATTTTTTATTCAACACACTAAATACCATGTATGGCTCTGCGTTAAAAAAATCTGATGATACCCCAGAAATGATTTTAAAATTGTCTAATCTGCTAGACTACCTACTCTACCAAGTCGATAAGCCTTTTGTAAGTTTAGAAAAAGAAATACATCATATTGAAGATTATATTGCTTTAGAAAAAACACGCTTTAGTGACACCTTAAATGTTTCATTTTCAAAGGATATTCAATCAAAAACTATTCACATTGCACCAATGCTATTTATTCCTTTTGTAGAGAATAGTTTTAAACATGGTACTTTAAAAGATGGTGTTTTAACGATAAATATAAACTTAGTTGCAACTGCCGAAACTATTGATTTTAAAATCAGCAACAGTAAATCTAATACAAACAATTACAATGAAGGTATTGGGTTACAAAACATCAAAAAACGATTAGAACTGTTGTACCCAAATAGATATATTTTAAACATCAATCAAGATAATTCTAGGTTTTATGTAGATTTAAAACTGAATATAAACTCTAAGCCTACTAATGACTAAACCTATTTCTTGTATTATAGTTGATGACGAAAGTATGGCTAGAGACATTATTGCCACACACTTGGCTCAAATACAAAATATCGAAGTTATTGCACAATGCAAAAATGCTATTGAAGCTTTTAATTTTATAAATAAAAATGACGTCGATTTGATTTTTTTAGACATTAACATGCCAGAAATCTCAGGTATAGCCTTCGCTAAATCCATTAATAAAGACATAAAAATAATTTTTACAACCGCTTACAGAGACTATGCTGTAGAAGGCTTTGATCTTCAAGCTGTAGATTACTTATTAAAGCCTATACCTTTTGAGCGATTGCTAAAAGCTGTAAATCGTTATTTTGAAGTTAATACAGTTCAGTCAAACATTCAATTAAAACCTACAGACCGCAATGATTTTATCTTTGTGAGATCAGACAGACGTATGCTAAAAATTACTTTTAGCGATATTCTATATATCGAAAGTTTAAGTGATTACATTAAAATTCACCTTAAAGATCAATGCATCGTTACCAGAGAAACTATAAGTGCAATTGAAGCCAAACTACCTCAAAAAGATTTTTTAAGGATTCATCGGTCTTACATTGTAAGCTTAAACAAAATTGAATCCTTTACTAATGAAGAGGTTACAGTTAATCGAAAAGCAATACCAATTAGTCGAAGTTACAAGAAAGATGTTTTAAATCATCTTGAAAATTATTAACTTTAGGTAAATAAAAGTCCAAATCTATCGTTATCATAGTCTCTAGACTATGTTATTAACCGCTTAATGAGTGCATATCTTCATAATACCATTCCTAATTTAAAACCGTTTGATTACGATCGTCATCACGATTCACACTTTATAAATCAGCAATGGGTTCTGGTAAATGGTATTTCTAAAAAGAAAGCAATTTACACCTTTAGAGATGATAATATCCTAGAAATCGAGAGGAAAGATGCTACCATAACAACGTCTTGGACTATTAGTATACAAAATATATTTACAATAGAGACCGAAGACGGTGTTATTACTGTTAAAGCTTACTTTAAGGATGATGATATACTGGTTTTAAATCATCAGGACAAGGAAGAGTTTGCCATGTATATAAATACTACAAATTATTCTGAAGACTTGAATTCTATTGAAGATATTCAGGAATACTTAAAAACAAAGTATAAAAAGAAGGTAAATAAGGTTATACACAAACATGAATTTTACTATATCTCAAAGTCTAAAGAATTTGGACCGTATACGGTTGAAGAACTGAAAGAAAAGGTAGAAAACGAAGAGATTAGTGCTTACTGTTTTGTCCGTGATATTAATGAAGATAATTATGCCAAACGCTTACGCGTTAATGACTTAATGCAAGAGTTGTAACAAAAAGAAGTTGTCTAAAAAGTTAATGTTTTGTCAATCTGAACTCGTTTCAGATTCTAAAAACAATTTGAAAACCAGTTTATTGAGATTCTGAAATAAATTCAGAATGACAGGTTTTCATACTTTTCAGACAACCTCATTTGTAATAAGATTCCTGCCTTCGCAGGGATTTAGTTAAACATGCAACGCTCTATCATCAGTAGCGGCTAATGCTGCTTCTTTAACAGCTTCTGCAAATGTTGGATGTGCGTGTGAGTATCTAGATATATCTTCTGCAGAGGCTCTAAACTCCATAGCCGTCACAGCTTCTGCAATTAAATCTGCACAACGTGCACCAATCATATGCACACCCAAAACTTCGTCTGTAGTTTTGTCTGCTAAGATTTTCACAAAACCATCAATATCTCCACTTGCCCTGGCTCTTCCTAAAGCTCTAAATGGAAACTGACCTACTTTATATTCGGTTCCTGCTTCTTTAAGCTCCTCTTCTGTTTTACCTACTGCAGCAACTTCTGGCCAAGTATAAACTACTCCTGGAATTAAGTTATAATCGATATGTGGTTTTTGACCTGCTAAAGTTTCAGCTACAAAAACACCTTCTTCTTCAGCTTTGTGTGCCAGCATTGCACCTCTTACGACATCACCAATAGCATAGATATTAGAAACATTGGTTTGCAAGTGCTCATTAACCTCTACTTGTCCTCTATCGTTAAGTTTTACACCAGCTGCTTCAGCATTTAATCCATCTGTGTATGGACGACGACCAACAGATACCAAGCAATAGTCACCTTTGAATTCAACAACCTCTCCTTTTTTGTTTTTAGCTTTAATGATGACTTCATCACCTTTGCGCTCTACAGACTGAACTTTGTGAGACACCATCATATTGCATTTAGCTTTCTTAAAGACCTTGTTAAGCTCTTTAGATAAGCCAGCATCCATTGTTGGTATTATTCTGTCCATATACTCTATTACAGTAACTTCAGCACCGAGACGACGGTATACTTGTCCTAGCTCTAAACCAATAACACCACCACCAATAATCATCAAGTGTTTTGGTATCTCTTTAAGTTTTAAAGCTTCAGTTGATGTGATGATGCGTTCTTTATCAATATTGATAAAAGGAAGATTAGATGGCTTAGAACCTGTTGCTATAATAATATGTTTTGCTTCTATTTCACCAGCATCTTTTCCTTCAATTTTAATGTGCGTAGCATCTTTAAAAGAACCTAACCCTTCGTAAACATCAATATTGTTTTTCTTCATTAAGAAATCTATACCACCTGTTGTTTGATCTACAACAGCTTGCTTACGTGCTATCATCTTTTCGAGATTCACTTTAATTTCACCTGGTATTTCTATTCCATGTTCTTCAAAATGCTTTGTAGCCTCCTCGTAGTGGTGAGATGAACTTAATAAGGCCTTACTTGGTATACAACCAACATTAAGACATGTACCACCAAGCGTTGAATATTTTTCTATAATTGCAGTTTTCATGCCTAGTTGCGCACAACGTATTGCTGCTACATAACCACCAGGACCAGAACCTATTACTGCTACATCGTAAGAATTCATATATTTTATTTTATTTTAAATTGTAATGATAATTGAAATGCTCTATTTTGATTTTTTGTTTCTACTCTGGTAACATCAGTTAAACCTAAATAGTAACGGAAAGAAGCACTAACCTTATTAGAAATTGCATAACTAGCACCTAAGTTAATACCAAAGTCTCTATCAAAAAAATCTGTTTTTACATCAGCCAGTGAACCTGTTCCGTTTTTTGCCGTTAAAAGTAAAGCTACTTGTGGTCCTGCATCTAGGCTAAACGCTTCAGACAAAAAATACTTTGCAATTACTGGCAAAGCAACATAATTTAGTCTTACGGCTTTATTTTCACCTTCACTCAACTCAAAACCATAAACTGTAAATAACAATTCAGGCTGAACCTTAACATCTTTAGCTATATCAATCTCCATAAAAAATCCGGCATGAAAATTAACCAATGATGATAAATCTGATGTACCATCACCTGCTAGACTTGCAAGGTTACCTCCTATTTTTATACCAACTGGATGCTGCTGTGCACTAAGATTGCCGCAAACAAAAAACAATACAACAAAAAGTAGTCTCATCTATTCTTTAGTGAGTCACAAAAATACAATATAGTTTATTGAAATACTACTAAATATCTCTTAAAGCCTTAGGTAGGAAAACCTAACATCTCACCCATGCCAACCGTAAAAAGCCAACAACCATAAATAGCATGTTCTACAGAAACTAAAAGTGTTGATTTTGTTTTTCTAAATGTTAGTGCAAATAAAATACCACCAACAAATGTGAGTATCATAACTAGAGCATTTCTAAAGAATATATGTGCCAAAGAAAACAAGGCTGCATTTACTAAAATGAACAAGGTGTTGCTTCTAAATAAGGATTCGTAACGCTGAAAGAAAAACGTTCTATAGATCAATTCTTGTGGATATACAGAAAACACAGAATATATAAAAAGAATTGCAAACCACATTAATGGCTTAGATTTTATGACTATAAATAAACTTTTGTAGTCAAAAAAATACATGTACATAGCAGTAACAATAGCTATTATTAGAAGTTTTATTGCTGTTCTCTGCCAAAACTGAGTCCAGTTAATATGCTGCCTTATTTTAAACTTATTGTTTTCAACCTTTAACAAAACATAAACCACATAGATAAAGCCAAGTAAACCTAAAACTAATTTTAGCCATAGCTGAAACTCTAAAACAAAGCTTATCGGTATTAAAATAAACACGATAAAAAACTCAACAAGTCTATACCTTATGCTTTGCATATTATAATGTTATTGCTGTGGTGTGCTTTACTTCGTTAATCACAAACATACTATGTGTACTCCCAATATGATCTATGTTTGTAAGTTTTTTTACCATGAAATTTCGAAACGCTTCAACATCTTCAACAAGTACCTTTAATAAGTAATCATAGTCGCCACTGATATGGTAACACTCTAGCACTTCGTCTAATTTACGAACTTCTCGTTCAAATTTCATAACATAGTCTTGAGAATGCTGTACCAATTTTACATGGCAAAAAGCAACGAAAGCTTTATCTACCTTTTTTTTATCTATTAAAGCAACATAATTACTTATAATACCGTTTTTCTCTAACTTCCTAATACGCTCGTAAACCGCTGTAACAGAAAGTCCTAAAACATGAGAAAGCGCCTTATTAGTTTGTTTGCTATCCTTTTGAAGAAGTTTTAGCAACTCTTTATCTAACTCATCTAGCATTTGATTAATATTTTTCGGATGATGACATATTTTGACCGAAAATAAAGATTATTATTCTAACAAATAAAATATATAAAGAATAATATTCACTATTAATTAAATACTATTGATTTTTATTCTAAAATAAATCAATTTTGTATAAACCAATTAAATATTATTAAAATGAAATTTAAGCCTGCAAACAACATACAAGACTTACAATATTTTGGTGAGTTTGGTGGTGTAAATCCATCGATTTCAGATTCTTCTACTTATACATTCCTATCTGCCAAAACTATGTTCGATACTTTTGAAGGCAACGCAGATGGTTGTTATTTGTATTCACGTCATTCTTCGCCCTCGAATTTGTATTTAGGTGAAGCCCTTGCTGCCATGGAAGGCACAGAAACCGCAACTGTTACGGCTTCTGGTATGGGAGCAATTACACCTGTATTAATGCAATTGTGCGAAGCTGGAGAACATATTGTAAGCAGCAGAACCATTTACGGAGGAACTTATGCTTTCTTAAAAAACTTTGCTCCAAGATTAGGTATTAATACTTCATTTGTAGACATTACTAAATTAAATGTTGTTGAAGCTGCAATTACACCAAAAACTAAAGTACTTTATTGCGAATCTGTAAGTAATCCATTGCTTGAAGTTGCTGATATTAAAGGATTGGCTGAATTGGCAAAAAAACACAATCTGAAACTAGTTGTAGACAATACATTTTCACCTTTATCTATCTCACCTGCAAAATTAGGTGCAGATGTGGTCATCCATAGTTTAACAAAGTTTATTAACGGTTCCTCAGACACTGTTGGTGGTGTTGTATGTGGTACACAAGAGTTTATAGACCAGCTAAGGAATGTAAATGATGGTGCTGCAATGCTATTAGGCTCAACAATGGATAGTTTGCGCTCTGCATCTGTGTTAAAAAACCTTAGAACATTACACATAAGAATGCAACAGCACAGCCATAATGCTAACTACCTAGCTGATAAATTTGAAAAAGATGGTCTAAAAACTGTTTATCCTGGTTTAGCATCGCACCCTTCGCACGAATTGTTTAAATCTATGATGAACGATAAGTATGGTTTTGGAGGCATGTTAACTATTGATGTTGGCTCATTAGACAAAGCCAATGCATTAATGGAGTTAATGCAAGAGCGCAACTTAGGTTATTTGGCTGTAAGCCTAGGCTTCTACAAAACTTTATTTAGTGCACCAGGTAGTTCTACATCCTCTGAAATACCAGAAGACGAACAGGAAGAAATGGGCTTGAGCGATGGACTTATTCGTTTTTCTATAGGTTTAGATGCAGACATAGACCGTACCTACGAAATGATGAAGGCATGTATGATTGAACTTAATATCCTTGAAGCTGAATTAGCTTAAAATAAATATTAAAAAAAAAGACGTTGTCTAAAAAGTTAATGCTTTGTCAATCTGAACTCGTTTCAGATTCTAAAACAAATTGAAAATCAAATTATTGAGATTCTGAAATACACTTCGACTGAGCTCAGTGGGACAATTCAGAATGACAGATTCTCCTACTTTTTAGACAACCTCTTTTTTATTTTCCTTTTAGACGAATCCAAAGCGCTGACATTGTAAAACTAAAATCTTCCATCTCAGGCTTAAAAGGCAACATATTTAAGCGGTTATTCTCTTTAAATAATTTTAAATTAAAAATTGCTTTATAACCTTCTTTGGTTTGCACTAAAGGGTATCTTAAATCTCTATACATGTATTCTTCATTCTCTAGAAATTCAACATTATAATAATTATTGCTAAACCAAGCTAAACCTTTAATATCATTATATTCTAAAGATGTGAGCGCTCTAGTTTTTGGAATGGTTTTCCAATCTGAAAAACTTTTAGCTGTATCTAATAACGAATAAAAACCAACGTGATAATTACGCTCTGTTTCTGCAATGCCATACCAAAGAATGTTGTTTAAAATTGCAGGTTGTGTACTAAATCTTTCATAGCTTATATCATTTTCTTCCAATGAGGACTTAAAAACATTATCAATATAAAGCTTATTAAAAATCGTAAATAGCATGTAAGCAGAACTTATTCCTATTCCAGCTTTTAACCAAAATCGTCGCTTTTTATTTTTACGATGGTAAAACATTAAAATAATTACGCTAAGCAAAAATGGAACCGTATATAAAGGATCTGCTACTGCTATATTATTAAAAGCAACTCTGTAATTAGAAAATGGCGCAAATAATTGCGTTCCATAAGGTGTAAAACTATCTAAGATTGGATGCGTAAATAATGACCAAAAGAATAACTTTATCCAGTCACTAAGGGTTGTTGTATTAAGTCGCCTACCTGTATTATATAGTTTATAGACTAGCCATCCAAACACAAAAGCTCCCAAAATAGAGAAGAGTATAGAGTGCATAAAGCCTCTATGAAAAAGCATAGCATCTATCTCGTTGTTATATAGAATTGCTCCAGCAAAAACATCAAGGTCTGGGATTGTACCGCCAATGGCACCAAAAAGTAACGCTTTGTTGCCTATTTTCTTACCCAGTACAGCTTCACCACAAGCTGCACCCAACACTATTTGAGTTAATGAATCCATAAGTGTATGCAAAAGTACAATTAAAGGATTATAGTAGATTTAAAACTGAATTAATTTGAAGCAATTTGTAATTGTCTGTAATTGTTTAAGAGTTTTGTATTTTTTACAATTTGACGCTCAATACCTTCTTTTAAATTACCAATTTCCTCTAAACGCTTTGGGTCTTTAATCATTTGTGCATCTGCCTGTAGAAGTGTAATGTAGTTTAGAGTTCTTAAATTTCTTTTTAGTTGTCTACGCTGTTTTTTTATCTCTTGCTGAATATCTAAGTCATTATTTATTATGTACTCTTTATCTTCTTTGCATTTTGAAGATGAGAAAACAGAAATATTAAAGTTAGATTTAGAGTTAAAAGCGTATAACCCATTATGAGAAGCATCATTATTGAAAGCAATTGGACTTGGACTCATAATCATAAAAAAAGCACCAACTGAAAAAACCGATATGGTAAAAACTAAAACATAAATAATGATAGACATAACAAAATATATTTGGGTTAACTATTTCTAAGACACAGCTAACCAAAGGTTTAGTCACAACTTTTCGACGAAATACATACTAAACATTTTAAAATGATTAAAATTTCAGATAAACAGCAACTCTGTAGGAATTTTTGAAATGAGTAATGAAAGTCGTAACATTACAGAGATAAATAAGAGAATCTATGGAGAACCAGAATACTAAGCCAAGACAACCGCAAGACGAAAATATCATAGAAAACAAAGAACTTAACATATGGGAAGCTTTAATCCCTGTGTTTGCTCTAATAGTAATGCTTTTTTACAATGTTTTCTTTGTATTTGGTGATGATGCATTAAGCGGAAGTAATCAGTTTATTCTTTTATTAGGAGCTGCCGTTGCTGCTATTGTTGGCTTTTACAACAATGTGTCTTATAAACAAATGTTAGATGAAGTAGCCGAAAACGTAAAATCTACCTCAGGTGCATTATTAATTTTACTTATGGTTGGTGCTCTAGCGGGCACATGGTTAATTAGTGGTATAATTCCAACAATGATTTACTATGGCTTACAGATTCTTAATCCTACTATATTTTTAGCAGCTTGTGTTATTATTTGTGCTATTATTTCAATAGCTACCGGAAGTTCTTGGACAACCTCTGCAACTGTTGGTATTGCATTAATTGGAATTGGTGAATCTCTAGGAATATCATTAGGAATGACAGCCGGAGCTGTTTTATCTGGTGCGTATTTTGGTGATAAAATGTCCCCTTTGAGTGACACTACAAATTTAGCACCTGCAATGGCAGGTGGCGAATTATTTTCTCATATAAAGTACATGACTATTACTACTGTGCCAACCATAGTAATCACACTAATAGTTTTTATAATCATTGGACTGTCAATAGACACTACCGGAACACCTGATATCTCAGACAAGCTTGAAGCAATAAAAAGTGCATTTAATATATCACCATGGCTCTTTCTAGTACCAATTGTAGTCATTCTACTCATTATAAAGAAGACACCACCTCTAGTAGCTTTGTTGGTAGGAACACTTTTGGGAGGTATTGCTGCTATTATTGCACAACCAGAAATAGTTACCACTATTGCAGAGTCCAAAAATTTAACTTTTAACTCTGCTTACAAAGGAGTTATGAAAGCGATGACTGTAGATACTTCTGTAGAAACGACAAGCAAAGAACTTAATGATTTATTTTCATCAGGTGGAATGTCTGGAATGTTAGGTACGATATGGCTTATTATCTGTGCTATGGTATTTGGTGGAGTTATGGATGCTATAGGTGCTTTAGCCAGAATAAGTAAAGCATTATTAAGTTTGGCATCAACAACATTTGGATTATTTGCAAGTACCGTTGCAAGTTGTTTAGCGCTCAATGTTACAGCTTCTGATCAATACCTTGCGCTTGTTGTACCAGGCAAAATGTTCAAAAAAGCATACGAAGATAAGGGACTTGCACCAGAGAATCTTAGTAGAACTTTAGAAGACTCTGGTACGGTAACCTCTGTTTTAATTCCTTGGAACACATGTGGTGCTTATCAAAGTGGTGTTTTAGGAGTGCCTGTTGCAGATTATTTTATCTATGCAATTTTTAATTGGTTAAGCCCATTTACCACCTTACTTTTTGCCGCTTTTAGAATAAAAATAAAGCAACTTTCTGGTAAACTTTAAAAAGGAAATTTTATACATTTTTAAAGCATTTATCATTGTTAAATGCCAAGTGTATGTGTATCTTTGCAGCCGATTTTAAATTTTAACTAAAACAATATAAAAATGGCTGTATTAGTCGGTAAAAAAGCTCCTCAATTTAATGCACAAGCAGTAGTAAATGGTCGCGAATTTGTAGAAAATTTCTCTCTAGATCAATTCATTGGTAAAAAACATGTTGTATTATTCTTTTATCCTAAAGATTTTACGTTTGTTTGCCCAACAGAACTACATGCTTTTCAAGGAAAATTAGAAGAATTTAAATCTAGAAACACAGAAGTAGTTGCAGTATCTACTGATACTGAGCAATCGCACTTTGGTTGGTTACAACTTGAAAAAAATCAAGGTGGTATCAAAGGAATTACTTATCCTTTAGTAGCTGATACCAACAAAACCATCTCTAAAAATTTTGATGTATTGGCTGGCGATTATTACTACGACGAAAACGATATGTTACAAGCTGAAGGTGAATTAATAGCATACAGAGGTTTATTTTTAATAGACAAAGAAGGTATTGTGCGTCACCAAATCGTTAACGATTTACCTTTAGGTAGAAATGTAGATGAAGCTCTGCGTATGGTGGATGCGTTACAATTTGTTGAAGAAAATGGTGAAGTTTGTCCTGCTAACTGGAATAAGGGTGAAACCGGAATGCAAGCTACGCATGAAGGTGTTGCAGATTTCTTAGAAAAACACATGAATTAAAAAAAATTCATTTCATAAAAAAACCACTTCAATTTTGAAGTGGTTTTTTTATACCTCTATTTTAATATTTCTATTATATCATTTAAGCTTTTTTCCTGAGCATAATCTAAAGCATTTTTACCATCACTATCTTTAATAGCTTTATCAGCATCATGCTTTAGTAATGTTTCTACAATAGCTTTTTGGTTGTACTGTGTAGCAAAGGATAATGCAGTTGTTCCGTTCTTATTCTGAATATTTACATTAGCATTATGAGCTAATAGTAAATCTACCAAATCTTTATTTCCCTTAAAACTTACGCCAATCAGGGCTGTATTACCAGAGGCGTCTTGTGCGTCAATATTCGATCCCTTTTCAATCAGTATTTTTGCAATCTCTTCTTGACCAAAATACGTTGCAAATATTAACGGAGTAAATCCTCTTGCATCTTTAATATTTGCTAAATCTGGATTTCTATCTAGCTGAAGTCCTAAATTCTCAATATTGCCAGTTTGTATGGTTCTAAAAAATAGTTCTTGCTCGTTCATTTTTATGTTTTCATTAAAAAAGGAATGTGCTAATATCTAGCACATTCCTTCTTTTAGTTGAATTTTGCTATTAATCGATTATTTCTTTAAATCAAATCTATCAGCGTTCATAACTTTAGTCCAAGCTGCCACAAAATCATTTACAAACTTTTCTTCTGCATCATCAGCAGCATAAACTTCACAAACCGCTCTTAATTCTGTATTAGAACCAAATATTAGGTCTGCACGAGTTCCTGTAAATTTCACTTCGCCTGTTCTACGGTCTCTACCCTCAAAGTGTGTTTCATCTTCTGAAGTTGCACTCCATGTGTAAGTCATGTCAACTAAGTTCTTAAAGAAGTCATTAGTTAGATGACCAACATTATCAGTAAATACTCCATGTTTAGAAGAATCATAGTTTGCGCCAAGTACACGCATACCACCAATAAGAACAGTCATTTCAGGAATAGATAATGCCATTAAGTTAGCTTTATCCACTAATAAGTCTTCAGCCTTAACGTCTAGGTTAGCATTCATATAGTTTCTAAATCCATCACCAAGAGGTTTTAAATAATTGAATTGCTCAATATCGGTTTGCTCTTGTGTGGCATCACCTCTACCTTGTGCAAATGGTACTGATACATTATGACCTGCCTTACTAGCAGCTTCTTCAATTGCAGCATTACCAGCTAATACGATTAAATCTGCCATAGAAACCGTACCACTAAATTCGTTCTGGATACCTTCAAGAACATTTAGAACTTTATCTAATTCTTTAGGATTATTTACTTTCCAACTTCTTTGAGGCTCTAGTCTTACACGTGCACCATTTGCACCGCCACGCTTATCTGTATCTCTATACGTTGAAGCTGAAGCCCAAGCCGTTCTTACCAGTTCTGGTATACTCAATCCAGATGCTAAAATCATTTCCTTTAATGATTCAATATCTGAATCACTTAATGTATAATCTACTTTAGGTATTGGGTCTTGCCATAACAATTGTTCTTTAGGCACTTCTGGACCGAGATAACGATCAATAGGTCCCATATCTCTGTGTGTAAGTTTGTACCATGCACGAGCAAAAGCATCCTCAAATGCTTTGTGATCTTTATGAAACTTTTGTGATATCTTCAGGTACTCTGGATCCATCTTTAAAGCAATATCAGCAGTAGTCATCATTAAGGCTTGTTTTCCATTCGGATCACCAGCTTTTGGTGCCATGCGTGCTTTAGATTCTGCGGTTGGTGTCCATTGATGCGCACCTGCAGGGCTTTTTGTCAACTCCCAATCGTAATTTAAAAGTACATCAAAATAATCTGCATCCCATTGTGTTGGGTTTGGTGTCCAAGCACCTTCAATTCCGCTTGTTATCGCATCCTCTAAGACACCACTTTTGTAAGTGTTTTTCCAACCTTGACTCATTTCTGCAATTGGTGCACCATGAGGCTCTGCGCCAACATATTGCCCAGGATCCGCCGCACCATGTGCTTTTCCGAAAGTATGTCCTCCTGCAACTAATGCCACAGTTTCTTCGTCATTCATAGCCATACGCCCAAAAGTTTCTCTTACATCGTGAGCTGAGCCTATAGGATCTGGTTTACCGTCTGGACCTTCAGGGTTAACGTAAATCCAACCCATCATCACTGCTGCAAGAGGATCTTCTAAATCGCGCTCGGCATAATTATCGCTATTACCATAACGGTCATCGTTAGCTCCCCATTCTGTTTCGCTTCCCCAATATATATCCTGTTCTGGCTCCCAGATATCTTCTCTACCACCTGCAAAACCAAATGTTGGGAATCCCATTGATTCTAAAGCTACATTACCAGCTAAAATCATTAAATCTGCCCAGGAGATTTTGTTACCATATTTCTTTTTGATAGGCCACAGCAACAATCTCGCTTTATCCAAATTTCCGTTGTCTGGCCAGCTATTAATTGGTGCAAATCGTTGATTACCTGTACCTGCACCTCCTCGTCCATCACCAACTCTGTATGTACCTGCACTATGCCAAGCCATTCTAATCATAAAACCGCCATAATGCCCATAATCTGCAGGCCACCAGTCTTGTGAATCGGTCATTAGTTTTGTTAAATCTTGTTTTAATTCATTATAATTAATGCTGTTGAACGCCTTAGCATAATCAAAATCTTCACCAAGTGGATTAGATTTGGTTGCATGTTGTCTTAAAATATTTAATTTTAATTCGTTTGGCCACCAATCTCTGTTTCTTACACCGCCTCCTCCGACAGTATTTTGTTTACCGCTTAAAAAAGGGCACTTGCTTGCATCGCTTTCATTAAGCTCAAATGTGTCTGTGTTGTTATTGTCCATTTTTTTGGTTTTAAGATTAAATTCTACTTCATAAAATTATGAAATTATATAGTGCCGTTTAGTTAAAAATATATTATCTGTTTATTTTTCAATAGCCATTCTCTATGATATTTTTATTTAGAATTATTTTAAACAATAGAAAAAACTTATCTTTTGTTTAATATGTAGGCCATTTTAATGAATTTTGAAAGTAAAAAATTAAACACAAGTGTTAAAGACTTGGAATGAAAAAGAATGATTATTAACTTTAGAAATAAAAGCGCTTATGTTAATGAAAAATGTAAATCTTGAAGAGAAGCTTAACCGACTTAAAAATAAAAGTCTTAAAGAAGAGGATATCTTAAATGCTGTAAAAGATATATTAAAGGAAGATAATAAAAAGGACGATACAATTCTTGAAACATTATCTAGCCATAACACTACTTCATATAATAATTTTGATTTTGATTTATTAGAATCGGATAAAATCTATCACATAGACCAAATAAAAAAAATCTGTGTCACTTACAGATTACGATTTTTAGATAGTCGATTTTTTAAAGGTGAACTACCATATGAAGCTATTTCTAAAATTAAACAGCTAGAGAAAAACCATAACATTACCCTAAGTGGTTTTAAGATTATGGCGCCATCTAAACTATTTAAGTTAGAGAATTATGACGATCCGTTGTTATTTGCTCCTATTGGAAATGGCTACTATTACCTCATCCACAAATGGGGAAACGATTTAAGTCCATACAGAAAAATATTAATGTGGCCTTTTAAGAATTTTGAAAACTTTGTGTTTTGTGTTTTTATTCTGAGCATGTTTTTAACGGGTTTAATACCTGATGGTACTTTTCACGGCGAGAAAACTGCTGAACATGCTGGCGTAATATTCTTATTTATGTTTAAATGTATGGTGGCAATAACTTTATACTACGGCTATTTATCTGGAAAAAACTTCAGTTCAGCCATTTGGGATAGTAAATATTATAACAACTAATCTATTGTAAGGTTTTCAATTTTTTCGTAATTTAAGGTAATATTAAAACCTTGAGTTATGAACACATCTGAATACACCAAAATATACGACGGCAATTTTATTTTAATCACCAGAATTAAAAGCGAGTTAGAGAACAACGGCATTATCCCTATCATAAAGGATGAGGGCGAATCGCAACGTTTAGCCGGCTATGGCTCTATGAACCAAGGATTTCAAGAAGTTTATGTTAATAATGACGAATTAGACAAAGCACTTGCGATTGTAGAAAGAGTAAAAGCTGAGATGGAGGCTGATTCTTAGTCTACAGTTAGCAGTAACAGTTTCAATCAAAACAGAATCTACATTAATCTTGAAGCACAACAGGCTACCAAAAAATATAATTCTGCCTGCATTCATCGGAATGTTGGTTTATTTATTTTTGTATCTAGGAAGTAATGCCGAACTTTTCTCCAATAATACTACTGTAAACTGGATATCGTTGATATTAGGAACCATTGCTATTTACACGATTACAATTGGAGCAATAAAAAACCTTACAAATATAGAGATAGGCTTTGTAAGCTATAAGTTTTCTTCTATCCTATTCGCCCTAATTATCCCAATTTCTATTTTTTGTTATAATTACTTTAGACCAAAAGATGAGCCTATTAAGTACACTTCACTTTTAGACAAGGAAAATATTGTTTTTGTTGTAAATAATTCAGAATGTTCTAAAGTTAAATATGGAACATTTACAAATGGAACAGATACAATAGTCAGGTTTATTAGAGATGGAAAAAATTACGAATTAACTAAACTTCTCAACAAAGAAACACTTTTTGAAATCAAATGGCTAGACAGTTGCTCTTATGCTAAAATTAAAAAGAACAACAGCTTGATAGAATATATTAGACTAGGCAATTTTGATAACGACACACATTATAAGTATACCAAACCTGGGCATCTTCATAACATTGACAAAGAACACTATGAAATGATTATTACAGTTGACTAACTTTAAGCCTCAACAGCATACATCTTCTCACGCTGCTCCTTAATTTTCTTGTCGCTCATATATTCATCAAATGTCATATAACGATCTATAACTCCATTTGGTGTTAGCTCTATAATTCTGTTACCAACCGTTTGTGCAAATTCGTGATCGTGCGTGGTTAACAACACTGTGCCTTTAAAGTTCTTCAACGCATTATTAAATGCTGTGATGCTCTCTAAATCTAAGTGGTTTGTTGGCTCGTCCACCATAACAACGTTAGCTCTCATCATCATCATTCGGCTAAGCATACAACGCACTTTTTCACCACCAGATAATACATCGGCAGTTTTTAAAGCTTCTTCACCACTAAAAATCATTTTTCCGAGGAAACCTCTAATGTAAACTTCTTCGCGCTCTTCTTCTGTGGTTGCCCATTGACGTAACCAATCAACCAAAGTTAACTTGTTATCAAAATACTCACTGTTATCTAGTGGTAAGTACGATTGCGTAGTTGTTACACCCCAAGCATATTTACCAGCATCTGGGTTTTGCTTGCCATTAATGATTTCATAAAACGCAGTAGAAGCTCTTGAGTCTTTAGAATAAATAACAACCTTATCTCCTTTTGCAAGGTTAATGTCTATATCTTTAAATAACACTTCGCCATCTATACTTGCTGCTAAACCTTCAACATTTAAAATCTGGTCACCAGCTTCACGCTCACGTTCAAAAATAATTGCAGGATAACGACGACTACTTGGTTTAATATCTGCGATATTTAGCTTATCAATCATCTTCTTTCTACTTGTAGCTTGTTTAGATTTCGCAACATTTGCAGAGAAACGACGAATAAACTCTTCTAATTCTTTCTTCTTTTCTTCAGCCTTTTTGTTTTGTTGTGCTCGTTGCTTTGCAGCTAACTGAGACGACTCGTACCAAAACGTATAATTACCAGAATAGTGGTTTATCTTTCCGAAGTCTATATCTGAGATATGTGTACAAACGGCATCTAAAAAGTGACGGTCGTGAGACACTACAATGACGCAGTTATCATAGTTAGCTAAGAAATTCTCTAACCAAGAAATAGTTTCGTAATCCAAGTCGTTGGTTGGCTCATCCATAATGAGCACATCAGGATTACCGAACAATGCTTGTGCTAATAACACACGTACTTTTTGCTTACCATCTAAGTCTCCCATTAATGAATAATGCAAATCTTCCTTAATACCAAGGTTAGACAACATTGCTGCTGCATCACTATCAGCATTCCAGCCATTCATTTCTTCGAACTCTACTTGGAGCTCTCCGATTTTCTCTGCGTTTTCGTCTGTATAGTCTGCATATAAAGCATCTATTTGAGATTTTAACTTATATAAAGGTTTGTTACCCTTAAGAACGGTTTCTAATACTGTATCTTCATCATGCTTGTTATGATTTTGCTCTAACACAGACATACGTTTACCTGGCTCTAAATGTACATGACCAGAAGTTGGATCCATTTTTCCTGCTAAAATCTTTAAAAAGGTAGATTTTCCTGCACCATTAGCACCAATAATACCATAACAATTTCCATTGTTAAAGGTGGTGTTTACTTCATCAAAAAGGACACGTTTTCCAAATTGAACCGAAAGATTAGAAACTGATAACATAGCTTATAATTTTAGTCGTTTTACCTCTTAATTCTTAAAGGTGAATTTTGAGAGTGCAAAAGTAGAAAAATTAAGCGATTGAGCGAAATAAATGAACAGTATAACAAGATTTAACTAGGTATTAACAAGACTCCATGTTTTCATCATATATTTTTGTTTCAAACTATAGTAGGATTCCCATGTTAGCAAGATATATAGTCCTTTTACTGTTACTGATAAATTTTGGATGTAAAGTGAACACCAATGATGGTGACTATACTTATGTTGGTGGTGAAATTGTAAACCCTAAAAACAACAGTGTTATCTTATTTAATACCAAAGGGAAGGTTGTAGACTCACTAACATTAGATAGCAATAACAGATTTATTTATAAAATTGAAGATATAGACCCTGGATTATACTCATTTACACATGGTGGCGAATACCAATTAGTACTTTTAGAGCCAAATGACAGCGTAATGTTTAGGCTAAACACCTATGATTTTGATGAGTCTTTAGTATTTACAGGTGAAGGTGCCAGAAAAAACAACTATCTTATCGACACATACTTAGCAAATGAACGTGAAGCTAAAAGACTAGTGAGATATGCCAAAATGGAGCCAGAAGAATTTAATACTTTTATTGAAAAAAGACGCAATAAAGAACTCACTAAGTTTCATGAGTTTTTAAAAGATAAAGACGAATCTGAATTATTCAGATCTATTGTAGAAAGTAACATAAATTATAACGCTTACGCTGATAAAGAAATCTATCCTTTTGCTTACTTTGGAAACAATAAACTTATACACATTAAAGATTTACCAGAAGATTTCTACACACACAGAAAATTTGTAGATTTTAATGCAGCACATTTAAGTCACCTTTATGCTTACAACCGTTTTTTATTTTCACATATAGATAATCTAGCAGCTAAAAATTATTATGAAAACCATAATTTGCATAGCGCTTTTGATAGACATGCAATAGATTATAATAAATCCAAGCTAGATTTAATTGACAGTATAATCTCTGATGAAACTATTAAAAATAGTCTTCTAAAATATAAAACTAGAGATTATGTAAGCTACAATCATACCGAGGCTGAGGCTAACGAAATGCTAAATCACTATTTAGCTAAAGGAACTAATGAAGAAGACAAAGAGAGCATTAAAGAATTAGTTTGTTCTCTAAAACTTTTGAGACAAGGTAATCCAATACCAGATCTTGAGATAGTAAACTACAACAATACAGAGCACTATTTAAGCACAATTATAGATAGGCCAACTATTATATACTTCTGGTCGTCTAACTCTAAAATGCAATATAGAAATAGCCATTACAAGGTTAAAAGCTTAAAAAGTGTGTTCCCTCAGGTTAAATTCGTTTCAATTAACTTAAATTCTAATGATGATAAATCCTGGAAAAGCATTATTAACAATTATGATTTCCCAACTGAGAATGAATACAAATTTAAAGATCCAACAAAAGCAAGGAAGATACTCGCTGTAAATTACCTCAATAAAGCCATTATCGTAAACGAAAACGGAATGATACTGCATCCTAATGTAAATATCTTTAAATCCGATTTTTCGAAAATGCTTGGCAATATGTTACAAAAAAAGCACCTTATTGCTAAACAGTAAGGCGCTTAATGCTTTTAATTAAAGAATTCTGTTTAATTCCCTTTTTTATAATCCGCTAAGAATTTTTCTAAACCAATATCGGTTAATGGATGCTTTAATAATCCAGTGATTGAACTTAAGGGTCCTGTCATAACATCTGCACCTAATTTTGCACAATCTATAACATGCATTGTATGACGCACAGAAGCTGCTAATATCTCTGTATCAAAAGCATAGTTATCAAAAATATGGCGGATTTCTGCAATAAGATTTAAACCATCAGTAGAAATATCGTCTAAACGACCAATAAATGGAGACACATAGGTAGCACCAGCTTTTGCAGCCAATAATGCTTGCCCTGGTGAGAATACTAAAGTTACGTTTGTTTTAATTCCTCTGTCAGAAAAATATTTACATGCTTTTACACCATCCTTAATCATTGGAAGTTTAATAACAATCTGGTCGTGTAACTCAGCCAAGGCCTCTCCTTCTCTAACCATACCTTCAAAATCTGTAGAAATAACTTCTGCTGAAACATCTCCATCTACAATATTACAGATATCTACATAGTGCTTCATGATGTTATCTACACCAGTAATACCTTCCTTAGCCATTAATGATGGGTTAGTAGTTACACCATCTAAAATACCCATATCTTGAGCTTCTTTAATCTGGTCTAAATTGGCTGTATCAATAAAAAATTTCATTTAAATAAATTTGATTTGTTGTGTTTTTGTTGGCACGAATTTACAACTATTACAGATGAAGGCTTTAAAGAAATCAATAAAATATATTAACAAATTACTAAGAATTATGGCTATGCCCTACTCTATTATAAGGGTGTAGGTTTTTGATGTGCCGTAATTACATAATACATCAGGTTCTTCATTAAAATTATTTCTAAAAGGTCCTTCGACCTCAAGAAAGATTGTAACGTCATAAACACCTGACTCCTCTGGCGTACCTTCCAAACTGATAGTTCTATAGTTTACAAAATAATCCATTCCTGCAGGAAGACCTATAACATCAAAGTAATAATCGTAGTCATTATCCCTAGGCTCATTATTAATTTCGGCATCTAAATCTACATAATAGTAACTTTCTGTATCACCAATAGGAAATTGCATATTAGGAAGTTCTGGTTCTTTAGGAAAAATACACAATGGCTCATCACAGCTAAGTGCTAATGCCATAAACAGAAGGGTAATGAGTAGAGGTTTTTTCATAATAGCTGATTTAAAAAAACAACCTCAAATAATGTACCAAAATCATTTACAGCTTATAATGGTTCATAAGCAGCTTCTCGTACATCTTATCTGGAAGAATTCGTTTGAGCACAATAGAAAACTTCTGCATAAACGCCCCAACTTTGTAATGAACCTTTGGAGATGTGGTTTCTATAATTCTAAAGATTGCCTCTGCCATTTCTTTAGGATCGTTGCCTTCATCTACATGCTCGTCCATCATCTTTAAAGAAAGACCATACTTTTCTTTATATGGCGAATCTTCTAAAACTGGCGCGTGGTATCTGCCAGCAGCAATGTTAGTAGCAAAATCACCAGGAGCAACGTTAGTCATTTCAATGTTAAAATCCTTAAGCTCCATTCTAAAGGCTTCGGTAATAATCTCTAAAGCACCTTTACTTGCACTGTAAATTCCTCTAAAAGGTAAACCCATGTAACCTGCAATCGAGGTGATGTTAATAATTAAGCCTGAGTTTTGAGCTCTCATAGCAGGTAAAGTAGCCTTTATTACATTGATAGGTCCAAAAAAATTAGTCTCAAAGTTTCGTTTTATCTCTGCATCCGGAATTTCCTCAACAGGACCCGTAATACCAGCACCAGCATTATTTATAAGGACATCTATTCTGCTTTCTTGTTTTAAAACTTCAGCTATACAAGACGAAACCGTTTCGGGTTTTGTAACATCTAAAGCCACAATAGGAAATTTACTGTTTGGATAATTCTTTGGATTTCTACTGGTTCCGTAAACCTTAAATCCTTTTTGCTGCAAAAACTCTCCTATTGATTTACCTATTCCTGAAGATCCTCCGGTTATTAAAACAACTTTAGACATTTTATTGAGTTAGAAGTTGGAAGTTAAAAGTACAAAGTTTTAAATAGTTCTTAAACATTCAATACTTCATTTTAGCGCATAAAAAAAGGCAAGCTACCTACATCACACCGCTACGACCGCGTACCTTTGCTACGTTCCCGTCCTGGAGGATTAAGCAGGAGCTGGTTGTGTAGGACTTGCCCAGCGGCAAAGATACAACCTTTTAATACTTTAGCAATGATTTTTAAACTGAATTTTATTTAATACCTTTCCTGAAAATTCTAAGATATTCATGCAGTTTTACAAGTACCTCATTATCTTTTGCTTAAGCTTGGTTTTAATTAATTGTGGTGAAACCAATACCGCAAGTCAAACAGGGTTATCTATTGATCTAAACACAAAATCTCTTTTGTTAGGTGATACACTAAACCTTTCTATTAATAATCCCAAAAAGCTAAACATCACAAATATCAGTTATCAGTTAGATGACAAAACAATTAACAAAGACGCAGTATTAGAGAATTTAACCTTAGGCGAAAAATCTCTTGTTGCTACCATTACATATGATGATAAAACCGAAACCATTAGTAAAACCATTACTATTTACAACAATAGTATTCCATCTATTTATACTTACGAAATTGTAAACACTTATCCACACGATATTACGTCATACACCCAAGGGCTAGAATTTCATGATGGTGAATTGTACGAAAGTACTGGTCAGTACAACGAATCAAAGCTTAGAAAAGTAAATTTCGAAACTGGTGAAGTTTTAAAAAACATTAACCTTGATGACAACTTTTTTGGTGAAGGTTTAACAATTTTAGATGAAAAACTATACCAATTGACATGGAGAGCAAAACGTGGTTTTGTGTACGATGTAAACACATTTGAAAAACTAAAAACTTTTAATTACGGTACAAGTAAAGAAGGTTGGGGAATTTGTAACGATGGCAAACAACTGTACAAATCTGATGGTACAGAAAAAATCTGGATTCTTAATCCTGATAATTTGTCTGAGGGCAACCACATTGAAGTATATACCGAAAAAGGAAAAATTCCAGCTTTAAACGAGCTCGAGTGGATTGATGGCAAAATATTTGCAAATATTTATCAAAAAAACGGTGTGGTAATTATTAATCCTAAAACAGGAGGTGTAGAAGGTGTTATCAACTTTAAGCCTCTTAGAAAATTGGTAACACAGCATAACGAGCTAGATGTTTTAAACGGTATTGCCTACCATCCTGAACGCAAAACTATTTTTGTTACTGGTAAAAACTGGGACAAACTTTTTGAAGTAAAAATTAAAAAGCAATAAGCCTACTTTGCAAACCTTTGAAAAAACCATCACTGTTTCTAATGACGACCTAGATCAACTCAACCACGTTAACAATGTGCGTTATGTACAATGGGTACAGGATATTGCGGAAGCACACTGGTTAAAAAATGCGCCCAAAACCATTTTAGACAACTACTTTTGGGTAATGCTAAGTCATAATATTAAGTATAAAGGTGAAGCCTTATTAGGAGATGAATTAACTGTAAAAACCTATGTTTCAAAATCAGAAGGCCTCACTTCTATTCGTCATGTAGAAATTACAAATAACACCAATAACAAGCTCATAGTTACATCTGAAACAAAATGGTGTTTTATGAATACAGCAACCAAAAAGCCTGCAAGAATCCCAGCAGAAGTCGCTAAACTATTTGATTAACATTTCTTTAGGTTAAAGTTTTTTTAATCTTAACTTCGGTTTAGCCGATAAAGTGTTTCTTTAACGCACCAATCAATCTATAATGCGATTTTCACTAATCTTTTTGCTCTTCTTCTCTTTCTATTTCAACCTATCTGCACAAACTTTGTCTGGTAAAGTTTACGACACTAAAACGGTTGTAAAGGATATGAAAGTCATCAACAAAACACAGAATATACTTACCATTACCAATAAAGATGGAGATTTTAGCATTCAAGCTAAGGTCAATGACACTATTTCATTTCAATCTATTTTTTACCATCCTTTAGAAGTTGTACTTAAGCAATCTCATTTTGATGATATTAATGTTTTTGAGGTTGAAGAAATTGTTAGCGAGCTTGATGAAGTAGAGATCCAATCAGAACCAGAACAACCCGTTTTTGAAGAAGAAACTTATAATACTGACTTACAGAATTTAATTAAAGAAGACATTAAAAGAAACCCTCATCTATATATGCCAGAAGAAGCTTATTACGGTGGAAATCTTCTAGCAATAATAGATTTAGTTGCTAAACTATTTAAAAAGAAAAACAAATACAAAGAACCTGTTTATCATCCTGTTACTTACAAACAAATGGATTCTCTATTTTCTGAAAGTTCATTTTTCAACAAACAGCTTGTTACTGAAAACCTCAAAATACCAGAAGACAAAGCCAAGCTCTTCTACGATTTTTGTTCTGCCAAAGGCATAAGTTCAGAATTATTAAAAGATGAAAACAAAATGGAGCTTTTAGAAGAATTGGTAGTTTACAGTCAATTATTTCTTATTCTTCTTGAAGAATATGGAGAAGAAGCTACAGCAAAAGACTAATCGTTGTCATTCCGTACTTGATACGGAATCTATTTATTTTCAAACAGAAGATTCTTGCCTTACTTAGACAGACTCTGTGTGACTGCTGTACTATAATTTATACCACTGCATACTAAATCATAACTTCAAAAGTTATATTTTTAAGCCAAATTATATTTATCTCTTATGAAGCGATTGTTATCCTTCCTTATTTGTTTTATTGTTTTGTTATTCTGGAGTTCTTGTCGTAAAGATTTTGAATTCTCACCAAGCACAGGCAACTTAGAATTTGAACGTGACACGGTTTACCTAGATACCGTATTTACAAACATTGGCTCTAGCACATACAATCTAAAAGTATACAACAGAAGTGACGATGATATTGTAATACCTACCATTCAATTAGAAAATGGAGTCAATTCATTTTATAGAATGAATGTTGATGGCACCACAGGATTAGAAGGTGCTCAGCAAGGAAAATTCTTTGAAAATGTAGAACTTTTGGCTAATGATAGTTTATTCATTTTTATTGAAACAACCATTGACATTTCAACGCTATCCACCTTAGAAAATCAATTTTTATACACCGATAAAATACTGTTCGATTCTGGAAGCAATCAGCAAGATGTAGACCTCGTAACATTGGTAAAAGATGCTGTGTTTATCTTTGCCAACAGAAATGAAGATACTGGTATTATTGAAACGCTAACTTTTGATGTTGATGGTGATGGCACACCAGACGAAACTACATTACAAGGACGCTATTTAGAAAACGACGAACTCACCTTTACCAACGAAAAGCCTTATGTAATTTATGGTTATGCTGGAGTTGGCGCAGGACAAACCTTAACGATGGAACCTGGTGCTCGTGTGCATTTTCATGCCGATTCTGGTATTATAGTTACCGAAGGAGGAACACTGAGTATAAATGGAGATTTAAGTACAGACCAAGAGGTATTAGAGAATGAGGTTATCCTTGAAGGTGACAGATTAGAGCCACTCTATGAAGATATACCAGGACAATGGGGAACTATCTGGTTATTTAATGGTAGTGAGAACAACACCATTAATTATGCTACAATTAAAAACGCAACCATTGGTGTACTGTCAGAATTTGGGCAGAGTAACACTAATGACAAATTAACCATTACTAATAGCCAAATCTATAATTCTAGTGCTTTTGGATTATTAGGACGCGCAACCTCTATTACAGCTGAAAATCTAGTAATAAATAATTCAGGGCAATCCTCTTTTGCTGGTACTTTGGGCGGAAAATACAATTTTACACACTGTACCATTGCTAATTATTGGAGTAATAGTTTTAGGCAGTTTCCTTCACTCCTTCTTAATGATTTTGTTGTGGATGAAAACAACACTGTTTTTACAAATACAACAGAAGCTGAATTTATAAATTGTATCATTTATGGAAACGACAACCCTGAAATTCTTCTAGAAAATGAAGGTGATGCCTTTGACTTTAAATTCACCAATTGTCTTATTCGCTTCAATAATGAAAATCTTGAAGGCACAGGGAATTATATCTTTAGCGATGCAACACGTTACGAAGGTATAATCCGAAACATAGATCCAGATTTCGAAGATCCTTTTGAAAACAAAATGCGTATTGGAGAAGATTCTGGCGCTAATGGTCTTGCCTTACCGCTAATGCCTGCAGGAACAGACTTATTAAACATCAATAGAAATACTACAAATCCTGATGCAGGTGCTTATGAGAGTGTGGTTTTTGAGGATTAATACCCCTTTAAGTATTACTATGCTATGATGAGAAAACAAATAATTAAAGATAAATTTTTAACCCCTATAATTCTTTCTTTATTAGGTTGCTCTGGATTTATTAGCATAAACAACAATTGGTTGTGGTATTTTGTAGCAGTTTTTTCTTTTTTTATTTTACTGTCATTGTTTGAATACTTTAAAAAAGAATATTATGTTAAGGATTATTCTATAGATAAGGAAGATATCACCTTCAAATACCAAATTAATTTTTCTGAACAAAAAGTTGATGAACTCAAAATTCAAAATTCTTCAATCAAATCATTAAAATTTAGATCAAAATCTTTTTTAGACCCATTTTATTATCTCACTGTAAAATATATAGATAATGAGAACCTATACGACAAAAGAAGTTTTAAAGTTTTAGATAAAAACCAGTTCACTAAAATAATATCTCATATTAGTAATTTAGAAAGTGTAAACGCTATAATATAATGGTATTTTTTACATAAAAAGCCCTTCAATTAATGAAAGACTTTTTTTGTTGTCATTCTGAACTTGCCTGTGCTGAATTTATTTCAGTATTTCAGAATCTAATGAAGTAAGTGGGATGCTGAAACTAGTTCAGCGTGACATAACTTTTCTAACTAAGCATCAAACAAAGGTCTGCCACCCATAAGTTCATTTACCTTTTCAGCAACACCTTCTAATACAGTTTCATTTTCGTAATTATTGATAACCTCATCAATTAAATCCACTACATAAGCCATATCAGTTTCTTTTAAACCTCTCGTAGTAATGGCTGGTGTACCTACTCTAATACCAGAAGTTACAAAAGGGGATTCTGTATCAAAAGGCACCATATTTTTGTTAACCGTAATGTCTGCTTTTACCAGAGCATTTTCAGCATCTTTACCAGTAATGTTTTTATTTCTAAGATCTATAAGCATCATATGATTATCAGTGCCACCAGAAATTAAGTTATAGTCTTTAGCTACAAAAGCTTGTGCCATAGCATCAGCATTCTTTTTAACTTGTAGCATGTAATGTAAAAACTCATCGGTTAGTGCTTCACCAAAAGCAATCGCTTTAGCTGCAATAATATGCTCTAAAGGTCCACCTTGGTTTCCAGGGAATACACCAGAATCTAATAATCCAGACATTTTACGAAGCTTACCATTCTTTAAAGTAATACCAAATGGGTTATCAATATTTTCGCCCATCATAATCATACCACCTCTAGGACCACGTAACGTTTTGTGCGTCGTTGTAGTTACCACGTGGCAGTGTGGCATTGGGTCGTTTAGAATACCTTTGGCAATTAAACCCGAAGGATGCGAAATATCTGCTAATAAAACAGCACCAACGTTATCGGCCACTTCCCTAAACTTAGCAAAATCCATATCGCGAGAATATGCCGAAGCACCTGCTATAATTAATTTTGGACGCTCTTTCTCTGCAACATCAGATAGCATGTCATAGTCAATATAACCTGTATCTTTCTTTACACCATAAAAAGTTGGTCTATATAATTTTCCTGAAAAGTTGACTGGCGAACCGTGGGTTAAATGACCTCCATGAGACAAATCAAATCCTAAAATAGTGTCTCCTGGTTGTAAACAAGCATGATATACAGCTGTATTGGCTTGGCTACCAGAGTGTGGTTGCACATTAGCGTACGCTGCACCAAACAAGGTCTTTGCTCTATCTATGGCAATTAGCTCTACTTCATCAACAACTTCACAACCACCATAGTAACGTTTTCCTGGGTAGCCCTCTGCATATTTATTTGTTAATACAGAACCAGCAGCTTCCATAACTTGGTCGCTTACAAAATTTTCTGATGCTATAAGTTCTATACCCTCTGTTTGGCGTTCTTTTTCGGCTTGTATCAGCTCAAAAATCTGTTCATCGCGTTGCATAACTATTGTCTTTGTTAAATGAATACAAAAATAAGGAATACATTAGTTTTAATATTAAAAATTATGTAGGTTTGAATAGAAAATAATGAACATTTAATCAACAAAAGATATTATGCCAATTTCAGCCAACGACCCAAATAGAACATCGTGGTTATACGTTAACAAATACTCTGATTTTCCTATACAGAATATCCCATTTGGTGTATTTCTAACAAGAGAAGATATTATTACCATAGGAACTCGAATTGGAGACACAGCCATTGATTTAGGTGCGTTACATCAGTTGGGTTATTTTGATGGTATTCCTCTTACAGATGATATTTTTCTACAAGATTCTCTAAACGATTTTATCGCTGACGGTCGCAAAACATGGCGTGCAGTGCGAAATCGTGTTGCTGAAATTTTTGATTCTAACAATGATGAACTAAAAAACAATACAAAGCACAAGGAGATTATTTGTTTCCGATTAGATGAAATTGAAATGCAAATGCCTGTACATGTTGGTGATTATACAGATTTTTATTCTAGTAAAGAACATGCCACCAATGTAGGTGCTATGTTTAGAGATCCAGACAATGCACTTTTACCTAACTGGCTTCATATTCCGGTTGGCTATCATGGTCGTAGTTCTTCAATTGTAACAACACATATTCCAATTCACAGACCACAAGGACAAACCTTACCAGAAGGCGCAGACAAACCTGTATTTGGCCCAAGCAAGTTGGTAGATTTTGAATTGGAAATGGCCTTTATCACTACTGATGCAAATGATCTTGGAGAACCAATTCCTGTTGAGGAAGCTGAAGAATACATCTTCGGATTGGTTGTGTTTAACGACTGGTCGGCTAGAGATATTCAAAAATGGGAATACGTGCCATTAGGGCCTTTCTTAGGAAAGAATTTTGCATCTTCCATGTCTCCATGGATTGTAACCTTAGATGCCTTAGAGCCATTTAGAGTTGCAAGCCCTAAACAAAATCCTAAGCCTTTAGAATATTTACAAACAAAAGGAAAGCACAGCTTTGATATTCATTTAGAAGCCGGAATTATCCCAAAAGGTGGTAAAGAAACAACAGTTTGTAAAACAAACTTTAAATACATGTACTGGAATATGGCGCAACAATTAGCGCATCATACGGTTAATGGTTGTCCTGTAAACTCTGGAGATATGATGGGTAGTGGCACAATTTCTGGCCCAACACCAGATTCCTATGGCTCAATGTTAGAGTTGACATGGAAAGGTACTAAGCCTGTGAAGCTAAAAGATGGTACTGAACGTAAGTTCATTAACGATTACGATACTGTGGTAATGCGTGGCTATTGCGAAAATGATGATGTACGCATTGGCTTCGGACAGGTAAAAACACAGTTATTGCCTGTTTTTAATCCAAAGAAGAAAAAGTAATAATTAACTACATACAACTCAACATAAAGCGCTAATAATTAGCGCTTTATTTTTTTGGCACAATGATTGGTTTATACTACGTATAACCCATAAAATACAAGATTATGAAGCGATTATTACTTATCACAGTACTTGTTTCGGCACTCGTATCTTGTAGTGCCAAAAAACAAATTGAAGAAGCTATCAGTCATGGCAATTACGACCATGCGATTAATGAAGCACTTAGAAAATTAGAGAACAACAAAGACAAAAAGCGTAAGCAAGATTATGTGATCATGCTAAAGGATGCTTATGATAAAGTCTTGGCAGAAGATTTGGCACAAATTGCTCATCTCAAAAAAGATGGCAACCCTGAGTTATACAAAACCATCTATGAAAGCTATGCTGATTTAGAAGCAAGGCAGAATGCCATAAAACGTATTATGCCACTTAGAATCAGTGGAAAAACCATCGACTTTACCTTTAACGATTACAGTAACGCATTAGTTGAATACAGATACAAAACCTCAGACTATTTAATGGATAAAGGTCTGGATTTGTTAGATACTGAAGACAAGTTCAATGCACGTGTAGCGTATAACTTGTTTGATTATGTAAATAGCATTAATCCAAATTTTGAAGACGTTACAACATATATGCTAGAGGCACATAGAAAAGGTATGGACTATGTACAAGTGTCTATTTTAAACCAAACACATCAAATTATACCACAACTCTTAGAAGCTGAGCTTTTAGATTTTAATACCTATGGTCTTAACCAATTCTGGACAACATACCACGCTGTTATGGACAACACCATAGACTATGATTTTGCGATGGAACTGCAATTGAAGCGCATTAACATCTCACCTGAACGAATTAATGAGAGACAGCTATTAAGAGAACGTCAAATTGTTGATGGTTGGGAATACCTTTTGGATGACAATGGTAATGTAGCCAAAGACAGCTTAGGCAACGATATTAAAGTGGATAAGATTGTAAATGTTAGAGCTAGATTTTTTGAAGTATTACAAACTAAATCCTCTCAAGTCATAGCAGATGTGGTTTATAAAGACTTAAAACAAAACCAGGTTATTGATGCCTTCACCATAGACAGCGGATTTACCTTCGAAAATGTTTTTGGACACTTTAGAGGAGACCGAAGAGCATTAAACAGAGACGATATCAACTTGTTAAGACAACGGCAAGTACGTTTTCCAACTGATGAACAAATGGTCTATGACTCTGGAGAAGATCTAAAACTGAAATTAAAAGATATAATCAGTTCTTACAGATTGAATGGTTAATTAAAAAAACAAAAGCAACCTTTTTACAAATTATACATCTATAATTAAACTTCAACTAGCTATCAATCATGAAAAAAATTATATTCTTAACCTTATTGACCTTTCAATCATTCCTATCCTTTTCCCAAGATCCAATAGTTTATTTTACAAATGGAGGAAATGGCTATTCTACAATAGAAGGAAATTCTTATACATTTTCAGTTAATTTATATAGTGCATCAGCTACGGATGTTATTGTAGATGTATCAACAATAGATGTCTCAGCAGATGCCACCGATTATACTCCAATTGATACAACTGTAACAATACCAGCTGGGCAACTCAGTAGTAATACATTAACAATAAATACAGCCAATGACAATACCATTGAAGGAAATGAAAATTTTAGAATTGAAGGAACTATAACCTCTGGCAATACCTCTAATAATGAAGTTGTAAACACAATAACAATTTGGGATAATGATGAAACACCAACAGTTTATATTAGCAATTCCGTTAATATAGTAGAAAGTTATAACAAAACGGTTTATGTTAGCCTCAGTAATTATTTTAATACAGATGTCACAATAGAATTTTCTACAACAGCAGGCACTGCTGATACTTCAGATTTTGTTCCTACGACAAGTACCATAACCATTCCTGCAGGACAAAGACAAACAACTTTCCCTATTGTTACACAAGATGATACAGTCGTAGAAGCTGATGAGACCTATAATATAACTGCAACAGTTACATCTGGTAACGCAACTAACAATACTGTCAACATAACTGTTACCATTATAGACAATGATGTAATACCAACTTTTAGCATAAATGACAGCGATGTTTACGAAAACTATAATAACGCTCAGGTTTATGCGCGCATAGATCGTGTTTTTAACGCAGATGTAGTTGTACAACTAACAACCACAAATGGTACAGCGGATAATTCAGACTACACGACAACAACACAAACCAGAACGATAGCACCTGGCTATACTTCGGTTGGTTTTCCTATAAATATTATTGATGATGAAGACGACGAACCTCTAGAGTTTTTAAATGTTACTGCAACTGTAACATCAGGAAACACAACAAATAATAACGACACAAGTATTGTTAACATTATTGATAATGATGGTTTACCTGATTTTTACCTAGAACCAATACAAGGTCCATTCGGGTGGCTCAATTCAGATAGTATTGCTGCCGAAGAAGGTTTTGAACTTAAATTTAGGCCAAGACTAAGACATCCAAGTCCTGTTGATACAGAAATTACCATAACCACTACAAACGGAACGGCAGACAACTCAGACTATACAACATCTACACTAACAACTACAATTCCTGCAGGACAAACATTAAATTTTTACGAAGAATTAAGCTATCCAACAATTTTAGACCAACTAGACGAAGATGACGAAACCCTATTCATCAACGCTGTGGTTACATCTGACAATACCTATAATGCAAACCACACGGCAGAAGCATTCATTTTAGATAATTATGCCATTAATGCACAACCAGACGAAGTTATTTCTATTGTAGAAGTTGGTACAACGTATCAATTATTAGATAATGATACATTTGAAGGATTACCAGTAGTTGCCTCAGACGTCTCAATTTCTTTAATTGGCAATAACACTGTAGGAGCAACAATAGACCCATCTGGCGTCTTAACTATTCCTAATAATGTTGAATTAGGCTATTATTCGCTATCCTATGAAATTTGCGAAGCTGCAAATCCTGCGAGTTGTGATACAGCAACGATAACAATTCTTGTAGAAAGTCCATTAGATGTTACAGCAACTATTACGCAAGTAGATTTTAACGGAGATGGCTACACAAGTGCAGGAGATACAATTTTATTTGAATATACAGTTACCAACAATGGCAATGCACCAATTACAGATATAGATGCTATGGAGTATTATAGTACATTAGACATTGTTGGAGGACCTTTAGCAAGTTTAGGCGCAGGACAAACCGATTCTACTACATTTACTGCCACACATGTTTTAACGCAAGAAGATATCAACTATGGCTATTATGGTGGTGATCAAGAGGGTATAACATTTTTTGGAACCTACTATGGATATGAAGTTACCGAATGGGTTTTTCAGGATTTTTATTTAGAAAATTCTGATGGTATAAAGCTAAATGCTTTCGTTGATACCAACGGAAACGGAACACAAGAAAACGATGAATTAAATTTCCCATTAGGGCAGTTTAATTACGAAATCAATGATGATGGTATTATACACAATCTATTGGTCTCACCACATTACCTATATGAATCTAACCCAACAACAAGTTATGATTTAAATTATATCGTAGATGCTGATTACGCAGCCTACAACACAACTACGGCAAGTTATAATAACGTTACTGTTCCTGAAGGCTCAGGCATAACAACCTATAACTTCCCAATAACAGTAACACCTTACAATGATTTATCTATAGAAGTTGTTTCTGCCTTTAATGCAGCTGTACCTGGTTTTAATTATTATAACTATTTAATTTTTAAGAATAATTCTAACCAAACCATTACCAATGGTACTATCGAATTTTTTATGGATAATGCCCTAAATCTATTAAATGTGTCTGAGTTAGAACAAAATTGGTGGCAATATAATCCGGCTACTCCAGTAATTACAGCAACCGGATTTACATATAATTTTAATGATCTATTACCTTACCAAACAAGAAGACTCAGAGTTAAAATGTCTGTTCCAACCTTACCTACGGTAAGTCTTGGACAATTGGTAACTAATTCTGCCACAATAGAAATACTACCTGGAGAGATTTCTGCTTTAAATAACAGCTCTAGCATTACACAAACCATTGTTGGCTCTTACGACCCTAACGATATTACAGAAAAACACGGAGAAGAAATAGTACATTCTACGTTTACCACTGATGACTATCTTACCTACACCATACGTTTTGAAAACACAGGAACCGCCAATGCTATTAACATTAGAGTTGAAGATGTATTAGATGACCAACTAGACGAAACAACACTAAAAATGGTAGATGCTAGCCATGAATACAGCTTAGAACGTGTCGGAAAGAATTTAGAGTGGAATTTCTACGCCATACAATTACCACCATCTGAGGAAGATGGAGATTCCCAGGTTGGACATGGCTATATAACCTTTAAGGTAAAACCATTTCCTGGTTATCAGATTGGTGATGTTATCCCAAATACAGCAGAGATTTACTTTGATTTTAACCCTGCAATTATTACAAATACATGGACAACGACTTTTGTAGAAAACCTAGGCTTAGATGATGAAGCGTTTAATAGCCTTTCTGTTTATCCTAATCCAGCAAAAGACAAACTTCATATCTCTAATTATTCAATCATTACAGCAATTGAGATTACATCTGTTTTAGGAAAGCAAGTCTTATCCAAAACAACTAACAAAACTTCTTTAGAAGTTGATATAAGCACTTTTACAAGTGGAGTTTATTTCGTAAAAATTAAAAACGAAAATGCCGAAAAAACAATAAAACTCATAAAGGAATAACTAAAAAACCTCTCAAAATTTGAGAGGTTTTTTTACGTATGACGCTTATCGGTCTAGTATAAGAATAGTAGCGGTTTTTATGCACTTACTTTTCGGTTATTACTTTCGTTTGATTTATATATTTCACTTTTGTTTTAGCGATTAAACTGCTATTATTTTTATACATTGTTAGCCACAGGATTTTGTTCAATTGAAGCTTTGATATGATTTGCTAGTTGTGTCCTAGCTTGTTCATTTGAACCAAAGTATTCAGATGTCAATTCTATATCATTTCCTTCTAAGTATTCTCTGAACCTTAAGAAAACATCAGTCAAAAACTCTTGTGTTAATTTATTGTTCTGCACTCCTAGAGTATAAATTTCTGGGAACGCTTTAATAACTGCACCAAAACCAATAGATTTAGAAATAATATATTGATTTGGGTTACTCCATTCCTCAGGGAATGCATTGCGAACAGCTGAAAATAAATTAAGCATAATCTTATAGATAACTGCATCTTTTTCATTAATAAAATATTCTCTTAGAACACAGCGTTTATCCTGTTCTAAAGGCTGATTCTTTTTCAGTTTTCTTAAATCTTCGTCAGGTTTTTTGCTTATAAGTTCTAACATATACTTAATAAAAGTACCTTGTGATAAAGAAGCTAATTCTTGTCCTTCAGCTTTTTTCCCTAACATTTTTAGTCTGTTGTAATAGGGTGATTCGGGTTCTTTATTAAAAGCTCTCGCAGTTTCGTGACAAGTTTTATATGGACTTCGGACTTTTGATAGCGCAAATAAATCATAAATTAAAGACATATTAACTCTCATCTGTTTGCTGTTAATTATAGAAAAAACATAGGCTTTCTGTTCAGGAAATAAATTGAACATAAGCACTACAGGAAGTTGAAATTTGGTAAGATTGTTGGAAGCTTTTAACCCTTCTAATCTATGTTGACCGTCAATTACTTCTCCTATAATTTGATTGTCTTCAAATCTAATTTTGTTATTTTCTTCATCAATATCTATGTCAATGTTTTCATCAACTGCAATTATTATTGGTGTTGGAAATGTAGCGTCTGTATCATCTGTATATTTAGCAATGTCTTTGATACGTTGTGTGGATTCTTCTCTCTGAACAGCATCAGGATTTTCATTTCTCCTTTCAACTTTTGCTATCTTGGCGAGTACTGAGGCATCAATGGAAGTGACATAGAATTCACCAATTGGTTGTTCGACCTTTATGTAACTTAGTTCTATCATAGCTCAATACCTCCTTCTTCTGTAATTTCGTTTGCTGTCTCTATTCTTCGTTCTACATTTTCATCATCAACTTCGTTGAAAGCACCGTCACTAATATGGCTAAAATCTTTACCTCTTCTCTCTAGTCGTAAAACACAATAACCATATATAGCAAAGAGTAGTGCAATTACGTATACAACTATTTGGGAATAATCAATTCCTAAGTCCGTTGCGAGTTGAGAAACAGAATTATTAGATTGAACTGAGGCATATATCACTCCTGCAATAAATAAATAAAAAACGGATACTATTATGGTAAAGGTTTTTAATGTTCTAAAGGTTAATGTTTTTGATTTGATAATCTCAATAAAAATTGGCCCTAGCATTGAGGCAACTAAAGCAATTGAAAAGGTGTAGAAACTTCCATTTAGTGAATCCTCCAACAATGATTGAGTGATTGTAATATCACTAGTATAACTTCTGACTATGAGGTTCGCTAGAATACCAAATTGACCTGCAATTACGGTGAATAGTATCCAGATAAAAAATTCACTTATATTTTCCCGTATAATTTTAAAGGGGTGAAATAAGTGTTCAAAGAATATTTTCATTTGTTATAGTTTGGTTCATCTTGTGGCTAACGATCAGGATATGAATCTGTTTAAATGATTTATATCCACCGATAAGCGAAGTTCGTTTTTTTCAACCAACAAGTCAATACGTAACATTACGTATTTTTAGATAAATTTTGCTAAATCCATGTCGTTAATCCCACCATGGCTCGCATGTGCTACCACAACTCCATTTTTTATGACCAGCAATTGAGGCGACTCGTGTAGCACTTGAAATTTATAACCAACCTCATTAGAAACCTCTCGGTAACTCAACAAATCGAGATAATACAAATCGGCATTGAGGTCTAAATCGTAAGCAGCAACAAACTGGCTCATCACCATTCGGCTAATACCACAACGTGTAGAGTGCTTAAAGATAAGCTGTGTTTTGCCTTTAGACCGTTCTTCTATCTCATTAAGCTGCTCAACACTATTTAGAGCAATCCACGGTAATATTTTTTCTTCTTTAGGCTCTGATGAGCCAAATAATTTTTTAAACATGTTCAAAATTTAATTTTAACGTCAGTTCGAGTGAAATGCGCCAGCATTTTGTATCGAGAACAAAATTACAAAACTACTACAACACCAAACCGTGACTGCGAGGCACGAAGCAGTCTCAAAAAGTATCGAAAACCTTATAACCACCAGCATCGTCAGTTCGAGTGAAATGCGCCAGCATTTTGTATCGAGAACCTTATAGCCACTACCCTCGTCAGTTCGAGTGAAATGCCCTAGCATTTTGTATCGAGAACAAAATTATGAAACTACTACAACACCAAACCGTCACTGCGAGGCACGAAGCAGTCTCAAAAAGTATCGAAAACCTTATAACCACCAGTATCGTCAGTTCGAGTGAAATGCCCTAGCATTTTGTATCGAGAACCTTATAACAACTATTCTCGTCAGTTCGAGTGAAATGCGCCAGCATTTTGTATCGAGAACCTCACAACCTCAAACTTCAGGTTCACCCGTAGCTCCTTCGGGTCTCCTCCGGCTCTCCTTCGGGTTAATTCGGGTAAGCCCTCTACGATAACCATAGTCTAACCACAACAAAATACAGACAAAAAGTCATTCCAATCCCAATAAAATCAGTCATTTTGTCGTTTTTATCTCATCAATTTGAAATGGTAAGATAATTGAATAAAGATAGTCAAACACAACAAAAAAATTGATTAATACATAAAAAGATGAACTTTAATAATTATACAATAAAATCGCAAGAAGCCATACAGCAAGCACAACAGCTTGCGCAAGGCTTTGGTCATCAACAAATAGAAAACGAGCACATCTTTAAGGCGCTCTTTGAGGTTGATGAGAATGTGTTACCATTCATCCTTAAAAAGTTGAATGTTAATGTGTCTTTATTACAACAAATACTAGACAAAGAACTACAAAGCTTTGCTAAAGTCTCAGGTGCAGAGCTAATGATTTCTAGAGAAGCCAGTAAAGCATTAAACGAAGCGTCTATCATCTCCAAAAAAATGAATGATGATTACGTCTCTATTGAGCATTTAATCTTGGCTATTTTTAAGTCTAAAAGCAAAATTGCACAGATTTTAAAAGACCAAGGTGTCACTGAAAAGGGACTTAATGCAGCCATAGAAGAATTGCGTAAAGGCGATAGAGTAACGTCTCAAAGTCAAGAGGAAACTTATAATTCCTTAAACAAATACGCTAAAAACCTTAACCAACTAGCACAAGACGGCAAGTTAGACCCAGTTATTGGTCGCGATGAAGAGATTCGTAGAATACTTCAAATATTATCACGTCGTACCAAAAACAACCCAATCTTAGTTGGTGAACCTGGTACTGGTAAAACAGCCATTGCTGAAGGTTTAGCGCATCGTATCATTGATGGTGACGTTCCTGAAAACCTAAAAGACAAACAAATCTTTGCATTGGATATGGGAGCGTTAATTGCTGGTGCAAAATACAAAGGTGAGTTTGAAGAAAGACTAAAAGCAGTTATCAAGGAAGTAACCACAAGCGAAGGTGATATCGTTCTATTTATAGACGAAATCCACACCCTTGTTGGTGCAGGTGGTGGTCAAGGCGCAATGGATGCAGCCAATATCTTAAAACCCGCTTTAGCACGTGGTGAGCTGAGAGCTATTGGCGCCACTACTCTAGATGAATACCAAAAGTATTTTGAGCAAGACAAAGCACTAGAACGCCGTTTCCAAAAGGTAACGGTTAATGAGCCAGATACTGAGAGTGCTATTTCCATCCTTCGTGGTATTAAGGAAAAGTACGAAGCACACCACAAAGTGCGTATTAAAGATGAGGCGATTATTGGTGCTGTAGAGTTATCAAACCGATATATTACCAATCGTTTCTTACCAGACAAGGCAATTGACCTAATGGACGAAGCGGCTTCTAAATTACGCATGGAAATCAACTCTAAACCAGAGGAATTAGATGTTTTGGATCGTAAGATTATGCAGCTCGAAATTGAGCACGAGGCACTTAAACGTGAAAAGGACGAAACAAAATTAAAGTCTTTAAAAGCTGAATTGGCTAACCTTAAAGAAGAGCGTAACGAACTTAATGCCAAATGGAAATCTGAAAAAGAAACGGTTGAAAACGTTCAGAATATAAAACAAGAAATAGAAAACTATAAGCTTGAAGCTGAGCGTGCAGAACGTGAAGGTGACTATGGTAAAGTGGCTGAAATCCGTTATGGTAAAATTAAAGAAGCCACAGAACAGCTTGAAAAGTATCAAAAACAACTTGCGGAACAACAAGAAACAGCCTTAATTAAAGAGGAAGTAACGTATGAAGATGTTGCTGATGTTGTGGCAAAATGGACAGGCATCCCAGTAACTAAAATGATACAAAGCGAACGCGAAAAACTACTTAAACTTGAAGACGAATTGCACAAACGTGTGGTTGGCCAAGAAGAAGCTATTGAAGCTGTTAGTGATGCGGTTCGCAGATCTAGAGCTGGTTTACAAAATCCACAAAAACCAATAGGAACCTTCTTGTTCCTAGGTACAACTGGTGTGGGTAAAACAGAGTTAGCTAAGGCCTTGGCAGAATATTTGTTCGACGACGAGAATGCCATGACACGTATAGATATGAGTGAATATCAAGAACGTCATGCCGTGAGTAGATTAGTCGGCGCACCTCCAGGATACGTAGGTTATGACGAAGGTGGACAATTGACAGAAGCTGTAAGACGTAAACCGTATTCTGTAGTATTGTTAGATGAGATTGAAAAAGCGCATCCAGATACCTTCAACATTTTATTACAAGTACTGGACGAAGGGCGTTTAACGGACAATAAAGGTCGTATTGCTGATTTTAAAAACACTATAATCATCATGACCTCTAACATGGGAAGCCATATTATACAAGAGCGTTTTGAAGCTACCAAGGATATTGAATCTGCAATGGAAGCAGCTAAAGTTGACGTGTTAGGCATATTAAAACAAAGCGTAAGACCAGAGTTTTTAAACCGTATAGATGACACTATAATGTTTACACCATTAACTAAAGAAAACATTGTAGCCATTGTAGACCTTCAACTTAAAGGTGTAACAAAAATGATTGCGCAACAAGGCATTACATTTGATGCTACACCAGAAGCAAAAGCATATTTAGCAGATAAAGGCTACAATCCCGAATATGGTGCAAGACCTGTAAAACGCGTGATACAAAAAGAAGTTCTGAATCAGTTAAGTAAAGAGATTTTAGCTGGTAAGGTTACTACAGATAGCATTATCCTTCTTGATGAGTTTGATGGACAATTGGTTTTTAGAAACCAAGGAGATTTAGTTGTAGAAGAGTTATAAACAGACTGTAACAATATAGCCTGTAAAGAGTCTTTATATTGATTGGTTGGTTAAAGCAACACTGAAATAAATTCGAAAAGCTATCGAATTTTGGATGTGTTGCTTTCCTTTTTGTAACGATTTGAACGTAATACCTACAAATAGATAAATTTTAAATCGCTTATTATGAAACGTATTTTATCTGTACTTGCTGTAACTGTAATTTCGATTCTTTCAATAAACGCTCAAGAATTAGAAGATTCTACCTTATGGAAAATTGAAGGAAATGGCCTAGAAAAACCTTCTTACCTCTTTGGAACCATTCATATTACTTGTGATGCTACACTTGAAGACGATGTAAAAAAAGCCTTAGACGAAACCACCCAAATTGTCATGGAACTAGATATGGACGACTCAAGTATGCAGATGAAAATGATGAAAAACATGTATCTAAACGATGGTGGAACGTTAAAAGATTTTGTTTCAGAAGAAGAATATATGGTCATCGATTCTTTGTTTATAAACAACATGGGAATGTCTGTAAAAATGCTAGAAAATGTAAAACCCTTCTTTTTAAGCTCAATGTTCTATCCAAAAATGTTGGACTGCCCAATGCAATCCTTTGAATTGGAACTCACAAAAATTGCAAAAGAACAAGAAGAGGAAATCTACGGTCTTGAAACCGTAGAAGAACAATTAAAAGTATTTGATAATATTCCTTTAGAAGACCAATATTCAGATTTAATCCGCATGGCAAAAGATAATCTAGATTATGACAAAGATACATTTTCAAAAATGCTGAAAGTCTACAAAAGTGAAGATATTACTGCTTTATTAGATATGATGGATGACGAAAACAACAAAACGGTTTCTAACCATCAGGATCTTTTGCTAAAGCAACGAAATAAAAACTGGATATCTAAAATTGGGGAGTTTGCCAAAGAGCAACCAACTTTTTTTGGCGTAGGTGCAGGACATTTAGCTGGTGAAAGTGGTGTCATAAAACTTCTTAGAAAAGCTGGTTACACAGTAACTGCAGTCATGGAATAAACAAAAAAGAGCCTTTTGAAGGCTCTTTTTTTTAATAAATAATTGTTTATACTTAGAACTTCATACCAACACCAAGTCCAATAATTAGTGGATCGATATTTACTTCTGCTGTATCAGGATCTCCATTTACGGTTACATCTGTTTTAAGGAATAATTTCTTTACATCAAAATTTAAAAACCACTTGTCATTCAAGTTGTAATCTAAACCAGCTTGTAAAGAAAAACCAAATGAATTCTCATATTCTATATCATCTAATTCACCTTCATCAATACCATAAAAAATAGTATAGTTAATACCTGCTCCTACGTATGGTTTAAAATCACCAGCATAAAAATGGTATTGTAAATTTAAAGTTGGAGGTAATAACCAAACATGACCTAAATCTAAAGATCCACCACCATCGATATCTAAATCTACATCATGCTTTGCTGTACCAAGTATTAACTCAGCTGCCCAATTTTTAGAGAAGAAATAAGTAAAATCTAGTTCTGGTACAAACGCTGTGCTTAAATCTACATCAGCACCATCAATATCATCACCAGGAGAAGGTATTACAGAAATTAATCTTAAACGTGCTTGCCACTTATTATAGTCGTCAGCAGCCTCAGTATCTTGTGCATTTAGGTTAAATGTTAATCCTATTAATAAAGCAAATAATAATAAATTTTTCATGTTAAAATATTTAAGTTTCCCACAAAAATAAATGCTTAAAAAACCTTAATTGCTGATAATTATCATGTAAAACTAAGTTTCACTTTTGTAAAAATATGTGAGGCTAAATTCAAATTGTTCAGTTAGAAGTATTTGCAATAGAAAAAGATATTTTTCGATGAAATACATAATTAATTTTAATCAACGCTGTACATTTTAACGGATTTATTATTAATTTTGTCGAGCTATTTAATTCCAACATAACTTAAGAAACAATAAAACTTGTTGCAGTTTTCCCTCTAAATCAAAGGGATTACTATAGTTAATTATTTTATAAACCCTACTTATTTAAACATGGAATTGAACAGATATATAGATCACACCTTATTAAGCCCTTCAGCAACCGAATCAGATATACTTAAACTTTGCGAAGATGCAATGAAATATAATTTTTACTCTGTATGTGTAAATAGTTGTTACGTACCTATTGCAAAGCAAGCTCTAGGACGATCTGAAGTAAAAGTTTGTACGGTTGTTGGTTTTCCACTTGGTGCCATGTCTACAGAAGCTAAGATTTTTGAAGCTAAAAAGGCAATAGAACAAGGTGCCACCGAAATTGATATGGTGATGAATATTGGTCGTCTAAAAAGTAAAAACTATGTCGCAGTCCTCAAAGATATTAGCGATGTAAAACGTGCTATCGGATTAATACCTCTCAAAGTTATCTTAGAAATTAGTGAACTCTCTAAAAATGAAATTGTAAAGGCTTGCGAAATCTGCGTAGATGCCAAAGCGGATTTTGTAAAAACATCAACAGGCTTTTCTAAGAGTGGAGCTACACTTACGGCAGTAAAAATTATGAAGAAGACCGTAAAAGACCAATTGAAAATTAAAGCCTCTGGTGGCATTAGAGACGCTGAAACTGCTCTAAAATATATAGAAGTAGGTGTCCACAGAATTGGTGCGTCGTCTGGTGTTGCTATGATAAATAATCAAACATCTAATTCCACTTACTAGTTTAAAACGCTTTGCTTAACTTTGCGGCATGAGTGTACACATTGGCGCCAAGAAAGGCGATATTGCAGAAACTATTTTATTACCAGGTGATCCATTAAGAGCAAAATGGATTGCGGAAACTTTTTTTGAAAATCCTGTTTGCTTTAATGAAGTAAGAGGCATGTATGGATATACAGGCACTTACAAGGGTAAGCGTGTATCTACAATGGGTTCTGGCATGGGTATCCCAAGTATTTCCATCTATGCCAATGAACTTATAAAAGACTTCGGTGTAAAGAACTTAATAAGAGTTGGTAGTGCAGGTTCTTATCAAAAAAATGTAAAAATTAGAGATGTCGTTTTAGCAATGGCAGCATCCTCTACATCTGGTGTTAACGAACTACGTTTTGGTGGTGCAGATTATGCACCTACAGCAGATTTTGGTTTATTCCTAAAGGCTGTAAAGGCTGCCGAAGCTAAAAATATACCCATACATGCTGGTAATGTTCTGTCTTCTGACGAATTTTACGAAGACAACATAGAATCCTACAAAAAGTGGTCTAAATTTGGGGTGCTATGTGTAGAAATGGAAGCTGCTGGACTTTATACTGTTGCTGCAAAACACAACGTAAACGCACTTGCAATTTTAACGATTTCAGACTCTTTGGTGACTGGCGAAAAAACTACAAGCAAAGAGCGTGAAACAACATTCAAGAACATGATTGAGATAGCTTTAGAGTTAGCTTAAACGGCATTTAACATACTTTTTCGAAGAAAATCAGATTTTCTAGTCTATTTTTGAGAGGTTTAATCAATCATCTTTCAAAAAATGAAATTTCTAATCTTTACACTATCTTTTTTACTATTTGTCAGTTTATCTGCTCAAGAAAACACTGATACAGAACAAATCGAAACCACCCTAAACAATTACATTGATGGCTTTTATCAAGGAGATACCCTTAAACTAAAAGCAGCTTTAAAACCGAGACTCTACAAGTTTGGATATTGGAAAAATAAAGATACGGGTGAGTACGAGTTCTACGAGCAATTGACATATGAGAATGCTCTTAAAATGGCTCAAAACATAAAAGAAAAAGGCAGAACAACTACCGAAACCAAGATGCGGAGTGTTAAGGTATTAGAGATAAGCAATCACATCGCTTCGGCAAAAGTTACAGGATTTTGGGGTTTGGACTATATACTTTTATCAAAAGATGAAGGAAAGTGGATGATAGAACAAGTGATTTGGGAAGGACCTTTTGAGGAAAAATTTAAAGAAGAACAAAAAACAACAACCTACTACCTTATTAGACATGCAGAGAAAGACCAATCTGACAAAACAAATAAAGATCCACATTTGACAGAAGAAGGTAAACAGCGTGCCGAAAACTGGACTACAACCTTTGGTGATATTAAATTCGATATGGTCTTCTCCACCAAATATAACAGAACCAAGGAAACTGCAGAGCCTACAGCCAAAGCAAATAATATAGATATTACCTTTTATGACCCTAGAAATTTAAAACTTGAGGATTTCATTAAAGAAACTAAAGGAAAAACGGTTTTAGTTGTTGGTCATAGCAATACTACACCTATGCTAACCAATGCTCTACTCAACGAAAAAAAATATAATCAGATTGACGAAAGCAACAATGCCAATCTTTATATTGTAACCTTAACGGATAACACAAAGACTTCCACACTTCTAAAAATTGAATAAAAACTCAACTCTATTTAACCCATATTTTTGCATTTAACCTATTTACCGTAAATAGTATCAATACACAGATAAAAAAATTTATTTCTAAAAATAAATAACTAGTTTTGAGAACATTAATTAGAAAAGATTGATTTAAACCATTTATGAAAACTGTAATGTTATTAGGTGGCACCAAAGGTGTTGGAAAAGAAATACTTAAGGCCAGTTTAAGAAAAGGATATAATGTAGCTTTTTGCGGGAGAAATACCGAAGAAGGTAACGAAATCATAAAATCCTCTAATAACGAAGACAAATTATACTTTCATAAACTTGATCTTACATCTATTAATGATATTGAAGGTTATTATAAAGAAACCATCAAACGCTTCAAAAAAATTGATGCGCTCATCCTCTATGCTGGCATTACTCCTGTTGCGCCTTTAATTGACACAGACGAAGACACCTATGACAAGGTATTTAATGTTAATCTTAAAGCACCATATTTTTTATTGAAACATGTTTTAAGGTCTATGATAGAACAAAAAGGTGGTTCTGTTGTGTTCTTTGGTTCTGCTCATATGGATTATGGTCAAGAAGATCGCACAGCGTATGCCTTAACCAAAGGGACATTATACACACTTTCTACTCATATAGCACACCATTATGCCAAATATGGAATTAGATCAAACTATTTGGTAATGGGCTGGACCAATACCGAGGGAGAACTTCAACTTCGCGAGCAAGAAGGTATAAGCGAAGAACAATTAAAAAGTAATGCAAGCGAAATAATTCCTATGGGAAGAATGCTCACTCCAAATGACCCTGTGCCAGCAGTTATGTATTTTATCTCAGATGATTCTGCAATGACAACAGGCTCAATTATGAGGGTAACAGGAGGAGAATTTATTTAAGAAACATGTAATGACAAAACACTTAATTTACTTCTCCCAATCTGCTGAACTATTTGAAGGTCCAATTTTCGACTCAAAACATCAATTGTTATATTTTGTTTCAATCCTAGATGCCTTGGTATATTGTTATAACCCTAATACCAAGGAGATTTTAAGTTTAAGGTTAGACTCACCAACCAGCAATATTTACATAATTTCTAAAAAAATAGTTCTAGCAGCTTCAAAAAATGGATTTTATGAAATAGATTTTAATACCTTAAAATCTACTTTCAAATTTCAGATAGATATTCCCAATAATGTGCGCTACAATGATGGTATAGAAGATGCTGTGGGCAGATACATTATTGGTACAATGGGTTATCCAAAGGTCATTAACGGAATAGGAAATGTGTTTTCTTACTATAACGGTGAATCTAAAGTGATTATAGAAAATACTACTATTTCAAACGGACTAGCTTTCACAGAAGACAATAAAACACTCTATTTTATTGACACACCAACAAAGAAGGTTGCTAAGTACAACTATAACCTCGATACAGGAAAAGTTGAGTTTGTTGATTACGTCATTGAGTTTAACGAAGATGGAAGTCCTGACGGAATGTGCATAGACAAAAACGGTATGCTATGGATTGCAGAATGGGGAGGAGCTTGTATTTCGCAGTGGAACCCTTCAACCGGAAAAAAAATTAATGAAATAACCTTTCCATACACAAACGTTACGTCTTGTTGTTTTGATGATAAATCAAATTTATACATCACAACAGCAAAGAATGACGAAGATAAAAACTATGAAAATGGTAGTGGATTATTTTATGTAGAAATAAATCAAAATATATAAGTATGAGCTCTATAAAAATTAGTGTTATTGTTCCTATTTATCGTATAGAAAAATACTTAGCACAATGTATTGAAAGTCTGTTAGAGCAGTCATTTAAAGACTTTGAATTAATATTGGTAGATGATGGTAGTCCTGACAACTGTCCTCAAATTTGTGATGATTATGCAAAGAATGACAGCAGAATTAAAGTAATCCATAAACCAAACGGAGGATTATTATCAGCTAGAAAAGCTGGTTTAGAAGCTGCCTCAGGCACACATATTGCTTACGTAGATGGCGATGATTGGGTAGATCATTTTTATTTAGACACCTTGTACAAATTAGCCATAGCCAATGATGCTGATTTAGTTGTAACTGGTCATTTTAGAGAGTTTGATGGTAAAATAGAAACCATAAAACCAAAAAATCCTGGTTTTTATGATGAAACTAAAATTACATCTGAAATTTTACCAAAAGCCATATACAATGGTGAATTCTGTGAGCATGGTATGTCTACTTATGTTTGGAATAAGCTCTTCAAAAAAGAACTTTTAGAAAAGATACTCTACGATGTTCCTAATGATGTTGTAATGGGTGAAGATGCTGCAATTACATACTCGTATTTAGCTTTTACCAAACGATTGGTCATTAGCAAAATTCCACTTTATTATTACAGGCAACGTCACGATTCTATTGTAAAATCCGTTGAAAATCCAAGGACAGAATACTACAGACTAGGGCTTTTAATGAAATTCCTTAAAACTAAATTAAGCAATGTTTTAAATGAAGAAAATTTAAACACACAAATAACATATTACCTCTATTCACAAATATTAGTAAGATCAGGTGGACTTATATACAACGAAGAGCACGATACTTGGTTCAATCCATTTTTAAATACTGAAAAAGATTCAAAAATTGTAGTATATAGTTCTGGCTCTTTTGGTCAGCACATACTTTCTACCAATCTAAAAACGGATTTTTTTAAAATCGTAAAATGGATCGATGTGGATTATCACGATTTAAAAATTGGTAAAAACACAGTCAATCCAATCAGTAGTATTTACAATGATGAATTTGATTATTTGATAATAGCAACTATTAACCCTTCAACACATAAATCATTAAAAGAAGAATTGGAACTGATGGGTATTAATAGATCTAAAATTATTAAAATAAATACAGACGAAGCAAAAATCAAAAGTCTTTTAAAAGATATCGGTTTTGATAAGAATTTCAAATTTGATAAAAAATTAATAACAACTCCCTAACCCATAAAGTTAATAACCATTAAAAACAACAATAACAATGAAGAAAATTATTATTCTTGGCGGTAATCCAGAAACAGGTGTTTTAGTAGAATTCGCTAACAATATGGGACTACATACAATCGTAATAGATCCTAATCCTGATGCACCTGCAAAAAAGTTTGCTGCCGAAACCTATGATATTGATGGTTTTGACATAGATGGTATTGTAAAAGTTGCCAAAGAAAATAATGTTGATGCTGTACTTGTTGGTGTTGCTGATATTTTGGTTAAACCTTATAAAGAAATTTGCGAGAGACTTGACCTTCCTTGTTATGCAACAGATGGTACTATTGAAGCTTTTTGCAGCAAAGATGGATATAAACGCTATTGTGAGAAATACGACGTGCTAGACATACCCGGTATCTACTTAAAAAAGGATGAACCTATTAGAAAACCTAAAAACGTTGACCTACCTTTAATGGTAAAACCTGTAGACAGTGGCGGAGGTGTTGGTATGAAAATTTGCAGAGATGAAGAAGATTATAATGAAACTGTAAAAAATGTTCTAAAATTCTCAAAGAAAGGAATTGTCTTAGTAGAAAAATATATGGATGCTAGCTGTCATGATATGGCTGCCTACTATACTTTTAAAGATGGTGTTCCTTATTTGTCTGCTGTATACGATAGAACATTAACCAGATTACAAGGAAACTCAAGCCCTATAGGTTTAGCTACATTATATCCATCAAAATATGCACAAAAATTTGTAAATACTGTACACCCTAAATTAAGTGAGTTGTTTAAAGCTACTGGAGTTCAAAACGGTGTTTTAAATGTTCAGTTTTTTGTTGAAAATGGCATATTTTACAGCTACGACCCTGGATTTAGATTACAAGGAGAAGCACCTCATATTCATTTAGCACATATCAACGGTTTTGACCATAGAAATATGCTTTTGAATTTTGCTTTAACAGGTGTTTTTGGTGATGAAAATTTTGCTGAACAAAACGATTATATGCTGCGAGGCAAAAAAGCGTGTTCAGTTTGGGTACTTTTAAAAGCAGGTAAAATTACATCTATAAAAGGCTTAGAGGAACTTAAGAATCATAAAAATGTAATTTTTGTTGTAGAACGATTTAAGGAAGGTGATGAAGTATTACCTGCTATGATTGGTACAGAAAGACAAGTATTATATAGAATTTATACAGTTTCAGACTCGGTTGCAGAAACCAATCAAACCATTTTAGACATTCAAAAGATATTAGATATCCGAGATGAAAACGGAGAAGATATGGTATTGGAGTGGACAGATTTATGGAATACCGATGACTACAGTCATCACTAACAATAACAACCCTAACAATCAACTAAAAAAATGAGTATTAATGTTTTAAAAAAGTTTAGTTTAGAAAACAAAAATGCCATTGTTGTAGGAGGCGCAGGCGACCTTGGAAAAGCAATGGTAGAGGCTTTAGCAGAAGCTGGTGCTAAAGTAGTTGTCATAGACATTGACGACAGAATGTATGATTTTTGCAGAGATTTCAAAAAAAACAATCTCAGTGTAGAGGCTATCAAAGCTGATGTCAGTGAAATTGAAGACATTAAAAGTTCTTATAAAAAGGCTTTAGAAATTCTTGGAGGCAAACTAGATATTTTAGTGAACTCTGCAGGAATACAGCGACGCTACCCTAGCGAACAATTTCCGGATGAAGAATGGAGGAAAGTTATTGCAATTAATCTAGATGCAACATTCTATTACTGTAAATATGCTGCTAATACTATGCTTGAAGGCAATGGTGGAAAAATTATCAATGTTGCATCATTAATGAGCTTCTTAGGCGGAATAACAATTCCGGCATATGCAGCGTCAAAAGGTGGTGTTGGGCAATTAACAAAGGCACTATCGAATGATTTAGCGGCTAAAGGTATTTGTGTCAATGCTATTGCACCTGGTTACATGGACACACAATTAAATGCTGCTATCATCAACGACAAAAAACGAACAGAAGAGATTTTTATGCGCGTACCTATGAAGCGTTGGGGAACTGGTGAAGATTTAAAAGGTCTTACAGTCTTTTTAGCATCATCTGCTAGCGATTACGTTACTGGCACTATAATCCCTGTTGATGGTGGCTATTTAGGCCGATAATCGTTTACTTTATCATAAAGAAGGAAGCTGTCTTAAAAATGTCATAAGCTGTCATTCTGAATTTATTTCAGAATCTTGTTGATTTAATTTACAAGAATCTGAAACGAGTTCAGATTGACAAAAAAATATTAAGCTTAAGACAACAGCTTCTTTTTTATTGATTGAGTAATTCAACCTCTATATTTTTTAATTCAATTTTAGATAATAGTTTTAGCTTCTTTTCTTTAAAGGCCTTACCTAAATCAAACAGTTCTAATTCGTTGTTTTCCGTCTTATAATTATTATAATCTACAAACCGGATTCCTTCAATATATCTTTCATTAAATGCTTCTCTAAAACGCATACCTACACCATCTTCTTCATTATACGAGTACGCTAAATAATCAACTTTAAAATTCTCTTTATCAATCCAATACACAAAAACATCTTCATAGTCCTCACCTCCACCATCTGGATTAAATGTTACTTTAATTTTATAATAGTTCTTTTCGTTAATTTGCTCTTCTCCCAATAAAGTTTTATTGACAGCTTCTGCATTTAAACCATACGGTAAAACCGAAAAGTAATGCACAGAATTAACAGATGCCGAAAACTTAGCCTTCATGCTATCGTCTAGAATAACACGACTTTCATTTATAAAACGATCAAAATTGTTATTGGTCAACAAATCGAAAACAGAATCATTACCATCTTTAAACATTCGTATTAAGGAAAACTGTTCTTTATTACGTCTGGCTACATAAAACTTATTTCTAAAATTGAATCGTATTACAGAATTATCAAATGCTTTACCTCCTGCTTTCTCTATAGATTTAGAAATGATTTCATCTGCTGTAAGGTTTATAACTTGTTTTTTATCCTTGCAACTAAAGAGCATTAATCCAAATAAAACCAAGTATAGATATTTCATAATTACGATTTAGGAAGTTAAGGTCGTAAAACTAAGTAATAGTTTACAATAAAGTTTACTTAATGCTTTTGCACTTTGTACTTGATACTTTCTTATTATCTTTGCCAACTATGCAAAAAAAGGTAAACATACTAAACAAGAAGGCAAAATTTCAGTACGAGATATTGGATAAGTACACTGCCGGAATTGTTTTAACTGGTACTGAGATAAAATCTATTAGAGCCAGTAAAGCTTCTATTGCCGAAAGTTTTTGCGAATTTAATGATCGTGGAGAATTGTTTGTTATCAACATGACAATAGAAGAGTACGCTTTTGGCAACTACTACAACCATAAACCTAAAGCTGAGCGTAAATTATTACTTAACAAACGTGAGCTTAAAAAACTTGAAAAAGAAGTTAACGTTAAAGGAAATTCTATTATTCCGCTTCGTCTGTTCATCAATGAAAAAGGACTAGCCAAATTAGAAATTGCTTTAGGTAAAGGTAAAAAACTCTACGACAAGCGTGAGACCATAAAAGATCGTGACAACAAGCGTAATTTAGACCGTATTAAGAAAAGTTTTCGATAACTTTAGGATTGCTATAACTTTTACATATTTCATTTTACTCTAAGTTTGATGCAATTGCAGCCAACCATTAGTAGTAAAATAGCGTCTGTAATTATAAAGGCATGTTTTTTGTGCGATAAAATCCATGTCTAAGTTTAACCATCAATCAACATCTATGAAACTAAAACTACACGCTCTTTTTTTACTTTTTGTTTGCACTTTTGCATCTGCCCAAATTACAGGAACCATTACAAACACCAACGGCGAACCACTACCTTTTGTAAATATTCTCGTAGAAAACACTTTTAAAGGCACTACAAGTAACGACGATGGTTATTACGAACTCTCCGTTTCAGAGAAAAAATCATACACCATAGTTTATACGTATTTAGGTTATAAAACAGTTAAGAAAACGGTTGATGTAACCTCACTTCCTTTTAAGGTTGATGTTACTTTAGAAGAGGAATCTGTTTCTCTCAATGAAGTCGTAGTAGCATCAGAAGACAATCCAGCAAACGCAATCATAAGACAAGCGATAGCCAAACGGAAAGAGAATCTTGAGAAAATTGAATCCTTTAAAGCCGACTTTTATTCGCGTGGATTGATAAGAATAAAAGATGCTCCAGAAAAAATTTTAGGCCAGGAAATTGGTGATCTTGGTGGTGGCTTAGACTCTACCAGAAGCGGTATTATTTACCTCTCTGAAACCATTTCAAAAATTCAATATTTACGACCAAATCAACTCAAAGAAAAAATTACGGCATCTAAAGTTAGTGGAGACGATAATGGTTTTAGTTTCAACAATGCGCAAGATGTAGATTATAATTTCTACAATAATACAGTTGAATTTGGCAATCAAATCGTGTCACCAATAGCTAACAATGCCTTTGGTTATTATCGCTATAAATTAGAAGGTATCTTTTATGATGAACATGGCAACCTCATCAATAAAATAAATGTTATTCCCAAGCGCGAAAATGATCCTGTGTTTTCAGGCACCATTTATATAGTTGAAGATCAATGGACGCTTTACGCTATTGAACTAGACATTACAGGAACGCAAGCCAGAATTCCTGCTGCAGATATCATCTCTTTAAAACAGAGTTTTTCGTATTCTAAGACTGATGATTTATGGGCTTTAATATCGCAAAGCATCGACTTTAAATACGGCATTTTTGGCATTAAAGGAGATGGACGCTTTACTGCTGTTTATAGTAATTACGAATTCAATTCTAACCTTACTCAAAAAGATTTTGGAGCGGAGCTTGTATCTTTTGAAAATGAGGCTAACAAAAAAGATTCTTTGTTCTGGAAACAAATACGACCTGTGCCTCTAACTGAAGAAGAACGTACAGATTATGTAAAGAAAGATAGTATACAAATTGTTCGCGAATCTAAAACGTACTTAGATTCTGTAGATCGCGAAAAAAACAAATTTAAACTTGGCGATGTTTTAGGTTACACTTATAATAACTCTTATAAAAAGTATAGTTTAGGTTTTGATATTCCTATTAGAGGAGTTCAGTTTAATACTGTACAAGGATTTACCACGCAACTCAATTTGTTTTACAATAAACAGTTAGACGAATTTAGACGCTATTTTAATGCAAGTGCTAGCGTACAATATGGTTTTTCAGATGAACGTTTACGTGCAACTGCGTCATTAAGATATAAGTTTAATAATACTAACAGGCGTTTCTTAACACTTTCTGGTGGAACCAAGGTAGAACAGTTTAATTCTGCTGAACCAATAACACCATTTGGAAACTCTATTGCAACATTGTTTTTTGAAGAAAACTACATGAAGTTGTACGAACGTCGTTTTATCCAACTTAATTACTCAGAGGAGTTATTCAACGGCTTTTATTTGTATTCTAACATTTCTTACGAAAACAGATCAGCACTTTTCAACACAACAGATCAGGCATTCTACCCAAGGGCAGACCAAGTTTACTTAACAAACAACCCTATAAATCCTACAAGCACAGATGCACCTTTTGAAAACCATAATATTGTAAAATTTAATGTGACTGGTCAGATTAACTTTGGTCAAAAATATTTGAGTTATCCAGATAGTAAATTCAATATTAGATCAGAGAAGTATCCAACTTTGGTATTGAGTTACGAAAAAGGTCTGGGAGCTACAAATAGCGATTATAATTTTGACCAGATAAAAGCAAGACTCTACCAAAGCTTTACGATAGCAGACAAAGGTCGCTTTAGCTACAACCTAAGAGGAGGTAAATTTTTTAATGCAGACGATATTGCGTTTATGGACTACCAACATTTTAATGGCAACCAAATTAACGTAAGCAGACGTGGTAATTATACAAACGTATTTAACAACTTAGGCTATTACGACTTAAGCACCAATGACAGTTATCTAGAAATGCACACTGAACATGATTTTAATGGCTTTATTTTGGGGAAAATTCCAGGTTTAAACAAGTTAAATTTCAACCTTATAGTAGGTGCGCATAACTTAGCAACACCAGACAGCAAACCGTATCAAGAATTTACAATTGGAATTGATAATATTGGCTGGGGAAAATGGCGTTTCTTAAGGTTTGATTATATTCGCTCTTACCAAGGAGGATTTCAAGGAGATGCTATTTTATTTGGTTTGAAATTCTTTTAATTTTAAATAATTGTCATTCCTGCGAATGCAAGAAAATATAACTTTCATCGTAAACTATGAATATGATTATTGCTGGATATTTTGATTATGCTATAATAGCTATTCTAATAATCCTAAATATTATATTCTGGAAAAAGAAGATTAAGTATAATGTAGGCTGTATTATTGGTTTTTTGTTATTCGGTATAATGCTTCCCATAGCTTCTCAATATATTGAAGTACAGAGAGTAAAGAATTCAATTGGTATAATGGATAATTTTGAAGTATTATATACTTTTTTTAGATTTCCCTTATATTGGCTAATAGGAATTCTTCAATCCTTAATATTATCTTTTAAAAATTATAAATCTGAAAAAGTTTAAACATGAGAAAACTACTTCTAACCATATTTTCCATTCTTACTTTAAGTCTTTCAGCCCAAGAAGAAACAAAAGATTTCAGTAAAAATGTGGCTACATTAGATAGCACCATTGAAACTCTATATACCGTCATTTCTGGCGATAAAGGTTTTGAACGCAATTGGACTTTGTTTAAACATTTATTTCACAAAAATGCAAAGTTAATACCAACAGGAAAAGACAAAGAAGGCAAACAAATTGCACGCTACATGACGCCAGATGATTACATCAATAGTTCAGGAAAATGGTTAGTGGAAAACGGATTTCATGAAGTTGAAATCAATCGAGAAGTTCAAACGTTTGGAAACATCACGCAAGTATTTAGTACCTATGCGTCTTTTAAAAATAAAGATGATGATAAACCATTTATGCGAGGCATTAATAGTATTCAATTACTAAATGATGGCGAACGTTGGTGGATTATCAATATTTACTGGATGCAAGAAACTAAAGACAACCCTATTCCTGAAGACTATTTACCAAAGAATTAATCTTATTTTTATCAAAAAGTAAAAACAACACCATGCTAAAAACACTCAAAATCAATTTCATTCTAGTTCTTGTACTTGCTTTTTCTTTCCAAAGCTTTGCACAAGACACAACAGAAAAAGTAACACCTATTTTTAAAGATGGTGAAGCTCAAATTGTTGAAGCCTTTAATAACCCAGAGACATGGGTACATCACGATCTTTGGGTAGAAACGGAGTTTGATACAGATGGTGATGGTGATTTAGACAGAATGCATGTTTCTGTTACCAGACCAGAACAAACTGACACTGAAGATTTAAAATTACCTATCATCTATGTTACAAGTCCATATTTTGCCGGAGTTGCTGGTGATACTCCTGGTATTATGTGGAATGTAGAAAGAGAACTCGGAGGCAAATCTGAAGAGCGTACACATCCCGAAGTAAAAAGACGTGCTGCACCGAGACCAATGATTTCTTATTCTCATATAAAAAAATGGGTTCCTCGTGGTTATATTGTTGTGCACTCATCTTCTCCTGGCACTGGTTACTCTGATGGTGCACCAACCTGTGGTGGTGCAAATGAATCTTTAGCACCAAAAGCTGTTATCGATTGGTTGTGTGGCAGAGCAAAAGGTTACACAGAACGCGATAGCAAAAAAGAAGTAAAAGCCTATTGGTCTACCGGAAAAGTGGGCATGACAGGTACATCGTATAATGGTACTTTACCTTTAGCAGCAGCCACAACTGGTGTTGATGGTTTAGAAGTTATTATCCCAATTGCTCCAAACACATCGTATTATCATTATTACCGTTCCAACGGCTTAGTACGTTCTCCTGGAGGTTATTTAGGTGAAGACATCGATGTGCTTTACGATTTTATTCACAGTGGTGATGAAGAAAACAGAGCCCACAACAACAAAGTGGTTAGAGATACTGACATGATGAACAATATGGATCGTCAGACTGGCGATTATAGCGATTGGTGGGCAGCCAGAGATTACCTTAACCAAATGGATAATATGAAAGCTGCACTACTAATGTCTCATGGCTTTAACGACTGGAATGTAATGCCAGAGCATAGTTACAGAATATATAAAGCTGCAAAAGAGAAAGGACTTCCTGCTCAGATTTATTATCATCAGAATGGTCATGGTGGACCACCTCCAATTTCAATGATGAACAAATGGTTTACTAAGTATCTTCATGGTGTAGACAATGGAGTTGATAAAGAAGAAAACAAGGCTTATATTGTAAGAGAATATGATGACCCTTCAAATCCTACAGCTTACAAAGATTATCCTAACCCTAATACGCAGGATGTTGTTTTACATCTTACAGAAGGAGGAAATACAGCGGGTGGATTAACACTAAATAAAAATGTTATAGAAACTGGAGAAACACTTGTAGATGATGTTTCATTCTCTGGTGCTGATCTCGCAAAAGCAGAGCGCTCAGAACATAGATTACTATACGTAACACCTAAGTTAAAAGGAGATATCCATATTTCTGGAGTGCCAAAAGTGAGTATTACACTATCTAGTAACAAGCCAGCGGCTAACCTGAGTGTATGGCTAGTATCCTTACCTTGGGATGATAGCGCATCAAAAATTACCGACAATATTATTACTCGTGGTTGGGCAGATCCTAAAAATTATAAATCATTAACCAACGAAGAAGACCTAATACCTGGTCGTTCATACACGGTGAATTTTGATCTACAACCAGATGACCAAGTTATAAAAGCAGGACAGCAAATTGGATTAATGATTTTTTCTAGTGATAAAGAATATACTATTCATCCCAAACCTGGAACCGAATTAACCATTGAACTAGACAAAACAACCTTAACACTACCAATTGTTAATGGTGAAGAATCCTATAAAAAATACGTCAATTAGCGCTTAATAAGTTTAAACGTTTGTTTATAATCTTCATTTTCTATAATTATAAAATAGATACCATTGGCTAATGCTTTGGTATCTATTTTGTTTGCATTAAATTCTACTCCAACTTGTTTCCCAGAAACATCAAACATTTTAATATTTAAGTTTTCGATTTCTGTTTTAATTGACACGTAATCAGAGAATGGATTTGGCTGTACTTTTAGATCCGTATTGGCAATATCCTTTATACTCAAGGCATCGTTACAATTTGGATTTTCTGTTGTTGATGTGGCAAAAGTACCATTACTAACAAACCAATTTTGCCACTCACCACCACTCCCACTTTGCCAGTCGGAAAGATCAAAATAATTTTGTCCGTTTAGTGTACCTGGTACTTTATAAACTTTTAAAGCCTGATCATTTCTCACCCAATGTAATGGATTTCCATTAGTACAAGTTTCTGGTAAAAATTCATTCGTACAATTAGACTGCAAGAAGAAGGCATACTCAGGATATGTTGGGTATTCGCCATAAACATTAGCCCTTCCATTTTCATCAACACAAACAGCAGTATATTCATTACATGCTATACCAAAGGCTCTTGAAGTGTTATCATTTGCATAACGTGCCAGAAAAACACTGTGTCTTCCTCTTCGGTCTGGATCATCGTAATGCGTATCTGTAGTCACATGGTCTAAATATGGAATCTCTAAAAAATCGTTATATCCTAAAGTCATTCTATTATGGTAAGGATCGCCAAGTGCTTGTGCGTTTGTTACTGTTCCGTTTTCTGCGGAAAAGTAACCACCACCTAGTATTGCCATTCCTGCACTTGTTCCACCTATGGCTCCGCCTTTTATATTAACAAAATCGTTAATCGCGTCTTCCATGGCATTATTCTTAAAAAAGCTTACATAATCGTACTGATCACCACCTGCAAACCAAATCGCCTCTGCTTTTTCTATTTTGTCTAAAACATAACTATTTGTAGCTCCTTCTTCCGAAGAAATAACGAACGTTCTTACCGAGTTGATGGTAACACCAAGTTGAGAATAAAAATAATTATTATAGCCATTACTACCAGATGATCTTAGAACAACCACATCGCCTCCGTTGGCCCTATTTAAAAACCAAATCATCGCCTCATCATTCTCGCTTGCACCACCCATCATACAAATTCCAAAATCAGGTGATACCTCTAAGTCAGAAGAATTACCGGTTAAATACTCTGTGTAGTCCTGACCTAAAGCCAATTGCACAAAAATACTTAACACAAAAACAATAGAATACTTCATAATTTAGTTTTTATCCTCCAACATCGGGACAAAACGGAATTCACCAAACTCGTGTTTTTCAAATTCCTTTTGTCCTCGTCTTATAAATAGGGTCATTACCTGTACATCATCTCCAACTGGTATCACTAGCCTACCACCAATAGCTAACTGACTTAGTAATGGTTTTGGTACAAAAGGCGCACCAGCAGTTACAATAATACTTTTAAAAGGTGCCTCTTGAGGCAGGCCTTTATAACCATCTCCAAAGATTAATTTTTTAGCTCTGTAACCAATTTTTGGCAAAAACTTAGATGTTTTTTTAAACAATTCCTGCTGACGTTCTATACTATAAACCTTAGCTCCAAGCTCTATTAAAACAGCACATTGATAACCACTACCTGTACCAATTTCTAGAACTTTGTCACCAGGTTTTATTTGTAATAATTCAGATTGAAATGCCACAGTGTAAGGTTGAGAAATCGTCTGATCTGCCGCAATCGGAAAAGCCTTATCTACATAAGCATGATCTATAAAGCCAGAGTCCATAAATAGGTGTCTCGGTATTTTACCAATGGCATTCAATACCGCTTTATCTTTAATCCCTTTCCCAATAAGAGTGTCAACGAGTTGCTGACGCATCCCTTTGTGCTTAAATGTATCTTTCAAATCTTAGTTTAGTTTTAGGCTAAATTACTTCAAACAAAAGCAAAATGCAATTGCAATTTTCAATTATTAAATTCTCATTATTTTAGATTTTCTTTCTTAAATATCTCGTTCAAATCAATTATTTTTGAAAAAAACAGAAAAACATGCTAAAAGCTGGTGTTTTGGGTGCTGGTCACCTAGGAAAAATACATTTGAGACTGCTCAATCAATCCAAAAAATATGAGCTTGTTGGGTTTTATGATGCAGATGCTGAAAATGCAAAACGTGTTGTAGAAGAGTTTGGTTACACATATTTCGATTCTATTGAGGCTTTAATTGACGCTGTAGATGTTGTAGATATTGTAACTCCTACCCTTTCGCATTACGATTGTGCCAAGCAAGCAATTAAAAAAGGTAAACATATTTTTATAGAAAAGCCAATTACCAATACTGTTGAAGAAGCGGAAGCCATTAGAACTTTAGTCGCAGAACATGGTGTAAAAGGGCAAGTTGGTCATGTAGAGCGTTTTAATCCTGCATTTATAGCAGTGAAGAATAAAATAGAAAATCCTATGTTTATAGAAACGCACCGTTTGGCTGAATTTAATCCTCGTGGTACAGATGTTCCTGTGGTATTAGATTTAATGATTCACGATATCGACATTATTCTTAGCGTGGTACAATCGCCTGTAAAGCATGTTTCTGCAAGTGGAGTTTCTGTCGTTAGTGACACTCCAGATATTGCAAATGCGCGTATTGAATTTAAAAATGGATGTGTTGCAAACCTTACTGCAAGTCGTATTTCATTGAAAAATATGCGAAAAACACGTTTCTTTCAAAAGGATGCTTACATCTCTGTAGATTTTCTAGAAAAGAAATGTGAAGTCGTAAAAATGAAAGATGCACCAGAAAATCCTGGTGACTTTGATATGATTCTTCAAAATGCTGAAGGTGTTAAAAAGCAAATCTATTTTGATAATCCTGAAGTGTCTAGTAACAACGCTATTTTAGACGAACTCGAAACATTTGCAGATGCCATTAACAACAACACAAAGCCAATTGTAACATTGCATGATGGTACAGAAGCGCTACGTGTTGCAACAATGATTATTAATCAGTTTTAAAAAAGCCTTCCCTAACCCTTCCGAAAGAAGGGAACTCGAAGCGCTCTTTAAATATATATTACTAACAAAATTCTTACCAGCCCGAGTAAGAATTCCTTCCCTCTGGGAAGGCTAGGATGGGCTCTTTTTTAATTATGAAAAACATAGCAGTTATAGGAGCAGGAACAATGGGAAACGGAATTGCCCACACCTTTGCTCAGTCAGGATTTAAAGTAAACCTTATAGATATTAGTGAAGCGTCTCTAGAACGTGGTTTGGCTACAATTTCTAAGAATTTAGACAGAATGGTAGCTAAAGAAAAAATCACTGAAAATGATAAAGCAGAAACCTTAGGAAACATTACTATCTATACAAACACGGTTGATGGTGTTAAAAACACTGATCTTGTGGTTGAAGCAGCTACTGAAAATGTAGACCTAAAACTAAAGATTTTTAAGCAGCTAGACGAAGCTTGTGATGACGCTACAATTTTGGCTACAAACACATCTTCAATCTCAATAACACAAATTGCAGCTGCAACATCGCGTCCAGAAAAAGTGATTGGTATGCATTTTATGAATCCTGTGCCAATCATGAAATTGGTAGAGATTATTCGTGGATACAATACTAGCGATGACGTTACGAATACCATCATGGAGTTATCTAAAACGCTCGGTAAAGTGCCAACTGAGGTTAATGATTATCCTGGTTTTGTTGCTAACCGTATTTTAATGCCAATGATTAACGAATCTATTGAAACTTTATATAATGGTGTTGCTGGTGTTCAAGAAATTGATACCGTAATGAAATTAGGAATGGCACACCCAATGGGACCATTACAATTAGCAGATTTTATTGGTTTGGATGTATGCCTTTCTATCTTAAATGTAATGTATGACGGCTTTAAAAACCCTAAATACGCACCTTGTCCTTTGCTTGTTAACATGGTACAAGCTGGTAAATTGGGAGTAAAATCTGGAGAAGGTTTCTACGATTATTCAGAAAGCCGAAAAGCAGAAAACGTATCTAAGCAGTTTTTATAGTATGAAGTACAAAGTGTAAAGTATGAAAGTTCAGGATTTAATAGCTTATCGAAAGGGTTTTAAACTAGCGATGGATATTTATGAAATTTCAAAATCTTTTCCTAAAGAAGAAACTTATTCACTTACAGATCAAATAAGGCGTTCTTCAAGAAGTATTTGTGCCAATTTATCTGAAGCTTATCGCAAAAGACGATACCCTAAACACTTTATCAGCAAGCTTACCGACTGTGATGCCGAAAATGGAGAAACTCAAACTTGGTTAGAGTTTGCAGTTGCTTGCAAATACATTTCTTTAGAACAATTCGAGTTATTAAACGAAGAATCTTTAGAAGTTGCTAAACTGTTAAATTATATGATACTTAACCCTGAAAAATTTGGTTCAAAAAAAGGATACTAAAAATATAGTAATAAGTATCTTAAATTTGTTACTTCATACTAATTACTTATTACTTTACACTTTAAACTAAAGCATGGCTAAAATAATTCCATTTAAGGCGGTTAAACCAACCAGAGCTATTGTTGGTCTTGTAGCAGCACGCCCTTATCAAAGTTATACTTTAGATGAACGTGAATCTAGAATGGGATACAATCCGTACAGCTTTCTCCATATTGTTAATCCAGGATACAAATACGATCAGGAAGTCACTGGAGAAGAGCGTTACCGACTGGTAAAAAGCCGTTACGAAGAATTTAAGGAAGATGGCATTTTTGTTACCGAAAACAAACCGTCGTTATATGTCTATAAAATTGTAAATAGGCATGGTCAAGAATTTAACGGTATCATTGCCGCAACAAGCGCTGAAGATTACGAAAAAGATATTATAAAAAAACACGAGGATACTATTGCAAAACGCGAACAAACGTTTAAAACCTATTTGCAAACTGTAGGTTTTAATGCAGAGCCTGTGCTACTCACCTATCCTGATAACGCGGTTATATCAGAGATCATAAAAGAAACTCAAAAAGAATATGCCGAATTTGAGTTTACCATGACCTATAGAGACACACACTATTTGTGGAAAATAGATGATGATGAGACCATTAATAAAATTAAAAATGAATTTAAAAAAATGGAAACCATTTACATAGCAGACGGTCACCACAGATCGGCTTCATCATATCTGTTGTATAAAGATGAAAAAGAGAAAAACCCAAACCACAACGGTTCTGAATCTTACAACTTTTTTATGTCGTATTTAATCCCAGAATCCGATTTAGTGATTCAAGAATTTAACCGATTGGTAAAAGATTTAAACGGATTAACAAAAGAAGAATTTTTAATAAAACTAGATGCACTTTATAGAATTGAAAATAGAGGTTTAACACCATACAGTCCTTCTAAACCACATCATTTTAGCATGTATTTAGATGGAGAATTCTATTCACTTTATTTAAGAAAAACGAATTATAATTTTGAAAATGCGCTCGATAAACTTGATGCTCAACTCTTGTACAGCACAATTTTAGACCCTATACTTGGTATTAAAGATTTGAGAAACGATAATAGGATTGAATACGTACACGGCAAACACGAAATGATAACCATTAAAAGTAGTGTGGATAGTGGAAAGTTTAAAGTTGGTTTTGGCATGTGCCCTGCAACTGTGAAACAAATGAAAGAAATTGCAGACGAAGGCCTTACAATGCCTCCAAAAAGCACTTATATTTTACCAAAATTAAGAAGCGGAATTACGATTTATGAGTATTAAAAACAACCTTCAAAACATAAAATCTAGCATACCAGAACATGTTACTCTAGTTGCGGTTTCTAAAACCAAACCTGTTAGTGATTTAATGGAAGCTTATAATGCTGGTCAACGAATTTTTGGCGAAAACAAAATTCAGGAAATGGTTGAAAAATATGAACAAATGCCAAAGGATATACAATGGCATATGATTGGACATGTACAACGTAATAAAGTGAAATACATGGCTGAGTTTGTCAGCTTAATTCACGGTGTTGACAGCTTTAAACTTCTAAAAGAAATTAATAAACAGGCTAAAAAGTACGATAGAGTCATCAACTGTTTGCTTCAAATAAAAATTGCTGATGAGGATAGTAAATTCGGCATATCTGCAAATGATGCTACTACACTTTTATATTCAGATGAGTTTTCAGAATTAAAAAACATTGAAATTGTTGGTCTCATGGGAATGGCAACATTTACAGATAATATGACACAAGTAGAAAACGAATTTAGATTTCTAAAAACTACTTTTGACCAACTTAAAACTCAGAACTCAGAACTCAAAACACTAAGTATGGGTATGAGTGGAGATTATAAACTCGCCATAGAATGTGGTAGTACTATGATACGCGTGGGAAGTAGTATCTTTGGCGCAAGAAATTATCAGTAAACAGTAAACAGTAGACAGTAGACAGTAGACAGTAGACAAAGCTTACACTTTTAACTTTTAACTTTTAACTTTTAACTTTTAACTAATTTACGCAATACTAGACATAGAAACCACAGGTGGTAAGTACAATGAAGAAGGTATTACTGAGATTGCTATTTACCGTTTTGATGGTCATAAAGTAACTGATCAGTTCATTTCTCTTGTAAATCCTGAGCGTGAAATTCAACCTTTTGTGGTTAATCTTACTGGTATTAATTCTAACATGCTCAAAAATGCGCCTAAATTCTATGAAGTAGCTAAACGTATTGTTGAAATTACAGAAGATTGTATTATTGTAGCTCACAATTCAGATTTTGATTATCGCATTCTGAAAACCGAATTTAATCGTTTGGGTTTTGAGTTTAAAAGAAAAACACTGTGTACTGTTGAGCTATCTCAACAGCTTATTCCAAATATGGAATCTTATAGCTTGGGTAAATTAACCAGAGCTTTAGGAATTCCTGTAAGTGACAGACATAGAGCTAATGGTGATGCTTTAGCAACTGTAAAATTATTCAAAATGTTGCTTAGTAAAGACTCTGATAAAAAGATTATTAAGCAGGCTGTAAAAGTTGAACAAAAATCTAAGTTGGCACCAAACCTAAAAGAGATTATCGAAGCGTTACCGAGTGAAACAGGTGTTTACTATATTCATGATGCCAATGGTGATATTATTTATATTGGTAAGAGTAATAACATAAGAAAACGTATAACACAGCACTTTACCAACAAAAACTCAAAATCTAAAAAAATCCAAGTCAAAGTTGCTGCAGTAACCTATGAAAAAACCGGTAGTGAACTCGTTGCACTTTTAAAAGAAAGTGAAGAAATAAAAGCCAATAAACCTATTTTAAACAGAGCGTTAAAGCGAAATCAATTTACGCAAGGACTTTACAGTTTTATTGATGATAACGGTTATGTAAATCTTCGAATCAGTTCAATCAAAAAAGATGAAAAGCCAATTACCACTTTTACCAATAGAAAAAGTGGAATTTCGTTTATGACTAAAATGGTTGAAACTCATGAGCTATGTACTAAACTTTGTGGTCTTGAGAAAACAGAATCGAGTTGTTTTAACTTTGGTATTGAGGAATGTTTTGGAGCTTGTATACAAAACGAACAACCAGAAGTATACAATAAAAGAGCCAATGCAGTGATAGAAAAAAACACTTACGACAATAAGGACATGATGCTCATTGACAGAGGAAGATATATTGATGAAAAAAGCGTCATCTTAATTGAAGATGGTGTGTTTAAAGGTCTTGGTTTTTTTGATTTAAACCATCAAATAAATAATCGAGAAATTTTAGAATCTCTCATAACCCCAATGCAAAACGATAGAGATACTCAGCATATCATACAAAGCTATATGCGAAGAAACAAACGCCTCAAAGTTGTGCAATTGTAAGAGTAAGGTTACTTTTTGTATTTTTAAAACGTGGAATCAGAAAACAAACATAATTGGAGAACAAAACTGCATGAAATAATTTATGAAGCAGACACTCCTGCAGGAAAATTATTTGATGTCATATTGCTTGTAGCCATACTTGCCAGTATTATTTTTGTTATGCTAGAAAGCGTGAGCAGTATAGATGCTAAATATCATTCGGTTTTAAATGTTGGCGAGTGGATAATTACAATACTTTTCACCATAGAATATATCACAAGAATTATAACTGTAAATAAGCCACTAAAATATATTACCAGTTTTTATGGTATTATAGATTTACTCTCAACCATACCAAAGTATTTATCATTTTTCTTTGTTGGATCTCAAGCACTGGTTACTTTACGTGCATTACGTCTATTACGAGTTTTCAGAATATTGAAGCTAGCTCGCTACTTAGGCGCTTCAAATCAGCTCAAAGAATCTATTATTGCGAGCAGAGTAAAAATTTTAGTGTTTCTATTTGCAGTATTGGTGTCTTCTGTAATTTTTGGTACAATAATGTACCTCGTAGAAGGTGAGGAAAATGGTTTTACTAATATCCCCAAAAGTGTCTATTGGTGTATTGTTACTCTAACTACAGTGGGTTTTGGCGATATCGCGCCACAAACAGCTCTAGGCCAGTTTATAACAACAATTATAATGATTTTGGGTTATGGTATCATTGCAGTGCCAACAGGAATAGTTTCTGCTGAATATGCAAGAAGTGTAAATAAAGCCGCTAAAAATGATGGCGAAAAAACGCTCAACAGTCCTGAACCAATCCATCAACCTGTGGTAGATACGAATTCGCAATGTTGTATAAACTGTTTGGCAGAGAAACATCAAGATGGTGCTTTATATTGCCATAAATGTGGATGCAAACTTCATCATGACTAAAATCCTTATTTCTATAGTTGGCCCTACTGCCATTGGCAAAACTGCTTTAAGTATAAAATTAGCTCAGCATTTTAATACAGAAATTATATCAGCCGATTCTCGTCAGTTTTTTAAAGAAATGACTGTTGGGACTGCTGTACCTTCTACTGAGGAGTTAAATGCGGCAAAACATCATTTTATTCAACATATATCAATAAAAGACAATTACAGTGTTGGGGATTTTGAACGTGATGCTATCTCAAAAATTGAATCCATTCATAAAAATAATGATATAGCGATAATGGTTGGTGGCTCTGGTCTTTATGTAAAAGCTGTAACTAAGGGACTTGACCATTTTCCTGATATAGAAGAACATATTCGATTAGAATTAAATGAACGTTTAGAGCTTGAAGGCTTAAAAACATTACAGAACCAATTAAAAGAATTAGACCCAAAAGCATACGATACTATTGCAATTGATAATCCGCAACGATTAATTAGAGCTTTAGAAATTTGTATAGGTTCTGGGCAAGCTTATTCTTCATTTTTAACAAATCCGGACAAGGCAAGACCTTTTAAAGTTATTAGCATTGGCCTAAATGCCGAACGTTCTACTATTTACAACAGAATTAACCAGCGTGTGGATATAATGGTAAATGAAGGATTAGTTGAAGAGGCAAAACAGCTAATACCATATAAACACCTCAATGCTCTAAATACAGTAGGCTACAAGGAACTATTTAAATATTTTGAAGGCGAATGGACTCTTGATTTTGCTATTTCAGAAATAAAGAAAAACACTAGGCGCTTTGCCAAACGCCAACTAACATGGTTTAGAAAAGATGATACTATTAAATGGTTTGATTATACCACAAACACAGATGATATAACCAATTATATAGAAAAAAGATTATAAAAAAATCCGATGCAAATGCATCGGATTTTTGTTTATATTAATTTTCTTTATCATTCACTACTAGTCTAAAGCCTTCACCATGAATGTTAAGGATTTCAACTTTAGGATCAGGTTTTAAATACTTACGCAACTTAGCAATATATACGTCCATACTACGAGATGTAAAGTAATTATCATCTCTCCAAATTTTTGTCAATGCTAGTTCTCTTGGCATTAAATCATTTTCGTGCAATGCCAATAAGCGCAATAATTCGTTTTCTTTTGGTGATAATTTTGTTGGTTCACCTCCATCAAACTTTAAGAAACGAAGCTTAGAATTAAGATCAAAACGACCAATTTTAAATTCAAACTGCTTACTATCTGCAACAGAATCAGTTGCCTTACGCTGCATTATTGCTTTAATTTTCATTAATAGCACTTCGCTATCAAAAGGCTTATTAAGATAGTCGTCTGCACCAACCTTGTAACCTTTAAGCACATCGTCTTTCATTGCCTTAGCGGTTAGGAATATAATTGGCACATCTGTGTTTTTTTCGCGTATTTCTTTTGCTAGTGTAAATCCATCCTTGTAAGGCATCATTACATCCAAGATACAAAGATCGTAATCGTCTTTTTTGAACTTTTCAAAACCTTCCATTCCATTTTTGGCATGGACAACGTCATAATCGTTCATCATTAAATAATCTTTTAAAACAGTTCCAAAATTTGGATCGTCTTCTACCAAAAGAATTTTCTTGTTTTGTTCTTCCATGATTCGTTTTTATGATATTAATGGTAGTTTTATTATAAAAGTACTACCCTTTCCTTTTTCACTTTCTACTGATATATGACCTTGATGGTCATCTACTATTCGTTTTACATAGGCTAATCCCAACCCATGCCCTTTAACATTATGTACATTTCCTGTGTGCTCTCTATAAAATTTTTCAAACACACGCTTGGCCACTTGCTTAGACATTCCGTTACCTTGATCGGTAATTTTTAGAATAACGTTATTACCAGCGTTTTCTGTATAAACGTCTATTTTTGGCTCATCATCTGAATACTTAACAGCATTATCTAGAATATTAACTATAACATTTGTAAAGTGCGACTCATTTGCTAAAACCGAGGTTTTATCTGCGTTAAGATGTGCTTTTACATATCCTTTTCTGTCTTCTACAATCAACTCAATGTGTGTTATCGCATCTTCAACTAAGTCGTGTAACTCTAATCGTTCCTTACTTATGTTAAGTTCGTTCTTTTCTAATTTAGATATACGTAATACATTTTCTACTTGTGCATGCATACGTTTATTTTCGTCCTTTATCATTCCTAAATAACGCTTCACTTTATCTTGATCAGCTATGATTTTTGGATTTTTTATAGCATCTAAAGCTAAATTTATTGTGGCTATTGGTGTTTTAAACTCATGCGTCATGTTGTTGATAAAATCTGTCTTTATCTGTGATATCTGACGTTGTCTTATTAATTGATAAATGGCACTAGAATAGGCAATAATTATAACACCTGTAAATACTATGGATAACACAATCATTTTAAGTATTGTAGATATTAAAAACTTTTTTCTTTCTGGGAAATCTACATAAAGTCTATAACTACTTTCATTATTAGTATCTAAGAACACCGGAACTCCTAAAAAGGCATTACTTTTTTCAAAGTTTCTGGTCTGTACTTTGGTTGCTAAATCATCATCATAAATAGCAAATTCAAAATTTATATCTATTCCTTCATCTTTAAGATGTCTCCTCAGCAAAGTCTCTACCTGCAAAGCACTGACACGCTTATATATAGGCACTTCGCGCAATTGTGTTTTAAAAGAATCTTCATAAGCTTTTTTATCTATGTCTGAAAGATTAGAAAATTCCACTAAGGTTTTGGTAGGTTTAATTCCTAAATTACCATCTAATCGCGATCTCTCAAAGTACTCTGTTGTACGCTCACTAGTAAAATTACTAATATCTATACTGTCTGTATCAATTTCAAAGAACAAAGAAGGCACCTTAAAACGCTCTTCTAAAATAGTATTACGATGGATAATGGTTTGATCATTAACATCATCTTCAGTCGTAATGTATAATTGTCTTATTATGGTGGAATCTGGCTTTTTATTATTTTCTATATACGGTTGTATATTGGCATAATACTTCCTAATCTCGTAATCTTGAATGTCTCTAGACACAAAACTTAAAGCTCTAGTAACACTTCTTGTAAAATTCTTTTCTTCATTCTCTAAGCTATTATTTATAAAGAATGATTGTACAAAGATTATACCTATGAGCGATAGGCTCATTAAAACCACCAATAAGATGAATAGTTTTTTACTCATCAGCCAAATTTAACATTTTAACATTTAGCACAAATTATGTTTAACCTTACATTAACAATCAGAAGATTATTGCTGTTTACTTTTTTGAAGTAATGCTTGGTGTATATCCTGTGCTTGTTTCTGAGCCTCTTCCAAATTATTATTTTTAATAACAAAATGAGATTTTTTAATCTTCTCTTCATCAGAGAGTTGATTACGAATGATAGATTCTATCTTCTCTTTTGAAGTATTATCGCGTTGCATAACTCGTTCTATTCTCAAGTTTTCGTCAGCTATAACTGTAATAATATAATCGTATTGGTATTCTAGGTTATTTTCAAAAATTATGGCAGCTTCCTTAATAATGTAAGGTGTGTCTTGTTTTTTTAGCCAGCGTTTAAAATGTGAAGCTACTTTTGGGTGTACAACAGCATTCATTTGAGATAGCAAGGTTTTATCACTAAAAATCTTAGATGCTAAAAATTCTCTATTTAAAATACCATTTTTATATGCATTCTCACCAAAAAGCGCTGTAAGTTTTCGTTTTATAACTTTAGACCTGTTCATTAGAGCTTTAGCTTCTTTATCTGCAATATACACAGGTACACCTTGAGATTGAAACCATTTAGCTATGGTTGTTTTACCACTTCCTATTCCACCTGTTAAACCAACTACAATCATATTATAATCTTATAAAATCTATACGCTTCTGCTTAACATTTATACGCTTTACAAACTCTGGGAGTTTAGTAACCCTAGGTGTAAAATAAGTTTGGGCTTCGTTTACTTCATTATAATCACATTCAACAAGAAAATCAGAAGCTTTAATTTGATTAAAACTTTCTAAATCAACATAATACAAAAGCGTAACCGTTTTAGGAAAGTAATTAATAAGAACATCTTTGGGTTTATTAATTATTGTCAGTGGCACCTCCATTTTACCTTCCGTGAAACGTTTCACTTCTGCTTTTACATTTATACTTTTAGGAAAAATTTCTACACCATTTATTTCAGACATATTAACACTGGTATTAATATCGCTACTAACGTTCTTTAGTTTCAAATCATTTGTCAATACTGAACTGATATTTGCTATTTTCTCGTCAGGACCAACAATTTTAACGCTGTCTATACTTAAATCAAAATTACCTTTTATATCGAAGCCAGTGGCATAGTTAATATTGGCTTTTAATTCAATGGGCACAAATTTAGATGCTCTTTTAGAATAAGGTATATGCAGCACTTCTGGTTTTAAAGAACGAACTTTGTAAGAAGACCCTAACTGCTTCTCTATAAGAAAGCTGTTTTCTTGTACCCTAAAAACGAATTCCTTTTCACTTACGGTTATGTTTTCATTGGCATTCAGGGTTATTGTTTTAGAGTTATTAAAGATATAAGGTACCAATGAAAAACCCTTAGCTTCTACAATAGCATCAATGGTGATAGATGTATCTTTATCAATAATTATTTCTTCTGCTAGGTTGCTAAACTGTATTTTAAGCTTTATGGTTTGGTTGTAATCATTGGAAAGTTTTGAAAAAATTAAAAAGATAAATGATATGCCAAAAAAGATACTGAAACGATTGATATTTCGCTTTTTAATAAAATCTAATATGCTCAATCTTTTTTTTGAACTCATTTTATCATCTAAAGAATAATTGAGGAAAAGCGTTTTCTGGCTGCTTACCCAAAATTACAATATTGAATGTAGACCTAATAAACCCGTAACCATAGCCAAAAAACTGAACTAAAATAGCTACTAAAGACAAAATAGCTACAATCAAACTTCTACTATTAATTAGCGCTAAGATAAAAGCCACAACAAAATAAAAACCATAAAAACATAAAGGCAGTAACATATTAAACATACTAAGACCTACTGCAATTATAAAACCTAAAGTAAACATAGCAGGAAACCAATATATTAAACTTTTAGACTTTGGGTGCCATTGATTAAGTATTGGACGTACCATTCCAAACTTATTTACTTGCTTATAAAATTTAGACCACGATATTCGACGTTTATGGTATACAAAAGCATTTTCAATTAAAGTTGTTTTAAAACCTAATTTTAATAGCCTTAAAGACAAATCCGGATCTTCACCTGGATGTATTTTACCAAAGCCACCTGTCTCTAAAAAAGCATTTTTAGACAAGCCCATATTAAAACTTCTTGGCTGAAAATCTTCAACTTGTTTCTTTCCGCCCCTAATACCACCAGTTGTAATAAAAGAGGTCATAGCAAAATTGATAGCTTTTTGAAGATTTGAAAATGATGGATGTGCTGCATCTGGCCCACCAAAACAATCATAATATGTATTAGAAAGAAACTTATCTACCTGAATCAAATAATTTGATGGTAAGATAACATCTGAGTCTAATATGATAAAGTAATTTCCTTTAGCATGATGCATACCAAAATTTCTAGAATCTCCCGGACCAGTGTTTTTCTTATAGAAATAAGATATACTTAAATGAGCACTAAAGCTCTTAATAATATCCTCAGACCTAATAGAAGAACCATCTTCAACTATAACTATTTCGTAGTTATAATCACCATCTAAATGTTTAAAACTCTCTAAGAGTTCTTTAATTTCTTCAGGTCTGTTATAAACGGGAATTATAAAAGAAAAATACAACTTCTCCATAGCTACAAAAGTAACTAAAGAAAACACAAAAGCCACCTTTGAGAGGTGGCTTTTGATAATTTATGTTAATCTAAAATTACTGCTTAATTACTTTTATAGTTTTAGTAACATCCGCGATAGTAACCTTAACAAAGTAAGCACCATCTTGTAAGTTAGACATATCTAATTCACTATTAACAGTACTTGGAGTAGCACTTAATACCTCTTGTCCTAATACATTATACATTCTTACACTCTCAATAGTATTTTGTGCATTTAATGTTAATGTATTTTTCACCGGATTAGGATAGTAGGTAAATGCGGCTTCACTTTCAAAGCTTCCTGTTGATAATGTCACGTCAGCAACAATATCAAAAGTACCTTCAACTCTAGCTTCCCCTCTTGCAGCAACCCCATCACTCCATACTCTAATGTAATATACACCATTATCAAGAGCATTAACAGTGAGAGTTTCACCACCATTATCATCCGAGCAACCGAGCGAATCTGCTTGTAAACCTCCACATGCAGAGTAAACAGCAACGTTAGCCTGGTCTGAAGTACCTGTAATGGTTGTAATTATGTTTAAATCACTAGTACCTCCAGTGATTTCAACTGAGTACCACACGTCTGCAATTGCACCAAAAGTATCACAAGTTGGTTGTTCTTCTGCACCATTCTGAGTAGCGCCTACTGTGGTACCAGAGGTTGTTACTGTAAATGCTAATGGTTCTGCATTTGCACACTCATCATTAGCAGGTGGTGGTGTAGTAGCAACACAAGTTACATCCATAGTATAAGATCCAGTTGAAGTTGGGTTATATCCTGTTACTGTAATATAATATGTTTGAACTCCATCAGCAGAAAATGTTGCTTCAGATTGTAATCCACATGAATCGTCATTACCTGCAACTGCAGTTAAATTGCCTGAAGTACCAGTATAGACTAATACTGCTGTATCATAACCTGATCCACAAAGACTCACAGTCACATCAGCAGCGCCATTTACAGAACTGTCATAGCTATACCATACATTAGGTGCGTCTAAATCAGCTCCAAAACCATCTGGTGCATCGTCCTCATCTAATGTAGCTAAAGCAGTAGAACCTGTATAATTTCCATCACATACTACTGGCTCAGCATTTGCAAAATCATCATTTGCAGGTGGACAATCAGTTTGAGTTAATGTTCCACTCATTATATCACATAAACCATCTTGATCATGTCCAACTGTAATAACAACATCAGTACCATTAGTATATGGTCCAAATTGAACTACACCTACAGCTGAAACAGCTTGAGTTGACGAACCTTGATCATCAGATACTGTTAACGATGTTGCACTTCCTAAGTCAGTAACATCAACGTCAATAAGGAAACCTCCACTAACATCACAATCATCAACAACTGTGTAAGTAGCTACAGGAGGTGAACAAGCAAAAACATTCCATGCTAAAGTAAAATCTCCATTTCCGGTAGTGTAAGCAGATTGTACCCAATAAACTGTTTGATCCATACCAGTTGAATTAGTCCAAGATTCTGTTTGTGTATCAGGATCATCAGTACAAGCTATTAAAGTATCACCAGGGCAAGAACCACCATAGGCTAATCTATGTTTAGAATCATAGCTGTTAGAAGTTTGACCTATCTCGATAGTACTTCCGTTTGGAACCAAAATAGAATAAACCATGTCTGGTGCACCTGCATTGGTTAAACAATCTACCATAAAATCGTTATTAGCAAATTCAGTAGAAGCTGTTAATGGGCTAGTTTCAGTACCTAAGTCGACAACACCAGCACATGTATCGTTGGGTGGTGGACAATCAAAAAACACATCACCTAAATCTACATCACACAAACTGTCAGCACCATGCTGCAATGTTAATGATACTGTAGCACCTGCTGGATACGGACCAACACTATAAACTCCGGTAGCTGCCACAGGTGTCGATGTTGTACCGTCAAATATCACAGGTGTACCGTCACCTAAATCTGTTACATCAACATCTACCATAAAAGTATCTGCACCACCACAGTCTGTTGTTCCTAGAGCGACTGTAGCTACAGGTGGAGTACAAGTTAATGCTGGAATAATTGTTACAACAATATTAGACCAATCTGCAGAAGAACCTGCCCATGATTGATTAAGTACAATATCTAAAGTTCCATCTACATCTGGGTCATAATCAGCTGAAAACGCCCCCTCGAAAGTCATTGTAGTTGGATCTGCATTACCAGCAGAACCTGAAGTAGGAGGATCAATCAAAACTGAACCAGCTGATGTAGTCATCGTCAGATCAGCTTCACTACTGTATGGGCCGCCAGCATTTTGTACCCAGTCAACCGATACTGAAAATGTAGCATACATACCAGAAGGTACACCAGCTGCATTAGCCATATCATTGATATTTAAAGTTACAGGCGAACCGTTTTCAACAAATACCGGACCCGGAACAGCAGGAAAAGAGTATTGCGCATTAGCAGTCATTAAACCACCTACAAGAAAACACAATAGTAAATAAGTAATTTTTTTCATAAAAATTTAATATTTAAGTTAGTAATAGCTAAAAATATGTTAATTATCTGCAATATTAGCAACCAAAATCAACAAACCGACAATATGCAAATATCATCGACCAAATGAATAAATACAGTTTGATAGTTTACTAATGTATTTCTTAGAAAAGGAGAGTAATTTTGGAATTTATAATACTTATTTTTTCAAAAATTTAATAGTGCTTTCTGTTCCATTTGACAATGTGAATTTACAGAAATATATACCAGAATCTAATTGACTTACATTTATTTTATTTCCGTTGTTAAATCTGAATTGATGCAGTACAATTTTTCCATTTAAATCGTAAACACAAATTTTGCTGATAGTCATATTTGTTTCTACAGATAAGAAGTCTTTTACTGGATTTATTATTTTTAGCCCATCATCTTCATCAAAGTCATTCAATGATAGTGCAGACCCTTCAGTAATTGTTATTAGTTGATTTGTAGAGACATTATTATAAGTATCTATTATCCCACTCGGCCAAATAATCTTAACTGATGCTACAGTTGAATTATTACCAACTCCAAATGTCTCTACCAAAGAATTTTGACTTAAATAACCTTCACCACACATAGTATATCTATATTGTGTAAGACCATTTGTTGTTACTTCAATTCTAGAACCAATACCATCTTTATTTGAAATCGTTCCTATTAATTTGATTTTTAAATAATCGTTATTAGTTAGAGTTAGATTCTTCCACAAAAATGGCTGTGAGTTATTATTAATAACTATTATATCCTCTAGACCATCATTATCTACATCACCTATTGCACTAGCATAACTTTCAGCAGAATTATCAAGACCAGCACTTGTTATTCCTTCAAAAGTACCATTTGATAAATTTTCATAAAAACCATAAGATGGAAAACCTTGACTTCCATCGTAAGAACAACTGATATAAAGATCTAAATCCATATCATTTTCTGCATCTAAATAACTAGCTCCCCAAGACCAACTATTGAGTTGCGCGCCACTCGCAGCTGATATATTAGTAAAGGTCTCATCACCATTATTTTTTAATAATATAGTGCCCCCAACTGTTGTTGCCTCATTATTTGGGGTATTAGTCATGAAAATATCAAAATAACCATCATTATCGAAATCTTCTATTGTGACAGACATCGCATCTACAATTAAGTCTGTTTGTGATATTTCACTTACATCGGCAAATGTCCCATTACCGTTATTTTTGTACAACTTATTTTTACCAACTTTATCGTTTGCCACATAAAGATCTTGCCATCCATCATTATTAAAATCAAAAAAAGCAGCACAGAATGTTAAGGCTGGGATATTTGCAAGACCAAAGGAATCTGTTACTTCTGTAAAAGTTCCGTCACAATTGTTTAAATAAAAATAATTGGTAATTGTGGTATTAAATTCTATCCTATTAGAAAGGTATACATCTAGACAACCGTCATTGTTAACATCTGCCCAAGAGACACCGTAGGTATACATGTTTTCTGTGATAAAACCAGCACTAGTTGTAATATCAGCATATATACCATTCGGCTTTTTCTCAAAAAGCCTGTTACCATCATTTTCACTAGCTACAAACAAATCTTTGTCACCATCATTATCAAAATCCACCCATGTAATTGCTTTGTTTTGAAAATCTAAATCTATTGGCAACAAATCTATTGGCACAAAGAAACCACCATAGTTTTTATAGAATAGTATCGATTGCCCATTACCTGTCCCTAAAGAAATATCGTCCAAGCCGTCGTTATCAAAATCTGCAAAGCTAATGCCACCTCCCATACTTACAATTCCTGTATTTTGACCCAAGCCTCTAATTGAAGATTGGTCTTCAAAAAATATCTGACTGAAGGCAAAAGAATAAATTGTTAACGATAAAAATAAAAGACATTTTTTCTTCATAAAATCATAAATACTTTAAATTTAAAAATTTATAGTTGAGGTTAATTTTACAGATTTTGAAATTGACTAATAAACCGAACTCAATTACAATAATAATCTGTTTTATTTTTTAATTAATTTTAACACCTTTCTTTTATTACTAATGGTAATGAGATCGCAGAAATAAACACCACCACTCAAGGCTGCGCAATTAAGATTGAATTCTTTCTTTCCAACTTTACCATTAATTATAGATTTTCCCAAACTATTATAAATTGTAAGATTCTCTACCACATCTGATGATTTTATGCTCACCAAATCTTCTGTTGGATTATTGTACCACAATCTTGGTTCAGCTTCATAATCTGTGAGTGATAATGTGGAACCTTCAACAATATCTAAAGTCTGATTGACTGGTACGTCATATAAAATGTCCTCTAAACCACTAAGCCATTTTACCTTAACATAATCAACTATGGTATGATGTTCAGTTCCAAAGAATTCAGTTCCTGAGTTTTGGGATAAGTATCCCTCACCACAATGTGTGTATCTGTATTGTTGTTCACCATCTATGGAAATCTCTATATATGAACCTATACCTTGTCTATTGCTTACTGTTCCTTCAAGCTTTACTTTTAACCAATTATTAATATCCTGTGTATTATTTTTCCAAAGAAAAATATTGCTGTGATTTATATTATTTACGACGATCTCAGGATAACCATCGTTATCTATATCACCAACTGCATTTCCATAACTATAGGCTAAATCATTTGGTATTGCGAAATTATTTAAGTTATAAGTTCCGTCGTTGTTGTTTTCATATAATGCTGAAGATAATTGAGTTGTTACGCTTCCATTATTTTCACCACTGATATAAAGGTCTAAATCTTTATCATTATCCGCATCTAAAAATACTGCTCCCCAGCCTGTACTATTAAAAGTTACATTATATAATTGAGCCATATCTGTAAAAGTGCCATCACTGTTGTTTATGAAGAGGACACTATCACTAGGATCGTTAGTAATATACATATCTGGCCACCCATCTTGGTTTACATCCCCAACCGTAACAGTCATGGCATCAATGCTTATATCTGTTCCTGTTTCTTCAGCTACTTCAGCAAACGTACCATCGCCATTATTTCTATACATCAAATTTCTGTTTGAATACTTATCATTAGACACATATATGTCTTGGTCACCATCATTATCGTAATCTAAAAAAGCTGAACAAAACGACATATAACCTGTATTGAGCAAACCAACCTCTGAATTTACCAAAGTAAATGTATTGTTACCATTATTCTTGTACAAAATATTTGGAATGTAACTATCCCTTATACTCACAAAAACATCAAGATAGCCATCGTTATTATAATCTCCCCAAGAAGCACCATAATAAGGAAAAGCATCTGTCAACATTCCAGAGGTATAGGTAATATCTTGCATAATCATATTACCTAAATTTTCATAAAGTCGTATACCAGAATTACTACTTGTTAAAAACAAGTCATTATCTCCATCATTATCAATATCAACCCAATTAATCTGTTTTGCACTTAAATCATCAGTAACTACATTTATATTATGAGTCACAAAGTTACCGTTGATATTTTTAAAGAAATAAATAGGTTCGCCATTAGAAGATGCAATAGTAATATCATCCCAACCATCATTATCGTAGTCATAAAAACTAATACCATTACCTAAGTAAGTGTATCCACAACTTGCAGAAACACCAAGTTGTTGCGAACTTTCTGCAAAGGAAATCTGTGCTGAAGTAAAATTAAATGCTAATAAAGCCCAAATCCATATTCTTTTCATAACCTGCAAAACATATTTTATAGCTGAGAAACAAACTACCCATTACCAAAATATAATATTAACATCTATTTAACAAAAAAAGCGCAACTTTTTTAAAGTTACGCCTCAAGTATTGAATTATATTTAAATTTAGAGCTATTCCGCTGTGAATTTCTCCATTACAGCATCACTTACTCCCATATTACTAAATCCACCATCATTATATAAATTCTGAAGTGTAACACGACGTGTTAAATCACTAAACAATGTTACCGTATAATTTGCACAGTCCATAGCGGTTGCATTACCTAACGGAGACATTTTTTCTGCATAAGAAATAAAACCATCAAAACCTTTAACACCACTGCCAGCAGTAGTAGGCGTTGGTGATTGTGAAATTGTATTAACACGTACTTTCTTATCTCTTCCAAAGAAATAACCGAAGCTGCGTGCGATACTTTCTAAATATGCTTTATTATCTGCCATATCATTATAATCTGGAAACACACGTTGTGCTGCCATGTAAGTTAAAGCAACAATACTTCCCCATTCGTTCATTGCATCTGCTTTGTAAAGCGTCTGCATAACTTTGTGAAAAGACATTGCAGATACATCTGTTCCTTTTTGAGTCCAATCATACTTTTGGTCTGTGTAATGTCTTCCTTTTCTAACATTAATAGACATACCTATAGAGTGTAAAACGAAGTCTAATTTACCTCCTAAAATCTCCATTGACTTTTCTACAAGGTTTTGTAAATCTTCTTCTGAAGTGGCATCGGCAGGAATAATTTGCGAGCCTGTTTTCTCTGCAAGAGCATTTATTTGTCCCATACGCATAGCTACTGGCGCGTTAGTTAGTACGAATTCGCCTCCTTCTTCATGTACACGCTCTGCTGTTTTCCATGCGATTGAATTTTCGTCAAGAGCTCCAAAAATGATTCCTTTTTTTCCTTTAAGTAAGTTATACATAGTGTATTATTTTAGTCAGTTTTAATGCTGTAAATATAGTATTAATTCAACAATTGCTTGGCATGAGCCAGAGCAGATTCTGTTATATCCATTCCGCTCAACATTTGAGCAATTTCTACAACGCGTTCGTCTTCACTCAATCTTTTTAATTGTGTTTCTGTTGTATCATCCTTATCAATTTTAAACACTTTGAAATGCGAATTACCCTTCGCTGCAATTTGAGGTAAATGCGTTATAGCAAACACTTGCATTCTGCCACTCATTTGCTTCATGATATCTCCCATCTTATTTGAAATTTCACCTGAAACTCCAGTGTCTATTTCATCAAACATAATAGATGGTAATTGAATATATTCTGATAAAATTGATTTAATTGCCAACATTATCCTTGACAATTCACCTCCTGAAGCAGACTTCTTCAATTCATTATAACTTGAGCCTTTATTGGCCATAAACAAAAACTGCAGATTATCTTTTCCGTTATGTAAAAATCGTTCTGCATCTGTAAGTTCAATCTTAAATTTAGCATTTGGCATTCCCAAACCAGCAAGCAAACTTTCAAGTTTTTGTGTTAAAATTGGCGATACAGATTGTCGTTTTTTAGAAATTTGCTCCGCTATTTTATTTAGTTCTTTTTGAAGATTGGAGATTTCGTCTTCCCTTGCCTTAATAGCATCATCCAATCCTTCTGTATCAGAGACCTTAGACTCTAATTCATTTTTTATAGAAATTAAATCTTCAATTTGAGATACAGCATGTTTTTGAAATAGGTTATTAAGAATTTGAAGTTGAGAATTTACACGCTCTAACTCTTGAGGGTCATTAGATAATGTGTCTTCTAAATCATCTAATTCCAACAACAAATCATTGAGTTCTATATGAACACTTGTTACGCGTTCTGCAATAGCTTCATAAACTTTACCAAAACCAGAAATTTTATTAAGCTCTTGTTTTACGGCATTTAGTTGATCAATAATTCCTTGATCTTCCAAACTTAAGATGCCTTTAGTATTAGCTAGCTTCTCGCCTATTATTTCAACATTATTAAGTTGCTCATACCGTGTTTCTAAATCTTCAAGATTAATAGATTCTAGATTAATTTCGTTCAACTCGTTCATCAAAAAGAGATTATAATCATACTCTTTTATCATTTCTGCTTTTGAATCCATTAAAGTCTGTAAGGACTTTTGAAGACGTTTATAATCAGCTAGTTTTTTGGAATACGTTTCTAAGTTTTCTTTATTATCCGCTAAAGCGTCTATAACTTTAAACTGATAATCGTTATCTATTAATTGTTGTGTCTGATGTTGAGAATGAATGTCTATAAGGTATGAACTCAACTCAGACAAACTATCTAAGGTTGTTGGTGTATCATTTATAAAGGCACGTGACTTGCCAGAAGGCAAAATTTCTCTTCTAATTATAGTTTGCACATCGTAATCTAAATCTAATTTTGAAAAAAGGGTCTTAAGATTATAATTAGCAATATCAAAGCTAGCTTCGATTATACATTTGTCATCTTTATCTTTTACTTGGCTTAAGTCTGCACGTTTACCCAAAACCAAAGACAAACCACCTAATAAAATAGATTTACCAGCTCCTGTTTCACCTGTAATAATGCTTAATCCATTATTAAACTGAACATTGAGTTCGTCTATTAAGGCGTAATTTTTTATGTAAAGTGAGGTTAGCAAAAATCTATAATTTGTTTTTACAAAAATATAGAATCTGAGTGAAGTTGAGAATGGCTATTCAAAAAATAAAGAGAAAATTAAAACTTAATTTTTCGCCATTTCTGAGAGTGCATTGGTGCAATTTTATTAAGTATGTCTACAGCTTCTACAATATTAACACTTGGACCACCAGAGAGTACGTCCATAATTTCATCAGATTTAGCATCAAAAAACACACGCATTAAGTAAGAATTTGGACGTCTTCTATGTATGTTTTGTAGTTCAGATAAAGTAGAAATAATTTTAGACTTTCCTGCTTTTGCATCTTCAGCCATTATATCCATACCTTCTATATGATAGCTGTACATTGTAGATCTAATCTCTTTAAATGTAGGTGACAATAAGTTATCAATTAAAGCAAAACGCGATTGTAGACCATCTTCTAGTTTCCAGCCTTGTCCGTTGAGTTGTTGCGAGTAGTTTGCTATAGTTTGTGCCTGAGCAAAATATTCATCACCTCCATTTAATTCAAATGAATCCGCATCCATTCCTAAAATCATAAACACATGAAAAGATAACACAGACACCAAATTAGATTCGAACTGTAGCGGATTAAATACCATATTTTGATATTCTATATACTGAAAATTGAAGTCTCTGTCGTTATAGTTATAGACTGGTGAACTATATGTAGAATTAAATACTGGCCTTGAAGAAGAAACCTGTAAAGTGGCACTGAAGCTATCATTCTCATAATTGCTAATGTTAATAACCATACTACAGTTAATACGCTCTTCTGCACCAAAGTTTTTCTCTGTCCATTTGGTGTTATTTATAAATTCATTGAGCTGTTTTTCTAAGGTTTTAAAAACAACATTATTGTCATTTCCCGTTTGCTGAGCAATGACACTAACAGTACAGTTCAACTCTTGCGAAAACACAACCGCTGAGAATAAAAAGGCTAATAAAACTAATAATCTACGCATCTAGCTGTTTTAAGATCTGTTGCATTAAATCTTTAGCAACTTCTGCCTTAGATTTAAGCGGATTTTCAATAATATTGTTAGACGATGTTATAAATGTAACTTTATTTGTTGATACTCCAAAACCAGCACCTTTATCTTGCAGTGAATTAAGCACAATTAAATCTAAATTTTTAGACTTTAACTTTCCTTTGGCATGCTCTAACTCATTATTAGTTTCTAATGCAAAACCAACTAAAAATTGATCCTTTTTTATCTCGCCCAGAGATTTTAGAATATCTTTTGTTTTTTCTAACTCAATACTAAACGTAGTATCCTTCTTTTTTATTTTTTTGTCTGCCACATTTTTTGGTCTGTAATCTGCTACAGCAGCAGAAAGAATGGCAATATCCGAAGAATTAAAATGTTGATGTACTTCATTATACATATCTTCCGCACTAATCACAGACTTTACACTAACTAGTGCATGCGTTATAGTTTGATGCGTTGGTCCTGAAACCAAAATGACCTCAGCACCAAGATTCGCTGCTGCTTTTGCAATTTCAAAACCCATTTTTCCGCTAGAATGATTTCCAATAAATCGCACAGGATCTAAAGCCTCATAAGTTGGGCCAGCAGTAATAAGTACCTTTTTACCATGCAAAGGCAATTGCTTCAAAACATCTTTTTCTACAAAACTTACAATATCTTCTGGCTCTGCCATACGACCTTCGCCTACCAAACCACTGGCCAATTCTCCAGTTCCTGCTGGTATCATTTTATTACCGTAAGCGGTTAGTTTTTCGAAAGACGTTTTTGTAGACTCGTGCTTGTACATATCTAAATCCATTGCAGGTGCAAAATATACAGGACACTTAGCAGAAAGATAGGTTGCCAATAGGATATTATCGCAAACACCATTAGCCATTTTTGCCATGGTATTGGCAGTTGCGGGAGCAATTACAAAATAATCTGCCCACAATCCTAGTTCTACATGATTGTTCCAAACCTCGTTATCATCATCTTCGTCAACAAAAGATGAGTATACGGGATTCTTAGATAAGGTTGAGAGTGTAAGTGGAGTTATAAAATCTTTAGAAGCAGGCGTCATAACAACTTTAACGTTAGCGCCTGCTTTAATGAATAATCTGACTAAACTTGCAGATTTATATGCGGCAATACCTGCTGTAATGCCTAATAAAATATTTTTGTCTCTTAGAATAGACATCTAAGGATTATTGTTGAGTATCCTCAGTATTTCTGTGATAAATTTTACCATCTAACCATTCTTTTACTGCTAATGCATGTGGCTTAGGTAATTTTTCGTAAAACTTAGAAACTTCAATCTGCTCTTTGTTTTCGAAAATTTCTTCAAGGCTATCGTTGTAAGTTGCAAACTCTTCAAGCTTGTCTATTAACTCACGTCGTATGTCTGTATTAATTTGCTCAGCACGTTTAGAGATAACAGAAATCGCTTCATAAATGTTATCCGTCGCAGCATCAACTTCATTTCTGTTGTACGTTACAGTTGAAACAGGTGCATCTGTCTTTTTTAAATCCATCGTTATAATGATTAACTTTTTGTTGTTATGTTTTGTAATTCTTCTTCTAATTTATTGTTCCACTCTGTTGTTTCTGCAAGAAACTCTGAGTTGGGATAAGCCTTCACAAAAGCTTTATAATAATTCTTAGCTAAATTTAATCGCTCTTCCTTTAATCTATCCACACTTAATATCGCCAGATTATATTCTGCATGTAACCTATAATACAAGGCTTTCTCTCTTAATGAAGAACCTGGGAAATCTAACAAGAAATTATTGAAAGACTTGACAGATGCCTTATAATCTTTAATCAAGTCATACTGTTTTGCAATTTCAAACGCTTTCTTTTCTAATTTAAAATCCAATTCCTTAACCAATGTATTTGCCTCTGCCAAATATTGAGAGTTAGGATATTGGTTTACAAATAACTGTAATTTTTCAATAGCCTCAACAGTCTCTTTTTGTTCTTTAGAGTATACAGGCGAATTAAAATAATATCCTTTGGCAGACTTAAAAGCTGCTTCTTCTGCCTTTTCACTTTGTGGATAAATATCTGTGAACTTATCAAAATGATAGCTTGCAATGTAATAATCACCCATTTCGTAAGAGCAGTTAGCATGCATATACGTTAACTTTTCAGCCTGAGGTTTCCCTCTATACTTTGGAAGAATCTGATCTAAAAGTCTCTTAGACTTACTCCATTTTTCAGCTTCGTACAATTCATCAGCCATCTTAAATTTTTCAGCTATATCTTCAGATTTTAATGCTTTCTGAAAATCGCTACACGACACCAATAAAATGGTTGCTAAAAGTATGTAAATTCCTTGCTTCATAAATTTTAAACAGGATGCAAAAGTACACATTATTAACGGATTTTAAAAACATAAATTATACGCTAAAATAATGGTTGTTTTAAATGCACTGTGTTATTTAAACTAAGTTTAACTTTTACCTAAATCTTTTAAAGCAATCTTTATATCTTTTTTAAGCTGATCTGTTGCTTCAACAAGCGGTAAACGCACATGAGATCTGGAAATGTCTAGTGCTTCTAAAACTGATTTTATACCAGCAGGATTATTCTCAGAAAAAATTAAACGTGTTATTGGCATTAAATCGAAATGAACTTTATAGGCTTCTTTAGCTCTACCTGCAATACCTAAACGAATCATTTCAGAAAATTCTTTTGGCAATGCTTGTCCTATTACCGAGATTACACCAGAACCACCTGCTAACGCAACACTTAAAGCTAAATCATCATCCCCAGATATCACCAAGAAATCTTCAGGCTTTTTTCTTAGCAATTCTAGATATTGATGTACGTTATTACCTGCTTCCTTAACCGCAATAATATTTTTAAAATCCTTTGCCAAACGTAATGTGGTTTCTGGCAACATATTAGACGATGTTCGACCTGGAACATTATATAAAATTATTGGTTTTGGCGATACCTCAGCAACAGCTTTAAAATGCTGATAGATGCCCTCTTGTGTTGGCTTACTATAATACGGAGACACTGATAAAATAGCATCTATATTAGTTAAATCTGTATTCTTGATTTCATTTATAATTGACGCTGTATTATTTCCGCCAATACCTAAAACCAACGGTAATCTTTCGTTGTTTACTTTGCTTATAAACTTTATTAACTCCTTTTTTTCTTCTGCAGAAACCGTAACACTTTCGCCTGTGGTACCACTGATTACTAAGTACTCTGTACCGTTCTTAATATTATACTCTACCAATCGCTCAAGCCCTTCAAAATCTATACTTAAATCTGCATTAAATGGTGTAATTAGCGCTACTCCTGTACCTATGAATTTGGTCATCATAATTTGTTTAAAATGTTTAAATATTTTTTTAGTTCGTTTTTAAATGTCTTAATGTCTTTTGGATTAACATCAATGATTAAATCATATAAACGTTCATCTTTTCTGCTAAGACCTACTTTTAAGTTGGCTTTTGATGCCGCTGTTATTAAATCTAACTCGGGTGTTTCGTTTTTGTAATAACTTACCAAAACATCAAAAGGTTCGTCTATAAATGCTTGCAAGTCGATATTGTTTATTTTTCCCTTCCACCCAAAATGCTTTGGTGAAAAATAAGTTTCCCATTGGCTTCCTTCATACTTATCATCTTTTGTAAAAGCAACAATCTTGTGCTTTGGTGATGTTAAGTTCAATTCTTTAAGATAATTCCTAAAGGCTTCAAAATCTTCGAATTCGCTTGCATTAAGTAAAATCGCAATAACTTTAACTTTATTGTTGTTTACAGCTGCTTTACGAGCAGACAACAATTTGTTTACATATTTTTGATTTGATTTTTCCTTAAATGCTTTTAAAATCATTTATCTTTAGCCTTTGTTGCAAATTTAGCAAAAGCACATCCATTTTTTTACTACTATTTTAAAACAATGATTAAAAAATCACTTTTTTTAGTTCTTTTTTTGAGCCTTGCATATTCTTGTAAAGAACTACCAAATAGAATTGAAGGTAATCGTCTAGAAATTGACGAAAATATTACATCAAATAAGGAGGTAGAAGATTTTATAAGCCCTTACAGAGACAACGTAAATAAAAATTTAGACAGTATTATCTCTTTTGCACCTGAAACCTATTCTAAAACCGATGGAGAATTAAATACTGCCATTGGCAACTTAATGGCTGATGCTGTATTTAGTGAAAGCAATCCAATATTTAATAAGCGTACAGGCAAGAATATTGATTTTGTTTTACTGAATCATGGTGGCATTAGAGCTATAATTTCTCAAGGAAATATCACGACAAGAACAGCTTACGAAGTTATGCCTTTTGAAAATTCTGTTGTAGTTGTTGCTTTAAAAGGAAAACAAATAAATGAACTCTTTACCTATCTCTCTAAAGCTAAACGTGCTCACCCAGTCTCTAAGCAAGTTGAATTACTCTTAGATGAAGATTTTAACATTAAAAAAGCATTGGTTAATGGCAAAACCGTTTCTGAAGATGAAACATACTACGTTGCCACTAACGATTATCTATATAATGGTGGTGATCGTATGACATTCTTTCACCCAAACGATAGTTTGTACACACTAGATTATAAAATTAGAAATGTATTGATTAATCATTTCAAAAAAGAAGACACCATCAATCCTAAAATTGACAATCGTTTCACAAAGTTAACTGCAGAATAATGATGAAAAGAAGGCAATTTATACAACAAACAACTGCTGCTACCGCACTTGCTGGTTTAGGGGCATTAAATCTTCAATCTTGTGTGTCAAAAAGAAAACATATTACGATTCTGCACACTAACGATGTACATAGTCATATAGATCCTTTTGGACCTAACGACAAAAGAAACGCAAACAAAGGTGGTGTTGCAAGACGTGCTACTTTGGTTGAAAATATTAGAAAAGAAAATCCCAATACATTATTGTTAGATGCTGGTGATATTTTTCAAGGTACTCCTTATTTCAATTATTATGGAGGTGAACTGGAATTTAAGCTAATGAGTATGCTTAATTATGATTTGGCAACTATTGGAAACCATGATTTTGATAATGGTATAGACGGACTTTATGCACAATTACCACATGCAAAGTTTGAGTTTGTTTCTGCAAACTATGACTTTTCTAATACAGTAATGGACACACATGTAAAACCATACAAGGTTCTTGTAAAAGATGGTGTTAGAATTGGCGTATTTGGTTTGGGCATTCAACTTGAAGGTTTGGTCGATAAAAAAATGTATAAAGAAACTGTTTATCACAATCCAATCGAAGTTGCACAAGATATGTCGCGTATCTTAAAAGAGGATGAGTCCTGCGACTTGGTTATCTGTCTTTCTCACATAGGATATTATTATAAAAATAGTCCAGATCGCGTTTGTGATTTAAATTTGGCTAAAGCTACAAAAGACATTGATTTAATTATTGGTGGACACACACATACATTTTTACCAAAACCAACCATAACTCAAAATAGTGAAGGCAAGAATGTGTTGGTTAATCAGGTTGGTGCTTACGGATTATATTTAGGTAGAATTGACTTTTATTTTGAACAAGACAAGCCTCTTTATTCAGATAGCACCACGATAATCGTTTAGCAATTTTGTAAGTTCCTAAAATTGAAGCGTCTAAGATTTCAACTAAACCAAAGTTTATGAAATCTGACAAAATCATTCTTGTGCTAAGAATAGCCGTTGCTGTTATATTGATTCAAACGCTTCGCTTTAAGTTTAGCGCACATCCAGATAGTGTCTATATTTTTGAAACTGTTGGTCTGGAGCCTTATGGACGAATAGGAGTTGGAATATTAGAGCTAGTCGCTGGAATTTTACTGTTAATACCAAAAACTGTTTGGGCAGGAGCACTTTTAACCTTAGGCCTTATAGGTGGTGCAGTAGTAATGCATTTAACACAACTAGGTATTGAAGTAAACGGAGATGGCGGAGTTCTATTTTATACAGCAATAATAACATTTCTGTTGAGTGCTGTAATTCTTTATTATTTCAGAAAAGATGTTCCGGTTGTAGGCAAGAAATTAAGCTTCTAATTGCTCGTCCATATCCAAATATGTAGGCTGCGGACCAGTATGATCAATTTGCGATTGTAAGTAGAAGAATACAAAAGCTACAACTAAGAAAAACGAATAAATAAATCCTAAATTTTTATCTTCTAAAATATAATAATAAGCTAATTGTATTATTTCTGAAAAAACTATACAAATAGAGCCTAATAGAAAAAGCATAGATTTATTATCATTTCTATACATATAGTCTATTAAAGCTACAGATAATAACGTCATTATAATACCATTATAAACAAACTCTAAAATATATTCATAAGTAGTAAGTGAATTTCCAGTAGCATCTGTTACAATAATTACACAAAACACATCTAACACAACAAGAATCATAACAGGAATTAACAACTCTCTAAAAACCTTACCAACATTAATTGAAGTTAAAACATTGATTATCAATAACAAATATGCACTAATAAAAAGGATATTGGCACCATAATAATGTATGTCAAATTGGTCTACCTCTAATAATGGCATAAACCAACCTGTATAACTTAAAATATGACCGACTGAAAAGATCACCAAAAACCAAAAGAAATGCTTAGACTTATCTGCTGTCCAACCACAATACAAAATGGTCAATAGCACAAGCATCAGAGCACTTACAGCGGCACCTTGTACTTCATAGGCAAGACCTTGAAGTATTATAAAAACACCACCTAAAAGCAATAGCAGTACTTTTAAGATTTTATTTACTAACATTAATTAATCCCTTATTTATTAGGCGAATATATCAAAAAAAAACAATTAAACGATAAAAAAACGCTTTTTATCGATAAAAAGTTAATTTTTTTGTAGGAATTTATTTCAAAAAAGATAAGAACTCTTGTTCGGAAAGGATAGTGATACCCAAATTTTCTGCTTTTGTACGCTTACTTGGTCCCATTTTGTCACCTGCAACAACATAACTTGTTTTTGATGATATGGAGGACGACACCTTTCCTCCATTATCTTCAATAAGTTTTTTAAGCTCGTTTCTAGAAACAGATTCAAACACACCTGAAACTACGAAAGTCTGTCCTTTTAGTTTTTCCGTTTGGTTAGCTAATTTCTCTGCTGAGATTTCTAATTGCACCCCATATACTTTCAATCGCTCTATAATTGTTTTATTTTCTTCTGAAGAAAAGAACTCCACAACACTTTCTGCAATACGCTCTCCAATTTCATCTACAGTTACCAAATCCAAGACTGAAGCAAACATTAAAGCATCTATAGATTTATAATGTTTAGCCAACTTTTTTGCAACAGTTTCTCCAACATACCTAATACCTAAAGCGAATAAGACACGTTCAAACGGAATTTGTTTAGAGGCTTCAATCCCTTTTACCAAATTCTCAGCACTTTTCGCTGCCATCCGTTCTAACGGTATAACTTGTTCTTCTGTTAACTCATATAAATCAGCATAGTTTGAAATTAAGCCTTCTTTTACCAAAAGCGCAACGGTTTCTCCACCAAGTCCCTCAATATCCATTGCCTTTCTTGAAATATAATGTTGAATACGACCTACAATCTGTGGTGGACAACCATTATAATTAGGGCAATAATGCTTTGCTTCCCCTTCTGGTCTTACCAATTCGGTTTGACACTCAGGACAATTTGTAATGTAGACTGTTGGTTTAGAATCTTCAGGACGTTTTGCAAGGTCTACAGCAATAATCTTTGGAATAATTTCGCCACCTTTCTCAACAAAGACCTCATCGCCTTCTCTAATATCTAACTTTTCAATCTGATCGGCATTATGCAAAGATGCGCGTTTAACTATTGTACCAGCCAACTGCACTGGCTCTAAATTCGCCACAGGTGTAATGGCTCCTGTACGACCAACTTGATACGTAATTTCATTTAACCTAGTTGAAACTTGTTCGGCTTTAAATTTATAAGCCATAGCCCAACGTGGTGCTTTGGCTGTATAACCTAACTCATCTTGCTGATATAAACTATTTACCTTTACCACTACTCCATCAATTTCGTATGGCAGATTATGTCTGTGTTCATCCCAATAATTTACATACTCCAAAACCTCATCTATTGAGCCCACCAGTTTCGCTTCTTGTGGTACCTTAAAACCCCATGCTCTAGCTTTTTCTAATCCCTCAAACTGTGTAGAAATATTTAGATTATTACCTTTTATACTATAGAGAAAACATTCTAAAGGTCGCTTTGCCACCTCAGCACTATCTTGAAGCTTTAAACTTCCTGATGCTGTATTTCTAGGGTTTCGATAGGGTTCTTCATCATTAGCAATACGTTCTTCATTCATTTTTAAAAAACCTTCGATAGGCAGAATGATTTCACCTCTTATATCAAAACGCTCAGGATAATCACCTTTTAACTGAAGTGGTACCGTTTTAATGGTTTTTACATTAGCCGTAACCTCATCTCCTTGCACTCCGTCACCTCTAGTAACTGCCCTTACGAGTTTTCCGTTTTCGTAAGTCAAGTTCATAGATGCACCATCGTACTTTAACTCGCACGTATATTGCACATCGCCATCTACCATTTTCTTGATGCGCTTTTCCCAATCCATTAAATCTTCTTTAGAATAGGAATTATCTAAAGAATACATTCTAAAGTCATGTACAACCGTATTAAAATTCTTGGTAATAGTACCACCTACACGTTTTGTCGGCGAATTTTCATCATAAAATTCCGGATGTGCTTCTTCTAAAGCTTGAAGTTCTTTCAACTTCATATCAAACTCATAATCACTAATAGTAGGATTATCGAGTATGTAGTAATTATAATTGTGTTGACGAAGTTCGTCTCTTAAGGATTGTATTTTTTGTTGTGTGTTCATTATTCTTTTAAGAATCTAATTTGTTTAATCTCCGTTCATCATTTAAACTAATCCAAAGTGAAAATGCACCTAGGATCAATCCAACTTGAGAAGAACCTATAACAAATTCAGAAATGCTAAGAGTTTTTATTGAAGAAATGAATTTTTCTAAAGCAAATAATATAGAAGAGATAAGTACAATAACCAAAATTGCTCTGAGAAAAATCCTAAAAACTTTCTCTTCTGAAAATCTCTTAACCATGCTGTTTTTTGAAAAAAGAGTTAAAGTTAAATAACATAAATGATAGTATATATTAATAAATATAACTTTTAATACACTCGACTTTAATCCTTCTTCTGAAAAGAACAAATAACAAATACTTAGCAAGAAAATGGTTAGCCCAATTCTAATATAAAATTTAAGCAAATGTTCTTTTATCATATCTTACTGAATTAAACAAGATTCCTGCTTAAGCAGGAATTTTAGAGCCCTTCTTTATTCAACCATTTTGGTGCAGGCAATGGTTTGTAATTATTCATTTTATACAAAAGTCCTTCAATGGTTGTGTCTACAACAACAGCATCTAAGTTTTCTTGTTTTAAAAAACCTCGTTCTACCATGACTTTGCATTGCTCTATCAAAGCATTATAATAACCATTGATGTTTAAAATCCCAATAGGTTTGGTATGCAAGCCCAATTGTCCCCAAGTTGTGATTTCAAAAAACTCATCCATTGTACCAAAACCACCTGGAATAATAATGAAGCCATCACTTTTTTCATACATAATAATTTTTCTATCATGCATGTTGTCTGTGGTAATCAATTCCGTTAATTCTGTATGAACAATTTCTTTGGTTTTAAGAAATGATGGAATAATACCAACGGTTTTACCTCCGTTTTCTATAACACCTTCTGCAACTTTTCCCATAATACCAATCTTTGCTGCACCATAAACAAGTGTTATATCTTTTTGAGCAAATTCTTTACCCAAAGCATAGGCTGTAGTAATAATTTCGTTGTCATTTCCATCGCTACTTCCGCAAAAAACTGATATACTTTTCATGTTACTTTTTTGTTCCTTTTAGCATTCTATCATTACCATTTAAATCCTTTCTCAATTCAATAGCTTCAAATTGAGCATCGACTAAAAGTTGCTTTGTTTCTGGTCCAAGATACTGGTTAATTTCAAAATAAAGTGAGCCATTAGACGTCAACTTATCAACAGCAAAATCAGTTATCGCTTTGTAAAAAATCAATGGATTATCGTTTTCTACAAAAAGCGCTAAATGAGGCTCGTTATCGAGAACGTTTGGTTTTATTCCTTGCTTTTCGAGTTTACGAACGTAAGGTGGATTGGAAACGATGATGTCGAAAAAGCCCTTCTGTCGCAAAGCGACATCTTCCCAAAGGGAAGATTCTAAAATATCAGCTTTAATAAACTTAACTTCAACACCATTACTATTCGCATTCTCTTTAGCCATCTCTAAAGCAGACTCTGATATATCAACTGCAAAAACCTGAACTTCTGGCAAGTGCTTTGCCAACGAAATTGCAATACAACCAGAACCTGTTCCTATATCTAAAATCTTTATTGTTTCAGAGTTTTGAATTTTAGATTTTGCATCCTTTATAATCCAATCTACAAGCTCTTCGGTCTCTGGTCTTGGAATGAGTACACTTTCATTCACTTTAAATTGTAATCCGTAAAACTCAGTTTCACCCAACAAATATTGAATAGGTTTTTGCTGTTTTAAGCCTTCTAAAAGCTCAAAAAAGACTTCAGTTTCAGATTTAGACAAAGTAAATTCGGGCTCTAATTGCAATTGAATTCTGGCCACATCAAGATGATGCTCTAAGCCTAAATAAAAAAAACTTGCTACCTCATCTTTGCCATAACTTTGGTTTAATTCTTTATGAAATATGTCTTTTAAATCCTTTGCTTTCAAAATTAAAATGTTTTAAGCATCCAAACCGTACATGAGTAATGACCTGTATTCCCCATCGGTTTATCGATAAATTCAAAACCTACCTTTTTGTACAATTTTCTAGCATCATTCATATAAGGCATGGTTTCTAAATAACAACTTTCAAAACCAGCGTTTTTGGCAAAGTCTAAACATGTATTAATCATTTTAGTTCCTAATCCTTTTCCTCTGGCTTCTTGCATAAAATACATTTTTTGCAACTCGCAAACATTTCCTTCGTAATTATTTAATGGTGCAATACCAGCACCACCAAGAATCTCTTCATTTTGAGCTAAAACAAAATATCGGGTTTTAGGATAACTATATGTTTCTGCCATACAATCTAACGACACATCTTCGTATGCAGTACCAACTTTTGGCACTCCCATTTCTATCAGAACACTTCTTATAGCCTTGGCAATTTTAGGATTATCCTTTTGTTCTATTTCTCGAATAACTATGGTATCTTTACTCACTTAATTAAAACCTTTAACACCGATTTTTTACGGCATGAAGATAATTATAAATACCTTTTTATGATTAAAAGAATATTATTCATTTTGATGATTTGTTCACTTGTTTTCAACTGCACCGTTAGAGAAAAACCTAAGTTTATCGGCATTGATAATATCAAGGTTTTAGATTCTAATATTGAGACTATTACCATTAGTGCAGATGCAGAGTTTAGCAACCCAAATGATGTTGGTGGCACACTTCAAACAGATGCTTTAAAAGTGTTTGTTAACGACAGAGAAATAGCCACATTTACATCAAAACAATTTAAAGTACCTTCTAAAGACAAGTTCAAAATTCCGCTTACGGTTTCTATTGCTACAGATAGCATTATAAATAAAGGTAATCTTGGTGGTTTGTTGGGTAGTTTGCTATCTAAAAAATTAAAAGTGCAATACAAAGGCGATATTAAGTACAAGGTTTTAGGCTATTCTTCTACCTATAATATTGATAAAACTGAAGACGTAAAAATTAAGTTATAGGTGCAAAAACACGAGCATTACATAAAACGCTGCTTACAAATTGCCAAAAACGGATTAGGAACCACGAGACCAAATCCCATGGTAGGCGCTGTTATTGTGCATAACGACAGTATTATTGGAGAAGGTTTTACCAGCGCTTATGGAGGGCCACACGCCGAAGTTAATGCAGTAAATTCTGTTAAAAACAAATCCTTATTAAAAGACAGCACTATGTATGTGCTTTTAGAACCTTGCAGTCATTACGGAAAAACACCTCCTTGTAGCGACCTCATTATGCATCACAACATCCCAAATGTGGTAATTGGCTGTGTAGACGATAATCCTGAAGTCGCAGGAAAAGGCATTGCCAAATTAAAGGCTCATGGCTGTAATGTTATTGTTGGTGTTTTAGAAGCAGAATGCAAAGCGCATTTAAAGCGTTTTTTTGCTTATCACAATAAAAAACGACCATATATAATTTTGAAATGGGCCGAAACCGAAGATGGTTTTATGGCACCAGAGACTAAGGATGAACAAAAACCAGTTTGGATTACAAACACTTATTCAAGACAATTGGTACACAAATGGCGCGCTGAAGAACAAGCCATTTTAGTCGGAACAAATACAGTAATTGAAGACAATCCTAGTCTTACCGTTAGAGATTATGCTGGTGAAAATCCTATTAGAATTGTTATAGATAAGAACAACAAACTCGAAGAGAGTTATAACGTTTTTGACACCTCAGCTAAAACCATCAGACTCACTAAAACTGAGCTTAATTTTGATAAACCTCTGGCTTCTGAGGTTTGTAATTATTTACACCAACACAATATAAACTCTGTGATTATTGAAGGTGGTGCTAAAACGCTTGAAACCTTTATTGATGAAAATTTATGGGACGAAGCCCGAATTTTTATTAGTAAAACTGAATTTAAATCAGGTACCAAAGCAACTAACTTAAATGGTAGATTAGTTTCAGAGAAAAAATTAAAAGAAGATCGATTAAAATTCTACATAAATGATTGATACGCTTATTTTCGATTTTGGAGATGTTTTTATCAACTTAGACAAAGAAGGTGCTATGCAAAACGCGCTTAATTTGTTTAAGATAGACACGTTTGAAGAAGACATGATTAACACCAATATTTTATATGAAATTGGCAAAATTTCAACTGAAGAATTTATTAATTTTTATGTGTCTAAATTTTCACATTTAGATGAAAATCAAATCATTGATGCATGGAATTATATCTTAAAAGATTTTCCTAAACATCGCTTAGATTTTCTTCAACAACTTTCAAAAGAACAACGCTATAAACTGATATTATTAAGTAACACTAATGATATGCACATCGACTTTATAAAGACTAATATTAGTTTCTATGAAGACTTTAAAAGCTGTTTTGACCAGTTTTATCTATCCCAAGAAATTCAGTTGAGAAAACCTAATAGAGATATTTTTGATTTTGTTTTAGAAAGCAATAATCTAAAACCTGAAAGTTGCTTTTTTGTTGATGATACTAAAGAAAACACAGACACAGCGAAATCTCTTGGTATTAAGGTTTGGAATATTGATGAAACCAAAGAAGATGTTATTAATTTGTTTAATCTTAATAATACACTGTTTTGATTTTTCTAGTACTGAGTGTCTTATCCTCAACGTCTATTTTTATTTTATTTAAACTCTTTAAACTATATAATGTTGACACACTCCAAGCTATCGTATACAATTATATTACCGCCAGTATCTGTGGGATCATTCTATTCGACAAAAAAAATGGTATTATAGATTTTGTTAATGAGCCTTGGTTTTATGTAGCCCTAGTATTAGGGTTTTTATTTATTAGCATATTTAATGTTATGGCACTTACAGCTCAGAAAAATGGATTATCAGTAGCATCTGTTGCGAGTAAAATGAGTGTTATAATACCTATTTTATTCGGAATTATAGTTTACAATGAAAGTGTCGGTTTTTATAAGATAGTGGGCATTATGTTCGCTTTAGTTGCTGTCGTCTTAGCATCAATAAAGCCTAAAAGTAATGTAAGATTGACAAAGACCATCTATCTGCCTATTATCCTATTTTTAGGTTCTGGTGTTATAGAAACAAGTGTTAACCATTTTGCACCTGAAGGGAATATGCCTTTATTTTTGGCCATCATATTTGCTAGCGCAGGAATTATAGGATTGATATTAGTATTTATGAAGACCATAAAAGAAAAACAGGTTTTTAAAGTAAAAGCCATTCCCTTTGGATTTGCTTTAGGTTTAGTAAACTATTGTTCCATGTATTTTTTATTAAAAGCATTAAGGGTAGAAGGATTTGAAAGTTCTGTCGTTTTTACCGTAAATAATGTAGCGATTGTTGCAGTATCTTGTTTAACAGGCTTATTACTTTTTAAAGAAGTGATATCTTCTAAAAACTGGTTTGGTATTGGCTTAGCTTTAATTTCAATAATTTTAGTAACCTTATAATGTTGACTCAAGACATATATAAAACCATTTCTAAATCTTCGGTTGGGGAGTTGTTTAAAGACAAAAACAGTAAGTTTATTGGTTATGCATTTCCGGTTGAAAACGAAGATCAAATAAAAGTTTACATAGATGAAGTTAAAAAAGAGCATCACTCGGCAAGACATTGGTGCTATGCTTATCAATTAGGGACAGAAAACATAAGTTTTAGAGCAAATGACGATGGAGAACCTAATAATTCTGCCGGAATGCCAATATATGGGCAAATTCAGTCTTATGAACTAACTAATGTTCTTATTGTAGTTGTTAGGTATTATGGCGGAGTAAAGCTTGGTGTTGGTGGCTTAATCAACGCTTACAAAACTGGTGCTCAATTTGCCCTTGAAGCTTCAGAAATTATTGAAAAAACAATTAATAAGCACTTCTTACTCAAATTTGAATATAAAAACATGAGCAAGGTGATGCGAATTCTTAAAGAGCATCAAATAGAAATATTAAAACAAACCTTAGAGCTTGATTGTTTGTTAGAAATATCTGTCAGAAAAGGTAACGCTTCAAAAGTATTTGAAATATTTAATCAGTTTTATGGTGTTGCAATTGATGAATTATAACGAATAATTTTGCAGTTTGTCTAAAAGATATTTTGGGCATCTTGTAGGTCTATTTCTTTTTGCGTCAATAAAAGCTAAAATAGTATTGCCTGTTGCCAATAATTCACCTTTATGATTTGTTAATTCATAATCAAACTCTATGGATGCAGTTGGCATTTTCTTCAACTTAGTTTTTACTTTAAGCACATCATCATAACGTGCTGAATTTTTGTAGTTTATATTAAGTGAAATTACCGGAAGCATTATACCTTCTGCTTCCATAGCACTATAATTGAATCCAAACTCTCTTAGCCACTCCGTTCTACCTACCTCAAAGTATACTGCATAATTAGCGTGATACACAACTCCCATCTGGTCAGTTTCGCCATAGCGAACACGTATTTCTGTTTCGTTATAATTCAAAATTTTAGATGATTTTTAATAAAAAATTTGTAGTTTTAGAAGATTTTAAACATGGGGAAAAAAATCTTAAAATTCAATTAGAATTGATTTTTTTTTTAAAAATTTTGTTCACATATTTGTCATGTTCAAAATGCTGAGAGAATCCTAATTCTCTTTTTTTTTGCTAATCTAACTAACAACTTAAAATCTAAATTTAACTAATGGAGATCACAGCGGATTCTGTATGGAGTAATTGTCTCGATTTTATTAAAGATAATATACAACCCCAAGCCTATAAAACGTGGTTTGAGCCCATACAAGCTGTAAAACTTACTGGCAATGCATTAAGTATTCAAGTGCCAAGTAAGTTCTTCTATGAGTGGTTAGAAGAGCATTATGTTAAAATTTTAAAAGTAGCTCTTACTAAGGAGTTAGGAGACGATGCCAAATTGGTGTATGTTATTAAGATGGAGAACACTTACGGTAACAAACAACCGTTTACTGAAAAAATTCCAAGTTCTAACAGAACACCTGTAAAATCTCAAGATGTTGATGTTCCTTTCAATAATAAAAGTCCAGAACTTAAGAACCCGTTTATAATTCCTGGAATTAGAAATGTAAAAATTGAGTCTCAACTTAACCCAAGTTATACGTTTGAAAATTTTTTAGAAGGTGACTCTAACCGTTTAGCAAGAAATGCTGGAATTGCAGTAGCCAACAAACCTGGAGGGACCTCCTTTAACCCTTTATTAATCTTTGGAGGTGTTGGTCTAGGAAAAACACATTTAGCACACGCTATTGGTGTAGATATTAAAGATAAATATCCTGAGAAAACTGTTCTTTACATATCAGCTGAAAAATTTACACAACAGTATATTGATTCTGTAAAAAAGAATAACAGAAATGATTTTATTCATTTTTACCAAATAATTGATGTTTTAATTATAGACGACGTACAATTCTTATCTGGTAAAACAGGAACGCAAGATGTATTCTTCCATATCTTTAACCATTTACACCAAAACGGTAAGCAAGTTGTATTAACAAGTGATAAAGCACCTGTTGATATGCAAGATATTGAACAACGTTTATTGTCTCGTTTTAAATGGGGACTTTCAGCCGAGTTACAAACTCCTGATTTTGAAACAAGAGTTTCTATTCTTAAAAACAAACTTTACAGAGATGGTGTAGAAATGCCAGATGAAATTGTAGAGTATGTTGCTAAGCACATAAAAACAAATGTTAGAGAACTTGAAGGCGCTATCATTTCTTTAATAGCACAATCATCTTTCAACAAAAAAGAAATTACAATAAACCTTGCTAAGGATATTGTAGATAAGTTTGTAAAGAACACTAAGCGCGAAGTATCTATAGACTATATTCAAAAAGTAGTTTCTGATTATTTCCAGATGGATGTAAGCACACTTCAGTCTAAGACACGTAAACGTCATATTGTACAAGCACGTCAGTTGGCAATGTTTTTTGCAAAAAAGTACACCAAAGCGTCTTTGGCAAGTATTGGCTCTCAAATTGGGCAGCGCGATCATGCTACAGTTTTACATGCATGTAAAACTGTTGACAACTTATCGTCTACTGATAAACAGTTTAGAAAATACGTTGAGGATCTAGCCAAAAAATTATCGCTTTAAACTTATAAATCATGACTCGAATTTTAATGGTGTGCCTTGGCAATATTTGTCGTTCACCATTAGCTCATGGTATATTAGAATCTAAACTTAACACTTCTAAATTTTATGTTGATTCTGCTGGTACAGCAGCATATCATGTAGGTCACCAACCAGATCGCAGAGCTATTAAGGTTGCAAAAAACAATAATATAGATATCAGTCACCAAACAGCGAGACAGTTTAAAGCTTCAGATTTTGATACGTTTGATTATATCTATGTCATGGATGCTTCAAATTATACCAACATTATTAGTCTGGCAAGAAATAATTCGGATATAGGGAAAGTGAAACTATTCCTTGAAGAAAACTCAAATGTTTCAAATAAAAATGTACCTGATCCTTATTACGGAGATATGAGTGATTTTGAATATGTGTTTAATTTAATTGAGACCACTTCAGTTATTATTGCAAAAAGGCTTCTTGAAGAATAAAACCAAGTCTTTGATTTTTCGTAACTTAGAAACGTTAATACCTTCAAAAAACTACGATTATGAAAAAAACAGTTACTCTTTTATGCATTTTGTGTTTTTACTTTTCGCTTGCTCAAGACATAGAATTAGAATCTTTTGCCTCAGGATTCAATCGTCCTGTAAACATAAAACATGCTGGTGATGATAGGTTGTTTGTAGTTGAACAAGACGGTATTATTAAAATCTTAAATTCTGACGGAACCATCGAAAGCACTAACTTTTTAGATATAGGTGATCGCGTTAGGAGCATTGGGAATGAACAAGGCTTATTAGGCTTGGCATTTCACCCAAATTTTGACACTAATGGTTATTTTTTTGTTTATTACACAGATAATTCAGGAGACACCGTAATTTCAAGATTCTCTAGAATAGGCGTAAATCCTACAATTGCAGATCCTAATTCAGAATTAATAATACTAACTTATTCACAACCCTTTAGTAATCATAATGGTGGTGAATTACAATTCGGTCCTGATGGTTTTTTATACATCTCAAGTGGAGATGGTGGCTCTGGTGGAGACCCTCAAAATAATGGTCAAAATCTGAACAGCTTACTTGGGAAGCTTTTACGGATTGATGTAAACAACTCAACATCTTCAAATCCTTACGATATTCCTGTAGATAACCCTTTTGTTGGTAATTCCTCAGCCAGAGACGAAATCTGGGCCTATGGCTTACGTAACGCATGGAAGTTTTCCTTCGATAGTGCAAATAATGATCTATGGATTGCTGATGTTGGGCAAAATGCTAGAGAGGAAATTAATCAGGCGGCTTCTACTGATGCTGGACTAAATTATGGGTGGAGATGCTATGAAGGTAATAATGCGTATAACATTAACGGCTGCCCAAGCAGTAGCACGCTAACTTTTCCAGTAGCAGAATATGCTCATTCTGGCGGAAGATGCTCTATCACTGGCGGCTATGTCTACAGAGGATCAACTTATCCAAATTTAGTTGGTACTTATTTATTTGGCGATGTATGTACGCAAGAAATTGGATATTTAAAATTTGAAAACGGTAGTTGGAATTCAACTTTTGAAAGTTTCTCTGGTAATTGGGTAGCTTTTGGTGAAGATATAAACGGAGAGCTTTATGTTTCTAGTCTTGGAGGTAGTATTTTTAAAGTTACGGATTCCCTTCTTAGTATCGATGAGAATACTCAAAATTCAATATCTATATATCCTAACCCAGCTAACACTACTTTGAATATAGACTTTCCGAATGGCACATCTGGTGATTCAACAAATATTGAAATTTATGACATCCAAGGAAAGTTAATAAAGTCTATTTTAAAAGATAATAATGATACTTTTACTAGCATAAATATTTCAGAACTAAAAAGTGGTTTTTATATCATAAAACTTAAATCTGAAAACGGTAAAAAACTCACTAAAAAATTTGTTATAAATTAAATGACAAGCTCAAAAGGCCAGCTATATCTTATCCCAACACGATTAGGAGATAATCCTCCTTTAGAGGTTTTACCAATCTCTATTAAAAAAGTAATTGAAGACATTGATTATTATATTGTTGAAAATGAAAAAACAGCACGTCGTTTTATTAAACGTATTTCGCCTAACAAATCTCAGCCTTCACTTAAGCTAAGTGTACTTAATAAATATACAACCGAAGAGGAGCGTAATACTTTTTTAAATCCTTGCCTAGAAGGTCATACTATTGGGTTACTTTCGGAGGCAGGTTGTCCTGCTATCGCAGATCCAGGCTCTGATATTGTTAGCTTAGCACATAATATGAATATAAAAGTTGTGCCTCTAGTTGGCCCTTCTTCAATACTATTAGCTTTAATGGCTTCTGGTATGAATGGGCAGAGTTTTTGTTTTAACGGTTATTTACCAATAGATAAAGCTGAAAGAAAGTCTAAATTAAAAAGTTTAGAGCGTTTATCTTCAGAGCACAATCAGGCTCAAATTTTTATTGAAACTCCTTACAGAAACATGAAAATGCTTGATGACTTGGCCAACGTATTACATCCTGAAACCAGAGTTTGTGTAGCTTGCGATCTTACATTACCTAGCGAATTTATAAAAACACAACCAGCTAAAGATTGGAAACTTAACAAAGAGGACCTACATAAAAGGCCTGCTATATTTATTATTCAAAAAAGTTAAATTCTTGCTTTAGCTTTTTTGTTTGGCTTAATAATAGTTGTATCGTAACCAGAAAACTTTTTCATGTAGTATTTTACAGTAGAGCCATACGCATCAGAAAGGTTGTAGTCGCCGTAACTACGTAAAAACTTTTTAACCGTTCCAGGACCAGCAAGATGTGCCGCTGCTAAAATACCAGATTCGGTTACCTTAACACCACCAATAAACTTACCATCAAAACGCTTAATATCCTTTCTTAAAATCCATTTGTTTCGTGATGCATTTGCCATAAATGCTTTTTCCTGAAGTTCTGGATTGTATAGAAACTGATTAGGGTTATAAATGCCAATTAACTTTAAAGTTTCAGCACCAAATTGATATTTCCCTAAATAACCTAATGTGTTTACAGTAAAATAATCTCCTCTAGACTCTTTAAATGCAAGTGCTTCTTTAAAACCTTCAAAGGATTTACCTAGATGTGGTGTAAAAATATCTGATTTAACTGCATCATTAGCTTGGGACATCGCTAAATCTGACTTGATATTGTAGTTTAAATCCAAACCTTCTGTTGAATACATCTCTGTATTTAAGGAGGAATTTGGATAAAGTGCCAAAGCAACTACTAAGCAAATTGAAAATGGCAACAAATAATTCTTAACGCTATTTTTTATCATAACAGCCAATTTTTAACTGATAAAACTTTCCCCAAAAGTATTTATCAAAATCGCGTGCAAATATACGAATTTTATTTAAATATTGAAAATCAACCTGTTAAGGTTTGTTAAAAGTTATTAATAGTAGATATAATGCATCTTTAAACGTCCTTTACTATTTAATTCCAATGCTGGGAAAGGCACCTTAATTACGTTTAAAACGTCAAAAATGGTTTTTAGAAAATAAGATTTTGTTTTAATTTTACTTAAATCTACATCAAGACTTAGGTAATATTGCCGTGTTCTATTTTGATTTATAAACAAAGGATCATTAGGTTCGCCTGTTAGCATACCATCAGCACCATAACCAAAGGCAAGATTTAGCCAATTTGGAAGGTAATTTGTTTTTAAAAACGAATTAAGATTTGCACTCAACCAATAGGTCTGACCATTATAATCTTTTAAAAATTCTTCAGTTAATCCATTTCCTAGCTTATCTGGTCGTTGCTTTGCAAATTTTGTTTGATGGAACGAATATTTTAAAAGGATACGTTGTTCTTGCCACAATAATTCCTGACCAACAAAAAGTCCTGTACCAAGCGTATTAGCAGCCATATCGGTCCACGAAAAACCCCATTCTTCAGAAAAGCCATCCATGACCTCAACGGTAGTTAAAAATCCAAGACCTAATGCTGAACCATAGATGATTTGATTTTTTTTACTCACACCTGCCCAATTAAGTGTATTTGCACCCAATCTACCAATCTGATAGGAAGAAAATACATGTCCTAACTTATCCATCTGCAACCACTCACCACTATCGTCTAGTGTCTTAAATTTTGATCGCGGATAATCGGCATACCATAATTGATTTAGACCTATCAAAGTAGTAGTAGCTAAAGAAATTTCGGAAATAAGAACAGTATTTCTTCGTGACTTGTTTAGAGAATCACTTGGTTTTAAAAACTGATTAAGTCTGGATTGCGCAAAAAGAGATTCACCAACACAAAGCAGAAACATGATATGTGTTATAACACACCTCAAGCCTTACCTATTAATTCCTTGCGAAGACAAATATCTCTGATATTCTCTGGCATTATTATTATGCTGTGCCAGAGTTTTTGCAAACTTATGATAGCCTAAACGTTTTGCATCAGCTGCAAAATAAAGATAATTATGCTTTTCAGGATTTAATACAGCTTTTATAGCAGATAAGTCTGGCATTGCTATAAGTCCTGGTGGCAAACCTAAATTCTTATAAGTGTTATAAGGCGAATCTATTTCTTTATGAATATTTAAAACGCGACGTATCACTGTATTCTTATATTTTGGTAATTGATAAGCTGCAAACTTTAAGGTTGGGTCTGCTTGCAATGGCATACCTATTCGTAATCTATTGAGGTAGACTCCTGCAACTCTTGGCTGCTCACCAGCTTGTTTAGATTCTTCGTGTACAATTGATGCCAAGGTCATCACCTCATCTGGAGATAAGTTTAATTCCTTAGCTTTTGCTAGCCTAGATTCATTCCAAAAACGATTGTATCTAGCTAACATTTTATCTCTAAAACCCTCAGCAGACGTATTCCAAAAAAACTCATAGGTATCTGGCAAATACATACCTAACGCTGTTGCCTCTGTAAAGTCATTCTCCTTCAAGAAATCTTTATCTGTCATAGCTTTGAGCAGCGACAAACTATCAGCTTCAATCTGAGTGCTAATTCTTCCAGCTAAATCCTCTAGACTATTTTGGTTATTGAATGCTATTTTTAAAGGTAAATTTCTACTTCTTATAGAATTAATAATCTCATTATTGTTCATCCCTTTTGAAATAGCAAATCGACCAGCTTTTATGTTAGAGGTGTACTTTTTCTGTTTAGCCAATGCATCAAAAGAACCTATATCTTTTAACAACGGCTCTAGCTGCTGTCTTACTTGCATATAATTAGCATTAGTAGGCACATAAATGTATTTTTTTTCTGTTTCAAAATTTGTATTAGGCTGAAACATGGCGCCATAAATGTAATAAGCAATAGCACCGAAAATTACTAAACCAATTATAGCAACTGCCCAAAGTATTTTCTTTATATACATAGATTATCTTTTAATACGCTGTAATATATATTCATTTGAAAATTGTTGCCCATCAAAACTCCAATCCTCCTTTAATCCTATTTTTTTGAAACCATTATTCTCGAACAATCTTAAACTGGCTTCATTGTTTTCTGAAACGTTAGCATATACCTGATGCAAATGAAGGATTTTAAAACAATAATCAACTAGCAAATTTAAAGCTTCTTTGCCATATCCTTTATAACGATTAGCTTCATCTTTTATTAAAATACCAATACCTGCACGCTTATTTTTAATATCAAAATCAAACACATCTATAAGACCAATAGCTATTCCTTCGGCTGTACAAATAGCTAATCGCAATTGTTTAGCTTCAAAAATATCTTGCTGTGCATTTTCTAAATATTGTTTTAACGTAAATTTTGAATATGGTGTCAGTGTATCACTTAAGGACCACAGCGCTGTATCATTCTCAATCTCGTAGACAAAATCTAAGTCTTCTGGCTCTAAGGCGCGTAAAAAAACATGTTCACCTTTTAAACTTACCATTCTATTTCACCTTTAAACACTTGCTCAGCAGAACCAACAAGCCAAATATCTTTATAACCTTCAGGACTTTTAGCAAAGTATACCGTAAGTTCACCACCTTCAACTTTAAGCTCAACTTCATTTCTTGTGGTCTTATTGTTATGATGCATGGCTAGTGCAACAGCTGTAACACCAGTACCGCAAGACAAGGTCTCATCCTCTACTCCGCGTTCATACGTTCTAACAGCAAATCGATTTTCGGTTAATTGCTCAACAAAATTAACGTTGCTTCCTACTTCATTATACGGTGCGCCATATCTTATAGCAGACCCTTTAGATTTCACATTTAAAGTTTCAATATTAGACACCATTTCTACATGATGCGGAGATCCTGTATCTAAAAACAAATGACTATCAAAAACTTCAATTCTGTCGACATCTTGCATATGCAAATGCACAATACCATCCTTAATTTTAGCTTTATGTAAACCATCAATAGCTAAAAATTCAGTGTCATTTTCAATAATGCCAAGAAACTTTGCGAAAGCGACGATACAACGTCCACCATTGCCACACATAGTACTTTGGTTACCATCAGAATTATAATACACCATCTTAAAATCTGAAGATGTGTCATTTTCTAACAGTATAAAACCATCTGCTCCAATGCCAAAACGTCTGTCGCACAATTCTGCTATGCGTTTGGTATTGTTTTTGTCTATGCGTTGTAGACGATTATCAACAATTATAAAGTCGTTTCCTGTGCCTTGATATTTATAAAATGTCATTGTCATAATTCTGAGCAAATATAAGAATTAAAGACTGTATTTAGCGATGTTAAAGGGCAGTTAAAGTTGACGTTAAATAGTCGTTAAAATGAATATTAAAATTCAATATATATCTAAATTTAAACGTTAAAAAGAAAAACTTAAATCCTGAAAATTATGAAGAAGATTTTAACTTTAGTTGGTGTTTCGGTATTAGGTGGTTTACTAACCTTAGGCGGTTACAAGCTTTTTATTGAAAAACAACATTCAGAGCAATTAGCTACAGAACAAGTTTCTGATCTACCAATATTTGTCCCAACAAACAACACAATCAATAACGCTGCTGCAATAACACCAAACTTTGTTGAAGCCGCAGAAAAATCTTTAGACGCAGTAGTACACGTTAAAAATACTGCAATTGTTTCTGCACCTGTCACAATGAGTGATTACTTTTTCGGTCGATCGCAACCTCGCGCACAAGTTGGTACTGGTAGCGGTGTAATTATTTCACCAACGGGTTACATTGTAACCAATAACCACGTTATACAAAATGCAAATGAAATTAGCATCACATTAAACAATAATAAAACCTACATGGCAGAATTAGTTGGTACTGATGAAGCCACAGACATTGCACTCATAAAAATTGAAGCAGATGAAGATTTGCCATTTTTGGCCTTTGGTGACTCGGACAACGCTAAAATTGGAGAATGGGTTTTGGCTGTTGGAAATCCGTTTAATTTAAATTCCACTGTAACAGCTGGTATTATAAGTGCAAAATCGAGAGATTTGAGTGGAAGAAACACCCAATCATTTATTCAAACCGATGCTGCTGTCAATCCAGGAAATTCTGGTGGTGCTTTAGTAAATACTAATGGAGATTTAATTGGAATAAATACTGCCATTTCATCTCGAGATGGATCTTACATAGGCTATTCGTTTGCGGTACCTAGTAATATTGCTCGCAAAATTGTAAACGATATTATGGAGTACGGAAATGTGCAAAATGGCATTCTTGGTGTTATCGGAAGCGCTCTAAACAGTCAAACAGCAAAACAAATAGGTATTGACATGACGGAAGGTTTTTACGTTAGTAATGTTACAGAAGACACTGGTGCAGAAAAAGCAGGAATTAAAACAGGTGACATTATTAAAAAACTAGACAATGTTGAAATTAATAAGTTTTCAGATTTGGCTGGTTACCTAAAAACTAAAAGTCCAAACGATGTGGTTAATGTAACACTAATAAGAGATGGTGACCAAGAAGTAGTTCCTGTGACTTTATTAAAAAATCCAATTTTTGAACTTCAAACTATTGGTATCATTAGAAATGCTTCAAAGAATGACCTAAAGAAATTCAAAACTGATTATGGTGTGAAGATTTCTCGCTTCGATGAACGCTACCAAGCCTATTGGAACAGAGAAGGCATAGAGGAAGGCAGCATCGTTACACGCATTAACGGTAAAAAACTATACTCGGTAGATGATGCTCAAAACGCGATGAAAACGAGAAGCATGAACGATCCTCTTCAGATTGAGGTTATAAATAAAGAAGGTGAAAAGGTTGTCTACAACTTTAGATAAAAGACCTTAAAAACAGATTAAAATCACCCTTCAAAGTACAATTCTTTGAAGGGTTTTTATTTTCGGTAAAATGTGTTACGAAAACGTTTGAAATATGTATTTTTGCGCCAAATTAAAAACACTAAACCAATAAAAAATGGGTTTTAACGACACTTACGAAAAAGAGTTAGCGTTTCAGGCAGACCGTCGCAGAGCAACGGTTGAATTTATTAAAACAGTGAGCGACCTTTGGTACGACAATTCCATTGAGCTTGTGTTATTCAGAAATCAGTTAATTGATAGAAAGGTGAGCGAAATTTTAAACTTGCACGAATACGCAGGTGAATTTGTTCAGAAACCAATTTCAATTTTTGATTCTGTAGAAATTGCTCAGGCAATCAAAAAATTAAATTTACCACCTGCAAAATTAGACATAGGTAAACTTACCTACGAGTATCACTTAGAAGATCAGAAGTACAATAATGCTACAGCATTTGTTTCTGCTAAATTAAGTGAGGCTAATAACTCTAAGGAGCTAGAACCTAAAGATGTTATTCTTTATGGGTTTGGTAGAATTGGTAGATTAGTAGCACGTGAACTTATGACTCGTACTGGAAAAGGCAATCAACTACGATTAAGAGCGATCGTTACACGTGGTGAGATTAACGAAACCGTACTAGAAAAGCGTGCATCTTTATTGAGAAACGACTCTGTACATGGAGATTTCTCAGGTATGGTTAGCGTTGATGTAAAAAATAGTGCATTGATTATTAATGGTACTACGGTAAACATCATTTCAGCAAATGCACCAGAAGATATAGATTATACTAAATATGGTATTAACAATGCTCTTGTTATTGATAATACAGGTGCTTTTAGGGATGAAAAAGCACTTAGCAGACACTTAAAAGCTAAAGGTGTTGAGAAAGTATTACTTACCGCTCCAGGAAAGGGAGTACCTAATATTGTTCACGGTGTTAACCACTTAGAGCACAATCCTGATAAGGTGAAAATTTTCTCTGCCGCATCTTGTACCACAAATGCTATTACACCTGTACTAAAAGCTGTTGAAGACTCTTTTGGCGTAAAATCTGGTCACTTAGAAACCATTCATGCTTATACAAACGACCAAAACTTGGTAGATAATTTCCACAAAAAGTACAGACGTGGTAGGGCTGCTGGTCTTAATATGGTAATTACAGAAACTGGTGCTGGGCAAGCAGTAAGCAAAGCATTACCATCATTAGAGGGTAAATTAACATCTAATGCGATTAGAGTTCCTGTACCAAATGGTTCTTTAGCTATTCTTAACCTTGAGTTAGAAAAAGAAACTTCGGTAGACAGCATGAATACCATCATGAAAAAATATGCTCTAGAAGGCGACTTAGTAGAGCAAATCAAATACGAAATGAGTGACGAGCTAGTGTCTAGCGATATTGTTGGTAGCTCAGCACCATCAATTTATGACAGTAAAGCTACTATTGTTAGAGCTGATGGTAAAAATGCCATCCTATACATATGGTACGATAACGAATATGGCTACAGTCATCAAGTTATTAGACTTGCAAAATATATTTCTAAGGTGAGACGCTATACTTATTATTAGAATCTTTTGAAAAAGGAAAAAGAAAAATCTTGTCGTTCGGCAAGATTTTTTTGTTTTAAAACATCCAAAGCAACTCAAAGCGCGTATATGAACTGTTGAGTAAAATGATGTTGCATTTGTTTTTTTATTTCTTGAAACAAATGCACATAAATTCACTATCTTGGCATCTAATTAAACGAACACAACCAAAACAATTACAATATGAAGTTTTTAGCTAAAGTCGCTGTAATTCTTATAGTTACCTTTAACCTACAAACCTTAACCGCACAAACACAGCAAGACGATGCTGAAGAACATTACTCATTAAACAGTGGTACTATTGATAGCCAATTTGAATATGTTTTTAGAAAATCCGGAAACTTTAAAGGTACCAATGGTCAACCTTACGAAGCTGTAAAACAAGCTTGGTTGTTAAAACTAAAGGCCAATGTTTTAGATTCGCTTAAAACAACATATAAAGATTTAGCCAATTCTGAAGCAACTGTTGCCAACCAAGTTAAAGAAATAGATGATCTAAAGGCAAAGCTTGGAAACACACAAACCACTTTAGACCAAACCAATGAAGAAAAAAACAACATGGCATTATTGGGTATGCAAACCAGCAAAACTAATTATAATGTTATTATGTGGAGTATCATTGCTGCACTAACCGCTTTTTTATTATTCTTTATTTATAAGTTTAAAAACAGTAACTCACTCACCAAGGAAGCTAAACATAAACTCGAAGAAGTAGAAACTGAGTTTGAAGAACATAGACGCAACGCTTTAGAGCGCGAGCAAAAAGTAAGACGTCAACTCCAAGATGAGATTAATAAGAATAAGGCTTAGCAATTACCTTTTTATAAATATTGAAAATCCGCAATTTATTATTGCGGATTTTTTTATCTTTTAAGTTTTAAGATTATAAGAGCTTGATTATAAAAAACTTTGTTCAACTTTTTTTAAATCCCAATTATTGTAATGAGTAAAGGTTTAAAGCTAGAACATAAGCTTTTGATTTTTTTTGGTGGAATTTTCATAATGATGTTTTCTGGTTTTAATTACTTTAGAAGCATTCCTGGTATAACAAAAAAAGAAAAAAATGAAGCAATTATAATATACTATCTTGGTATGATATTTTGGGTTGGAGGAATCATATCTTTATATCATTTACTGTAATTCTATCTGTTTTTCTTTGAAATTAGAATGATAGATTCATTTATGTACGTACTCAAAACTTGCAGGTGAAATAACTTAAAAAAACTACCTTTGCATTCCATTTAGAAAGACCATGCGCATAGACATCATTACTGTTTTACCAGAACTTTTAAAAAGTCCGTTTGAAGCATCTATTCTTAAACGTGCTATAGAAGCCGATTTGGTAGAAGTTCATTTTCATAACCTTAGAGATTATACCACAGATAATTATAAATCTGTGGACGATTATCAATTTGGTGGTGGAGCTGGCATGGTAATGCTTATAGAGCCAATAGATAAATGTATTTCTGGTTTGCAAGCAGAGCGCAACTACGACGAGATTATATACATGACACCAGATGGCGAGCGTCTTAACCAAAGTATAGCCAACCAAGTATCTTTAAAAGAAAACATAATTATACTTTGTGGACATTATAAAGGTGTAGACCAACGTGTGCGCGATAAGTTTATTACCAGAGAAATCTCTATTGGAGATTATGTGTTGTCTGGTGGCGAATTGGGTGCAGCCGTGCTCTGCGATGCCGTTATTAGATTAATACCAGGCGTTTTGGGCAATGAGACTTCTGCCCTAACTGATTCGTTTCAAGATAATCTGTTGGCACCACCAATTTATACAAGACCGAGAGACTATAAAGGCATGAAAGTCCCTGAAGTATTGTTTAGTGGTAATTTTGGCGAAATAGAAAAATGGCGCGAAGAGCAAGCCTACCAACGTACCAAAGAAAGACGACCAGATCTTTTGAATGAAGAATGATTATCGCCTAACGGCCTACAAATAAACAACAACAACAACAACACGATTAAACGATTAAACGATTAAATATCGAGCAAAAAACTTTTCACTTTCTACTTTCTACTTTTAACTTTTTAATTATCTTTGCACCCACTTTTAGATTAACCTCTGGCGAAAACCGTGAATGTTGATTTAAAGCAACCATTATAAAAGAGAAAACATGGATTCTTTAGTAAAATTTGTACAAGACGAATTTGTAACCAAAAAAGACTTACCAGAGTTTAGTGCTGGTGATACGATCACAGTATACTACGAAATTAAAGAAGGTAGCAAAACGCGTACACAGTTCTTTAAAGGTGTTGTATTACAACGCAAAGGTAGCGGAGCTTCAGAAACGTTTACAATCCGTAAAATGTCTGGTACTATTGGTGTAGAGCGTATCTTCCCAATTAACTTACCAGCTTTACAAAAAATTGAAGTGAACAAGCGTGGTAAAGTACGTAGAGCACGTATATTCTACTTTAGAGGTCTTACTGGTAAAAAAGCAAGAATTAAAGAAGTTAGAAGATAATCTAACACACATAACATTAGAAAAGCCTTCATTACTGAAGGCTTTTTTAGTTATTAACTTTTGTTGATAAGTACGGTTTATAAATTGTGCATATCTAAATAGTTAAAAAATTTGAATATTCGGAATATAAATCTACTTTAGCTAAACAATCAACAACAAACAGTGTTTGGTTTTAAAAGAAATTTTAAATTTATGTTAATTATTTAAAGTAACGTTCTTTAAAATAATAGGATTGTTTTTTGAGGTTGACGAACCGCTTGTGTAGGCAAGTGTTGGATAGCCAACCATGAAGTTTAAGTTTTATAGTATGCTTGCAGATTATAAAACGTAAACGGAAAGCTTTGAAAAAGTAACGGAAACGAAAGTGAACGTGAAAAGGATGAGCAATGTTTTTGGACGTGTAGGACACGCAAGTGAAGAACAAAGAAGAAATCATCAAGAAAAACAAATCTTATGAAACTTAGTAGTATCAGGTCAATACATTTTGAAAGATATGAAACGTTTCACTTGAAGTAGGAACACTTGAACCGAAAAGGATGATGATGAAAATCATACAGCTGAGTTAGTGGAAGCTAAATAGGTCACGTTAGTACTGTTTCAAAAAAAAGCCATGTCAGAACAGTTTTACTGTAGTGATATGGCTTTTTACTTTTATATACCTAAAGATTAATGCTCATCACTTCTAGGGAAATACTTATGGTATTTTGTGTCGAGAAGTAAACTAGTATGATAAATTTTCTTGTTTTCGATACAAATTTTACGCTCTGTAAGCGTAAGACTTAGTCTAACTTACAAAAATCCATATTCTACTTTCTTCTATATTTGTTTTATGAATTTACAAAGCATATCTGACCAAAACTACAGTAATAAAAACTATACCACCAACCTACTTCCAAAGGCAGAGTACAGCTATTGCACCTTTACCAACTGCAATTTTGAAAATTCAGATATTTCTAACAACGTCTTTCTGGAATGTGAATTTGAGGATTGCAACTTTAGCAATATCAACGTAAAGCATACAACATTTAATGATGTAAGTTTTAATTCCTGTAAGCTCGTTGGTATTAATTTTAAAGATTGTAGTGAGTTTCTACTCGACTTCAACTTTAGTAATTGTAATCTTAATCTTAGTTCGTTTTCTGATATGAACATCAACAAAACATGCTTCAGCAATTGTAAAATGCATCAAGTAGATTTCACATTTACAGAAGCAAAAGAATCAAAATTTTCTCGGTGCGACTTAATGAATTCTATATTTAATAACACCAACCTTGAAAAAGCAGATTTTTCAACAGCTTTTAATTTCAATATTAATCCTGCTGAAAACAATCTTAAAGACGCGCAATTTTCAAAAAATAATATTGAAGGGCTATTAAATATCTTCAAAATAAAGATTAAATAAAAAATCCATCTAATTAAGTATTTCACTCAAGAAATTCTTAAAATTTACCATCAATTACTAGCAATCTCGCAATCGCTAAACCCTATCTATTTTGTATATTTGCACAGCTTAAAAATAAGCTTAAGCATATTCACATTATATTTAACAACCTATGACCAAAACAGCAAAGATTGTTTATACAAAAACAGACGAAGCTCCAGCTTTAGCAACACGTTCATTTTTACCAATAGTTCAATCATTTACCAAATCTTCTGGTATAACTATTGAAACTAAAGACATTTCGTTAGCAGCTAGAGTTTTAGCGGTGTTTCCTGATTATTTAACTGAAGAACAAAGAGTAGCAGATGCCCTTAGTGAGTTGGGTGAATTAGCAAAAAAGCCAGAAGCTAATATTATAAAATTACCAAACATTAGTGCTTCAATTCCTCAACTAAGAGATACTATAGAAGAGCTTCAGGCAAAAGGGTATAAACTTCCTGATTATCCTGACGAGCCCAAAAACGATATTGAAAAAGAAATCAAGTCTCGCTACGATAAAGTTAAAGGTAGTGCTGTAAACCCAGTTTTAAGAGAAGGAAACTCAGACAGACGTGCACCAAAAGCTGTTAAGAATTATGCTAAGAAAAACCCACATAGTATGGGAGCTTGGTCCGCAGATTCTAAAACTCATGTCGCTTCAATGAGTGAAGGAGATTTTGCACACAACGAGAAATCATATACCACAACTGAAGCTACCACAGTAAAAATAGTACACACAGACACTGATGGTAATGCCACTATATTAAAAGATAATTTAGCATTACAAGCCGAAGAAATTATAGATGCTACCGTAATGAGTAAAAAAGCGCTTTTACGTTTCTTAGAAAGAGAAATTAAAGATGCTAAAGCTCAAGATATTTTAATGTCTTTACACATGAAAGCTACGATGATGAAGGTTTCTGACCCTATCATTTTTGGTCATGCTGTAAGAACATATTTTAAACCTGTTTTTGAAAAACATGCAGACACTTTTAAAGAAATTGGTGTTGATGTTAATAACGGTTTAGGTAACTTATTAGATAATCTTGAGGAATTACCAGAAGCTAAGCGCAAGGAAATTAAAGCAGACATTGATGCTGCCTTCAATGAAGGGCCTGATTTAGCAATGGTTAACTCTGATAAAGGTATTACCAACTTACACGTACCAAGTGATGTTATTATTGATGCTTCTATGCCAGCAATGATCCGTACATCTGGACAAATGTGGAACAAAGATGGTAAGCAACAAGATACAAAAGCTATTATTCCAGACAGTAGTTATGCTGGTGTGTATACAGCTACTATAGACTTTTGTAAAAAACACGGAGCTTTTGATCCAACAACTATGGGTACCGTACCAAATGTTGGTCTTATGGCTCAAAAAGCGGAAGAGTATGGTTCTCATGATAAAACCTTTGAAATAACATCAAACGGAAAGGTTGAAGTTATTGACGCTAACGGAACTGTTTTAACTACTCATGATGTTGAAACTGGTGATATTTGGAGAATGTGCCAGGTTAAAGACGCACCAGTACAAGATTGGATTAAATTAGCAGTTACAAGAGCAAGAGCATCACAAACACCTGCTGTGTTTTGGTTAAATGAAGAAAGAGCTCATGATGCAGAATTAATCAAAAAGGTAAATAAATATCTTCCTAATCACAATACTGAAGGTTTAGATATTAGAATTCTTGCACCTATTGAAGCTACTAATTTCACTCTAGAACGCATCAAGGATGGTAAAGATACCATCTCAGTAACAGGAAATGTTTTAAGAGATTACCTTACAGACTTATTCCCTATTTTAGAATTAGGAACCAGTGCAAAAATGTTGTCTATTGTTCCATTAATGAATGGTGGTGGTTTATTTGAAACTGGTGCTGGTGGCTCTGCTCCAAAGCACGTACAACAGTTTGTTGAAGAAAATCACTTAAGATGGGATTCTCTTGGTGAATTTTTAGCACTTGCTGTGTCTTTAGATCATTATGCTGAAGTTAATAATAATGCTAAAGCACGTATTTTAGGAGAAACTTTAGATGATGCCACCGAGAAACTTTTAGAAAATAAAAAAGGGCCTTCTCGTAAAGTAAACGAACTAGATAACAGAGGCAGTCATTTCTATTTAGCATTATATTGGGCAGAAGCTTTAGCAAACCAAAATAAAGATGCTGATTTAAAAGAGGAGTTTACCTCAATTTTTAATGTCCTTTCTTCTAAAGAAGAAGAAATTGTAGCAGAACTTATAGATTGCCAAGGAGAACCAGTAAATATAGAAGGTTATTATTTCCCTAATGAAACTTTAACAAGTAGTGCTATGCGACCAAGCAAAACACTCAATTCCATATTAAATTAAACTTTTGTTAAAAAGGGCTTCATTGAAAAATGAAGCTTTTTTTATATCCGTAAATTTGTGTTACAAATGCGCTATACAATCGTTTTATAATCAACACCAATCTTATAAACTATGGCTTTAACCTATAGAGTTATACTACTCTTATTATTTTTTTGCCCAAGTGTACTAACAGCACAAGAAAAATTTACATTAAGCGGAACGATTACAGATAGTGAAAGTAACGAAACCTTGATTGGTGTGAATGTTCTTATTCCAGAAATTCAATCTGGCACCATGACCAATGAGTATGGCTTCTACTCTATTACACTTCCAAAGGGAACCTACGACATTCAAATAAGCTATTTAGGGTTCAAAACCATAAGCCAAACTATTGAGTTAACTAATGACCTATCTAAAAATTTTCAACTTACTGAAGCTGCTGAGAGTTTAGACGAAGTAGTTATTACCGAAAATGTAGAACAACTTAATATCAGAAAACCACAAATGAGTGTTAATGCCTTATCTATAAATACGATAAAGCAAATGCCAGTAGTTTTAGGCGAAGTTGATGTTATTAAATCCATCACACTTTTGCCAGGTGTTACTAATGCAGGCGAAGGTTCTTCAGGTTTTAATGTGCGTGGTGGTGCAGCAGACCAAAATCTTATATTATTAGATGAAGCCACAATTTTTAATTCATCACACTTATTTGGATTCTTTTCTGTTTTTAATCCAGATGCTATAAAAGATATTAAACTCTACAAAGGTGGGATTCCTGCAAAATATGGTGGACGTGTATCGTCTGTTTTAGATATTTATCAAAAAGAAGGCAATAGCAGCAATTTTCGTATGAATGGCGGCATTGGGTTAATCTCTAGCAGATTGTTAGCAGAAGGACCAATTAAAAAAAATAAAGGGTCCTTTTTATTTGGTGGTCGCAGTAGTTATGCACATTTGTTTCTTCCACTTTTTGACCTTGATAATGTGGCCTATTTTTACGACTTAAACACCAAATTAAGTTACCGCTTAAATGATAATAACAGCATTTTCTTGTCGGGTTATTTTGGTAGAGACGTATTTAGTATTCAGGATAGTTTTGAAAACACTTACGGTAATACTGTAGTTAATTTTAGGTGGAATCATTTATTCTCAGATAAGTTATTCTCTAACCTGTCGCTCATTTACTCTGATTATTATTATGGTTTAGATTTAAATTTTGTTGGTTTTGAATGGGAATCTGGTATAAGAAACTTTAATGTTAAGTACGATTTAAAACATTATATAAGCAATAATTTTAAGTTAGAATACGGACTCAACAGTATCTATTATAAATTTAATCCTGGAGAAATTAACCCTAACACCGAAGATTCTGGCATTAATCCTTTTAAACTCATTGATAAATATGCCTTTGAAAACGCTGTCTATCTTGATGCAGAACATAAGCTAAGTAATAAGCTTAGTCTTAGTTATGGAGCTCGATTCAGTACATTTCATCGCTTAGGTCAAGATGAATTAAATAGTTATGAAAATGACAATCCTGTTATTTTCAATACAGATTTAGGTATTTATGAAAAAGCAGAACCAATAGACACAGAGTCTTTTAACAGAAGTGATGTTATTGAGTCTTTTGCCAACATTGAACCACGCTTTTCTTTAGCATATCAGCTTAATGATTATTCGTCTGTAAAGGCAAGTTACAATAGAATGTCACAATACCTTCATCTTTTATCGAATACAAACTCACCAACACCATTAGATGTGTGGACACCAAGTGGCAAATTCATTAAGCCGCAACTTTTAGATCAATATGCGCTAGGCTATTTTAGGACTTTTAAAGACAACACATTCTCATTAGAAGTTGAAACGTTCTATAAAACCATAGATAACCGTATAGACTACATTGACGGTGCAAATCTTATTGCGAATGATGCCATAGAACAAGTTATTCTTAATGGAGAAGCTAGAGCTTATGGTCTAGAAATTCTATTCAGAAAAAACGAAGGACGATTAAAAGGATGGTTAGCTTATACATTATCAAAATCTGAACAAAAAACACCAGGAAGAACGGAAACAGAAACAGGTATTAATAATGGTGAATGGTATAATACACCATTTGACAAAACGCATGATATCTCTATAACAGCAAGCTATGATCTAAATAAAAAATGGAAATTGAGTTCTAATTTTATTTTTCAAACTGGTCAACCTGCCACATTTCCAAACGGTCAATACGAGTATAATGGTATTGTAATACCAAGTTACGAAACCAGAAACTCAAGTAGATTACCATCATATAATCGATTAGATGTTTCTGCAACCTTTAATCCAAAGCCAGATAGTCAAAAGCGATTTAAAGGCGAATGGGTTTTTGGAATATATAACGTTTATAACAGAAGAAATGCTGCTAATATTACATTTAGAGAAGATAGAATTACTGGAGTTAATGAAGCTGTAAGACTTGCTATTTTTGGCATCGTACCCTCTATTTCTTATAATTTTAAATTTTAAATCATATGAAAAAGATTATAACCCTTTTCCTAATTGTTCTTGTATTTACAAATTGTGAAGATGTTATAGATGTGGACTTAAATACTGCTGAACCAAGATTGGTTATTGATGCATCGATTAACTGGTTCAAAAATACATCAGGAAATGAACAAAGTATAAAGTTAACATTAACTGCACCCTTTTTTAATGATTCTGTTCCACCAGCTAATAACGCTATAGTAACCATTACAGATACTAATAGTAATGTTTTTAATTTTATTGAAGATGGCCAAACAGGAATATACAGAAACAATAGCTTTATACCTGTTTTAAACAACACATATGTATTAACTATTGTTTATGAGGATGAAACTTATACGGCTACAGAAACTTTAAAATCAGTAGTTCCTATAGATTATGTAGAACAAAATGACGAAGGTGGATTTTCTGGTGAGGATATTGAATTAAAAGCATTTTATACAGATCCTGCAAATATTGAAAATTATTATTTTTTTGAGTTTATAAGTGACATTGCCGTTGTCCCAACGTTAGAAGTATATGAAGACCGTTTTACAGACGGAAATCAAATTTTTGGATTTTATACAGAAGAAGACTTAGCAACAAATGATATTGTAACCATAAGAAATTATGGGGTTTCAGAACAGTTTTATGAATATATGTTTATACTATTACAACAAGGAAGTGAAGAAACCGGAGGTCCCTTTGAAACACAACCAGCTACAGTTAGAGGTAATTGTATAAATAATACAAATCCAGAAAACTATCCCTTTGGTTATTTTAGATTATCTGAAGTAGATGAGTTAATTTATACGGTTCAATAACAACAATTAGACCTTAAATTCTGTAATTTTAGCCTATGAATTTTGAAAAAACTACAGAAAAAGAATCTCATTACAATCATCTTGAAAAGATGACAATTAAAGAGATTATAACTAATATCAACAACGAAGATCAAACTGTACCTAAAGCTGTAGAAAAAGCTTTACCACAAATTGAAACATTAATTAAAGTTATTGTAGAAAAATTACAAAGTGGTGGTCGCCTATTTTACATAGGTGCTGGCACAAGTGGCAGACTAGGAATATTAGATGCGTCGGAATGTCCACCAACATTTGGTGTTCCACACGATTTAGTGATAGGGATTATTGCTGGTGGTGACGCAGCAATTAGAAAAGCTGTAGAAAATGCAGAAGACTCTACAAATCAAGGTTGGAAAGATTTAGAACAATATAAAATATCTAAAAAAGACGTTGTTGTTGGTATAGCTGCATCTGGCACAACACCATACGTAGTTCATACATTAAAAAGATGTAATATCGAAAATATCGTTACAAGCTGTATAACTTGCAATAAAAATAGTCCTTTAAGTCTTACATCTCAATACCCAATTGAAGTGATTGTTGGACCAGAATTTTTAACAGGAAGTTCAAGAATGAAAGCTGGAACTGCTCAAAAATTAGTTCTCAATATGATTACTACTACAGTAATGATACAGTTAGGACATGTAAAAGGAAATCGTATGGTAGATATGCAGCTTAGCAATAATAAGCTTGTAGATCGAGGTATAAAAATGATAATGGAAGAACTTAACATACCGCTAGCCACAGCAGAATCACTACTTAAACAATATAAATCCGTAAGACTAAGTATCGAAAATGGAAGGAAACAACAAAACAGATAAAGAACTTCTTATAAAAGGTATAAAACGATTAGTCATTTGTCTATTTCTTATGTTCTTAGGGCCTACTCTTCTTCATATTGCCTTTAGTAATAATGACAAGCCATTATACTATCCTATTTTAATAGTTGCGATTCTAATTTGTATTACAGCTATTGGAATGCTTTACATTGGATTAAATACAATAGTGGATAGTATATTCAACAAGAAAAAATAACCTATAATTTCTTTTTCATTAAAAAATATCTAAAAAAACAAAAGACCCTTACTGTAACAGTAAGGGTCTTCAAAAAAGGCGGTGACCTACTCTTCCACGGATGTAGTACCATCGGCGCAAACGGGCTTAACTTCTCTGTTCGGAATGGTAAGAGGTGAGCCCCGTCGCTATAACCACCTTAAATCTTGGTTGTCATAAACATATACAACACTAATATTGTTGACATATTGAAAAAATCACATGATTGTTGTACCTATAAAAAGAGCGACGTACAATAAGCCTATGGGTTATTAGTACTACTCGGCTATGACATTACTGCCTTTACACCTGTAGCCTATCGACGTGGTCATCTTCCACGACCCTTTAAAGAAATCTCATCTTGTGGTGGGTTTCGCGCTTATATGCTTTCAGCGCTTATCCCTTCCGAACGTAGCTACCCTGCAATGCCC